>Ga0160428_1000021_pt1 | contig 225098 bp, 174 predicted proteins | sample SolpanmetagenomM_FD_108198 | JGI IMG/M metagenome (GOLD analysis project Ga0160428, IMG submission 108198) | Solar panel surface microbial communities from Lawrence Berkeley National Laboratory, California, USA - M | ecosystem: Engineered > Built environment > Solar panel > Unclassified ... | reverse complement strand
TTTTTTTAATTTAAGGCTATTTCTAGTATAAAAACATCTTCTAACTAGCTAGTACATATCTCTAATGTTATCTATACATTTAGTGATGTTATATAAAGCTAATCTAGTGTTTCTTTAGAAAACCACTATTATTAAAGATGTTTTCCTTTAAAAATAACAACTAGCTTTATAACTTAACTTTTTACACTAATACATTTAACTATTATGACCTATTCTCTATTTATAGGCTCTTTTACTAATGTAGATGAATGTTATGCATCTCTAAATACATATTAATTTAATCTACTACCTATTATAAGGCTAGTTTTATCTATATTCTAAATATCTTTAGATTATATGTTATTTTTAGTAATTAATTGCTCTAATAAGTCATAAAAATTGTTTAATGCTTCTAGATTACAGCTATTAACACGCTAAATGTCAATTAATCTTGCTATAAGTGCCTTAACTTCTAGATGCCTTTTGATAAATAGATATAGCTAATTTACTCTTAATAGTCGAAAATCCTGATTATTTGCTCGTAACTTATTAGCCATATATTGTACTTGATCGCGATTTGGAGCATGGCTATCGTGGTCTATACGTATAATCTATCTACAAAGATCTTCTTCTTAATTATTAGTAAGTCTTTGCTGTTTTTGATAGCCCTTCTTTACTGTTTAACGTCTAGACTAGCGGCTTTGTAAAGTTGTGCGTTTTACACCAAATTTGTAGGCGGTTTCGCTTAAGGAGCGAGGAGGACGTGTAGAAAGGTCAGCTAATGCTGCCTGTAAACGAGTTTCATAAACAGATGACATGTTGTGAAGTTATTACGTGTAGAAGTTGGACTATTGTCATTAATTACATCTAAAATTATTGCCAAGAACTACGCATGCCGAAAACTATGTGATGGACGTTAAATCAACTGCACACTTTCGCGCACGCGGTATATTGTATAACTGTGCCCGTTTCTCTATCAATCGAAACCATATGACGTCTTCTCTGAATTACAGTACAACATTTCTGTACTGTAAGGTCGTACGTTTGTTTAACGTCAGCCAGCTGCTTCATCCAAACGGCTTTCTCCGTGATATCATTTAGGTCATTTATACATTGAAATAACAATATAACAATATCAATACATTAAAAGAGGAACAGCCTGATCGATCAGAGTTTCGAGTCTCACGAATGAATCGGTAGCGGTAATGTCGTCATCAGTTATTGGTATAGTATCTAAACAAATGAAACATCATGCAGTCAGTTTTACACAGTGGGGATCGATTATGGCGGTTCAACATGAAAATGTTTGGCGTGTGTATTATTGCTTGTAATGAATCTCGTCTGAACTCCTACAAACATATTCATGACGACCAAACCAGTTCTGGAAATAATTCAAAGAAGCCAATTTCACATCAGTAAAGTGCCAAGGTCGTTCAGTACTACTGATAAACGTTCTTGGCACGTCTGAATGATGAGCCTAAGGAGCCATAAAAGTGATCTGGAACCCTTCTGACTCGATTACACACGACGGAGAGCACTCCTTAGTGCACCTCGGAAGATATTACTAATGAAAGATGCTACCTGTATTTTGTTTGCCGAGTATATATATCTACAATTCCTCTACTAGTGCTATTTCATCTGTATTCTGGCTTCAAATAATCTGCCATTGTCTTTGGTTCTTCATAAACGTGATGATCATGTCCATGACCGTGATCACCGGCATGTGCTTCTTCATGGCCGTGACCGTGACCATGTCCATCATCTTCCGGGCCGACATATTCCATCTTGTATACTGATCCACATTCGATACATCTCGTGACAGGTCTGTCTCGCGAAGCAATCAGCCAGACAACGACGTGTGAATCCACTGGACAGCCAGTGCAGCCTATGTATTGCTCGTCTCCGAATGAATTTACTGTGATGGGATTATCAATTGTTCCTATTTGGTGCATGTCAGCCGGGGAATTCTTAAGGACTCGTCAATTGAAGTTGTTACCTTTCCGACTTGCATCCAACGGCCGCATGTCAAAAATATCGACTCCTTGCATCTTTCCCAATATTTCCAAACGTTCTAAACCTGTTGCTTGTTCTAAATCTGTAGGTACTGTTCCGGGAGCGGCACCGGCAGGCATGAGATCGGCTTCGGATTCGATTTCTATCAAGCACGTCAGACATCACTCGTTTTGTGAATATGTATAAAGAGGATACATTGTTGAGACTCTTTGGACCAGAAGGAGAAATACACGATCTGATTATACTAACCTTCAAAGGGTTTTATATGTTTCGAAACTTGACCAGGTGCGGCTTCAGACTTTGAGTGATTCTTCTTCGCCTCATCTATTATAAGGTCAGCGTCAACTTCTAGGGTAAGTAATGTCATATCTCAAAGCCTGGTGTTCAGTTTTATCACACAACTAAGTCAGGAAGATACTAACATTGTGAAAATGAGGAACAAAATGATCTGACGGCTAGAGGTCTCGAGATAATACGTCTTGTAGCATTGAGCGCCGAACGCCTGAGGAAGAGAGACGACATTTGGCAGTAATAGTAGTTTTTGATGTGCCTAACTGAATCAGCTCGACAGACTTCCCAGATTTGATAGCGCTATTCCCTATACTGCTGCGATAATTGTTCGCGGTCGGTTGAAGGATCAAAGATGGAAGTTGATTGCTTACTAATCAAGAACCTCCTTGGCAAATTTTGAGCATGCGTGGCTAACTTGCATATTAAAAAGTTACATCATTCAAGTCTACATGCCAACTCGATCTATTTACAACTTTCCTTCTATATCTTGGTCAAATGCATGCTCCCGTCTTCTCACTTCCAAATTTCGCGGGCCCTCTTTACGAAAGTCTGCAAGAAGTATCAAGTCGCTCTCACCCCTTCGTCTTCCAGATTCTATTTCAGGACCAGATCCATCAAGTGATAAAACCTGCCTTTCGTCCTTTCTTGATCCTTTCATTCTCATGGGAGATATGCACTTATCATACCAGGGTGGATCCCCACTGTTCACAAATTGCGTTAGCTCCTCTCGTTTTTGTTGCAATTGATTAATTGTAAGACCCTCATTGGCCAAAAAAGGATCAAGCAGGTAAAGTAGAAGAAACTGGGGTGGAAACAGTATGATTTTCCCAGAGCGTGCTAGGCTCAACCACTCCGACGCAGGAAGGAATCGAGCTTCTGTATGCTCTTTTCCACCATCATGTGATGGAAGATATTTACTGCGATTCGATTCGCTCATCTCGTCATTTTTCTGTTCTAAAGGTAAGAGATAAATATACATCTGTGTTGTATATCTTTTTGGCATATATCTTGGAGTCAGCCATCTAGTGAACGGAATCAAATCATCTGATGCTGATTAGTCACTATGCTAGGTTTGCCAGTCTGATTTTCAAACCTATAGCAGGTCTAGCTCCATTACTAGCTAGCCAATCCTTGAATTTGATCTTGTTCGTATGTGTTGAATGACGGCCTTTCTCTCGTTCGGATTCGTCCATTTGAATACATTCGTTTGTCGTGGTATCCTTTGCTAGTAGTATGCCGCTTTCCTCAAAAGTTTCTCGGATTGCTGCATTTCGATAGCATTCAGTGTCTTCGTGTCGCTTTGGATCATTGATTGTGGGTAAAATCCCATCCTGTTCTTCATCTGCATTTCCACCGGGGAAAACATGTGCGGCAGCAAAGGTAGTGGTATGTTGCACACGTTGGAGAAGAAGTACCTCATGTCTGGCCGATATGAGAATAACACTAGCATTTCATCAGGACATTTGTCATAACGAGCGAGGGCATAACATTGCAATCATGGCAGTGCGGTCATTTTAGTGGCTGAGAAGATTTACCTTGCACTAGGTCTGGCAATAGCCATCTGTTGACTTTTAGAACCTTGCTGCATGGATAATTCGTGCTAGTATTGCTGTATCGTTGTCCTGACACTATAATCAATCCGCGCTGGACGGGCCGACGGTAGCCGCATTGATAGACATGCATGTAACATTGGACACTCGCATTTAATAATGGATAAAATGTAAAATCAAAAGATGAATTTCAATAATGAGAACTTTTTCGTTAACAACTAGTATATAGTCTAATAAATTCTTTCAATCATAAAGCTTCTTTGAATACGAGTCAAGACCGTGCACATTTCCTTCGGCTTGAGCTGATACAGTTCTTTGCTCGAATCTAACTGATCCTGCAAGAACACCCTCTCTTAACTCGGTCAAACTCTTGACTCCGATATCTTGTAGACTATGTTGGAGTCCGGCATAGAGGTAAGGCACAAATCGGGTGACACTACCTCTGTCAAGCACACTACCACTGACACCCTGAGCGACAAGTAGTTTATCACCTTCGGAAAAGTATCTTGCAGTGCCAGCATTTGAAGCCTTTGAGTCAGAAGGATCTGCTGAACCTACACCAGCCTTTTTATCTTCCATGGCATCTATAGAGCCCATACCTCGATATGCCTTGACTAATTTGCCCTCTTGATTCACGAAATATTGACCTGGAGATTCAGCTGTACCTGCCAACAAGCCACCCATCATTACAGTTGTGGCGCCCAACGCAATACCTTTGACAATGTGTCCAACATTCTGTATGCCTCCGTCGGCTATACAAGGTACTCCAAACTTTGCCGCAAACGAACTGACATTATACACTGAAGTTGCTTGGGGACGGCCAACGGCCATGACTTCTTGTGTTATACATGCTGAGCCTGATCCCATACCAATGCGGAGTCCATCCACGCCAGCTGCAATTAGATTGGCAGCTTGTTCTCGTGTCACCACATTGCCACCAATGACATCTAAATTAGGATAGGTTTCTTTGATGTATTTGATCATCTCAATTTGGTAGATGGAATTACCCTGAGATGAATCCAATATAACGATATCCAAGCCTGCATCTGCAAGCAATTCGAGTCTCTTGCGGTCGTCCGGTCGTGTACCAATTGCTGCAGCTGCTATTAATTGTTTCGAGTGAGCACTTTTAGACGATAGGGGATAGTTGAGGTTCTTCATCAAATCTGATCGAGACAAGAGGGAAATCAAATTGCCTTTCTCGTCGACAATCGGAAGTTTACCCTTTTTCGACTTGGATAGTATTGAATTGGCTTCAAGTAATGTGACTCCTTGTTTAGCTGTGACCAAGTCTTTTGACATGACTTTTTCGACGGGATCGTTTACATTATCGTGGAATTGTATATCTCGAGGTGTTATTATTCCACAAAGCTTTGATCGTAGTTTGCCATCCTCTATCACTCCATGTCAGCAAGAGATCATAGTCACTGGTAAGAGGTGAAAAGAATTCATGATTGTGTGATCAGAGAAACAATTTATCCACAGTATGATTACTCATTGCGGATGAACGAAAGTTATATGAATTGTTTTTGTTCATCATGTAAAAGGATGTTATGGGAAGGGTAAATGCACATACCAGTAACAGGGAACCCCCCAAATCCCCATTTTGACTTCAAGGCCTTTGCCTCTTTGACAGTCGTTTGCGGGCTGATTACGATAGGGTCTAAGATAAACCCATTCTCGTATCTTTTGACCTTTCTGACCATCTCTGCTTGGTCTTCTGCGGAACAGTTGTGATGTATAACACCGAGACCGCCTAAAAGAGCCATATGAATTGCCATTGAGTGCTCGGTAACGGTATCCATAGGAGATGAAAGGAACGGCGTCTTCAAGCTGATACGTTTTGTGACTGGACTATCGAGACTGACAGCAGAGGCAGCAAAGCCTTTGATAAGTTAGTCAACAAGTCGAGGTGTATGGATTGTTGAAGCATGCTGACCGATGTGACCAGGTAAAATAAGGAAATCATTGTAAGTAAGTCCTCCTCTTGACTTTGAGTCGATGAGGGTCTGGACATCAATGCCATCTTGACTCTCAGTCTCCTTTTTCAAAACCTCATTCGCAGTTCGATAGTCAAGAGGTTTGCTATTGTGAGTTGACATAATGCTGCGGATAGATGGTCGAGATGGGTGGAGTACTACGAGACAGAAATAATGAAATAAAAAAAATATCAGGACCACTTCAAAGTTTAACCAAAAAAGCTTTTATCGGTACGGTTGACTGCATCTGTAACATAGCAAAGGTTTGTTTGGGCGTTGTAGTTTGGTAAACAAAAAAAGGAATACAGTAGATGCAATCAACAAATAAGAGAAAGCTACTGATGGAGCAAGTATGTACTTGCGCCGGGGTAGTCACATACATCATCTAGATGCCTCATCAAATTCTAGTTTGTCGTGTATACAGATCCTACATTAAACCACGGTTGAGTTAATATACATGGTCAATCACAGATATCGACGCCGTTTGATATGACAGTAGTATAATAAAATTAAATACGTTATCGGACAGAAAATTCGCCAAAAAGCCCTTGACCGATTCGAACGAAGCGTAGTCTGAGTTATGGCCTCTGGCTACACTTACGCGTACCGACCGAGGTCTTCAAAAACGAATAATCATACATCCTCCACCACATCGCCGAGCCCATTGCGTCACTCGGTCAGTGCCATTTTCGAGCCTATCGACTCGAGGCAGATCGTATCGCCTGACGAGAATACATCTACAAAAAGGCAATACTCAAAGATAGAATCGAGGAGTGCATTTTTGGACTCGTCGAACAGCCCATCTCTTCGAGCTCCAATATCTCTTGATGAACTCAGGCACCGGCGAGATAGTCAAAGAGTCGTGCTAGGATCGCTGGCTCAGGCTCCCTACGGAGATGGCAAGGTTATACAAGACAAAGCTCAGAACAATGAGGTAAAGTTTGCTGAGATTGACTATCAAAAGGACCAGCAGAAGATAAGGCCTCTTTCCTTTGCTGTGTCGCGTTCAGACTCGGTTCGTGGGCCAGGAAGAGAAAGACCGATCTCCCTTGGCTCGACAGCCCAGGTACCTTCTCAGCCAAATCTGACCGATGTTGCCGGTTTACAACGATCTACCACTGAGCATCTACGAACACTTGGGAGATACGCGGAGAAGAATGGCGAAGAGGAGTTTGGACTTGTTTCTCCGGAGCAGGAAGTCGTTGGATTACATGGTCGAAGACGTCTCCAACGAACAATGTCGAAGATCGGCAAGAAGAACTCGGATCAAAGCAGTCTGGCAAGTGGATGGCAGACGACGCGCTGGATGGATCAACAAAGACAATTTCTACAAGCGTATGAATACCTTTGTCACATTGGAGAAGCAAAGGAATGGATTGAAGACGTTATACAGAAGCAAATACCGCCAATAGTAGAGCTTGAAGAGGCATTGAGGAATGGCGTCACACTTGCAGAGGTAGTACAAGCCATATTCCCTGACAGGCAGATCCGAATATTCAGAAACATTAAACTTCAATTCCGCCATTCCGACAATATAGCCTTGTTCTTTCGATTCCTCGCCGAAGTGGACTTACCGGAGCTTTTCAGGTTTGAGCTTGTTGACCTTTACGAGAAGAAAAACATCCCAAAAGTAATATATTGTATACATGCACTATCATGGTTACTTTTTCGGAAAGGAATTGTAGACTTCCGTATAGGAAATCTGCTCGGCCAATTACAATTTGCCGATCACGAGCTTGAAGCAACTCAAAAAGGATTGGATAAGGCCGGTGTAAGCATGCCGAATTTCTCTGGTATGTCTGCAAGCTTCGACATTGTGCCAGAAGAACCTCCGGAGAGTCAAGAGGATCGCGAGAAGAGAGAGTTACTATTACACGACATGGCCGTTCAGGACTTGCAGTCACAGATTCGTGGATCATTACTGCGAGTCATGTTAGGCGACACGATGCAAAGACTTTGGAACTCAGAGCCTAGGCTCGTCCTATTACAATCGATGACCAGGGCTGATCTGGTCCGTCAGAAGACGGCTTATCAGTCAGACATGCGTCGATTCGCCATTCGCTTGCAATCCAGCATAAGAGGCAGTCAGTCTCGTCAAAAGCGTAAAAATGCATTACAATACTGGTTGAACCGGCCAGATCTTGCAATTTCACTACAGAGTCGTTGTAGAGCACGAAAAACTCGATTAAACTACAAGAGTCAAAAATTGACTATAGATCATAGCCAGGAGAGTATAAAGCAGATACAGTCAGTTATTCGTGGTGCGTTAGCTCGATGGAATGTTGGGGATCAATATCATGCTACTCGGCAAGCTGAAGAGCATGTAAATAATCTACAAGCAGCAATTCGAGGGGCTCAAACACGCCGAAAGATAGACACAAGATGGAAATCTATGAACAAGCAGACACAAACAATTGAGAAATTGCAAGCTGCAATCAGGTCCCAGAACATCAGAAATAATAAACAAAGGACACAAGCAGAGTTGCAAACCAAAACGAACAACATTATACTGTTGCAGGCACTCGTCAGAGCTTCGAAGACGAGAATGGTGAGAAAAGAGACGCTTTTTAGTCTCAGTCAATCCTCGGGATCCATCACAATAGTACAAGCGGCGATTCGTGGATTTCTAATTCGACTAAACAGGAAGAAGGACGTTAAGCGTTTATATGCTTGTGAAGATACGGTTACAGATCTGCAATCCCTAATTCGGGCCTATCTCAATCGACAAGATGTATATTCAGTCCTGTGTGACCTTAATAACGTCGAGGAAACCATTGTACAGCTTCAATCAATCGCCCGGGGGAGACTATTGCAACAGAGCATTGGACTTGCATTGACACAATTGACCGAAGAAGAAGAATATCTCACAGAACTACAGGCTTTCCTACGCGGTCATATCGTTAGAGCCAAATATGCCGAAAAGCAGAAATTCTACAAGCAAAACATGCAGAAAGTCATCAAGATTCAAAGCTTTGTACGAGCTAAGCAACAAGGAGAAGCATACAAAAGTCTCACCTCTGGTAAGAATCCTCCAGTCGGTACGGTGAAGAATTTTGTGCATTTGCTCAATGATAGTGGTTTTGATTTTGATGAAGAACTTGGTGAGTTTGATGTGTATCCGTATTCCCATGCCACCATTACTACATTACCTCTAACATTCTTACAATAGAATTCGAAAGGCTCAGGAAAACAGTCACTCGACACGTGCGACAAAATGAGATGGCAGAACAGTATGTCGATCAACTTGACATTAAGATTGCTCTTTTAGTCAAAAACAAGATTACTCTAGACGAAGTTGTCAGGCATCAGCGACAATTTGGTGGACATATAGGAAGTCTACTGAATAACAAAGACTTGTCATCCAAAGATCCATTTGACCTTCGCGCCCTCAACAAAAACTCGCGCAAAAAGTTGGAACATTATCAAGAGATGTTTTTCCTTTTGCAAACGCAGCCGCACTATCTGGCTCGTTTATTTAGACGTTTCCGAGAACAAGGCCTACCCGAAAAGGAGAGCAAGAGGACGGAACTATTGATGATGGGCATGTTTGGTTTCGCACAGAAAAGGCGCGAGGAATATTATCTGCTCAAATTAATGGCAGGCTGTATCAAAGAAGAAGCCGATGCTTCTACAAGTCTACAGGATTACTGTCGAGGAAACTTCTTCTGGACAAAGATTTTTATGGCCTACAGCAAATCGCCGAGGGACCGAAAGTTCATGAAAGAAATCTTTGGTCCAGTAGTGCACGAAAACATTGTCGATAATCAAGAGCTGGACTTGGAAAGCGATCCTTTGCAAATATACCGTGCTGCTATCAACAACGAAGAGCTGACAACTGGTCAATTAAGTACTCGTAGTCATGATGTAACACGCGAGCAAGCCATACGTGATCCCGAAACAAGAGATCTATTTGTTGCGCATCTTCAAGACCTGCGTGATATTGCAGATCATGCCTTTAATTTGTTAGAAGAGTTGCTGACACGTATGCCATATGGCGTGAGATACATTATGCAGCAGCAATGCGTCCTTTTGGAGCAGCGTTTCACTCATGAGGATCCTCATGTTCTTTTACAGACCTGTGGCCAGTGGTTGTGGAAAAATTATCTTTCACCCGTATTGATGCAGCCAGAGGTCTGGGCTGTTATAGATCGCAGTCTTACACCACCACAGAAGCGGAATCTTGGTGAAGTATCAAAAGTGATTGGACAAGTATTTGCAGGAAGGCACTTTGGTGGTGAAAATGTCTACCTACAACCTTTGAATAGTTGGTTGACCGAGTCCATTGAACGCGTCGATAACTTACTGCTTACTTTGATTAATGTACGTGATGCAGAAGAGCAATTCGATATTGACGAGTTCAATGATCTGTACTCGACCACAAAGCCAACGCTCTACATGAAAATGGCGGATATATTCACCATACATCACCTTGTAGCTGATCATGTCGATCTTTTATGCCCTGACAAGGACGATGCATTGCGGGAGACCATTAAAGAAGTAGGAAGTGCACGGACTAATGAAAATGAGATGATGGGCGTTGGATCACAGGAAATAACCTTGCAGCTTAATCCTAAATTTCTGAGTATACAAGGTAAGAAATATCAGTCAAGTGTTTAGACTTACATTAACGTTCTTGTTCATAGATTCTGACGGCGATATTAAAGCCGTTTTGATGGAGACCAAACGACTTGTGCTGTATATCATCCGAGTCCAATCAGGTGCCAATCTATTAGACATTTTAGTCAAGCCAATCTCCCAAGAAGATGATGATAAATGGTTGGCACTATTGGATGAAGAATATATGCAACAAAACGATATTAAATCGAGAAAGAAACCAAATTACGCAGCGTCGATAGTGTCGGCTGGTCCGGCTGCGTCATCTCTAGATGTTTCGACGCTAACATACGCTGAATTGAAGTCAATTTGTCTCGAAAACATACTCAATCTGGAGCGATATGGCAAGCTCTCGCGAAATAATCAGTACCAAGATCTATTGAATGCTATAGCCGTTGATATTAGAACTAAACATAGACGGAGAGTTCAGCGTGCTCGCGAAATAGAAGGGGTTCGAGCTACGTTAGCTCAACTTGATGCAAAAGCAGCGTTCCTTGACGAACAATTGCAATCATATAACGATTATGTAGAACAGGCAATGGTGACTTTACAAAATAAAAAAGGAACAAAGAAGAAGTTCTTGATGCCATTCTCGAGGCAATACAATCACGAACGGGAACTGGCTAAATCGGGCAGAATACCAAAGTTTGGCTCGTTCAAATATAGTGCCAGGCAGCTGGCTGAAAAAGGTGTACTTGTGTCTTGGACAGGTTTCACAGAAGATAAGTGGAGCCGAATTAGTGTCACCATCAGTAGTGACGAAGTTGGTGTATTCCACATCGAAGGTAGTACTGGCAGTATGATGATACCTGGCGCCAGTGCTATTGTCCCACTGGATGATTTACTTCAAGCTCAATTCGAGAACAGCCAATTTATACATCTCTTCCCGGACGCCGGTCTCAAGTTTAACGTCAACTTGTTTCTGAATCTTGTTTATAAAAAGTTCTTCGACTGAGTTTCTTGTTTTGTCTCGTGTATTATTTACAATTATTTCAAGCATAGATAGATTAACGAATAACAAATGACATGTATATAATATAGTATATGATGTACCAATTTCATTCATAGTAAAGTGAAACTACCCATGCCTAACTCGTGGTCGTTCCAGTCATTGTGGCAGAAATGCGGGGATGATTTTATGTCCAATTGTGACTCCATCGCAATAACATCCTCAAACATGCATCGGCTTTGATATGATATAAACATAATAAATGTATGGTCCATGCACAGTCTGACTTGTATATAGCATTGAACCTGTCTGTAAATTCCGTCATGTTTCATATCTTCTTGTAATTCATATAAAAGCTATATTCTCAAGCACAACTCTTTGTAGAAAGAAATAAGGGTCTAACTTACATCAATGTTACACAAGAATGACTAATCAAATGCTATGTCGGCGCATCATCAAAGAAGACCGTCATCGGTGCCAGGGGTTCATGCTGAGCATGTACCTCCGGCACCACCGCTGCCTCCACCACAAACACCCCAAGTCCCACATGGCTCAGGTAGACACATGTTCAACAAAGTACTCTTTGGCTTTGGCAATCGTACGAACAGAAGTCAGAACACCAAGCCATCAAAGACTGGCACAACTTATCCCGTTCTCACGGCTAGAAACGTGACTGGTTCGCATCGGACTGGATTGGGGATCAATACTCTCAGTATTAACGAAAGCGGTACTCATGCACTTATCGCAGGCCGGGAGATATTCAAGACGATCAGAGTCGAAGGCAATTCATGTACAGAGGATATCAATATCAGAGCCGCTATTAGATCCCATAACGTGACCAGTAACGATGTTAATATTAGCAGAGATGACAGCGACATTCAAGATGTGGCTTGGGCGAAAGGAACTACTGCCAACTTTGTAGCCGCGGCAACACGTAGTGGACCGATCATTCTATACGATCTGAATCGATTAGGTCCTGAGATTGCGCGGTTGTTTGAACATAAAAGACAAATTCATCGAGTAACATTCAATCCACACGCTGGTCATTATATGCTTTCTGCTAGTCATGACGGTACGGTGAAGTTATGGGATATACGCGATTGTCAGAGAAGCGTAAATACTTTCCGAAGTCGTGCTTCAACTACGGATCAGCGTGAGAGTATTCGAGACGTTAAATGGTCACCCACGAATGGTACGGAGTTTGCCTTTAGTACTGACGGAGGTTACATACAGAAATGGGACACTCAGATGATGCGTACTCATAAGATCAAGATTCCTGCTCATTCCGGGCCATGTTTGGCAATCGATTGGCATCCAGATGGTAAACATCTGTTGAGTGCGGGTGGAGACAAGTCCGCCCGTGTTTGGAACGTCAGTGGGGATGGAAAGAAGCCGGGTCGAGCTGTCTACGATATCAAGATGCCACATCCACTACGAAGCGCAAAGTGGCGTCCTTCATTCAAGTCGGTTCTACATGGTGATCCAGATGTCAGACAATGTACACAGTTTGTGACATCGTACGAAAAGGACTATCCGGTGCTTCACATTTGGGACGTGCGCCGTCCCGACGTCCCATTTAGAGAACTGGATCGTGATCTACCAACGGCTCCGACTAGTGTGCAATGGCATTCTCAGGATCTACTGTGGACCGTTAGTCGAGAAGGTATATTCATGCAAAGCGATGTGAGTTTCGCGCCAAAAGTCATCGACAGAAGGAACCTGCAGGCCACTGCAATGTCTACACAAGGCGAAGTTATTGTTGTTGCACAGACGCGAAGACCGACAGTCAAAACATATCAATCAGCAGCAATGCCTGGCCCAGACAAATCGGACGGCCTATTTGAAGAGGACGGTGGAGAGCAGCCAGGCTTTGATGTCGTCAGAAAAGCCGATGATGATACATTGGATGATAATTTCTTGAGTGCTTCGGTGCAAATGGTCAAACGAAAGAAATCAGCGACTCCAGATACGATCGAGACTACTTCTCAGAAGCTAACTAAGGACCGAACGCTTTCATTAGATGCACCAATGGATCGTTTCCAACCTGTACGACCCAGGCAGTATTCTGGCCGTTGTAAGATCCCGGGCACTCCAGACATGGCAGGTTTCATGTATTTGGCTCAAAAATACAAGCTCCGCTCTATAACAGATCCGCCTACGGTCGATGCTTTGCAGAATATACATTATGTCTTTGACCAAAATGGCAAATATGCAGATTTAGCTTCTCAATATAGACTAGCAGCTTCATGGCGCATCCTTGGTCAGCTGGTATCAACGAATCTACAACACAGGGCTAAAATGAGTCAAGCTGCTAGAATACGTCGTAACTCGATTGCCGCACCATTAAACGATAATCGCGCATCACTGTCAAAAGTTATCCAACAGCTTCTGGCCGTAGCAAACGATTTGAGAGCTTCGATCCCTTCCACACCTCATATGATACCAGTTCAGAAGCCGGATCATTCTTTGTTACCTCGCCATGGCGGTAATTCATCCACTTCGACGCCGAAAGTGCGCGCTATTCAGACCGCTCATACGGAAACAGCTCAGCATTTGCCTATCATTGATCTGGGAGAATCTATCCATCGATCGTCGAGGACTGAAGAGACTGATTCGGGACGACCTCATGTCGTCTTACAAATTCCGGATAAAGAGGAGAGAAAGTTTAAATCAGATGCAGAGTCGGAGATCAATCGGTTCTATCCAAAACATGTCTCTCAGAACCTGGAAAATGACTTGGAAACGCCTCCATTACTCTCAAAAGTTGATTCGGACGATAGTTTCGGCGTTTTTCCACTGATGACTGGATATGAGAACTCACCACTTCCCAAGTCTGCGGCAAGTGAGCAGTCACGGCCGATCAGCTCGGTCAATGAGTTTAATAATCAAGGACCGATCACAGGACATGGCATTACACGAAGAGGTTCCTTTGAGCGATATCTGCATCGAGGTGATCATAGTTACTATAATAGCTCTCACTCGCAACTGCAAGAACATGTACGTCAGTCTGGCATGCCTTTTCCATCGAGAATTGATACTTCGGTTGGAATGACGCAATCACAAGTACTTAATCCTCCCGCTGTAGCAGTTGCAGAAAGACCAAAGGTGCAAGGAGATATTCATCAAGACATGTTAATGTTGGCACGTAATAACCAAGAAAGTTTCGCCTCTGAGACGGACCTAAGTTTAGAAAGTCATAGAATGATCGTGGAATCTAATTTTCGAAAGGCTTTGGTCCAAAATAGTGGTGCAAGCTCGAATGACCAAACCACAGAAAACGATGATGACGACGATGATGATTATGATGATGTCGATCAAAATAATTCGCAAAAAGATGAAGTAGGCACATTATTCAACCCAAATCATGGTATCTTTGTCACTAGAGGAAAGGAGGTAGATTATCAAAGTCCGACAGCGGAAGATCGCCAATTCAGGGTGAGTGATTACCTGAACAATAACATCAAAGACTCGAGCGATGAAGAAACTCTTTTGCCGTTGGTAGAATTGATGCGGCAACTAATTTATTACCATACAACATATCAGTCCGATACACAGAGTCTAGCTGCTATGCTGTTAATGGTGGTGCCTCTACTACCGGAGAATCATCTCTTGAATGGTAATGTCGTGCAAAGTACAGTCAATTATTATATCGATCACTTTACCTCGTTGGATTTTGAAGATTCGGCCATTGTAGCAATCTTGGATAAACTGACGTCTCATTTACTACTGGCTGGATTAAATCCTATCCAGCTTGAATCAATATTTGTTACCTACCACGATCAACTCCTTAGTCTCGATATGCCTGTTCTCGCTGCTATGCAGAGACGTCTAGCATATCCTACATTCCCTACCGTATACGAGATGGCTCTCAAGGACAATCAAATGTCTTTTCGTTGCTCTTCTTGCTCTAAACCGATATATTCGGCTTCACCGGCACAGGCTCGATGTGAATCATGTCTCGTCAGACCACCTCAATGTCCCATTTGTTGGTCGCCCGAGAGTCCTTATGAGGATGACCGACGACGAGCAAAGATGTCGAGGCGCGCCATGTCTACTGCAGACCAATCAAACTCAGATGTTGCGCAGGATCTGCCTAATGACAAGCCGAATGTCGACAAGTCACCTGAAAAGGTAAAAGTAAAGGATAAAGTGAAAATAGCCAAGTCTGCGGCTTGTATGTTTACTTCATGTCTTACGTGTAATCACGTTGCTCATACAGCATGTCTTGCAGTCTGGCATGATTTGGAAGAGAAGAGTACTACAGTAGAAAGATCAAAGCCGAAAAATGAGAATTCTGTACATTTCAATGGGCAATCAGACGAGATATTAGAGGTACCTGCAATTGAGATTGAATATATAAACAGGAATGGCACCAGAGATAGCCGGTTACCACCTAGCGCTACTCGTTTACATACTATAGTTCAGCGAGAGTCTTCAAATGACTGGCATGGGTTTTGTCCTGTAGAAGGCTGCGGTTGTAGATGTATAGCATCAGAGGCAAGTCTTTTACTCCAACCAATTCCTGATGCGCCAACGACACAGAGACAAGTGATTTTACAAAAGCAGTCGGAGCAATTGAATCGAGAATATGCACAAAAGATGCAGGAACAACATTCTACAGCCAGCAACGCCGTCAAACAACACGGCCAGCAAATGCAAAAGGTCGAGCAGGATGGACATTTATCTGCTCCTCTGGTTGCAATGGAATGGGGTCATGAACAATATAGTGGTAGTAATAGTGGTAGTGGCATTAGCAGTAGCGTTATTAGTGGTGCTTCGAATATATTGCCATCTCCTTCAGATACTGTCTCGGTTACAGGATCTGAAAGGAGAATTGTAGGTAGTAGCTCTGGTACTTTTGGTAGAAGAAACAATCCTACGTCTTTGTTGATAAAGAGTTCGAATGACTTTGCACCATCGAGTGTAGGAAGTATGGGGAGTTTGAATGGATTTGGTGATGGATCTAGATGATTGTTTGTTTGTAATATTAGTAGCGATTAATAATGACATGTAATGTACTATAGCGTTTATTTCCAAACTAAAAATCATTATTAATGATTGTTGATTTCATTCTGGAACAACATGTAGCTAAAGTGACAATGACTTTTTGACAACTTGGCCTTTGAACCTCTTTCAACATGAGACTACGAGATATTTGCTGCAATTGTACAATATCATACTTTACCTTTTAGCCATAAATATCATGAATCACGACAAACCCCGATCAGAACCAGTCAACCCTATTGAGAGGCCTCATCATAGCGCACCAGACCCTCCAACTGATCATGTTCACCTCCCATCTCGTTCAAAACCGTCTTCTCCGACATCCGCTATATCATCTTCCTACAACTTTGAGAATAATCCTGACAAACCTCCGTCCTTTTCCACCCTTTTCGTCTCCCCAATATCATCCTCTAAGCGAAAGTCTCTGTTCGAATCCGACGAAGACATCTCCACACCTACAAGAACTAGTCTCGGAGAGAGGAGCATATCAACTTTTTCACCCTGGACATCCACATCAAAAGCCACACGAAGACCTCATTCCACACATAAAAACTATTGGATAAGGGCACTATATATAACATGGCTATCTCTCTTCATACTAGCACTCTTACTCACTACATGGGCGTACTCGTACCCTCTCTATCCCGTCTTTTCTCCTGGACGATGTGAATTTCCAGTCCCGACAAAATCATCATTCACGAATAGACATGGATCAAAAGACGCAGTCGCGCAGTTTAGATTACTAGCGTACGCAGACCCGCAACTCGAAGGGGATTCGTCGCTTTATTATCGAAATACAGGGATGATAAAAGAAGGATTGCGACGATGGTGGAGGAGAAATGAGAAAGAAGAGATTGTAGTGCAAGAGGTCAACACGATGGATTCACAAGATTGGACGAAATGGGTGATGCAGGAGGTGGGACGGACTTTGAGGAGGGATCGTAGAGAGATGTTCACAAAAGAGGTGGATGAAAAGAAGATTGTTACTAGATTTAGAAGAATGAAGGGTAGGGTGATAAAGGTTGTGGCGGATGTGAAGTCGGAGATATATTCACGTATAAACAGACTGGGGTTGAGGATTGCTTCAGTCATTCCGCTTCTGAGGTCAGGGGCGTTGAATGTTCCTGGTTCAAAAGATAAAGGTAGTGCGAGTTTTGGAGTAGATCCTCCTCAGGAACCGCATACAAATCCTACTAAGAAAGAGACCTTGTTTGAAAGGAACAACGACGATACACCTAGCCTTGTCAGTGCTGTCGTAGAACTTTTTAACAGGGATTTGTTGAGTATTGTATATGATTATAGAAAACGATTAGATCTATGGGGAAATGATTATTATCTCGGACATATTGCAGCTACTACACGGAGGTTCTCTGGTAGTAGTCGATCTATATTCAAACTATTATATCCCAGATTTCTGTCAGGAAAGAGACATGACGGAGCTACTCATTTAGTTGCTCTTGGAGATCTGTTGGGAAGTCAATGGATATCAGATGAGGAATTCGAAAAGAGATCATCACGGTTTTGGAATCGTGTATTTCCAGGTACGAAACAACCAAATATTAGTAGTGATGGAAATTTGAAACATGATCAAGACTGGTCGAATGTTTTGATAAGTTTGGCTGGTAATCATGACATTGGTTATGCTGGAGATTTGAATCGTGAACGAATCAATCGATTCGAGAAGAGGTACAACAAGGTAAATTGGGATGTATCTTTTATTCTTGATGAAGAGAAGAATACATTGATAGAATATCACAATAATGATAACAACGATGAGAGACCAAAGCTTAAAATAATAATGTTGAATTCGATGAACCTTGATTCACCTGCTTGGGACACGGAACTACAAGATGAAACAAAGTCATTTCTAGATGAACAAATCGAAAAAGCAAAAGAGCTTGGTCCAAGAGATACTATCGTCTTGTTGACTCACATACCTTTGTATAAAAAAGAAGGTCTATGTACAGATAAACCTTTCTTTGATAACTTTCCAGAAGACAACGGTTCTGGAATAAAGGAACAAAATCAATTATCCATGTCGACTAGTCGAGAAATACTTTCTGGATTATTTGAGACTCATAGAGGTATAATACTGAACGGACATGACCATGAAGGATGTGATACTCTTCACATTATGACGTCTGAAAATGAAAAGTTTGATAATCTTACTATATCAGTAAATGAAGCATGGTCTACACTACGATTTAATGATACGTTGTTAACAAACATTGAAAAGGATAATATACCGACAGTAAGAGAAATTACAGTTCGAAGTGCAATGGGAGATTTTGGAGGTAATACTGGATATCTGAGTGCATGGTTTAATGATGACGAACAGAATTGGCATTTTGCATACAATGCATGTAGATTTGGCGTTCAACATATTTGGTGGACCATTCATATTTTGAATATGATTGTTGTTGTTTCTGGAATATTTATCATGATACCCATTTTATTTCTATCACAATCGATCATGTTGTTACGACCTAGTATGTCGTTGTCAACAAAGCAAAAGAGGATTACATCTATATATACAATTGATCAATAAGAATAATGTTTATACAATAACACAATGATAACTACTACTATTTCTTTTCTTTTATTTTTTTAACCTCTTCTCCATCAGACGTTATAACCTTTACTCCACCATCTTTCAATACCCTTTCATTCTTCTCCACAGCTTCTTTACCAGCATCTATACTCCTCGTCGCTTCTTTCAGTACATACGTTTCAAACCCATTCTTCACCGCGTCCAACGCAGTGTACTTTACACAATAATCCAGCGCCAATCCCACAATATAAACCCTCCCCACGTCGTTTTCCTTCAAATACCTCACCAACTCATCCCCTTCAGTCTGTATTTTCGGATCCGAAAACGGCGCTCCAAACGCAGAATACATCTCATACCTCTCGTCACGGCCTTTATCAAAAACCCTATCTATTCTTTCCGCATCGAGTTCTTTTACTAACGAACATCCAGGGGTGTTTTGCACGCAATGGTCGGGCCAGACGCGAAACGTATCCCTTTCTTCAACATTGAGCGGGTTCGAGACCGTGACGCTGGATTCGAAAGGGACGTTATGCGGAGGTAGATGGTTTGAAGCGAACGAGACGTGGTTGGAGGGGTGGAAGTCGCGCGTGGCGATACGGAGGTCGAATGGGAGGGAAAGGAGCGTGTTTATTAGTGGTATTACGGCTTTTGCGTCGGGGATGGACAGAGCGCCGGACTGGAACGGAAGGGTTAGAAAATAGGTAGGATGGGGGGGAGGGAGGGAGGACGGACGGGAGGGCAGAAGTCGTTTTGAAAGTCGACGACGATTATGGCGGACTTCATCTTCTTTGAACAAGATATGGTGTCGTAGTGTAGGATAGGGAGACATACGGTAGTTGTGAGGAGAGTGGCATGTAATGTGACGTCATATCTTATTGATTGACTGTTTGTTTGTATCAACATTACGTCATGAATTTATAGCATACCATAAATTAATGCTTGAAGCTGTATCGCAGATCTGTTTGGGTTGGTAGAAGTCATGTCGATGAACACACGGCTGTCAAACATGTAAAGAATAAAAGGTCCTAGAAAAGATTAGAGATATTGAAAATAGTAAGTAGTAGAGGAGCACAAATCATGTCAAATAAAAAAAAATGGACATCTACATCTACTCATTAATTACATCGCTATGCATAAAACTAAATACATGGTGTCAAGTCATGAGATGGAAAATATGTAATATAAAATACTAATGTGATGGATTTACCTCGTCAAGACATCAAATATCATTTCACCAGATCCAAAAAAGCATTCAAACCTGGTCGATTCTCGAAAACTAGCTTAATCTCCCCCCTATGCGTTTCATCCGGTTGATACAAGGTAATAGTTCTTTCATTACTTGATTCATATCTGATTCCGGATTTCTTCTCAAATGTCCAATTCAGAGAAAATAAATTTCTACTACTTGTAGGCATAACTATTGCAATACGATATGCCTTGAGCTCCTCCGAACTAGAAGAAACAATCTTAAAAACAGCAATGTTAGGACCAATGACTTTTTCTTGAGGAAAAGAATAATGTCTAGGATTTTTCGACTCTGGATTCGATGTAGAATAACAGCATTCATTTAATTTCTGATGTAATAAAATCCTTTCATTCTGTGCCGGTTCAAGAGTCTTTTCCATCCGTCGTGTATGTTCAAATATCCCAGATACAGTTCTCCAATCATCTTCTTTCAGAGTTATTGTCAAAGAAAATTTGTTTGGTAGACTGATAATAATGGCCGATTGTTTTGACTTCCAATTCACGTGATACCATGTTGGATGCTGATGCGATGGATCTAGTTGTGATCCTACAAAGACATTGACCGTGTCATCTTGACTAGCTAATAAGATAGAAGCACGATATTGATCTCGATGACGTACGACACTGAGTATGCATGGCATGTTCGATTGATCGACACCGATGACTTCCGAGCTAGCAGATACACCAGAAAGCATTCTCTGTACCACAACATAGCCGCTGTTGTTGTCGTCAAAAGGTATCATGTCGTCAGCTTCTAGTATATCTGGTGTACATCGTAATGTTCTTGGTACATCTTTTACGAAAATAGGATATTTGATCCATAAATTCATGCTTTGATCTTGGATAAGTGCTGCCTGGGGAGGAAGTAGATTCTTTCGACCCATATACAAGCAAATTAACTGAAAATGATAACGTAATGCATCCAAGCGATACCTCTCGCTGGTGTTGGCAGATTTAATCATATTCTCATCAATTCCCTCGGTAATCAGCCACCAGGCTTTTGCTGCATCAACATGAGCTTGATTCAGTAGTCCTTTGCTATCTTTTATTTGTTGCAATTGAATTTTTGCCACTTGAAGCCACCACTGAGCACATCTCAACATTTCTGCCATTGTGGTTTTGATACCAGACCTTTCCTTTTCGTTGATCAAACGAAATATTCCTCGAGTTTGCATGACTCTGTCTGAAAAGTCTTCAAATGCTCGTAACGCCAAAGGATCTACTGGTGGAAGTGGAAGTTGTTGATTATGACTGTCTGAAATCACTTGTCCCTTTTCTTGCGTTATGATCTCATCGGCAGACTGCTTGGTAGGAGGGATCGCTTTCCGGACAGGGACTAGACCCCATGGAGGTGTAATTTCATGTGATAATCGTCTACTCTCATTCAATCGTTGTGATATTGTTGATGTCGTTGACCGTGAATCATTATATCCTTCGGCATCTCCATAGGCAGCGTCATGGTCCATACTTGAATGACGACTGTGACGGGATGAGGATGGTCGATACGGTACCGTCAAAGAGCCTGATCTTGAGCGGGCTTCTTCAGGCGATGACGTACTTCGAGGTCTATTATTTGGTGATGCTGCCGAGGATGGCGATGGCCGGGGTGTACTCAGGGCATCTTCGTACGGTAATGAAAGAACTGGAGAAGGGCCCTTTGTATATGTGCTATATACTTCCTTATTACTCTGTCCATCCGTCAATGTCGTAGAATACATGGGCTGAGATTGGGGCGGAAGTGGCAGTTGTTTCTCGGAATCAAACTTGTCACTATCTCTCGAGGGAGGTCGCGATGTATCGTCTAGGGAACCATAATTCTGACTCAGTCTGTAGGCGTTTGAGAATGCTCTACCTTCCTCAAGACGCATACGATGCTGTGTCTCGTTCAATGATTGATGTGCTTGATGTCGAGTGACTATAGGTAAATCTAGGCTTTTCTGCTCTTGTCCAAAACCCAATTCTCTTTCTCCAGTAGAGCCCGCTGCAACCGGACTGACAGCATAGTCATTGCTTCTAGTTTTAGTGAGGGACGTTGACTGATTTTTTGATGCAATCTGTAGCGACGAAGGGACCGCATGTGTCAAGGTTGCTGGTAAAGGTGACGATGGCTCTACAACAGGGCTTATGGGAATAGTGTCATCATACGTCTCATTCTTACTCGGAGGTCGTTGTGCAAAAACTCCAGCAGACAATAGCTTAGAATAAGCATGATCATTGCCGCCCGATGTTTGTGCCCTTTCCGTCATGCCCGGCCGTATAGGGGATTTAGGAATAGTTCCATCAATCAAACTAGCCGATTCTCCTATGTTTCTGTCCGAAAACGATCTTAATAATGTCGCCTTTCGTCGTGATATCTCCATTGTAGGGCTTTGTGTTTCATCACCACCAAATCCAATAATCTCTACATTGCTAGTAACAAATCGCACACTGAGGCCCTTTCTTCGACTTGATTTTTTCGTACTTGAAATCGGAGTGAGGATTGAGTCTGCTCCCGGTGTGATAGCTGATAGCTGACCAGACTCTGCCCATCTACTAGCGATACTAACATCGATACGAGGACTCGCAACTTGTCGTGATGTTTGTAAAGATGGTATTTTGAGTGCAGATTGGGAGGTGTTTAGAAAGTCGGAAATGTCATCATCTACTGATTGCCGCTTGGGTAAATCGGAATATTCATCTCCACGATCTCCACGATGCTTGAGGATTTTATTGAATTTAGCCTTGAATGAAGTTATACGGCTTTGTGCTACACTATCAGTCATGACTATGATTGTTCTCGTTGATGATATGACTCTTTTTTATCGCTTGACTGTACAGTGTACGCGATACACTGCATGTCGGTACCTCAGTCAACAAAAATCGTGTCAAGACATGTATGATTGGGTTTTTTGGTAATGATCGCGAGAACTTGTTATAAGTTATGGACTGATAAACAATGTTGCACAACTCTAGAGTTTCAGGTCTAAAAATAGAATTGAGCTTGCGAGAGAATCGTCACAGTAGTGGAACCCTAAAACGCCGTTGCGGAGTTTGCGATGTTCGAGAATTGCTTTCATGCAAAATATAATAAAGTATAAACATGCATCAGAAAGTACATACTATAAATGCAGTTCTCGGAGGAGTATCGGAGTATTTTAGATACATATTTGACTTCTGAACCCAGATTTGATAATGCTAACGCTCTTCGGCCTGTTGTCACTCTGACATTCGCGACATCTTTAGACTCATGTTTATCACTAGCTCCAGGAGTTCAGACTGCTCTTTCGGGATCCGAGTCCAAAGCAATGACACATTATCTACGATCACGCCACGACGCAATCTTGATTGGCGCAGGCACAGCAGTCGCGGATGATCCAAGCCTCAACTGTCGACTGGACGGCTGCGAACTTGAACATCAACCACGTCCAATTGTCTTGGATCCAAGTTGTCGATGGGCAATTACTTCTAACACAAAGATTATCGATCTGACTAAACAGGGTAAAGGTCGAGCACCATGGATCTATACCTTGACTGATCCTTCAAACGAGCAAGTCAAATTACTAGAGCATGTTGGCGGGAAATATGTAAAGATTGAGCAAAACCCGCTTGAGCCAAATCGTATGTCCTGGGACGTATTACTCCGTGATCTAAAATCTAAAGGTATAGAAAGTCTCATGATTGAAGGTGGAGGACAAATTATTAATAAGCTGTTGACTGATGATCATCGGCATTTGATTGACCTCGTCATCATTACCATTGCGCCGGTTTGGCTTGGAAGAGGAGGCGTTTCCATAGCTCCGGAACGAACTTGTGAATCTCAGGCGGTTTCACGACTTTCACAAGCGCAATGGACACAAATGGGAGGCGATGTAGTACTCTGTGGAAAGTTTTGACGCATCAGTGACATGTAAATCTTAGGCTAAAATACATTCTTAATTGTTCTCAACATGCGAGATGAATCGTGTTCAACGTGAGCTGAGAAGTGATAATTCATGACAATCTAATCTGTACCGGGATTTTCCTATCTCCTCCGATTTTGTGACATGCTCAATATCTGGACCATACGAACGAATATGTTGATAAAGTCAAGCTCTAAAGAGATACTCTCATTCACAGGGTCCTTTTTCATGAGTCCACGTTCACTCATACGTGCATGGTGCAAGATCTTTTGAACATCATACAAAGTAAATCCACCAAAGACGGCAAGTCCTCCATATAACCAGATGTTCTCACTCCACATCAAAGTCCTTGCGGCAGTAACGGGAAGTACAAGCGGTGCAAGACCAGATAAAGCGACAACAGCGACACCTGCAAGTAATGGTCCACCAATGTAAAGATATTTCTCCTGCTTGGCAGTGGCTCCGACGAAAGCAATTGATCCCATCATACCGATAGTGTAAAGACCTGCTCGTGCCAATATTCCAGGAGCATAGAAGAGCATTGGAGACAACAGGGCAGCTTGTGTAAGGTTGAAACCCGCCCAGAGGGCATACTTAGGAATATAACTATAATACATATCAACATTCCAATACTTCTGAGTTCATTCCGCGTGATGGGTTGCTTACTTCTCTGGTGGTGTAGCTCTACATGCAATCATGGTTCCTAGCGATCCAACAATTCCAACACCCATGACAAGCCAAGGATTGGCTGTCATCAATCTGTAACTCCATCCATTTGCATGCAACGCACGTGCAGCTACGGCTATTATACCCAGGCCAAGTCCGGTGTGTAAGAAGGTGTCGTTTAAATACTGTCGCTCATAAGGTGGCATTCCTCCATCCTCACGAGTTTCTCGATTGAAGATGAGATTGACTGCTAGTAAGGTACCTCCAAAGATAGCGCCTCCGTATAATAGTCTTGACCGCAGGTTACCAGATCCGACTGGGTTATTGTAAGTCATTTGACTCTGATTGCGTCGAAAGGTTTGTTGAAAAGTCTGACGAGCAGACTGAAACTTGCTCGCCTCTCGCACAGGTTGAAAAGCATTTTTGGGAGTTGCGTTATGAAATGTTCGTAATAAAGTCTTGGATGAGGAAGGCGTTTGCCTTAACGCTTGCACGATAGCAAATGGACGACGCAGGGCAAAAGCCATGATGATCTCGATATTTGTCTTCTTATCACAGGTTTATAAAGACGGGATGGTAATTCGTGACGGAGTGATAGGTTTTGTAAAGGCGAGGGAACTTTCTAGTCTGACAAGCCACGTGACTATTTAACCAAGCGATGACCTCATTGTTGTTTCATAACCTTATTACACATCACGAGCTTCTGGTCACCTAATCTTATCATGCCATTTGATTGACGTAGATTCAGTAGTATTCCAGATCAGAGCTCAAATTCGCTGGATACGGAAAGACATATTGACTCCGGCGGCCTGTCATTGCAAAATCTTCATCACAGAATATCATGAGTGCAATCGATCCATGTCGAAACTCTCTAAATTAACCATCTATCTGTCCGACTCGCTACTTCCCATTCTCGATCCCGTCCTTCTGTGCTTGATATTCCAATTTTGGAATGCAGACATGATATAAAAAATCTACTCATCTTTCTACTGTGTTATTGTAACAATACGGTAAACACCTAGAATTTCCACCAACCTATCAATTCAATAGTATTATTAGACAACCCTCGCTCAATATATAAGTTACGGATTGAGGCGTAGAAAAAATTTCATATTCTTCCATAAATCTTTCAACATGTGCGGTATTTCGTGTATTGTAGATCTGCGAAAGCAAGTCAGTCGGGACAGCGTTGTGGAGGGATCCGTCAAGCAAGACCTTTCGAAAGAGATTGAAAGCTCATTAGACGAAATTGATCATCGTGGACCAGATGCAAGAGGTCACTGGATGTCCAAGTGTGATCGAGTTGGTTCGCCGATGACTTCTGTCTCGGGCAGATGCCTGAGATATACACGTACTGACCAGGCTTCATAGTTCTCGGTCATATAAGACTTGCCATCAATGATCTATCTGTTGAGGGTGCTCAACCATTGCACAATTCCCAAAACACCATCCATGCAGTCGTGAATGGCGAACTTTACGACTATGATAACATCCGCACTGAACTTGAAAAGACCACATCATACCATTTCAAAAGTCGATCGGATTCTGAACTGGTGGTTGCACTTTATGAGCATCATGGATTGAACTTCCTGCAACATCTGCGGGGTGAGTTTGCCTTAGTGCTTTACGATGAGTCTACTCAAATGGTCCTCGGCGCAAAAGATCGATATGGCATTAAACCTTTGTTTTGGACCGTTCAAAATAATCGCTTACTTATCGCTTCGGAGATGAAAGCTTTTTTGGCCCTGGGTTGGAAGCCTAGGTGGGATGTTAAGAGTCTTCTGGATGCTGGATGGAATCATGATGAACGGACTATCTTTGAAGGGATCCAGAAGGTATATACAATTACCTTTCAAAAGACAATGTTGTGCTGACTTTAGCAGATTAGACCTGGACATTATCTGACTTGTCAATCATTCGGACATATTGAACAGCGGATGTACTGGGACATTACATATCCGGACAAGGTACATTGCATGTACATTAGAATAAGTTCGTTGCTGATTTGTAAATTTAGCACATACGCGATTTAAGAACTCCTGAAGAATTGATCTCAGGCGTCCGTGAACGTCTGTTGGAAGCTGTCAAATTAAGACTGCGAGCTGATGTGCCGATCGGCATTTATCTATCCGGCGGAATCGATTCGTCTGCTCTTGCTGGGATAGTAACACATTTGGTGAAAGAACAAGGTATGACAATGGGCTCTGCAGATGCAAAACAACGCATCGCCTGCTTTAGTATTGCCTTTGATGCAAATTCTGGTTTTGATGAGTCGGCAATAGCAGATCGAACTGCCAATTGGCTTGGAGTCAAATATGTAAAGATGTTGATGAATGAGGAAGAACTAGCCAAACGATTTGAGGATGCGACTTGGCATGCAGAACATCATAATCCTGATTTCAACTTTGTTGGAAAGTATGCTCTCAGTGAAATGCCTTCAGAGCATGGGTATAAAGTCGTGATTACTGGCGAAGGCGCAGATGAAAACTTTGGTGGTTATCCAATGTATTTGCCAGATTTCTTACGTGAGCCTGATTTGACATGGACAAAGTACAATGCTATTGATGAACAGTCTCGTGAACAGCAGCTTTCATACACCGAGCAGGCTGCCAAAGACTATTATATAGGTATTGGTGCAGATGGATCGAACAGAGGGCCAAGTATAGCACGAAAAATGGTCAATGATATAAGTACAATCTCGTCCATGGCTGCGTTTCAGCTTGACATTTTTGCGCCATGGACAAAATGCTATGGTCGTAGTGATCCACAAACAACTATAGCACACAATACAGATGGTCGAGTGAGACAACTCATGGCTGATTCATGGCATCCTCTTCATTCTGCTCAATATATATGGACAAAAGGTCACCTGGCGAATATATTCTTAACGTGTCTCGGAGATCGGACGGAGATGGCGCACAGTGTAGAAGCAAGAACTCCATTTCTAGATCACCACCTTACAGAATATGTCAATCATCTCCCACCGTCTGCCAAAATCAAATGGGACCCAGTAGGGCGAAACTTTTGCGAAAAATGGATATTAAGGGAAGCATGTAAACCTTTTATCACAAAGGAACTATATGAAAGGAAAAAACATCCTTACTCTGCACCCACCGCATGGCCTGCTCAAGGTGCTCTACACAAGTTACTAGGATCAATTGTGACACAGGAAAATGTGGAAAAACTTGGCTTTGTTGACTGGACCAAATGTAGCCAGCTGGTAGAGCGAGCGTTTGTGGGGCAGGATTCTCTTGCAATGCGCTATGCGACAGTAGTCGCCGAATGGGTCATTTTAGGAAAGCGATTTGGAGTTGAGCAGGCTCACTTGTAATAAATATTGATTTGTAGAGTATAGTATTGTCATGACGTTAATAGAAGAAGCGAGCTAGCTTTGGTGGGCGGAATCCCATAGTTTGCAAAAACAATAATTTGTAAAAAGTTTTGCCGAAAATTATCCGATTCGCTTCCCACCCTTGTAGAAATCTTTGATCGACGACTGTTGGCTCGGTGGAAAAAGATAATCGACTGCATAACCCACTACTCGACACCGATTAATATCGTCGAATAGCACTCACAATGTCTTCAAGATTTGCGTAGGTACCCCTATCTTTATCAATCTGCCGACAACATACGAGAAAGAGATTTGGAGGAGAAAGATAGTAGCAATGGATGCATGCATAGAAGAGGGAATATGGACATTAGGATTACACCCAATAGCACTGGCCATATCTCATTAAGAGAATACGTCGGCCATATACGGCCGATGCGATTTGATTAAGAAATAATTCTTGCTAACATATTTTTCACTTTTAGCCGATCGGGTAACAAAGCCCGCATGACTTTGGCACTTCCTGTGTATGTCTATCCTTTCCCTATATCCTCGATCGATGTCAAGAGTTTGCTATGGATAAATTGGGAATATGAGTTGAGAGTATGGAGGAGAGGATCAAGAGAAAACTGCTTAAGCATCAGCCACAAAAGATAAAGGACTAGAGTTTATTGGCATATCTGTGGAGACGCAATAAACGATAACAAGCACATCACAGTCTACTAACATGCGTCTTACAGCGGAGCCGTCATGAACTGCGCAGATAACTCTGGTGCTCGAAATCTCTACGTTATTTCCGTCAAGGGTATTGGTGCCCGTCTCAATCGTCTTCCAGCTGCTGGTGTAGGTGACATGGTCATGGCAACAGTGAAAAAGGGAAAGCCCGAGTTGAGGAAAAAGGTCATGCCTGCAGTTGTTGTCAGACAATCAAAACCATGGCGAAGGGACGACGGAATCTATCTTTACTTTGAAGATAATGCTGGTGTGGTAAGTTTCAACCCATCATTGGATATGTCGTATAAAATAAGAGCAGGGACAGATGACTGATATGATTTGTTACACAGATTGTGAACCCTAAAGGAGAAATGAAAGGATCTGCTATCACTGGTCCCGTAGGAAAGGAAGCCGCTGAATTATGGCCAGTAAGTTTTCACGTTGTGATCATACCTCTTTGACTGTGGTGCTAATTGTCTATTCCAGCGTATTGCCAGCAATTCAGGTGTCGTCATGTAAATTTGGAATAGCAAAATTGAAAATATGAAGCGGTAGACGAGTGGGTGAATAAATTATGAGGTTATGTTACAATTATAAAACCTTTGCCAAGCAAGACTATGCAAAACTAGCTTCAATTTACTGGCGCAATAGTCAGTAGATTGATGCACTCCTCAAATATATAATCATAGTCGCTGAGAGATTCAATCTAATCTCTTTTTACTCTTGTCTACGAAATCCTTGTTTAATAATTCCCAGTGATCATGTGATATCTTATTTTTGACATTTAACGGCATTATCGTGATATTCAATTTCGTCCCACCACAAATGTTGGCCAACACATATATTTAATGTGTTACACTGTCTATCTGGATGAAATGTGATGGTATGCTGTCTTCCTCAATTTCTTTATATCAAATAATCTCATGATGATATTCTAATATTGGAGCTGTCGAATCCTTGAGGCAACTCACTGGATCTGCCGATAAAACATATATACGCAAATTTTCTGAACAAATTGATCAATTGACATGCCTAACTTGCATACTGCCGATTGAATGTCACTTTACTGACATGTCTATGACCTAGATCAAGTGATGCAAGCATCGTCGTAGCCCAGAAATGCGTGGCTGAAGTCATAGTTGCACTACTTGCAATCTGAAAGAATGACAGAAGATCCACGTCGACGTCGCGCTCCTGCAGCGACCTCAACTCCTTCGACAACAACTTCTGTGCCCCCTCCACCTCCTCCTCCGCTCATTGCACAACCTGCTCAATCACAAGCAGAAAATTCAGCGACGGAGACGGAAAATGTCACCACACAAGACACGAAAGCGGCCGAAAACGGTGAAAAAGTCACGAGCAGCAATTACAAACTTCGCTTTTGTACAGTTTGTGCTAGTAATAACAATAGATCGATGGAGGCACATCTCCGACTGTCCACGAGCGATGCACAATATCCCGTCATATCGTTTGGGACAGGATCTTTGGTCCGTCTGCCGGGACCTAGTATTGACAAGCCTAACGTCTACAATTTCAACAAGACATCATATGATGCAATGTATAAAACGCTGGAAGGCAAAGATGCACGACTTTACAAAGCAAATGGAATATTACCCATGCTTGATCGAAATCGCGGTGTGAAATGGGGCCCAGAGAGGTGGCAGGATTGGAAAGTAGGCGTGCCCCGAGTGGGAAGACGTGCGATACCCGCTGGAGCAGAGGAAACGCAGCAAGATGGAAAGGAAGTCACATATACTACAGATTTGGGACATGACGGGACAGAATCGGGACTAGTGGACGTTGTATTTACTTGCGAAGAAAGATGTTGGGATGCAGTCGTTGATGATCTGTTGAATAGAGGTGCGCCTCTTAATCGTCCAGTGCATGTGTTCAATGTTGATATAAAAGACAACCATGAAGAAGCACTTGTAGGCGGTAGAGCTATTTTAGAATTAGCCGACTCTCTCAACGCTGCTGCTAGAGAAGAACGTGATGCTTGGGAAGAAACCTCGATAAATGGGGGCACTTCTTCCGTGGAAGGGTTTGATAAAGCTCATCCAAATGCACGGCAAGGATTCGATGCTCGTGTACCTGACCTTTTGGCAGCATGGCAGGAAAGATGGCCTCAATTACCGGCTTTGTGGACATTATCATGGTTTTAGCAAATTTTCTACAAACTTGATCATAGCATATTTTTAATTTATTACTTTTACCATAATCACAGTATCGTTTCGCTCATGGTCGCCCTCTTCATTTTTTATCATCGTAGATCAGAATTGACTTGCACAGCAATATAATTGTGGAAATCTTTCCAAAAATAGAATCGTGTCAATTAGACTTTCACACGGGACAGTTCTTAAAGTTCAGTTGGGCAGGTCGGTCGGTCACAGAAACTGTGCCGGGGTTCGTGCTTTTCGGCCCTTTCCGTAGAATTTCAACCTGTTTTGGCGTTTGTTGCTTACCAAGTACGGTAGTAGTACTGTAACTCGATAAGATAATATTCTTCTATTATTGTTACGGGATATTTATTTTACCTCGGCCTAAATACAGCAAACATAGAAGTACTAAGAATGCGGTGTGCTTTGAAAAGTTGTTAGTATCATTAGCGCAAAAGAGGCAGATGAATATCAGAGATTCGATCATATTATAATAGGATAGAGTGGGAATAGAGCGCATTCAAGAGATAGATACTCGAGACCGGGAAGCATTTGTATGATCAGCTCGAAGCGTCTGGGTCGCATAGAAAAGATCAATAACGAGCCCTTGATCAATAGGTATAGCTGGATGTCTCTTTCTGGAAGCGAATATATACAAACCTGACAGGACTGGAGTAAAAACTGATTGCCGGCTTCTGGCCGGCCAATCGTCTTGTATAGATGGCAATAACACAGAATAAGATAATCACAAAACCTCATGAAAACCTCCCCTCCCCAACCTTGGTCATTTCCCCATCGGACCATGTCTCAACTTCTACAACCACATCAGCGATTTCTTCAATCAGTCCGACACTTGTACTACCACATAGACTTTCTACCCACTCACGATCACATTCGAGACATACTTCGGCCGTCTTTCCCCTCTTTCACTCTTCATTGACTTATACCCTCGTTCGGGATTTTGCATATGCGCCCTTTGATCCTATGCATTACGGTCCGGTAGATGACTATGACGATTCTGCAGCGAGTTCCCCGACTGATTATGATAACCGGAGAATAAGCGACCCTCCACCATGGGACGCTGCTGCTGGACCATGGCGGGATAACAATTTTGACAATGGCGCACAACCTTTACCGAGTAAGAGTTTCGGTCTAAATACCGAAAGCGACGACGAAAATGAAAGACGACCATCTCGACGTTCATCAAGACGCGTGTCGAAACATCGAAGATCAAAATCATATACATATTCCGACGATCACGCCAGAGGAAGACAGAGATCTTCGAAAAGTATCCGCAACAGTGAAATAATCAACGCACATTTTCAACAACTATCTAGGTCGAGGAATAGGAGTCTGTCGAATCCTCATACAGCAGGACAATATCCGCACGACGAGATGAAACATTCGTCGACTCCTGCTCCAGACGAGAGTCTCGAACACGATAATAGAGGGCCGGGATATGATATTCTAGCAGCAGACGCGGTACATCACCCTCCGTTCCGGGAGGATACTGAATTAGGACCCTATTCGCCGACTGGAGAAGAACATCGGCCCGAGTCGGCATCTCTCGATGAATCTTTTGCAGGTCCTTCGCTCGCATTATACGATTTCAAAGCAGAAAACGATAATGAGTTGGAACTGAAAGAAGGTCAGGTCATTCAAGTCGGTTATAGACATGGTCAAGGATGGTTGGTGGCTATGAATCTAGAGACTGGCGAACAGGGTCTAGTTCCCGAAGAATACGTCAGGTTGTTGAGGGATATTGAAGGCTGGAGTGAAAATGACGCAGAGGCCGAAGTATATACTAGAGCCGAAGATCAATTACGAAACTCACAAATCCGACAATCAAAAGGTGGGAATTGGGTTTCGTGACGAAACATATATTGTTATTTATATTATATATACATGAATACATTTAGATATACGAATATATCATCATCGACTGATTTATCTTCCAGAAGTGACGAATGTATATAAATCTACATCTACGAATACTTGTCGATTATTTAATTTCTTTTCCAGAAGTGACAAATCTATCCAACGCAGCACCTAGATTCTTCTTCTTCCCTTCTCTCTTTTCTTTATTCTTCTTTATAATTTCCTTTCTCATCTCTTCGACTCTCACCCGTTTGTCATCAATCACATTCCTGCCCCCTTTCTTTCGAAGGTATTTCCTCAGACTAGAATTCTTGCCTCGACCTCTATTCTTCAATTTTTCCAATTTCTCCATCTCTTCCTTCTTTTCGTCTCTGTCGAGGTCTTTTTCCTTCATCCTAGTCTCGTGAGACGCCGTATCGACTTGTCCTACGAAATCCGGATCGAGCGCAATCATCTCGGGTTTCAGTTTGTTGAGTAAAGCTTTGACTTCGCTTTCTTGTCGTTGCTTTACGTTTTCGAATGGATTTATTTCCATGGCGTCGAAATTCGCCTCTCCTGCTCCGGGGACCAAGGCCGACGTGAAGCCCTGATCGTGGCTGATTCCAAGGATATCTTCAAACGGACACCAGGTCGTTTGTTCAATCGTCCTTCCTTGTCCGGGAAAAGACATGTATGGGCTTTGAACCTTGGGTTGGTTGTCTACGTGTTTGACGAACAAGTCTCGCCAAATGGAGACTTGAGTTCCCCATCCTACTGCTGTCAAGCCACGGTCGGAAATATCGACCGACGCGCCGGGCCGGAAGAGGGAATAGCTATGTATCGCGGCAAACTTTCTTATGTCCCACACGCACATCTTGGAGTCTTGTCCTACTGTTACCATGTACCGACCTTCTCGATCGACACTGATATCTCGCACGGGACCCCTATGGGCGAGAATCTTTGCTAGAGGGGCTTGAGAAGCGGGAGACCAGAGAGAGACGACTCCGTTCTGATGTCCAGTATGTAAGACTGCGTTGTATTTATTCTGCGTCAAAGAAGTCGTAGGACCGAGACGAGTAGGAACATGTGCGACTAGTTTTCCCGTCGACGTATCGTGATATTTCAAATGTCCTGCGTTACCTACACTTGCCAATAAAAAGTGGTACGGGAGAAATTGTAGAAAAGATATGTCCGTGTGATCGGTCAGATTGTGTAATTCCACACCCGCGGAATCATAAATATATACAGTTCGTGATTGCGCCAGGGCAAAGTATTGTGAATTATGTAACCATGTTGCGTCACGGACTGTTTCTTTCAATTGTAATTCACAACCTAATGTTCCTGATCGCCAATCCATGGTCGCCACGTGTCCTTTTCGTCCAGATAGTAATAAATGTCGACCGTTTCGGGAATATGCTGATCTATATGGACCAAGAGAGGGGGAAAGATCGAGTGAAAACCCTTTCTTTGCGGTCTCGACATTTACGGACGACAAAATATCTGATTGTCGCACTTTATAAGTCTTTTCCAATTCGTTCTCCGCCTCGAGAAACCCTGCTGTGTTTTCGTGCAATATCTCAGAGTCTTTGGCTTTTAAAGTCGCTTCTTGATATCGAGATTCGAGATCTCGCATATTTGCTCGGAGTTTTTTGTCTTTGATCGACTTTGTCTGGATAGATGATCCACGACCATAATCTCGCTTTGCAAGTTGCAGGCGATGTGCTGCCAGTCGCGCCTCATCCTCGGATGGTTTGGTCATGGTATTTTTTCGAGTTGGATGATGTCTCGCTACTTGGAGCGTCTTTGAAGGTTCAGAATCTTCCATTTTGATATTTTCACCACTTTTTCAATAATAAAACATGCTATCGATACATTTTGTTCGCAGTAGTTGAATCGTTACGACCTTGTGAATAATATCACTATTGTCCTGTAATAAATCGAGGACTTTTTTTTACAGCCCTACGAAAAAGTTTGTGGGGTAAAGTTTTCATACGTCACACTTCGGGTTACACCTTTGTGATCAACAGTATATATTCTACAAAGCTCTAGCAGCCTCACCTGCAGTCTGATCTTCTGCTCTGACTCGCGGTAGTACTTGATCATTCCCACCTGCACCCACACCCATCCGTCTAGCCACATATCTTTGAGCTATAATTCCAATAGAAAGACTCAGTGTTTCTTCCACCCATTCAGATACCCATTCCCTTGCATCCACACCACCTTGCTCTACCATAGCACGTATCGCACTTGGTAACTCGTCCTCCTGATCCGCCTCTGCTTCCATCCACTCAATCCACTGTGTCGGCAAAGTTTGCGATACTACAGAGAAATCAATAGAATGGATTGGATCGTGGAGATAGATAGCAAATGCCATCATAGTGTCGTCTTTTGACTTCGCTCCCGCGTCCGTAGAATCACTCGTCTGCTCCTGAGAGTGACCGAACAGGTTTTGCTCCGATGGCACCCTTATGGCTTGGATAGCCAAGAATATGTCCGAGCTTCGGGTTGGGTTTGTCTCGCTTGCCACATTTGCTGCATTTCGGCTCGCCTCTTCCAAACCACCCTTTTCCGAGAAAAATTCCACGGCATAAGCTTCTGCATTTGCTCGGGCTAGTTTGGTCCCCTCGACTAGCCCATTTACAGCGCCAAGATCTCTTTTACTTGTATTATCCCGCCACCAAGGGCCATCATTCCAGCCACTATTTCTTGAGCCAAGAATTGCACCTCTATATCCTACTTCGGATACATTTCGACCACGACTTCGAAGCTCGCTACCTCTTTGGATTACTAGCAGGTCACCTCCCTCTACCTGTGACATTACACGAGCAAATACAGCGTACACTGTCGGGTCCAATGAGGGATAACCAACGATATCATGGGTGGTATGGATTTGAAGTCGCTCATGTGCCGAGATAGGTGGGGCAATAGTGTGAAGGATGTTGGAGAACGCCGGCATAGCAAGCGATTTGACATTATCACCTAGAACATATCAGTAACATCTCGATAATATAGAAGATATAACATCTACCATATGACTTCAGTGTCTCCACGTTCCCTCTGACTTGTTCCGCCCACTTCTTAGCCTCTTCGTTCGAGCTGATCTCTTTCACAGCATCGCCCGCCTGTTTGACTGCTGCAGATGCGACAGTGAATACGCTTCCCCACCATCCACCACCAGCAGAGCTCTTTTCTGGACTGCCGTCTTCTTCCGCTTTTTTAGCGACGCTTTGTGCAGTTATATCTCGCCGTATTTCATGAGAGCTGCGAGGTTTTGACCTTTCACCCTCCTCACTTGGACGATTGCTCGCTTGTCCAGAGCTTGTAGGTGTTGCGATCTTGGGACCCGTAGCTCCGGATGCTGTTGAGCTTGATAAATGAGGGGTATGCGGTCGTGAGGCTGGTTTGACTTGTGCCAGAGCTGTCAGTTCTGCAAGTGGATCATTCTCATTATCTAAGCCTTGCACATTTGAGATTGCAGCATTCTCTGCACTGACTATCTTTGGAACTGTGGAATTAGGAGTTGAGGATGGAATATCCTCGAATTGAGCAAAAAGCTCTTCATCGGTCAATGCTTTCTTGGTCGACATGACAGAAGTATACCAATCACTAGTAGTCGTATCTGGTGTTATTGGCTAATCATCAATGAAGCGCAAAAATCAGTCGCTACATGCTACATATAGTCAGCAGTGTCAAACATGTCACCAACTTCCATATATACTTTCAACAAACGAGGAGTTCGACTGACATGACGTTTGTACTAACCGCATTTGGCGTTAGTGCGCTCAGGCCAGAACTAAGAATAAACAAAAAATAAAGGTTGTTTGCCTTAAGCCCTCGAACTATAAATGGCACTAATTTTATAATTCCATCTTTCCATCCAACGTCAGTACCTTTTGCATTTACATATTGTCAGCATCAACTAATATTATAGTTCCAAGATGACAGGCGTGTATGTGTGATCAAATCCGTTGACTGCATGTTAATTATCTGGACTTCTACCGAATCTGCCGGAGCACACGATTTGATGAAAAGTATGCTCAAAGTGGTTTTTGTTTAGCATTTGTTCGACCATTGTCGCAACTGAAATAAAAGCGATAAATAAGCGATAATCGCAGAGGCATAAGCAATCATGAATATTTCAAACCCTCTTCATTAAATGCCCGTGACAAGCGTCTTGAAATGACTGCTAGATCTGAAGCGCTTGAGCGGAATCGCTCCTCACCAGCGCCAAAACAAGCCCATCAGGTCATTGCTTTCCAGAGGTCTCCTACATTAGACCGGAAGGCGTCAATCACTCAAAGAAGAGATGTTCATTCTAAACGGCAAGGCACGCAAGGGATAAGTGCACGTTATTCAAACAATATATTTACCATTTCCGGACTTTCGATCACGGATTTTCCGGATAGCACTTCGCTTGATCATGCAAACTCTCCCGAAGACGTCACAATAAAATCGAGATCAAGTCTTGCCGAAGGAGATGAAACGGGTGAGTCACCGACTTCGACGTCGGAACACTTGACCAATCGAGGCTCCGAATCAAACTTGCATGCACAAGCCCTCCAAAACGCAAATGTAGCAAATTCAGCACCTTTTACTACCCCAAGTCTGAATCCTGTAGGAGACAAAATCCCAAATGTCAACGATGACCTGCTTGTGGACAACGCGAGAGACATCACAATGACAGGCACAGTTGACAAACATGACACAACAATACCTGCAGACGACGTGAATAATCAGACAAAAGCAATCACGAGCAACAACCCCAATGGTGAGAAAAGTATTACTCCTCCGCGGAGGGAAAGCCTCAGGATCAGATTACGCTCGACGTCCGCAACCCCTTATAAGAAAGTTGCAGAACAAGTACCAAATTCAGAGAACCGCCGTCAGAACATAGCAATCCCAATCGGCCAAAAGCAAGCAGAGAATAGCGAAAACAAGTCGGCGACATCCTCTTCGCTGAGCTCTGAAAGCGAAAGCAGTTCTGACGAAGACGAGGATATTTCAGGCGAGTACAGGGGAAAATCCCGGAAGGTTATTGGAAATGGCAATCCGGTAGCGAGTGCTGTTACCATTCCAATCAAACGCAAAACGAGGGCACTTTCAAGCGCGGTTGATAATGCGCCTGGAGTAGCTGCATCGACGGCAGTATCAGCACTACCATCACCAAAATTATCGCCATTGGGAGATGCTGAAGATCAAATTACCATTGATGATCTACCCCGACCATTTTCGGACGTCTTTAACGATGTCGATCTCGAGTCAGATGATGATGTCGCAACAAGTGTTTACAAGAAATTATATAAACCCTTGACCGCCATGGAGGATTTAATTGCATCACTGAATAAGGCACTGCCTTCACAACGATCCACAGGTAGTTTATATAAGATTGCAGCGAATGCCGCCAACGCTCTTAGGCTTTGGCAAGACGAATACGTCGAACTTGATCGAATTACTGCGCCCAACGCTGCCATCCTTCGCAAGTCCGCAGCAGGAAGTCGGCAACCGATAAGTCCGACATTATTCGAAGATCTTAAAGAAGCCGACTTGTACAATTATATTTTTGATGCAAAGAAGGTTGGTTTCCAAGATCCATTAAATCAGAGAGGTTTCCGTGATTTCAACGGTCGTGAATTGAGACAGAGAGTCCCAAAAACAAAAACTCGCAACGATGGTGAAGGAATCAATGGCTCAAATAGTATCGAACAAGGTCGTTACCGGTCGAGAAGATCTGTCGCTGCTGAAGATCACGAACGCACGCAACCATATACGGGAATTCGCAAGCGTGGCATCGATGACGTTGCAGACAGCATTGAAACCGATCCGGTAACAAAGCGTGGCAAATATTCATTGTCCAATACGGGAGGCAAAGCTTCGAGTCGAGCATCTCGAGCCAAGGGAAAGGGTACACACACTACACAAGCATCTATTAATCCGTTAGGTAAGCGCATCCGCGAGATGCGGGAAGAAAGTGCTGTCACGACAACTTCAGCCTCTATTGAAGAAGATTCTGCGTCGGATGCTCGTGGATCTATTTCGAGAGAGCAATCAGAAGATATCTGCGATGGGGACGATGCGGCGTCGAGAAAGAAGGGAAGACCTCCAGGTAGTAAGAATAACCATGTCAGATCCGACAAAGGAATTCCAAAGGGGCCAAGAGGATCAAAGGCGTTGACACCCGACTCGCGGCAACCTTCACCTTTTATAGGGGATACACAGGGCGTGGAAGATATCAATGATAGTACCAACATGGACGGTCAAAAGGGCTCCAAAGTAAAGGGCGAAAAGTCGGAAAAGAGGAGCGAGAGTATGACATTGTGGTGGGCAAAGAGAAAGGCGGCAGCAGCGGAAACGAGAGCCAAAATGACAGATGAGGAGAGAGCAAGAATGGGGAGCGATTTTATCACGCCCTCTCCAAATCTACAAGCTGCGAAACCTGCTCGAGCAAGGGTTCCGAAGCCGAAATCGCCAACTAAATTCTCCGTTGGCAAATCACTCCATTTTGAAGATCACCCTCGAAGTCGTTATACTATTGTACAAGATCCAAAATTGACATGGAACCGTTCCATGCCTATTGGACAATGGGGTGGTCCGCCCGATCCTCGACCGCGGGTTCCTTCTTTGTCGATTAAGACGAAGCCTGATGCTAATGACATGCCGCAACGTCCCGAATACCTGCCTTTGCAGCATAATAATCACAATCCTCCTGGCCCGTATGGCGAGAACCGGTACAGGCAAGATCAAGCTCATGTTCCCCTCCAAGTTGTACGAAGACCGAGCATGGATCATCCGCCTCCAGATGGAAGATATCGTGTGGGTTCAAATGCAGGTCACTACCGTGAGGCCAATCCGCGGCAACAGAGTGACGCTCGTGGAAGACCTTGGGAGATGTCTCCCATTGCACCTCCGCCAATGGCTCCATTCGGTTCTTATCTACCCCCACCCCCATTTATTCCTTCTGGGCTCCCATCTGGACCTCCACCAGGCGTACCGCAAGGTCTACCACCACCTCCAATATTTCCACCATCGCCACTAGCTAATAATCAATTTGCTGGACCTCCTACACCAGATATGATGTATCAACAATCACCTCATTCTGATTATCCTCCTACTCACCATCAGCAATTTCATCATCATCATAATCATCATCACGATCAGCAACAGCAACAGCAACAGCACCACATTCGTCAACAACAGCAACAACAACAACAACATCATCATCACCAATTTCGTGGTCATCCTTCGACAATCTCCCAGCAACAGCCAAGAGGTCCTCCTCCGAATGACTATTATCGACATTATGATCCTCGACAAGCTCAAGCACAACCTCCTGATCATCCGCCTGCGCATTATCAATATCAGCATCAGCAGCAACAGCAACAGCAACAGCAACAGCAACAGCAACAGCAACAGCAACAGCAACAGCAACATCAACAGCAACAACAACAACAACAACAACAACAACAACAACAACAACAACACAGACAGCAACGACAACAGCCGCCACCACTACAGCGCCCCCCATCAGTAGAATATCGTCAGTCAACGAGAGAACACTATAATGCTCCAACATCAGCATCGATATCGTCTCCCCAAGACTATGTGCCACGACAACAACAACAACAACAACAACAACAACGAGAACAATATTCGAATGGTAATAGTACAAATGGTCCTGACTTGCAGTTCAGAAGAGGTGATTCTGGTCAAGAAAGGGAAAGAGAAAGAGATCGACCACGCAATTGAAAGACTAAACAGTGTGACGGATGCATTCTAATACAGTATGTACAAAACATGTATGTATACATTATAAATCTTATCAATTATATACACTTCTTGTAAGATTATAGTACTTGCAAAGTAGATATGAAAAGTTGACATTGCCCATCACCACGTTACATGATGTTTAGGCCTTTATATAACTGCCTGACCATGATCCTTGACTATGCCGTCCAAAACTTTTCTCATCCTAGCACAACCATCCGTGGCGATAGAAATCATTCCCTGTAATCTATTGACTTGACACCTCGTCTCGGTTGTTAAACAGACAATCTTTCCGACACCATCACCACCACCTCCCTCACCCCCAACAACACCCACAGTCACAAACGGTAATTCACCCTCTTCCATCCCGTTCAAGTCAAGTAAAGGATCAGCATCTTCATCATTAGAAGCATAACTTCCGGTAGATCCAGCAGTACATGAAACTATATAATCCGGCATTGGAATTCCCGCATCTACAAGAGCGAGAGTCGATGCATTTATCAAGCAAGCCAACAGAGATCCGTCCGAAGATAACACGTGAAGATTTAGCGTGATTGTAGAATGTGGATGAATATGAAGTAAAAGCGTAGAAGAAAAAGTCTGTTGGATGAGATGTGATAGTTCAATCGTCCGTCTTTACTCACACGTTATCAGAATCGCACACGACGGAAAGAAAATAGGCATAGGTAGGTAGTGGAATGTGAATTACTCACTTGTCAGTCCGGCTTTGTTTCTTCCGATCGACGTTTGCAAAGCCAGCAATGCTGATTTCTACTTCTAATTTACAGTCCTGGGATTGCTCGCGTGGTCCCGCTCGTTTCGACTCATACGGTCCGGTCACGGTGCATAAGACTTTTGTATTGCCCATTTCTAGATATGATGATCCGTCTGCCGCTGCTTGTGTAGACATTTGTCCGTTTATCCGTCGGAATTCGTTCCATCTTCGTCCGTCTAGGCGTAATTGTGCAAGTGCGTATGTCGATGTATCTAGTGGCATTTTTAACGATGTGGATCAAGATATCATATATATGTCACTTGGGACTATATCGAATAGAGATGGTGAACAAGGTAGGCGAAAATAAAAGTAAAAAATAAACATCACGTAAAACACATTTCACATTGTTATTCACGGATATTATCTAGATAGTCGGAATCTCTCCGTGATGACTCTTTGCGCAAGGTATATAGGTCATCAGACACGCCTGGAGCTTGAGTCCTGTCGTTGTATAAGTGGTAAATCGTGATGTACTTATCGCCAATAGAAACTGTTCTTTGTGTGGCGCATGTCAAAATGAAATCTATTTGACAATACAATAAAAGAAGATGAAGAACCGTGAAACATCATCAGACATAAAGTCTACAGACAGTCATGATAAGAGAGAATCACCAGGATCATCCAAACGAAAAAGACTGACATGGTCCGACAATGACGATGAAAACCCATCAGCAGCTTATGACAACTTTAAGAAACGCAAAGCGAATAATCGCAAAGTAGTAGCAGCGCAGTCTCGCAAAGCCAAAGCCGTAGCAGAGACTGTCCGAAACGCGATCGTGGGTCGTAAAACAAATTCAATCATAGATAGTAAAAAGGCTTCACAGAATAGGAAACCAGAATATGATCAAGGAGAATCTGAATCTGACGAAGACGCTATTGAAAATGCCCTGCCGTCCTTTCTCAAAGACAGACGATCGAAATTTGAAAGTCGTAGATCACGTATTGGACAAGAAGGATTACGACTTCCTCCACTTTATGATGATATTGATTTCTCCGACGATGAACTGCTCGATGAGTTGGAGATTCGACCAAAGTTCGCTGCATTGAAACCCGTGGCGCCTTTTGAAAACATTGAATTAAAGTATTCTGCTGGCATCATCCCCGCACCTATCGCTCAATGGTTAAAAGAGTATCAAGTCAAAGGAACAGAGTTTCTACACGAGTTGTTCGTGTATCAGAAAGGAGGTATTTTAGGTGATGACATGGGACTTGGCAAGACGATACAAGTCATCGCATTCCTCACTGCGGCATTTGGTAAAACTGGCGACGAGCGAGACGCTAAACGAATGCGCAAGATCCGACGTGCGGGTGAAGGAAGATGGTATCCTAAGATCTTGATCGTTTGTCCTGGAACGCTCATGCAGAACTGGCAAAACGAATTGAAAAGATGGGGTTGGTGGCAGACGAGTATCTATCATGGAACGAACAGAGATGAAGTTCTCGAATCTGCGAGAATGGGTAGGATTGAAATCATGATTACAACATATACGACATATCGTAACGAAAAAGATTCTATCAATCTTGTAGATTGGGATGCTTGTGTTGCTGATGAATGTCACATAATAAAAGATGGAAAAGCAGAAACGACAAAGGCAATGAATCAAGTCAATGCGCTTTGTAGAATTGGTCTTACCGGAACAGCAATTCAAAATCGATACGAAGAGTTATGGACGATATTGAACTGGACAAATCCTGGTCGATTTGGTAGTCTAAGTATTTGGAAATCTAGCATAAGTGAACCTTTGAAACTTGGTCAAAGTCATGATGCAACAATTAGTCAATTGGCTTTAGCAAGAACTACTGCAAAGAAGCTCGTCCAGAATTTACTTCCACAATTCTTCATTCGACGTATGAAAACATTGATAGCACATCAACTTCCCAAAAAGACTGACAAGGTTGTATTCTGTCCTCTAACTCCAGCCCAGGAGGATGCCTATGAGAATTTAATGGCATGGGAAGTTGTGGAAAGCATAAGACGGGCGGGTGAAATGTGCAAATGTAATTCTGGTAAGAAACGAGGATGGTGTTGTCATCAGTATGTTCTCAATAGAGTAAAATGGCAATCGATAGTCTTTCCTATGCTCGCCACGTGCCAGAAATTAGCAAATCATCTAGCACTTCTCATACCAAACGGTACTGACCAGAAAGAGAAACAAGAAAAAGAAGTTGAATACCTCCAAGCAGCGGTTCCTGACAACTGGAAACAATTATTCGACACTCGCGATAATATTACTAATTATGCTAATCAAGATTACTGTGGGAAATGGAAGGTCTTGAAGAAACTATTACGCTTTTGGCATTCGTCGAGCGAGGAAAATAATAAAGTCTTGGTCTTTTCACATTCCGTACGTCTTTTGAAGATGTTACACATGTTATTCCAATCAACTTCATATAATGTATCCTATCTCGACGGATCAATGACGTATGAAGATCGTGCTATAGTCGTTGACGAATTCAACAACAGACCTGAACAATTCGTCTTTCTAATCTCTACAAAAGCCGGCGGAGTGGGTTTAAATATAGTCTCTGCCAACAAAGTAATCGTGTTTGACCCAAATTGGAACCCGTCGTATGATTTACAAGCTCAAGATCGAGCGTATAGAATCGGACAAACTCGAGACGTGGAAGTATACAGACTCGTCTCAGCAGGAACTGTCGAGGAAATCGTATACGCTCGACAAATCTACAAGCAACAACAAGCAAACATCGCCTACCAAGCCAGTAATGAAAGACGTTATTTCAAAGGCGTGCAAGATACTAAATCTCAAAAAGGTGAGATTTTCGGTCTGAAGAATATCTTTACTTATCAAGGTCAGGAGCAGAATGTTGTTTTGAGAGATATAGTCAACAAGACAAACATAGCAGAGAGTAAAGCGGGAATAAGTGTTGTCGATATGAGCCAGTCTCAAAATCCAACCGACAATTCCGAAGAGCTGGATGCAGTAGATGATTGGTTCGGTCCGATGTCTTCTGATTCGAATAATAATGAAGACGCAGCTATTAATCAATTAGCACAACGGATTTCAAGCGAGGGCACTTCTTCGACTGCTTCATCGTCTTCTTCTTCTCTGGTGAACGGGAACATGTCGAAAACCACCAAGAAACAATCGACTACCGATGCGGTAGCTGCGATACTAGCAGGTGCTGGCGTGCAATATACACATGAGAATAGCGAAGTGGTGGGTTCATCAAAGATTGAGAATCGACTGTCACGACGTGCGCAGGAATCGTCAAAGAATACAAACAAGTTTGTGTTTGCTCATAGTCAAGATCAAGATCTAGATGTATACACTGGACAAAAGGGGATAAAAGATGGAGATGTGGATAACGACGATGACGAAGTGAGATATGTCTTTCGTCCGCCTGAAGATGTTAGAAAGAGACAGTTTGTGACGTTGGCTAACATGATGGGATATACTGATCCCGTTCAATTCGCTTTGACTGTAGAGGGTTGGACACAGGTAAAAAGAACGGAATGTTTGGATTGGTTCTATAGAGAGAGAAGAAAGGAAATGGAGAGGGTTGGGCACGATTGAATGACTTGATGACTGACTGAATCACGAATGATACCAAAGTTATGACTTGATTATAGCATCGTATATATTAATCATACTGTATTTATATAATTATATACTAAATCTAGTTTCTTACACCAAATGCCTCGTCAAAACCGATAAGGGTAGTTCGGTATCTAACACTGACGTCCTCTAATTTTTCCATTGCCTTTTTGCAACCGGCTTCAGAGATAGGAATGGTCTCTACCCAAGTCTTGATGTTTTGCTTACTTGCCAATTCAAGCATGCTCAACATTTCCGGTCTGTTGCCCAAGTGGGAAGCACCGAGGTAGCACATGTTTGTAGTAAAGTCCTTTGCGTCGATTCCTTGTAAAGGCTCATCCGGTAAACCTACGGTGTGGAATCTTCCCATGACTTTCAAACAGGCAAAGTAATCCGTCAGTTTAAACTTGTGCAATACATCAGCAGTGCTGAGGATAAAGTCAAATTCAAATTTATGTTTCTCGTTCCAATCCTTTTGTGTAGTGTCGATAAAGTGCTTAGCACCCATCTTCATGGCGTCGTCTTTCTTGTCGGGAGAGTGAGACATGAGAGTGACTTCAGCACCGAGAGCAGCGGCAAACATGACGGCAAAGTGTCCTAATCCTCCAAGACCGACAATGGCAACTTTCTTGCCTGGTCCAGCGCCCAGACGAACCAAAGGACTGTATACGGTGATACCAGCACATAACATGGGTGCAGCTACTTCTGTAGGGATGTTCTCGGGGATTTTGAATGTAAAGTATTCGTGAGCACGCATGTGACTAGAATATCCACCTTGTGAGATGGTTCCGTCTTTGTATGGTGCACCGTATGTGTCTACCATGTTTGGGCAATAGTTTTCTTGATCAGCTTTGCATTGATCACAAGTCAAATCTGCTTGGACTTGTGCACCAATACCGACTCTGTCGCCGACTCTGCAAGTTTGTTAGTCTGAAAGACAATTATATCCATGTTAGTCAAACTCACTTGATGGTCTTGACATCCTTTCCGACTTTGATAGCACGTCCGACTACTTCATGTCCGACACAGATTGGTAAAGGACATTCTCCCCATCCACCAGAGATGGTGTGTCTATCTGATGAACATACACCACATGCGTCAATTGCAACATCAATATCACGGTCTTCGAATGGCTTGAGCTTGAACTGTTTCTCAAAGATTAGCAAGACAATTCAATTGCTAACAACTGTATGGAAACAATTTACCTCTTGCTTCTTAAAGTTCTTCCAGTCTTTGTTACTCTCGATCACGAAACCGGTAGCTGTCTCTGGGTAAGGCATGATTATTCAATTGATCGATATTATTTAGTAGTAAAGGAAGTAATTGATGTCAGGAGGCAAAGATGAAAAGTTCTTGTTCAATCTTTATGATCGAGTCGGAGGCTTTATACGGAGCATTTTTGGGCAAAGCTCCGACGTCATAATGACGCTGTTTATGGACGAAATTTATAGGTCTAGACTTTTTCTAGAGCATTGCATTCCGACTGGTCAGCGATGAAGAGCTTCAACAACCTTTACTATTTTTCCCTTGTAATGATTGGTTAGTGCAAAATCGTTGACCCGGTTATAAGTTTACTACAGTGGGATTCTTGAGTGGTATTCATGGCACTCGGCTAAAGCCATGATAATCGGAGTGAATGATGATCGCCCGAATGACATTTTCGAGGAGCTTGACTAGGAGATTACAGTACACGTAGTTTCTGGTCGTTCACTAATATGTGTGACACTGGATGATAGCAGCTAGCTACAAGTATGTAGATTGCAAACCTCGCTGGGACTGCCTTCAGCATGAGAAACCACCATGACCTTACCACCGTTGTTTGGTCTAATTCCTCCCCTAGTTTTAAGATCATCGATGATGCTATTTCATAATCTTGACACGGCCGCTGTAGATTATACCGTGATAGATTTTTGTCATCATGTGAAAATATTTACGTCATACATGAATGGGAGAATAATGTACGTCACCGGATATTTCACCGGGTCTAGGAAGAATTTTTCTTCGATCCATGAAATCGAGTTGTTAGAGTTCACGAAGCAAAGACATTTTCCAAATCGTACGTGTGATGATTATAGTAGACTACGTCATTGTCATTGGGAATTGTCATTCATACAGACTCAATCATCTCATCGAATTGTATGGTATCATTCTTGATCGCTAGTTCCACCCTCAGGACATCTTTAATATCTAAAAATAGATGATAGAACAAAAACCACGATCAGCCACATTTCGGGATCGATCGTCATCAACACTGTATCGCTTAAGGTTTTACCCGCGAAAAACCGTCCAGCCTTTTCATAGAAATTTCCCAAACTGTGATGTGTAAAGTGGAAAAAGTTGCCAAGAGCTAATTTTGATTATTGTTAGCACGGACCAAAAGCAGGGGTGACCGTGGAAAAAAAAAGGGTGCCAGGTTTTGACCTGTTGCACTATGTTTCACTTTTGTTGTGGCTCAACTTATTTTAAATACTTGGATCAGCCTACTCGCTTGACAAAAAGAGAAATTCCTCTTCTTCAGTAGTCTTTCGGTGTGGTCTTTTAATTTATTATCATATCCATTAAACAAATCCACATCTTAATCTCATCATGGGTGCATTTGCCGATGGCTTCCGTCGCCTGACGATGTTTATCATGTACTTTATCGCACTAGGATGCTCAGTTGTAACTCTTGGAATCTATGCTTACTTTGCGGCCTCGCAGGCGAATCACAATGACACAGTATCAAAGGGCGAAAAGGCAGTGCTAGGAATCTCAGGAGCTGGAATCTTGTTTACTTTAATCGCATCCTTTCTTACCTTATTCTTCGGCAACAAGGGCAGATTTCTCAACTTCATCTGTGCAGCCTTTGATCTCCTCTTTGTTGGAGGCTTTATCGCCGTTGCTATACTCGCACGTCATGGCGCATCACGCTGTCGCGGCAATGTCAACACTCCTCTCGGAACAGGGGAGGCTAGTAATTTGATCAACAACTATAATATCAGATATCGCACTGCTTGTAAAGACAACACCGCTGTCTTTGCTGTCGCAATCATCGCTATCTTCACCTTTTTCTTGTTGTTTATTGGCGAAATACTTCTACGTGCATTCCACGACAGACACGAGACATCGCATTTGAGGTCTGAAGAGCCAGTCAATGTCAATGCTCCAGTGGTCAGACGTAAATTCTGGCAGGTCGGTCCAATGAACAGAAACAAGGGTGTAACTTATGAGAACCATGGTCTTGTTCATCAACAACCAGCTTCTTACGCCACACAGCAACCAGGTTCTTATGTTTCCCAACACGTTTAAAATACAATCGTCACAAGCTTTGACCGGAAGAAAGATATTTCAAGTTGTTAAACAGTGTGCTCTGCACAAATATAACAATTGTATATCTAAAATATTTGGAAAGAGTGGTGGTCCTGCTTTCATATGTTATTATTTCTTACCTTGTACTGTTTCTCGAAACAATGATAGTGTTTCTGCATTTTCTTAGTTATCCTTAATGCTGTAGCTTACTCGTAATATTACCTAAACTGTGATTGGCTCAATCAGCCGATCTTCATCCAATTTACTGTCCTTGAACCGAAATGGAGCGAAACAATGTGGCTGTCTTGTCGTGTCGCTAAGTTATGTGAAAGCTTTTTTGACTAAAAACATCGGGCCGGAAATCCGTATACCAAATATATTTCCAAGAGAACTTTGTAAGGTCGATAGCAGCAGAGACATTCTCTTTCGCAGGCCTTTTGTGCTACATAACAATCGGCAATGCTTACGCGGCTAGCAATAGGCGCTGTCAAGTCAAAGCCACTCATTATACCTCGTCATGTCTCACAGACCGTACTACCTTTGTTGAGGAGTTATGCCAAGTATACAAAACCTCCCTATATACAACAACCAACTCATTCCAGTAATAACAACTTTAATTTGAATGCCACGGAAGACGCATCAGCCTCGAGACACGCAGGAAGCGATACGTCGGCCGATAAGAATATCAGGACATCTAGCGCAACTGGAGAATTCAATGCACATGCTAATCCATCTGCGAATACCGCTCCACATCAACAGCCTGGACCTGTGTCATCAAGCATAGATGCTGCAAAACACACATCAACCAACAGTGCTAATGATGAAACTGCAAATGAGGAGTTTAGGGGTCCAAAATCAGCAGATGCGAATTCAGAGGTGACAGCCGAAGAATTAAAAGGACCATTGCCCGATTTAAGACAAGGAATACCCTCTACGTTCGACATGGAATATGGTCAAAGAAAGCCAGCGAGAGGTCAAGAAGACGGGCAAGAGCAAGGGCAAGATGGCACGACAAAGGCAGGCGAAAGTGAATATCAAGGTGGATCAAACTACGATCCAAGCGAATACCAAACTTCGGTGGACAAAGCTCGTGCTAAGTTGCTGAGGTGGACATACACAACTCTAGCCGTGTTTCTTTTGACCGGAACGGCATATTTTGGAAGACCGATTGAGGAAGACGAAGAAGCGCCAAATGGAGTTTCACCTTCTGATCTTGTGAGGAATCCAATGGCAATATGGGCAAGAATCAAATGTCGTACGAGTGGATCTGTCCAATATTACAAAGAACCTGTCGGCAAAGTCTTATTACCCCCTCGAAATCCAAATGTTCCTCAATACACGCTTGTATTAGGTCTTGAAGATCTGCTTGTACATAGCGAATGGTCGCGAGAGAAAGGCTGGCAAACAGCAAAAAGACCTGGTGTCGATTACTTTTTACAATACATGTCTGCTTACTACGAAATTGTCATTTTCTCGGCTCTTCCGCAATTCTTGACCGAACAAATATATAGGAAATTAGACCCGTATCAGATTACTGGAATGTTTCTATGGCGCGACCATACAAGATATGAAGATGGCAAATATATCAAAGATCTATCATATTTAGGACGACCGTTGGACACGACCATCATAGTCGATTCCAATTTAGACCATGTCCGCATGCAGCAAGAGAATGCTGTTGTCCTCACTCCGTGGACCGGACCGGCCAGTGGACAACAGGCAAATGATCTAGTAGCGCTAATTCCCTTTTTAGAATATGTGGCAGGTCTCCAACATCCTGATGTCCGCAAAGCCATTGGTTTGTCTTTTCTTATCCAAACAGAATTTTCAGAACGAGAAGCTGACTTTTTTGTAGAATCCTTCAAAGGTGCTTATATACCCGAAGAATGGGCACGTAGAGAGGCAAAATTAAGGTCGCAAACGGCTCCGAATGCGAATACACCTCGTAAAAGTCTTGGTGGAGTACTAACATCGGCTTTGGGAATGCAAAGTGTCAATCCTATGGGTGCAATGCCTGGCCCTGGACAGCATAACTCAGGGACCATATTGCAAGTAGACCAGCTACGTGAGCATGGTACCGAAAATTACTTGAGGATGAAAAAAGCAATCGAGGAAAATGGTGAACAGTGGTTGAAAGAAACACGTGAACAAGAACAACAAATGCAGAAAGCATTCATGGAAGAGACCCGAAATAGTTGGTTTGGTGGTATGTTTGGGAAACCGTCCGCTCCAGCTTCTGCTCCTATAGATCCTACCACGACTTCGACCTCCGTAACAAAGTAATACGTTGTTACACTATACGTCTGTAAAATTTGTACATAGCCCCTGCAAAACCTCTATAGGACATGTTGTCATATTCTAACAAGAAAACGTTTCTACTCCTTTCATGTAGACATGGACTTCACGCTGATACCTTTTTACCTCCGTATCCTTTCGTTGCTTTGATTAGATATAATTATATCCATGACTCTATCCCTCCTCTTTTTCCGGTTATGAGTCCGCCGTGTTTTCTGCGCAAAGCGAGGTCTTCATTCCACTCGTCATGGACCACTTGTTTCCTCACATATTTCATTCTTTCCATAACGTCGATTGTTCAATGCATGACCAATGACGAACTTCAACAACTTCGACAAGGAACGCGATCAATCTTCTACCATGGATTCGACAATTACATGCAACACGCCTACCCGGAAGACGAACTTCGTCCATTGACATGTCAACCACTAACCAGAGACCGGGCCAATCCAAGCCATATCGAAGTCAACGACGTATTGGGAAATTACTCTCTAAGTCTAGTAGATAGTCTATCCACACTAGCGATACTCGCATCGACGCCGAAGAGTAACGGGGATGATCACGATGCATTGTTGGACTTTCAAAGACATGTTGCAATGTTGGTCAGCGAATATGGAGATGGAAGTGCGGGAGAAAAAGGTCAAGGAAGACGAGCTAGAGGCTTTGACTTGGACAGTAAAGTACAAGTATTTGAGACGACTATTCGTGGACTAGGAGGTCTCCTTAGCGCGCATTTATTCGCGATGGGAGATTTGCCTATAAGAGGGTATGAACCCGAATGGCATTTGAATGAGCAAGAGGAAGATATGGATGGTATATGGTGGCATGATATAAACCAGTCGACGGATGAAGAAAAGACAAAGGGTGTATTTGTCTATAATGGCCAACTTTTACGATTGGCAGAAGATCTTGGAAAGAGATTGTTACCAGCTTTTCATACACCCACCGGGATGCCGTATCCAAGAGTCAACCTCAGATATGGTGTGCCTTTCTATCAGAACTCACCGCTAAATAATGATGCAGAAGAGGGACAGTGTCTTGCTAATGATTATTCAGCGGGTCAAAAAGAAGTCACGGAAACTTGTAGTGCGGGTGCTGGAAGCTTGACACTGGAATTTACAGTTCTCAGTCGATTGACAGGTGTTCCGATATATGAAGACTTGGCACACAAAGCGTTTAGAGCAGTCTGGGAGAGAAGGACAAATTTGGATTTACTAGGCTCGGGAATCGATGCTGAAACAGGACAGTGGGTATTTCCTTATACAGGCATAGGAGCGGGTATAGATAGTTTTTTCGAATACGCTTTCAAAACTCATATTTTACTATCTGGTTTTGGTAATGAAGATTCTGAAAACTCCAGTACAACTTCTTTATCATCGGAATATTTACATATCTGGGAAATGGCTCACGAGGCGGTTTCTCGCCATGTATATCGAGGTGTTGAATACAAACATCCTCATTATTTACAAAACGACATGTGGAATGGTGGTGTAAGATTTCATTGGATCGATAGTCTAAGCGCGTTTTATCCTGGATTGTTGACACTCGCTGGGCACGTCGAAGAAGCTACTGCAACTCACCTCTTCTACACCGCTTTGTGGACAAAGTACGGTGCTTTACCAGAGCGGTGGAACGTTAAAACTGGTCTCATTGACAGTGGCTTGTCTTGGTGGGGTGGCAGACCAGAATTTATCGAGAGTACTTGGTATTTGTATCAGGCCACGAAGGATCCTTTTTATCTCCACGTAGGTAAGATGGTTATGAATGACATCCAAAAACGCTGTTGGACACCTTGTGGTTGGGCAGGCCTACAAGATGTCAGAACTGGCGAAAAGACTGATCGAATGGAAAGTTTCTTCCTCGGTGAGACTGCAAAGTACATGTATCTCCTATTCGATCCTGATCATCCTTTGAACCATATGGATGCCCCAATTGTCTTTACGACAGAAGGTCACCCCCTAATCATCCCTCGAGATCATACTTCAGAAGATGTCAATATCAATGCCCATGCAGTCATGCCCTCCAATGTTTGCCCTGCATCACCTCGTGCGACATCGATGTCAGGAAGTACAATCACGAATCGGAAGGATTTCTTTCACGCTGCTATACTTGCACAGTTGGTCGAACAACGATCTATACCATCAACTGGTCAGATGCATGAGCCGAGAGATGATGCACAGGATAAAGCGATTTACCCGTCCCACCTACCAGCAAGTCTACTTCCACATGATGGTGTTTGTGCGAAATTGGCGATTCCGAGAACCCTTGATCTGACCTTTCCAAGCTTACCTAGTTCGTTCAACGACTTTACAGGACTCCAGCGCACGGACCGCGGTATTTTAATCAAGTCAGTTTCAAACCTACGCCTGACATTGCTGATGGACTCGGATAGCCAGTTCTATAAAATAGTGTCTTTAGCTGGTGTAGCATTGGGGAGAGACGAGCAGCTCTGGCTAAGTCCAGAAGTCTTTACTCAAATAAACCCTACGGACCCTAATCTATATCGGACAAAGAATATGGATACAGTCGATCTCTATATTGATGCTCATGTTGAAACTAACCCTTCATTGACTCCACAAACGCATGTGCCAGCTAATGTTGATTATACAACTCATTTGTCAAATCTTTTTACAACAAACGCCTCTTTTGTTGAGGAAATCTCAAATGCGCAATCTCCAGTCGAAGCACTCTTCTCCGTACTTCCTGACATCTTACTTTCAGATCCCATGAAGCTGGCCGATCATCTGGAAGAGTTTGCGCAGATCCAACTGCCAAACAATGGAATGAATCAAATCCTTCGTAACGCTAGCAAAGATTTACGTGAAGGCCGTGTTCCATCGCAAAGTACATCAAGCACGCCTTTAAGCAATGTTAATCTTACAGCATCCACGAACCAGCCCATAAAGCAATTCCAACGTTTCGTCGCCCGTGCCATGCTCCCTACTGGGCCGGGTGCTGCTCCACTGCCTTTCAAACTTGACGATGCGCCACAAGTTGCCGACCTGCCATTCGGTGGATTACCATACCGGGATGTGCTCCTGTTGGAGTCCACCCTATGCGATTTTCCGCTTCCATCTTGGATTCCTCGTCGATTCACCGTGCTAGTCATTCGTAGAGGTCAATGCTCGTTCTCAACGAAGCTTTCTAACATCCCAGCTTATCCACCTACTGTCAATTCCTTGGCTTTGATCATCGTGGTCACGTTCTCCGATGTTCAAAAGAGTGGCGAGAATGGCGAAGCCTTTGATCCTGATCTGATCAAGCCGTTCTTGCATGAGCATCAAATGACACCTGGAGGACAGGAGAGAAGAAATCCTATTGCAATGATCATGACAGGAACAGGCGATGAATTATGGAAGGCACTTAAGAATGCAGCGTGCGCGATTGGAACCGTTGAAGAAGGTGGGAAAGTCAATGTGGTTGATCACAAGGGTATAAAAGTAACAGGAAGAGATAGAGATCGTGACGGAATGAATGGTAGTGACGAGAAACGAATTAATGATCATGATATACTTACAGGCGGTATTGGCATAAAAAGGAGGTATTGGTTTTCGAATAACGGATTTAGAATAGCGAATTTGCATGCTGCATAATCTTGGTCATGTCACGTATGGAGCATAGCGAATGTTTTGGATAGTCATGCATATAGAATATAAATATAGAATACAAATTGTATATATACCTTTACTTATCACAATAATTCACCAATCAGTATGACGACTGTGATGTGAAGTGTGAGTCAATGGTGTATAAAGTCAATTAGTCTTGGCATTTTGACATTTTTATGACTAATAACTCTCATGTACAAAAAAAGATTACACTTGAGTACAACTTGCGACCACGAGGATATCTTTACGAAAAACAGAATCTCGAGCACAATGCCAGGTACACGTGGGCCTGTGCCCGTTCCACTAGAGTCAAGCACAACACATGTGGACTTGACGCAACAAATCCTCGACTTTCTCTCTTCGCATGATGCCATACAAACCAATACAGATTTCCCCAACATACCACAAGGAGAAATCAAAGCCGCACTTGACCGGCTTGCTTCTCGACTGATGGTGAACTACACAACACAAGATAAAGAGCAAGTTCAACTCACATCCGAAGGAAAAGGAATATGCGAGAACGGAAGTCATGAGTTCATCGTATGGAAAGCTGTACAAGGTTCCAAAGCCTCGAATGGTCTGCCTGTCAAGGATCTTGCCGGTATTGTAGGCGCAGAGACGGCAAAAGTAGGACAGGGTAACGCCTTCAAATTAAAATGGATCAGTAAACAAGGCGACTCGCTCGTTTCTTCAACACCAGAAGGTTCGACGCCAGAAGATAAGACTAGGACTGTATTGCAACAAGTACAGAAAGATGGAACAATAGACGATACAAAAGTGCTTGCAGATTATAAGAAGCGGAAATTGGTCCAGACAATGAAGGTGATACATTATAGTGTACAGAAAGGGGAAAAATATGCTAGGGAAATACCGGTAGAAGTCACCGATCTTACAGCAGAAATGTTGGAGAATGGGTCGTGGAAGACGGCGAATTTCAAGCCGTATAATTTCAATGCATTGGGAGCGTCACAAAATGCTGGTGCATTGCATCCTTTGAGCAAAGTCAGGGAGGAATTTAGAAAGATTTTCTTCCACCAGGGATTCGTAGAAATGCCAACAGCAAGGTATGTAACTATCTATCAAATATGAAATGATAACTGTGCTAACGAGTTTGAAAATTAGATTCGTCGATTCTGGCTTTTGGAACTTCGATGCACTGTTTGTACCGCAACAACATCCTGCCAGAGATCTTCAAGATACATTCTATGTTTCAGACCCACCTCTAGCAGATGCTCCCCGCGCAGATCCAATCGCAGATGCAGCCATGGACGCAATGGAGGCAGAAGCAACGCGAAATAATCCCATACCGTTAGGATCTAAAGGTCTTGACTACGAAGAATATTATAAAAACGTCCGCGCAGTTCATGAATCCGGTAAATATGGCTCGATAGGTTACAGATATCCTTTTACGGACGCAGAGACACGAAAATTAGTCTTACGAACACATACAACAGCTGTTTCTACATATTGTCTTCATAGATTAGCACGAAACCCACGACCTGCACGTTACTTTTCTATTGATCGAGTTTTCCGTAATGAAACTGTCGATGCAACTCATTTGGCAGAATTTCATCAGGTTGAAGGTGTCATTGCTGATTATAATTTGACCCTTGGCGGCTTGATGGCTTTCTTAGAAGGCTTCTTTGCCAAACTAGGTATTACAAATCTTCGCTTCAAGCCGGCATATAATCCATATACCGAGCCTAGTATGGAAGTCTTTGGATATCATCAAGGTTTGGCCAAATGGGTAGAAATAGGTAATTCGGGAATGTTCAGACCAGAAATGTTGGAGAGTATGGGTTTACCAGAGGATTTGAGAGTATATGGGTTTGGTCTCAGTTTAGAACGGCCTACCATGATCAAGTACAAGCTTAGTAACATTCGAGATCTGTTGGGACACAAGGTCGATCTAGGCTTTATAGAAGGGAATGCTGCTGTACGTTTGGATAAGGATTGATACGGATGACGCCGAGGCCGTACTGCACCTTACACAGTAGCATATTTATAATCTAAAAATAATTATGATTCAAGCCCAGGCAACTTGGTTGCATGTTGAGATACGAAACTTGTTCGTGACCAGTCGACAGCATGACGGTTGGACCCGAAATAAAATTATGCACAACAACACCACCATGATTATATTGAAACGTTTATTTCGCATGACTATATACGTATCACGCTGCTATATGACCGAGCATAGGATTTATATATCCTCCATCATAGGTTAGTGTAGAACAACCATAAATATCATAATTATTGTAAGCACTTCATTTCTTGTCATGCGTCATGCCGAGTCTGTCGTATAGCAGTCCGTTACTTTTTAAAGATGTGGGGTAACCATGTAAACACATGTAAACAATGGTCATTGATGTTGGATTTAAACGCCAGTAATTTCGTGAAGTATCGATTACGCAAAACGTTTGTGTATCTTATAGGAAATCGAGAGGAGACGCAAGCTGTTATTACTTGGGACGACTATCTCCCTATCGACCATATACTTTTGTTCAATCGATTCCGACGAAACAAAAAAAAAGATATACTTTCACCTCACTTTGTGTCATTTCACAAACCAATTATCCTTCACCTCACATCATCTTGCGTTACTTGGTCTAGCGCATTCCTGGAGGTCTTGAAAACTCATCACTGAAATTGCTAAGATAGTATGAATATGTTCTAAATTCGTTTCAGTATAGCGAGTTCAGCGCAATAAAATTGCAACTTTGTTGTTGTTTCAGTATTGAGCGAAGCGAAGCGCATCGCATCATTATTGATCAATCTTGGATATAGCTACGATGGAAGTCGCAAGCCCACCATCCACTCCGAGATTAGATCACGATTCGAATTTTGAAACAACTCGCCAGACCAAAAAATTACAATTACGAAAATCAGGGTTTAAAGCCAAGGACATTCCACAACGTCACGTCACGCCAAAAACTTCCGGATCGTGGTCTCGCAGGAATCCTTCATCAACATGGAGCGCACAGTCAAACACTGCTACTGGACAGGAGAGTGTGCCATCAGATACTGTAGAACCTCTTCAACCTCTTCGGACCATCAACAACTCTACAAGGAGGAGAAAGAAGAACTCTCGTCCAAGGGTGGATGATGTTATACCTATATATCAGGATGAGAATGTGGATATAACAATAAACAGTATGAATCCCGGTAAGATTGGGTTGGATTCACCGAAATGGTAAGCTTGACTTTCAATAACATGCAATCCCGTATGAAACGTGCTAATAGAACATATAGTCCTACTCCAATGGCTATCGTCAGAACAAAAAACACCCCAAGAGTCACACCAATGACACAGTCAAGAAAACATTCTATAAACATCGACACTTCGAAATATATAGAACATCTCGAGTCAGAACTGGCTGCGATGCAAACTCAATTAAGAGCAATGACATCTCCTACTGTTCTACAGGCTCGTTCCTTCAAAATGCGCGCATTGAATGCAGAGACTCGAGCTTTACAAGAAGAAGTAACCGAATGGGAACGAAAGTTTCACGAACGTGTACAACAAGAAGTCGAGGAGCGTGCAAGGATTGAGGCTGGATTGAAGTCACGTATCAAGTTACTCGAAAGTGATGTTGAGGATTACACTCAGATTGTTCATGATTTGCAAGGTCAACTAGAGAAGAGTACCATGAATATAAACGCAGCAGAAACTGCCAATGTCGAACTCGAACGCAGGATTGATGCTATTTCAGGCTTGGTAGCCCCATCAATGACTACCGAAGGAGACCGAGCACATGTCTTGTGCAAACGTCACTCCCGACAAAAATCGATGCTACCGAGATTTCCTACGGCAGGCAATTTGGTACATCCCATACAATTATGCGATTCGCCAGTGACGCCAGCTACAATACAAGCGAAAGGCTTGATACGTTCATCTAGTGCGGAACAAGTTGTTGTATCCCACGAGACTACAAATGACACCGATCGTCCTGCCTCAGCTGACGCACCACGGTCTGGCAGTGCAAAACGATTCAGCTGGGCCACACCAGAGTGTTACACGTCTCTCGAGAGTCTTGCCGCTGTTAGTACAAATCGTCCATCTCGTAGAATGAGAAAGTTTCACGCAGGTTCTGTTATGCCGAAGCCATTATTACTTCCATCTACAACAGTCATGTCTCATCACGTATCTGACAGAGATTATCAACATGAACAACACATCGCTACTTCCCCAACGTTGGAAACGTCAAGCATGATAGAGATTGCACCATCTCGTGACTTTGATTTTCTTCTTGGAGCAATGCCCGGAAATGGTAGACGTAGAGCAATGACCTGTATCGAGGATGTTGCTGCAGCAATGCGTAGAAGGTCAAATCCTCTCATGTTTCAGTCACCTTTTCCAGCAGCGACGCTCAAGGGGTCATCCATCACATCCTCGTCTAACGGACAAGATCTGAATTCAAGTCTCCAACAAGTTCCTTCTCTCGATTCCACTCCCAAGGGTGGAAATCTTCTGGATGAGCTTAGAAGAGCCGACATGGCAGCTGATCTGGTTGATGTGAATGAAGGATTGGCATTGACCAGAGTCGACTCCAATTCATCATCGGATACTGAACGACCTGATCGGCATGCTTCAAGTCCTTCTCCGACCTGCATTACCACAATCACAAGAAGAAATCGTAATCGCAGCTTGTCTGGCAGTACCATAGCATCTTCGACAATGTCTCACCACCATTTCGAGACAGAATTTGACGATGATGAAGACAAGCCGCTGTTGACAATTCTTTGGCAAGGATCGTATAATACTGCTCGTAATTGTTTAGTCCATGCGCAAACCGTGACGATTCACTCGGCTACGGTTCAAAGGTTGCAGTGGTGGGTCGTTCACATTCTGTTCGGCCCTATGGTCAGCCGCCGGTTGAGAGCACGAGCCATACGCAGAGCCCGTCGTCATAATCGTGCACATATACCTCGATTGAGATTAACGGAAAAGGGAGAAAATAATCAGATCAACTTGTATAAAGATTCTAAAATTGGACACGATCATCCCGTCAATCATATATCGTGGATTACAAAACATAATCCTTGGTTATGGATTAGATTTTCTCTCGCTTTATTATTTGCAATCGGAGCCGCTTTGAGAGAAGGTCCTGGTCTCGTCATGGGCTTGAGTGAAGAAGAAGAGCAAATGAACAAGCACATTAACCACGACCATGTCGAATGAAACACCCTACTTATACCTTACAAACAGCAAATATTCATTTTTCATTGTATTAATACCCAAACAAACACTCTTCGTACAATTCTTATTCTTTTCAAACACGTGTAATTTTATACTGTAATGGTAGTTTAAGCAACGATTCTGTATTCAATATTATATTAATCCTATTTCTCAAATCATGAAAATTTTCTATTGACGCTGTAATCTGCATATATTCGTGCGTTCGATGACTATGGGTTATCTAACTAAAAGGCAATAAAATTGCAAGAACTCAAGATGAGAAGAACTTTGAAAATTGGGAAGATATACTACGAGTCAACATAGCGCGCTAATTGAAGGTCAGCTAAACATATCTTAATTATAATTCTGTGAAGCTGTTATAAATTGCAAATTATCAACTTCTGTTAATTATAGTGATGTGATGTGAATATGTCGATGAAGCTATGCGATGAAGAAGCTAAATTGGTTATTCGTGCGGGGTAAAGTTGGAACTCTGACATCATCTGTCAAGGCTTTTAGCATGATGATACTATATTTGTCACAACCTCTAAATATATCTTCTGACATTTGGGGGTACTTTGGAATTTCCAGGTCTTCATTGTTAATAGACAGACTTTTAACTCATATCATCATATACATCCAAAACCTTTAGCATCACAAATAACATTGCGAGGATTTGCAGCTTGGAAGATATCCCCTCCATTGGTTGTCATTCTCGAACATACGGCAAAATCGACAGATAAGAGAGGCTGCATAAAAACGACTTTACATTCGATACGTCACAAAGATGGTGTTAGGACACCTTACCCACAGGAGGACGTCCGGAGGAAGTCAGAAATCTGTCAAACTCGATGCTGGAGATGGACCGATTGACGACGAGACTGTAGTCGATGATGAGCAGGGAAATGGTAGGCAGATCATATCTCAAGTCCAATAATAAATACCTACTGATAGGTCTCAGTCCTCTCACATATCATAAGTCAACTTCGTCCGGGGGCAGAGTTGAGCCGTGTTACATTACCGACATTTATTCTTGAACCGAGGAGTATGCTGGAAAGGATAACCAAGTAAATATACAATTCTGTTATATTTATAAAAAGACACATTGTTGATCACTTACTAGCTTTATGGCGCATCCCGAGATCCTTCTAGCTATGCCTACAATCGATGATGATATTCAAAGGTTCGTGGCTGTGACAAAATTCTATTTGAGTGGATGGCATATTAAACCACCGTAAGATCTATTTGTTCAACCATTCAAGTAGAATATCCGCTGATGAGCCACCAGAGGCGTGAAGAAACCACTCAATCCAATTCTTGGAGAGACTTTTACCAGTTATTGGGATTACTCTGACGGCACACGAGGCTATTATATTGCTGAACAAACATCACATCATCCACCAAAGTCGAGCTATTTCTTCATGGCGCCTGATCATCATATACGGATTGACGGAACATTAAAGCCGCGTAGTAAGTTTCTCGGTAATTCGGTGGGAAGTTTTATGGAGGGCATTGCAGTCATGCGATTCACAAACAGAAACGAGCGTTAGTAAGTATTTCTAGCCTTCCACTGTTTTGTTAAGTACTCACCGTCTATGCAAGTTTTGTCACACAACCAAATATGTACGCACGTGGTATACTTTTTGGTAAAATGAAATATGAGCTCGGAGATCATGCGTTTGTTAGATGTCCGGAAACGGGCCTCGAGGTTGACATCGAGTTCAAAGTGAAAGGCTGGGTTGCAGGCGCCTATGATGCTATTGAAGGTCATATTAAGGATGCAAACGGCAAGAATTTATACGAAATAACAGGGTTCTGGAATACAGAAATGTACATTAAGGATTTGAAGGTAAGTAGATCATTCAGTTGTAACCCATTCAATGAGGACTAAAGCAGAAACAATAGACCGGGAAAAAAGAATTGTTTTTCGACGCTGCTCGAGCAAAGCCAGCCCATCCTATGACACGACCTATACATTCTCAATCCGAGCGTGAATCACAACGACTATGGGCCGAAACCACAGCAGCCATCAAAAAGGGCGATCATCGTGTAGCGACTGATGAGAAAAGTAAGATAGAGGATCGTCAACGAGTAGAGGCTACAAATAGAGGTGAAGCGGAGTGGAAACCACAACTATTTAAAAAAGTGATTGGCTCTGGTGGGGGTCCGGGCAATGAGTCGGGAGAAGAATCATTGGATTGGGTAATTGCCGCTGAACTGTGAGTGAAGCCAGTAATCATTCTTTACAAGAAGGCTGACACTAGCCTGATCGGCTTATAGAAATGGTAAAACGCCACAAGAATTGACAGATCAGATCTTAGCCATTACCGAAATAGTTCCAGAGCAATCACCGACGAGGACTGAGCAAGGAGCCGAAGCAACGCAGCATGTATCTCCATCCATCGATCAGATCCCGAAAACACAGCAAGAAGACGTAGCCAAAGATGTGCAGGCGGGCATGAATGCCATGAGAATTGCAGAGCCACGAAAGCTTCTCAGTCCGGTTAATGAGACATCCATAATGGGCGATACGAGTGCACCGCTACTACTCAAGCCTGGAGTCCTGCGTCTCGACAGCGTCGATGGTGGCAGAGAGAAATTCGTTGATGCCCCATCACGATAAGAATTGAGAGTTTTTGAATAGTAATCGTCGTCGGTGTACTCGCTTTTCAAACACAAGTATGACATGGGGACTGAAACGTCATGGTATAATGGTCACATATTGTATTGAGATGATCGAATATTGCATATGACGTAGTTCAGTCGAGTGTAGCTTAACGATTTGAATATCAATCATGCTACTACCTTTTTGTTGTGTTTGAGATTATTTGTTTCATTATCGTCATGCTTACAAGCATGGGAGATGACTCACATGATTAGCGATAGAAGAGGGCACCTCGTCATAATCATTCTCAACCAATAAGAAGTCTGAAGTCATGGTAACATCTCAATTTGAAACTGTATTCAGGCTTTACCTACGTAAAATTGAGTTCCCAGTGCACGGACCATTTGAAGACGTCATTCATTCTCCTGCTACTGTATTCGATAACGACTGCTAATAGTCGTTCCAATCTCCCTTTCTTTTCTGATTAGCTTGATATGGTATTTGAATAGGACATTTCTTTCTTTGACAAGCCTAGTTCAACACAAGAATAGTCGTGTTCATTTCAGAAACATCGAGTAGTTTACTAGGGAAAACTAGCTTTTCTCGCTTAGACTCATTTCTGGGCACTTCCATCGACCACCATCAAGGTAGATCTACTACCACTTTCCTTCGAAATGTCTACAATGCAGAATATCAAAAACTTTATCCGACACGGAAAACAGGCTCGTGACGGCCGCGATACAAAAGGCTCCATAGATCAACCTGCAGTGAACAATATAAATGTCACTCAACAAGCTCAACCGACTTTTGGCATCACTCAGCCAAATCTGCATGAACAAAGAGCGCCACAAAATGTAGCTCCAATGGCAGGAGGGTTTTCTGTGGCGGACCTGGATGATGCTGCGGATCTCGCTCCCAAAGCTGGAATGGTGGCAGCCAAAGCTGCAGAAACCAAGCAAAAATATGCAGACAACGAAGTCCTCGAACGAATAGTTGCCGAGGAGAGGGAGGCGAAAGGCAAACTACCACGATACCCTGGATTAGAGCGCTATCAATTGATTGAAAAGATGGGAGATGGTGCTTTTTCAAACGTTTATAGAGCTCGTGACTTGAAGGGTGTCTATACTGAAGTCGCAATCAAAGTGGTCCGGAAATTTGAGATGGGTAGTAGTCAGGTGAGTCAAATAAAGTCCTCAATCCTCCAATCTAGCATCATTACATTCCAAAATCCGTCTTGGTCGTATGCTGGGGACACCGATGACACTGTCTTTGTCCCTTTACGATCCAAACAATCACCCTACTAGTAGATTTTATGCCTGAGTATATTTACCGACAATTTGTCTCGAAACAGACTAGCGATGTAATGCATCCAGATTTTAAAAAGGCGCCAAAGACAGTGGAGGTGCGCAGATTTCCATATTTCCTAAATCTACAATTTCATTCATTAATCCAATTCATTCCCGTTTATTCGTTCATCAATCGGATTTCTATCTCGATTCATTCTATTTAAGCGAGACGTAGACTAATATTATCAAATAGCGTGCCAATATTCTCAAAGAAGTTCAAATAATGCGTCAGCTCGATCATCCAAATGTCGTCAAATTGGTTGAATTTCAAGAAGCAAACCAATACTATTATATCGTCCTTGAATTATGTCCTGGTGGAGAATTGTTTCATCAAATTGTTCGACTTACATACTTCAGTGAGAATCTCTCTCGCCATGTGATTGTACAAGTCGCAAAAGCTCTCGAATACTTGCATGAAGAAGCTGGAGTAGTTCACCGGTATAGTTTAAGTGAAATTTTTGTTCCTGGGCTGAATTGACAAATCGTTTTAGTGATATAAAACCCGAAAATCTTCTTTTCTATCCAACTCCCTTTATATCAACACGAAATCCAAGACCAAAAGGTCCTGACGACGAAGACAAGGCGGATGAAGGCGAATTCATCAAGGGTGTAGGTGCAGGCGGGATTGGAGTGATCAAAATTGCAGATTTTGGACTGTCAAAGGTCATCTGGGACAATGTTACCATGACTCCTTGTGGAACTGTTGGTTATACTGCTCCAGAGATCGTAAAAGATGAACGATACTCAAAGTCTGTCGATATGTGGGCGTTGGGATGCGTACTTTACACGCTACTTTGTGGTTTCCCTCCATTTTATGACGAGTCTATTCAAGTCTTGACGGAAAAAGTTGCTCGGGGTCAATATACTTTTCTGTCTCCTTGGTGGGACGATATTTCAAAGTCTGCACAAGACCTTGTATCTCATCTTTTGACCGTTGATCCGGATAAACGGTATGATATCAAACAGTTTTTAAATCATCCTTGGATACGAGAATCAGAAGAAGAGACTTCTGCTGCAGCTGATGCTCCTCCTCTCGCAACTCCATTGTATCGTCAAGGCGGTCAATTAGGTCAGAATCAATTGTTACAACCGTTTATGGATGAAACACCAACTGGAGGTCGAAGACAAGACTTTCGATCTCCAGGAGCCGTCAATCTTCGTGAAATCTTTGATGTCGGTTATGCAGTTCACAGACAAGAAGAAGAAACGAAACGAAGAAAGAACTTTAAGCAGGGTTTCCGTGGGGGAATCGGTGGAGGACTCAACAATGACGAAGATGACGGAGATGAGGAAGATTATCCTACAAAACCGTATACTTCTGGCGTCGGCACAAAACTTCCCAAATCATCAAAAGCGCCAGATGTTTCTGGTATGGGCGGTATAGAAAGAGGAATGCAAAATACATCAATCGGAGGAAATCAAGCAAGATCTTCTGCCGCACAAGCTAGAATGGCCAATGCTCCACAAGCGGGTGCAGCGTCACAACCAAAAGAAAGAGGATATGGTCAACATAGCGCCGCTGTTGCAGCCGCGGCGAAGAAACAAGTGAAGAATAAAGGACCTTTTGAATTAAGTTTAGATAACGCTACTTTGTTGGGTAGAAGAGGTAAAAAGGTCGAACCCAGTACTTTGAGAGAACAAATGGTACGATGATTATGATGAAGTTTTTATTATAGAGTATTTTTAAGCTTACTGTTGTCATGTCGAATTGAGTATATATCAGTATATTTACATGACTATACCTATTTATATTTATATTGCTGTGACTTGGGTTATTGTAATTGAAACACTTTTGTTTCTCGTATTATAACTTTCATCATTACAATCAAAGTCTTTATTATAAATGTTATTCTAACTCATTTTTAATGACATGGTTTTCTGCGTATCATGTATTGATTTTATTTATTTATATATCTGGTCCCATCATCGAATATCGTTTCTATATATACTAAATCTCTAATGTTTGTCGTTGACTATTATCATGTCTATTTACATCTTCCATCTTCATCATTTGGATGATCAGGATGATGAACAGGATTAATTAAAAATACTACTCTTTGTCCTCTCCGTCTCTCGTGTAGAATTATGTAAATGCTGCGTCACCTCCAAGACAGTCATGATGTGTTTCTTACTCATCGACTCCTTTTTCCTTCCCGCCAGCAATTGAGCCATCTTGAGCACGTTTTTAATCTGTCGTCCGTTCATCTTCATGCGCGCCAGTTCGTCAATCTCTCTCGTCGTTATGCAGTGCGCTTGAGTCGATTCTTCGAGTTCTTGTTCTGCAAGCTTTGTCTTTTCGGCCGTTTGTGCGGCGTCGTCTTCGACTGGATGTAAAGGACCGTCAACTTCTTTCTCCACTTCATGGTGTTTGTGTGTAGTTTCTTTTGCGGGACCTTTATCTCTGACGTTCTGTTGAACAGTGTTGTGGCGGACGAGAAAGTTTTTCCAGATTTGTTTCCGACTATCGACGTTCAGATCGGGGTATTCCAAACTAATGTGGATTCTACTTTGAAACGCGGCGTCAAAGGTTTGGACACGGTTCGTTGTTAAAAACATGATTCCCTCGTAATATTCCAAGACTCGCAGGAATATACTGACTAGTTTGTTCCTCTCGACCTCGTGGAGTGATCTTTCTTCCAAGAAAACGTCTGCTTCGTCGAGTAATAAAACTGCGTTCCAGCGAGTCACCATTGCAAAAACATCCAACAGACGTGATTCGATATTTCGTGCTTCGACTCCTACATCTCCAGCAGACATGGCAAACAAAGGAACTCGCAATTCTTCAGCACATGCTTCAGCTGTCAAAGTCTTGCCTGTTCCGGGATTCCCAAACATTAATAATATTATTCCACGACCTTTGCCTTCAATCACGTCATCATAACGATCTCTTTGGTCACGTTGACTGGACGTGAAGCCGAGGATCAACTCTTTTTGTGTTTCCGGTAATACCAACGATTCAAAGGCACGAGTGTTAAAGGTTATGTCGTGAACCGAATTGACGTACATATTGAGCCATAACTTTGACTGCAAAGCATAACCTCTGATCAAATGAGTGCAGAGTAACTTCTGGTCATCACTTAATGGTGGTCTGTTATCATCCTCATCATCGGCAAAATGACCTTTCAAAGTCACACACGTCAGTAAGTTACATGCGGAAGGAGTAAAGTCATTGCAAGAAAAAACTTACCATCTATAGGCATTCCCTCTTCCATCTCATTCTCCGCGTCATAGCCTTCATATTCATCTTCTTCTTCGTCATAGTCACCACCACATCCTTTACTACCACCTCCAAAAGTCTTGTTCATATTGACATCTGCTTTATTAAGTGGATCGACATAAATTGCATAATTGGGATTGAATCTATTCCATCCATCGCTATCAATCACTATTCTTCCCTTGACACTGTACTTTTCCTTTTCTCCCACTGGACTGATGCGCCAACCCACACCTTCGTACGCTCTATAATGTGTGCCAGCAAAAGATTCAATCTTTGCACCGCGAGTCATAAGTTTAGTTTTCATCTCGTCCTTGTCCTTGTGATAATCAAGAGGGAATGCAGTCAATGCGGTTATGCTGCGAGTTCCTTCAAATGGTCGAACTGGAATGTTTAACGTTTGATAACCAAATCTTGAACCATCATAATCAACATACAAAAGAACTAACCAAAACACAGGATTTCTATTTCGATCAACTCCAGCTCTTGCACTGCGTAGTCTAAATATACGTTCCTGTCCTTCTACTTTTGAATATATCATAGCTCCTGGTTGGAATAAAGTCCAAAGTTCATCGTATGTAATAACACCCTTTGAAGTCATGTCTAATGTGGAGTCTATCAGCGTCTGAAATTCCGAAACTAGCAGTTTCTGAAGTAGTTCTGCATGCTTCAACTTTGTCGCATCCTGCTCTTCTGGACTAAGAGCTCCTTCTTTGGCGTTTCCTCCCGCTAATGTAGTATCGATCTCTCCATCTTCTCGTGGGATTTGTGTGATGGGACTGCCATCCTTTGTGACTTGCAGATATTTAACTCCATCAACAAGGGTGTTTATGGATGACTGTTCTGCTTCCACCAGTTTCTCTACGCTAGTAGTATTTGTGTCTGGTTCAACATTCTTTGTCTCGACTGCTTTGTCTTCAATCTTCCCATCATTAGATTTAGTGGCTTTCTGTACGGTTTGTCTCAATTCTTCAATAGCAGCTGTAAGTTGAAGCCATCGGTGAATCAACGGTTCGAATTGACCACCAAATTCTAATCTTCGTAGACCAACCGTAATACCTGGATAACCTTTGAGAACAGACTTTAATAAATCCTTGAGTAAAGGACTCTGGATGACAATACTATGAACAGACAAGACTTTGCTAGGGTCATTAAACACCTTGACATGTCTAACTATCAAAGCCCACTTTTGTGTTTCGGCGTCTTCCGCAGGTTTGCCGATATCCTCTGGTATTTGATCTTGCCAATAGAATCTACCCTTTTTATCCTCCTTTCCAGAATACAAATGTTTCAAGCCGACACTCATTCCTACCAGAGCGGGATCAAGTGGTTTTTGTGTCTCGGTTTCGTCTGCTTTATTACCATCTTCGTCATCCACTTGTTCGGCTTTATCAGCATCTTTTGTAGAAGAATCTGCTGCTTTGTTTTTTGTGCCACTGTTAGAGCTGTCCGATGTATTTGTACTTGCACGTCTAAATTTCTGAATGGAGCCAAGGCCCCCTTCTGGCGGGGAGACATCATTGTCTGGAAATGTAAAACTACTCATTCTTAATAGCTTATTCGACTAGAGAAATGTTTCATATGTCAAAATGATTTATGAGTCTGTGAAAAGAATTCTCCGAGACAGAGAGCGTAAATATATTGATTGTTTAGCGTCAGTTATAAGTTGTTAATGATGGAAAGAGTGAGGACAAGCGAGTAGGCAAATGAGTAATAGCAGCAAAGAACAACTGCTAAGCAAGTGAAGTTTGAGTCACAAGATGTTTAGTCATAATTAAATAAGCTTTCCGCATTGACTTCTACCCTAGAACCTGGCTCTGCTGTCACGAGGCGAACTCTAGATCTGTTCATGTAACGCTCATGAAAACAAGAAATACATAAAAGTTAATACTCTTTTGCATCACTGTACAAAAGTAAGATGCATCGATAATAATGAGAGCAAAACTAATCCTCATAAGAATTCATAGCAATTGTCAAAATACCTGGTAAATATGTACAAGAATGAAAGCATCATTAACATTCACTTCCGAGATGGTTCCAGCTTCAATTTATTCTTTGGTAGAAGTCTACAAGCTGGACATAACCAATCTCCAGGAGGAGGTTCCTTCAACTCTACACAATTGAGATGAAACCACAGAATCTTGCAATTTGTATTATCACAAGCAACCATGATTCCAAAACTAGGTTGGCCACAAAGACAATAGGGTGCTTTGTCTTCATCAACAGGCGTTTCTGGAATTCGATCTTGGCCATCTTCAAACACTTCACCATCACCGTACTCAGTAGATACCATGATGGTGGCATCTTCCATATTCGAATCATCGTTTGGATCTGGTGAGCCAAGATCTCCTGCTGATTCTGATGGACTTCCTTGGCTCTCTGTTGGCGTTAGAGATCTAGACATGCCTGATCGTTCTCGACTTGATCTTTGCCCTCTTTTGTCTCCCTTTTTGGGAGGGAGTAAGAATCCTCGAGCTCTTTTGCGTCCAGCCATAGTCGGTATTGCTGCCGAGACAGATCCTTTCTTCTGACCAGGTCCTCTCCTTCCTTGCCCAGTTTTAGACGGTTGTGCAGATCCTGCTCGTGACGACGAGGCTGGCGTTGTTGCTTTTGACACCGCTCCAGGACCTGATGATGATTGACGTAATCCAGAAGGGGGAATGACGAGTGATGTGCCGCTGTTGAGTCTCCGTCTTTTAGTCGAGTCAACACTACCTTCCCTAACCACTATACTTTGTGCAGCATTTAACGGCGTCTGAGATAGTAATGAGCCTGGGCCTGTGACGCTTGTAGCTGATCGTGCAGCATTTGACATTCTATTGAGCGCTGCAGTCGTCATACTCAAATTCGTAGACGCTTGCAATGGATCGTTGGAGGTCAAAGGTGTGGCAGTGCCAGAAAGTGGAGTGACGACATTTCCTATCGAGGGATGGAGTAAAGAAGGTAGAGTGGGATCACGCGGTAGTTGTTCTGACATTTGTAGTTCTCGTAATTTGATGTCATATCTTTTGACTTGTCGTTCAAGTACAACCATGGCCTTGTGACTAAGTGCAATCTTTTCTTTCTGCAACTTTTCCATCTGAGTGTAGTTGTCAAAAATTACTTTACATGAGGCGACCTCTTTGGGATTTTTTACGAGGCCTTTCTCCTTTAGATGCCGCTGTAATTGACCGTCATTTAGATTGACAGTATCACGTAACATTACAATGAGTTCGTCTTTGGCTTTGATTTCCTCCAAGAGATGTGCAATCTCTGCAGGAAGATTGGCAACTTGCATTTTATAATTAGCATAAGCACACGACTATTCATTACCAATATATAATTACCATCATGACAGAACTGCTCCAACACAGTAGCTGCATCATCAGTCATAGACATGTTTGCAGTAGTGTTTGAGCAGATCAATATTACGTAAATCTGTGACGTTCACGTGAAGTTATCATCACGAATTTGACGTGAGATTTTACAGATGCAAAAGTCGGGCCATTTGAGTGATTTCGCTTTCTAGAGACTATCTGATCATAATTCAGGGTAACTCCAATAGTGTACAAACACGCACTGAGGCTGCCACTCTAATTGACAGAGATTGAAAGGATCTCATCTTGGTTGAAACAGACGGCGATAAATGCTGAGTCAGCAGTAAATCTGTCTGCCAAACTCTAATAACACATTCGGTAACTCAAGTTATGGGCAAGTTCTCTGTTCCCTAATCATGATCAATGATTATATGTTAGTGTCAAAGGGATATTATTAAATTGCTGACGCTCAGGATTGATAATTAGACTCTCGGCGAACCAGTGTATATAGTAATGAGTCCGACGTCAAGGCCGCGCATAATGACGACTCGCAATTATCAAATCAGCCATATTCAAATTTAGATAGTGAAGATCAAAGATTTCTAGACATTGTAATATCGCAGAATCATCCCGGCATGTCAAAGTCCGGAAATAATGCATCACGTCAACACGTTCGTAACGGAATTGTGCAGCAATGGGATGTTCCTAACGCGACTAGATCTGGAAATAATGTATCTAGTCATGGTAGATTGCGCGGACCATTAACCCCGCCTTTGGACGGCGATGCTGATGGAATGGACTATGAAAGCCAATCTCTCGAAGCTCTTGTCCAACAGCAAGTCGAAGAGAATGGTATTGAACGACCTAGAGGACATAGCGTCTCGTTCCATTACAATCGTCGAGTTGAAAACATGCATTTTGGAAGAACTCATCCGATGAAACCTTGGAGATTGACTTTGACCAAACACCTTGTCATGGGCTATGGACTTCAATATGCTATGGATAATTATGAGGCGCGCCCCGCGTCGAAAGAGACAGTAGCTGCATTTCACGATCCTGATTACGTTGACTTTTTATCCAAAGTCAGTCCTCAGACATTTGACCAATTGAAAGATCTATATGCAACTCGTATACCTAATGGACATGCGGATGATATAGTCAAACTTGGTCCGTTCAATCTTTCCATTAGTCCTGGAGCAGATTGTCCAGTGTTTGATGGTATGTCTGAGTATTTATTCTTATATACTGGCGCAACAATGGAAGCAGTATCATGTTTGATTAACCAACAATCCGACATTGCTATAAACTGGTCTGGTGGTCTTCATCATGCACATAAAGCGGAAGCCAGTGGATTCTGCTACATTAATGATATTGTATTGGCTATATTGGAGTTACTCAAAGTCTTTTCACGTGTTTTATATATCGATATCGACGTTCATCATGGCGATGGAGTCGAAGAAGCATTCAATTCTTCAGATCGAGTCATGACGGTCTCACTTCATCGTTACGGTCTAGTCAACGATGCCAATCCCCCTCATCTCTTCTTTCCAGGCACAGGGAGCGTGTCTGACAATGGTAAATCCGATTCTCCAGGACATCACTTTGCTCTCAACGTTCCCATACCATCTGGAATCGGTGACGAGGCTTACACCTCTCTCTTCAAGCGTGTTATTGGCAAAACTCTCGAAACTTTCAGACCTGCTGCGATAGTCCTTCAATGCGGTGCTGATTCTCTGGGAGGAGATCGTCTAGGTCAATTCAACCTAAATATAAAAGCTCATGGAGAATGTCTCTCCTTTGTCAAATCATGGTGTGTACCGTTACTCATTCTAGGTGGGGGAGGATATACAGCTCGGAATGTAGCGAGAGCATGGTGTCACGAAACCGCATTAGCAGTCGATGTTGAACTCGCGGATGATTTGCCGATACATCTTCTTCCTAGACCTCAGGCTTTTGCTGGAAAAGGCCACGGCGATGGGCGATTGTATCCTGATCTAAAAGGCTTTCATCCCAATGATTGTACAAAGAAAGATCTAGACGGAATTGTTACATGGTGTTTTGAAGAATTGAGACAGGTTGAGGCTTCCCCTAGTTCGAATATGGAACGATTGCCTTCCTTGGCTGACGCGGAATTTGTGAGGAAACAAATAGATGAAGAATGGGAAAAGGAAAAAGAAACGGAGAAAAGTGAAGGGGGAAGACGAAGGAGGGAAAGGAATGCTGCTGGTAGGGGAGAGTTACGATGATAAGATTATCCCTCCATCTTTTCGTTTCAAGTTGGATTTGTAAATAATTTGTATAAACCATTCTATAGCATTACATATTTTACAGTCGCCAAGTCTCTCGGTGATTTATCTTGCATAATTCAAAAACGTGATTCGACCCTCATTATCATCCAACCTTCGTATCTCTTCACTTCGTTAGGCGTTAAAATTCAACCATGATTGTCATAAACTCATTTTACTTATATCCTCATCAATTGTAAATATGTATCTGCTAGTATCATATGCAGAGGATATCACGTATGCCATTGGCTTAGAACAACATCATTGGCAACAAGATCTTCCAAATCAGCATTCGTAATACCAAATCTTTCAAGATTAGCCTTGCTACTATCGGCTAGACTCATTAAACTTGGCCGAGACATCGCTTTTGGCAGTCTTTTATGCTCATAACTTTCAGACTTGACGCTGACGGCTTTGACCATTGGTATTATCTTGTGACTTATAGATTGTAATGGCTTCACAGTGGGTTTCACTAGAAACTTGGTCAATGTCGGAGAACAATGCTTTAATTTCAATAATGTAAGATCATTTCCATCCTTATGCGAATGGGTGATATCCTGCGGTTTCGTAGATGGATCAACTTGATCAAGTATTCTTATTCGCGGCGCAGGAGGAGGCATGCTCATTCTGTCAACCTCCATCTTCGAGTGAATAAACAAGGGCTGAGATTTCTCCGCTTCCCGTAAAGCAGTAACATTAACATGACCAACGGTTTGTGACGTTGGGTCGAGTCGTAATACAGTCTCTGCATCGAGGTCATCGAAGAATCCATCGGCGGAACTGAAGGATGGAAAGGATGATTCTGATCCAGACTTTGCTAGCGGTATGGAAACAGTTGCATGATTTTCCGCGTCGCTAGATGTTGCAGTTCCCCCAATTTTGCGGTCGATATCTACATTATTGATATTGTTCATCATAGCTTCTGTATTTTCGGACTCGCAGGCCAATACGTTCTCGCCCACCATATCTTGCGCAGGTCGCATTGTTTGATGTTCATCAGTATCAGTTCCTGAATCGGGCTTGGCTGCAACAGAGTTCCCCCGTCCAGTTCTGAAGAATCTTCCAAGGTGAAACTGACTGCTCGCATGTCCGAACTTGTCCAGTCTCAATTGACTACCCAATAATTCAGAAGTTTTCTTTTCTTCAGCCTCTTCTCGTAATCTTTTCTTCAACCAATCCTTTTTTTTTAACTCTGCTTGCTTGATGCGGTCCGCTCTTTCCAAGAGTTCGGCACCTCGCTCGAGCTGTTTTCTCTGTTTATCGTCGAGATGGAAAAGACCACGACCTTTGAAAGCTTTCTTGGCTTGTTTGATCGTTTGTACTTTGTGTCCGCTGCTCGGAGCCATATCGCTCGTGCCACGTACATTGATCAATGATTCAACTGTGCATCATATTGATTGATCGGTGAAGTCGCTGTCCAGACATGGATACCCAAACAAAACAAACGTTGTCGTTAGAGTTCAGGGTCCAATAATTTTTCCAATCATATTCCGCACCATTTTTTATGCCTGGAAATCATATCAGCTTGGCCTTCGTCAAGCAGGTACGGAGTGGCGGCACGCGCGATGTCAGATAAGCATTGTATGATGCTGGCTCAAGTCTTTGTAAATAAGCATTGTATGATGCTGGCTCAAGTCCTTGTAAGTTGGCAGAGGTTGTGTTGACATGTAGCGTCTGTAATTTGCCTCTTATAAGAGCCTCTTGCATTCAGACTTGTACTTTGTTGAAGACACGAGTTCCTTCAGCAGGTCGTCCACGCAAATGAAGACATAGCTAGGATGACGAATCAGTGGTTTTGTATAATGTTATGTGAATTAGGTAACTTTAAGAATACCATTCTCATTATTTTTGCCTTTTGTATGGCGTAGCACTTTCCTATCTTTTTGCGTTGTTTCACACCTATCTTTGTAGACTTATTTATAGTAAATTCGAAGAACAATCTGTTGTAAGGCATTCCGTCATACCTGGATCTTACATAGTTTAAAGATCTTTTACCGACCATGAGGGTCATCCTGTCGGTCCTCATCTTGTCTTTTACGTTCTTCTCCCTTGCTTCTCCAAAACCTCTGTCCAAACGAATCACACGTCCCCTCCGATTCAATTACGGGGTCGAGAAAGTTCGGGGCGTCAATCTCGGAGGCTGGTTGGTCCTCGAACCTTGGGTTACACCATCCATATTTCAAGATACTCCAGAATATGTTGTTGATGAGTATACTCTTTGCAGCTTTTTGGGACCAAAGGACTGTCTCAATCTGCTTTCAGAGCATTGGGATACGTGGATCGTAAGTATTCCACCGTAGCAAATGTTACATGAGATGACTGTTAGCAGGTTGAAGATGACTTTGCCGAGATACAAGCGCGAGGTCTGAATCATGTTAGAATCCCAATCGGATACTGGTCTATCAGCCCTGATGCTGGCGATACCTACATTCAGGGTGCATACCACAAATTGAAAGAGGCTTTAATATGGGCGACAAAGTACGATCTTATGGTCATCATTGATTTACATGGTGCTCAAGGAAGTCAGAACGGCTTTGACAATTCGGGCAGGCGTGGCAATATTCTATTTGGCCAAGACGACAATATGGCAAAGGCGCGCGATGTACTAGGCATTCTCCAACACGAATTCTCAGATAATCACGCCGTGGCAGCAATCGAAGCTGTCAATGAGCCTATTGCGACTGTTGTTGGTATTGATCAGCTCAACCAATACTACTACGACGCCTGGATTATCAACAGCGATAGCCCGTTAGTAACATTAATACACGATGGATTTCTAGGAGCAAGTGCTTGGAACAGCTTCGGGCCTGGATTGGACGCAATCATGATCGATACTCATCATTATGAAGTGTTTGATATTTCGCAGCTACAAATGACAAGCGATGCTCATGCTGCCAGCGCTTGCGCCTTTGGCAGTCAATTGCAAGGTGGTAGCCTATGGACAATTGTAGGTGAATGGTCGGGTGCTACGACTGATTGCGCAAAGTGGTTAAACGGTCGAGGCGTAGGATCTCGATATGATGGAACATTTAATGCCAAGAATCCGAGCTCGCCATACATTGACAGTTGCGAGGGTAGGGATCAGGGCAGTGTGGGTACTCTGAGCCAACAGGATCAACAGAATCTTAGAAAATTCATAGAAGCCCAGCTGCAAGCATATGAGAAATCGCAAGGATGGATATTTTGGACATGGAAGACTGAAAGTTCGCCTGAATGGGACATGCAACAGCTATTCAATGCTGGAATTTTCCCTGGCGATCTTACAAATATCACTTGTAGGTCTATACAACATGATATTACTACTTCGCTCACCTTTTCACAGCTGAATTATGGACTTGCTAGCACACGAAATAATGCTTTTGCTGAACAATACGCAACTTCGCGATTTCCAATATTGCTATTATGGGTGAATTTTGATAATATATATAAGCTATACTTAATCGCATTCTTTCTCGTTTCGATGTACAGTGACGCTAATCGGAAGAGTACATTCAGATAAGAGGTGTATGATCTAAAGGTTGTCCCTGAACCAAGATGTGTTGCGCCCGTCAAGGAATGGACGTATTGATGTCGCGACTATGAGAGACCTCCTTTTTTGAAATGCTGTATGCTGAGTGGAATCTTTCGGTCAGGCGGTGACTCGAATTGAACGTGTGTTATGCCGTGAGGTCGAAATGGGTGTAGGTTGAAACTAGTGATTTTTACTAAGCCTCGAAGGATTTAAAAAAAGCAAAGCCACGGGCGCAGCGGCTCAACTCCTATCCACTCCATGGAAAAAATCTACGAGGAACATGGAGAGGACGGGACGAGATATAAGTGTTGTCATTCATTTGCATACACCGTGACACATACGGCACTACTAGAAGGCACTGTGTGATTATGTGAAGGCTTTATGTTTAAACATTACGCACAACAAACACAATTCATGATACAGTTATACAAGGTACAAATGCAAAACTTGTATGTACTGTAGTTCCACAAGAAGTTTTCGTTCTCCCCCACCCATAGTTTCACGTCGCGCCGTTCCGTGTCTGGAATTTTCTTGAATCGCCTACAGTAGGCACCATCGCGTGTAAGTTTCTATAAAGATTACATAGCAACAGCTACGGAAAAACTACAAATCAACACACTAGCATAATTTAGATTAGCGGATCGTCTAAGCCCATCTTGTTTCCAGAGTTTTCGGCGCTCTCCTAGCGCGAACCAGAATTAGAGCAGTGCAATTAGCGTTCCCCACGTGCCCCTTCCAATTTACGCCCCGCAAAATCTGCAACAAAAACCTTGCAGAAAACGACTTTTGACGTCCGTGCCAGGGGTCGGTTCGCGATGTTTCCACCAGCATGCTAAACCATAACAATCACCCTGCTTTTCAGCGCTGCGGTCGAATTGCAATTATAAAAGTCTTCCTATCCTGTCCTTTTCACTTCTTCTTTATTTCACACACATACACAATTACCTTTTTTCCAGTCGCGTACTTTCTCCATTACCAACAGATTTACTCTACATTTTACAATTTCTTGTCATGTATATCTCATCCTCAATTGCGCTGATCTTTCCCCTCGCTGTCGCAGCGACTCTCTCACCAGCTCCCCCAGGTGGTTCAAACCCAACTGCCCCGGCGATCGATACTCCAAGTTACTTCACAGCTGGAAACAAATTCTTAATCACATGGAAAGCTGACCTTACCGCATGTGGTCCCAAAGTCGACCTTGTCCTTCTATATGGTCCGAGTCCAGCCAGCATGGAACCACTGCTCTATATTGCCCAGGGCATAACGAATGACGGAAAATACGAATATACTCCATCAACAGATCTAAAACCTTCAGCTGAACCCAACAGATATGCTCTTGAACTTGTATGCACAAAAGATCAAAGTTATCAATACACTAACCGTTTCACTCTTGACAATCCATCATATTCGGGATCTGCAAGCTCAAGTACCACGACATCGACATCATCAGGTACACAATCTGTGCCTTCTACGAGCACAAGTGATTCAACATCTTCCACCAAAACCTTGACAAAAACTATGACGATGAACCAGCCTTATGGATCGGTCTCATCATCGATCGTACTCTTAGCGCCTATCCAGAATAACTCCACAACCACTGCAAGTACGACGGTGCGAACTGAAGCTTCTTCTGTAGGATCCACCACAACTGTACCTCCAACAACAACAATAACAACCTCTGCATCGTCCTCCACGAGTCCTGCGAGTCCTCGTAGCTCGAGTTCAAGCAGCTCGAGCTCCAGCAGCGCAAACCCTCAGCAGACCGGAGCTGCGGCACACATCAAGTCTGGTGCTGGTGGTCTTTTGGCAGCAGCAGCATTTGGGCTTCTTGCTTTGTAAATAAATATTATTATTTGGGTTGAACCTTTGCATTCCTTTACTTCCTGCAGCCCGAAGAAACTTTTTCTATACATGTAAATAGGTTTGATGCACAAAAGGCATCTGTCTTAGCATAGCTTTTTATGATCAACAATTACAACCGATTCTGATTAATAAATAAAAATGATTCTACATTTTCATTTCCATAATCAGCATCGTGACTTAAGTTACTGTACGTCAACTTTTAGGTGAATAACAATATTATAAATTACGAATTGAAAATGTAACCACGTGAGACGCGTTTTCGCGTCGGTGAACTACCCAAATTGAGTTCTTCGATCGACCTGGAATTTGGTTGTTGAAATTCAATAACGGTTTCTACTTGATCGAAGAGCGTGTGCTCTTGATATATAGTTGTATAAATAACCAATCGTGGCAATTTTTTCGAGCGTATAAAAATGCTACAAACGTCAAATGCTGAACTGGAGGGATTCTGGTTATGTCAGAGACTCAACCGATGACGAATCTAGTGATGATCTCATCTTTCCATCCAAGTGTAAAAGTAGTGGAAATGGAACCAACAAACCACGCCAGAGCAGGTCAGGTCCGGAGACTTCCTCCGGTGACATCGCATATATCCCGTCACCACAGCTTGTGGCTACCAAGTCTGTATCGAGTCCAATATCGGCAGAATCACTTACGAATGTCGTTCTCGCACGTGGAACAGGTGAGCAGGACTCATCACTGAATAATAATGTTCTCAACGGACATCTCGAGATCAATAATAAAACTACGCCGGAGTACTCCACACAACATACATCCCCCTCTATAGCAGCGTTCAATCTCGAAGACAATCAGCCACGTGTCGAGTCAGGAGGATCATCACCTTTAAGCAACATCTCGAGCCAAGTACACAGCATTACATCGTCCCGGAGACGAGAATTACCACAGATCTTGGATGCTGTCGAGCCTTCGGATGACGATACACAAGCAACTCCAATTGCCGAAGGACCAGGGAGACGGTTACGCATCAGAACCGCAGTGCAACTACACCCTTACATCGTGGAAAGCGAGAATCTACAGCGTAGGCTCCACAATCGAGATCATGTCTCTGTGCGCTTGCTCCTATCACAGGAAAAACACTTCAAGACCTCGAGAAACCAACCACGAAGAGAATTTGTCGAAGAATCGGCATTGTCATCCCAAACCATCGAAGAAGATGGTGCCGCGCCCGCTTCATCGGTATCAGCTGCATCACCACAGGCGACCATACAACTAGACCACGAGTCTGAAAAAATTTATGACATGTCGGATGATGATCTGCCTGATTTGGCAACCTTTTTCGCGAAAAATGACATTGGTCGACTCCCTAAAAGACGTAAATTATATCATCCCGCACGTTCAAAATCGCCGGACGCCGAGTCATTAAGGATCTCTTCAATAGCACGCTCTTCCGTTCGTAAGACCATCATATCGTCAGATCCACCTACTCCACCAACGTCTCAGCTAGAACCTTCCGAAACCATTACGACCAGCACCACTAGATTCAGACTTCCTAGGATGTTGCAAGTAGAGGAAGGAAGCACTGTACAATATCCAGCAAAAGACCACGAAATGGAGACGGACCTGGAAGATGTCCCGAGAGTTGATTCTCACATGGACAGTCCGAAGAATGTGCAGCACGATCTCGAAATGAGCGAATCATCAGCAACTGAAAGTGAGCATGAGTTCCGACATGCTAGAAAACGGATTCGCGGAGTTCTTCCTGCTTCGTGGTTGCGTATTGACAAAGGCTCGGTCAAAGCGGCGCAACAAAACGCTCGAGGCAGCCACATTGATGATCTTGGGAGCACTACAAAAGGCGTCGCACAACGAAGAATGGTCTCACATCTTAATAAATCCCGCCGTTTTGACGATTTCTCAGACAGTTCGGGTGACGAAGATTCGAATGCGCAGCGATCAGATCTGCCATTCCAAAGCGAGACCGCTTCATCAACAGAGGCTAGGGTCGTTAATAATGCTAATTTGCCCTCGGTTGCGGAGGATCTGGGGTTTGAGGATACTATTCCTGCTTCTAGGACTTCTGGCCAAAGAAGATCTAAGGATGGCAAAGGCTTGACCAACACAACACACCGGGCTGTTGCATCTTCGCGAGTCGTACGTCACAGTAAACTCAAAGCGAAGAGAAGCAAACCTTCAGCGAATCGACTGGGAATATTGGACATGGATTCAAGTCCTACAACTGCCAGACCAAAGTTCATTTCAATTGCACACCGTCAATCACGCTTACAACATAGTTATGGTCGGCAGAGTCCAGGCCGGAAATTGATTCGCTTGGCTACTCGGGGGGATACTGAGGAAGCTACAGGTACTTTGAACGCTTGGCAAACTGGCAGACTTGTCCCTAGAGTTCAACGGCTTCCTCCAAGTCGTAGATCAGGCCAACCAGCGCTCAAGATACCAAGAACAGATGTCTTGCCTGCAAATCTATCATCGAACCCTATTCATCCACGACCCAATGTGGCCTCACACAGACCGCGTTTTGATCAACAATTATTGAATTTGGACCATAGCCCTCCAAGTAGCCCAAGAACTCTTATTAACATGAACGAAAGACCGACATCGACAAAAAGAATCGAGGTCAAGCGAACGAAGCATGTCCAGCTAATTACTTCCCGACGTAACAATCTTCGAAGTGCGCAGTTGGAAAGGGAGGATCATCGAATTGGGCCACGACTGACAGACCAATCCCTAAGTTTGCATAGATATGGTTTATCACGCAATAATAATAACATGCTAGATGCAGCGCCACACTCGGTTGATCTACCTTTGGATCGTTTCCTACGTGATCAAGAAGTAAACGGTACGCCTGTGCAGTTGGCGAATGAGGGGATTGCTTCTGAATATGTAGGCATACGCCAGAAAAGAGTCAAAAAGGCCACGCGACCTCGCCGATTATCGGTTGAGGCCTTGAGCTTCCGTCAACCTGTAGCGAATAGAACGTGGGATCAAAATACTACTAGACCGGACGACAATATTGCAGTTATTTCTAGGCTAGCCCTACACGTGTATCCTGGATGTTTTTCTGTAGACTTTGATGTAAGACCTTTGCAAATTGGCACCTTCTTCCATTCTTCCACATTAATAGGCAGTGGGGATTTCGCCGCAATCTTCACACTTGAGAACCGCGATTTTGATGCAACATCTGGACATATAAACATACAACTCGATAACAGAATAATGCGCTGGAGTTCCTGGAATGAAGAGACTGCTGCTTGTGTCGATGAAATCAAAAACCTTTGTAGTGAAGCCTTTGAGTATTGTCAACTTCATCCCCACACAGATTTAACCGGACCACGAGAAACTGTAGAATACCTTTTACGTTCTATGATTAGATATTGCACCAATTGTTTACATTTCTCTGACTCCGTAGATCGTCTAGGCTTCGTCCAGAAGCTGCTCAGCTTTGTTGAGGATCTACTGGACTCTATTTCGCAACGCTTACAAGGCGAAACATCCTGTTCATCTGCTCTGCAGGACATAGTCACTCGAACATATCTACTTGTCATGAATCTGACCATATGCATCGTGTCTATAAGTCATGATCCTTCTGTTCCATCATTAGTCAAGCAGCGTGCACAAGAGCGTCTGCAGAGCTTATGCACTCTAATCTTTCGACAAATTTTCGAAAATGGTTGCGCTATGTTGGCGGTTTTCTACGAGGATCTGAATCATCACGACGTGCGAGATTCAGGGATTCGCGAAAATATGAATGCTGCTAACGTCCTGGTTATGCTAAATCATACACTAAAATGGCTAAAATGTCCCGATTTCAGCCTAGATCACATCGTTAGCCAGGCGTGGCGAACAAGAATTAATAATGCTACTGACACACAAAGCTTTGATCGAATATGGTCTGACGTTTTCCTATTGCAGCCACTTCTTGACATTGACATCAACGGTATCTATCGGTCAGCGATGCACAAAGACGTAGATAATCATTGTTGGAGTATAGTGAAAGATCTGTTGACAAGAACCTTCGATTTATATACTAAAAGTATAAGTCAGACCGCTCAGATGGCCCGTTATATTGTAACATGTCTCGCAAGGTGTGGTATGTTGATGAATAGATGGAGATGGACTAAAAGTGATCGTATTTTGACTATTATCTACGACTTTTTTGCCAGACGAGGTCTATCTGACTTGCCCAACGACAGAGGAGCTACCTTTGCGCAGTTTTTGTCTCACCTTGACGAAAACAGAACCCTCTCCATCGAAAAGGAAGACTCGGCTTTTGTAGCATTTCTCAAATTATGTGCCATGGGTTTTCGATCCTGGACAAAGGATACAACACAAAGCAAGCTACAAAGGATAGCCTCCCGTTTTATGCCCAATCACGGACGGACATATCGCAAGGATCAAAATGTTGAGCAAAGTGATCTTGATGCACTGCGTCATCATCATGACTTATTATGCACTTTATACTGGGCTTTACCGCTAGGAGTTGGTCCGCGATTGGAACATATTCAAGACCTTGTAGACTTTAGTACGTCGCATCAAGAAGCATGTCGAATCAATATTGGTTCATGGCGAAATCTTGCCTTGTATATCATAAGTAGTCCGGATCGCCAGAGTGAAATCAACATTTTAGGTGAATGGTATCATTCGATCATTACGGCACTTGTAAATCAATATGGTCTGGCCAGGTCAGAAGCTGAAGAACTCTATGAAATGTCAAAATCCGATCAACCAGATAACAGATTGTCCTTTGATGTGGTTCAAATGACTGTGACTGGTAATCAGCGAAGAATATTGGACTCCTTACACGCCGCGTTATCTGCAATGCAGACAGTCTTGTATCGTTCTCATAATAAGAATGATCGATGGTGTCTGTTTGATAAATCTCGTGTCTTGGAATGCTTTAAAGTATTTGATGCAACTCAGTCTAGAACTTTTGCATCTGTCTTACAGGTAGTAAATCTCACAAAATTCTTGCTCGATGAAGATGGAATGAACCCTACGCAAAGTCGGGATTCTACTGCAAGAGTTGCAGATTCTGAAAGTCAAGACTATGGCGATCTGGATGTAGATATGTTTGACAAGTTACTAGATTATCCACAACCTTTAATATCAGATACAGTACGGTCAGAAATAGATATCTGTCAACAAACAGTCATGCAATTACTGTCGAATTGCTTCGGCGCTGATCAGATGATTGACGATAGTCTACTAGCTGGAGTAGTTGATGTATGGGTTATTCTGGCGGCTCGATCCGTCAAATACGGACTTCGAACTTGGCAAGATTATTTAGATGTTCATGGTAGTGAGAGTTGGTTTCAATTACGTTCTACATCTCAATTCTTGTCATTCACTCCTTATATGCTGTCTAAAGTCGTGTTGGTCGATTCGGAGAATATGGATGGTGAGATGTGGAATATATTAGGCCGTTGGTTGAATTCCTTGGTCGAGAGGGTGGCAGCACTGAAGTTCCAACATCTTTTGACCTTGGCACTTTTGAACAAATATAAAAATGAGCCATTGTTGACCAATTTGCCGTTTGCTAGAGATAGGATTACAGACCTATATGATATAAGCCTCTCGGATCTGCGAGCCAGACGGGTCAGTCTGATAGGATGTATCCTTGCAAATATCAGAACTAGTCTTGATGCAGCTCGTTCAGATGCAGTTGAGCTCCGTCGAGATTACACCATTATACTCAAGCAAATGATGAATGCAATGAGATTTAGCTATAATCAACTCGTCTCCGGCGAGATAAATACCACAGTAGCCGATTCTATTGCCACAAGAGGATCACATGTTGCCTTTTTGCAGCAGATTGTATCTTTGCTCCAGCAATATACAGCCGACATATGCGTGATTGATCCTTTCTTCACAGACTCTGCTGCCTTTCCATTACCAATTGATGATCCAAATTATATTATTGGAAGATTACGAAGTTATGCACCAAAACTTAATGATGACAAGACCAAGAAACAATTATCTATTTTCATTCAAACTATTATTTCTAGAGCTGTTGTACATGGAGATCAAGATACTCTTGTCGATCAACTCAGTACTGCAATACTACCGAGTCCCATGGATTCTTATTCGTCCTTGCGAAAAGTATTATTTACCGACATCCTTTCTGCATATCTTTACGTTTCGTGTAATTCTAAAAGTGCACGATATATGGCTTTACCACTTTTACGATCTGCATTGATAGTAATTAATAAAATGAGATATCACGTCGATCTCCTCGACCATTCTGTCACAGAATTGGAATCTCAATTCATAGACTCGGTTTTGATATCTTTGTCACCACTCTTACAATCTCTCTATACCAACTCACTTTTTCGGACCAATCCCAACGAATTTGACATCTATTTCCTATCGTCAATCTTTCTACTCTTACAACAATCCATCATTCCTATAGAATTTATCATTCGTACATCAAACTATTGTAGACGTTCCTTAGAATCTCTGAAGTCGATCTACGAATTGAGCTTCCAACCACCCTTACATTCGACTCCAAGCGTTGCGATTGAAGAGAGATCAAGTGCGATTGGACAATACACCAGACTCAATCTCGAAGAAGAACTCGTACAAAACTGGTCGTGGAACGCGCAGACTAGGAAATGGAATATCGTCCGCCGAGGACAACGTTTCGGCGAAGAAGTGAATTGGAACAAACGCAGTAGCAGTGTAGAAAATGAATGGAAAAGATTGAGGGAAGAGGCGAAAGGTTATAAAATTGCGTTTGAGAAATTGTTTGTTAAGTCATATATGGAGAGTGATTGGGAAAACGATGTGATGGGCGGAGAAGGGTTGGTTGTCTGATTAGTGTACCGGGTATGAATCATTTCTACACGTCTGTCAATGGTATATATAAGGCATGTCGTATTTGATGATAGCGGGTATTGTCAAGGTGATGGTTTTAAGGTGGTAAGATACTGTGTATGTATTCTTTCAAGTGTTCACGATGATATGTAGATATAAATGTATATATAATTAACAAGTGGCTATTCTGTCCACCATGATGTGTCATCCTTACACACTATATGACATTACTTATGATAAATAGAGACGGATCAAGTCGAGGGATTTGTGAATACATTCTATCATTTGAATATACACAAAGAACAGCAAGTATACTAGACATTAATCATAAAAGTCGTAACATATATTACTATTTCTTCACTTCTCCACCTTCTTCCGTGTCCACCTTTTTCCTTTTCCTCCTACCTACCAAAGGATCTAATTCCTTCGGTCCAAGACTCCGCGGAGGCCAATTATCATCATCCTGCATTCCTTTCACCATTGCTCTCGTGACATGTAATAAATTGACAGGAAAAGGTGGCGTTCGAGACCCTAATATCACCATTTGATATAATTCCGGATAAGCCCGAGGTGAAACTTTCAGACGAGCCGGTTCTAATGTTTCTGCTAGTGACTTGGGGATCGGTAGGTGATTTCTACTACTGTGTGGAGATACGGTGGGTGAGGTTAACGTATCAGAAGTGGTCATGTTTGATCCCGATTGTGCACATGTCCATACGTTTCTTTGTGCGACAAAATGCGCTAATCCATTGTTCCAATCCATTTCTTCGTTCAATGACTCTTCTCTTTTGTATTTTCGTTGCATTTTTTTGTCATTTGTGGATTCTGCTATTGTGATTATAACCCCTCCTGATGGGGATTTGGATGTGATAGTCGAGGCATCGGAATCATGCGACGAATATTCCCTTTCCCGAAAGTCTGTGGCTTCAAATGTTAATGCTCGTGGTGGTCGACGGTCTAAGTATTCGTGCAAAGCTTGAGCTCGATTGTCTCGAATTTCATCACTTTCATTGGCTATTTCATCGCGACAATCAGTCTCCTGTGTCACAGAAATTTCTCCATCAACACGATTGTACAGTTCACACAGTGATGGAAACTTCCAGTCTTGTCGGATTCGAGTAGCTAGATCTTTTCGTGCAGTGCGTATACTTTCATTTTGTTGTATTGTCATTTCATCTCAACAGCATTGATAAACAAAGAGAAAGATCAAAACTACTCATGTCCGTTTTTTGGTTTTATTTTTCTGGCGGGGTAAAAACGTGGGGACATTACCAGAATCGATCCCTGTGCTAGTATTTGTAGTGCCGAGAGTTCATCCTTATATATCTGATTAGAGCTAGCTCTATCACACGGCTATGTTTCGTTTTTGGCTATTAACAAGGTCATTAGATTCGAATTTCGCCGACTGAGCAGTAGAATATCCTGTGTATCAATAACTTTTCGACCAGCATGTCTAATAAAATCTTGTTAATCGAAATCACTGTACTTAGTTAGTAGCATACTTACTTTGTAAATGCTTCCACGTCGAGAGTGGCATTGTCTATGCGCAAAAACAATCTCAGAACCCTTACTTCAAGTCTTTGGAAGTCACTTACGAATTTGATTCCATACTAACTCTGTTAGAGCTCCTATAAATTGTGGAGTCGCATTGATGTCCTGTGCAAGTCCTAAACTATCTATGTTTGTGCCTAGCGCATGCCAAAGTGCACTCTTAAGACGCTGTAATTGCCCGCCATCAGTGGTTGTTTGGCTTGATGAAACAATCATCACTACGTACCTCGGTTGTGTCTGATCCGTCCATTCTTCCTCGGAGCTCTATCGTACCACCTGATCACGAAACAACGTCATGTACTCTGTGAGAGTTAAAAATGCAGGAGTGCGGCGTAGGGTTCACGGTTGGAAAGAAGAGGCTTATCAAACGAGATCTGGAACGTGAAAGTCTGCTGCCTCGACGCGTGAATAAACGCCAAAACACGTGAGACTTACATCCCCACATTAATAACTATAGACGAACCAGCTCGGTGTGATCTTTGCCTTTCTAATCAATTTATGCGAAAGCATCCTACAGACCTAGTCATTTTAAAGGTCCTCAAATGATGGAGGAATTGGAAAGATCAATACAGTACAGTAAGGACTAATCTAACTACAGTACGTGTAAAGTGATACACGACATGTTTCGCGACGCGAACCAAATGTTTCAACCGTTGTTGTAGTTACATGGAAATCTCTGATGAAGAGTACAACGGTTTACACGCTAGAATAGCCACAGGGCTGGATCTGGCATGTTTCTCGCCGCCCATTACGACGACTTCACACGGTTATCGCGAGTGCATGGCAATGTAAAGTGAAATGCCCAGAGTATAATATGTTTCTCATTTCACCTCTCACTTTTTCTTCTTCTAATCTACTCTTATCTTCTTTTCCACAATATCTGTAACGCGCTGAACAAGCTATGACTGTCCAACAGATACTGCTTGGCACGGCCTTGTTAGGCTTCATCGCCCCAACATTGGCTCACATGGAAATGAGCTGGCCTTATCCATATAGATCAAAATATGATCCAAAATCTAACTTTGCTACAATCGACTATAGTATGACATCACCTCTTGCTGCTAGTGGGAGCAATTTCCCATGTAAAGGATATCAGGATGATACTCCACAAGGCACAGTCTATACTTTCAATACTGGTCAAACTTATAACATTACACTCGCAGGAAGTGCAACACATGGCGGTGGTTCTTGTCAGATATCTCTTTCTTACGATAATGGAACATCATTTCGTGTAATCAAATCCATGATTGGTGGCTGTCCTTTGAAAACCAATTGGGACTTTTCTATTCCAACTTACGTACCTTCTGGATCCGCAATGCTTGCTTGGTCGTGGCAAAACTTGATCGGTAATCGCGAATTTTACATGAATTGTGCTCCTATAGTAGTTGCTGGTGGTTCATTAAATCAACGCCGTGGAGCACCAACATCTCTAAATCAACTCCCCTCAATCTGGGTCGCCAATCTACAATCGATTAACAAATGTGTCACTGTAGAGAATGATGCTCCAGTATATCCGGACCCTGGACCAGAAGTTGAATACAACGGCGGCTATTCCAGTTCAAGTCCTGTAACACCAGGAAACTGCGAGCTGGCTATCAGTGGTAACGATCCTTCACCAAATAGTATTTCCTCGGCTGGCAACGCTGCAACTGTAGGATCTGCATCACCAAGCACTTCATCGACACAGTCATCAAACCCTGCTAGCAGCTCACAAGTGGCGAGCACAACCGTTTCAACAATTTCCACCACACTTGAGACTGAGAGTGAACATTCAACAACAGCACCAATGACAACAGATGCTCCGACAACTTCTATATTTGATGGCGTCACTTCAACCTTTTCAGCCGCTTCTTCAACCACAAGTGGCTCCAACGATGGAGAATCAGACGGTGGCGACGACGATAATGGAGACGATGGCGAAGACGAAGACGGTGGTGATGAAAGTGGCGATGAATTTGTTACTATGACCGGCTCCGGAACTTTGACCAGTCTTGTCACAATCTATACAAGCAGTGTTGAGGATCAATCGACTGTCGTTGCCACCGATAGCGTGCCGGTCACAACCACTGACGCTGCATCCTCTCCTACAGCAACTACATCATCTTCACCAACATCTCCTCCTCCAACATCCGGCAATCTCGACTTTGTTCCAACAGCAGAAGAAGCAAACGAATATCATCTCCCTTGCATACCCAATTCACTATTATGCATGTCTGATTCAAAAATGCTCTTCTGCGCTCCAACAAACCCCGCCGATCCACTGAGTCATCAATATACTTATAGCTATGGTTACGCCCAATCTGTTGCTGCAGGTATGGCTTGTCAACCATACATTGCCCCTGGATCAACTCAACGTGATGATCTATACGTCCGCGCACAAGCCGGTGGTGGTTGCACTGCTTCTCAAGAAGGTTTATTGAAATGTAGTAGCAATGGAAGTGGTTTCTACATTTGTGATCAAGGCAGTTGGACTGACATGGGCGGTGTAGCTCCAGGAACAACCTGTCAGAATGGCGCGATTGTATCTCTCAGGAAGAGATCGTATTGGAGAAACAGATTTATGATATAAGGGACGATCTGCTTATGAATTGTATATATTTGAGATGATTTTATTTAATTAATGTTTTTACAATGATGAGATATAGAGGTTAAGAATTGATAATGATGGATTTTATATCAATGATGAAGGATTGACGACAGCGTAGATAGAATTTTAGATAGACCCATGATAATAATAATAATTAATTCACCATTCAGCGACACTTTACTCTCATCTCATTTTATATCGTCAGTATACCAATAGAATCAATGACACATTCAACCTTGTAATTTGAGGATCTAATTGACAATGGCCGGTCAATACAAAGCGGCAGGTTGGGTTTTGGCAATAACATGCAGTGTAGCTACAAGTGAGTTATTCATTCTTTACATGGACATCTTTACGTTCTGTCATGCCTTTCCCACAATGTTCTCATCTAGATGCCCTTTCAACTATGATTTGCCGTCTTGCCTTTTCGTCATTTTCTCATTCCCATCAAATAAAAAATATCCATGTTTTGCCACACTCGACATTAATCCATATCTATCAAATCATGACATGTTCTTACTTTCCGACATAGGTTATTACACCTTTGCGCCTGAATTTCAACGACTACAAAGGGAGAAACAAGCCACGGATTCAGACGGTATCAGTGGAGCAATGCGCCAGCACGACGTAATCAAAAGTGGCAATCTGAACGACCTGGACAGAAAGCGAGATCAGGGCGTGACAAACTCGACGCCACCTCGTTGACGCGTTCAGATAAACAAAAGGAAATGTATATATTCGACCCTCAGTTTGAAAACTCCATTAGCTATAACTAACTAGTACATTACAATAATGCTAATATATGATGGTAAAATGTGAAATTAGATTATGAAAAATCATCTTCTTCAGCAACTATCTTTGCTTTTGCGACGTTGAGTAAAGATACGTGCCATTTTGATAATTTACTCATCTTGTCGTAGGCATATACTGCATCTTCAAAAGCCTCGGAGTCGCTGTTTTCCATGGCGTCTGATAGATCACGTAAAAGTTTACATTCTCTCATTGATGAAAATGACGAGTCGGTCGCTTCATATGTGTCTAGTTGTCGAGTTGTTTCTACCATGTCCTGTAACAACATCAGACATTAACTTCATCATGATATGATATTGGAAAAAAAGAAAACGACTTACACCACTGGCTAAATGACATAGGCCTGCTTTCAAATAGTAATCTTTTACACTGTATTTCATAAGGTTATTATCTACACTCGCTGCCGCCACTGTTTCGTAGACCGTCGTTGCTTTGTCATAATTATTCAAGTTCAGAGCACATATATCTGCAAATTTGAGCTTGACCCGATTTGCAGCGCTACAAGACAAAGGTTAGATGGTCAGTTTCGTGATCACAGTATCGAAATAACATACGCTGCACCGTTATCAGCCGCATACCAATCTCCAGCTAGTTCATAAGCATCTGCTGCACTCTGCCACTGTTGTACACCTGCCCACCATTCTCCAATAGATTCTTTCTGTCTTGCAGCTCGTTGTAATTGTCCTTGAGATCTATATACTTGAATCGCAGCCTCCATACACGCTACAGCCTTATCTAGCAGATCTGCGTTTTTGTACATCTTCGACGCTTCACTTTGTGCCATCGCTATCTCAAGTCCTTCCCCTTCTATCTTCTGGAGAAGTGATGCTTGTTTCTCGAACGCTTGTCCTGCCTGCTGGAATAAAGACGCTGTGCCCTCATTCTTTACCGTCCCTGTAGCTGCAGTCATGAAAGCGTTACCCGCATCTTTGTATTTCTCCGCTGCAGCTTCTATCTTGGAAGTTTTACCACCAAATAATGAGAATCCACTTATGGATGATTCGAGTTTTTGCGCCTGCAGACAAATATGTTAGATGGCTAAGAGTGTTGGTTTATGGATACAGACTAACTTCTTTGAGCACGGCCTGAGGACTGTTCATAGACATGCTGCGCAATGAATGACGACTAGGAATAGTATCGAAGCGGCAGAGTGATAGCCTCAAAATGGTGAATGACGTCGTTCGGGAGGCTCGACACATGTTGCGCCAACCGTAGTAGTGAAGACGACGACTCCCATATAGCGCTACACCCGTCCAAAGCCCCCCGCATTGGCTAACCGAGGCCAAGCCCATAGTGTACTTGACATTGAATGCAATTTAATGAGATAGGGTGTACGACTGCGGAGCTGACATTGCAAATCTAGTCACAGTCTTGTCTTATGAACAATCATTGTTTCCGGGATCCGTCTGTCTAACACCTTACATAAGGAGAATAGCCGACATATCATAATATATATCGAATGACTAGTCAATATGAAAGCCGTTCCTTTACTCGTGCGATGGCACGAAGATAATGCTCCAATATATTCTGCGGCTTTTGAGACGGGACCAAAAGGTAGACTTGCAACAGCAGGAGGAGATAATAATGTTCGAGTATGTAAACGATCAAGCAAGTTCAAAGAATTATAGTGTTGATAGATTTTCCAGCTCTGGAAGGTTGAAGGTAGTGGAGATGAGAAGAAGGTGACATATTTGGCATCTCTAATCAAACATACTCAGGCTGTCAATGTTGTACGATGGTGTCCCAGAGGTTCGGCAGATTGTCAAGTTTAAATTGAGCCATTGACTTACAATGTTGTAGGTGAAATGCTCGGATCCGCTGGAGACGATGGTAATGTTCTTTTATGGATTCCAGCAGAAAATCCAGCTCTTCATGCAAGGATAGGAGATGATATGATGGAAGAGAAGGAAGTCTGGCGTGTCAAAACAATGTGTAGATCATCAGGTTCTGAAATTTACGATCTGGCGTGGTCACCGGACGGTATATTCTTCATCACAGGCAGTATGGACAATGTAGCCAGAATATACAATGCTTCGAATGGTCAGTAAACATCCAAAAAATATTGATTGCGAGGCTGAAGCGTATTATAGGAACCGTTGTCCGACAGATCGCTGAGCATAATCACTATGTCCAAGGTGTTGCTTGGGATCCGCTAAATGAATACATAGCTACGCAGTCTTCAGATCGATCTGTTCATATTCATACTCTAAAAACAAAGGATGGGCAATTCAGTCTAGCTCAGCATAACAAAATCACAAAAATGGACATGCCAAGTCGACGAATATCGTCAAATAGTCCAGCCCCTCCAGACTTTCGAGGCAGGTCACTCGCTTCTGATCTTGTACTCGAAAGAGCGGTTGGCTCGCCTGCACCTTCGGCACCTGGCACGCCTCAGTCTCTTGCACTGCCGATGAATCCACCTCCGACCTCTCATAGTAGAAGATCTTCAATCGGGTCGTCAATGTCAATGCGTAGATCTGTGTCACCAAGTCCTTCAATGCCACTTCCTGCAGTCATGCCATCAGCTTCACCAGGAATATCAGGTGGGATGCCAATGTCTACTCCATCGAAAAGTACTAGTCTTTACGCCAATGAAACCTTCACTTCATTCTTCCGCAGACTAACATTTGCTCCCGATGGAAGTCTTCTCTTCACTCCTGCAGGCCAACATAAAGAGCAAACAAGCCAGAACGGTGACAAAAGCTCGGAAGATATGGCAAACATGACATTCATCTATACAAGGGCAGGTCTCAACAAACCACCAGTTGCAAAACTTCCAGGTCACAGAAAGCCATCACTAGCTGTGCGATGTTCTCCCATCTTCTACAATCTGCGACTTTCTACAGTACGAACGCGAGAAATTACGATAGACACAAGTAGTAATAACGTCGACGATCTCGAACCACTTCCAGAACCCGCAATACAGAGTAGAACCATAAAAACTGCAAGTACAATGGTCCCTCCACCACCAGTAGATTCTCATTCATTACCGAAATCCACAACAACAGCTGCGTCACCAAAGCAAGCTGCAGCAGAGCCGGGTGCAGCTCCTCCATCTTCCGTCCCTCTCGGTCCGCCTCCAGTTTTTGACCTTCCGTACCGCATTATATATGCTATTGCAACGCAAGATGCCGTCTATGTATATGATACACAGCAGAAACAGCCACTGTGTGTAGTCAGTAATCTTCACTATGCAACATTTACAGATTTGACTTGGTAATTTCTACTTACCTTCTCTTAGCTCTTACAGATGACTAACAATAATTACAGGACATCTGATGGGTCTACATTATTAATCACCTCGTCTGATGGCTTTTGTTCATGCTTGACATTCGGACCGGACGAATTGGGCACACAATTCCATATCCCGCTTAGTCAAACACGTAATGTTCCAAGTCATATCAGCGTATCTGGAAGTCTTGGTGTAGCTAGTCCTATACCAACTCCAACCTTTTCAAATATCCCTACAGTTACAAGGCCGCCATCTTCCCATAGTCAAGTCACTTCACAATCTCCATTTATACCTCCATTACCAGCAAGTCCAGCACGATCAATGTCAATATCTTCTGTAACCACCCAAGATATGCAAGCTATGCTTGGGGATCCTGCAGCAGAGTTCAAAAAATCAAACAGTGCAACTCCTCAGATAAGTAGTATGCCAAGTTTGACTGCAGCAAATCCTACCAGTACTGCTGCGTCATCAACATCATCGGAATCCGTACACGGCCTGCCTATGTTTACGCCTCCGCAGACACCAGGATCTGTGCTTGTAAGCGCTGGTGTATCGGCACCGGCTTCTTCCACAAAGATGTCGCACCCGCAAGGCAGTCCTGCTGTTGCTGGGACAAAAAGGGAGGCTGATCAAGTGGACGACGTACATGCTCAGGAAAAGCGGGACAAGCGGCGGCGCATTCAGCCAACCTTGCTTAGCGGCGAGAGTCCTCCTGATACGAGTAATTCTGGAACCTCAAACAATACTGATAATGCTACATCAACGATATGAACCAATAGTGAAAAGTTGGCCGTCTTCCCTTGTCATTTTATGCATGATATTCTTCGTTTCGTTTCCATCTTGTTGTTACCTTTATCTGATAATCATCAAGCGAGGCGTTATTTTATTCGGAGCTAAAAGATTGAATTAGATATCCATATATAGTATTAATTCTTTTAATTATTCTAGTTGATATGATACAAGATTACATGATTGCTTCTCCGATCGGAACATGAAAACGTCTATTGCCCGAAACCCTCTCCCATATCATTCATTTTTCCGCCTGTGACACCTTCTGCAATCCTAGTCACTCTACCAAACAACAAACCAGCCGTGTTCCCATATTGTTCCGCCCTTGGTTTTCCAGCAAAGACCCTATCGTCAACAGCAGCAACCAAGTCCATAGTCCCCGGTGGTGGGCCGTGCGCCCATTCGCTCGGTGTCGTCTGCCAATTCTTTGGATCTGGATTCTCAACCGATCCAAACTCTGCATCGATAGCCCTATTCAATCCCTCTTCGTCGACTATAAAGTCCCTCGCATTCATGTACAAAGTATGTAAAGCATCTCTCCTTTTGAAGATTTTCTGTTTTTCTTTGTTCTGTAGTTTTTCTTTGATGGACTGTAGACGCTCTTCTCTATCAGGATCTGGAAGTGCTTTGTTCGTGGAAGAAGAGTTCAGACGAGCCAGTTCTCGACGGACGGATTCGTCGAGGGTTGTGGATGTGAATATTTCATCGTCACGGTCTGGAGCGTGGAGAGCGGCGTGGCGTGCCTTTCGACGGATTTGAGAGTCTTGTTGTGCTGTCACGGCGCGGCCACGGTCTCGGACGTGGAGAGCCCAAAGAGAGGAGTCAAGAGAGGCTTTACGGTTCTTGCGAAGGGCGGATTTAAAGGCAAGTCGTGGATCTGTAGGATCGGATGGAGATGGTGGCGCTGCGAACGGATTTTCATAGTCGGCGAGAGCTTGTTTAGCGGCTTGTATACGTTGAAGAGGTGTCTTTTTCAGAACATTACGTGGTATGGGCAGAATTCCCTTTAAACGGGGGTTTGCTTTTCGGGTTTGTTGAGGTGGGTCGGGGATTTCGATATATCGTGGTGATTCGGGTTCAATTATTAATAGTCGAGCGGTCTTGGAGAATGAACGACATGATAAGCATACATGACTATTTCTAGATTGTCGTAGAAGCGCTGTGGATGCCATGTTGTCTATTAAGAGGCACTTTGAACATTAATGACACTTTCAAGTTGTTGTATGAGCTACGTGCCAAGACTTGATGATGCCCTAGGATTTTTTTACTGGTCACCGCCTTGTTAATTCTATATTATTTTCTGCCAGTTCAGTTATTTCACTTTTTTGTATACCCTCATTCTCCCAGGTCGATCTATTATAGAGACAAGAGCGGGCATTATATAATTGTAAACCAGAGAACGGATAGCACAAGGTCATATAGACAGAAACGGACATCAAAATATCATAAAGATGGGTACAGGAAAGAAAGAAGTTGCTCGTAAAGAGCGGCAAGGACAGACTGGAGATGGAATGGGTAACATCAAAATCAAAGGCGAGAATTTCTACAGGTCAGGCTTCTACTGCACGTCAAGGCTACTTCAGATTACTAATATTATGAAACAGAAATGCCAAAAAGCTCAAAACACTCAACATGTTCAAAGAAGGAAAGGCGCAAAGAAACGCTCGTGGAGATATAACAAAGGCAGCATCTTTCCAGTCTCGAGATAAGCCAGTTGCTCGAATTGAGCCGAACAGAAAATGGTTCACAAATACTCGAGTAATATCACAAGACGCATTAGCCGCATTTCGTGGAGCAGTTGCAGCTCAACAAGCAGATCCATACTCTTATCTTCTCAAACAGAATAAACTACCCATGAGTTTGATCAAGGATGATGAGACCAAGAAGAATGGTATCAAGCAACATGAAGCAAAGATAGCAGTCGAAACCGCCCCTTTCTCAGACACTTTTGGACCTAAAGCACAACGAAAGCGACCTAAACTTGCAGTAAGTTCCATGGCAGATTTGCTGGGAGAAACTGGCCGAATGGAAGTGACATACAAAGAACGACTAGAACAGGCACGCATGGGAGTTAGTGGTTCACTCATGGAGGAGAATGACGATGATATCATTACAGACACTAAACCGATAATAGATCATGGTCAGACGAGTACTGCTCGTGAAGCAATATTTTCAAAAGGTCAAAGTAAGCGAATATGGAACGAACTCTACAAAGTCATCGATTCTAGCGATGTTGTCATACATGTTCTAGATGCCCGAGATCCTTTGGGTACAAGGTGTTTTAGTGTGGAAAAGTATATCCGAGAGGAAGCACCACATAAACATTTACTATTCGTATTGAACAAGTGCGATCTAATACCTACATCAGTCGCTGTAAGTAACTATCTTTTCTTTTTTCTCGTTGCTTGTCATATGCCATCGTTAAGTCAAGGCTCCTACCGCATTAATTTGCAAGTTACTCAATGGCTGGAATCTGTTACAACTTTGGCAAATTAATCCACTCATTGTGCTTCGGCACTCACGTTAGTTCCGTTTTGGTTCTTCGTATACCTCGAGTGCGAGTGTTTCGTTTTGAGTTGAGCTTCGTCTCTTTCCATTGTATTACAATGTGTCAGTCTGCGATGACGCTCTTAGTAATGAAACATACATAAATCCTTTTCATTTCACTTGATTTATAGCTTTTACTGACTATGATCAGGCTTCCTGGGTACGAACACTATCGAAAGATCACCCTACGTTAGCGTTTCATGCATCTATAAATAACTCTTTTGGTAAAGGAGCCCTTATATCGTTGTTGCGACAATTCTCTGCCTTACACTCTGATCGGAAACAAATCTCCGTTGGTTTTATAGGTTATCCAAATACTGGTAAATCGTCCATTATAAACACACTTCGGAAGAAAAAGGTCTGCACTGTTGCGCCAATACCAGGAGAGACAAAAGTTTGGCAATACATCACGTTGATGAAGCGAATATATCTCATTGATTGTCCGGGTATAGTTCCACCTAATATGGGTGATACAGAGGAAGACATTTTACTACGAGGTGTGGTACGTGTCGAGAATGTTGAAAATCCGGAACAATATGTTGCTGCAGTTATGCGGAAAGTCAGGAAACATCATCTTGACAGAACTTATGATGTAAAAGGCTGGGATACTCCTACAGAATTTCTAGAGGCACTAGCTAGGAAAGGAGGTCGACTACTAAAAGGTGGCGAAGCTGATTTGGATGGTGTAGCAAAAATGGTACTCAATGACTTTTTGAGAGGAAAGATCCCTTGGTTCACACCGCCACCCGAGAACAATAATGCAACGGCTGTAGATGCTTCAAAACCCTTGGGCTTACTAGACGACACGTCTAGGAAACGAAGACGAGACGAAAATGACAAAGATAATGGTACTGAATCAAAGCGAAGCAAAGCAATCAATGGTGAAGCTATCCCTATTACGGCATCTGAAGATGATGAATTCGAAGGCGTTGACGAAGGCGAGGATCAAAATGGCACAGAGGAAGAAGATGATGAGATTGACGACAGTGATGATGTTGATGATGCTGACGATAATGATGACGAATGATTGGATTAATGTGTATATATTCACTGTAGATAATTTAAACATAAGTTTGAGCCTCTGATTACATTCCGCCGTTTCATATGCACCGTGGTATCGTGGTATGTGGCGTAGTGGCTTAACAAGTCATAACCTTAAATAAATTAAGAATATGTGGGGTCAATGATTTTTCTTGTTTGTTTACATCATGTAAACAAAGGAGTAAAACAATTTATCAAGGATAACAACTCGGTCTCATATACGATCTAATCATCGACAACAATACTGGTTCTAATGCTAGATTTACGACGACAGTGATCATAACGAGACAACCATACTCATCATCAATAATAAAGCACGACTGACATGCCTACTACACGTGCTATGGCTCGAAAGGGCAAGGATCCTCAGGACGAGAAAGAAAATACGGAGCAGGTACTGGCATTGAAGAAGAACCCTGTCAGGATGGGTCCACGGAGGAAAGCTGCCGCTACAGATGAATTAGTCGACACTATGGCACCACGCACACGACAAGCCAAAACAGCTACATCAGCCATATCCAGACTTGATAATATATCGGACGAAATGACTGTACGACAACCTTTATCGCCAAAGAAGATCAATGGTAAAACTACACGGAGTCGAAAACCACGAGAGAATATTGAAGATGAGTTCAAAGCAAGCAATTCAGTCACGGAATCGATCAAGCCGCCACAAATAATATTAGATCCTACAGATATTATTATTGACAGTGAAGAAGATGAGGAGATAGCAGTACAGCCTACTATGACAGTTCCAAAATTGAAAAAAGGTAGATCGAACACTTCAAAACCAGTACGGGACGACGGTAAATTTGAACAACCGGGCAGTCGGCAAGTTATGAAAACGGATGACCGTCATGATGACACCACAGGAAACACTGCCACAAATGAAATAGAGTGTGAAGCTGCAGAAGTGACGTTGATAAATGAACATTTTGATCTCAATAAATCAGAATTAAGCTCACCTGCATCTGCTGCAAATACTTCCCAACGGTTGTCAAGAATCGGCACAAACACTGACCAGCTTGACCATGCTGAATCAAGCATTGATCAAGGAAGTCTCGCACCGTTTGCTCATGATGGAGCTAATGCGTCGCGTAAATCTCTACGTGGCACCCCAGTGGAAAACAAAACTCTCGACTTGCCATTATTGTCCATTTCGAAATCGTCGAGGACTGGCTACACAAGCGTCGGCTACAAGAATCTTGCCAAAAAGGATATCGAAATTGTTGAATTGTCGGAAGACGAACTTTGTGGACCAGTCACACCATTTTTCTCTCGTAAAAAGACTGAGCAATCGCGGGTACGATTCGCCGGCGAAAACTCTCCCATGGATGATGGTCAGATGATCACAAACTCTGATCATGCAACATCTAAGAAGTCAAATCACTGTAAAGCTGAAGAAGATGAAAGAGTAGCGTCATTGATAGAGCAAGACTCCTCGGTCACTCTGGACGAGGCTTCTTTCAAAGAAGGAAATTGTTTGCGCAATACTCCTAGGCTCATGCCAACCCCAAAAGGAAGTTGTGTGCAGTATGTCTACCATCCATTTCCTAAAGCAAGTGGATCGAGTAGTCCTCTGAAGGGGTCGTATCAGTGGCCGACTACTGCAGAAGAAGAAGAAGAAGACAATGTTGACCCTCTTGATTCTACAATCACAACAATTACATCTGTAGCATCTTCTAGACGCTCAACTAGATCGTCTGTTGGCAGCGGAACCATCAAATCTGCGTCGCGGAAGTTTTTTACAGGACAAAAATCAACACTCAAGAGCCAAAAACTTGTCCAACTCTTTACTTCGCAATCCGATGAGGATGAGTCTGAAGACGATAATAGCGATGAGTCATTGATGTACGAGAAGGATGCTGATGAGCTGCCATATACTCCACGATTTCCAAAGGTGAATACAAATGGCGAAAGAGATGAATTCGAGAACAGTGCATATTCACTCGATGAGTCTGTGCTATCAGATCATGATTTATCAATCGTACCTTCATTCGGATCTGTCGTGATTAGTCCAGCAGCTAAACCCAACAACGAAGAAGGCGACGAGCTTGAATGGTCGACAACGACTCCCCATTTGCGCAGCTCAATTATGAGATCTTCAATTTCACCTTCTACTCCTTCGATCAACAATTCTATCCTCATGTCATCGATAGATGAACAAGACATGACAGCACCTTCGTTCAACATCGGCAACAAGACCAACCGTCCACGTGTCTCTTTTAACCTCGAAAGTGAAATGTCCACGCCACATACATCCAATAACTCAAAGATTAGCACACTACCGCTGAGAACTCCGCGGATGCAAGCGCCACTGGCAGATCCGACAAATGTCACAAGACATGGCCTCGCGAGTATGACAAAAGATGATTCACCCCTTTGTATCGATCCTTCCGTCCTATCTAATTTACAAATCATGCCGACAGATTCACCAAGAAGATCTAGCGTTCAAATCAACGATATCTACAATGATGATTTTGTGTTTGGTCCCGAATCACCACAAATCGTGAGTCCACCAGAGCAAAACAACGCGTTGAATTTACCTTTTCGGCTTGAGGATTTTGTAGAGATAAGCCCCGTCAAAGGAGCTCGCTCTAATAATACCAACGTTTCCAATGATCAACAACCGGAAGATGTCGATAATAGTGTCATAATCCATTCAATCAGCAAAGAGAGTCAAGACCAAGCGGTCATTCTAGGAAAAGATTTGTTTGCCCCCGTTGAGGTCAAGAAGGATGAAGACGAGCTGCCACATTATGCTAGGAGTACCATGTCATATGATGCGAGACGTAAATCCATGCCGTTTGCTTCTGTAGGGACTCCACAGCTGAATATCATGAAACCTAGAAATGCAGAAACTGTCCTAAGACCTAGGGCTAGTCAGAACTTTGCTCAACTTTTGCTGGGACGAAATGGACAAAGACCAAGCACACCAACAGGAAATGATTCACCATCGAGAAGACAAAGTATGATGTCTTTAACATCATCTCCGGGTAGAGCTTCACCAACGCCGAGATCTTTACCACGATCTACTTCATCTCTAGGCTTGAGGAAACATGCAAGTACTCGAACGTTACGTCAAAGTTTTGTACAAGATGAAGCTTTCCCTTCTCAGATAAATACACCACTGACACCAAGACCTCGATGTTATACTCCTACACAACCTTTTGAACAGATAAGGGCCGCAAGTGTTTGCAAAAACAGACCAGATGTTAAGTCGTCTACTGTATCTCCTAAGAAAAAAGTACGGATATCTCCTAAAAAGTCTACACCATCAAAGTCAATTGTATCACCAAATAAACGGACGCCAATGACTAAAGATATATCAACTCAAGCAGCATTTACACCTCATCCTTCAGCGCCTTTGAAAGGAATTACTGCTTATGTAGAAGTCTTTACCCAAGAAGGATCAGATGCCTCTGTCTCTTTTATTGCGACACTTCATCGACTGGGCGCAAAGACTGCGAAAACTTTCACCGCAGATAGAGTCAGCCATGTGATTTTCAAAAATGGATCTCCTTCTCTACTTCAAAAAATACGTATCGCTAATAAGAGTTGTCAAAAGGTGCATTGTGTGAATAGTAGATGGATAGTGGACTGTGATCGTCTAGGTCAGAGATTAAGTGAAGATTCATCGGATTATGCTATAGATATATCATCCCAATCTACTCCTGCCCTTCGAAGTCATCGTAGACAAAAGAGTTGGGAACCTCATGTCCTTGTAAAATCTAACGATAGAGAAAGAGGTAACATGACGATAAATTATGAAAAGAGAGAAAGTATAGCTAGTTCTACATGGGGTGAATCTCCTATTAAAGCAGATCAAAACCTCACTTCTCTTAGGGATGACAGTGTAGTTGAAGATGACAGTTGGTTGGAATCGACTCCTGTTCCAATACGGAGGGAATTGGAAGTGGAGAGAGTCGTTCCAGGGAGTGTACCTGTACAAAGAGTTCGTAAATTTGATATGGACGGATTTGATAATGTGGATAGAAGAAGACTGACGGCTTGGGATGAAAGAAATGATTGATTATGATGTACATGTATTGATTTACTGCACTAGTCTACTATAATGAGTTTTACGAGTGTTATATACGAAGTTCGAAATACATATCGACTTTTGTGATGTCTATAACCTTTTTCATACATGTCCATGTGGAATATAGTAGAGACCATCACTGCTCTAACAGCAATTATTCAGATGTGAGGGATTTATCAGCATCAGACGTAATGTATACGATCATTTTGGCATATCCGTTTACACCATCAATCAAGGATCCTTTGACTGCCATATCCCTCTGATACACGCGTATATCTCCTTCGTATCTCATTCATGAATTCTAACCTTTCCTGGACCCTCTCTATTCTCTATAGTCGTCCAATGTCATCTACATTTATACACTATAGCCAGTGACATATCTTCTACTTTGAGATACATGAGTATCTTGGAGATTATGATTATGTATTTCTCAAACTTCTATACCCATCCACACCCTCAACGACGTCTTCAAATCCCCTTCATGGCTCTTTAACAATTCCGTCGCTCTTGATTTACTCACCAAACAATGCTCTTGCAAGAACTGTACGTGCGCGTTATCAATCTTTACGACCGGCTGGGAGGGTTGTGTTGAAGAAGCACCACTCTTCGTTGACCCGATGGCATTATTAGCTTCTGTAGATGGTTTTGCAACGGCGCTGTTGTTGGAAGAAAGTGTTTCCAAACGCTTGACCGCGTCAGAAAGTGAGGATAAGTCGATAGTCTTGTCGCCTTTGGCAATGCTGGGTTTGGACGATGCGCCGTTTGTAGCTTGAGTAGTAGAAGAGGGATTGGTGTTGGAGTTGGAGAGGTCGCCTTGGTCTTCGATAGACGATAGTGCGGCTGCGGCACGACGGTCTTCGGCGCTGTGAGCGTTGGAACTAGGGGGTGGGTCTGACATTTTTTAGAAAGCAGATGATATATTGTCAAATGTAGTAGCAATGATTCTTATAGACTAGACTATATTCACAACCACATATCGGAAAATGCTTGGCGTTTCTTCTAAGTATTGCATACAAATGATTGTCAAACACAACTATGATTATTCTATCGTCTATATTTCCGCATAGATTCTCCGCACACAAAATGTAAAGGATGATCGTCCAAAGGTGACTATGACGAGCGCATATCAGACAGAGCCCCTGGACTAGAGAAGCATCAAGTGGTACGGTATGTCATGATCTTAATTCACCCTTTCATGCTGTTTACACTCTGCTTCCCATTCCTTTAGCAAGTCAATAAAATCAATGTTGTGATATATCTCAAGCTCTTTCTGACCAGTGATAAACAATCCCAAGTACAATAGTCGTTTAAACTGTGGCGCTTCGTTGTTTAGGACAAGGTCTTTTATGGACTTTGTCCAGACCTCGTCCGACACGTTCGCACCCCCAGATATCTTAACCAAGGCTTTTCGTAAGCTTTTGATGTCATGAGCATTCGTGGAACTTGTGTGCGTAACATGCGCAACGTTTTTAAGGGTGGGTGGACGATACTCGGAGTGGAGCAGTCCCTTATCGACTTTAAATAGGGGGCTGATCATTTCCTGGCGATGTGTGTTTTCAGGTTCTGTAACCCTCACTTTAGGTACGGCCCGCTCTATTGTTTGTCTTAATTTCCGAGGCCATGCCCCTGGCGTAGTATGCTGCCTTTTCTCTGCTACAATCGTCCTCGCCCTTTCCTGGGTCGACTCCCCTCCACCATCATTCGAGCTTTTGCTTCTTCCAGGCAGGGTTTCCCTTTCTTCAGTTGACCTTCGTCCGCCTTTAGTGCCGTCATTACTTTTTATGTCGAAACTAGATCTCGTTGCGGATGAATAATTATCATCGAAAGAATCGCCATCAATCGACTCAGAACCAAAGCACTCTTTGTGAACCATATGATGCTGCAAGAGAAGAGGGGTTATATTTCGTAGTTCAGTGACAACTAGCCGTCTGATTATCCGAATTCGAAATGCGAAATTCTAAATGGAGCGAAAAGACATAGGCCGCTTACGCTCGGATTTTTTCTGTGTAAGTTATGGCAGCCTCGTGTCGCGAGGCTACGTCACAATGTGCCTTCATATCCAAGTCAATGGCCGCATGTCAGATGCAAGTCTGCTGCTTCTCAACTGTTAAATAATGCAAGCATGAGCTCACCACTTGCTCACTCTTAGATTCATGTTTCCTAAAAGCAGGTTTGAGACCTCTAAACGAGGTCGTGCTTATGAACTAATAGACTTCGACTGCCAAGCCAACTGTCATTGACATGGCTGTCAGATAATTTGGGTTTCTGTAGTTAACCTCAACCAAAATGTTCAGCTCAATGACCCTTGTTTGATCATCCGACAGACAAGTAATGTTTTTGAGATCAATGGCCGAGTGATTACGAATGTCACACCCTCATAAGAAAAGCCATCCGCGGCCGTTAATCACATTCACAATCCCATCCATCTATCCCGATGATTCTCCCAAAAACCCTACTCTTTTGAATTGTAAACTTTATCATCCTACGCAAATACCTGATTTCCACACGAGTCCGATAGATGCGATTGATGCACAACGACGGCGTAGGATTAAATGTGCGATAATATCTCATCCATATGCACCATTAGGTGGATCTCAAGATGATGCTGTCGTCATCGCTGTAGTGGAAAAGTTAGTAGTCGAGGGATTCATAGTGGGTACGTTTAACTTTAGGTGAGTCGTTATTAATTACTTGGTGTATTGCTGGCATGTTATTTGAGACGGAATCACACTTGTATATTTACATATATTGATACATGTACAACGACAGGGGCGCATCGGGCTCAAATAGTCGTACAACTTTATCTGCAGAAGGTGAAACGTCGGATTACATGTCCATGATCGGACTCATGGTTCACTATGCAAATGAACTAGCTTCAAAACGATACAACGAGAGTGATGGTCTATCTCCGAGGACTCCTGGAGCATTGTTCAGAGTAGATAAGCAGATTACAGTAGATCTTATTCTTGGTGGTTATAGCTATGGATCAATGATTGTATCTAGATTGTCTGAAACAAGTGATGTGCTCAATCTCTTTGCAAATGCTCAACCTGGAAGTTCTGCTGCAGGAGTCTTGTCCAAAGCCAAAGATCTGGCAGTTGAGACGATAGCTCTCGAAAGTAAATGTCTAAGAACTAGTGGACATACCACGCCGAATTTCCAAGGCCAAGAGCCAGGATCACCTCAAATAGATGACATTGGCAGTCCGAGAACTAGCTTCCAAGAAGGTATAGTCATGGGTGGTAGTGAAGAGTCAGATTCTTCTACACGGCCTAGATTGGCTCACAAAGGTTCTGATAATATACGGAGGAGCTTTGACGCCGCTTCGAGAGCTATTAAAAGAGCCGTGTCGCGAGAAAAGTTCTCAAGGTCTAATACAAAGTCTGATAATGACTCCGCTGTTATTAATGATACTCGAGTGACAAATGTGTCATCCCAATCTCCTGATAAAGGTACCGAACATGGTCCTCGAGTAGCCACACGTTATCTGCTGATATCACCGGTATTACCACCAATTTCCGACTTTCTGGCTTTCTCGTCGTCCAACTTTCTACCGAACCTATTCGGTAGATTTTCTGGACTTGGTTCAAAGTCTGACTTGTTTAGCAAATTCCCAACACTTGCAGTCTTTGGATCTGATGACGGTTTTACATCGGCTAAAAAGCTTACGGCATGGGCTGGTGAGCTCAAGAAGAAAACCACTACACTTGTCACTGAAACGAATGAGATCTCCGGTGGCTTCGACTCTATGCTGGTTGAAGGTGCTGGCCATTTCTGGCGTGAAGAGGGTGTATTGGACGTACTTGTGGAAAAGGTTGGACGGTGGAGTTCAGAGATATAATTGCTTCATGTCTTACAAGCACACGCAGCAGAATGTGTCTTTTCATGTAACCTCTGTCTAATGCTAGTGCTGCTGACTTTGCTAGCAAAATTCTGCTCTTTATTCTCAGATTTGCCTGCATCAAGTACATCAACTTCAAGAATCTTCACGGGACGCCAATTTTGCTCGACTCGTTTCTTGTTTATTGATTCACCACCTGAGCGAGTCTCTGCAGAGATAATCAACGCATCTACGGCTTCTTCAGTGATTGTAGGCCCACATGGTTCAAAGAGCTCTACACAACGTAGAGATAGTCCAGAATCAAAATCAGAGGTGATTGTTCGGCCATTGGAGACAGGCATTTCTGCCTGTCTGCTTGAGATAAGCGAATGACCAAAATATGAAATTGCTTGCACAAATTTGACAATTGCATTTTGTCGAGACGACCAGCTTTCTAGATGCTCAGCATACTGTTTCTTCTCCAGAAGCTTGTCGCCAGTAATACCTACAATGGCTGTAGGGTTGGAACTACTCGATGGCTGATCAAAGGCAGCAAACAAAGTCATTGTGAGTAACAATTTGTGGCCAATATGTAAATGATCAAAAGTTCCCCCGACGGCCACGCATGTAGCAGGTCCTGATGAGGAAGATGAAGATGATGTTATCTCCTCCTTCTCTGCCGAATTGGCCAGTGACTGTTTAGCTTCAATGAACGCTCTTACCATTGCCTCGCCTTCATCATTCTCAACTCCAAACGCATATTGCCAAGCTCTTCCACTCGCAGCCAATCTCTTTAATGTTGGCGCAAGCGGTGTAGTACAATTCTTATCTTTGTGCTCTGTTTGATCCGATTCATCTGGTCTCCAATTGATCAGAAGGACCCTTACATCGACTCCATCTGCATCCTCAATATCAATATTCTCTTTCGTAGCAATCTTGTATATTAATCGATAGGCTTGTGCTACAATTTTTTGTGTCTGCTCAAAGTGCTGAAAAGACGAAGAATACTCCGTTGTAATTAGATGGGGACATGCGAGGGCAATTTCCAGAATAGCAGCGTCTGTAGATTCACTCGAGGCAGATTGAACCTCGACGAGAACTTGTTTGATCGTATCTCCATATGTAGATTTTATAATCTCATCGTCGCTAGAGCTTGGCAATGGCGGCAACAGTAGAAGGAACACGCCTGCTTCTGTGTCGTCGGCTAAGGACATAGTTAAAGTACACTAATTTCTACCTTTGGACATCTTCCCAACGAGTAAGCCTGCATAGACAGAACGTCTTGGCAATATCGGCCTTCTCCACAAAATGCTTCACCTTCGTCAGTCCGTCCACATTGTAAACAAGATTTACACGTCGACATATAGCATTACTATTTGGAAGATCATATTTGATTCAACCTTGAATGTATTCAAGATGTGTACGCAGAATAGGATGACGATTTCCAGCAGATCATAATGGTCTGGTAAAATTATAGTCAAAGGCTTTCCTGGCAAGGCTTAGGACTTTGACCGCCTGGTCTTCATATTAAGAGAAATAAAATGTCTACAAGTCAAGGACAGTCAAGAGATGGCATGTCAGGAAACTCATACCAAACCTTGCCGACCTTGTCGACTGCCTTACAGCCAGGAAACTCGGCAATGTCGCAAACTCCTGCACGTGGAGTATCTCCTTCAATGTCACAGGCTCAATACGGCTTCTCAACTCCTCAAAGAGGTTCTGTGAGTACATCTTATCAGAATAGCTCTCAAAACCCACCTGGTTATTCCCAACAATCCCCTCACATACCCCAACATGCAAGAGTCCCGTCACAATCAGAAATTCTAGCTAGTCAACCTGCAAAGATGCAATATCAATCGACAACTCCACAAATCGCTTCATTCCAACCTGTCAACCGCTCTGTTCCCGATGCGCTTCAACCTGGATCAGCTTCACGACCTTCGAGCTCCTATAATAATAATAATTCTTCCACAATTCCCTCAATGGGGACACCTGCAGCGTTACAACCTCAGGGACAACAACAACAGCAACAACAACAGCAACAGCAACAGCAACAGCATTATGTGCCTCCTAATAGAGCGACAGTCTTGGGATCATCACATGGTCATTCCAAGTCGAGTCCCATAGGATTAGATCAAAAATACATTCCATTCTCCGCTAATCCGCAATCACAAATGTCACTCTCTTCTTCACGTTTATATCCATCTCAAACACCGACTAGTCAGACCATGTTTTCGCCTCTTGGTTTGGCAGACATAAGACCAATGCCAGGTCCAGAAACGCCAATAGACGCATCAAATCCAAACTTTACTGGTGATGTCAGTTCGATACAGACGAATAGTAATTATCTAGCACCTTGGGCGACATATTCATATGATTGGTGTAAATGGCCTGTGAGCGGATCTGGTACATCCGGTAAGATGGCTTTGGGAAGTTATCTTGAAGATCCACATAATTTTGTAAGAGCACGAGTAAAATTGAAGTGAATAATTGTCAATACTGATTGGAATGTAGATACAAATACTCGATACGCAGGTCGTACAACAAGAAAATGGCGGACTGGGAGGCTCTCAGTATGGAATAGAATTTACCAAAGTAGCAGAAGCAACATGTGCTTATCCCGTAACTCGATTATCTTGGGAACCTCCGTCTTCACAAAAGCAATCCACGGATTTATTGGCTACTTCTGGAGATCATCTGAGATTATGGTCCCTACCCACAGCACAACCTTCTAATGTGACAAATAACATTAATCGATCTGCTAATGTCAATACTCGAGACGCCCCTGCACAGAAATTGCTTCCTCTTGCATTACTATCAAATTCAAAAACGCCGGAACATACTGCTCCTTTGACTTCTCTAGACTGGAATACCCTCTCACCTAAACTCATAATAACTTCTAGTATTGACACGACATGTACCATATGGGATATACCGACTCTGACTGCCAAAACACAACTAATAGCTCACGACAAAGAAGTTTTCGATGTCCGTTTCTGTGCGGGAAGCGTTGATGTCTTTGTATCATGCGGTGCAGATGGAAGTGTCAGAATGTTTGATCTTCGAAGTTTGGACCATAGTACTATAATATACGAGCCTTCGGAGAAGAAAGATAAAGATAAAGGTAAGCTTAATGCTATGATTATCCTTTGAAGATCGTATTGCTAACGTTGTATGTTTAGTGCCAGGACCCCCACCTACATCTCCGTCCAAGACTCCTGGTCCACGTACCCTCCCACCATCACCCCCTCTACTTCGTCTTGCAACTTCTCCCCATGATTCTCATCTTCTAGCCACATTTGCAGTAGACTCTGCTATAATTCGTATCCTAGATATAAGACAACCAGGAACAGCTATAATAGAACTTCACGGACATTCTGCCGCTTTGAATTCCATAGAATGGTCGCCTACAAGGAGAGGAACGCTAGCTTCAGGTGCAGATGACAGTCTGGTATTACTGTGGGATCTATTATCCGCTTCTACATCGACACCAGCAAGTTTATCTCAAGGAAGTGGTCAAGTAAACGGTGCAAATTCAGGAAATGCTAATACTCAAACGGCAGGATCAGCTGGACAGGGAGATGTACAGATCAAAACCCCGGTTGCGACTTGGAGGTGTCCTTATGAAGTGAGTAACCTATCTTGGGCTCCTCAGAGCGTTTTGACATCAGGAGGTGGAGATTGGTTAGGTGTTTGTGCAGGAAGAGGTGTATGGGGTGTAAAAATGTAAATAGATGTTTCATCTCCATTTTTTTTTTTTTTTTGGGAACATATATCGTACTTTCTATTCGTGTTCTGTCGTGTATATGAAATCTGTCTCTAGTCGTGGATATAAATCCTGTTTTTCGTTGTGTCAAGATTCACATGACTTTCATTCATACCCGTCCATATGTGATGCAGTGTGATTGTATGCTACAGTGGGATGTGTCACTGTTAAGAAAGTTCATCAATCGATTTCCATCCTCACGATATATCTCCCAGGAACGACCACGAGACCCACGAATCGTTTATCCATATTCGACATGACAAGTTTTCTATCCGTAACATTTCTCACAGAAGCGCTCTTGTCAAAATCCCGCGTTGGAGTCGTTGTCATATTGACGTTTAGAGAACCAACGTCCCACACAGGGGCGATAGTAGCAGCATCAGCTTTTACAGCCATATTATCGACGCCAGTTAATTCCACCAAAGTTGGATCCACAGCGTCTGTCGGCGTGGTATTATCGTCAACAACTCCGGATGTCATCGCGGATCGAACACCTCCGCTACGTAGATCGATATAGTCGTCCTCGTGACTCTCTAGAATATCTTGAGTGGAAAGTAGTGGTATACTTCTCCGATTCAGCTTTGAAGAATTCCCCGGACGGTATTCGTGCGTTAGACCGAGGATGATATTGTTATCCTATCCCATGATGTTAGTATTCAACTCTTATTGTTTGTTGCTTGAAAAGAGTGGTCGATTAGAAGACGTGTGAGACGTGTGAGGGTTTGGGGAGTGTACGTGATAATTTATACAGTGGTTTATGTTTCTGGGAAGCAGAAAAGGAAAACATGATGTGTTTATGAGAGGGGATAAAGGTCGTCTTGCAGTGAGGTAACGAGGTAAAATATGAAATTGCAATCATAGGCAAGGAGAGGAGAGAAGTCAATACGCTGACGAAATAGAGGACTCTTGATAGTGAAAGCACAAATAGGTGGATTAAAGTAGGACTTACCCGATCTGTACATTTCATTTGTCCTACGAATATTCTACCATCTTGGATATATATACGTAGACTTTTGTTCAATAGTGATGATAGATAGGTTGTTGCGTCTTTGTTTGAAATATCAGATTCCATCTCGTTACAAGTGCACAAGTGTGTTCAAAACAAACTAAAACATGAGAATCTTTATGTTTTGTATAATCAAAATCGTCATTTTGTCATATTTATTTTCACTTCAATTTATTTGTATATACAACTTTACAAACTAGCTATCGTTATGTCTAGAAAATAACAGTTCTTCATGCGAGTCATCATGCGAGTCATCATGTTCATCATTTCGCTCATTATAATACTCATTATCATCATTCATCAAACCCGATGGCGGATCATCATCCTCTACATCATTCATAACATGATTTATATTATCGGTCTTCAATGCACTCATGTCAACCAATTCTCGGTCCTGAGGGATATGTATGACTGATTGCACAATTTTATCATTTCCATTGTCATCATTTGCGAAAAGAAGACCATGCTCGGGCGTCTCCTCTTTGATACCCACAAGATTTTTCAAAACAACGTAACCTGTTTGGAAAGTATCAATCTCAGCGCCAATAGCCGCGACTAGTAAGTTCCATCCTTTCGCCTCTGCCAATCTAAATTGACTTTGTAATTTGGGCATTACATTGTCCATATAGCCCAATATTTTCGACATTTGCTTCTCTGCCCATTCCTGTCCGGGTGATAAATTGGCCATATCTTGTCGTAATGTCTTTTCAACATCCTCAAGCTCCCTCACTACTTCTTTCCACATTATTGCACCTTGTAAGAGAGCTTCTTTATCAAATTCGATCTGGTTTATTGCTATTTCACCCCGACTTTTACGTTTGTCTATTATATCAATTGCCAAATCAAGAGTTCTTCTTTTGGGAGGTAATGACCAGAAAATGCCATCTCCATCGTCTCGACCGCCTCGATTATCCATAGTTGAGTGAGGATCATCAACCTCAGGTGTCATTGTCTGTAAAAAATCTTGTACATCTCTATTCACGACATCTACTTGATCCCGATACGCACTCAGCTTGACCTGTACTCTTCCTTCTACGTCCTCAGCTTCTTTATATAAACGACGCTGCTCATGCTTCATGTTTGAGAGTTGTCGCTCAAGTTTGTCGATATCTGATTGCATTTCTTTTGCTCGCTCTCTGATGCGTTGCGCTTGCTGTGTATCTTGACAGTTCTTCACAGCGCCAATCCTTTCATTTAACATGATTTGTCGATCGAACCAGTGTTTCGATCGAGTATAAGCGATATGATCACGCTTCAAAGCCGCTCGTACATCCTCCGCCTCGTCAGATTTCACTGATGCTAAACGGCGCATGGTAGTATACAATCCTCGTCGTGCCTCGCGCAATGATATGAGTCTGTTATCACTGTTCGATGTTGGTCCTTCGCTATATCCACTCGTTGAGCTAGCACCGCTTCGAAAATCATCATTTACAGAATGGAACGATGTCGATGGCTGAGATTCATCTGCCCCTCGTGCAAGGGCTTCGGCCTGAGCATCTAATAGCGTCTGTAGTTCTGCTCCCAGACGATGCTGTCTGCGACTATACGAAGATGGTCGCACTGGTCTAGCCACTTTTTTGTTTTGAGCGCTTCTTGGACTGTCATGATCTGCCTGGAAGTAAACACTCTGTGTTATTGGTGGCGGTACTGAAAGTCCTGTCATACTGTCGAAAACACGACTTCTCGAGCTGGACCCGGAATGCATCTCTGAATGAAGCATCGTCTAATACCCATCAAGAATTTCTCGTTTGCAATATCTAATAGTCATCTAACTACGTAAAAGTAGCATGTGATCTCATCTCAACATTCTACGAGCCTGAAAAGTATGTGCGGATCGTTGCGTCCATTTCATGCTCAACAAATTAACGAAGCATGGAATTTCGGGTATCTACAATAATAGCTAATCGATCATGACACTCGGATGAAGAGAAGAGCTCAGCCATACAAATGTGGTATTGCAAACATTGTAAACATTCGGCATAGGAAAAACTGCCATTCTTGCGTATGCAAAGCGTGTTTCTATCTACCATTTGCGATAATACTTCAATGTGAATTAGAGTAAGGACCATTCGTACTAGCATTCACAAGCCAAAGCCGCAGTATCGAAGACTGGAGTAATCAACGTTGTTGAAGTGTTTATGCCATGGAACCTTCTCAAGCTGCAGGTGACTCATCTGGCTGAGCGGAATTTGAGCGGAATTGAGCATGTTTTTGATACCATTGCGGTAGTTTGTTTATAAGGCTATACCAGCATCTGCTTGGCGTTTTATACGGTAGGTTATGAAGTGCTCATCTCGTTTTCTTTTTCATTTCCATGCATCGTTGTTAATACGTCTGTACCAATATTCTCTATTATGTGCGGCAATAATGTTAGAGATGAACCAGTAGGAGGAACAATAGCATTACTATCAGCAGAGAATGAGAATGAATCAAATATAGCCTTGATAATACGACATCACGATATTGGTACAAAGGTTGAGATACGGAACTCGAATGAACGTGATATTGTCAAGGGTGACCTTCAACCGATCTATAGTATTCAAATACAGTAAGCAAGATGGCATAAAGTCAAATTAGATAGATGATCTGAATGATAGTAGTCGTGATGGCGATCTACGTACGACAAGCGACGGAGTAGGAGGGTTACTGTACTCGATCAATTTGCGAAACGCTACCGAAAATGAGAGTGCTATTGGTGATTCTTATGATCTGCCATTCACGATGCCGTTGAATGTTGGTGAGGATGGCATAGTCGGTCGTCGGATTCGATTAATTAGGAGTGATAGCGATGGTCGAAAGATAGTGCGTCAGGGTATTCTAGGATGGAATTGATGACAGAGGACCGACGAGGTTGGACTAAGAAGTGGCAGAAGATGCCCGGAGATGACTCCTGTACTGTACTATATTTATGCCCCATAGTTTTCCCCCGCAAAAAGACAGCGATGACGTTTGTTGCTGTGTGTATATATTCATTGTACATATGACATTGAAACGCTGATTGTTGACAGACTTGCTCTTGCCAATGACGTTGAAGAAGGCCATGCGAATAGCTGGTCCTTTTTGGACTCGTCAAGGCCGGTTTCGTGGCATAGATACGATTTCATCGCGATGTTATGCGACCAATCACGATGTTCCCAATGTAGCCATATTTCTATCTATCACCTCAGGCTGAATACTGATCCAAACACAGCTGACGGATAAGTCTTTATTCAAGCAACAAGCATTCATCAACGGCAAATGGACCGATGCAAGATCCGGAAGGACGTTCAAAGTCAGTGACCCTGCTACACTCAAGACGATTGGGACGATGCCGGAAATGGGAGCAGAAGACACCGAACTTGCAATAAAAGCTGCCGCTGACGCTTTACCGTCTTTTAGAAAGACAACCGCAAGAGAACGATCAAAATTATTGCGGAAATGGTACCAACTTATGCTTGATAACGCAGAAGATCTAGCTAAGCTCACAACATGGGAGAATGGCAAGCCATTGGCAGATGCGAAAGGGGAGGTCACATACGCGGCAAATTTCTTCGAGTGGTTTAGTGAAGAAGCGCCCAGAGCATATGGAGATACTATAGCAGCTAGCATGAATGGAAGCAGAATTTTTACAATAAAAGAGCCTGTAGGTGTCTGCGGATTGATTACACCGTAAGTCAAGTCTGATTCAGCCGGATTTGGAATAAAAATCAGAGCCTGATGCAAGCCTAGATGGAATTTTCCTGCAGCAATGATTACGAGAAAGATTGGACCTGCATTAGCAGCTGGTTGTACCGTTGTTGCAAAATCTCCAGGAGAGACACCATTCACAGCTGCGGCGCTTGCGGAACTTTCGGTGCGAGCAGGAATACCACCTGGTGTGGTCAACTTTGTCACTGCACTTGATAATACTCCAGAGGTTGGTAAAGCGATCACATCGTCCAATACGGTAAGAAAGGTATCTTTTACAGGGAGTACAGCAGTAGGAAAGCTACTTATGAAGCAATCCGCGGAAACGCTCAAGAAATTGTCATTCGAATTAGGAGGAAACGCACCATTCATAGTCTTTGATGACGCTGATATTGATCTTGCTGTTGCTGGCGCGATAGCTTCAAAGTTCCGATCATCCGGCCAGACATGTGTTTGTGCTAACAGAATTTTCGTTCAAGCTGGCATTTATGATGATTTTGCAGCGGCCTTGACAAAGAAAGTCGAAGAGTTCAAAGTCGGCAGCGGTCTCGATAAAAGTACCACTCACGGCCCTCTCATTCATGATCGTGCTGTAAGCAAGGTCCAGAAACATGTAGATGATGCAGTCAAACAAGGCGGAAAAATATTGACAGGTGGTCAAGCCTTGTCAGACCTTGGTCCAAACTTCTACCAACCGACTGTCATTCGAGATATGACTGCAGATATGCAACTACACAACGAAGAGACTTTTGGGCCAGTAGCAGGTCTTTTCAGGTTTGAAACAGAAGCCGAAGTCGTGAAGCTAGCAAATAGTGCAGAAGTCGGCTTGGCAGGATACTTTTACTCCAAGGATATCCAACGAGTTTATAGAATTGCAGAAGCTCTCGAGGTCGGTATGGTCGGAGTCAATACTGGACTGATATCGGATCCAGCAGCACCATTTGGTGGAGTGAAGCAATCTGGATTTGGTCGGGAAGGTAGCAAGTATGGAATTGATGAATATATGATAACAAAGATGGTCACTTTGGGCGGTATGAGTGGCGATTTGCAAGGCTCGTAACGAACAAATCATAATGTGTCATGTAAAATATGTATATATGATAAATCCTATGCATGATTGATGAATGATTGAAGGAATAGTGAGTGGATATTATTGTGAACAATAAATAACATTAGAGCTGATGGCGGAGTTATCCGCATCTGTGAAGCTTATTTTTTTGTACGTAAGAAAGGATGTAACAAAAGGGCTCAACGCGGACATTGTTCATACTATCTTATCAACTAGACAAATCCTGCCGCCTTGAAAATCAACCTCCAGTACTTTGATATCCATACAGTATCGACGTAATACCCGCATTCGACAATGCTTGATGGGAAATTAGGCTGAGAGAAATCAATTCAAGTGTAAAACGATCAACTGATTAAATCTATACATTACAATGTCGTCAACACAATTCAATGACGATTTTGGCGGCGGCGAGTCTGAAGAAGAAGATTTCAATCCCGCTCCTGCAGTCGATTCCGACGATGAAGAAAATGTGCAATCTTCCAGGCAACAAGCTCCGTCGAGGAATGGTTCTCAACCCGCCTCAAATAGCAACAGACAGGAAGCTAAACGGCCTGCTTCACCAGCCAAAGATGATGAAGATGACGACGGTGAATTAGAGTTGGATGAAGAGACAGAGGATAGGCCGACTACCAAAAAAGCAAATGCAAATGCGAATGACGATGATGAGATTGAAGATGATGAGGATGATGACGAAGAGGATGAAGATGAGGAGGGTGACGACGAGGTATCGGTAAGTCACATCATCCATATACTGCTGCACACAAGTCAAATCATTGACGATTGTTTTTAGGCTCGGTCGCGCAAACGTCGACGACGAGATCCGCGAAATCAATATATAGAAATCGAAGCCGAGGTCGACGATGACGATGAAGAAGAGGGTGACGAGGACGAGGAAGGTGGACCAGGCGAAGAAGTCCATCCAGACGATCTATTACCTGCTGGAGCGGATAAAGATGACAGAGCGCATCGAGAACTTGATCGTCAACGAGAATTGGCTTCATCTATGGACGCCGAACAACAGGCTAGAGAACTAAAAGAAAGATATGGACGGAATAGAGTAGCTGCCAGTGATTCCGCGGTTGTTCCTCAGAGGTTGTTATTACCTAGTGTCGATGATCCTTCCATTTGGAGGTTAAAATGTAAACCTGGAAAGGAGAGAGATGTCGTATACCAGGTCATCAAACGAATCGAGGAGCGTGCTATGACCAGAGAGCCAGTACAGATCATTTCTGCTTTTGAAAGAGGTGGAGTCATGTCTGGATATCTATACGTCGAGGCAAGAACGTTGGCACAAGTACTTAGTGGACTCGACGGGATACAGAATGTCTATATGGGATCAAAGGCTATGCTTATACCAATAAACGAGATGCCTGACTTGTTAAAAGTCCGAAAGACAAAGGAGTTAGAAATCGGAATGTACGTCCGAATGAAGCGGGGTAAATATTCAGGTGATTTAGCACAAATCGACGATGTGGAAGTAAACGGTGCAGAAGTTACAGTTCGGATAGTACCTAGACTTGATTATGGACTTAACGAAGAGATCAACGCGTTTGAGAATGGTTCGATCAAGAGGAAAAGAGCAGGCGGGTTTGGTACAACAGCCGGTGCAGTCCGACCAGCACCGAGATTATTCAGCGAGACTGAAGCGAAGAAAAAACACGGAAGATTTCTCACAATGGGATCTGGTCTTAGTGGACGAAGTTGGATATATATGAAAGATGAATATCATGATGGTTTCTTGATCAAGAAGTTCAAGACAAGTCATTTGGTTGATGAGAACGTCAATCCGACATTGGAAGAAGTCACTCGATTTGCACGAGAAAATGACATTGACGGTGCAGAGAATCTTGATCTATCGGCATTAGCAGCGACTATCAAAGGTAGTACAGCAGCTGCTTTCTTACCTGGTGATTCTGTAGAGATCTATGAAGGCGAACAACGTGGCGTTATTGGTAAAGCAGTGTCTGTTACCGGTGACATAGTAAGAGTCGCTGTGAGTGAAGGGCTTTTACAAGGACAAATCGTTGAGACACCAGTAAAAGGACTTCGTAAACTTTTCCGTGAAGGTGATCACGTAAAGGTGATTGGTGGTAGTAAATATTTCGATGAAGTCGGAATGGTTGTGAAAATCAGAGATGAACAAGTTACCATTCTAACAGACTCTACGAATATCGAAATCACAGTGTTCAGTAAAGATCTGAGGGTAGCGACGGATTCTGGTGGTCAATTAGGATTTTCCAAGTATGACTTGCATGATTTGGTACAATTAGAGTATGTCTATCCATCATTCGCTATCCGATCTACCGAGATTATTTTGCTGACTTGATTGCAGTGCTGCTACAGTAGGAGTTGTCATCAAGGTCGATCGAGAATCTCTAAGAGTACTCGACCAGACAGGTACAGTTCGATCATTATTACCCAGTCAAGTATCAAATAAACTTGAGAGACGAAAGGATGCCGTTGCCACAGACCGCGACGGTGCTGAAATACGACTTGATGATACAATCAAAGAATATGGTGTCGATAATCGAACAGGTCGTGTCTTGCATATCCATCGTAATTTCCTCTTTGCTCATAATCGAGAACAACTCGATAATGCCGGGGTATTTGTGGTGCGTACGGCGAACGTGGTTACTGTAGCGGCAAAAGGACGATCAAATGGTGCCATGTCTTCTTTACAAAGAATGAACCCTGCCGCACAAAAACCAGGTGCTCCTACACCAATGGCACCTCCTAGATCGATGGGTCGTGACAAACTAATAGGAAAGACAGTCGCACCTAAACGTGGACCGTATAAAGGTTTAGTAGGTATCGTGATTGACGCACAGGATGATACCGTTCGTGTGGAGTTACACACAAAGAAGAACGTCCTTAGTATCAAACGAGAAGATCTCACTATTCGAGATCCAAACACCGGAGCAGTCATATCCAACGACGCAAGAAAATTGACAGGAGGTATGGTTCCGTCGTCAATGATGACTGGACGTCCTGGGGGCTCATACGGTGGCGCTATGCCCTCGGGACCAGGAAACGCACGTGGAAACGACGGAGGACGCACACCCGCTTGGGCTACTAATTCTGGAGGAAGGACCCCCGCGTGGGCAAGTGGAGGACGAACAGCTTACGGTGGCGGAGGCGGTCGTACACCAAGATGGGCCGGGGCAGGAAGTGGTGGTCAAACAGCTTATGGCGGCGGTCAAACCGCTTATGGGGGCCATACTGCCTATGGAGGACAGACCAGCTACGGCGGCGCAACGCCATTCGGGGGCGCAGGTGGAGCAAGTGGCGGCGGAGGAACGAGCTATGGCGGCACGACGGCCTATGGAGGAGGAACGAGCTACGGCGGGGTAAGTCTATCCTTTCCCATTCTATCACGTAGAAGAAACACTAACGATTGATTGTGATGATCTAGACTACGTACGAAGCACCAACTCCTGGTACTTCCTATCAGACTCCGGGATACTCTGCTCCGACGCCGGGAGATAGTTCCACTTCGACGGCTTATTACGCTACTACGCCGGGTGCATCTGGGTACGGAAACGCACCTACGCCAGGAGCTAGCCATGGTCTTGATAGTAACAGTAATGGTAATAACAAGGGAGATGACGATGACGCGCCGGGGTATGATTGATTGTCGTAATCTAAATAGCAAGTTCAATTTACACGCAAGTTCATGCTTAAAGTAATCGGTTGATATGCATAGTCAAGCAACAACCTAAAAGAGAAAAATTGTATATTAATCATCATTAAAATAGTCAAGTCAAAATCAATAATATCAACCAATAATAGGTGCACTTTATCAAATAGAACAACCGTGGTTATCGTCAAGGTAATCGTTCGTTTTTTGTATACAGTACTGTAGATAGATATGGAAAAAAGTCACGATTATATTAAAAACAAGCATGATTTATATTTTATTGTCGAGACGATATGGAAAGAATGCAATTTGAAAAAAGGACGGTGGGATTGTTTAATCATCAAGGAAATATAGCCAATGCATTCCTCCGGTGTAAAATCTCGTCAAGACCAGCATCGGGATGACGCAGAACAAGAGTCCTGAAACCTTCACTCCGTGGAGCGAAAGAAATATCCCTACGTCTTTTGTTCTATGAGGATAATGTTAGTATATGTTATATTGTTGGAAAATAGGTTCAATGTCTTACGGCGTCATTACGTGGTTTAAAATAGCCAAAATAGACCGCTACTGCTACAATAGCAAGTAGCACGACGGCCACAACAACGAACCAGATTATGCATTTTCGGCCCATTCTGGCCTTACGTGAACTGTTCTCAGCTTTTCCCATGTGAGCCGCGCCTTCAACAGTATCGTGTGCGGCAACCTTTGTGGTCTCTACTACAGTTTCAACCTGTTGGCCTTGCACCTCGATTGCTTGGTTAACTTGCAAGAACAATTCATTCAACTCAGTCAATTGTTTGGCAATCTGAACAATCTCAAAGTGACGATCCTTGACATTGGACAAGGTTTGATTGGCCCTTAGTTGACGATTAGACGTCTTCAAGGCCTGCGCGAACAAGCCCTCCTGATAATCAGTAGTATCAACCTGTCGATAGGCTTCTTCATCGGAGATTCCTGGGTTAATGATTTGATATTGTCTTTTAGCTGTATCTCGGAGTTCGTTTTCGGCTCTTCCCTTCCTTGACAACATATCGCGCTGGAAAACTGTGACCATTTCTTGATATCTAGTATATAATCGATCAAGAGCAAGTCTGTCAGGCTCATCTTTTCCTTTTCGTTCTACAGTATAACATTTAGTCGAGAGCATTTTGTGTTAATTCAATGCAAAACACACCTTTGAGATCTCTCAACCTTTGTAGAAGAGGATTTAATGTATCAAGCTCGTTTTTGACCCAACCATCGCTACCGACAGGGTTTTCAGTAACCTGTTATCATATTAGTGATTTTATGAATTAGAAGCACAGGAGGAATAATCACCTCGACTCCATTTGTAGCAGCAGCAGCTGCGGCCGTAGCAGCATTCTTCTTTTGCGCATAGTCAGGAGCATTTGGATCAGTGATATAAGGCTGTAATCGATCGAGATTACCTTTCAACTTCATCGTTCCGTCACTGAATTCCTTCTTTTCGTCAAGGCTCAGCGGAGTAGCAATGACAACTCTTGCCTTCAATGGTCCATCTTGTTGGGCTCGTTGGCCTTGTGCTGGTACGGAGGGCTGATATGTCGCTGGTCCGTCTTGTTGTGGGTCCCGTACTGTATAATTGGGCAAGGCTGGATTTTGAGAACCATTAAATGGTTGCGCTCTGGCATTAGAGCCATATGTAGATGGGTTGACAACATCTTGCATAGCGTATGCACTTCCACCATTCTGATTGTACGCAGGTGCAGGATTGCGACCATAGCTGCCTTGTCCATCGGAACCTGGAGCAGGACTGCTGAAACTCGATTGACCTTGATTCTGGTAATTGCCTGTAGACATTTGTTGGTAAGGATTAGCCGTGCCCGTCGCGTTTGACGGCCCTCTAGATCGTGAAGAGTTTTGATCTACATTTGACGGGCCTCGAGATCGCTGGTTCGGCTGAGGGCTTTGTTCGTATGGAGAAGGGCCGGCGGATGCGAGACCAATTGCGCTGCCTGTATCTTGATCGTTAGCATTCATTCGATTAGCAGCTGAATAATTAGGAGTAAGAAATTTATTATTAGAAGCCGACGAAGTTGCAGGAGTAGCTTTCGATGTGTAAGTAGGAGGAGAAGCTTGTGAAAAAGATGAAGAAGGGAATTTTTTCGATGAATAAGAAGGAGGAGCAGCGGATTTTTGTGATGATGATTTGGGGGGAGGATTTTGTGGCGAAAGAGGGGGAGATGTTTCTGGTGGATATGAAGAAACGTCTTGAGATGAATAAGGTGTTTCAACTTGATTAGAATATGAAGGACGTGCTCGAGAGGAAGCAGTAGTAGATGAAAAAGATTGAGAAGATGATGAAAGAGAAGTTTGATTTCGCTGACCATTATTTCTGCTTTGCGATGTTGGTTGACCACCACCTTGTCTGTTGTAATCAGAATCTAGACCTGCTTGACTTCGCTGTTGTCCTCGGTTGCCATAGCCTTGTGTATCACTAGTGTCTTGTTGTCCATATCCTCCTTGACTTCCATATTGTTGATAGTTATTGTTGTTATTTCCGTAGGCTTGTACATCGTTATCCGACTGATTATAATCTCCTGGCCTTTGACTACGTGAGCCTGTTACAGGATTATTGCCTCGACCAGACCGTTGACCAAAGTCTTGCTGGGCCGGCTGGTTCCATCCAGTTTGGTCATTACTATTGTACGGAACATTCGCGTAAGGATTATTGTTGTACTATATATTATTGTAAGTACAGTTCAAGCAAACAAACTCTTACACAGTGTGTGTGAACTTACAGCCATACTTGGCCGCGCTCCCTAAGGAGTCCTCAATGTTGATACTAACCGTTATACACACTCTTTTAAATCTCGTAATAGCGCCTCATCCAACAAATTTACTCCCAAATGAATAAATCGCGGGATCCTTATCAACTTTGCACTCAAAGAATGATAGGATGCGAGGAGGTCGAGTGAAAATCAAAGAGGATCAAAAAGTGCGAAGAATGTGACGAGCTGATGGGGGGGGGTACGTTTGGAAATTGTCGAGATTCTAACCACGGGGGTTGCAACGGGAAGAAGCGCTTAAGGTTTAAATCAGGCTGTGGACGGCCGAAGCTTTCTTTTCGTTGACCCAAGTTACGACCGGCCGTGCTGCCGCTTCGTTCTAGACACGTGATAAATATTTTATTTGTTGATATGACATCATTTGTTGTTTGAATTATTACAATGGCCTCTTATTATCATTTATCCCATCTCCGTGCCTCATTTCCACCACTCCAATCGCGCTCGATGTAACCCAAATCTCGCTTGACTTTTGCTACTTGCTCGCTATCTCCTGTATTTTTACCATGATTGTCACTGATCTTCACAGCAGGTCGGCTCTCCGCCGAAGATAATTTAATGACTATATTTAGTGGTAAACTCTTCTCTTTCGACTGTTTTGCATGCATGAAGTCATTTGTAAGGAAAGTTCCGATTCCAAAGCTACACTTTAGTTCATACTTATCTGCCAGGGCTTTGTACTCACGGCAACGACCTAGATTTAAGGAATCCGAAAATACAATCAGCTTGTCATTTGATTTTACTCCCTGCTTATCATAGAACTCCTTGACTGATTGCACAAAGACTGCTGGATCGCCAGAATCTTGCCGCACACCAGTGAAGACTTTAGCATAACTCTCTTGATTACTGTCCGTTTCTTGTCCAGCCTCACTTGGTAGTTTTGCTGCTTTAGAGAAGGCTTTGAGGAAAGCAGGCGTTCCAAATGTATCTGTCAGCATTATACTCAACGTCTACTTTCTGTCAGATCATGTCGACTGCAAAAAGATACGTCTTACATACCCCTTTTCCGTAAGTACCCATCCAATATCGCATGGCATTTTCATTGGCATTGATATAGTCATTTGTAATTGCTGCAACTCCCATAAACCATTCATGTGCCACTGTACCGATTGGTGGAATCTGAAACTTCTTCGCTAGGTAGACATTACTCGTACCTAACATCGCTCCTGGATATTTTCCCGCTTTCGCTTTTGTATTTGCAGCATTCAAGCCTTTTATGACAAGTTCTTGTGCGTGCAAATCTCTTCTCCGTCGCGTACCGAATTCTGAAAAATTGCAGCCATTCTCAGTAAGAGAAATGCCCTTTTCATATGCTTTTTCTTCTTGGCCATCATATGTCCAATCTGTATCACTGAATTTGAAATATGCTTCGGAAATGAGTGATAATAGAGGAACTTCGTATAGGATAGTATCTATCCATTTCCCACGAATTTCTAGATTCAAGTCCCCATGAGTGTCACCACCCTCTGCACGAAAGTCTAACTTGATTTGTTTATCAGGATAGAATCGAAAGTTTCGAAGGTATGAGAGATATTCAGATGTAAAATAAGGGCAGGTCTTGGTCAGATAGATTGATTCCTCTTCAGTAAGATATATGTCTGCAAATCTTGAAACTTGTCCTTTCAGCCAGTCATATGCTTCTCTATTAAGCTTTAGATGACTGGTTCGGTTTGTGAAACTATAGGACACGTCTGTGTAACGATATCAGATCTAGTACTACTATCACATGCGACAGTATATAAACTTGCCGATATCGGGAAAGTATTTCAAGACGGCATTTTGCATAGTAAGCTTATACAGATCCGTATCGAGTATCGATGCGATCCCCTCGGACTTTTTGGGGCTATCGTTTGACATGTTTTCTGTTTGAAAAGTGAGATCTCAGGTCACAATATATAAAATGCTGTATTGTGCAGAAAACCAGACAGTTTGTTTTTCCTCGGCCCTGGTTGCATCTTGGTAGATTGACATCTACCCCGCAGTTCGTTTCGTCGTTTCTCCACACGTTCATTGTTTTCTGTTTCTTTTTCGGTGTGACAGTTTTCTGGTCGCCAAAAATTATAAAGCAAGCAAACATTTTACTCATTTCTTCACTACTTTTTCATACTGTATCAAGTACAAGATAGCATACTATCTGCAACATGTTACGATGGTTTGCGCAATCGAGTAATTCTGTCAACGCTACTCAGCTGACCACAATGACAGGTACCAAGCGAAGTTGGCCTCGCGCCCTCTTCTCACTCAAAGTGTAACAACCGCTGTACGTAAATCTGTCCGCTTCTCTGCATCCATGGCTCGACTCACGTAGCACAAAGGTCTTGTTCGGTCTCGGTGATACGATGGCACAGCAATTGGTGGAGAAGCGCGGCTTAAAGAATCAGGATCTTGCACGTACTGGAAGAATGACATTATATGGTGGAGGTATGTTTTATTTTATAAGTTGCCATACTGCTTATCATCCTTTGTCTAATTTGCCGAATCAGCTGTCTTTGGTCCCGCTGCAACAACATGGTTTAAATTCCTCCAACGTAAAGTCCGTATCCCTGGATCGCCAAATCTAGAACTCCTTGCGCGAGTCGGTCTTGATCAGACTTTATTTGCTGGTACTGGTATATTCGTGTTTTTATCTTCAATGGCCATTATGGAGGGTGCAGATCCAAAAGAAAGACTTGAATCTACATATTGGACAGCTCTCTCCAAGAATTGGATGATCTGGCCATTTATCCAAATTACCAACTTCAAATACGTTCCTTTAGACTACCGAGTATTAGTAGTCAATGTGTGCTCCCTCGGTAAGCTGAGCTTCATCTTCGGGCGAGTTTCGTCCCATGCTAATCATGATTCATAGGCTGGAATTGTTATCTGAGTTTCCTCAATTCGCAAGGTGGAAACAAGTCAGGCGACTCTGAATTACCACCCTCATAAGATAGCGAGACTAGATTGAGCATAGCTATACACAGACATCAGAATTTATGACCATTTGAGAGCATTTGTCGACATGTATATAAGGGTAGTTCCGATATAGCATAGCAATATGGAAATTAACATTACTTCTCAGCAAAGATCATGACCAGTCCGATCTTGCCTTTAATGTGCTCTCGCGCTCGTTGTATTTGTGTCATTAGCGGATACTTTTCGCAGTCCCTGATGTTTCTGATATGTTTTCTGAGGACTCTGTCGTGACTTTATTACCGTCTGATATTCGTTGATATTCTTCAACAGTCTGCGTCTTGATTTGCAGCGCATGAATACCACCCGCTTGCGCCATTTCGTCACCTAGTAATTTATAAACCATTTGATGTCGCACACGTTGCTTGATGTCCTTGAAGTCGTCCGAGACAATTCTTACTCTACTCCATATTAGTTCCACATCGCTAAAATTGCCAGTTTTGTGGTATTACTGGAAGTGTGTCTCGGCAGATGTATTACCGACCATGGCTTTGTGACTGGCATGTTTGTACGAATCGTTGACGATTTCTAACGACGCAGTGTTGATGCCTGCATTGATCTATATCATCGCATGTGAGCATGGTTATTGGCGAGAAGGACTTTTAGCCATACCAACCTTTAACCGAATCGCATCCTCCATAGTAGTGCTCGATTTTGACATTGACACTAGAGTTCGGAATTGGAGCTTATTGATGATATTTTTCGTAGACCGCAACATCAAGTAGTTCTCGCAATATGCAACCCGCAAGTACGGACCAAAGTCGCATTGAAAAAGCACTCTTCTACATTTTCAGGAAACGAAAACTACAATATGACGTCATATCAGGTTACTAGATTACAGTATGGTATATGTACAACAAGAACCTGGATTTTATTGTTTCTTCCTCACATCGACTTTGGGATCTCTGTCGTCGATACTCCCACTCATATCGTCGTCAGAGACTACCAGGCTAAGAACCCAACAATTTATGGCAAAGAACAATATGGAGGATGTCCATAGTCCAGGAACAAATGTTGATAAACCTAAAAATTCGAGTTGGTATGCTTGATGTAACCAGACTGCTTGCCCAATAATCCATGCCAATAAAGCACATATAGCCAATCGAGGACGATGTAAGAGATTAGATGACGGTAGATATAATGGTAGAAAGACCATGTACCACAGGAAATACTGACTTGTGCAGACTTTGTTGAAAGTGACGAATGCTAATGTTTGAGCTAACATTGTGGAGGCAAGATTGCGCCGAGCAAGAGCTAGCGGAATGATGATTGCAGATAAAAGAAGTTGAGGTAGGAAAGCCAAAGACTCGACACGGAGATTGTGCTGAGAAGGAATTGCGGATCGTAAATGTAGCAAAGTGTTGTAGATGGAAAAGTTATGCCGGTGATCAACTCGAATCAGATGATATGCGTAAGTATGCTCGATAAACTCCCAACCATATCTGTCAGAATTATTGTTAGTATAACGTTCTTGCACATTCAACTATGGCTCACTTACATTGAATACATTATAAAACCCAAAGATAAAAACGTCACTCCAGCAGAGACAACAAAGGTAAACACGCGGCGGCAGAACAGCTTCTCAATCACGGAAGAACCAGGCTCTTTGCCCGACAGCCACCATATCAAAGTTATACCGTAGATGAAGGGATATATCTTCAAGTGTACAGACAAACCCAACAAGACTCCGGCACTAACAATGTGGTTTGATGTGGCAGCCCATAGCATTGCAATGATAAAGACAGCCAAAAGACCTTCACTACTACCTCTTGTACTAATATTAGCGACCATTGGATTCAAAATCCATATAGCGGCGAATTTTGCAGCTTGAGAAGGACCGTATCCTTTTCCAAGACTGTTGATAGAAGGTTGTTGTTGTAGTATATTGTATATCATATATCCTGTCAATACATCTCCTGCAGAAAAAAGCCATTTTCCAAAATCAAACAGGCTCTGAAATGTGGTGGGGTACAGTAACCATGCTAGAAGAGGTGTATATCTATACGTCTCCCGTTCATATGGGGATTGACCTTGTGAAACATATCTAGCAGCGTCTGTAAAGACTACATAATCGATGTCTGTATATTTCAATGGCGTGTATTTATCTTGATATCTTCCCCATGCTAGCAACACGAGTCGAAGAAGGACAGAGCCAACAAAAACAGTTCGAGGACTTAGCCTTTCCCAGCTTATTGTCATTGCTATGACATACAATCACGTCAATGGTTGCATCGACATGTGCAGATGTGACATCTCTGAGTTATCGAGCCCAAGCATGATGTTCGTCTATGATTGATGCTTCAAGAAAAGCCTCGGCATTAATTTTTAGATATTAACCATTTCCCCACTCTGCGATAAAAGTACATTGACATACAGCGATATGGGACAGAAGCGCACTCGGACAGAAGCGATGGAAGAGAACAATGAGACTAACTCTCCTTTCATGTCAATGTTTGAAACATTTCGAAAAGAATTAGACGAGCATCATGATCGAAGAGAGAGGACAATTAAGAGATCTCGGGATATCACTGCAGCTTCCAAGAAAATGTAACACTAATTCTTCCATATCCTTTATACACGACTGACAGATCTATAGAATATTCGGCTTACAAAGGTAGACTACGTCTTTCATCATTCAATCAACCATGACAATCAAAAGTCTAATAGTATTCCTTAAGATCTCGAACGGTATCCCAACCACTTCACGCCTCGATAATCAAGACAATACAACCTCATGCAGATATTATAACGCAGAATTACGACGCTGCATTCCCCGATCTGCAAGGAATTAACGCCTGGCGATATGCACGAAACATATCAGGTGGGAACCAAGAATACATCGAAGCAGCTACATTTCAACACTACCTTACTTCTGGTCGACTCTTGACATATGAAGAACTATGCACACAATTTCAGGACATGAAGCCATCGTTACCACAGCAAGATATCGATCTTTTAGAAGAAAAGCCAAGTCTTGAAAGTATCAAGCCTGTTGTGCCGAGTATAGAGGATTATATCCTAGGATTGTATGATATGACTGGAGAATTGATGAGGTTTGGTATCACTGCGATAGCTACTAGTGGTGAACTACCTCGTGTCAATAATCTACATCCAAAACTAGATGATATGACAGATGATGGAAATCAAGTCACTGACAGGACAGTCTTGACTGACTTGAGAGCGATCAGAGCAGGTTTAGAGTCTTTAGATGTAGGACATGGATCATCATTTGCAAGAGATGTAGAGAAGAAATTTGATGTCATGAAAGTTAGTGTGGAAAAGGTAGAAAAGGCTTTGTATGGATTGATTGTAAGAGGAGCGGAGAGACCTAAGGGTTGGGTTCCGGATTTGGAAAGTAGTGGTCATGGAAGAGATGTTGATGTAGAAGCTTGACCATGATTATCATATCCATTTACTACAATCTACCGTGGAAATATCTACCAACAAGTATGTCATGTCTCTATCTATCGCATTAATAAAAAAATACCACCCTGTATTTTGATGACATCATTCTTCATCCATCGTTTCTATTCCACCCATCCCACCCAGTACTTGTATTCACAGAGCCCAACCGTCCACTTCTTACTAACAATGGCTCCTATAAGACGCTATCTCCGTCTCACCCCACACACTGTCCTCGAAGTCCGAATATACCTCGAAAACCCCTCTCTTGCAGATTCCTGGCTCTTATCGACCCGCACACCCGTTCTACCACGCATAATCGACGCCGTACGACCTCTAATCCTGCCAAAACTCCGCGAAGAAAACGAGAACGCAAAGAAGAAAACGGGCAACAAGAAAAAAGGAAGAGTTACTAAAGATACAATCTCCCGCGACGACTTTGAAGTTTCCATCTTTTTGACAGAGACGAGCGTTGGGCATACGTTGCTTACGAAGCGCAAGGAGTTTGGCGCGAAAAGGGCGAGGCTGGGTAGTAATTCTTCGAAAATGACGGGAGATATGAGTTTGCGAAAAGACAAAGAGAAAGAGAAAGATGATGGACTGGGGAACGTGAGGATATTGATTGAGGATGAAGATGAAGAAGTTGTAGAGATACGAGATGAGGAAGAGGACGATAATGGTAATGACGACGTGGAATACACGGGAAGAAAAAGAAAACGACCCAGGGAAGAAGATGAAGAACAGGATCAAAAGAAGAAATTGGCTATGAAGACTAATTACGAAGGGTTTGGTATATATGGTAGAATACTTTGTTTGATCATTAAGAAAAAAGGTGGAAAGACAAAGTCGACTAGCCTATCAAATGGTGGGAGTGACATGTTGGAAAAATGGGTCAGTACGCAGGCTGACAAAGAAGACGTTGATTTCGATGGAGATATATGACACGATCTCGGGCGATCAACGCAAGACCTTAATGATGATATGAAATGGCATGGCCAAGTCTTATTTTTATACATATGTACAGTATCTATATTCGTAACTATCCCCACGCTCTACATAACGCCAATCCACCAATCTGTCTCTCTACACATTCTCTAGCTTCCATGACCCCTTTATCTGTACTGACGAATAAACATTCCCCAACTCTCGTTAATGGATCGACGTAATTCGACCTCTTTCCTCTCACTATTCTACTCAAATCACTATGAGTGAGCCATAATCGTTGTCTAGGTCTACTGATCATCCTCATCTTTCGTAGCACGGGTTCTCCATCCCAGTACTTCAATCCAAGCCATAATCGTCGAGATGCGCGATTCGTTTGCGTGACGTCTTCTGTGGAATTATGTAAAGCTTCGTCTTTGAGGAGTTGTTCAGACTCGGATGTGAGGTCAGAGGCGGGAAATAATTCGTCTATAGGGAAGCCGTCGTCCGCATCTCCCTCTAGTAGTGCTTGTTTGTCGACATCTTCATTATTTTCGACAAGTCGTGATGTTTGCGACGTTTGAGGAGTTGATTGCGAGAGAGATGATGTTGTCGAGGGATTGTCGTGACGTACACGAGACTGAAACTGTAAAGGTAATTCAATGCCAGTCGGAGGTAAGAGTTTCGTAGGGGGAGTGGCTCCAGCAAGCACTACTGTAGAAAGAAAGCCTTGCTTTTGTAACTGAACACTGAGAAAGAGATGCATTCGTGAATGTGGTATAGAAGTCAATCCAAGCCTGGCCAGCGACGCATTTTGTATATGTGAGCACACATTGGCTAATCCGACCAGAGACATATCCTCGCTCTTCTCTACTTTATCTTTATTAACTATCGCTCAACACCTACTATGATGCCGTCGGATAGTTGTCAATGTCATGACTCACCGCCCGTGAAATTCTGCCAAAAACGTTCTGGCTGTTGTTATCCCCGCAAAATTGACCTGACATCATCCAATCAGTCCATTTTCCATCATTGTATTATGTCAAAAGCATGACTGCAATATGTGGTTATTGCTCATCATATCGAAATGTATCTCCGTCTGGGCCATCGAACAAATAGCATATTTCCTATGCACGGATTACGTCAATGCAACTATTGAATTTTTCCAAGCATATATACAAGTTTTGGATATTATACACAATCAACGAGAGGGAAGGGGTCCAGGTGTGCCGGGGGCTTTTGATCCTATGATGATTTGACATGTTGATGTTGTGTATGTCAATGATGCAAGAAGTCAGTGATGATGATCAGCAGCTGACAGTAGTTCCAGCTCCTCCGAAAATACAAAATAATGAAACACGTTTGCTTCTCATCATATCTGCGTTTTGTTAAAGATGTGCTTGTACGATGCACAAAGCGAAGGATATGTCGGTGTTGCAACTTTATGTAATCAATCGATAAGCTTAGACACGCATTCAAGGTTTTTATTTGAAATAATGAAATTTACGATTTTATGGGAAAGGCCACAAGGCTCATGATGAGACGATTAGCTGGCAGATGCATTTGATTGTCTCGGTTGGGAGTATATACAAAATATTTCATATCTATACAAGACCTTGTCCGATCATCATTCATTACACTCATTCCATCGTCCCCCTTCCCTTGCAAAACTCAAGCTTTCAATGAAATTCGATAATCTACAACGACCATACACATCACCATTACATTGTGTGAGCGGCATGATCCTTTCATTGACTACGACTCTCACCATCTCTTCGTTCAGAGTCTCACTTTCCGTACATATCATCTTTTCTACATACATTCTTCCAGCAAATGGAACAGTAGAGGCTACAGACCAAGCCTTGACATGTCCATCGACTAATGGTTCAATTGTAATGTTTCTCATTTCATCAAATAAACCCATGGCAAACATTACAGTAATCATATCATTATCGTGACCAAAATCAGCATAAATCTTTCTTCCAAGTGGAAATGTCTCATCATCATGCGTCAGCGTCGAATTTGTGCTTGTATGATCCTTTACGGGCGAGTCGGTCAACCTTGCAACAAGCTCGTTAACCCATCCTACACCCTGCGAAGGCCCTAGACGATTGCCATTCCCAAAGCCGTAGAATTTACTCACATCTTGGTAATGAGAGTAGTGCTCCCATTCGTCAGAGGTAAATAGATCACAAAATGGTGAAAGTTTGGTGTTCGAATCGGCAAATGTAGAAAAGGGACAAAGGTCCATCAAATGAATAACATCGGGAATTGCAAGGCTTGTTTGCAAATCAGCAGAAAGGCGTGCTTGGATTGGAGGAATGAATTTTTGTGCCCACTTCAGTGCTGTCGCTTTGCCTATTGCATGATCCGGACCTTTTTCAAAAGCTTTGCACCCGCCATGATTCAGTGAATTATTGAACGCAGAGCCTTCAGGCATGGTTAAGATTGGCGTTGGAGAGTCAAGCTTTCCCTGAGACAAGGCTCGTGACTTTGCTAGTCTAAGTCCGTAACTCCATTTCGATGCCGAAAGATGAACTCGGGACGAATCTGTACTCCTGATGAATGGCTCTTCATTAGATGACAGTTCTTTGTAACGGTCGAAGAAATGACTGCCGGAGTTGATGAGTTGTTGAGATCCAAAGGGAAGCATATCATCTGCTCCAAGACCGTAGATGTAATTCTTCAAGAATTGATATTTGGGTGAGTAATCAGATGTGCTTTGTAGGATTTTGTTGAGTGTTTCCTTGTAGGCGATACTAACACCTTTCGTCGGATATCGAGCACCATGTCTGGATAGCAACTGTACAAACGTGACCTTGCATGTTTCAGGAAGTCCAGTGTTGATGTCTGAGTCTACAGCATAGTAAGGTGAATATTGACCCCACTTTCGGACAATGTCGGGATAGCAAATAAATCCTTGATCAATCGTGTCACACTTAGAATTAATTGTGCGATCTTCTGCAAGTCTACAACCTTGATAGTCAGTATACTGTGTAAGCAACGGTAAGGAAGAGATGTACGAGAGAACTGTCAAGCATATCACGATAAGCGCAAGCGCGAGCAATAAAATATATCGCAGTAGTCTCCTGTATCTCATTCGTGACTTATGTAGCAAGCAAGCAGTAGTATCTTCATCGGTTAGCAGAGCTGTATATTCCGCTCTGTCAGCCATGAGTGTCACATCATAAGAGCCTCTGTTTCCCTCAATCACTGTAGAACTGAGGTAAAAAGATGCAGCTGTCACGCTGTATAGGCAAGTTTTGTTCCGGGTCTGTAATAAAAATGTGGGGTGCGTTCAACGGCACAACTATAGATGATGAAATCTTCATTTATGTTCAAATAGCCTGTACAGCTGTCGATGCTCCAGGTAGGAGAAAATCCCATAGCCGAAACTTGACGAAATGCACTAATTAAGGACGTAGCATGTTGGCAGTCAGGTTCCTGTCACAGCTCTTGCAATTGCCGGCCAATATCTACTGGCTGGCAAAGGACCGAGTATCTATGTCTATAAACTCCCAGAGCGTAAATTGATATTGACAAAGCCAGTCTTTGCGACAAGATCGATACATGGCATAAGCACTCACCCGGGGACTGATTCTGTCATCCTCATGTGGGGCGGCGAATCCGTTTCCATCGTTCAAATCCGTGAAGATGACCCTTTTACTCTGAATATAGTCACTTCTCTTGATTTATTAGACTGGGTATTGGATGCTAAATTCAGTCCTTATTCCTCGATCAAATGGCAGGCAGCTCTTGTGACAGCACATAATACCGTAATACTCTTGTCTATTGAAAAAGGTCAAGACGTAAATCCCTGTTTGAAATACTTTAATACAGACTCTAAAAGTTTACTGTATTCTGCACGCATATTCTGGGAATCTCAAAATGACTTGTTTGTTACATCAGGTACTTGCTTTGGTGAAGTAATTACATGGAGCTTGCAAGTATCTGATTCGGCAAAGACTGTGGTACATGACACCTTACGTGGACATGAAGGTTCAATCTTTGACTTGGCAATATCTACCTTTACTGGAAACCAGCAGAAATTTGGGTATTCCCGTATCATTGCTAGTTGCAGCGATGATCGGACATTGCGCCTATGGGGATCACATTCATTGGCAGCTACGCTCCCTGACTTAGGTCTCAGAGGACAAGTCGATGAAGTATCTACTCAAATTCAGACGAATACTGGATTTAACAGTTCTAGAACCATGACAGACGAGATCAAATGTTTTGCTCAAGCCATGGGTCATCTTTCTCGTATATGGGCTGTAGAATTCCTGCTTACTCAGTCTACAAAGCAAGTACTGCATCTGGTAACCTTTGGAGAAGATGCAACATGTCAATTCTGGTCTTGTAACCTTGACGGTGGTCGATTTAGCTTGACTAACGTGGGACAAAGTGTGCTACATAATGGTAAAAACATATGGTCGCATGACATTCGAAAAGTCTCCGAGACAGAATTCCTCATTGCCACTGGTGGAGCAGATGGCAGCATAAGACTTACCACTCGTGATGTCAATATCCAACATCATACATCACAGAAGTTTGTGCTCCCCACTCACTTTCAGAAATCTCTACCATCAAGAGAAACCTCGGACAAGCTGAGGAGCTTTTCGCTTGTGAATATCGACTTGCTCCTGCTGATTACTGACAGAGGAGATGTATATACTCAAGAGCTTGATCAATCAGATATCATTGCAGGCATGAATCGAAGTTTTGTCACAACTGAGCCAGGGCTTCGGGGATTTTCGGTAGTTTCTGCCATACATAATCCCAACCTTGTAATCGTTCAAAGTAGACTTGGAGCTCTGTTCCTTTATGGCAAATCTATAGGCTGGATCAATTTCTCCTCGATCGCTGACAAAAAGGTTGTATCTTTGTTTGCTTCGAAGACCTTGATGTTGCACAACGGTGTTGAGTGTAACGTGTGTCTTTCCACTTTTGTAGAATCTAATACGGCACGAGTCTATTGCTTATCTCAATCGATACATCGCGGAAGTCTCAACCAGGAAGCTCTACACCACTTCGGAATTACATTACCTTCAGGTCACAAAACTACTAATTTGTTCTGTGTCAATCATTATATGCTCTTGGGCCAACGAGACGGTCAGATTTTACTATATGATACACTGAAGCGGGGCTGGGGTGCATCAGATACATTATTGAGTCCGTCACTTACCGCAAAGGTCTTTCAGGATGGCATTACAGATATCTGCATGCTGTCTAATGACGGAGTGCCGCATGTGATGATGAGTTGTCGTGATGGGTCTATCTGTATCGTTGCAATACGGGAAAGCACAGCGAGCGTGGCTATTGAAGTATTGCATAAATTAGCAGTTCCAGGACTGTCAGAAGTACACTGTATCTTTCGCGACGACAACACTGGCCGTGTGATTGCTGCCGGCTTTCGACGTAAATCATTTGTTTTATGGGATTTGTCAAACCAACGACAATTGGCTGAAATTCCTTGTGAAGGGTCTAGTCGACCATGGCAATTCTTTCAAGGCGGTGAATCCCAGCCGCATAGATTTGCTTGGATACAAGCTTCATCGCTGCATATCAGCCATGTATACGAGGTGATTGATAATTCCATCCAGCCTGGTATGCATGGTCGAGAAATCAAAGCAGTAGCCGTATCCCCCAATGCTTCCGAGATTGGTCAAGTAATTGCGACCGCTTCGGAGGATACCGACATTAAATTGTCGAGATTGATTATGGATCATGAAGGACAACCTTCGATGCATTGCATACATACTCTACGGAAGCACGTCACGGGCGTACAAGACTTGGTCTGGTCAACGGATGCAAAATATCTGATAAGTGTCGGTGGTTTCGAAGAGTTATTGGTTTGGCGGATCAAATCTGTGCCTGTCTTTGACTTAGGAGTTCTTTGCGAGTCGACTTGTCCATATTTAAGCGAGATTCCTGATCTAAGAATAGCATCTGTGGACGTTGAAAACACAGATGATGGTTTGAGGATTGCAGTCTGTCGATCAGATTCAACCGTTCACATCTACAACTACTCACACGAACATGGTTTACCACGATGGCAATGTCTTTCTACAATGACATATTTGACCTGTTTTTTGACGAATATTATAAGGATGCCAAGCGAAAACGACCGCTCTTTCCTCATCACTAGTACTGACGGATATGTAGCCGTATGTGATGTTCGTTTATCTGCATTAACAGCTGAAGGAAGTAGTATCGCGAAAGATGGCAAGGAAGCGATGACAATCTCGCAGCGCTTCAAAATACATCAGAATGCCGTACATAGTGCAGAGCTGATATCATGGCATGACGGAAGCCATGTATTGCTAAGTGGTGGGGATGACAACGCTCTCAGTATCAGTATAATTAAACCACCGAATGCCGGACAATCGTGGACGATCTCGACTCTGACGATTCCGCGTGCACACGCAGCTGCTTTGACTGCACTAAGCATCATTAAACCAGATCTATCATCTGACAAGCTTCATGTGGTTACAAGCTCAATAGATCAGAAAATAAAACTTTGGCAGTTTAACATTGTTCCGGAAAATGGCATAGCCCAGATTCATGTGCGCAAGCTACAAGAAGCTTATACGCCGGTAGCAGACGTGGCGAACATGTGTACATGGAACGCAAATGGGTTGACGTGGATTCTAATTTGCGGAGTAGGTTGGGATCTTTGGACAATTTGCTTATAAAAATAGGTCAAGATAAACACTCTTCTTCAAACTGTTCAATTTTGTACCACATGGTTGCGATTTGGGTCATGTTTATCAACGGCTACTAGCATACTTTGATACGAATATGTATATTATTTTAGTGAGCCTTGAATGATTTATTATTAATTGAGCCGGCAAGTTCGGATTTGCGTTGTTTTAAAAATAGGCGAATCGTTCACCGTTTGTTCAACGCAGAATCAAAGCGAAGAGAAAAGGCAAATTGTAAACAACTTCATTCACAGCCTAGTGCAGTGCCAAGCTTACCCGCCAAGAATCCGTTTTAGAGAAAGCCGCGAATACCAAGAACTCTAATCTCGGCATCTGGATCATTGTCATCGCAGTATTTCGATGATAATGCATGCATTTTAATGGCTGTGAAGTTTTATATCTATATATATGCAAGAAGAACTCATCGACATATCATTGAACCAAAATATGAGTGTATTTTACCAAATATCACATGGTAAAAGCCAAAAAATATAAAATAATAAAATTTCGAGGGCGACGTAAGCATGCTCGATTAGGTATAGCGGCCATGAGGCATCCGCGTAACCCTTCCTAAATTTCTCAGCGACGCCATGGTTTGATTGGTCGTAAAAGCGTTCCCCACATTGTCGGGCAAGTCAATGGCCGCGCACGCAATGCAGTAGTCTATCGTGAAGTTGACGTCTTGTATCTATCTGTACGGGTCCTGTCCTATCACTACTATCTTAGCAACTTTTCGTATACAAGTTCTATTCGATCCACATTGTCAGAGTGAAAGAGCAAGATTATAATAGTCTATCGGGTTTTCGTACACCAGAAATATTCTAGTCTGGATTACGATTTATATACATTTCAACAAGTCATCTCGAGCAATATTGTCGCTATCGATTAATCAAGTAGCATTCCCAGAAAATAGAATCACATATCAGTCACATAAAAACAAGAATAGCTATAGTTACATGGCCGAGGACTTTGTCCCAAGATGGGGCAATCCAACCCAACATGCAGCAATATCTCGATCGAGTAATCTTTCATCAACATGGCCTCAAGATATGACCAAACAGTTTCGCAGAGTATTGAGCACAACAAGAATGAACGCTCTACAAAGACGAACGTCAAGTCGGATGACTGAACAAACTGCGACCCTAAATACTTCCACATCAAATGTATTTCGAGATGCACCTAGTATGATATCACGACAGTCAGATACTGTCATGCAAACAACCCCAGACACCACCTCACAGCTCCGAAATATTCCGCTCATTCCGACCCCTCCAACAGATAGAAAATCCCTCAAATTCCGAACAATGTTACATTCCTTATCGCAAACACCATGTCATTGGGAAAATCCTGGACTTTTGGACGAAGCCTTGGGAGTTGTCCCTTTACAACAAATTTATGATATGGCGCAAGAAGAGGCGGACATGTATACGGCAGAAGCGATCTCTCAAGGATCAAATATCGCTTCAAAATGGGGCTATCAAGATTGTGTAATTCTAGCATTGATGAGATGGTTTCGAAAAGATTTCTTCAAATGGGTGAATAATCCGACATGTTCGCAATGTCGAGCGCCTACCATAGGAATGGGACTTGTGGCACCTGTTGAGGAAGAGCAAGCTAGAGGGGCGACAAGAGTAGAATTATATCAATGTTCACACGCTAATTGCAAAGCTTTCGAAAGATTCCCGAGATATAGTGATGCATTTGTACTTTTACAAACCCGAAGAGGAAGAGTCGGTGAATGGGCAAACTGTTTTGGAATGCTTTGTCGCGCGATAGGTAGCAGAGTTAGATGGGTTTGGAATAGTGAGGACCATGTCTGGACAGAAGTATATAGTGTACATAGAAAGAGATGGGTTCACGTCGATGTTTGTGAAGGAGCTTGGGATAAGCCATTACTTTATACTCAAGGTTAGTATCAGTCCTTATTTTTGTTTGATCCAGCTTCTAATATGATAATAGGGTGGAAAGGAAAACGTGGATATTGTATAGCATTCTCCGCTGATGGTGCAATGGACGTGACACCTCGATATGTCAGAGATACAGTGACTTATGGCGCTCCAAGGGATAAGTGTCCCGAAGCTGTATTATTAAACATAATGGATGAAATTCGCCATCTTCGAAGACGTAATATGGACAAGAAAGAGAAATTCAGACTTGAGGGGGAAGACATGAGAGAAGCAAAAGAGTTTAACCAATTCGTCATCGAATCACTTGCTCGCGAAGTCATTAAATTATTAGTCGATTCGACAAGATCAGAAGCAGATCTACAAAAGGCTGCAGAACAGAGAGCAGAAGTACAATGGACCAGAGCACAGACTGAACAACAAAGATGAAACAAGACGTCCATCACTTTCTCGCGATTTACCTTTGACATTCATTTGTCCAGACTCTTCCACCCATTCAATTTTACGATCGAAACTTTATCACGATACAATTGCATCACGTTAACTTAACATTCATTATTAACAATTATATGCGAAGCCTTTGCATCATTATTATAATTGGATTATATCATAGCGTTTTTTGGCTGCTTTTGGTTTGTTCTCAGCGAAAGACGCATACCCTTGTTTCTCTTTAAGTCTTTACAAACTTGATCTGTATACAATAATAATTATACTCTACTCATCATTACATTTTGTTTGTGACATTCACGCGAATAGTCCCGTTCTTACATGGAATATAATGAAACAAACAAACGCAAAGGTAGGCACGATCAACAGAACGCTTTCACGTTACACTTTGGTTTGTCATTTGTTTGACAATGGCAGAAATGAATTCATTGTGAATAGTCAACGTGATGTTATTTTAATTCACCAAGTTATATGATTTGCTATTGTTCACAAACTTGCCTTTTCATATACGTATAAATACCTCTTGCACGCTTATCTATTGATCTTCTTACAACACATTCATCTCAATATTACTCACATCCATTAAAATCCGTTAATCCGGCATATTGATTAATTTACGTCTTCGATCGAAGCATTTCACTCCAGCCCTTCTTCTCAATTTATCCTGTTGTATAAATTACGACATTCGAGTAGACTCAGTTACTCCGTTCAACTAAAAGTCTGATCCGTTGTCGCACCTAATCCAGAACGGTAAGTCTATTCACACCTTCTGTTTAAGAACGTCGCCCGCTAACTTGCCACCAGTTTCGACAAAGAAAATGGTCATGTTCAAGCACTTTCTTCCGAATCGCACCAAGTCCTCTCGACGTGCGATTGCTGCACGATATAATCTCTCGGATCCAGCAATAAACACCACCAGCACCGAACTCAAGGTCTCTCGCGACGTAGAAGCAACATCATCAGCCGATTCGTCTTGTTGCGCTCAAGACACCGTGACGATCAAACGTATCACGCTCGTGTTCGTTATTCGACTCGTTCAGTTTCTATTGGCTGGTATTACTGGCTTGTTATACGGTGTGGATCTATGGAAGACGAAGGATGGGAGACCGGAAGACGGAGGATTCATGCCTGATAGACCAAAGTGGAGGTTCGCCGTTGCTGTCGCGATTGGAAGTGCGGCCGTGGCGGTCGTGAACTTCTCGTTGTATGCACTGGTGATCAGAAAGAAGAAGATGGAAAAGGGAAAATGGCTGGTTATCTCTCTTGATTGTCTTGTTGGGTAAGTTCATCTTTTTCAATTTCTTGGCATGGTGTGACCGTCGTTCACCAGAAATGAGGAGAGCGATGAATGTGGAGACCAAAGGCGGGGAATGCGGGGAAAAATGGCCGAGGCTGCATGTCGTTCCTCCAGGATTCCCGTGTGCAACTTTCTTGCCCAATGGGGAAGGCGGGAAGGATTCAGAGGATTTGAAAGGATCAAATGTTGGAATGCCGCTGACGCATGACATCGTTTCAGGTTCCTCTGGGCGATTGTAGTTTTGGTGTTCGCGCTCCGCTTCCTGGCGGGAGGAAGCGGGAAGGATGTCCCGTACCGGGTTTGGACGCGGATGGATTTCGCGGTGTTTCTAGACGTGTCGAGTATTTTGGTCACGATTATGCTGTTTGTCGTCTGTCTGCTACACTAAAATCATGAGTATCATGTAGACTACTGCAATCATATCTATGACGATGGTATGTCATAGCCAGTGGCCGAACACGTAAAATGTTAATGAATGTGATGCAATCAGATTGACACCGTGTTACATCCCTGCGTTCTTTCCGAATCCTTTCCGGATCCTTTCCGCACAGTACGCGCTCTATGACGTCAGAAATGAGGTAAATCTCGAAACTCATCTGGATTCAGAGCGTCGTTCCGTCTCGTAGGATCAAGCCTAATACCTGGTGCAGGTCCCATTCCAATTCTCATCTTCTGATTATTTTCGAAATTTATTTCCCTTCGCGTCAAGCATTTACAAAGCCTTTCTTTCGGTACTCGCAGCATGGGGCATCTTAACATGCTCGGAGCACAACATATAAGCCAATATGTACGCGATTTACGGAATAGGCATTTTTCAAATTATAAATCCTCAGCGGCCCGTCGCCTTATGGCTCGGGTCTCACGAAAGGCTCGGTTCGTGACGCTAACTCTCATGCTTGCGGGATCTATCACCTTGTATATTCTAGCTTGGCGTCTTCCTAAACGACGTGACACCATATGGCGTCTAGGGGTTGCTTTCCTATCTGCTTCATTTGCTATCGCTTCTGCTGCGACATCACTGATTCTGCACAACACGATATTCAGGACCCAGAACCCGGGAAAATCGAAGGAGTATATGAAATGGATTGATTTATTGCCACCGTAAGTGCTTCGTGCAAAATTGATCAAGCCAAACAACTGATGAAAGACAAGCTTGTTCTGTATATTGCCGGCAGTCGCTTCCGTCATGGGCGGCGTGAGTAATACAGACCCGGGCGCGAATACTTCAGTAGTATCGGGGGCGAGTTCTTTCGTGGTATCGGTGACCACAGATGGAATCGGAGCTTCTGGCATTCGAAAAAATAGGCAGATATGTATAGTACTTCTATTGGCAACAGGCGCCGCATTTGTTTTCGCGTTCTTTTCGTCCTTGGCCATTTGTGTAAATAACATAGGTGAGGGTGATGCTGATCACATAGATGAATTAAGCGAAAAGGACGACAGTGCCTTCGAAGCTCGAATAATGCGACACTTCCACAGCGCTAGCGCGGCCTTGCACGATGTTGATGATCGGGTTGTTAGGCCGAGGAGGCGCGGTATTCGTTATGTGGTGATGCTGTTTTCCATAATAACTTGGGGCATGCAATGCCTCTGGATTGTCCCATTGGCGAGCTTGATGGCAGTATCCCCGAGTGTTTGGCCAAAGTTCAAGCTTGTGTTAATACTTTACCACGCAGGGTTGTTCACAATAGTATACATGCTGGTGTACCTCAATGTAAGTACTCGGTCTTTTTTGTGGATGCCAAGGGTATATATAGATATGCTTACTTCTTTTGGAAATTGGTTCGGACTGTAAGTCGATGCCCCTCATTCAAAAAACTTTATGTATTTATACTAACGGCACTAAAGTTGCTTTTGCATAGCGTTCGCAGTTGCCCTGGGGTTGATGTCAAAGAAGGATATTCTGATCAAGAGTCCGTTAATAGGGATTGAGGTCACGAACGGACTACTGCTTCTCTCTTTCTTATCAGCTGTGATTGATTCGATTTGCGGTTATTATGGAGGGAACAAATCAAGTGGAAATTCGCATGCCTAAGGAGATAGCTTACCTAGTGCAGTTCTACTCTCGACTGAAAACACAGGATCACGATACCATGCGCCATCATACTAACTCTCCCAATCGTAAGGCCGCGAAGGGTGGGATCGCAATGCGACTGCAATCTAAGCTGAAACATGTGGTCGACCCATTCATCAATCAGTTTCAGGCCCAACTCATCTGCGATCAGAATTAACGGTCTGCTCTTACTAAAACACTGTATTACGGACGCTCACCAGGTCAGTGGAGCGCGGCCATCTCTTTGGGCTAGGAAATAACATTGAACCCAGGTCGATCATCACAGCGTCAAAGCCAGATCAGCAGCCGCTTATGTTAGCCAAGTTCCATTGCTGCACAAAGTCGGAAAGCTCGTCCAAATGCGTGTCTCGATTCACCTCATAAGCAATGTCCACTCGTGACATGCACCTCGGACTGTATGATATTTGCATCGTATGTAGGAGACGCAGCGTTCTGTCTGTAAATCGTGTAAATCAAGTGTTATTTGCCCCTTGGTAATCTCTAGATCAAATCGGTAAATTCGCTAGCGTTGTTTTCATGACATCTCGTATGTCACGTCCATCAATTCTGCGTTACAAGACCGTTTGACAGGTCTATCAATCAACCAAAGGATGATTCACGAATCCAGCTGTTCTGATTGAGTGTGGATATAACAATGCAGCGTTGTTTCATATACTGTAGCGTTCAGATTTGAGACCTGGTCAAAACTATACAGAGTGGCTTGATATAAAAAGGTAGTGCGACCATGCTGCGCAATGGTTTGTAGCGAATTAAATAATTTGGGATCGGAGGGCGCAGCCGATGGTGTTCATTTGTGCAAGGATCCTAAAGTGTTGCGATAGCTCTGGCAAATTCCAGCATATGCGATACTTATCTCCTGATATGTTTTGTGCTCTAGTCTGTTGGGTTCAGCTTTCCACCACAAATAGTCAATAAAATTATAAGTCGGGGAGAAAGAATGCGTGCGAGAGGTTATAAAGGAAATATCTCCAAGAACGTTGACCTTGTAAGTCTTCTATGTCTAGTCGGTCTCGGCTCACATAGTTATTGGACAGAAGCTAGCTTGTACAAATGGGCATTGCAAGATCTAACGTACACGGCACAGTGGTAGGCTCAGCTCGCGGTCTCCAGGCTCTAGATCCTCAACACAACTATATGCTCTACGATTTTTCATCCTAACGAATTAGATGCTCGAATAAGCTGCCAAACTCGCAACTTGTCACATATGGATCAATCAGTCGCAAACGATTGCGCATTGCTTGCATAACTATATAGGCTACAAAAAAAAAACGATCACTCGAAGCCAGGTTGTAGCATGAGTAATGAATTCTACTAATTCTGTCTAGCATTTCTGCACTAGCGCATACGTTGTTGTTTAAGGTAATGTTAATGATAAAGTTGTTTGATGTATCTTGCTTAAATTGTTTTTTACTATGATTTGTAACTAAAAGTGAATATAACTACGTGATATTATTATGTCTTGCTGATTACTGTCATTAATGCACGTTTGGTAACAGTCGTAGGGTGATTTCGAGAGATCAACATGTGGAAAGGGAGCATATAGTCAGTGATATCGCTATGTGTTACGTGGTGTGTTATAAGTATGGTGAATTGACAACAGCGAAATGCCCTGAGTGGTAACTCAAGCCAAACCCTTTCATGTTACGCACTTCATTCCAGTCTCTCGCGTGTGGAACTCAATATCGAATGATGATTCTGATCTAGCACGGTAGCAAAATCTTTGGAGTTTCTATAGGTACTATCTATGTGATGACACTATTATATACGTGTATATTCGCCGCGAACCATCATTGCTTCCCTCGACTATTCAGCGTTTAAAAATGATACTGAATTGGCTAAGGTGCTCCGATGTTGTATGTTAATGTAACGATGCTAACTAAGAAGTTGAGGAGTGTATTTCGGTCAAGATTGATGTACTGGCACCTGTCTAAAAATGAGTTTGTGGTTAACGCCTTTCAAGTGTATAGTCAGTCCAGAACAGAAGTCTACGTAGAGGTTTATGATAGATATACCTATCTTTGAAAGATTGTAGCTATGATATGGTTCAAGATGTAAGATGGGGTTGAAAAGTCACTGAAATGAGCTGACCTAACCTTCGAAGAATTACCTTTGATAACGTACGTATGCTGCTATTGCTCTATGATTACCAGTAATCTAATCTACGGGCCACGCACCATTAATTGAGCATTACTCAATGATCCTTTTGCATATGAAGTATATTCATTCACGCAACGACTGATTTAATTCATCGGTATCCTCGATCCATCTAGACATATCTAATCATGTGGGCTCCGAAGTCTTAAGGGCTGAGGTGGTGACACATCCTATGATAAGCTGTTACGGCCGAATTTGAATATCGTTCTGCGATTGGCATACAAAGATACTGCCCGCTCCGTTGTGATTTATGATTTTCTAAGGTTGCAAGTGATCACGGTGTGCGATTAATTACATGCCACTCTGCAGAATTACATATCCCTTCGCCTCGCACTGATCAGCACATTGATATCGCGATCTGCAAAACCGCTCGTGTAGTCAAGTTGCCTTCCAGGTAGCGGCATTCATTTGACAAAACTATGTATGTTCCCAATGTGATTGTTTCTTGACTGCAAATGCGATTCACAAAAAGTTGCACAGTAAGTCACAAAAGTTATTAGTATCTATTTGATTCAACGTATTGAAATATCTTTAGGACACAATGTTGTGGATAGAAATGCTTATAACCAGGATTTCTCTTTTTTCTCTGCACTCTCGCTCTCCGGATTTTCCCCGCATCCGCAATCCTTCCCGCAGCAAAACGCGGGGTTAATTCCTGCAGGATTATGGTGTGAATTGGCCCGTCAATCCCGCTCAACTTCATCTAATGACTTCATCTTCTTTTTACACATCTCGCGCTCGGCAGCAATTCAATGATGAAATTCCAATAACTTTGCGCCTAAAAGACGCTCACTAAGTTCCCGAGATAGAATCATGGGTCGACATTTATATCTTGGAGTCTTTTGCCTGCGTTCGGGGTTAATCCTATTGCAATTTCTCTTCATCGTGTTTCTCTTTGCTACCAATTTCGTCAATCCTTTTATGTCTCTCATGGTCGCTGGAAGTGCCTGGCCTGCGATAATAATCTATTCACTGATCTCGATTTCATTGTTGTACAATTATGGTCTTCTTTTATTAGGCAGGGACAACCGACTAAAGATGAAAGCAATCATGGTAGATGGCTTGATTATGTAAGTAAATCTTTCGCTTGCTTAGCGTGCGGCCGCAAGACTTACTGATGGATCACATCTAGTTATATTGACATTACAACGTCCATTGGTATGACATTACCCTTCTTCCTAGTAAGTAGGTCTAATACATCATCGTCGTCATCGTCGACATCGTCGACTTCCATTTCGCGAAAGCGAGACTTCGATATCAGAGACATTGGAAACAACAGTACTACTACTCAAGTGAACGCATTTCGACTCGAAGTCGGCAAGATTGTTGCCTCTTATATAATTGCTTCATGTCTCATGTACCTCATAACATTAGCCAATATAGTCACTTCGATCATGACTCTACAATTCGGAGACCACCATGATACAGAACCCGATATTGACATCGAAAGGGTCTTGAAAGTCCTCAACTCTGAAGCCTTAGCTGATGCTCAAGTGCACCATGAAAAAAAATACTTCTCAAACGCGAGCAACGAGTCCGAGAAGGAGAAGTCCGAGAAGGAGAAGTCCGAGAAGGAATTAGCTTATGAGAAAGCTGTGCGTGAGCAAGTCAAAGCATGCGTTAATTACGTCCATGAATCAGCTGGTCATCTCGTTCACAAATTAAAAGCGGAACGGGCTGGCATCCGTGGAGATACAGCTAACGATAGCCATACGAGGTGGCTCAATATCCGGTGGCAACTCTGTCTTATTTTCTTACTTATCCGTCCTCTGCAGATTCTTTCAGGCTTAGTCACTGCCATATTTGTTTCGTGCGTCGCTGCACAGGCAAGTAGCAATCTTTCTAACTCCCCGACCGATAAAGCCGTATTCACGTTGATAACTTGTTTTGCAGTTGGTATGATAGCTCTCATGTCCAATACCTTTGCCCAGACGCAATGGTGGCTCACACGCACGCTTGTAATGCAGAATATAATTATTGTTCTTGAACCACTATCTGGGTAAGCTCTTCTATGCCTTATTACATGCAATCATGCTAACTAAAATTCGATAGTATAATTTGTGGAGCAGGTGCTATAGCCTTGTATGTGACGTGTTCAAAAAATGATGGTTTGGAGAAACTTGGCCTCTCTGGAGTAGTTGCCAAGTCATTAGTGACAGTCGTTGCGTCGTTACTAGGCGTTCAAGCAATATTGCTCATATCGCCAACGCTTCTAGGCAACACGCTTATCTGGACCGAACTGCCTTCTTTCATACGAAAACACAAAGCCGACGAAAATAACGACAGAGAAGATGACAAGCCGAGGACTAAGTTCATTTCTACCATGCTATCAACACTACTCAGCTTCAGTAATCCAACATTGATGGCGAGTTGCAGGGAAAGGGAGCAACTCTATCCGGAATCCCTAGGACATCGTCAACATTTCTATGAATCAATTCTTGGTAAAGGAAGGATATTCACGATACCCAAGGTAAAGAAATCAAAGGAAGGTTAGGTGTACAGCGTGTGCTATGCATGAACTTCCATCCGAAAAAGGGCCGGTCTGTAGGTGAGAAGACTGGGTAACTGAGTGTGAAATTTTAGTCTCCAATTTGGCATGCTGTCTTACCATGAGGAAGTTTGATTAAAGTAGTGTCTGTGGATTTTGTCGAAAGTCTACCTCTATACACAAAGGTTCGTCATTGACAGGTCTTCCTCGGCATCTAACCACTTCGAAGCAAAGATGATGTAAGTCATGGAAGCCGTCGAAATCGGTGTTGCATTTACAGATTGACCTCTTGGTTTTACGCTCAATTCAGTACTGACAAAGGTGAAGAAACTTACTGCTTTGACACGCGAGCGTCTAGTCTCCACGTTCATCTGGCTTATTCTTGGTCGCAGGGTATCAGATCGTTTCGAGTATCGTATTGAGCGATTTTGATATACTAATCTAAGTCTTTCGTTGGCTATCAACTGCAAGAAACTCATTGATTTGGCGGGGGAGCAGACAAAATGTTTGGCTAACCATTTGTAAATCTTGCTGTGTGAGGGGTTTGTTTTAAAATTCTTATCATTCAGGAAGAAGGCGGCATCATTCTATGTGGTTACGGTTTGTTCCTTTCTACTACCTGATTTATGACGCGTATACGTTGCCTTTTCTTCTGATTTGTTTTGGATATTGTTGCATATATTTAGAATTTTGAAGTAATGATTTACGTAACTTATCTATCATTCTATTAGTCTCATCTAGTAAATGAGGAAGTCTCTTCTTAGTGGTGTTTGGTTAGTGGACTTATTGTATCTGGTAGTAGTCAAAAATGCAAAGGTTTGAGCGATGTAGGTAGATGTAATGGTGATTTTCATATCCTACATAATTTATAAATAGTAAATGGCTAGTATTGATTTATTATCTCCGTTAAAACAACTTCGATCGGCAATCTTGACCCTTCTTCCACGCTAGCTATATCTCCTGTCTTGTAGTTTAAAGTATTATTACCTTGTCCCGTAGTGTTAGGAGATGCAAGTGGCACCAACCCCAAAACATGCCTGTACTTATACGTGCACCACCATCGCCTACCCGTAGCGTCTTTGTTAATGTGATTATCACCCGAATGGTCCTCCCGCCTCAGTTTCTCCAAGGAAGTATATTCATCCGCGACGCCATTTGAGATCTCGTTGGTATCTTCCATACCATCCATCGCGTCATCACCATCGACCATCTGATTTCTAATAACAGTAGACTCTCGTCTTGGTTTTTTCCTTTGTGCGTTTTTCTTTTCCCAAATCTCATGTTCTGACAAATGTCTCTTCTTTCCCGTTGATACGTCACCGTTACTTTTCTCGTCGTGGAGGTGGTTCTCGGTGTAGAATTCGCTGCTCAAATCTAGCATTCCTAGCCACGAAGTTCCATAGAGCCATATTCTTACACCTTTTCTATCACCCCGTTCGACGTCGGGTTGAGTGTTGACGTCCCAGATACAGCCCATGACTCGATCTTTGATCCCTCTAAACTCCACGGGAAACGCCGATGTTGGATTTCGTCGAGACCATTCTGACAATTTCCCCGTTTCTATATCGAATTCGTAAATGTTGTGATGTTGAGTGATTACGAATAGTAAATTCTTGGTAGACGGATTAGGATGGAATGAGAATAAAAGGGCAGGAGAGTCGAGTTTGATGAGTCTTTCAGAAGATGCGTGTGATGTCCATGTCTGGCCATAAAATGATACATCACCGTCGTTGTCGTCGTCTGAATCCGAATCAGAGTCAGTGTCGGAGGAAGCTGATTGGTTGCGGACGGCTTTGGTAGACTTTACACTGTGTGAGGATGGGCTTGCAGCAGAGTCATGTTCACCTGATAGCTGGAATGTATCGATATAGCCAGCTAGATCTGCAAGACAGAACATATCGCTGTCTATAGACCAAGATATAACATTTATTGTACGTTCGTAAGTGTTTAGACCAGAATCTTGAGATCTCTCGCGACGAAATCGATCCAATTCAGCTGTCTGTGGAATGAGCTCGAGTTTATTCGAGTTTGTACTTGACTGATCCACTCGCATAACATTAATGTCGTTCATTTGATTGATATGAACGATCCATTTACCATCAGGTGAAATAGATACAAGTCGTGTACCTGCCTTGACCAAGTCTTTTGGTGCTTCAACGGGCCGAACGCGCAACTCTTCGTTATCTGTTTGCTTGGATGGTCTTAATTGAAAAGCCTTTGTTGCTGCAGGTGTTCCAACAATAAGAAGTCTACCATCTGTTGAGATAGCGACACTTGAAATATTCTGTTGACCTGCAATCTCCAACCTACAGACCATCTTTTTATTCTTTGCGTCTGGCATGATCAAATCATGATCAGTAGCATGTATTCGCCATATACACACGGTCTGTTCCCACCATGACACCATTAATCTAGCAGAAGTAGCGCTTATGCATTGCTGTCTCTGTGGTAAATTAGGTAGTTTACGGTGGTTTTCTTTCCCAAAGCCACGAAGAGATGAGACTGTTGGTGTAGCGTCTGCACCACCTGTCAGGACGACACTCATGTTCTTGCTTTCATAGACTGCCATGGCTTTTATGACTCCTTGATGTAATCTACGATGACTTAGTCGTGCCCATCTCTTTCTGTCGTTTCCATGGCTTGCGTGTCCATATACAGCCACTTTACCATCAAGTCCACATGAAAAAATAGTCTGTCCATCAGAACTTGTGATCAAGTCAAGACAATCCGACTCATGACCAGTAATTCTTTGTGTCATGCTATAAGTCTTTGCATCCCAGAATCTCAGTTCGCCATTGGAATCTGCAGAAACGATATCACCATTTGGTAGACATTTCACTCTCCACACCAATGTATCTTTTGGCGCACCCGGTATTCCTACTCCAAGACTCATACTTCTCAACAAAGAACCGTTGACAGCATCGTATATTCGAACATTACTATCCGAGAAACCCGCCACTATCCTTTCCCTATTCTGCCATATAACACACATACATCTCGTTTTCTTCGAACCAGTCCTAGCCAGAAATCTCTTGAAAGTCAAATCATCCTCTGCAGTCGACAACACCACCAAAGTCCCATCTCCACATCCAGCGACCAAATCCTGTCCTCTCCAAACTTCTTCCCCATCTTCTTTCGCCTTGCTCTCTTTCTTCGAGATTGTATATCTCGGTTGAGAAGCTAGACACCACACCTGTCCAAAATTACCCGTAGACTGCCTCAACGGTCTTCCCTTTCCTAGATCCCATTCCGTCACTGCGTCTGTGGAACTAATACTAAACAATCTCAAGTCTCCCACTCTCTCCACCTTCCCATCATCGTCAACTGCATCGGGATCTTGTGTCCATGCTAAGCCATCTATACTCGTTCCAGCCTCGCCTACAAAAACCGTCTCTTGAACCCAATTTGATAGATTGGGAGACCAGATTTCCACACTTCCGTCTGCGCGACCGAGTGCCAACTTCAAAGCAGGAGTAGAATGGTTTGGAATGAGAGATTTGTCATTCGGTCGGGAAAAGGACAAAGCGTTGATAGGAGAGGTGGGGTAGGGAACGAAGCGGGAGCGATGAATATCCATTCCTTTCGTTACTGAATCATGTGAGGAGGAATTGAAGAGTGGTATGGAAGGGTGCATTCGCCATTAGATTGGTTTAAAGAGTATCGATTTTTATATAGAGGTGAATTTTCGTATGCTCGAAGAATATTTTTTTGAGGGGAAAATTTCTGACAAGTGGAACCGAGCGTCATACAATAATAATATGCCGGTTGGACTTGTAACAGTAGGCCGAGCTTGGGATCTGATGGATACGAGAGTGTAAGACAGCATGGTGCATAAAGGTAATATGGAGGAAACACCACAATTAACATCTGTCGCTCACAACCTCAATCACAATTATAACCTGCGCCGATGAATGATGCTAGATATGGTCAGTCACATTTACAACAAGCACGCAGGAGATCTTAAAGACAGTCCAATGGCCGACACGACCACCGTGGCAATTCATCAAGATGTAGTAGAGAAATAAGATCAAGACGTGAAATCGATATGATACATATATTAAATTGCACTACAAAACATACTGACAAATAAATCAAGTTCCAAGGTGTTCAGAGAGCTATTATATCAATTTGTATATATGCCTAAGATACAATTTTACCCAGATAGATATCTTCTCTTATTCAAATGCTAAATTGTCTATTATTTGATTCAACCACAATCCGAAAGTAAGACCTTGGTCCACTTTCCAGTTCCACAACTAATTCTTTATACGTATTTGCACATCATTGCAATCATGAGATCGAAAAGACCCATAGCTTCAACGAAAGCGAATCCAAGAATGGCGTATGAGAAGAGTTGACCACGGAGAGCTGGGTTGCGGGCGGTTCCCTGGAGAAGAGCAGCGAACACTATACCGATACCGACGGCGGCACCTAGAGTTGTGATAATTAGCTTTGGCCGCGTGATATTATTTGAGCAAATAAGAATCAAACTTACCACCAAGACCGATAGCAGCACTACCCATACCCAAGTTCTGAGAAACTTGGACGAGAGCATTGGCCATCTCTGACGAGTAGGCACGAGTTTGAGGGATGCTCTTGTTGAATTTGGCCTTTGTGGTTTGGTTGAGAATTGATGCAGGTTGTTGACGTTTGACTGCTTGGAAAGGAGTAGCTACTTGCTTGCCTGGTTGCGATTGTCAGCTTCATTTTACATCCTTTTATTGATAAGAATGGATGAAACATACTTGCAAATGATCGCGTAGCTTGTTGAAGCTGTTGAGGCTTGAAGCTAGCTCTGAGAGCTGGACGAGCAGCCATTGAGGCAATCTTGGATGCAACGATTCTTGATGCCATTTTGTATTAAATATCGCAATATAAAACAATCGATAAAATTGATGAAAATTGATGCACTACAAACCAATTGTCAATTTGTAGTTGGATTGAAACAGAAAAGGTAAGGTGGGAAAAATTTGCCAGGACGGGTTAGAGTAGGAATGCTTCGTGGGGAAAAGCATGTTGTCCGTGCGTCGCTATGATTGGTTGACCATTCCACTTTTATGTTTCATTACGGATGTGCCTTTTCAACCACATTCACAGTAACATCTAACATCGAAAATTGGTGTAGAGAAAGATTCGCGATGTCATCTTGGAGCGGCCTTTCAGTCTCATCATAATATATCTTGTTTTTTCTGTTCCAGTTTGCAACCTCTTGATTTCCTTTTCCTTCTATTCAGTGACGTTCTTGGCATTGGAAAAAACCCTCCAATGCGATCCATGTAGAGTTTCGAGCAAATCCTATAAACAAGCATTGATCCGATGACGTTGATTAACCTGGAGGAGCTCATGCCTGCCGAGACGGGTGGATTAGGTCTGTGGTCAAAGAATTTACTGTAGCCAATGCTGCTTCTCATGGGGAAGAAAGCCGCATTGTCGCATCCATTATATTGACGAAGCACTCACTTACATCCTGTTTGCGGTCGTAGAAACTAAATACTTGGTCATTGATTCGAATGCCCGAAAATCAAGGTGAATAATCATCATCGAACAAGTTTCGCAACCAAGTGAAGTCCAAATATATAAAAGTCAAGAGCGTTCCTGCATGGTAAAGTTCAAGACAACATATAACGAAAATACCGCATGTTCCGAGCAGTGTTTCTCTCGATAAACAAATCTGAATTCATCAGTATCAAGTCAATGTCCTAGCTTCATAACTTCATTGACTAGTCATTATTATAGTAATTTCTATATGGTAGAATAATATACATATTTCGATATACAAGAATTCATTACTTCATCATCCATCCCTACCACCAGCGCCTCCCAAACGACTACCAACTTCACCTTTGACACCAGTGACAAGTTTGTGGTCAGCAGGGTTGGCAGCTGCTTCGTACAAGAAGCTTATTGGCTCTCTGTTCAATGGCATCCATTCGCCTTTGAAACCTATATAACTTATTTGTGTTTCATCACTATCCCCATCAGACCAATTATCTTCAAAGAATAAATCTATAGATCGAACAGCATTAAACAGCGCTCTTTTTACCGGTATGTCCTGGATATCTGATATCTGTGATAATGAGAGACTTTGTGTCGGCTGTAAATCGCTTGCTGTGCTGAAATCGATATCTTCGCGATTCACAAAGACTTTGAGAGTTCTCGGTGCCGTGGAGGATTGAGATGTTCGAATAAGAATGCTATGTAATCGTATCTGTGCTGTAAACCTGTAAAGCGATGTAAGAATATTGCAAAGTTTTATGAACGAATATCGTTTGACGAACGGTATGTGCATTAATAATTGCTCGTCTGCATCACTACAAAGTATGGTGGCCTCTTCAAGTCGCTCAGCCCAAGTCTTTTTACATATCGCCGCACCGCTCCGAGGTTCTTTCTCATTCAATGTATTAATCGCATCGAAATCAATTTGTTGATATATATGATTTTGTATGGCTGGAGTTATGTCGTCGGTATGGTCGTGTACATGAGTATGGTCATGGTCATGTCCATGATGATGATCTTCATGTTCATCATGACAATGTGACATTGCTTGACATGAATATATCTGGACGGAATAATTATTGCCCATCCGCATCATGTATGTTGACATATGACGTCATTTACACTTGATGAAAGTAATGAACACACCGAGTAGGACTGACGATTAGACGATTATCCAATTCTTCACCATCAATCCTTGAAGTGTCCTATCAATGTATAAGTTTGCGTAAAGACTACAGTAGACATCGCTGAATACATAATAGTATTTGTACAACATTCATGTATATACAATTGTCGTGATTCGATGTGACCCAAAATGAATCTCGCGTATAATTTATCCCCACTTTCACTTTCCCGTACTTCCGGCCGTCATCTTACCACTAGAATCACATCGAGAACAAATATAAACTCCATTGATGCGTACGAAATGGTAGACGAAAAGAAACTCCGACCGGGTCTACCACGAGAGCCAGTCGCCGGCAGAGATGCGGGACCTGAAGAACCATTTCCTATAAGGCTCGAAGGTCCTGTCATTAAAGGGTTTGGAAGGGGAAGTAAAGAAGTATATATACCTTTTATTATCTCTTCTGCATATATTCCATGTCATGAACACCTTTTCTCGCATGTTTGGCTTTTTGCTTCGATTCGTGTTGATGTCTCATTACACTATCATTCATTTGTTTCCGATAGCGCACGCTTGGATCATCTCTGCGTTTACAGCGTTTCGTTATCTCCCTGCTCATATCCTACCATGAATCTTTGTATTTACACAACAACTCTCTTTATCTGTGGTTTGCGAGGTCTACAAGGGCTGATTAGTATATCATAGCTCGGCATTCCCACAGCTAACATCCCCATTTCCGGGCTTTCCATCGACGGGCACGACGACTTGACATCAGGCGTCTACTTTGGCTACGCAACGCTATCGTCCTATGAATCATCTCGGGATCAGAAATCTACATCCCATCATCTCCCCGACATACCAGCTTCTTCGACATCTTCATCATCAACATCTCTTTCTCCTTCTCAAACATCTGACTCTGATCTACCAGAGGGCGTGTTTCGAATGGTAATGTCCCTAGGTCATAATCCTTTCTACGCCAACACGCACCGTTCGGTAGAAGTTCACATTCTACATAATTTCCAAAAAGACTTTTATGGCGCTTATATGAAAGTGTTGATGTTGGGGTTTATAAGACCGGAGTATGATTACGATTCACTAGATAGTTTGGTGGGGGATATAAAATGCGATATAGAAGTTACGAAACGGAGCTTGTTACCTAGTAGAGGAGATGGATGGAAGGGGATCGTAGAGAGGGAAAGAGAATGGTTGATGGATTTTAATGGTAAAATTAATGTACAATAACGTTTTATCTATATGGATGGACGACTACCATATTCGTTTAGCAGCCATAGAGTAACGATCGATATTGTCTAATTTCAAAGTATCTGGTTCATGATCGCTACGTTTACTTTTCTGTTCTCTGGCACGCATTGCTTTGAGCCCTGCATCGTCATCTTCGTAGATGATCTTACGTTTCTCGTCGTCGACATCTATCGTACCTAATCCACCGAGTGGTTTTGCATGAGTGGAGTATATTTCTCGTTCTCGCTTCTTTATGCCCATGTATCGACTTCTAGAATAATTCAACAATAGCATTCCAAGGACTAACTTTACTGCTAGAAGAAATAGATATAATAAGAGGAAAAAGACTATCGTAGTTGAGTAAGCTATGAGCGTGTCTAGAAATCTAGTCGTCCACGGTGCATCTGAAGAATTACCGAATGCACTATTTCCAAGCGCTCTACGTATTACGAGATCTATCTTATGTAACGCCGGAACTGTCTCACTTGTTACTTCTGACAGTATCGTCACAGATGGAGATGTGATGGGAGATATTGTTGATGATGCAGAGGGAAAGTTTGCAGCTACAAACATGCCCCATACTTGAAAAGCAGCTCTGATTGTCAGACATGCTAACGGAACAGTCGGCAGACCAAGACGTCGAGTTAGATTCTGATCAGCAAATGCATGTGCATAGTAATCTTTTGCTAAAACGTCAAGAAATCGAGAATAGACTGACGGTTTGACACTGTTGAATTTAGCAATATACGCGTGTTTTAACCAATCTACAAGTAATTCCGATCCAAGAACTATCAAAAAAGGTGTCAAAATTGGCCAGGTCAAAGCAGGAATGTAAGAAAATGCTGCTGGAACAAGCATTGACGTCAGCCATGGACCGGAATTGGTAGCGCTTTCATTGGCTGCACTTGCAGTTGTATTGCCAGTCTGCCACATCCGAGACGATAATGGAGCTTGTGAAAAGGAAAGACCTCCGACCTCGACAATATTCCGACTTGCTATGATACTCAACATGAGCCATAATTGAAATCTCTCTACAATATCCGCACAAGCCAACTGGAAAAGATTTTCCTTTTCAAACTTCTTGAAGACTGTGCTTTTGACTTCAGCGAATTGATTACTTAATAATAAGGTAAGTAATGCATTGGAATAGCTATTTACAGCTACGTTGAGTGCCACTACTTGATAGAAAAGTGCTGTCGAGTGTATAACATTATAAATCAATGCGAGTAGAAACATCCATATAGGACGCATAATCTTACTTCGACCATTTGATTTTCTTTCGAGTGTCTCTTTCGAGAATAGACATTCTAGGATATCCTGTCCAAGTGCCGAAAATAACCTATCGCATATTTCTAGAACACTATAAATGACGTAGAGTTTGATAGCAGATTGACCGCGAATAAAATGGTATACTCTACTTGCATCAAATCGATTCAATAGAATACAGCTAACTACGATAAGCATTCCATGAAGTAGGTCAGCTTTGTGATTCGCTGTCAGGCTGGATGCAGCATATTTATATCTTTTTGGTCGCATGGTAGGTACTTTGTCTTTCCGCGAGGATGTCACCTTTCTGGAACTGGCTTCGCTTGAGATTTCTTCACTTCGAGCGATACCTGATAAAGGTCTTTCTTGTTCTAGCTCAAGATGAGGACTAGCCTTCTCTTGCTTGCTATTAGTCTTTGCAGAAGCGACATGTTTGATTCGCTCATACAATAGTTTGCATTCAGCATGAATTAATTCTGCAGCCCATTGCGAAAACATCCATAATGCTTTGATAAATCTAAGTGGCAATATCGTGAAACTATATAACCAAGCATCCACACAAGCCAAAGCACCGAACAAGAGCATCTGCTCGAGTTTTCGAGGCAAAGTTAAAAAGTTTAGGATACGCTCAAAGATGATTTCTGAAGAAGCATAGGTAAATTCACCATTCACAGTCCGCTGTACATACAGAGCAGATGGTCGTTCCGCGGCCAACTCTAGTTGCAGATAGGTTGGTAATGAGAAAGCTGGTAAAGGGACATGATTTGATGAGCCATGATTTAGTCCATCTCTACCTCTTGACGATTTGGCAGCATCGTCGCTTGATTTGAATTCCTCGGAAACTCGAATCGGAGTTAGACTCGGTCTTCTAGACCGACTTGTCTCGACCAAAGGACGTGAACCTCGCCGGCCACTATTTGATGCCGATTCTCGACGCTGTAAAAGCGGTGAAGTTGCTGATCTGCTACCAGTACCAGGTCTCTGATTTTGCTCACCAAGTTTCGTGCTAAAATGTTTGGGCGAAACACCCGATGATAAAGGCCCGGCTGTGAGCAAGACTTGGTCTTCAGGCGGAGGACTTGGTAAATGACTTCCAGCGGTTGACGCCGCACTCTTTTCACGAGCTAGATTGGAGGCATTATGATGGTTTTCGACACTTAACGTAGGTAATAAATGAGATGATGTTACCAATTCAAGACCTTGTTGCTGTGTAGGCCTCCGCCGCTGGAAATCATGCCGATCCGCCTCGGGTGTAGTGTTGAATGTGTGATTCATTACTCTTTGATCTTCTCGTATTGGAACAGAGCTGCTAACATTTTGGTCAACTGGCTCCTGGAATATCAAACCTCCAAGTACAGGCGAGAGAATACGACTAGAATATAGACTTTTTCCATCCAGATATGTGATTTGAGCCGCATTCTCACGTTCGTTATCGCGATCTACAGGACTCGCTGAAGGATCTTCATACAAAGTCATTCTAAACCTCTGAAACAACTTTACAGAAGCACATCATGCATTTTCGAGTCACAATGGTTCGAGCTGATGTATATCTTGCCGAATGCCTCGAAAGACACTACTCTCAGACTTTTATTATTATTTGAATACCGCACTTGTAACAAGGTGAAGTTGAAGACGGATCATATCATGTGACTTGATTTGCCAAAACTCTGGCCAAGTTAACGTTTGTTTATTCACATAGCCAGGTTCGGTATGACGACTTTGATCCTATTGGCCGTCTGATGAATGCCGTTCATCTTTTAATCGGACCGCCAATAATATGGCGAGTTCGTTTGAAAAGTCGGTAAAGGGTGCTACCAAGTCCAAGGTAGTATGCGTCTTTCAGTACATTCGTATAATCAGTCTGATGTTTTGTTACAGCTTGCTCCACCTAAAGATAAATATATCCACGCCATTCTTTTAGCGACTGAATCTGGTGATGCAGGAATTGCGGAAGTTTTTCGGACTTTGCAGCTTCGTATACGCGATTCGACATGGACGATCGTTTTCAAATCGCTCATCGTCGTTCATTTGATGATGAATGATGGCGCAAAGGACGAGACGTTGTCATATTTATCCAGCAGTCCTAAAAACTATGCGTTTCTCGATCTAGATTCACAATTTGCTGCAAACATTATTACTATACAAACTCAGGGTCAAAATATAAGGAGATATTCAAAATTTCTACGAGCCAGAACTGCTGCATTTGCAAGTACAAAAGTGGATTATTGTCAGAAAGACTCGAAACAAAAGATAAAGAATGTCAGTATCGATAAAGGTTTATTGAGAATTACAAGGGCAATCCAGGACCAAATTGAAGCTGCTGTCAAATGTGATGTTGGTATCAGATTTTGAATATGATCATGAACAGAATCACTGATACAAGTTTAGTTCTTTGCAGAAGAAGCAGATAACGAGATAGCAGTGAGAGCTTATAGTCTTGTTATCAAGGATTTATTACAACTCTATGCAGCAATGAATCAGGCTGTCATGGGTGTTTTAAGTATGTTTGTTTGTTTCTAAAAACGAATATTAAGCTGATTGACTAATACAGATGTCTATTTCGAATTGTCAAGACCAGATGCTGAAAGTGCAGTAGCCGTTTACCAAAGATTTGCGCAACAGACAAACAAAGTTGTAAAATTCCTAAGTACAGCTCGACAATATGAAAACGTGACAAGGATGGAAATTCCAACCATTCAGCATGCCGCCATCGGACTTGGTAAATCACTCGAAGATTACCTGAATGACAAGGATTTTGAAACCAATCGTAGACAGTATCTGGCCACTCAATCGGCAAAGAAAGGTGTTCGAAATGGAGGATCTTCAAGCAAGGGTTCATCTTCGAACAGGAGTGACAAACCCCTGCCGCCAGTATCGCCAACTACGGCCGAGGCAAAAGGACCTGCACCGGACTTGATTGATTTCTTCGAGTCGATCGAGCAGAGACAAGAAACAATGGCGCATACATTTGATCAAAACCAGAATTTAGGTATGGTACAAAGTCCTATGGTCACCGGTATGCCTCCATTTCAGACCGGTTCTATATCTCCGGGACCGAATACGAATCCGTTTGGTCAGCAGATGGCTCCAGCGATAGGCCCACTTCAACCACAATATACCGGTGCTGGATTCGGAGGTTATGGACCTCAACCTCCACAACAATTTATTGGAGCTAATGGCTTACCTCAATTCATTGCTCCTCAACAAACAGGACTATTACAAATGCAATCACCGATGAATCAACCACAACAGCTTTTTCCACAATCGACCAATCCTTTCCGACAATCAACAATCCCACCGATGATCATGAACGGGCCAATCCAGCCGATTCAACCCCAGAATACTCAAGGCACAAACCCATTCCGTATTAATCAATCATCATTGAGTGCGCAAGTTACTGGCGGATTTGGTCAAGCATCTTTACCACAATTTGCACAAGCTTCACAAATACAACCCCAACAAACAGGAACAAATCCTTTTGCAAAAGCTCAACCAGAACCACAGTCAATCAATACTCAACCAACATCATCCTTACTTATACCAAATGTCACTGGTAGTACAAATCCATTCAGACAAAGTGTATTCGTTAATCAACAAACAGGTCAAGGATGGCAAACACAACAAAAGTCTATGGGCGGATTAGAGCAATTTACTACAATACCGGTCTTTCCACGACCTGGGCAGTGAATATCGTTAACTTTGACCATTATATCCTTTTACAATATCCTGTCAGTCAATTTTTCTGATTTATGGGAGTAATTGGATAAGAACTTTTTCCCATTATCTTATATACATAGCGTATAAATGAAGTTTATGATATCTTTGCATTACTAAAATCCATCTCAGGATGTTCCTCCATAAATTTCTTCAACATGTCCTGCTTCTTTGACTCGTCACTGGTCGGTAGTCCCCTCTCTTTCTGTTTCTGATCATACATCATCTTTTCCACCATTCCTCTCGTTTCTCCATCTAAATCACTTAATTTACTATTCTCCGGCACGATTTTTGAAGTATCGATTTTCGGAGCGGATGTTATGACATGAGGCCACCAAGTCATTTTATTAGCTTTGTCGAGATGTATTGCAATCTCCTTTTCTGACGACGAAGAGGATTTTGATTCTAACGTCCACGTAGATTCGTCTAGTAATATCGGAAAAGGAAATTCGCCCTGTAATCTAGTCAAAACTTTTATCCAGAAGAAAAAGCAAAGAAGAAGTATGGAGAACACATACATCTATCAATGCTTCCTGACCCTTGATTCCGATCTTCAAGCCTGTCTTTGTGAGTTTACAATCTATATCTCGTCCTTTGATATTTGCTGGGATAGGAATTGAAACGTCCAAATCCCCGACGGTTTGTGTCCATTTGTACGGTAATTTTGCTTGCTCAATCGCTTCATTCGCACGGGCTTCTGCGTCAGTTTTCTCCCGTTCTGAAGGAGTAGGTGATGTCGACATTTTGTGCTTCTTTCAATCAGTGTTTGTTTCTTCTCAACAGTCAAGTCATTGGAAATATTCAAGAGTGAAATTGAGGGGTAAATATTTCAAACATTCACCTCTCCCTTTCCCACCAACCATTTTCAAGCTCACGCACGTATTGGTATCTTTTACATAATGTCTAGCTACGAAGGTATGTCCTTCTTCTTCTCTCAACTATCTTTTTTCGGAAAGTAACTGATGTCTGAACCCAGTCGAGCACGACATCCCCACCCAACAATCTTCTTCCACACCCTCTCAACCCCCTCGTCGTCCTGACCTTTCGTCATTCTTCACCGCTCTCGAACGAGTCGACACCTCGCACGAACACCACCCGAATAACTCCCATTCTATCCCCGACCCATCAGAGATTTCCGCCGCGTTACGCATGCTCGCAGACGCGTTTACGGTGCGAAGTTCGGCGCGCACGTCAGAGTCTGAACAACACATCGATCCCCTGGCGACGCTGATCGAGTACCTTGATATACAAGCGCTGAATCCACCGAGAGAATTGCAGGGCGTGTCGGACGGGTTTCTGGCGGATCTAGAACGCGTGGCGAAACAAACGTTGAAAAAAGGAGACGTCTGTTCGATTTGTGCGAATGAGTTTTTGGAAGATCAGTTTCCTCTAGTGGTGAGGTTGGGGTGTAAAGGGAGACATATGTTTGATTTGGAATGCATCACGCCGTGGTTAAAGGTGAATCCGACTTGTCCGATGGATAGGGAAAAGTTGATAAAAAAGGAAAAGGTAGATGTTAAAAAGGAAAAGAACGAGGATGATGAGGAAGATTATGATGATATGTTTGCGTAAAAGGAAACATAATGTGGAATGATGATTAAAGGTGGTCATGTATATATGTACATTATATTACAAAATGTTCAATTATGATAAATTATTTGTCAATTGAGTTGTTTTTTATGAGACAGAGATGTAGGTCGTCGAGACATTAGTCGATTCCGTAATAATACTCTCAAATGACTTGGTGTCCATATTCTAGATCCTAAAAAGACAGTACCGGTCAATAACGCCAATGCACCAGCTTGATGTGCAGATGCAAGTGGTAAAGGAACCAAATATATCAAGGTAGTAATACCCAATGTGGCTTGCATCCATACTAAACCAACAACTAGACTTAAAGCATTCTTTACACGCAACGGTAATGCTGCTTGAACATTCTTGTTAAACTTAGTATAACTCCAAAATGCCATTATAGCAGTAAATGTAGTTGTAGCTAATATTCTATGATCAAGTTGTACAAGTGAAGGGTTCTCCAACATGTTTCTCCACCATAAATCAGACCGATCCGAGACGTGACTATAGAAAGGATCAAAAAGTTCTGCTTTCGGTGGTGTAAGTCCAAGACCCATATAAGGAAATTCATTGTATATCGACCCAGCATCTAAACCAGCAACTAGACCACCTGACATTGCAGTAACAAACACCAACAAAGTCAATGCCATGACACTTGTTTTAAACAGTCTCAATTTCGGATTTTGCAACATGGCCAACAACTTTTCCTCTCCCTGCGCATTCTTGATAATACTATGTTCTTTGAACACCGAAATTCCGTTCCAAAACATGGCCAAATAACATAAGAATGCCGTTCCCAAATGCGTAGTCAACCTGTATTGACTTACTCTCGGATGAGCTCCCGGAGCAAACAGATCATCTTTTAATCCACTCTTCACCATCCACCAACCAATCATACCTTGGAACCCAATCAAGCCCGTGATACCCAGTACTTTTACCGCCATTCTCCTCGTCATTCTCCTTCTTATAACAAAATACACCGCCGGCACTACAAAACTCATCCCGACGAATCTTCCCCAAGCTCGATGGATCCATTCCATCCAGTATATCTTTTCGAATTCCTCTCTCGTCATTCTAGAATTCAATTGTTTGAATTCCGGACTGTTGCGGTATAAAGCGAATTCTTCCTCCCAATCTTGCTCAGAAAGTGGGGGCAAGGAGCCAGTAACGGGCCGCCATTCGGTTATGGAAAGTCCTGATTCGGTCAATCGAGTGAGTCCGCCGAAGATTACGAGGCCGAATACGGAAAGAGAGGAGAGGAGGAGATAAGTTCCCACTGAGCGCGAGTTTGTTTCTGGCCATGAGGAGGGCTTGGATTTGGGAATCGAAATATCAGGAATAGATGTGATTGATGGAGAGGAAGCTGAGATGGTAGATTTGGGGGTGGAGGTGGACAGCGCTTGAAGTATTGAAGATGTCGAGGAGGGTTTAGAGATTTGTGGAGTAAGAAAGGCTTTTAGAAAAGCACTTTGGGATTTATAGCGAATGTGTAGAGGAAAGGGTTGAATGGGTGTAGTATAACATCTCGAACATAAACGAAACGTGCTCCGGAGTATCATTGTCGAGTTGTGTATACGAATGTATCAAAGTCTCAGATCAGATGGTCATGAAATAAATATGTTTGTCAATGACTTGGCGACGGTCGCCGAAAGATTTTTAAACCGCCAAACTGCCACAACGTAAAATCATAAAAGCAATAATACTATAGCGAGTAGTTGTAATTGTAATATAGTCGATTAATATAAATACTTGTACCATTCATAACATGCCACGGCCGAGTATTAACTTGGACTCGCTCGCAACGGACTCACATCAAGCAGCTCGTACATGCTAGCTAAACTGTCATAGAGGTGCTCTTAGTATTAAAGAACTCTAGTACTATTATTGCTCGCTATACGCTTAAACGCTGTCTCGAGGCCTGGCAAGACAAAGAGTCACCCGTGGCTCTCGCTAACAATAATGAGGATAATGTAGAGTAGAGCGGTTCTACGATTTACGATAACTCGTAGCGTTTCACTAAAAATGACTCGTAGCACGACTGAATTATGTTATTAATAGCAGAAGGACATACTATTACAGAAATGCTCGCAAAGCTCAATAGCTCTAGTGTAAAAATCAGTCAGCGTATACTTAAACGACGACTCTAAGAGTAGTAGACCTCTTCTATACAACTAATAGCACCTATAGAAGCGCTTTATACTTACATTAAACATTACTTCGCTTTTCTTCTAAATAATACTAAAACGGTCGTAGTGCTACACGTAGAGGGATACGGCAAGTTAACATTAGTAAGGTATCGACAAGCACGGAGAGGGCTTAGTCTTATAAGGCACGTTCCTAGTAAGCAGAAACTAGAAGAGCTTATATAAGTATAAGGGCTTTTATAGATAGAGTATAATTCTAGAAGAATCGAGGACTATGACGTATAACATCTCTATACTTACATACATAAAAAGCATAGTATCGTAAGGCGGTCTATGCTACTCGCTTTTTCTGTTATTACTTATAGGCTAACTCGTAATTAATAGTGATTTAGTATATAGAGTTACACGAAACATAAATCTAGAAGTATTTAAAGCTTAGCGTAAGCGTGTAAATACTTATTAAGGAGCTATCTCTATTCCTAGACTAGACTATATATAGTTAATAGATGCTTATTATAAGCTCGAGTATTAGGGTATTAAGATATATAGTATAATTAATATATACTCGTAGAATATAATATAGATATACGTAGGAAAAGTAGTAAGATAAAGGCATCAGTTTTCTCGTAATATATTGTAGTAGTTTCGTAAACAGCTTCTATACTACTTATTATACGTACTAATCGTAGAGTAGAAACCTCCTTACTTAGAGACTTTCATTATTATCTAAGTTACTTACTTCGTACTCGTAATAACAGTTTAACTATTAGCTTTTCTAATTACTTTAAGTACGGTACGAGTAAACAAAATCAGCGAATTAAGAGTTAGTAGAATTAGCTAACTACTTTATGTACTAGTAAGTAGCAAGGCCACTTTTAAGAGATGTTAAGTATTAGCTAATTTAGGACAGATACTTTAGGGAACTAGATTGCCTTCCTCGCTATTTATATGCCTATACTACGTATAGAGATACACGCATTTAAAGATTTATAGAATTGCTATTATATTAGAAAGTAGAAGAAGCGCGAGTATCTTATAAGTAGTATTCCCTCTATACTTTACGCTAATCGTAGTATTAATTAAGGTATTTTAATACTACGATTATATGTTAATACTACAAGATCTCTAATAGTTAGCTTTAGTAAGCAAATAGGCTACGAGTATAGTATATTATAAGCTTATAATTACTAATATAGATATTAATAAATACTTACCTAATAATATACTTTAAGTTTATAAGCATTATCTTTCTAGCCTAAGCTTTTTAACTATAGACAGAGAAGCATATACTATATCTAGTAATCAAGTTCATAAAGTAGCTTACTTACAACTTTGTGAAGTATTAAATTAACATATCAAAAATAGCTTATTACTAATTTTAGAAGACTCTCTAAGGCCGTTTATTAAGAATACTCTTAAAGAGCTACTTAAGCATATACTATAATAAGTAGCGAGTAACTTAGCTATAGTATTTAATACCTAATTGCGTGTAAAACTGCTTAGTAAGCCTACGTAATTAATAAGTTATAGTTAATAAATCCAAAAAAAAAATTTTATCCTACTCGTAACGCTCGTAGTTCTACTTGTAATCTAAATTGATATACTATAGATAATACTTTATTTAATAAGTAAAGAAGCACACGCAAATGTCGAGCAATTCCCTAATTGCCCTTAGTGTTTATTACGTAATCCTGCACATCTTATAGCTAGCTTGTAGTAGCTATAGTTACTAGTATTAAATAATAGAACAAGTGCTCCTCTATTTAATTCTAGTAACTATAATAAGCGTAAGAGCTCGATCAAGCTAATAGCAAGTCTAATAAGGAGCATGTTAATTACTCTAGCTCTTAAGTAAGCTAAAGTAATATAGTAAAAGTGATAGAAGAGATATATACTTCTATATAAGTATGTAGTAGCGTGTAGGACCTCTAGCTTATAGTAGCTATAGATATAGACTAATTGCTGACTTCGATAGATGACTCAGAAGTCAGACTATATATATTTGTGTGCGCGTGCCAAGACGCGTCACGTGATACTTATCCGTACTTACTAGGGTTGTCCTATAATAACTGCCTCCCCTCTCTAGCAGCTTGACCCTAAGTCGTTTCGGGTAGGCTATAGGCCTGTCTTTCGCTTACTTTTACCTTACGAGAGCCTTGCGGATACCTTACAAGTCGCAGGATTTTGCGACCCTAGTGTCTCGTAGGCCTTGGGCTTTTAGATCTAAAAACTTCGAGAGACTTGCTACTCGAGCGCGATTCGAACCTTAAACTAGGCGTTTTCGCCTTACTAGGCAGAAGTATAACCACATTAGGTTTAGGCTTCTAGGCTAGCTTCCCACATATTAGCAGTCGTTCGCCTGTCTATTATTAGCGTTTATTCACACATTTACTTACATTAGGTCGTAATCGGTCGCAAGCATACTTTCACTCTTTATGTCGCATCTTTGCCTTATAACTAGCTTATGAATTTCGTGAGGCATTTAGGGAACGAAGCTTTTCACTTTGTTGTCGACGTATAAGCGTTAGTGAATAATAATAGCCCGCTTTATTCGTGAAATTCTAGATTAGGAAATTCGAGAAAGCGTGAAGGGTGAACGTAAGCGTGAATGTGAGAGTGAGTACGAGTGTAAATGTGAAGATAGTAGGTATAAAGGTAGTGCCTTTTCCCTTCGTTACTCCTTCTTCTCTTCTTTATCTTCTTATAACATCAATTTTCTACTACCGCTAGCATTTCTTTCCCCTTGCAACTTTTGGCTATTAATAGCCTAACATAAGCGCTCCCTATACTTCCTATAGGTTTGTGCCTATAGCTAAAGTCTACGAAGAAGATCGCCTCCCCCTAGTTAATACTTATGCACGCTATGCGTAATACTTCAACGACCTTAATTGTAAGCATACTAGTATTCTAGGTATAACTTAGCTAATTGTTCGTAGGTAACTTATGCGATAGTTAATTTATTCCTAGCCTAACTTGTAAGTGTTCTACTTGCTCTACTCCTTCTAACGGGCACGAATGCTATCTAGTAGACTATCTACCACTTTTCCCCTATCTTAATCGCCTAGTAAGAGCTCGTCGTCTCGCCTTAGAGGTCCCCTAATCTTAACCCATATAGTATGCTAGTACCTTCTTAAGCTTGAATAATACTTAGGTGGACTTTATCCCTCTACTTCGTCGTTAGTAGACTACTTGCGCCTAACGTCACTAGACGTTTTGACAGCAGGGGCAATCGATTGTTCTAGCAGAGGAGGCCTTAGACGCTCAGGAGCGTTAAACTAGTACTATAGAGCGCTAGGCACAAATCTTTAAGGCTCTTATTACTATAAGTCTCGTCTTAGTCGTTTACATTTATTTAGCTAACTATTTATAGCGTTCAGCTCTAGCTGCTACTAACCTTAGGGCTATTAATAACTCGCCTATTCCTTTCTGCTTAAACGACTATTATTAACGCACGCCTTTAACAAATACGATCACTAGGTAAGCAACTACTCTCTCTAGTCCTTCTAATGCTAGTCGTCCTCGCGATAGTTAATCTACCTCCCCTTAAGATTAGCCTCTCGCTAACTAGATCCCACCCCTAGTTATTACCCCTCCTAGGTTAACTATAGAGCAGATCTTATAAGCTGTCTATGCTAACTTACACCCTGTGCCTCTTACACCTATTAGCATATCCTCGGACTCTTCTTTTGCACCCTCTTAGGCTTCACCCCCTAGATCTCCTTACGTCTCTCTGCTGCTAGCGCCTAAACTCGATCGTTCGTACTATTAGGCTAGTATTAGCGCCATGATTAATCTAACAATCTACTACCTTCTCGCTAGTTCTTGTCGCTTACGCGTTAATCTCTACGTTAAGCTGGTCGCTAACAGGCTTCCTATGAGCGTCGCGACACGTTTAGGAGGAATATTAAGTAATGTAGATAGATAGTATAGAGAACGTAACCTATGAAGAAAAGGGTTCGTCAGGACAGGTTAGATAGAGAAGGGAAATAAATCAGCATAGTATTAGCGTTAGCATATTATAATAGCATTAGCATTAGCATTAGCATTAGTATTAGCATACTAAGCGTTACTTAAACATAAATAAAACTTGACTTTTTAGGTACCTTACTTCTTCCTAGCGTTTAGCTACCTTTAATTTTGTCTTTATATTAAACTTGTTAACTAGCTCTTATAAGTTCCCTGCCGCTTCTATATTAATCTATTAGTTGTATTCCTCTAGCTAATTAGTCTACTTAACGAGATATTACGTTTCGCTCTTCCGTTTCCTTATGTCTAGTATCTCTTCTACTTTGTATTCTACGACCTTATCTATAACTAAGGGTTCCTATAGATTCACTTCTTTACCCTTCCTAAGGTAATATAGCTTTAGTAAGGATACATAAAACACATTATATACTAGGAGGTTTGTTAGTAAGGCTAAGTAGTAGGCTTACTTACTGATCACTTCTATAATGTAGTAAGAGCTAGCGAACCTTACGGTTAGCTTCTTGTAGGGCTGCCTTAGCCTAATGTTCTTTACGTTTAGTAATATAAGGTCCTATACGTTATAGCTCTTTAGTAGGTGCTTTTTATTATAGTGTAGGTCTTAGCTAGTATAGGCCCTCTTCTAGCACTCTTTTATTACGTTTTGCTTACGCTCTATCTCCTAGATTCTTTGCTCTATAGCTAGTACTTCCCCTTCCTATAGCTCGCCTTAAGTTAATATATAAGTACCTTTAATATTAGGGTTATATACGTGTATTATGTTAAAGGGTAACTTCCTTATAGTAGTATTTATAGTATTATTTGCTACAAACTCTACTAGGGGCAGCTATTTTAACTATTAGTCTTGTTGCTCTAAGTAGTAGCAACGTAAGTATTGCTTTAGGGTCTAGTTTGCTCGCTCTGTCTAGCTATCTATCTACGGGTGAAACGCTATTAACAGCCGTTTCTTTATCCTTATATAGTAACAGATGTTAGACTAGAAGGCCGAAGTGAATACTGACCCGCGGTTAGACATAATGCTGTTAGGGGTTCTAAATCTTATAAACACCTTATTAACTAAGGCGTCTAGCAGGCCTTTAGACGTGATCGTCGTCTTGTATGCTATATATATAACAAACTTAGAAAATCTGTCTACTACTACTAGAATGGAATTTGATATACCTTCCTTATTCTTACTAGGTGGTAAGCCTGTTACGAAATCTATCGTGATTTCTTAGAAGGGGCGATCTAGTAGGGGTAGTGCTTAAAGCTCCCTATAAGGCATGTGCTTCTTTGATTTTGACTTTTAGTAGATAGTACACGACTTGTAATATTCTTTCACGTTAAGGTATAACCTTAGCTAGACGTACTTACGCTAGATAAGCTCCTCAGTTTGGGCTTTGCCAAAATGTCCTGCTATAGGATCGTCATAATACATAGAGATGATTTGCGATCTTAGTGCTTCATCCTTAGGTACATATATAGCGTCTTTAATATAAAGGAGGTCATCCTTTATTTCCTTAGTTACTACTCTTGTGCGAGGGTTTAAGTAGCGTTATGTAGAGGCGTCTAACTTAGTTAAGGCCTTAATAGTCTCTAGTAGGTCTTCTAACAAGGGTTTGTAAGGCTCTTTATTACGACAGATAGCTACTACTATAATCTTTACTAGACCCTTACTAGTCTATTAACGTTTTAGTTTATGGCTCACAGCCCTCGTGGCGCGTGTGCTTATTTGCGACACGGTTACTGCAATTCTGCGTACTAGACACGTGTCGTCTTTCGTTTCTGCCTCCTATAGCCTAAGCTTGTTCTAGAGGGTAGGTAGGAGATATAGAGCTATCTCCTACATCTTTATGTCCTTTTCGTAGTCTAGACGTCTTAATGGCCTATTAGTAGGATTCTTAGTCCTGGCCTGATGCTCGATAGTGAAGTCGAAGGCTATAAGGTATGTTGCCTACCTTGCTTACTAGCTATTTAGTTTTGTGGTTCCTTGAAAACCTTTAAGATTGTTGTAATTAGACAACACCTTAATAGTATACTACGCCCTATTAAAGTAGTGTCTCTAATGCTTAAAGCTCTCCACGATTGCTAGGAGCTCCTAGTCGTGTATAAGGTAGTTCTTTTCGGCTTTAATGAACTTCCGTAACTAGAACGTAATTAGGTGCTATTGTGAGCATTCCTCCTTAGGGTCTTACTATAATAAGATCCTAGAGGCTACAAAGTTTGAGACATTAGTCTCTAGCTTAAGCTTTGCCTACGGCTTATAGTACTTTAGCATAAGTACCTTTATGAAGGCGTCTCTTAGCGTCTTAAAAGCACGCTACTCGACATCTGTCCACACGAGTAGCCCTAGCTTCTTACCCTTAACGGACCCCTTCATAAGTGTTGTTAGCAGCTAGGCGATCTTCGAGTATCCCTCGATAAACCTTTAATAGTAATTAGTAAAGCCTAGGAACACTTGTACCTCGCGGAAGGTTATAGGCACTAGCTACTTTAAGATAGTAACGACGCGCTCCGGGTCTATAGATATGCTATCTATAGTAATATAGAAGCCTAGGAAATCCACAGAGGTGTAGTAGAAATCGTACTTCTTAGGATTCGTATATAACGAATACTTCTGAAGTCGTTCTAACACCTGTCTTAGGTGCTCGTCATGCTCTGCTTCGCTCTCGCTAAAGATCAGGATATCGTTAAGGTAGACAACACAAAAGACATCTACTAAGCCTACTAAGGCTTTGTTAATATATGCCTAGAACGTAGCTAGAGCATTAGTAAGCCTAAATAGCATTACTAAGTATTTAAAGTGCTTATAACAGGTGCGGAAGGCTATCTTCTACTCGTCTCCCTTTCGGATTTAGATCTAATAGTACGCGTCCTTTAGGTCGATCTTAGAAAACACCTTTAAGCGTGCTAACTAGTCTAGCGTCTTGCTTATTAACGGTAGGGCTAGATAGTTCTTAATAGTGACCTAGTTTAGGCCTTAGTAGTCGACACATAGTCGTAAGCTACTATCCTTCTTTAGTACAAACAAGATAGGCGCACTAGCTAGACTTTCTAAGTGCCGGATCTAACCCTTTTCTAAGGCTTCCTCGAGATATCTCGACAGCTCCGTTAGCTCCGATAGAGACAGGCTATATAGTAGCTAGAATAAGGGCGCGGCCCCCGGTTCTAAGTTAATTAGATACATAGCATCCTCGTGAATAGTTTCTGTTAAGGGGGGACTAAAAACGTCCTCGAAGCCCGATAAGCTAGCTAGGAGCGTAGAGACCGCCCTTATACGGAACTCCTCTAGCCCTTCTAGATAGGTCGCGTTAGAAACTCCTTTAACGCGCACTACTAATATCACGTAGTTAGAACCCTCTAGTTCTGCTATAGTGACCTACGTAATATTAGCTAACTTGATGTCGTAGCTAAAACGCTATTTGTCCGTCCTTACGTTCTCTTAGACGTTCTCCTACTATCGCTATAGGCGACCTAGGATAATCTCATCTTTCGGACTAAGGTCTACGGCATAGAAGATGTCGGTCGTTGTCTTCTCTACTCCTAAAGAGTCAGAGACCTAAACTTTTAAATAGTGAGCCCTATAGACAAAGCTATGCCTTCCTTAAAAGTCTATAGCTTACAGGAGCTTGGCGTCCTCTAATTCTAGTAGCTCCCCTTTTATAACTAGTTGCTAGGAGACTACGTTAAAGTTAGCCCTACTATCTATTAGGAACTATGCTTATAGTAGCTCTTAGTTAGTTATGACCTTACCTTATAACTTAATTATAAGGGTAACCTTAACTCTATTAGATAAGGCCTACTACGCTATCGCGCGAGCTACTCTTGCTAGTGTCGGCTTGTATAGCCTACTACCTTACCTATATAGACGCTTAGCCTATCTATATAGTCGACTTACTTATCTATAGGGCGCCTTACCCTAATTAGGAATTAGACGTATCGCGGGACGCTTCTCTAGATACTTAGTCTAATAGTTAGATTCCTTATAGCCCTTACTATAATACGGACATCTTAGACTAGAGTCTCGACGATGCTCCTTAGCACTGTCCTTCCTTAGGGCATAGCCCGAGCGTTAGCCTTACGACGCGTAAGACTTGTTCCTATCGTGCCTTAGCCTTTTAGAGTCGCAGCCCTTGTAGCTGTCGTGCTCCTGATCCTCTGTTCGCTTAGACAGAATTTAGTAAGTGGTCTCGTAGGAACGAGCTACATTAATTATTACCTCTCGTATAAGCGGGATTTGCTTTATCTCTATGATCTTATTTCTAAGATATAGCTTAAACTATGCTAGTAGGTAGTAGGCCCGAACTTCTTTAGGCATCTATAGTAATAGATCCTTGTACCTAGCTACCTAAGCTACAAAGGAGTTAACTAACTAGTTGGCCCCTTACGTATTTATAAAGTAGTCTAGAGCAGACTTTATCTTTAACAACGGTGCGTTACTAACACATCGCATAATAAAGGACTTAAACTCTAACATTATGAACCCGTCTAGCAATTCTAGATCGGGGTGTTCCCTTTGCTAGGTATCCTTAGCATCTCCCTTAAGGCGAGAGGCTAAGTCTAGCACTCGGCTGAACTCCGTTAAGTATGCTTCCGCGTTAATAGTAAAGTATAACTTGCCGTCTTTTAGAAACTCGTTCACATACTATAAGCTTTTCCTAAAGAAGTCCTCTACAGCTTTTCCTTGTATGCCCCCTAGCCTACGATAGTAATAAGGTCTACCCCCGTGCCTACTGTCCTACGCGACGCTAACAAGCTCGCTAGCCTTGTCTATAGCGTCTGCTATTATCGACATAGAGTCGCTAGGCCCTAGGGTATTTACAACTCGTCCTAGTAGGCTTCTCGCATACGCGGGGCCTACTATAGGCAACGGGTTATTATTTCCCTAGCGCATAGCCTTAGCCTACTTACGCATTTCTCTTAGCTCGCTAGCTACTCGCAACTCTTCTAATTCCCTAACTAACTATTGTCTCTTAGCTTTATAGATACGCATAACGCTAGCATGCTATTATTCCGCCTATACTAGGTCGGTAGGAAGGATTAGAAAGGCATTAGGGTCGAGTTATAACCCGGTTACGAGTAGTTAGGTTGCTAGACTGTTGCGACCTAGCGTGTAGCCTACTATAGACCTACGAGCCTACTCGTCTTTGAGGCGTAGCTCGTTAGTAAGGAGATAGGCTAATTCATCTATGCGAGTGACCGTCGAATCGCTCGCTTTATCTCTAAGGGGGACCTGCTATACGTATGCGTGTTCTATCCTCGAAATCAAATAAGGGATTTTCTTGAAATCCTACAAGTTACTACCTTAGGTTAGCAATTAGAATTAATAGAAGAGATATATACTTCTATATAAGTATGTAGTAGCGTGTAGGACCTCTAGCTTATAGTAGCTATAGATATAGACTAATTGCTAACTTCGATAGATGACTCAGAAGTCAGACTATATATATTTGTGTGCGCGTGCCAAGACGCGTCACGTGATACTTATCCGTACTTACTAGGGTTGTCCTATAACAAAAAGAGGTTTTAGAGCAAGAAGCCTATACGTACTAACGCTAGCTTAAAATCGTTATTAATAAGGACAGTAGTCGTCTTAAAAGCTGTTATAAGTATACCTAAGGCGCATTATTATATAAAGATTACTCTATAGACTACGCGTATTATAGAGCTAAAGAAGACAAAAAAATTAGTTCTTAAGGATTACGAATAGTTATGCAAGTAGGTTAATAGATTCTAATAGCTTAAGGTTAACTTAAAGATACAAGGTAAGTAAGCTAATCTAGGTCTATTTCTAGAGTTTCTATATAAGCGCCGCGATAAAATGAAGGCTCTACTACATCTACGAGAAATGTCGAATTATTACTAGCACTATTTTACAATATTACTACTAGTAACTATTAAGGATAGCCTTATTAACACAAGTACGTTATCTAAAGCTTGCTTTATAAAGGCGAGTATTAATAAGATACTTATTAATTTCATAACATAGACTAAAGAGGCTATAAGAAGTAGAAATATTAAATACTACGAGATTAATATCGTAGTTAAAACGACGGCTTGTAAATAGATTGTATTTTAGCGAAATCTAGCTCTACGAGTAAGGCTAGAAGAAGAAGAGGAAGCTACGAGAGAGAAACAACGTAATAATAAGAGGATTAAAGATTAGTGTAAGTAAGTAATAGAAGATAAAAAAATTACTATAAAATGTAAGCGTGCTAAGCATAAGCGAGTTGAACATATAGAGTAGTAAGAAAAGGAGGAAAAAGTAGCTCGCAAAAAGCAAGCTAAGAAGGCTAAGCTTGACCTATTAATAAAGGAGCTATATAACGATAATACGTTTATAGATATTAATAAAGTTTGTACTCGTATCTACTTATAGAGTATTCTATTAATACTATTTATATTAGATATCTATAAATACCCTTATTAAATCGATTAATCTTACTAGTTCCCCTATTACTAGTACTATAGATAAGGCAAAATCGAAGTCTAGTATAGACTTAATCCTCACACGCTTACGAGAACCTATACTTAGTTCAAAAACTTAGAAATAAGTACTAAATAATCTACATAGTTCTCGTGTATCTCCTTATACTTTAGCTTATACTCTAATATCTAATAATAATAAGTCTATAAGCATAAGTAGTTACGAGAGTGCTATAAGTAGGGTAAAGGTTAAGAAACGTTATAGCGATTCGATTAGTAGTAGATAGAGTAAAAGATATAAATTATTAGCTTAAATCGTAGTATATAAGACTTACAATATTTTGTATACATTTATTAAGTTTTAGTAATAAAATAACGCTCATTTAAAATAATGCTTATTTAGTAATTAAATAATGCTCATTTAATACTTTAGAAAATACGTAATAATTAAAAAATGCTTTGTAATTTACAAAAAAATGCTTCATAATCTATAGATTACTTCCTACTTATACGTAGCTCGCCTATTACTTACTAGGCTACTAGTACTCTTCTTTATTATCTACCTTAGCCTTGCTTTACTACTCGTCCTTTATTTATTAGAGTCTTTTACTAGCACGATCTATTATATTCTATACTTTATTTATCTAATCCTTCATCTTTACGAGGGTATCCTCTATTATAGTAAAGCGCTTTACTAAGTTAACTACTTATTTATAAGTAGTAAGAGTAGCGTCTTCCTTATCCTAGATTTCCTTATTACTTATAAAGAACTTATAAGGAGAACGAGAGTCTTTTATGTAAGTAGCATAGATTTTTAATAAGCTATTACCTATAATGTAGCATCTATAGCCTTTCTTAGTATAGCGCTTATAAGGACTTATAGCATCTTTACTAGTACTTGTTTCTATAATAATGCGAGCCTTATTAAATTTTTGTAAGTTATTCTAGCATCTATTAGTCTTCTTCTTACTTATATAACACTCTTTGACCTAGCTAGCCTATTTTTCTAGCGAGTAGTACTAATACTTCTTGTCGTTACATTTAGGACGTATATACTAGATAGTAGCATCCTTTTTAATTAAGGTAACTAGTAAAGTAGTTAAAGTCGTAGCCTTTTTAATAGCAGATACACGAGTAGCCTTCACGCGAGTAGTAGCTATAGAAGACAAAGTAGGGGTACTCTTCTTAATAATAGAGGGGGTATTTTTTGTAGATTTTTTGCGAGTAGCTATAGGTGTTAGTAAAGAGGTAGAACGTAAAGGAGAGGGAGCTATAGTTATTAGAGGAGGGGTAGTAAGTGTTTAAGTCGTAGGATAAAAGACCTCGTTTATTACGTTATTATTTGCTGTCTTATTAGCTTCTTTATCGCGAGTGTTAGGTCGATTTATAAGCTTAATAAGATCTTATAAGACAGGACTAAATTAATTAATTAATTAGCGAGTGCTATAATAGAGCATAACAAGACTTACTTATTAAAAGCATATAGCATTTTGTATAATTATTTTTATGTATATAGTATTAGATAAGAGTTATAAGATGTGTATAAAAGAAGAAGAAGAATTCTTATAAAGTACTAATAATAAGTTATATATAGTGAAATATATATTTACTTATAGCGAGGTGAAGTAAGTACTTACAATAAATTGATACAATTTGCGACTAATTAGTAAATATATTTAATTAGTATAATAAAGAGAAACTCACGAGAAGGATACGATAAATATAATAAAGAGAGATAAGCACTCTCTTATTAGTAAGTAGGGCCGGAACGAGCAATCAAGCGATTAGTAAGGAGCAATTAATAAGTTCTTAGCTACTACGACGTCGTTATTATTTGTTATTAGTTACGAGTGCTTTTATGATTTTACGTTGTGGCGGTTTGGCAGTTTTTGCACCTTTCAGCGACTGTCTTAGCAAAACTTTCACTACATTTTCACCTCATTACAAACTTTCTGTACACGAGTGTATATATTTGCTATAGATTTGTCAAATAAATAAGTACGACCATACCAGTTAGAAAGTACTCCCTCTCGTCCGCTCGGGCCTGTCAAACTTACTAGGGTATAGTTAGTAGTGAAGTGGGTGACCATTCGCGAATCCTGTATGTTGTACTTTTTGTTTATCGCGAATCCTGTATGTTGTACTTTTTGTTTACTGAACCTTTTTTTGATTAATTTCACTCGTGGCTCTTGTTGAATTTCAATGTAATACTTTGATTCAAATAATTATATGTCTCAGAAGATATAGACCAATTAAATACATACTGTACATAAGAGTATCGTCAACATAAATTCATCACTTCATGAGAAAAAAGGTCGTTTTACACGTTTCTCTGCACTAACTTCTCTACTAAGAGTGCTTTGTCCTGATCGTCTACGCTTCTTATCTGTCGTATTGTCAACTGCCATTACTCGCACAGGTTTAGGACTATCCATTTCCAACAACTTAGAGTCTTGTATAACCTCTTTGATAGCACCTTTGGACAAACATGTATCAATATGAGCGTTGAAAGACCTTTCTTCCGCCACCTGTGCAAGTCCGCATACAGGACAATCCCACATCTCCTCTTCTTTTTTGACACAAATGTCAGATTGTCCATCTTCGCCTGCATTCTGCATATTAGCATGTGCCAAAGCTTTACTGATCGAGCGTTCTTCTTCAAGAATAGCTCGCCAGGCAAATCCATTATCATGTTTTCGTTCGAGAAATGCTCGATGTTCTTCATCATCTTGCTTTAGGTCGGAATGAATTTTTTCGTACTCTTGTGAAAGCTGCTCGATTTCTTTCAATTCATCTTCTCGTTCTGCTTGAGCCGCTTCCTCGAATTCTTCATCCGGCCAACGTTCCCATCCTGCTTGATCATCGTCGCTATTAATTTCACTACTACGATTTCTTGCGTCTTGGTCTGCGTTAGTGATAGTTGAATTGGCAGCACGTTTACCAAAAAAGTTTGCAGACGCCTTCTTCAAACTAACCAGATGCGTCAACCTCAATCCCATCAAACGTAGTTTGAAATTAGGAAACTCATTCGTCAATTTAGTCAACATGGGTAGAGAATATTTATACAAATCATCTGCTAGATGTATCGCTTTTGGAGGTGCAACTTGTCTTGTAAACACTTCATAAGTATGCAATTTTATCTTCAGTACCAGTGTCTTTCCTTTGAACTGCGTTCTATCACAATCCTTTTCGAGTTCATCAGCAATCCATCGAAGTTTTTCTCTCAATTCATTTGGATCACTCATGTCATGAAATGTACTTTCCGTACCAACACTTTTCCGTTCATGATCTTCAGCAGGACAAACATCTGTACGACCTAATCCGAGATAAACCGTCATTAAAAACTCGAAAGCTTTCTCACCGAAAAGCTTGCTCAGATATTGTCGTTGTCCATATATTTCTCCACAGGTTTTTACACCAATAGCGTCGAGTTCACGTTCAAATACGCGTCCGATTCCGTTGACTTTCCGAGTTGGCAAGTCTCTCATGAAAGAGACTATGGTATTTCTATCAGATAGTAATCGAAATTGACCATTAGGTTTATTCTGATTCGAACATATCTTTGCCAGTTTTGTATTAGCTGCAATACCCGCAGAAATTGTGATTTTGCAAGTCTCGTGGACTTCTGCCCGCATTTGATTTACCGCCTCTTCAGGATCCATGCCATGTTGTTCACAATACGGTGTAAAGTTCATATATGCCTCGTCAATACTCGCACTCTCAAACTTCGGATCATATTTCATCAATACAGCTCGAACCTCCTTTGCTTTTTCAGCGTATTTTGCAAAATTACCAGGTACATGGATGAGATCTGGACACAATTTATCCGCTACAAAGCCCGCCATTCCACTTCTACAGCCGAATTTTCTAGCGTGATAATTACATGTCGTCAATACACCTTTTCCGACAGCGAAAGGTACATCTTTCAATTCCGGTCGTTCGATTTCTTCGACAGCAGCATAGAATGCATCACAGTCGATATGTACAATAGCTTGACTCAAATCCCTACTCAGTTCAAGCTGAGCAATCTTTTCGTCTGCTCGTCGTAAATCATTTCTCAAATCTAATTTTTCTAATTGTTTCTTCCTCGCGAGTATCCTCTCAATCTTCAATGTGAGATTCTTATCTCTGGTCTCTTCGTTGTTGAAGTATTTACTGCCTTTTGATGCATTGTAAATGATCTCCGCAACCTTTTTCTGATCGACATTGTCTTGACCGGCTTTTGTTAAAGATGGACCTAATAGAGAATGCTTCAAGCTCTTGTGTTGGGTCGCAGGTGGTGCAGCAATGTTATCGCCATTTTCCATTCTTTTCCATGTTTTTGTAAAGAAGTTGTAGTGGCAACTCCTTGGTTCAGTGTGTCACAAAGAAGAAAAATCGCTGTATACAAAAATGTGTAGGAAATATTTCACGTCTTTAAAATTCGTCGCGTCGAACGTCAACGCGTGGTAATTAATCGAGTTGATACACAACACGGAGCAGTTGGTATATAGTCGAGTCACAAGGGACTTTAGGATGTTCTAGAATTCTATGTTTTGTGCAATATATACAATCATAAATAAGAACGAGCATAACAAGTCATTATTCTTCCTTCATGTTACCAATCTTGGCGGCTCATCATTCAACACTTTCGTAGGAGTTGACGGTGTCCAAACTTTTCTTTCATTGCCTAGAATGACCCTGTCATAAACGTATGGTGTACCCACAATGACGAAAGGAAGAGCGACAATCAATGCTGTGAGGTGTCGTGCCATACGTTTATAATTTGGGGGTAACTTGCCTGTTCGGGCCACCTCATCTGCCACTTGTACTACATGTTCGGGCGTTTCTGAGCTGTCTGGAGTAGTACCAGAAGTTACAGGAGGTGGCATAATTGTAGTCTCAACGGTAGAGGTTGGTTGTGTGTCAATTACTGAGGCTGATTCGGCTTGTACTACTGCGTTTGCGGTTTGCGCCGTATCGGAGATCACGCCGGTGGGGAACGATTGCGCTACTGTGACTGATGCGGCAGGGGACATCGGCAGAGCTTCATGCTCCTTCACTGCTTTGTTATTACGTTTCCTTGAGCTTGCTGTAGCGATTTTCTTCGTTGTTGTTTTAGGTTCAGCGATCGGAATAGCAGCAGATGTCTTTTTTATTCGTGTAACCTTGACAGCCTTTGGCACCTCTACAAGATCTTTCGCCGTAGCTTTTCTCACTCGCTTTTTAGCTGTACTGTTTGACGCTGAACCGTCCACTTCCGCCTGTTCAAGAGGGGATTTTGAAACTTTCCTCGCAGCTGTCACTGCTGTCCGTATATTTAATTTGTTGTAATATGCTGTGAGGACACGGCAATTCCGTATCTCGGTAGTCTGACATATTGTATTTGCAACTCGCGGTATTACGCGAAGATAATTCATATTTTTTATGCTGCAAGTGCTTTTCACGATTGGAATGTCGTAACGCTGTGCATATAATTTTTGTTGACAAATGGAGAACCACAAACGCGTTTTCTGGAACGGTATAATGTGGTAGGGCTGAAACTTAAATTTATGTAATCTGGTTCCTTGCATGTTGCCAAGTTTTAGCATGACGAGACATCATTATGCTATGTTGCCTTTCAACCGAAATTAGGACAATTCGGCTTATGATGTTGTTGGATTGCCCATGACTACAATCACAACTCGAGATTGCCTATTATAATGAGATTGCAGGTGATCATTGCCGAGTTTTACTTCAGTCGATACCCGCACTTTTTCTGTCGGCCTTGGAATACAAGAGGAATCTCTTTCCGCCCACATCTTCAAGTATTTGCGTGTATCACGGTGATTTGCTTGTTTCATTAAGCTACTGTGCTTCGCTGTACAACAGCCTTTATCAGGACAAAGGTCCTCGGCAGTTTCATCGACTGAAACTTAAGAAATGCGGGGCGCTCGGTTTCGTTTAGGCTTTAAAGTTTTAGGAATCGATTGCGTCAGAGTGCTTCCCCCGATTTTCACATGATGAATTCAATATGTCATCATTTTTTATTGGTTATAGTTCTTGTCAAACATCTGCCATTCAATAATATCATACTCGATTTGTCTTTCCATATTCCTTCCACTGCCATCGTTATATGAGCAGCACACTAAATTTGAAACATTCACTTTACCTATATATTCACATCTTTAGCTAGGCATGCTTGAGGGTCGTATAGTTGCAAAATCAATCTAGGAGACAGTACAGCCTATAACATCTCTCATGCCAACATTGTCAAAAAGACCACAAATTCATGTCATTCCCGATACTCATTACATAGTCTACTATGGCGATCATGCAGAAGCAGAGTCTTATACTCTACGAGGAGTGGTTAGATTGGAAACAGCAGAGGCTATTAGTATAAAAGGAGTTAGGGTACGACTAGAGGCCAAGAAAAGGATAGGGTATGTTCATAACCATCCCAAAAACTGTCTGTCTGCCGTGACTGATGGTAAATAGATGGTATGATGCGCAACCAATCGGCGGAGAAGAAACATACTTCAAAACAACGACAGTCGTAGCTGAGAAAGAGTTGGGAACTAGCGGAACACATAAGGTCAGAGATGGTGTTACAGAATGGTCATTCGAGTTGAAGTTAGACGCGAATCTACCCGAAAGTATTGAAGGATATCAAGATTCTTGGCTAATATATACTCTTCATGCCGAGATTGAACGACCAATGTGGAATCAAAAGAGGTTGAGAGATAGAAAACATATCAGAGTTGTGCGTACGTTGGCATTGGATAACATGTCGGTCCCTACAAGTCGAGCTCATGAGGATATATGGGCGAACAAGATCAGTTATAGTGTCGCTATACCGCAAGCTACAATTGTATTTGGCACTTCAATAATTGTCAATATTTCGATTTCACCTCTCAGAAAGGGCATCACTTTTGGTGCGGTAGAATTGATTCTGAAAGAAAATGCTCACAAGATATTCAGCGCGACTCCTGATTGTCGCTGTTTAGGTAAATATGTGACAGACGATGAAGTCGAAGTAGCAAACACAACTATAAAATTTCCGTCTGATGCAATGATTGTCTTTGACGGAGAGACTGTAGAAAATCCAATCATGGAAGATGAAAGATATCGCTTTTCGTTGAGGTTGCCGTTACCAAAATCATTACAGAAATGTCGACAAGATGTGGAAGACCCATCAATACGTATTACACATAAGCTGAAAGTCACCGTCAACATCATTAATCCTGAAGGACACAAATCGCAGGTAAGAGAAAGAAATAAAAATCCATAATAATAACGACATTGATTTGGCTGACGGTTTACTTACCTAGCTTAACTGTACGATGCCGATCAGATTATTTATTTCACCAAATCTACCAATAGGCAATTCTTCGGAAGTAGATTCCTCTGGAAATCATCTGAGTGAAGAACAACTTAATAATCGTGGAGATGATGCAGCTCCTCCGTTATATGCACATCATCAGCTAGATGAACTGTTTGAGGATGTACAAATTAGTGGATATCAAACAGCCATTCCTAGTGGCATGACGTCTCCGATGGGTCCATTAAGTCGTACTGGCTCTACGGATAATCTACTCATGCTCAGACATACTGTTCCCCTTGATCATGAAATCAATTCAGCGGCTTTACGTACTAGGTTAAGCTCACTATATGAAGATCCAAATCACAGCAATCCATCACATCGACAAATTCTCGCTGCAACGAATGCTTCAGGAGTGAGTAATATGCTGAGAAATCTGTCCATTCCAGAAATGATGGATCAGAGTGTAGATCCATCAACTCCGGCAACGCCACCGCGTCGAGTTGCGTCAGACTCACAAGCTGGTCATATAGCAACGACTGATGATCAAGGTGATCTAGCTATACATCATCTCACTCGAACACCAAGTTATACTACTGCTTTGCGGGACGTTACACCTCTCACTCCAATCGACGATCATCCACCATCCTATGCAGCTGCAACATCACATCCTCCTTCTCCAAGAGGAAGCATCTCTGGTTCATCGACTCATCCGTCGAGTCAAAGTCATTCGAACACCGTCAGTCCAAAGACGTCGCGACAATCATTGGTCAATCGTACGAGAGTTGATACGTTAGCATCAAGACATGATGGACCTGTACTTCGACACGCTATATCAGCCTTGATGGAAAGTTTGCCATCAAGTCCGACAACAGCGACTTCACCTGCAGATACCTTGAGAAGACAATCACTTCCAAGGTTAGATACAAGGAGATCTTCAATTACGACTGTAACGGCCTCGGCTGCTTCTTCGGCCACTTTGAGAGGCAGCCCCAACCCAGACCTTCATCATGATCATTAATTAGTCTTTACTAAGCATTAAAACAATGAAATGATTGAAATTCTGTATATATCATGTGAGCATTGTGTATGTAAACTATCATTCTGTTCGTTGGTTTTTCTTTTTTTGATTCGAGATGTACAAGGTTTCTGAATCGTAAAGTTGTCATTGTTGAGTCATCAGATCGTCCAGATCGACTCTGAAGAGTTGTTGTATAAATGAGAGATCATGCCAGTATAGTGCTAAACTATCATGCGATATAAGGAACAGCTCGGCAGGGATATATTCGTCTATTTTTCGTCAGCATGCATTGTATTAGATCAGCTTTGCGTATTCAACATACCACTTTGAGAATTCAATTGATGCTGCCCACTATCTACATGTCCTACAGCACGTACAACCCTCGCCCCGGTAAATTCCTCCTCTTCTGCTATGCGTAATGTGCCATTATCACTAATATCAGGAGCGATAAAAGTATATTGCCCTCTAGGTATGTTAGGGTCACCGGTGAGTTTTACAGCTACTATCGACCCGCGATTTGTTTGACCATCATCGTGGTTGCCTTTCAACGGTGAGTCTTGCTGTGGGTCTACACTATCCACACGTAACCACTCACGTACCCCGTCTATCTGTCTCGGCTTCAAATCAAGAGATTCGATAATTCTTTCTGTATCAAGCTGCGTGACAAGAATAAATTCAGAATTGTGAGCACCATAGTCACCGCTGTAGATCCCCTGCCAAGGTTTCGACTCAGTCGCGATATACGCCTCTGGAGCTATTGCAGCAAATTTAGCATTGCTACGCCATGTTTGGCCGATATTTGTATTCTTGGTCATGAAAGTGTTGACTTGGTTAGGATGCCAATATTCATTATGCCGATACAACACTTCTTGTCCATTTATGTATCGGCTTCCAAATAGACCGGGGTGTCCAAATTTGATACTTTTTGAAATATGAAACATCGATGATGAGAAATCTCCGTTGCCTCGGCGCGTAATTGTAGGTAGCCTGGAATGTTCGATAATCTTTCCGCAAGAAGGAATTATTGCTGGTGGCCAAACGTCGCCAAGGGTTGGTACAAGTGTTGGGTCTTCTACTGCACAGAATTGAAAGGCAACCCGCAGACCTGGAGTGGTCGTAGTAGTATAGGTGATGTCTTTCAGCACAGAAGGTTCGGCAGCTCCTGATGTGACCGTATTGGAGACACGACAATCTGAAGGTTTCAATGATATTATTGGTTCGTTTAAATGAAGTTCGGCATCGGTATGGGTCAATAAAATCGAAATATCAGGATTGCGGGACCATGGTCGAAAATTTCCCTTGTCAAACGACGCCAATACCTCTAAAATATCGATACGATCATGTTGCGAGTTGTATCGGGCAATAGCAAGCTTACCGTAAGGGAAATGGTTAGAAATCCATATGTTCCTCTCGGCAACAAACCAAAACCTGTTATGAGCAATATAGAGTTCTCTGAACGATGAATAAGGGAGTGGATCTTGGAGTGGCGTCCAGATAGTCGAATTCACATGAGGTTCCCAAAGAGAGTCGTCCTTTATCCATTTGTACAACGTTTGACATGTTGATGATAAAGCTGCCAGATCAAATGGAGAAACTGATGAAACACACTTTTGGAATATTTCCCATGGTAGATTGCACAAGGATACGGCCATCTGATCAATTCATTGATCGGTTCCTTCTGTATAGAGCCTTCAGGTCGTCATATACTATGCGTCCCGTATCAAGAAAAGTTTTCTGCTTCGTAACAGAGTCGATATACACTTGGAACCCAGGGAGCAAGTTGGGCCGAAGAATGAATGCCTGATCTTTTTGTGAAACACCAGACAGATGACGTCAATGTGAAATCCGGGAAACGCCCGCTACGCATATTAGATACGAGGCAATTGCAACACAGTACTCACATATTCCCTCATCTGCTTCTTCGACCTAGTTTGCCAATTTACGATGAGCTTCACTGCATATCAATTTCCAAGTGAACCCTGCTTCTAATAAACTCAATGGTCTACCTGTGAAAAGGTTGGTTGACTTGCCAGCATTAAAAGTGGATTGGTTACGTCATTATTGACATTGAAACGAACGACGCGCTTTTATTTTTCATTTTTACTTGGTTGTGGGTGTGAAATCCAGTCATTATTTTTCACGACTCACGACTTATAAGTCAGGCTTGATATAATTACAACTGGCTTGGAAGTTTATCGCATACATCTTCCTTAGATCATTCTATCGCATCAGCATCCTATTTCTGCGACATTTATTATATTCCTTTAGAATATTTTGGCCATTTTTACTTTACTGTCAATCATGCGGACACGCGGAGCGTCCAATGCGGTCGACGCGACCCTACAAGACACACAGACTTCACGTAAGAGGAGAGCCAGTTCAACATCATACGCTTCAGTTATGGGTGATGAAGTAGAAATTGCATCAGAGGAAAGACTTACAAAGAAACGTAAGCGCATGCGAAATGCAAATGCAACGCCAATGGAGGAAACGATACAACATCCGCGTCTGGACATTGTTGATGAGTCTGGAGAGAAGGAGGAAACTACTGTGGGAATGAAAATCAACGACAAACGTACTACAGTCCACCGTACAGCGATTTTCAGTCCCAATATAACAAAATCGGCAAAGAAATCTAGAATATCGATGACAAAAGACACAATTGCACATAGACAATATCCTAATGGTCTTGATGCAGTACTTGTACCATTAAACCACTTGATCGAAGAAAGAGTCAAACAACGTCTAAGTTCCGGAAATGAACTAAGTCGCATTGATTTTAGTGATTCAGACGAAAATGAAGAGGATAGTATGCTTGTATGTAATGGATTTGAAAACATGTCACAATCAGACGAGCATGATATGGATAATGGTGATAATCTGGAACGCGCTGATAGTGCAGACTTGTTGGTAGTTTCAAAAACCGAACAAGAACATGCATCGTTTGAAGCATCTGTCAAGAAACTTACAAAAGAAGTAGCTGAAGCAAAGTCGTCACTAGAAATAATAATGGTAGAATTGAAATCCATGGGCTTTGGTAGTGAGAATTCAGACCCTCAAGCTGTTCTCCAAGCCGTCCGTTCTGCATTCAGCTCAGTACGTAATCGACTTAGAGTTATCTTACCAGTCGAATCCTCTGATAGCGTCCTGGAAAATGTCCTTCTAAATAACATTGTTGAACGTCTTATCAGCATCGATCGCATTAACAAAGGAAAAGACCGTCAATTACAAGATAAAGCACTTTTGGAGAAAGACCTCATGCAGCAGATCAATAGTCTTGTGGAAAAACTTGCCGATGCAGAAGTTTTTAAGCGTGGAATGGAACAATCATATACCAAGCTGGATTCTGAATTTACTTATGATCAAACTTATATTGATGAGATGGAGGTTCGTCTAGTTGAGATTGGTAGAGAACATGAAAGAGTGTCTACAATGTTACAAGCCAAAGTTGACGAGCTTGATGACATGACCCATGAGAATGCTTCATTAAAGGCAAGTCTGTCGCAGTTGGAGTCAGAATTGGTGAGTTACAAGGAGACCGAGCGAGAATTTAATTCACAAGTGGAAGAAACAATACTCAACATGAATGCGCAAATGGAGAGTTTGAAGACAGGGTTTGAGGGCGAATTGGCCGATCTTACGCAAAGAATTGAAAATGAAACTATCGAACGTCATAACGCAGAAGAAAAATCAAATCAATTGACTGTAGACCTGCGAACCATCACAAAAGCATTGGAAGACGGAACTGTTCAGCTCGAAGGTTTACAGATTGAATTGGATCAGGTCAAAGTTATACGTGATGACGTTCAAGAGCAATTGAATACATCGGATACTACCATTCGTGAACAAGAAACTATAATTTCGGAGTTGCAGAATGATCTGGAAGTGGCAGAGACTTGTATCGCAAATCAAGAGGAGCAACTGACAGAACTGAAACAATTACGAGATGCTGAGAAGAAACAGCGTGAATCTGCCGAGAGCGATCTTGATGAAAGTCGTGACAAGATCGTCCAGATGGAGGACAAGATTCGCAAGACTGGTATTGAAGCCAATGAATTGCGGCAAAAGTTATATGAAGCTCAGTTACGTCATGAAAAGAGTATAAAAGATATGCAAGCAAACATGGATCAAAAGTATACTCAACATCAAAAAGAATTGACTGATGAATCTAATGCTAGAAAGGCGGCAGAGATTTTGGCTGCAGAGAATGAAGGTATCATTGATAATTTGAAGGTTTCTTTGCAGAATATCGAGATGGAGTTTAAGCAGGAAATACAGCAAAGGGATGGAACTATTATAGCAATGAAAACTTCAGGAGATCTTTTGGAAAGTCAATTTCATGGAGTAAATGTGGAACTGGAACGACAAGTGGAGGATTTTAACAAGCTTGTATCCGAGAGTGAAGGACGGATTTCAACTCTGAAAGAGCAGGTGGAACAGTTGGAAACGGATCTTGGTAGTAAAGAGGTTTCTTTAGTGAGAATTCAAGATGAAGCTACCAAGCAGCAAAAGTTAATGACGGATGCTCTTCATGAACGTGATGCTACTATTGCTGTACAGATTAATGAGATTGATGGACAAGAAAAGTATATCGATGCACTGAAACATGAGAAACAGTCGTTGGAAAGTCGTGTAGAGTCTGAAGCAGAAGCAATGCTTACTTATCAAGCTGAAAAGGAGGCTGAAATCGTGGATCTTCAAGCTACAGTCAGTCTGAAATTTGCAGAAGTACAAGATTTATCAATCAAAGCTACTGAAGCGGATAAAGCTTGGAATGCTGTCAAGTTACAACATGAAGAGACCATTTCAACTCTTCAATCCACAGCTCAAACGTATGAAAGCCAATTGGAAGTTCAAAAAGATCATAACAAAGAGATGCGTGATCTCTTTGCAAAATTCGCTGAACAAGCTGCCTTTACTACTGCTCAGCTTGGTGCAGAGATAAATCGTCTCGCAAGTACAGCTGTCGGATGTGAAGAATCTCTAACACAGAATGCAGCTACTATTCTTCAAAGAATGGACGTTATGATTTCCGAATCAGCTGATAAACCATCTCTTGTTAGAGTTGAATCAAGATTGAGTATGGAAAGTCGTGATACCATCATGTCGACTCCTTCTTTGGCGAATAAATTGATGAAACGGTTTGGTAGAAAGGGGAAAAAGACGAGAGAAAGTGGACATGGTACAGTTTCTAGTGATCGTGACGAAGAAGGTTCATTAATGGCGGTTTGAATATTTGGAAACATTTGATGTTGAATATTGAGAAGCAGGATTGTTTATGTTTGACGGATTTCATACAGTTATAAAAAGACTATTGTCTCAAGGCTGTCAAGATTGACAGAGATGATGTTGGAGTGGATTGCATGAAAGATGATTCTCCTTTAGTAAATGTTTATATACACACTTTTCATCTTATACCCATCTTTTGTTATAACTAATCAACGTCGTCATCATTGTTATTTGGTTTCGTATCGGGTATTGACTCTGCAGGTTTAGAAGCTTCTATCTGTCCAGTCTTGACCGTTCCATCATCGTTATGTTTTCCCTCGACTTCATTTTTCGGCATGAGCGTTACGATAACCACAAATAGTGTTTCATTTGTATGTTTATTCTTGAGAACGTATCTGATAGAATGAGAACTTGTGTCAGTCAGGTATACATCATCTCCAAAACATTCACCACATGACAATAATTTATCGTCATTTGAGTATGAAAGTGACTTACCGAAGAGGTTGACCGTCCCAGTACTTAATAACAGGGATCGTTATCCCCGGAATGACGCTAAATCCAGGTAATTTTATCGCAAACTCGTTGAAATCGAGGTATGGATTGAAGAAATCAAACTCGTACTGTCGTCCTTTTTCAAACGTAAACGCCATCCGGTTCTTTTCCGTCAAGAACCATTTCTTCCTCCCCGCCGCCGCGTCGGGGATCTTCAACTCTTCGCGCGTCGTCAGACCTGATGCCGTGCCTCCTTCTCTGACGACGTGTATTTCTTCCCCGTGGGATGCTTTTTCGCTCGTCGTTGAATTTTGGGTGGGAGAGTGCATGTCTCCGACGTGCAGGACGTTGACGCTACTCCCTACAGACCCGAACAGGCCAGGCGTGTCGCTGTATATATCCCCTTCTAAGCCCGGATCGACGAACCATTTCACGATCCGCAACGCTTGTTCCGACCCGGGCGGCAGACGGTCGCGGATCGGATGGTCAAAGTCGTTTCCCAACACGAGGTCGTTGGAATTGATGGGCGTTTTCGGCACGAGCGTCCACTGGATGGAATATAAATCGTGGAGATGGTCAGGATGGGAGAAGTAGGGAGATGTGGATGGTGCGGAAGACGGGAGGCCGCGGTATGATTGGATGCGAAGACGGAGTTGAATGTCGGCAAACGCGGTGGAGATGGTAATTGGTTTGGATTCGGTGTTGGGAGATATGGACGTTTGAGACGTATATGTTGGTCCGGCGGTACAGGTTAGGATATATTGATCTGCCATTTTTCAAACTGTATATACACAACTAAATGACGAGAAGAAGAGGTGGAGAAGTGAAGAAAGAAAAAGCTATTAGTAAGAATTTATAAATTGACGTCATAATTTATACATGATGTAACTATAACAGAGTAAAAATAGCTACATTTGTTTTTATTTACATTATTAATAAATTTTAAAAATAAATAAATAGATAGAAATAGATTAATACAATAAATAGGGACATCTTTATACAGTGACATAGAAAGGAGTCGTGTTTGGGTCCAGGACATTCCATATAAAAGGCATTCCTTGACAAAGACCATTCTCATCAAATTTTTTTGCTCGAATAGTATCACTCAACGTCTGCATTGAGTTCTGAAATTGTAGATTTGCTTGTTGTGTAGCCGAGTTCCATCTAGGTAATCTCAAACTATCATCAAACATGTGCAAAAGACTTGAGTTAGTATTTGCCAAAAATGGTCTGTTAAAAGCCGCTCCTAATGCAATTTGAGCGATCGACTGGGTGATGTTTGGTAAGAAAGTCACGAGATCTGTGACACCCTTTTCGGTTGGAATTGGTCGGTATAAAGCTGTAGGATGCCACGGAAGTGTGATTGTACTGTGGGAGATTTCATTCGTATTCCTTATCCCGTGACTTACCGAAGCAAGATATGCGTAATGTGTCAGACAATCAATCAAATCTGAATATCCTCTAAACTTGTTGGGAAAGTCAAGAACTCCTGCAGTTTGAGCCTCTGCTGCCCAATTTTGTAATTCAACATCTTTGGTAATCTGTTTCTCATTGGTATAATAAGATCTGACAAATGTCGTGACAAAAGAATTCAAGGCGTTGTAAATTGGTAAAGTGTCCTCATAATATGGCAAGTTTTTCAGAGCCGGTCCGTATTTACAATTCAATAATCCACGATCCTGTAAATCTGTCAAGTAGTAATTACCTCTCCATTTTCCAATTCCAGAATTTTGATACACAATGTTACTATATTGTACAGGGGCGAGCCTTTCCCATGCAAAGACTTGTTGAATTGGGCCACCTGGCTGAATCAAAGTATCCAGTGCAGCTATACGGATTGCAAAATTGATTTTACTCCATCGTCCAATCAGACCAAAGACGGGGTGTTCGGTACTCATTGTGCGTAGAGATGCCAAAGACACAAGATCTATGACTGCATGAACAGAGATCAAGTGTGACCATTGACCCCACCATAAATCATTAAGGTTAAACATCATCTTTGCAAGTGACCAATCATCTGAACTATCCAATGGAGTATAAACCAAAGAACTACCAGCATTAGGCTTGATTGCCAAGGGTAGGAACTGATCGTTGGTACTGATGAAGAAGTAGGCTTCACACAGTGCGGCATATCTTCCAGATTGAAGTACTAAAGGGGCTTGATCACGATAATCAATGTAGAATAATCTACCCTGATTGCGTAGTTTCTTCAGGGGCATGCCCGCGAGTTTGGTCACTATTGCATCATCGACAGTAAAAGATAGCTGTTCGCCCGTCTTGAGCCTCCTAATTTTGTATGGTTGTGTCGATAATCTTTCCATAGAAAAGGTCAAGTCAGATGATCCATTGGCTAAAATACCAACGAATGGTCCACCAGGAACAGCTTTGAGCCATTCATTTTCATATAATTTCTTATATGACTCAACAGTGGGCAATGGATTACTCTTGTCCAACATGTTAGATTACCGGCGATAAATATGATCAAGGTAAACTCACCGATTGTGCTGCTATCTGAGCAAAAGTCAGATTAACATCACCCTGGACAATTCCTCGACTCCATGGAACTTGTTGACCATAAAATTCGTACAATTGGGAGTTGATGAGTCCAGCAGCGTATGATGATTTATTGGTATCTGGATAGAAATGTCCAGTATTCAACGGATCTGGACCATAAGGGAAAGCTTCCTTTCGCGCCGCAACAATTTGTTGTCGACTAGGACTGTTGGCATCGCCAAGAGGTAAAGTGTATGGAGTAGTTATGTTTGCAGAAACACCAAAAAAAGAATCTGATGGTGGAACTGTCACATTACTTTGTGCATGAACTTTAATTGCATATAGTACAATTGCCGATAAGGCGGCTTTGTTCATCATTTTGAATGAATCTCGCAATTGATTGGAAACAAACAACTGAACTCAACATTCCAACCAACCCGGATCTTGTACGAATTATATATCCTCGCGCCATGACTCCAGCCATCGTATAAAATAATTTCAAGGCATACTGCTAAACCGTCGTGCGCGCACGCCATGTAGATGTAGACCCTATGTAAATCCGGTACATATCAGCACAGACTGTTATAACTTAAAAAAAAAATGCATCTCAAGCGTTGCGTGATGGACGACGTGTGTTGGACGTCGGATGTTGGATCTTGGCGATTTGGACATGATCTCGGCTAGCGTCACCGGCCTTGAAAGAAGTCAAGAATTTTTTCCATAACCATACTACCGTCTTGGTTGGCTGAAATGATGTTTCTCACGCCTTAATAATCTTTTATTGGTAATTATTGAAGTTATGTATAGGCTAGCGTGTTATTTTTTAGACTTTGTTCAATTAAAATGAAACAAGAGCTGTCGGACGTGGAGAAACAAAAGCTAAAAAAAGCATTTCGATTTGCTGAAGCGTCTTGTTTACTGTAGCGGTAGCTATGCTAAAATCTATATTAGAGTCTTTTTAATATATCTTGTAACACTGACTCGGTAGAAGCATGTCCACCCAAGTCTGGACTCAATAGTTCCCCCTCTTCCAGATTTGCATCTATAGCAGCGTAGATCTTCGCAGCCGCTTTCTCCTCATTCAAAAATTCCAACATGACGGCTACACTTCGCAAGGTTGCAATTGGATTAGCAATGCCTTTGCCTTCAATGTCTGGAGCGGAACCATGACACGGTTCTCCAATCACAATTTTATCGCCAACATTTGCAGAAGGCACTAGACCTAGACTACCAACCAAAGCGGCAGCTCCGTCGGATAAAATATCCCCATATAAATTGGGCGCTACAATTACATCGTAATCTTGAGGTTGTCGGAATAATTTGTAAACCATACTATCCACAATTTGTTCTTCGACGCCTATTGTGCTATATTTCTTATCTTGTAGAGCAGCTTTGGCGGTTTGTCGGAATAGGCCGTCCGTTTGTGACAAAACATTGCTCTTGTGCGTTATTGTGACTAGACTTTTTCTTGCGCCAGCTCCACCTGCATGTTGTTGATTGATTCTTTGCCTTCTGAGCGCAATATCCCCAGCCATGACTGCGATACGATGGCTTGCCTTTTCTGATATACGTTTAATCGCTTCTGCTACTTTTCCTTCTGGTGTATCGAACGTTCTTTCATCCTTGACATATAGATCTTCTGTATTTTCACGTACAATTACCATGTCGATTGGTGCAGGAAACATGTTTGTAGCACGGACCGATTTTACAGGCCGGACGTTTGCATATAAATCGAGTCTTTTGCGTAAAGCTACGATAGGGGAGGAATATCCCTTGGTTGGAGTAGTAGGAGAGCTAAATTCGATTAGCTTGATCCAATGTCGCATTAGTATGTATAGAACTCACCTGACAGCTCCGAACAAAGCCCCATCACATTCTTTCTGAAGTGTTTCTACCGTCTTATCTGGAAGCGCTACACCGGTTTGTTTGAAAGTGTCGAAACCTGCGTACAAATCTACAAAAGAGAATTTGAGGTTTAGAGAAGATGGAAGTGCTTCTAGTAATCGTCGTCCAGCAGGAATAACCTCACGACCAATTCCGTCTCCGGGAATGAGACCTGATACATCTGTTGTCAGCCTATGCTCACAGACAGCTGTTGTCTAACGAACCTATACGAAGAGTTCTAGCTACTGACATTGCTACCAAATTGCACAGACTACCCCTGGTATATCACAAGCTCTATTTATTGCTATATACTGCACTGTATAATAAGAAAAAATATTTTGGCTGGAGATGACGTCATCCGATATTGGTTTGACAAGAATTTGTATAGTAATGCTGAGCCGTAGTTTTGCCGGTAGAATTGGTATACAAAAATGACTTCAATCATTGTCGGTCTTCGTTCTAGTATGACCTTCCATGTTCAAAACATGTATGTTCTGATCCATTATTCTATTGACTGAGGTGACATCTGGCTAATAGAGACAATAGATGATGAAAAATTGGCGTGTAAGATATGAACTGTCTTTAATCGATCCGTCAAGCTCTCCCTTACGGGCCTAAGTGGCTTGACGGTGAAATCGGAGCAGTATGATATCTGCGTTCGGCACATCCATTCTTGTTACTTGAACGGACGCGATGACAATGTCTCTGACTTGTAGAACATGACCTAGTTTTCTTTTTTACGTAGTTAATATGAAAATAAATGCATGACTTTTGAACAGAACCCTCCATAAAACATTTCTAATGTGTGATAGCGAGTATGTAAACATCGATCTGAGAAGTATGTGAACAGCATAGGATTGCCTTGAGACAACATGGTGAATAAGCAATCGACCCAACCAAGTCAATTGATAATCAACTCTGCTTACATAATCCCTCGATAGCCGTCAAGGAACGAGTTAAGTTAACGTCAATCTATGTTTAGAACGTAGAAATCAGTTCAACGTTCATTAATGATTCAATTGCGACATGCTGCGGTCACTAGATGCCTTAACACGCAGCGTTTTAGATTGACTGAATTGTTCGTTCGACAAGATGCCCCCCATTACACTCAAATCTGTAGATTTGCAACATCTAGTGTAGAAGATATTGAACCGAAAGACAAATCGGTGAATCACCGCAGTCCTCGTGAAGTTATTGACAGGTATAAATACACATGTAAGTGACGATCAAGGTGAGCTTTCGTCATTCTGTAGCTTATGCCGAGCAGTAAATGTACCTCGGCCAACTACTACAATCGCATCACTTCGGAATGTTGACGTCGATAGATGTCAAGAAGTTGTACTTTATGGCTATCTTATAAGCCAGCGTAAAGCTTCTAGTAGGTTATACTTTGCCGAAATTCTAGATATAGATGGCTGTACCTCGGTGCAAGTCAAGCTGGATGCAGCACAGGTTGATCAAACTCTGATGAACGACTTTAAATCTGTCAGGCCGTATACGCCAGTTTCAATCACAGGCAAGCTGATAAAACGAGCCAGTACGGTCGAGAGATCATCAACACAGACAGATGATGTTGCAAAAATAAACGATGTAGAACTATCTGTCAAACACATGAACATATTGAATGAATTTCCTAAAGATATCATCGTTGCAACTAATACAGTCATTCCACCTGAACAAAGACATTTACAGATGCGTACAGATAAAAATATCAGAGATTCAATACGCTTTCGAAGTCGTCTTTGTCAGGCTATACGAGATTATTTATGCAATCACCATAAGTTTACCGAAGTTGAAACTCCTATTCTGTTCAAATCAACTCCAGAAGGGGCACACGAGTTTTTAGTACCTACACGGACTGCAGGTCTGGCATATGCACTTCCTCAGAGTCCGCAACAATACAAACAGATATTGATGGCTTCGGGTATCTCAAGATACATGCAAATTGCAAAATGTTTTCGAGATGAAGATTTACGAGCCGATCGGCAGCCGGAATTTACCCAGGTTGATCTTGAAATGGCATTTTCTGGTGAGGAAGAAGTGATGGCTATGGTAGAAGGTCTTGTCAAACATGTTTTCCTTACGTCAGGATCACCAGATCATGAATTATCTATACATGGATTTCCGAGGGTGACTTATGAATATGCCATGTCGAATTATGGATCTGATAAACCCGATACACGATTCGATGCCACTATTACTCGAATTGATTATATGCTTCCAGCAGATCTTGTTCGAAAGATTACTGATCTGACAGATCCTGTTGTGGAGTGTATCAAGTTACCTATCGCAAAAGATCCGAATAATACTCGTAAATTTGTAAACACGTTCATGGATAGTATAGCTTGTAAACCTTTTATGAACAATCCCGATGGTCGACCTGGTATCTTCATTTACAATTCCAGACAGCCACTCGGAGGACTTGCAGCGTTAGGTTTTGAAGCAGCAGAACAATTAGAGAATAGTCTGTGTTTGGAAGACGGCGACTTGCTAGTACTTCAAGCCAGGCCAAATAAGCCGTTCTCGGGCGGATCAACTATGTTGGGTAATCTAAGACTTGCTTTACATAAGGTTGCTGTATCTCAAGGGCTATTGCCTGTACCATCTGGCTGGAACTTCTTGTGGGTTGTCGAATTTCCTCTGTTTTCGCCCATGACACCAGACAAGCCAAGCTCAGATATAGAAGAGCCTACAGATCCTCATTTATCAGATTCTACATCTTTTCCTTTGTCAGACCTAGGTCAGCTGTATCCACAACTAGAATCAACACATCATCCTTTTACTGCTCCTCTGACAGCCGAAGATACAGAGCTTCTACTTCTTGATCCAACATTGGCAAAGGCAGCACATTATGATCTTGTTCTAAACGGTGTTGAGATTGGTGGAGGTAGTCGACGTATACACCATACTGATCTTCAAAGATTCGTATTACAAGATATCTTGAAGCTATCAGAAGAGCGTATGGCTACCTTTTCACACCTTTTAGAAGTTTTGCGGGCTGGAGCTCCTCCTCATGCTGGCATGGCTTTGGGATTAGATAGGTTGATCATGTTAATGTTAGGCAAGGAAAGTGTTAGAGACGTCATTGCATTTCCAAAGTGGGGAAAAGGAGAGGATGTGTTAGTAAAGGCACCAAGTAGAGTTGATGATGAGATGTGGAAGCGATATCATTTGAAGCCTATCATAAATGTGTAGGAAAGGTTGTGATTCATCGGCGACTCAATGTATATATACTGTTTTTAAAATCTACTGTTCACACGGAACCATACTCACCTTTTCTTTTTCCCTCACACACCTTCATTGTTTTGATTACCCTGACTATTGCCTCAGTCCGTGCTAAACTGTACAAAGATCTACACTTCCGAGATGCGGAATCTGAACCGACTACGTTATTTCATACATCGGACTAATTCGCCAGGCATAAGACATAACGCGACATATCAACCGCCCAAATCACCCCCACAACCAGAGGACCAACCCTCCGGAAATGCTCACGTAGAACTCTCCACGTATCTGTCCTCTGCAATGGCCACAAAATACTGACTTATATACTTATACTAGCGCAACTTTTACAAATCGTTCGGTAGACCGATAGCAAAAGTCTTTCTCGGTGCACTGTTCACGTATCAAGTTTTGTATATGGGATGGGTCAAATTAGAAAGTATGGAGGAGAGGAGAAACGGGGATGGTATGTACACACATCTAATCTTCTACGTTGCCTTTTCTCTTCCTGTCAAGTTCTTTTCTTGCTCGTGTTTTAGTGGATTCATGTTCGTTCTATGCATGTCTGTAGCGACTCACGCACAGTTTCTCCACTCTTAGGATGAGAGATCATATTGTGCGTTTCATTTTCTGTGCGACTGGGCTTTATTACAAGATTATGGGTGTTATGATAGGACTGATATTCGTGAAGAGCAGATAAGGATACTAGAGGATCAAATACAGGAGATTAAGGTCAAGAACGAGGGTGAGAAGGCATGACGGGGTGATTGAATGATATACGAGACATGGAAAGGCAGAGATGAATACAATGAATGACTATTATAGCATTACAGCTGGAATTGCAGCAGTTGATATATGCATAGTTGAGCGAGATCAATCACGGAGATGACCACCATATATCAATAGCAGAGGATGTCTTGCTGATCAGGCTTAGTCCTTCATTCACGACGAAAATGATGTAATAAGACAGCATTCATCATATCAAAGTGATGACAATAACAGCATGTTCTTCTTATAAAATATTGTTTATATAGAATAGGACCCAAATAATTGTGATGGTCTGCCTCATGAGTAATTCAAGACATGCCTGCGTGTACCCCAGTCGAGGTGAATTCGAGTACAAGTATAGTCTCACCGCCGGGCAGAAATTTATTGATTCTCTCCCATATTTTTTTTGTTGATATCGCTGAATAGACAAGACGAAAGTATTAAATAATGGCAGCGCCCAATCTATCCCAAGATGGACCTCGGACTGGTCAAGTCAAGATACAATTAAGTAGTAGAAGTCCTGATATAGATCTACCCGACACTACTGGACCGATATTAGTCTCTACAGGTAATTTTCTTTTTGATATAAATATCAAATATGAATATTAATTTTATGGACAGATCTTCGACGATATCAATTATCTACTCTTGTCAACAGTCTTTTATCTACTCCAAAACCTATACCCTTTGAATTTGTCATCAATGGCATATTCTTACGCACATCATTGGATGATTTTCTAACCGAGAATGGAATATCAGCCGAAACAACATTACAAGTTGAATATGTCCGAGCAGAAATTCCACCACAACGTATAACTTCTTTTCAACATGATGATTGGGTCAGTAGTGTGGATGTCTTATCCTCAACTTCCGCAGCAGGATATGGTAAGAATATAATATCTGCAGATGAAAGAATATTATCAGCTTCATATGATGGACTTTTAAGGACTTGGTCATCATCAGGAACATGTATCGCTACAAGTCCTTCAGCACATACTGCGCCAATCAAATCAGTTAAATTTCTATCATCGGATGTTATAGTATCGTCATCGATGGATCGTAGTGTGAGGATATGGAAATATAACGAAACATCTCCGACATCAGGAACTTTTACACCTACTCTCGAGCTTTACAACCATACAGCTTCAGTAGATCGATTAGCTATACATATCCCATCTCAAAAGATCCTATCCGCCTCATCAGATCATACTTTAAGTATATTTTCCACCAACAAATCTTCCGCAAAAGAACCGTCAACTTCATTTCTTCCAAATCTATCATCTAATCCCAAACGACGGAAACTCTCTCAGCCATCAAAACAAGTCTCTCAACGCGGTGCTCTGTCGACTTTAAAATCCCATTCAGCTCCCGTTTCAGACGTGTCATTCTCCCCTTCTGATCCTTCCGTGGCATATTCCACGTCCTGGGATCATACTTTGAAAACCTGGGACTTGACAACTTCCATATGTGTCGATACTCGAACTACATCTCACGCCCTTCTTTCCATCCTACCACTACAACCTTCTCAATCGAATGACGTCACCGGGGGAGGAGATGCGTTAATCGCAGCAGGTACATCAGCGCGACACATTGTACTTATCGATCCCAGAGCTTCTGCTACAAAAGTCGTCAGTATGACGCTCCGAGGCCATTTCAACGCCGTAGTGACTTTGGCGAAATCACCCAAAGATGGAAACATTTTCGCGTCAGGAAGTCACGACGGTACAGTTCGAGTGTGGGACGTACGAATGGGAAGAAGTGGACTCGACGAAGGCGAAGGCGGTATGATTGGAGAAGCATCCTACACTCTCGACGACGAAGAAAAGAGTCGAAAGAAGATTATTGGCGGAGAAGGCGTCAAGATATTTGGCCTGCAATGGGATGAGAAATGGGGAATCGTCACGGGCGGAGAAGATAAGAAGGTTCAAATATGGCAAGGGAGGTGATATATTTAATTATGATACATTTTCATTTTCGTTTCCATTGACATGCTTTCTTTTTTTCGTTTTTCGTAAATATTATCAAGATGATGACGATGATGATGATTTTCTAAACATGTTTTCATACAACGTTTCGAAAAATCCACCACTACTGCTTTGTTCGGCGTATGATTGTCTTCTTTTTTCAAAATCTGTGGATCCTCGTTTTTGAGAGACGAGGTTTGAAAACATTTGTGAAGACGTACTTGAAGTTGTGGATGTAGATGACTATTATTATCATTATTATTGTTAAATGAGAATGGGTAGCGAAAAGAAAATAGAGACTTACTCGTCTACGATTTGATGTAGAAGAAGGAATAGTATTTGGAAGTGGTGAAGATGTAGAAGGAGATGAGATTGGGGATGACATAGATGTAGAAGGAGATGGAGTTGGAGATGACGGGACAGGTGAAGCAACAGTTGGTTGTGAGGTGATAGTCATGATTTTTTGATATTTTATGATAGTTTACTAGATAAATATAACATAGAATAATCTAATCCATCAAAGATGGGAGAATGATTCATTTTATATACAGTAAGTTAGATAAGATGAGAGTACGACATTATGACGAGCTGTACCGATTCAGAAGCACAATCAACCCCGCTCCAAAGAACAGTTCACATCGTGCCTGTAAATAAAAAGGGTTCACCTCCACATGCAAGTAGTGTTCATGCCTGACGTCAGTAATTTGAATATAGACGAGTCTAGATTTTGGAAAAGAGAAAAGAGTAGTGTAGATCTACAAAGTCAATCGAGAACAATCACTACCCATCCACCCATCTGTCAGTCACTATAACAATTTATAACTATATTTAAAAATATCTATAGATCAAACAGCTTTTTCAATTCCGCAGCAGTCTCTTCTGGATTCTTTACACTATGACCTATAGTCCTCTCGTCACTAAAAATCTCAAAATCATTCCCACCTTGATAACATTTATCGCCAAAGAAATGAATGGTAGTATACTCGACTCCACCGTCGTTATTCTTTTCATTCTGTACATGTTGTAGACAATAAGTTTTATCCCAACCTTTTGGAAAGACGTCGAAAGAGATCTGACCTCCTATTGAATATCTATCATCCATCACTATCGTCAGCACACTTTACATACAAATAGTGGTGAATAGAAGCAATCAACTCACGTCAATCCCAAATCAGGAAACCGCGCTTTAATAGCCGCCACAAAATCCTTTCTAATCCCAGTCTGTAGATCGTATTTCTCATACTCGTTTCTCTCTTCGATACTCGCGTTACGACCGATCGGTGACACATTGATCATCCCGTTGCGAAACTCGATAAAAGTTCCTCGCTTTTTGGGTATTTTTAGATCCGCAATGTAGTGTAAGATGAAACTAGACAGTTCTTGATATTTCTCTTCGCCGATCCATTGGATGAATGATTGTGATGATAATGGCACGCCCATGCGATAGGCGGTGAGTCCGTTTTCGGCGAAACAAAAGTCGAAAAGAGACGTTACGGGAGTGGAGGAAGTGCCGAGTTGTTCTTGTTGCTTGATGAGGTCGGAGCCGCCGACGAAGCCGATGGCGACTTTGTGACGGAGTTGAGATAGGAGTTGGAGGATTTCAGGTGAGACTGTCTATCTGATCATTAGTATGTTGACAAGGATGTGAGGTGATTGGGGGGAAGAAACAAACTTGTCTGGCAGGTGTCAATGTTCCATCTACATCGAATAAACAGATTGTGTTTTTGATTGGGCGTTTATCAAGTGTAGGGATTACTGCGATTGCTGCTGCTGCCATTTTGAATCGTTTAATGTCGTTCAATATGATTATAGTAGTGATGGAGAAAACATCAGCTAAAAGTTACAAAGATATAGCTACGTATTTGTTGATATTCTTGGTGGGGTAAAAACCTAGTGGGGTTAAATATCATTTTCAGTATTCACATTCGATAGAGTTGTATTCAAGCATAATGATAAAATGTCATGATACATGGGCCATTTTATGCTTTTATAAATTCATATATATCTTGTATCAAAGCATGCATCCACTTTAAAATGATCTATCGTTATCAAACAATTGTTAATACGTCGCAATTGTTGAAATCAACACATGGTATTTGAATTTGCCCTAATCTCGTAGGCTTAATGTTGTCCTTACTCTTGTGGGTCTAATGTTGTACCCGCAAGAATTGTTGCCCTAGAATATCAAATTAGTTTTGATCACATTCTAAAGACTGGGATATAATCATACCATCCGATAAGACGCCAATGCTTTTCGATACGTCGACTAAGTGCAACTTTTTCGCCAATCTCTGTACATGCCGGACTTGTCAATTGTAAACGAGCAGCATCGGCTTTGACTGCAATAACTTTTGCACCAGTAGCTGTTGAACCAATGTTTACCATGAGTACTTCATTCTTTGCAAGTTTAGCAACCTTTGCTTGTTTACCATCAGATGTCTTTACACCCAATAATCGTCGAAGTAAGAAATAATTGATTTCGATTTCAGTATATATTGACGGTAATTTTCCACGTAAGCCTAGTACAAAACCAACGAGACGATCTGCACGACATAGAGTAGGATCAACACGTGTACCAACACCTATCATTTTATTAGTTCACTTAATCAAAAAGAAACAGTATCTATTGAATCCATCTTACCAATAAGTCCTCCAGGTACGGCAAACTTAAGATCATTATCTTCTGCGAATAATGATACGATTCTACTATGAATTGGTCGACATCGTATTTTACCTTGTTCGTCTTTACTGACAATACCAGGCCGAATCTCAATTTCATCTCCCAATTTTAAAACACCAGTCAAGATACTTCCACCAGCTACGCCACCTTTTAGATCTTCAATTTCAGCTCCAGGTTTGTTGACATCAAACGATCTAATAACAATCATATGAGGCGTTGCTGTAAAATCTCGGATAGGTACAGGTATTTTAGAAACTAAATATTCATTAACAGCATCGATATTGAATTTTAATTGCGCTGATATTGGTATTATAGGACTACCATCAGCTACTGTGCCTCGAATGAATTTTAGTATAGACTCGTGATGTTGTGATGCTGCCTCTTCTCGCATTAAATCGACTTTATTTTGTAGAATAATAATATGATTAAGTTTCATGATTTCAATGGCTGCTAAATGTTCGGATGTTTGAGGTTGTGGACATGTTTCATTCCCTGCAATAAGTAAAAGCGCTGCATCCATGACTGCTGCTCCTGATAACATTGTACTCATTAGAATGTCGTGACCTGGACAGTCGACAAATCTAAATTATAATATTTGATTAGTAACTAGATCAATCAAAAGATGGACAAAACGCCACTAACGAGACATGTCTTAATAATCTATATTTTCCCTTGCATCCCCCTCTTTCACAAGGCGGATCGACCTCCTTGTCACTTTTAAAACTTCGATAACATGTAGGTCTTGGACATTCTTCATTGTCACATTTATATATTTTTGCATTTGCGTAACCAAGTTTTATAGTAATGTTTCTTTCCAATTCGGTTTTGAATCTTACCGTTTGTACACCTGAGATTGCTTTGACGACTGTAGATTTTCCGTGAGCGACGTGTCCAATAGTTCCAATGTTGATTGTAGCTTGACGTGATATAATTTCGGGCGAGAGAGGATTGAGTGTGGAGAGATCTAATGAAGAAGGATCAGGCTGTTCAGGTAAGACTGGTTTCGGTGCCGCAGGTGTTGATGGTGTGGACTTTTTTAGAACGGATTTTGGTTTCGTTTCGAGTGGCACAACTTCATCTTCTTTGTCGTCAATTTCGGAATCGTGTTGGGCGTTTAATTCGGGAGATCCTGGTAATGACTCTTCATCCGACATGTCAGGGTTGGAGGCCATATTTGTAATACTTGACGGCGAAATCGTTACTTGTCTACTACTATTCATATTATTTGTTCTACAATCTCCAAAACCCGCACGAATTTCGAGGGTTGTTTTTGACCAATCAGAGTCGAGGATTTATAACTCTAATTTTTTATTATATTACAGCCAAGAACTTCATCCATAATGGATACCACACATGGTTGACAACAATCATCGCTCTTGAAACCGGTGGATTTCCAAAAAGGTCATTCATCAACGGGATGTCTGATGTCATGCATGGTAGGTGAACTAAATTTAGAAGAGACTATTCCCCTTTTGGGTCCACACCCTCATGTCTCCCCACCTTCCAAGACGACGAGGCTGAAATGTAGCCTGAACGTTCGTCTCCGTTTGTTACTCCTCCCCGTCAAATTCTTTTCCAATCTCACTTCAGTTTCATTCTAAACTCTCCTTCCTATAAGCACATGCGTCTATATGTGATTTAAACTAAGTACTATTGTTATTACTTTGTCAAATATTATACACCTTCAAAGTCACTCGGCCTTTCTGAGAGAGTTTCTATATCATTTTGATATCTGTTACTATTCTCATTGCGATACTGGGACAACTTATTCGTCATATATACAAGCTTATCTTCTAGATTTGTGCAAAAATAAAATCCATTACAAAATGCAGGTCTTGACTTTATTCATGGCTTTGCTAGCATGTTCTTGCGCACAATATATGGGGTTCAATTATGGCGCGAAAAGACCTGGAAACTTGATCGATGCGACCCATACTGCGGACACGCCGCTGCAGGTTTCAGATTGGGTCATCATGTTCAACCAATCTAAACAGCTTGCAGGAAATCAAGGCATGTTCAGCTCCGCTAGGTTGTTTACGAGTTTGACAACAGACGGCAGCAAAGGTTACTCGCCAGCATTCGATGCTGCAGTGCAGACTGGAACAACCTTGTTGCTCGGAATTTGGGGTTCTTCTGGCCCAGCACAAGTAACGAATGAGCTTAATGCTCTCGAGCAGGCGTTTAAAAAATTCCCAACATTAATCAACCTTGTCATTGGTATTTCCGTAGGAAGCGAAGACCTTTACAGAAACTATATCGAGAAAAATGCTGCCAATGTTGGCACAACTGGCGCGACCATTGCTACCTATATAGACCAGACAAAAGATTATATGAATGACCTTGTGAAAAGTGGCGTTATCTCAAAGGTCCCACCGATTGGACATGTCGATACCTGGAACGCATGGATATTACCAGATGCAGGACCCGTGGTTGACAGGGCGGATTTTTTTGGCATGGACGGTTATCCCTATTGGGAATCAGAACAGGCAAATTCGATTGACAACGCTGCTAAATTGTTTCAAAACGCACTAGATAAGGTGGTTGGTATTGCAAAAAACAAACCCGTGTGGATAGCCGAGACAGGTTGGCCAGTCACGGGAAACGCAATGAACCTGGCTGTTCCTAGTGTTCAAAATGCTCGGCGGTATTGGCAAGAAGTTGGTTGTGCTAAACTAGTTGGCATTAGGTATGCATGGTGGTTTGATTTGATGGACGAGGGGCCTCCTACGGCTGGAGCATTGAGCTTCGCTGTGCTCGGACCTGGTAATCAGCCTTTATATGATTTAACATGCCCTAAACCTACGAGTCCAGCTACGACTCCAACCACGACTCCAGTTGCAGCTAGTACCAGCACTCCTCCAGGTCAGGTTGCAGTTCCTGCGGATCCAATTGTTCCATATCTCCCGCAGGAACATTATGTGGTTTCGCCACAAACTACGGGGTCTTCAAGCGTCCCTGTCCAAGGAAATGCGGCGCCATATCAAGCTCCTGGCACTACTCCTGGTACCACTCCTGGCACTACTCCTGGCACTACTCCTGGCACTACTCCTGGCACTCCTCCTGGCACTACTCCTGGTACCACTCCTGTTTATCAAGCCCCTCCAGCCACTCCAGTCGTCCCTGCCGTAAATACAGCTGTCGTCACCATATCAAAAACGTCGACTCTCGGTACTTCTTACGCAAGCGCATGTACCGCAAGCTTCTTTGGCAATTTCAAAGTCGAAGCTCCTACCTTGATTCTCCCTCTTGACGCAACTAACCCTTCCGTGTCGTACAAGACCAGCTTCAGAGCAGACATCAGCAAGAAAACGCCTGTTCTGTTCAATTTCGACATTTGTGAAACCACCAAGGGAAAACAATGTAGTCTGACCTTTTATTTACCCACGTCAAACACCATTGTACCATCTTGGGCTTCTGCATTCAACCTCTCCTCGACAGGTGGATTAGACATCACAGCGGTCACGGGGACAAAGTTTGATGGCTATACTATGAATGCCTATAAGCAAGCCGCGACCAATAAAATTGGAAGTATTACTTCTGTCCAACCGGGTACGGCGTGGATAATATCGACGTTTGATTGTCCGCATGGGGAAAACCTTGGCTATGTTCTCGAGTCGACGAGTGGTTTGGATTTGTCATTCGAAGAAGAGGCTCCTCTTGATAAGAATGGATATGGTCATGGTTTGTTTATTAACGTTTGTTAGCATTTTGTTTTAATTTCAACTTGTATGTTTTGGTTTTCTTTGGTTTTGGACATAATTCACGCACTAGTTTGTATGCATTTCGACAGTTTGTGATACCCCGCCCAAAAAAAAAGTGAAGGTTGGATATATATATGTATATGATATATAATATATAATATATAATCTAGAGTAGATATGAATTGTATGTATTTTTGAATTCTATTTAGTGGTGGAATAATCTAGTAGATTGTTCGACAAATTGTATTCCCAAAATCTTTGCAGTTTCCTTGACAGGTTCGTCCATTTGACTACCGAGTGGAGCAGCGATATATTTAACACCAGATCTTGAAGCACGATATACATTATCGGTAAAAGGAAACTATTATCACATCATTAGTTGATCATAAGAGAAAAAAATGACAAAAGACTTACAAAAGCATCACTACTGCAGACCACATCACTTAATTTAGCCAGCCACTCTTTTCTTTCCTCCCTTGTGAAATCTTCCGGTACGACTTCGAAATTCTTCTCGTAGTCGTCTCTCTCTGGGCCTTTGGAATCGGGTACTTCTCCACTAGTCAATAAATCAATCGCGTTACTTTTATCAGGTCTTTTAGTTCCTTCTTTGAACTTTAGTGACAAGACTCGTGGGTGGAATCGCATCCACCAATTATCGCTCTTGTCACCTGCTAATCTCGTGCAGTGGATTCTAGACTGCTGTCCTGCGCCTAAACCTATGACTTGTCCGTTTTTGGCATAGCATACGGAATTCGACTGTGTATATTTCAACGCTATGGTTGCTACTACTAAATCTCGAATTGCTCCTTCAGAAAGCGTCGGTGTTGCTTGACTGAATGAAGAAGGAGTTATGAGATGGGAATTACGGGCTTGTCGGAGGGTTATACCAAATACAGTACGTGATTCTGTATCGGATGGAACATAATTGGGATCCATTTGGAGAACAAGAAATCTACCTCCTTTTTTCTTACGAAGAATGTCTAACGCTTCGGGAGAATATCCCGCTGCTATTATACCGTCTGAAACTTCTCTGGAGATTATCTTTGCGGTAGGTACATCTACTTCATCGGAACAGGCGATTAAATCTCCGAAACTTGACATTCTATCGGCACCTCTCGCTCTTGCGTACGCTTGAGCTTGTGCTGAAGACTCGATTCCTTTGATATCATCAACCATGTATACTTTACGTTCGTCTTCACTTAACGGAATACCGACTGCAGCTCCAGCAGGTGATACATGTTTGAAAGATGCAGCTGCTGGTAAATTAAGCGCATTACGAAGTTCACGTACAAGTGGCCAGGCATTAAGAGCGTCAAGTAAATTGATATATCCTGGTGAACCACATAATACCTTTAATGGTAAATTATCATGATCCATAAATGCCGAAGCAGGTGCTTGATGAGGATTAGCACCATATCGAAGAGGAAGATATTGTCCACCATTTCCAGCATATTTCTGTCTAAAGAATCCAGAGATTGCACTATCATATTCTGCAGTATGTTCGAACCCCTTTAATGCGTATAATTTACGTGTATCCTCGCTGATTTCACCCTTTTCCATCTCTTGTAAAAAGGATGAATAATCTTTTGGATCACTAAGAATCGTCACTCGACTGTGATTCTTTGCGGCTGCACGGATAAGTGTAACTCCTCCAATATCTATTTCCTCGACGGCTTCTGAGATTGTAACATCTGATTTCGCTACCGTCTTTTCGAATGGATATAAATTGCAAACGACAAAGTCAATTTTTCCAATCTTTTGTTCGAGTAAATCTTTTTCATCTGATTCAATATTACGAGCAAGAATTCCACCATGAATAGCAGGATGTAAAGTTTTGACACGACCGCCTAGCATTTCCGGTGCGTTTGTAATGCTTGAAACATCGCTAACATTATATCAATTTACCGTCGGCAATGAGCGTAATATATTGACACATACTCGACAGAAATACCAGCATCTCTAATCATCTTTGATGTTCCTCCTGTGGCAAGTATTCGGACATTATGCTTGACTAACCCTTTGACAAGATCTAACAGGCCCGTCTTGTCATAGACCGATAAAATTGCTAATATTTCAACATTATTTAACCACCTTTCATACAATTGACTTGTTCATCTATCTTACCTGTCTTTTGTGCCATTGTGAAATGTCGTTTTACAAAATCTCGTTTATATTGCTGGTCTTGATATATTTCATTGGAGTTGACATTGATTTTCTACTTGCCCCGCCATTTAACTACCCCGCCAGTCATCGTCATCATCGGCTGGGATAATAATTATTATAGTTAGTATGATGAACCGACGTTTAACCGCCAAATGTATACAAAATAAATCTTTCGACATCAAACATCTTTTCTTTTTCTTTCCATGAACAACGCAAAATAAAATGCTTGACTCAAAAGCATTTTCAGTCGAGTGACCATTTCATGTGAACAATGAGCCTGAAAATCGTCCGTCAAAGCAAAGAACAAACAAAATAATAGAGGGTCTTGGGTGCCGTGTCTGTCTAAATTTATTCAATGGCGGAGAGGGCAATGATCAGCTGTACAATTATCATTATGATATCAATAGGTGTAAAGTTTTCGTCCTGTTTAATCACTAGAATACAGAACATGAACTTGTGTTAATATGGGTATCTTGTCTAATCGTTATATATTTGGCCAGTAAAATCATTAATCTTTATATCGTTTTTTATCATCTTTTCGATGAGAGTGTTCCCTCGATCTGGCACGCGACCTATCACGCGATCTATCACGCTTACGGTCACGATCTCTTGAATATTTATCAGATCGTTGATGGCTAGCCTTTTCAGATCGATTTCTACTCTTGTCGCGATGTCTTTCCTCCCGCTCGTCATGCTGATATCTACTACTTCTTTGGTCATCTCTAGATCGATCCCTTCTTGTGCCATGATCCCTATGTCTGTCCCTGTCACTTTCATCCCGCCGTCTTTCATCCCTACGCCTCTCATCTTGGTATTGATCGTCTCTGGACCTTTTACTCTCATATTTACTACCGGCATGATCATCCTCAAAATCATACCTTCGACTTTTATCATCCCTCCTCTTTTCTCTCTTCTGACCCTCTTGTCGACTTGCAGCCATCGTATCTAATTCAATCTCTTTGTCCTTTACTTTCTGCTCTTCTAACCTCATCTTTAGTTCCTCCTCACTCACCTCATCCCCGGTCCTTTTGTTCCGCATAATGATCGGATTATATATTATTTCAACCTTTCCTTTTCTGGCACCTTTACCCCAAGCACCCATCTCTTCTTTGATCGCAGCATCCTCCTTTGCACCTATTCCAAGTAAAGCCGGTCTTCGCTGTGGCATCTTCGCCTTGACACTTTTTTGTCCCGCTTGATTTCCAATACCTTGGCCTTCTACCCAGCCCATTCCACGCAATATCGCCGCTCCAAATTCTTCAACAGGTACTGCTTTGTATTCTTCTAGTGTTGCCATCGGTGGAGCATCCTGAAAATCCCTCTGAAATGCTTCTTCTTCTGTCACTGTGGACGTCGGTATGATAAGGTCTGATTGTGGCCGTATACCCAATAATAGATCCATAGCACGATCGTCATCGGTCTTTTGTATGCTGGATGTCTCACTAGTGTTCGATATTGGATTGGTCGTTGTATGTATGGTATCTATTACAGCCTCGTCACTGCCGTTTCCATTCTCCTGGGTCCTCGACGTCGACATGACATTAAGTCCCGTTATTGGTTTCCGCGCCTCGTCCATTCTCCTCATCTCTTCTGCTTGTCTTTTCGTATCTTCCGCTTGACGCTTCGAATCGACTCCATCATATTTCGCTCTTCGCCGATCCCGGTTGCCATTTTTAATATTATCCCGCCAGTCACGATTAGCCTGCGCTTTGATGACTGACGGTCCTTGGACTGTCTTTTCGATCGTAGAATCATAGGCGCCATTCGCTCTATTAAAGTGTGTAATTTGCTGTCTGTCAACATTCTCGTCTTCTGAATCATCGTTTAGAGAAGCAAATGTACGTTTTCGAGATTCCGTTTTCGGCAAGGTTGATTCATGGTCCTGCGACTTCGACTTGCCTTTTCCATCCGACGCGTGTGTATCTCCGAGTGATAATACAAAGGACGGCATGGATTGTTAGTCTGGGTAAATAAATGGCTATAGGAAACGAATGACGACTGTATTGGCGGGGAGTGTAAGTAATATTATCACAATTATTTTCTTTTTTGTCTTTTTCAATTGTTTTTCAACTATTTTTTTTATGACGTCGTTTTGCGTATATGGGAAGAGAGCAACTACACTGTTTCCGTTGTGCGGTCTCATTCAATCGATGACAGCAATGCTATAGGCGAGAAGATCATTCAGCAGGACAGGTACAAGCATATATCATGTAAGTAATACAGGTTGTACATGATCGAGGATACACTTATGGGTATGTCGATTTTTTGATAAACAACGAAGAAACTACATTTTAGCGGGTTGAATTAATATTGATACATAATATAATATCGATACAACAGCGTCAATGACTTCCAAATTTCGGTAGAGGATCAATAATGTCAAGTCAATACAATCAATGGATGACAGTCGGTCCAATATGACCTCATAGATTATCCAAACATACAGTATTCAACATCGACGATCGGACGTTGTATCGCGACCACATGTTTATATGATAATGCGTCAACGCGTGGCAATGATCTGCACAAACTCGGTAGCTAGTTGCACGGCTACAACCACAGATGCAGGTCCGACGAGCAACTAGTAGCATATTGAATCGGGCGTCGTTAAGACCTGCAGGTCGCAATTTCAACTATGCATGATTGATGCATGTATTGCAGTACTTCGTCTGCAAGGACCAGACATGTCAAGACCAGATTGCTACTATGAAGGCTGCAATATGTCTTTAGATCCTTGTCATTCGCCCATGTGGTACTTACAGGGTCTAAGACTGTTGCTAAAAAATTCATCCAGGCCGCCCGTTTCTGATTGAATGAATATAATAGTCTAAGTTATGCACAGTGGTTGATCAGTGGGTGAACTCAGTCTATGTCACAAACATTTCGTAAGGTACAGGTGTTGATCTAATCAATTGTACGAAAGCCCAGCAAAGATATGACAGCCGTCATACTCCAGACATCAGATAGGCTACTTGATTCCTTGACAGGTTTGCAAGCCTTTTCCATGTGACTTCGCGTCATGTTCGTGGCATTTTCTTGTGGCACCATTTTAGGCTAATTGGTAAACGGCCATACATGACCGAAAGAGCAATGGTATGTAGCATGCAATTATCATAACGTCCTGTTCGCATTTTAGCAATGGCCGGCACTTCCGAAGATTGCGCAATACTGTACTCTAATGCAAAAAGATGCATGCAAGAGAATGATGAAAGTAAAATCGGATATAACGAAAACATCAAACCCTTGCCTCTTCAGTTACTTTTACGCAAAGACTAGTGAGCGAGACTAAACGTTGGGACCCACCGTGTGACAGTAGAAACTCACTGTAAAGATATTGAGAATGTTTCTTACATGGAAAGTGGAGAGAGTAGAAAGAACAAAAAGCTCTAGAGGTTTTCAATTTTGAAAGCAGGTACTATGATAAACCCACAAATATGCAGCAGAATAGTGATATGTCTCCACAGGTCTGGGGCAAACTACGCGGGGAAAAAAAAAGAATAAACCTACAGAACATCGTACAGTATAATAGCAAGCAAGACATTACATCACCACCACAATTTGAAATAGTGTTACATGTAGGCCAATTCTTCTTAAGAATGGAATACTATAAAGTGTCTAGATTAGAGTCATGTCATGTATGATGATTGTGGTCGTATGACATGTGAAACATTACCTACCCACCTCGTCTTTTGAGAATAGTAAGTTGATCATACATTAATAGACATGCAAGCAGATACAGCAAATTAATAATGTTGCTGAAATAATCAATGCTACATGACGTCTACTAGGCTAATGACCATTTGTACAATGATATCAAAACTCGCCATCACGTCAGCATGATCTGAACTCTAAATTTCTTTTTAGAGAACCCGTACCATTCATGAATTGAAAAGCTGTCTGTGAACTATATTTTAAGATATCTCTAGAGTATCACAACAATTATTAATGTTGAGAGGGCTAACAGATTTACCATGATGATGCTTGACTTCATAGACACAATCAATTTCATAATATAGTCCCGAAACCGTTTGTAAGTGAAACATTCTGCTACAAGTTTTGATTCTGGATCTCGCAAAGTCACATGTCATCGTGTTTTTGTTAACCTCCGGAAAGTGAATGCCCCACTTTTCTTAAAATTTGAGTACTGCAAAACCCAAACGCGTCTTTACCTCTTGGATAACGAACTGATCTGGATCGGGACAAAAGACTGCACTTCTGTTTTAACGGAAAAAGGTAGAGCATAGCAAAGGTATGGTATAATCATAACTATAGGAAGACGTTCATAAGGCGTGCGATTATCTTTCTATTAGCACATGTCGAAAGTGGTACAATGACTTATGCCTATACGATCAAGATATTGAAAGTAATGTTACAAGTTTCAAACCGAATATCAACAAATTACTCTACGTACGAGTTGTAAAACGAACTCTAGAATAGCAAATTGATCCCGAATCGATACCAGAAGTATGAAGAAGGTAAAGAAAGAACTAGTCCAAACACGTCACAAAGTCCTCGATACGTCTTCCAACCGTTTTCAACTCAAACTGTCTCACGCGTGCCTTTGACTTGTTAAGCAGAAAGAAAGTTTCGTGTGGAATGGAGATTCGAAACTCCGTCTCAACGTCTAACCGTTTCTTATAATCAAAACAGATCAACAATCAACAGTTGTGACATATTCGCGTCCAAAGAAAGTAAGTGTAGAGGGCAGCGAAACATTGCCGAAATGAGATTATGCATACTAAGTCAAAAAAGCTCGTGGAATTCTCATCATGATGCAGATGCAAGCCGAGAAATCATGTACACACGATCCATGTGGCGTTTCGATCTTTGACATGTTTCGGCTATACAAACTAACACTTGATAATCATTTTTCGAACCATGGTCAAACAATTGAATATTGTTGGTTTCTCAGCGGAACATAGATTGTGAATATCATTTACCACCATCATGAAAACTGCACTTTTTTGATTAATGAATAATAACGTAACCTATCTTTACAGTAGGTATATGCGTCGCGTACATCTTCTGCATAGGGCGTGCATTAGTGATGATAGATTTGTCAAACGTGGAGGCGAGTCAAGTTTTAAGGTTATAAAGTATCCACATCTTTACAAAGTAAAACCCGCTCCAGCGCCTTGGGAATGTACACTCCCACACGTTCGTCTGACCCCAGAATAATATTTAAGGTTTGGGTCGGTTTCGCCGCCAGTTTTCTTTTTTTGTTTTTCTGATGCACGTCCGTCACACACACACACACCCACACACAGACACACACCCAAGACACAGACACAACATCGATGGTCGATGTGCCGAACCAAGATTTACGATCTGATGCTCCAAGCTCCACCATTCTTTATACTTTTTTTTGTGCTTTGATACTCGATTGATGAACAACGTTCAACTCTGGGTTTACACGCTAACAATGTGAGCACATCTTTTTGTACTGTCTGTGCAGGCGTTTCGTTTCCCGTGGACCTATCTGTTTTGTTCATGGACCACGATGAATATGTATTTGTATCCTCCCCTCCCTACTTTCATTTCCGTTTTTTTATTTCCCATTTCCATACCCATCATTAACCGTTCTTCCTTTTCTTTATCTTTCTACTTACGTAAAGTCGTTGCATCACGTCACGTATCGATAATCGATAACAACATTTTATTATCCTCTTCCCCTCTCGCCGCCGATCATCTTCCTTCTACTTTTATCATTTCATCATAATGGATTATCAATTATATTCATATTATGATCTTGAACAAACACATCAAAATAGAATGCAAGGTCATTATACACCACATCCTACAAGCTTAGGACTAGCAATGCCTGGGTTCTTTCATCTACAACATTCTTTTGGTAGACCACATTCTGCTGATCCTCACATGATCTATCAACAACCACCGCCACCACAATCATCATCGTATATGCCAATATTACCATCTTCTGGACCTGTAAAAAGAATTGATGATCAATATATGATGAAACTTGATACACATATACCTTTTATACCTTGTACACCAACTTTAAGTGCTACAAGTGGTAGTAGTTTCAATTCAAACTCGCCTGATAGTCCTATCATTGGTCATCATTCCTATTCTTCATCTATTGATTCTAATTATTTTATCAATGATCAACCCTCAAACATAATTGAAAGTACTGGTAAGTATATCAAAGCATCATATTCACATATTACTAATAACTAACTTTGATTTGTTCAGAAATATTATCTGCATCATGTTGTCCATCGTTAATACAATCACCTTCACCAGTACCAAGATCAGAAATTGAAGATGTTACTGTCTGTGATCCTAAAGCACTTACTGTCAAAAAGACAGAATTACCTCTTATGAATGTCAACACTTTTGAATCCTCACCTATAAAGAATTGTATTCCAGAACAATTATTCCAAATACAAAATGAACCATTTAATGTATTAAAAAGACAACGAGCAGATACTACGTCGACGATTGGTATCAGCAATGCATTTGCTGATGCATGTGCATCATTCAACTCGATATCAGATGTTAGTTCTTTCAGCACGGAAAACATCCCATTTGACATACAATTTTGTACACCTGCGAAGAATTATTTGGATAATGTTATGCAGTTCAGCAGTTTACCTTTGACCTGTCCAACAGAATTAGAAGATTACTCATCCTCTCCTTCAAGCATGAATGAGACAGGACGAATAACCAGAAGAGGACGTAAACAATCAGTAACAGATGATCCAACAAAAACATTTGTATGCAATTTATGCAGTAGAAGGTTTAGAAGACAAGAACATCTCAAGAGACATTATCGATCATTACATACACACGATAAACCTTTTGAATGTACAGACTGTGGCAAAAAGTTCTCAAGATCGGATAACTTGAGCCAACATCAAAGAACCCACGGAGTTGGAACTGTTGTCATGGGAGTTTTACCAAATGATGTAACAAGTCAAGGAATATTATTTACTGGAACTGACGGTGGTATATCTTTCGGTAACAACGATATTGATCAATTCAACGTGCTACCTTTTGTTGACAATCTTCAACAACCATACAGCAGCACGATACTTTCAGACGACGAACTACTTCTAGAATCTGCACGAAAAAGACGTCGAGACGAATGAAAGAAGAAAAAAAGTTTTTTATTTCCCTTACTATAACTTGACAAATTACGATTCTACATGACTTTATTATATCACACGAATGATTTGGAATTTACGATGTTATTTATTATTCATGTCTTTTATTAATGTTTGATTTGATAATTTATGGCGTTTATGGCTTTTTGGATAAAATAGATGGATGGATGGATTTAGATTGCATCAGAGGGATAAAAGCTTGTATAGACGAATATAACCTACCATAATTATTATCATCATCTTCATGACCTCTTACTATACTGTGACTGTCTCGTCTTGTCAGTGTAATTTGAGTTATTACTAGGGCTGGACCGAAGTCATGTAGTGAACTACGAGCCGGCATTTCAACTCAAATTTATGAAGAATAAACATGTGGGTCCATCGAAAGTGGAGTTTGTGTCACTTTTTTCCTCCAATCAATTTTTATAACAAAGATCTATCATGGCGTAATGGATATGATCTCATCTTTTTCCTTTTGAGTTATGATTTAGACGAGGAAGAAAATGGCGTTGAAAATGCCGTCATCAAGAAAATCATTCGTCGATAATTATAGTTGGTCACAATCACTGGCATTATTTGAAATGATTGAAAATGAAAATATAGAAAACCAATCATTATACAGTGAGGATTTAATCAATCTCCAGGCCCAAAAAGAGGTAATGCGAGCCGAGATCATTATTTTTTCGAAGCAAGGGTCTCTCCATCGCGATGAGAAGACGCGGTTAAAAAAACATTCTCCCAGCCACACATGACATTATTTTTTGGAGTGAATTTGTTATTTTTTTTTTACGTGCAGATATCATGCACGTCGCGGTGGATATACCTCTCTAGCAATTTTGTTGGTGTTGCGTGCAGTGGTTTCATGTTTGGTCGCGTCATGTCAAATTAATCATGGTCGTAGCGATTTCTTACGCGTGTGAATATATACATGAAAAGAATAAATTAATCAGCTACTTCATAAAACAGCAGACTGCTCGATTCTCAAAAGTCAGGTGAGATTACGAAAAGATTTTGGTTAATAAACTGCATAGGTATACTATGGTGGATTATTGTCAAAACTCAATTTTGTATGGTGTCACATCATTGTATACATGAGTCGGTCATAAAAGACCATTCCCTGAATTCTATATACCATGTAGGTATATATTATTGAATGCATATTATGCTCTTTAGTTGACAAAGAATCTATCGTATACAATATTATCATTCAGCATCATGCCCAACTTTCTCCAATTTACCCATAGCTCTCTTCTCTCCAGTCTCTCCCAATATTCTTAACCTATCAATTCTCACTTTTTCACCATCACCTTCACCATCAACAATATAAATCACCAAACTTGTCACGTTTTGGAATTTGACAAATCTCAAATCTAATTTTGCCGTCATCTTCTCCTTGTCCCAATCTTTCTCCGTCAGCTCAATAGTTTGTACCGCTTCTATACTATCCGCTTCATCAAATCCAAGTACATTCGCACGGTTCGTATAGAATTTTATAGTTTTTGGTCGCATAACTTCATCACCAACACATGACGTGATATGAAGAGAATGGATTTTTAAAGTTGATTGGAATGGTATAAATAGCATCAATTGTTCATCAGTGTCTGATTCGATATAATCATTTTCAGTTCCAGAAGGAGATTTTCCTTTCGACAACGAATTTGGTATATTATCGCTGAATATAGACTTTGTTATACCGCCTTCAGAACTAAGATTCAATACATCCAGACCTCGAATGTCTATAGAAGATGTAACATCACTATAACCTTTTGGAATTTCCATTCCTCGCCATGATGCTGAAGAAGAAGAAGAAGAGGAGGAGGAGGAGGACGCTTCATTTTGTAAAGATGTTACAGCTTTGGACAGAGCGGTTGGATCTGCACCCTGTATTCGTGATGACTCTTTGCCTTGTTTGAATATAAGAAAGGTAGGCATACTACAAATTATCAGAAACGTTTTATAGAAACATGAAATAATGGGTTGTCACACGCTGTAATTCCATGTGTTCTAGCAATTACTTGTTGCTCGTCCGTATTGATCTTTGTGAATGTCATTTGATCTGGACGAGATAATTGTGCTGATAATTGTTCGTAAAGAGGTGCAATAACTTTACATGGTCCACACCAATTTGCATAAACTAGAATAATATTAGATAATGTCGGTAGTAATTTTTAGTTTCAAGACATACAGTCTGCAACAACTATCCTAGATTTGGATAGGATTTGATTGAATTGGTCAACAGAGTTGATATTTACAGTCTTTGACATTGTGATTACGTTAGAAGTATGTAGAAGATCGAAATCAATAATGTTGAAATACATACATATTTATGACAGGTTAGTGAACATGCGGGGTAGATGACATACGTGAAAGTGAACAGGTCCCTCTTCAACAACCGTACAAGAATAATAATATCAGTCAAAGATATTGATTTCGACAAACAGAAATGGCATCACATGTATTTGTGATTGATTCCACTGCAAGAAGACAACAGATCAAAACTACTCCCAATACATATTTAAGAGATATATTAGAGGAAGCATGTAAAAAATTCAATAAAAATAATGAACAATTTGTTCTGAGTGATAATGGTCGACCTCCAAGATTACTTGATCTTTCGCTAACTGTACGACATGCTGGACTTGTCAATGGTACAAAGTTACAACTTACACAAGCGAGTCGATCCCCTACAATTATAAACGTTGCTTTAAAATTACCACCAATACTAGGAGATGTTAGACTTCAAGATAAATTTCCGAGTAATACACCAATATGGATGATATTACGTAAATTTGAAGACGGAGTAGCCGGTGGTGGTCAAGATAACAAACTCAACCTCACTCAACGTAGTGTACCAAGTACTCCATCTGGTGCAGGTCGATTAGAATATGAACAACCCATAATAAAAATAATACAAAGGGAATTGACCGATTTTGTCTCTCTACAAAAAACTCTGGCACAACTTGGTTTCAATAGCGGTAGTATTCTAATACAGCTCGAGTATAGAAATAGTGGTATGCCAATGGAAGAAGCACTTTCACAGATATCTTCATATTTCAATCAAACATCAAATGAGGATAAGAATGATATACAGGAAGCCACACCACCTACAGATCCGGTGATCAAAGATAAATTGATATCAAAGGGGGATGAGGATAACATGACAGAAACGACACAATCTGAAATGGACCTGAATTCTGATGATAAATCGACAATAAATTCTGATCTCGAAGTAGTGGAAACAGAACCTATTGCAAATGGTAGACCAGAAGATGAAGATAATATGAATACATCTAATGTCATTACTGATCCTATCACTGGACTAACAACATCCGCTGATGAAAATACACAACCACCATCAATAATAATATATAAACCTCCTTCAAGTTCGACACCTCAAGCTGCACTTCAACCTTTGGACGATAATGACTTTCTACCAACTATTGAGCATGCACAGTCACATCAATCAACCCTTTCAAAAGCAGCACATAATAAACGTTTACTATCCGATATAGAAATCGAAGCTATGGAACAACAAAAACAGGCTGATTTGAAAAGTATTCAAAAGATAACAATACGAATTCGATTTCCAGATCAAATGCAAATAGACTTGAATCTAGATTCGTCAACAACGATCAAAGATTTATATAATCGTGTCAGAGAAATGTTGTATGATTCTAGTCTTAATTTTGAATTAAAATATACAGGACAGAAGGGATTGGTTATTATAAATGAAACCCAAGGTGAGAAGAGTCTGATAAAAGATGTAGGATTAAAAGGTAGAATTTTAGTTACGATGATATGGGATAAAGATGTTTCTCTAGAAAGGAGAAGACATGTTTTGAAGGATAGTCTTGTCAATCAGGCACAGGATTTAATAATTCCTGATATGAACAAAGCCAGTCCAATGAGCAGTAGTAATACTCAAGAAACACCACTTGTTCAAGAAGAAAAGAAACAACCCACTAAAAAGGATGTAGAAGCAAAGATGAAAAAGTTTTTAGGATTTGGAAAGAAATGAGTGATTCATATTATCTTGTTAGATATGACTGATACATAACATTCCCATAATTATCCATCCTCCATTCCATTTTAGTTTTTCGTAACATGATATCATTTTTTTAGTGAGCAGCTCTTCTACTCTCTGCAATGACCTTTGTCATATCGTCAACTTTCCTCTTGGCACGACCGAATGTACCGAGCTACAATCATTTATATTAGTGATGAATTTCAATTAGAAAGATGTCAGAAAGTCTTACCCTCTTCTTGGCTACTTTTCTTGCTCTCTTATCTTTACTGTTACGTAACAACTCGATGATTCTACGTTCATATGGTGCTAATCCAGCGACTTCCTTGACAATGTCACGTACGAATGCGGTACGTTTGCTCAAATGTCCTTTTGTGCGTGAAATACGAGGTTTGACTTGACGAGGTGTTACTTTCTATTCATCAAAATTACGAATCAGTATCTTTTCCAAAAAGTAATGATCCTATAGCCTGAGTATTCCTGTCACTTGCGATATGTCCGTCCAAGTATGTATTTTTGATTCCGAAAAAGATCGAATAACAACTCTCCGTGCTCGAGTATGAGAAATAGAAGATGGGAATAATCATGTACGTACAAATCCAGCATTGACACCTGCGGCAATACCGCTCCTCTGTTTGACCTCCTTCGGCATGGTCGTTGATGATTTGGCTGACACGAAGAAACTTTTACGACACGAGATGTAAAGAAAATTGTAGGGAGTGCGGATTCCTTTCTGAATTTCTTGGCATTTTTCTGCTTAGTCATTTCCGAAAAATTTACCGTAGTTCAGCCGACGACTGTAATAACCTCTTATTATTATAGTTTCTCGAACGAATTTGATATAATGAGATTCTATCTACAAGATCATTACACATATGGAATATATCATGTTTTTGATTATCATGCTTGATGACATGTTGATGGCGAAAGAGAACAGATTACCGTCATAGTCTATACTGTATCCATATGAATAATGGACTTGATATAAACTTTACCGAGGTAAGTGGCGTTGCTAAGTTACGAGTTAATTTATTATTATTCACTTACGTCATCGAAAAAAAAAATTGTTTCTTGTTTTCCGTCACCATCCGTATCCTTTTCCAAAACATCACTCATATATCCGAGATTTACAAAGACTTTTAACCGTCGTTTTATCATAAATCAAATCATCAAGATAGAAACGATGGCTAGAGGTTTTATGAGAGCGAAAGGACACGTTCATTGGATATTTCCTATTGTACCTATATTCGCAAGTCTTGTTTGGTTAAGTAAGGCAAATCATCTCGATCATTGTTATATCATGAACTAATAACTGTCATAGGTACTTTACTTGGACTATTATTATCATGGATACATGATGGTAGACCAAAATATGCTAGTATGAACGAGGGACAGACAATAGCATATATATCTGATGTTGGAGCGCAAAGATTAAAACCTTTATTCATTGCCGGAAGTGCCATAACAGTCGTATTATTTGATCTGGTATTTATATCAGAAAGAATATTAAGACATCGCGGAACATTGGCTGTTAAAAGTACACACAAGAGTGAACAAGTATTAAGTGGTTTGGCTGCATTATTTTCAATCGTTGGAGCCGCCGGTCTTATATTTTTATCGATATTCGATACTTTACGACATCCAAAAACTCACGACAAACTGTTGATAGTTTTTATCATAGGTTATTTACTCACTGCTATATTTGTCTGTGCAGAATATCATAGATTAAAGAAACATCAAACGGAATTTAGAATCATCAGATATTCTTATTGGTTAAAGGTCGCATGGGTTATAATATTCCTTGCATTAGCAATCGGTATGTATTATTTCTTTGTCAATATAGTTATTAATATGATTACTAACTTGATGCTTAGCATTTGGTGTTGAACAAAAAAGAAAGAAACCAAACACGGCAGCAAGACTAGAATGGGCAATTGGATTCATTTTTGCAATATTCGTCGCATCATTCTTTATCGACTTTTTATACTTTGAAGGATCAGAAGATAGAGGTGCAGATTTAGCAAGACAGCAATCGAACGATGATGCTAGACATCCAGAAATGGCACATGCTATGAGAAATCCTCAATATAATAATAACAATGTCGTACACGTTTAGATAAATATATACACTCCATTCTATTATTATTTTTTATTTATCAATTCATCGCTGCTATCCTTTCATTCTCCTTTTTTGCCCTCATGATAGCCATTTCTTTCCTCTCGTCTCGTAGTAACAAGAAAATATAAAACCAAACACTCATTTCCAAAAACCCCGCCGTGAAAATCATATCATTCTTCAAAAATCCCCATCCACTTTTAATGTTTTGTGAAGAAAGGTATATCCAAGCCGTAAGACTGAACAGCATCGTCAGCCTTATCGGCGTTTGTGAGATCCAGTACTCCACCGCCGTCAAACGCGGTAAAAACGAAGCCAAAAGGTCAGAAATTGAAAAGAACGCCAGAATTAATGCAGATAGTGCCGTCGCATCAGATGGTTTGTGAAAAGATGTCGTAGGGGCCTACATGAACATATATATGTAAGTATGGATAAAGAAAGTGGAGAATGGTAAAGATCGTACTATATTCATGGATTGACCGAATAATATTACCATGTTTTGTTGTGCAATCTTTTGTGGATCTCGAATGAGATAATACGCAATCGTCAGGTGAAAGATACAGACGCTACGAATGAGTGCAAACGCAGTGATCAAAGGCATGCTGGACGACGATACGACAAAAGGTGATCAAGTAGAATAAATTAATGATTTATCGTAAAATGTTATGGAAGATTGTGGAGGATATATATTTTTTATATTTAGACTATTCGATGAGAATCTCTTTTAATATTTCACTTCCCGGACCATGAATTGTAGATTCCAACTCTTTGAATCCAACGACACTGGATATTCTTCTCTCGTCTGATCCGTTTATACTACCGAGACTCAACTGTCCAGGTTTCAATTTACGTTTTGACGACTTTGTAGGTGTGACAAGTCCGAGAGATCCGTTTTTATTTCCACAATCGATAAATTCAATCAGAGATAATGTTTCCAACCCTGAAAGAATATCTCGAAACTCGATATTACTTAGAGGATGAAGTATGTTGTCTCTTTTACAAACTTCTGTATAATTGTCATATAATTGTTTTGTTGAAATATATTCTAATTTTGTACTTCGACTTTTACCTGTTTTAGACGGTGATGGAAAGTCCGATGTTATTGTACGTGATTTCTTTTCTGTCATCGCCAAAGTACATAAAATAGCTTTCTGTTGGATATTCAGCTGATTCAATCGGGATGATGTACCATTTGAAAAGATTTGAGCAGTAACTTTTGCCATTTGTGCTATAGACACTTTTGGTGCATTGTCAATGGTCAAGTCGAGCGTTCGTTTAGACACAGGTGAAGAACAATTTATAGATTCTGACAAAGGTTGTCTATTATCATAAACTTCTGCTTCAATCAAGTATAAAGCTCTTTTAATTATATCAAAAGCCTTTCTTAAATCTCCTGTCTGTGAGGCTACTTTTTTTGAGCATAATAAAATAGCTGATGGTTGAAATAACGGGGCCTCTGTACAATTTAATGAAAGAGATGTCAATTTCTTGGTAATGATGTTATTAATCTCTTCTGCCGTATAAGGCATAAATGGTAATAATGTTGGTTTGATATTCCTAGTTTTTAAACGTGGTAGAACTCGATCTGTCAAATCCAAAGCATTTGCAATACCAATAAGAATCAAGTTTGATGTGTTTTTTATACTCCATTCGAATAATGAATATAACAATTCTAGATCAACGTCTACAAGTCGATCAAGTTCGTCAAGAACTAAGATATTCATTTCTTTGTTAGATTTGGCCAAGAAGAATTCTTTAATTACATCCATCTTTTGTCCAACAATATCAAAATCTTTACTTAATATTTGCAGTAAATCATTTGTATTTTTTAAACTCATGCAATTTATAATTGAAGTTTTTGATTTATCAGCAAACTGTTGAACAATATTTGTAATAAAAGCACTTTTTCCGGTTCCAGGTGGTCCAGAAACGTATAGACAACCACTGGTTGAAGATTCTATATGTTTTGTTACAAACTCATTGATACGATTTCTTTCCGTTTCTCGTCCGATCAAGGAAGTAGAACTCGTAAAAAGCTGTCGAGCCTGAGAATATGGAGTTATCCTTATTGATCTCGATAATGATTCAGGTGTTTTTATATTTTGAATTTGACGAGTTTGATTCTTAGGTGTTACAAATACCATTTCCTGCACATCTTTATGACGAGGAGTTTTTGGACTCGTGATTGGAGATGAAGATTTGTTGATCGAAAAAAGGCTGTCAATCATTTTCGATGGTGTTTTTGGTTCATTCAATGGTTTCAATGACTTGCGTGTACTTTTTGGTTTCGTAGGGGTTGTAATTTCGACAGTTGTCAATTGCTTGAAAGGGGATTTCTCAGTCTCCAGCTTTTCAACTGGTTCATTCTCTTTATTGTTGGAGATCTCTAAATCTAAATGGATACGTTTGGATCTTGTAATGCAGGATGCTGCTCTTTAATCAGTATTTACTCTGTCCGTCGAACGATTTAGACACACTAATACCTGCAACACTGTCTCGTCGGCGTTTCCCCAGTATAGACAACATTATATTATTAATAAAATTAGAAAAGAATAAAGGTGATTGTGAGAAAGAATATGTTGAAGGATGGCAAGATGATTTCTGGGGTTTTAAACTCGAATAAAGAAATACGCGTCGCGTGAACCAAAAATTGGAAATTGATATTGAACGCGTTTCACGTGATGGATGGGAAGTTTAAATTCCCCGTTACTGAACTACACACGTTCAATCATAGACAGACTGGGTCATAAATATGATTAATAATGGTGCCAATTGTAAACAATCTAACGAATTCTAATAAAAGACAACAATCAATTTCGAATTTCTTCGGATCAAAACCGGTCATCCAAAACACACTCGAAAAGAGAGATGATTTAAATAATAACGTAAATCAAGAAATCGAAAATGGTAGATTACAACGGAAAAGATCTTTGCCAATCGATGATGAGAATGGTCATGTCGAGCAATCACCGTCGAAACGACTCGCACGAACTGTTTCTTCCCCTTCAACACCCAATCTAATCAGAAGAACCAGTAGTTCTACCACAACTGCCCAAAATAACGATAAAAGATGTGAGAATTTCACGCAAACGTCTAAATATAGTTTTGGAGTAGAATCTACGAATGAAAACGACGTAGAAGAGATCAGAAGAGAAAAGGAACGATTACACGAAAGATTTGTTAAAAAGTTAGGAAGACCAGATTCACTCTTAGATATCCGTAAACGTAATCATGTTTTAGAAGATGATGAAGAGAATAAAGAAGATGATTATAATGATGATGAAGATGAGGATGAAGAATCATTCCAAAGAAACAATACAAAGAAAAAGGGCAATACTAATACTAACAAATTAACGCCAATGGAAAAGCAAGTAATTGATATAAAAAATAAAAATAAAGACACATTATTAGTAGTTGAAGTGGGGTATAAATTCAAGTTTTTTGGCGAAGACGCAAGAATTGCTGCAAAAGAGTTACAAATTGTTTGTATACCTGGAAAATATAGATTTGATGAACATTTTTCAGAATCACATTTGAATAGATTTGCATCAGCAAGTATACCTGTACATCGTCTACATGTTCATGTAAAAAGATTAGTACAAGCTGGACATAAAGTTGGTGTAGTACGTCAATTAGAAACCGCTGCCTTGAAAGCAATTGGAGATAATCGTAACAAACCATTTACAAGACAATTAACGAATTTATATACAAAGGGGACATATATTGATGAAGATAATAACGATCTTGATGATAACACTATATCGTCCACAGGTCATCTATTGTGTTTGACAGAAATCAGTTCAAAAGGATGGGGATCTGATGAAAAAGTAAAGATAGGATTTATTGCTGTTCAGCCTACAACAGGTGATATAATCTATGATGATTTTGAAGATGGATTTTTAAGAAACGAACTAGAAACAAGACTATTACATATTTCACCATGTGAATTCTTAATTGTCGGACAGTTATCAAAACAAACCGAGAAGATCATCTCACATTTCAAATCAAATAGAATCGAAAAAACGGATAAGATAATAGTAGGAGAAGCATATAATCATATATTACAATTCTATGACAAAAATATTCTATTAGACAAAATAAAACAATTAACAGAACTTGTTATAACATGTTTATCATCAATGATTAAACATTTAACATCATACGGTCTACAAAATGTATTTGATTTGACAAAATATTTTCAATCATTTAATACAAGATCTAACATGTTGTTGAATTGTAATACCTTGACAAGTTTAGAGATATATAATACTGATAATAGTCATAATAACAATATTGGTAGTTTATTTTGGTTGTTAGATAGAACAACAACAAAATTTGGTCAAAGATTGTTGAGAAAATGGGTTGGTAGACCATTGTTAGATCAGTCAAAACTAGAAGAAAGATTACAAGCTGTTGAAGAATTGATTGAAAAACAAAATGATATAATTACTGAAAGATTAAGAAGATTATTGAAAAATATAAAAGGTGATTTGGAAAAATCATTGATAAGAATATATTATAAGAAATGTACTAGATCTGAACTGTTAATAGTCCTTCAAACATTACAAATGATAGGTAATGAATATGTTAGTGTCAAGACGTCAAAAGATAGTGGATTCGAATCTGAAATATTAGGAAATTCAATTTCTAAATTATCATCTTTGTTAGATGACGTTATCATCATTTTGGAAAAGATCAATTTAGTTGCAGCAAAAGAAGATGATAAATATAATTTTCTAAGAGACGATAATGAAATTATAACAGATCATAAAATGAGTATAATAAGTATTGAACATGATCTAAATGAAGAAAAGAAGATGATTGCAGAAAAGTTAAAGTTGAAAAAGGTTGAATACATTACAGTAGCAGGTATAGAATATTTAATAGAGGTTGAAAACACTAGGTTGAATCATGTACCTGCATCATGGATAAAAATAAGTGGTACAAAAAAAGTATCGAGATTTCATACACCTGAAATTATCAAATTGATACGTGAAAGAGATCAACAAAGAGAAGGTTTAGCAAATGCATGTGATGCTGCATATTTGAATTTGTTAGAAGATATTGGAAACAAATATCAACAATTTAGGGACTGTATACAATCACTTGCAATACTTGATTGTTTATTATCGTTGTCTATTGTTTCTTCATTACCGAACTATAATAAACCAATATTTGATAACGATCATCCTAATATAAATATTATAGGAGGAAGGCATCCAATGATTGAACAATTACTATTAAATGAATATATCTCTAATGATATTGATCTAGATAATAACAACACTAGATCATTGTTGATAACAGGACCAAACATGGGTGGTAAATCAAGTTATGTAAGATCCATTGCATTAATATGTATAATGGCACAAATCGGATGTTATGTACCTGCAAAGTCTGCAAAATTATCATTATTGGATGCAATATTTACACGGATGGGAGCATTTGATAATATGATAAAAGGGGAATCAACATTTATGGTTGAGTTAAGTGAAACCAATAATATTTTAAAACAGGCAACATCAAAATCGTTGGTTATATTGGATGAATTAGGTAGAGGTACAAGTACATATGATGGTATAGCTATCGCACAGGCTGTATTACAATACATGATTGAAGATTGTAAAAGTTTAACATTATTTATAACACATTATCAATCTTTAGCAAAGATGGCTGATCGGTGGAGGAATAATGAATTGAGAAATGTTCATATGAAGTTCAAAGAAAATGAAAGTAATGAAATAACTTTTCTATATACTATTGGGAACGGTACGGCTCATAGAAGTTATGGTCTGAATGTTGCAAGATTAGCAGACTTACCAAAGAATGTTATTGATGTTGCTGGTATAAAAAGTAAAGAATTAGAAGTTGAGGAGCAGAATAAAAAGATGAATCATCTACAAAGACTGACTAGATTGGTGTTTGATGATGATGATGATGATAAGGATGAGAAAAACATTGATCAAGTGATGAATTATATTGATTAATAATAAAGATAATTACTTACGTCATAATTACGTGCCAAGCTCACGTCAGCGTGAAACTAACTTTTTTCCATCCTAGAACTATAGTACCTTCAAATTACCGTACTGCTGTCAGTCTCCTCGGTGTTATCCTTTGACCAACTTTAATGTTGAAGGATGCAAGACAAGGCGCTTTTTCTTCTTTTTCGTTTGACATGTCATTTTCCTTTCCTATTATCCATCCATCATTATGGCTGATGATGAGAAGAAGTCAGAAAATGAAACCAAAGGTAAGAGTAACAAATTACATCATAAAATTGGTAGAGGTATTGTAAAGGTCTTGAAGTTTCCCATTCGAATATTCTGTAAAAAGAAAACGACCGCTACTGAACCAACAGCACCGCCTCCATCAAAGGAAAAAACCGAAAAAGCCAAGGTGAAAGATCCTGAAGCGAAAAAGAAGACTACAAAGAAGGCTACAACCAAGAACTCTACAACAACGAAAAATAAGAGTAATAAAAAAGGAAATCAAGATGACAAAGAAGGGTTTGTATTTCATTTTCAAGGAATTGCTCTCACAGCAAAAGGGGAGTACAAAGCAAAAGATATGGAAGCGATACAGAAACAATTAAATATGTTGAATAATCCCCAGAATATAGAACATTTAACCAATATAGCAACTCGCAAGCAATATCAATCAACACAACCACCACAACCACCACCACAACCAGCACCACAACCACCACAACCACCACAACCACAACCGACACACCCGACACCAAATCAAGCAAATCCACCAAATCCACCAAATCAGCCGAGTCCACCAAATCAGACGAATCATCCGAATCAACCGAATCAACCGAATCAACCAAATCATCCGAATCATCCGAATCATCCGAATCTACCGAATCATCCGAATTCACCAAATCATCCGAATCCACCGAATCAACCGAATCATCCGAATCCACCGAATCAACCGAATCAACCAAATCATCCGAATCTACCAAATCATCCGAATTCACCAAATCATCCGAATCTACCAAATCTACCAAATCAACCAAATCAACCAAATCAACCAAATCAACCAAATCAACCAAATCAACCAAATCAACCAAATCAACCAAATCAACCAAATCAACCAAATCAACCAAATCAACCAAATCAACCAAA
>Ga0160428_1000020_pt1 | contig 229424 bp, 195 predicted proteins | sample SolpanmetagenomM_FD_108198 | JGI IMG/M metagenome (GOLD analysis project Ga0160428, IMG submission 108198) | Solar panel surface microbial communities from Lawrence Berkeley National Laboratory, California, USA - M | ecosystem: Engineered > Built environment > Solar panel > Unclassified ... | reverse complement strand
TCTACTAGGTCGGTGACGTGGACGAAGATGTCTTGGCCAGTCTCGTCGTTTTTGATGAAACCAAAGCCTTTGGTCTCATTGAAGAATTTTACCGTTCCGGTCGGCATAATAAAAAAAATTTGGGGGTGTCGTCAAAGCCCGGCGGAAAGCTGGGGACCTTGGATGCAAACACACCGGAGCGGACCGGAACAGCACCACAGGGCCTTGAGTTGCGCCAAAGATAAACAAAATTCCCGAACTTCGCAGTGCTCAAAAAAATCTTATGGACACCCCCCTGGCCCCGCCCCACGCTTACAGTCACACCTTTATAGTCGAGCCTAGCGACATTGACCAGCTCGGCCACGCCAATAACGTGGCCTACGTGCGCTGGGTGCAGGAGGTGGCCGCCGCCCACTGGCACCATCTCTACCCGCTCGCCGAGGCCCTACCGCCCCAGGTGTGGGTGGTGCAGGAGCACCGCGTGCGCTACCTGCGCTCGGCCTACGCCGGCGATGAGTTGCGCGTGAGTACCTGGGTGGCCGACGTGAAAGGCGCCAGTTCCAAGCGCATGACCCGCATCGAGCGCGCGGCCGATGGCCAGCTACTCTGCGCCGCCGAAACGCAGTGGGTGCTGCTGGATGGGGCTAGCGGGCGGCCGGTGCGCGTGCCGGGGGAGGTAGCCGCTAAGCTTGGAGTTTAGACTTTGCTCTAGAGAAAAATAACGTTATCACCTTCGACTTTCATCCAAATCCCTTGTTCACTATTTTCTTCGGCCAAAATCACTTCTTTATCTAATAGGGTGGAAATAGATTTCATGTAGTGAACTACTCTAAGATGGTCCTCCATTGACTTTATTTCCTTTGGGTCAATATCATTTTCTATTTGTTCATCGGTGAAGAAATGGCAGTTAACTTGGACATGATGAAAAAAAACGCTAGCACATGCTACGTAACGTTCTTCATCCCAGCGGTAATCTATGAACCCGGCGTCTATTCTGTCTGACACAACGCCATCCATATAATTCTCAGCAGTAAAAGTTACTTTATAAGTAGCATTTACGTGCTCAATCCATTTTCTCCAGTCATCTCTGGTTGTATTCAATACATAGATGTCACGCCAAGAACCGTCAATTTGGTAGACGCTCTTTCTCAACTCGTTCCAATCCATAAATTTCTCCGCCGATTAAGTAGAGTTATTTTGAGTAATCTGTAGTAATGCCAGCCCCCTTCCGCATCTATTCCGCCTCGGCCGGCTCCGGCAAGACGTACCAATTAACGAAAGAATACCTAAAGCTGGCGCTGGGCTACCCACAGCCAGCCGACCCCACGGGCGAGCGGCTGTACAAGGCCGATTATTTTAAGAGTATTCTGGCGATAACCTTCACCAACGACGCGGCGGGCGAGATGAAGGAGCGCATTGTGGGCGCGCTGCGGCGCTTCACGCAAGCGCCTGGCGACAAGCCCGATGCCTTGCTGGTAGAAGTGGCGGCCGAGCTGGCGCAGGAAAAACAATTGCCCCCGCACCTGCACACGCCGGCCGAATGGCAGCGCGAAGTGCAGTTGCGCGCTCAGGCCACGTTTCGGCTAGTGCTGTACCACTACGCCGATTTTGCGGTGAGCACCATCGACTCGTTCGTGCAGCGCATCGTGACGGCTTTTACGCGGGAATTAAATCTGCCCGCCACGTTTGAGGTGGAGCTGGACACCGACAGTGTGCTGCGCTCGGCGGTGGCCGCGCTGCTCGATAAGGTGAACCGCGACGCGGATAGCAAGCTGCTGAGCCAGACGCTGGCCGACTACGCACTGGGCCAGGCCGAGCAGGGCCGCAACTGGAACAAGCTACCCGACGAGCTGCTGGACTTCGGCCGGGCGCTTTTTAACGAGAGCGTGCACGAAGCGGTGGCCCAGTTGGGCCAGAAAACGATGGCCGACTTCCGGGCGCTCGACCAGGATATCCGCGCCCGGCAGCAGGAAGCCGAGCAGGCCGTGCAGGCCCAGGCCGACCGCGCGCTAGCCGTGCTGGCGGCGGCCGGCGTCGAGTCCGAGCACCTGGCCAGCGGCAGCAGCGGCATTTACGGGCACTTTACCAAGTGGGAGCGCTGGCTGAGCCCGCCCGAAAAAGACGCGCTGTTTCCGACCGCTACGGCGCGCAAAACCCTGGAGAGCGGCAAGTGGTGGAGCGAGAAGGGCAAGAAAGCCGGCCTGGTACCCGCCATTGAGGCGGCGCAGCCGGAATTAGTAGAGGCTTTCAGCGAATTATTAGCTCTGCGCGAAAAGCATTTGCCGGGCTACGTGCTACTGGGCGCATTGCAGCCCTTTTTATTTCACGCCTCCTTGCTGAGCGAGTTGAATAAACTGGTGGAGGAAATCAGCCGCGAGCGTAACGTGGTGCTGATTTCGGAATTTAACCGGCGCATTGCGGCCATTGTCCTTACTGAGCCAGTGCCGTTTATTTATGAGCGGCTAGGCGAGAAATACCGGCACTTATTAATTGACGAGTTTCAGGACACCTCCGTCTTGCAGTGGAATAATTTATTGCCGCTGGTCGAAAACGCCGTCGGCAACGGGGGCCTTTCGCTGGCCGTGGGCGATGCTAAACAGGCTATTTACCGCTGGCGCGGTGGCGAGCTGGAGCAGATTTTGCGTCTTTACCAGGGCGACACGGCCGCGCTGGCCGCCCGCGCCCGCGACGCCGACATGCGCCGCCTGCTAGACGAGCGCTACTACACTTTACAGCAGAACTTAGAGCCGCATTCGCTGGCCATTAATTACCGCAGTGAGCCGGCCATTATCGGGTTTACCAATAATTTCTTCAGCTACGTGCGGGCGCGTAGCGAAGAGCATGACTTGGTGCAGGGCATTTTTGAGCCGGGTTTTCGGCAGGAGATGCCGGGCCGCAAAGGCGAGTTATTTGAAAACACCTTTGATGGGCTGGCCGGCCACGTCGAATTAGTATTTACGAAAGACGACGCGCCCGCCCGGCGCTACGCGCCCACTACCGGCCACTACCTGGAGGAGCCGCTGCCCGGCCACGCGCTCGAGGCGGTGCTCGACTACACCGAAAGTACCTGCTACCTGGCCTTGCAACTCATCGAGCAGGCCCTGACCGACGGCTACCACCTGCGCGATGTGGCCATCCTGTGCCGCACGCGGCGGCAGAGCCGGCTGCTGGCTAAGTTCTTGAAGGAGCGCAGCTTTCCTATTATCTCGGCCGATTCGCTGGCCTTGCAGTTTGCCGAAGTGGTGAACTTGCTGGTGGCCATCATGCGGGTGCTGCACCAGGGCAGCGACACCCTGGCGCGGGCCGAAGCATTGCTGCTCGTAGACCGGGTGGTGCGCCGCCTGGCCCCTACCCCGGCGCGGGCCCGGCACATTGCCGACGTAGCCAATGACAAAGAAAGCAGTAAGCCGTTTTTTGACGAGCTGCGCAGCCTGGGCTTCGACGTGGCGGAGGACAAAACCGGCAACTTGGGCCTGTACGAATTAACCGAAAACTTAATTGGTATTTTTGGCTTGCTGGGGGCCAATGCGGAGAGCGACTACCTGTTTCGCTTCCTGGACTTAACGCTGGAATTCAGCCTGAAATACGGCAATAACCTGGGTAATTTTCTGGCGCACTGGGATGAGCGCAAGGGCACGCTCAGCATTAATGCGCCGGGCGGGGCCGATGCCATTACCATCACTACCGTGCACAAAGCCAAGGGGCTGGCCTACGGGCTCGTCATCGTGCCGTTTGCCGACTGGTCGCTGGTGCCGCACGCTGGCGAGCTGCTATGGGGCCGCCTCGAAGCCCCCGAAAAGCCGCTGCCCGGGCTGCCCGACGTGGCCGTGGTGCGCCTCAATAAGACGCTCACCTACACCCCCTTGGCTGGGCAGGATGCCGACGAGCGCGAAAAAACCCTGCTTGATGGCCTCAATACGCTCTACGTGTCGTTTACCCGGCCCCGACACCGGCTATACATCCTGAGCAAAGCACCCGCCGAAGTTAAAAAAACGACCGGTGAGCTACCCCTCACGGGCGCGGCGGCCCCCGAGCCAGCCGCCGCCCAGGGCCCCGCCCGCGATGTGGCCGACCTGCTGGCCGGCTACCTGCGCCACCTGGGCCGCTGGCAGGCCGACACTACCAGCTTCGTACTCAACCAGGGCGCAGCGGCGGCCGGGAAAAGCAAAAACACCCCTTCAAAAAGCGAGAATTTCGGCCTGACCAATCTCGCTTCTACGGCCTGGGACGAGCGCCTGCAACTGCGCCGCCACGCTACTACGGTTTTTGATTTTGACGAGCAGGAAAAACAGGGGGAGCTGAACCGCAAGCTGCACTACGCCTTGCGGCGCCTGCTATCGGCCCGCGACCTGGGGCGCACCCTGCGCCAGCTCGTGGCCGAAGGCGTTATCAACCAGCAGGAGCGGCCGGCCCTCGAAGCGGGCCTGCACGCCCTGCTCGCCGACCCGCGCCTGGCGCCCTACTTTGCCGAAAACCTGGCGGTGGAAACCGAGCGCGAAATATTAATCGGCGGCCGCACCCAGCGCGCCTACAAGCCCGACCGTATTGTATTTGGAGCGCGTACCGGCCGCACCGGGCAGGCCGTGACGATGCTCGACTTTAAGCTGCCGCCGCCGCAGGATATGCATAAAATACGGCTGCGCGACTATGGCAAATTATTTCGGGAATTGGGCTACGAAGACGTGCGCGGGATAATTTATTATTTCGGTTCGGGCGAGGTGGTGGAGGTGTAGGCGCAACGCTTTGGACAGCATTTAAAAACTAAATTAAATAGTACGCTAAGCTTATGTAATCACATCATGTTTAAAGTCTTTTTAGCAAAATACTGGGAAGCTCTCGATAGATTATTCCCTGTCAGACAGAGCTAGCTATGGCAGCAGACTAAAGAAACAAGTGTTTATTGCAGGTATTTTCTGACGCATCTCAAATGAATACATGCAACTTACTGTTAGTATCTTAGCAAGTTCCTTGCTATCCTTAATGTACAATGGGCAGCCGCTACAGACGCCGGTAAATCAAGCCCCAGTGAATACCCGGCTGCCAACTGAAATAACAACCGGCCAAGTACGGCTGCAAATGATAAATAACGCAGAAGAATGGCTGGTGCCAGTTGATTGGAAGCAAGGAGATAATGACCAGGGAGAAACTTATATTCAGTACAGAAATAAGAAAGATGGCATCCTGATTACCTCCTATTTCAGGAAAAATCACCAGTTCGTAGTCCGATGTGTACTTTATGGACGCTCGAAAACCATTCACGCTATCTGGAAACAGGTGGATGCAAAGATTTATCCAAGCGTAGGGGTTAACGAATGGGAGGGCAATAATGTGCGCATCGAATTGCAGGAGCTAAAGCAAGGGATGGCTGCTTTGCAGGCAAGCATTATTGATAAATCGCGCGGTTATTATTAATAAGGCTCAGGCTGAAGATTTCAGACTTTTGGCTCAAGCAACTGAGCACTTTGGGCCGGCCTTCTGCGTTGGGCGGGGGCCGGGGCGCAACGCGCCTTCGCTCTCCCCCGTCTATAGCCAGGCGACCGCTTTTGCGCGCTGTTATTCTTTCCTGATGCATTCCAATCACTTCGCTACTTGGCCGCGCTTCGCGTTGGCGGCTTCCCTTCTGCTACCCGCCGCCGCCCTGGCGCAGACTACCCCCGCCGCCCCCAGCGCGGCAGCCCCCAGCACCCCCGGCACGCCGGCCGGCCCCACGGTGGCCGAAGCCGAAGCCGCCCAGTGGTACCTGCGCGACCCGCAGCTTGATAAAACGCCCGGCACCGGCACCACCCGCACCTATGCCGAGTTGCTGAAAGGCCGCGTGCCCACCGCCGTGGTAGTGGCCGTCATTGACTCGGGCATCGACACGGCGCACGTCGATTTGAAGCCGGTGCTGTGGCGCAATCCCGGCGAGATTCCCGGCAATGGCATCGATGACGATAAGAATGGCTACATCGACGACGTGCATGGCTGGAACTTCCTGGGGGGCAAGGATGGCCGCAACATCTCGGTCGAAACCCTGGAAGTGACCCGCGTGGTGGCCAAACTGGGGCCGCGCTTCGCGGGCAAAACCAGCGCCCAGGTGAAAGCCGCCGACCGCGCCGACTACAACACGTACCTCAAGGCCAAAAAAGCCTACGATGCCAAGCGCAAGGAGCTGACTACCGAACTGGCCCAGGCCGGCCAGATGACCGGCCCGCTCACCCAGATGACGGCCGCCCTCAAGGAAAAGCTGGGCGTGGAAAAGCTCGACACGGCCACCATGCGCCGCGCCGCCGCCCAAATCAGTGACCCCGACTTTAAGGGGCTGCTCACGTCGCTCTACCAGAACATGAAGCAGGGCGGCATCGGCGATACCGACGCCCTCATCGCGGAGCTGAACAGCGAGCTGAAAGACCAGCGCGAGCAGCTCGACTACAGCCTGAACACTAAGTTCAACGCCCGCGCCGACATTGTGAAGGACAACCCCGACGACGTGACCCAGCGCAACTATGGCAATAACGACGTGACCGGCCCTGACGCCCTGCACGGCACCCACGTGGCGGGCATCATTGCGGCGGTGCGCACCAACAACCTCGGCGTGCAGGGCATTGCTGGCGCCCCGGTGCAGGTGATGAGCGTGCGCGCCGTGCCCAACGGCGACGAGCGCGACAAGGACGTGGCCAATGCCATCCGCTACGCCGTGGACAACGGCGCGCAGATTATCAACATGAGCTTCGGTAAGGAATTTTCGCCCCAGCGCCCGGCCGTGGAAGCGGCCTACAAGTACGCGGCCAGTAAAAACGTGCTGTTGGTGCACGCCGCCGGCAACGAAGACGACAACCTCGACGTGAGCCAGCACTACCCTTCGTCCTTTTACATGGACGGCTCGACGCCGCCTAACCTGCTCACTATCGGGGCCAGCGGCCCTACCGACGACGAGAACCTGCCGGCCAGCTTCTCCAACTACTCCAAGCGCCAGGTCGATGTGTTTGCGCCCGGCGTGGGCATCTTCTCGACCTTGCCTGGCAACAAGTACGGCACCGAGAGCGGCACCAGCATGGCCTCGCCCGTGACGGCGGGCATTGCGGCGGTGCTAAAATCATACTACCCCAATCTATCGGCGGCGGACCTCAAGCGCATCATCCGGCAGTCGGCGCAGGTGCACCATACGCAGGTGCTCGTACCCGGCGAGAACGGCAAAAAGGCCGATTTCAGTACCTTGTCGGCCACCGGCGGCATCGTCGATTTGTACGAAGCCGTGCGCCTGGCCGCCCAGGAAGACGCCGCTAAAAAACCCTGATTTTTCGGCGGCAGCCCGGGCGTTTGCGTAAGGCACGGGGTATGCTTCCTCAATTCTTCATCTTGGAGCGCCTGCGGCGGTTGAAAGCAACCCCGCCCGCCGCTACCCCCACCGCCACGTTTGGCGAGCACCCGGCCCTGGCCGATGCGCACCTCGACCACCCCACCGGCCACTCGGAAGAGTCGTGGCTGCGGCAGCAAAGCCGCAACCTGCTCTACTTGGTGGCCGGTGTGTTTTCGGCGGCGCTGGGCTTGGAGTCCTTCATCCTGCCCAACGGCTTGTTTGACGGTGGCGTTACGGGGCTGTCGCTGCTGGCGGCGCGCTTCGTGCACCTGCCGCTGTCGGTGTTTCTGATTGCGCTCAACCTGCCTTTTATCTGGCTGGGTTACCGGCAGTTGGGGCGCGGGTTTGCCATTCGGGCGCTGTCGGCCATCCTGGGGCTGGCCCTCATTCTGGTGGTGGTGCCCTTCCCGGTCATCACGCAGGACAAGATGCTGATTGCCGTTTTTGGCGGCTTCTTTCTGGGAGCGGGCATCGGGCTGGCCATGCGCGGCGGCGGCGTGCTCGACGGCACCGAAATCCTGGCCGTGTACCTGAGCCGCAAGGCCAGCCTGAGCGTGGGCGACTTCGTGCTGGTGCTCAACATCCTCATTTTCATCATCGTGGCCCTTGTGCTGTCGGTTCAAACGGCCCTTTACTCCATCCTCACCTACCTGGCCGCCTCCAAAACCATTGAGTTTGTGGTCAATGGCATTGAGGAATACACGGGCGTCACCATCATCTCGGAAAACAGCGATGCCATCCGGCGCGCCCTCACCGAGCGCCTGGGCCGGGGCGTCACGGTGTACGGCGGCAAGCGCGGCTACGGCTCGCACGGCGAGCAGCCCAGCCCCATCGACATCGTCTTCACGGTTGTTACCCGCCTGGAGGTAAGCCAGGTAACCCAGGAAGTTAACCGGCTCGACCCACGCGCCTTCATCATCATGCACAGCGTGAATGATGCCAAGGGCGGCATGGTCAAGAAGCGGGCGCTGCACTAGCCTCGCTTAGTTATGAGTTGAGAGGTGTGAAGTATAAGTTGATGTTTGGTCAACTTATACTTCATACCTCTCAACTCATAACTCTTTCCGAACTTTGCCGGCATGTCTGCTCCTACCGCTTCGCTCACCCTCACCGGCCTGTTTATTTACCCCGTAAAGTCGCTGGGCGGCATCAGCCTGCCGGCGGCCGAGCTGACGCCGCAGGGCCTGCGCCACGACCGCCGCTGGCTGGTAGTGGACGAGCGCAACCGCTTCCTCACCCAGCGCGAGCACGCCGAAATGGCCTTGCTGGCCGTGGAGGCCGCGCACAACGGCTTTTTGCTGCGCCACCGCCAGCGGCCCGACCTGCTGCCGCTCTACATTCCCTTCGAGGCCACGCCGGAGCGGACGCTGTTCGTCACTATCTGGGACGATATGGTATTTGCCTGGCGCGGCACCCCGGCCGCCGACGAGTGGCTGAGCGCGGCGCTGGGCCAGCCTTGTAAGCTGGTGTATATGTCGGATATGGCGCGCCGCGACTGCGAGCCCGAACACAATCCGGCCGGCACGCTCGTTAGCTTTGCCGATGGCTACCCCTACCTGCTAGCCACCGAAGAGTCTTTGGCCAAGCTCAACGCCCAGCTCACCGAGCCCGTGCCGATGGACCGCTTTCGCCCCAACCTGGTAGTGAGCGGCGCCCCCGCCGACGCCGAAATGGGCTGGGCCAGTTTCCAGCTCAACGGCCTGCCGTTTCGGGCAGTGCGGGGCTGCGGGCGCTGCGTAGTCACGACCATCGACCAGGCCACGGCCCAGCAGGATGCCGGCGGCGAGCCGCTACGCACCCTGGCCACCTACCGCAAGCCCGACCGCAAGGTCATCTTCGGCCAGAACGTAACCGGCCCCACCAGCGGCCGCGTGCAGGTGGGAAACAAGTTATTAATTATGAAGTAGGAATTTATAATTATGAATTTCAAAAAGGCGCCTCAGACAATTCATAATTCCTCCAAAAGTGGACCTCGCTTTTACGCTTGATTTTTTGCGCCGCCTAGCGGCTAATAATACCACGGCCTGGATGCAGGCGCACCGCGCCGATTACCTGCGCGCCCGCGACACGTTTGCGGCGCTCGTAGCCGAGGTGCTGCGCCAAGCTACCCCGGCCCTGCCCGAGCTGGCGGGCCTCACGCCGGCGCAGGCCATGTTTCGGCTGCATAAAAACGACCGTAGCCAGACTGACCCTGAGCCGTATAAACGCCGCCTGGGAGCCGGGCTCGTCCCCGGCGGGCGGCACGCGCAGCGTGCCGGCTACTTCGTGGCCCTGCTGCCGGGCGGCGGCTCGTGGCTGCGGGCCGGGCGCTTCTCGCCCACGCCGGCCGAACTGGCCGCCATTCGGCAGGAAATTCACTACGACGGCGCCGGCTTTCACCGCTGCCTGGCCGACCCGGCTTTGCGGGCCCACTTTCCCGCTGGCCTCGACACGACGGTGGCACAGCTCACGCGCCCGCCGCGCGGCTACCAAGCCGACGACCCCGACCTGCCCTTTCTCAAGCTCAAGAGCTTCGGGCTGGTGCAGCTTTTTTCGGATGAGGAAGTGCTGGCGCCCGATTTTATCGGCCGCCTCGTGGCCGGCATGGCCGCCGCCCAGCCGTGGGTAGCCTTCCTGAACCGGGCGCTGGTGGAGTAATGGAAACTGAGTAATTTGAGTAATTGGGAGTACTATCGTCCTACTATTTTGAACGACACTACTCCCATTATTCAAACTACTCGCATTACTTAAAACAGGCCAAACAGCTTATTATCGATGCGCTCGATGATGGTACCCAGGTCCTCGGGGTTGCGCACGTAGTCCAGCTCGTTGACGTCAATGATGAGCAGCTTGCCGTATTTGTAGCTGGCAATCCACTGCTCGTAGTGCTCATTGAGGTTCTTGAGGTACTCGATACTGATGGAGTTCTCGTAGTCGCGGCCCCGCTTCTCAATCTGGCCGATGAGCTTGGGCAGGTCGGCGCGCAGGTAGAGGAGCAGGTCGGGCGGGTCCACGAGGTCTATCATGCTCTCGAAGAGGGCATAGTAGTTATTGTAGTCGCGCTCAGCCAGCAGGCCCGACTGGTGCAGGTTGGCCGCGAAGATGTGCGCATCCTCGTAAATAGTGCGGTCCTGAATGACGCTTTTGCCCTGCTGCACAAGGTCTTTGATGTGGCGCGTCTGGCGAAAGCGGCCGTTCAGAAAATAGACTTGCAGGTGGAAAGCCCAGCGAGGCATATCTGCGTAGAAGTCTTTCAGATACGGATTATCGTCCACTTCCTCCAGAAAGACCTGCCAGCGAAAGTGCTGGGCCAGCTTATGGGCTAGTGTCGTTTTGCCGGCTCCGATATTGCCAACGATAGCAATGTGCATGCGATAAAAAACTTAGGCGGACGAAATAGGGACGCCAAAGGTAAGCGCTGCACCTGCCCTAGCACCTGCCTCATGACCGAACTCCCTACAGCCGCACCGGCCACGCACCTGCTTCGGGCCACTGACAAGCACGGGGCACTGCTGGCCGATTTTGACCACTACCCTACCCTCGAATTGCTGCACGTGCGCTGGCACGGCCACCTCACGGCCGATGCCCTCGTGCAGGGCATCCAGGCGGGCATGCAGCTGCTTGAGAGCCAGCCCCTGCCCCGGCGCCTGCTCAGCAACCACCGGCAGGTGACGGGCGAGTGGGCCGACGCCCTGCCCTGGCTGCAATATGAGTGGCTACCCGCCGTGTGCACGCGCGGCGTGCAGGTGCTGGCCCACGTGCTGGCCCCCAGCACCCCCAGCCAACTCGGCAGCTACCCGGGCGGTGACGAGTTTATTGCGGCGGCGGCGCAGGTGCTGCGCACGGCTTCCTTCCGCCACCTGGGGCCCGCCTGGCAGTGGCTCTCGCACCGCTAGGCGGGCCCGGGGGCGCTATTCGTTGACGCGGTCTTTCACGCGGCGGGCGCCTTGCAGGGTGCGAAACTCGCCCTGGTAGCTGCGCACGGTGAGGCGGTCATCGAGGGGCAATTCCTGGCGCACCGCCTCGTAGCGGGTGTTGAGGCGGGTGAGGGCAGCGCCGGCCTCTTCCCAGTCCTGGGCGCTCCACTGGCGGCGCTGGGTGCGGGTGGCTTCCAGAAAGCGGCTGTACACATCGAGAATCTGGCTGGCGGGCAGGCGATTTACGTCAATGCTCTCGTGCATGTACTTGGCCAGGCCGGGGTCAGCATCAGGGTTGGCGGCTACACGGCGGGTAGCCGCCGCCGGGCGCGGCAAGGCGGCGTGGGGGCGGCCACCCACCAGCTCGCCCCGGCGCAAGAGGCTGTCCTGACGGGAGTTTTGAGCGGCGGCCAGTAGCGGCGCGGCGGCCAGCAGCACGGCAGCGGCGGCGGGGCGAAAGCTAAAAACGAAGATTTTCATACGGGTTTATACGAAGCAGCACGGCGTTGGCCCTGCCAAATGCGGGCCAACTTAACGCCCTGGCCTTTGCCTGCGTATGCACCAGGCGCGTTAAAGTCGGTTTTTTGGCCGACCTTCGCCCCCTTCCCCGTCGTTTATGTCTACCCGTTCTGCTTCGGCCCCGCCGGCCACGCCCCTGCACATTCAGCCCGCCACCGAGCAGGATATTCCCACCATCATCGAGCTGGCCGAGGCCACCTGGGAGCCTACCTATCGCTTCATCATCTCGAAGGAGCAGATTGACTACATGTACCGCGTCATTTACACGCCGGCCTCGCTGCGCCGCCAGATGCGCGACCAGCAGCACCAGTTTCTGCTGGCTTACGTGGAGGGCCATCCCAGCGGCTTCGCCTCGTATTCGGAAAAGCCGGCGGGCGTGTATCACCTCAACAAAATCTACGTGCTGCCCTCGCACCAGGGCCAGGGCCTGGGCCAGCAGCTCGTGCTGGCCGTGGAGGGCGCCGTGCGCCAGGCCGGCGGCAAAGCTCTGGAGCTGAACGTGAACCGCCACAACCCCGCGCTAGCCTTCTACGAGCGCCAGGGCTTTGCGCAGCACCGCGAAGAGGACATTGCCATCGGCCCGTACTGGATGAACGACTACGTGCTGCGCAAAGAGCTGTAAATTAAAATGTGGCGAATAAGGTGAATGTGTAAAATGTGAAAATTATTCCTTTGCCCTCGCCCTATTCTTCCGTCAGCCACCCTAGCGCGCTCAACCCTATTTTCACATTCAACCCATCTCCACTTTTCTCACATCAAAAAACAATGGCTACCAAACTAACCGTACTTTCCAATGGCTCGCTACGCGTGGAAGGTGAAGATATTCAGCTCGTTGATGCCCAGGGCAACGCCTATGGCCTCGGTGGGCGCGAGCGCATCAGCATCTGCCGCTGCGGCCTGAGCGCCCAAAAGCCTTTCTGCGATGGCTCGCATAAGGGCCGCTTCGACCACGACGCCACGGCCTTCGACCTGCCCGCGCCCAAGCCGGTGGTGTAGCCCCACCCGGCGCCTTTTAGTGAAGCCACTACCCTAACCCGGGTGGTGGCTTTACCGCTTTAGACCGGCTCAGCGGCTAGCTCGTTCAGCAGCGCTACTACGGCCGCGGGGTCGGCTACCTCGATGATGAGTTGGTTGTAATGTTCATCGGCCAGTTCGACCACGATGGCGTTTTCGCGGTGCTGCACATCCATAAATGCGGGCTTATTGCCGGTCGTACCAAATAAATAAAACGTGCCCGCTTTCAGCAGGCCCGGAAGGTGCGTGCCCGGCGCCCGGAAGCCCCAGGCCCGCGCGGCTTCGGGGTCGTGGCGGGCGCTTTTGATATGCGCGCGGAATACGCAGCTCGCTGCGCAGGGCCCAGAGCTTGTGCCAGCCCTCAATAGTGAAAACAACGGTATCGCCTTCCGGCCGAACAGCTACCATAGCAATGAAATGAGAAGTTACAGCCTGCTGTATCGCGGGCGCGGCTAGGGCATTACGGCGCCAGGGCTCAGCGTTTTGGGGCCCAGCATGAGCCACAGGTTGAGGCGCACGATGTCGCCCATCGAGTCGCAGGCTTCGAACTTACGGGTGCGGTGGTAGCGGTTAAGGGCGCCTTTCAGCTCCTCCACCTTATCGGGCGGGGCCAGTTCCTGGCGGCGCATCACGTCGAGCAGGGCCTTGAGGCGGTGGCGCTCGGCGCGGGCACGGCGGGCCATGAGGGTGCGCTCCTCGGCCTGGTACTGGCGCAGGGTGCTGGCCTTGAGCAGGCGGGCGCACAGCTCCACCACGGCGTGGTTGTCTTTGAAGGACTGGGGCACGTACATGGCGCGGCGGCCCTCGTAGCTCTGCTGGTCGAAGTCGATGGCCCGCACCCGGTACTGCTCGTCCTCAAAGTCGGGCGTCACGTCGATAACGTAGTTGTAGGCCCGCATATCGCCGAGCAAGCGGGCGAAGCAGCGCTCGTTGAATTTGACAAACTCCTTGGCGATGCGCACCTGGTTGAGGTGCGGCTGGTTGAGGCGCAGCCGGATAAAATCATCGCCCGGAATGCCGGCAATGTGCTCCTCAATGAGCGTATTGCCACTGTCCACGAGGTAGTTCATGGAATTGGGCGAGAGCAAATGTTCCAGCTCCAGGCCGTAGAGGCGCGAGGCATCAGCCTGCTTTACGTAGAAGTAGTCGTAGTTGTCGTTGAGCTGGTTGAGGATGCGCACCCGAAACGGGTGCGAGTTGCCGAAGCGGCAGTAGTCGATACGGTCGGCCAGCAGGTCATCGGCAAAGGACAGGTCGCCGGCCGTTTTGAGCAGCGCGTACACTTGCACCAAGCCCTGGCTCAGCTCTAGCAGCGCCTGCGGCTCGTAAAAAACCGTTTGCCAGAGGGTGTCCTTACCCGCCCGGTCGAGCAGCGGAAACGAGTTGCTGAAGCGCAGCAAATCGGCGTAGCTCACGGGCAGCGGCGCCTCGCGGTCGTAGTCGCGCAGGTACTGGCGCAGGGCCGGCGTGAGCGGGTAGCTCAGCTTTTTACGAGAAATATCCACTGCTTTACTTACTAATGGGTAATGATTAAATCGCGCTTATGGCTAAACGACCTTAATCATTAACCATTAATAAGTAATCATTGAAAAAATCAGCCGGCCAGCTCGCTCACCAGCTCCACGTACTGCTGGCGGGCGGCGTCTTTGCTGAGGCCGTTGAGCTGCTGCCAGGCGTCATACTTGGCGATGGCTTTGAAGTCGAAGCCACCCGGGCGGGGGCCGGTGCTGTCGCCGTCGGTGGCCTGCTTGTAAAGGGCGTAGAGCTGGAGCAGCACGGTGTTGGAAGGCTTGGCCGGGAGCTGCTGGGCACGCTGGGCGGCCAGCTCGAAGTCTTGCTGGGTCGTCATAAAACGGAAAACTGGAAAAGAATAAACCGGAGAATAAGCCGGCGCTTAGGTGCACAAACGTAGGCGCTAGCCTGCAAAAAAATTGCGGCGGGGCGCTCTGGGCCAAGTAGGGCAGCGCAACATTGGGGGGAGCCGGCTACGTAACCGGCCCACTCTCTTTTCCACCTGCTTCTTCGCTTCGTTATGAAAGTCACGCCTTTTCCTACCGATTGCACGCCCCTCGTCAAGCTTTTTTTGCAGTATAAGCTTACGTTGGCCCTAGCGGAAAGCTGCACCTGCGGCCTGGTAGCCGCCCAGCTGGCCCCGGCCGAGGGCGTCAGCGATGTGCTGCTGGGCTCCGTAGTCACCTACCACGCGCTGGCCAAGCAGCAGCTGCTCGGTGTGCGCCCCGAAACCATCGAGCTGTACTCGGCCGAAAGCCAGCAGACGACCAATGAGATGGCGCTGGGCCTGCACCAGCGCCTGCCCGAAGCCAACGTGTGCGTGGCCGTGACGGGCCTCTGCGGCCCCGGCCCCTCGGCCACGCCCGATAAGCCGGTGGGCACAGTCTTCGTGACCATCCTGCTCGACGGGCACGCCCACGAATACCGGGTGCAGCTTAAGGGCGATGCCAACGCCATGCGCCAGCAGGCGGCCACTTACATCTACGAGCGGCTAACCGAGCTGCTCAACCGGCTACAGCCGATGACCAAGCAGCCGGCCGCGCAAAAGAGCGTTGGCAGCGCCGCGCATCAATAAAGGGCTAGCGCGGTAGAAGTGGCCGGGCAACTGCTGCTTGTGCAGCTGCCCGGCGTGGCGTTATTTGGGGCCTTGGTTTTCGCCTGCTCCTCCCCCACCCCAATGCGCACCGCTACCCGCACGCTACTCCTGCTCACTTCCCTTGGCCTGACTAGCCAAGCGGCCTTCGCCCAAAAAACCTACCTGCACTGCGGCCGGCTGCTCGACGTGCGCACCGGCCGCCTGCTGAGCCAGCAAACGCTGGTGGTGGAGAAAGACCGCATCACGGCCGTGCAGGCCGGCTACACCGCCGCCGCGGGCCCCCAGGACCAGGTCATTAACCTCGAAAACCGCACCGTGCTGCCGGGCCTCATCGACTGCCACGTGCACCTGGAGTCGTCGCCAAGCCGGGGCTCCTTCACCGAGCAGTTTACCCTGAACCCCGCAGATGTCGCCTACCGCGCCCAGGCCAATGCGCTCACTACGTTGCGGGCGGGCTTTACCACGGTGCGCGACTGCGGCGGCTCGGGCGTGAACACGGCCCTGCGCAAGGCCGTGGCCGGGGGCCTGGTGCCGGGGCCGCGCATCTACTCGGCGGGCGTGGCCATTTCGGCCACCGGCGGGCACATGGACCCCACCGACGGCCTCAGCGACTTTATGATGGAGAAGCTGAACCCCGGCCCCGCCGAGGGCGTGGCCAACGGCCCCGACCAGTGCCGCCAGGCCGTGCGCGAGCAGTTTCGGCGCGGCGCCGACCTCATCAAGATTGCCAGCACCGGCGGCGTGCTCGACCTGAGCAAAGACGGCACCGGCGCGCAATACACGGAGGAGGAAATCCGGGCCGTGGTGCAAACTGCCCGCGACCTGGGCCTGCCCGTGGCCTGCCACGCCCACGGCGCCGAGGGCATTAAGCGGGCCATTCGAGCGGGCGTCACGAGCATCGACCACGGCTCGCTCATGGATGCGGAAGCCATCCAGCTGATGGCCAAAAACCGCACCTGGTACGTGCCCACGCTCATCGCCGGCAAGTCGGTGGCCGATACTACACGGCGGCACCCCGGCTACTTTCCGCCCGTCATCGCCACCAAGGCGCTCAACGTGGGCACCCAGATGCAGGGCACCTTCGGGCGCGCTATTAAGCAGGGCGTGCGGGTGGCCTTCGGCACCGATGCGGGCGTGTACCGCCACGGCCAGAATGCGCGGGAATTTGGCTACATGACCGAGGCCGGCATGGCCCCGCTGGATGCCATTCGGACGGCCACCCTCAACGCCGCCGAACTGCTCGGCGACCCCACCAATCTTGGCACCCTCGAAGCCGGCAAGTACGCCGACGTGCTGGCCGTGGAAGGCGACCCCTTGCAGGACATTTCGACCCTCACGCGGCCCAAGTTCGTGATGAAGGAGGGCAAGGTGTACGTGGGCAATTAGCCCTCCACCCCTTCGCCAAACAAGGCAAAATCGTACTTAACGGGGTCGTTGGGGTCGAGCAGGCGCAGGTTGGCGGTTAGCTCCTCGGCGGCCTGCCAGTCCACTTTCTCCCGCTGAAGCAAGCCCAGCAGCCGCGCCTGGCGCTCGACGTGCACGTCGATGGGGCAGATAAGTTCGCTGGGCAAAATGCGCGTCCAGAGGCCGAAATCAACGCCCCGGCCGTCACTTCGCACCAGCCAGCGCAGGTACATGTTGAGGCGCTTGCAGGCCGAGCCGCGCGCGGGCGTCGCCACGTGCTTGCGGGTGCGGGCCGGCGCATCGGGCAAGCTGAAAAACAGATCGTGGAAGCTAATAAGCCGCTCACGCATGGTGGCCCCGTGCAAAAAAGCGTCTTCCAGCGACTCGTGCTTTTCATAAAACCACCGCAGCCAGTGCACGAAGTACAGCAGGTCGGTATCGCAAAAGGTGCGGTGGCAAAAGCCCAGCAGCTTCTTCAGGTCCTCGTCTTGGTACTGGGTGATGAACTGGTAGGGCGCATCGTCCATGCGGGCCAGCAGTTCGGCCGTTTTCTTCAGAATGGTGGGCCGCTGGCCCCAGGCCAGCAGCGCGGCAAAGAGCCCGCTTATCTCCACATCCTGCAACCGCGTGTAGCGGTGCGGCAGGCTGATGGGGTCTTTAGCCAGAAACGCCGGCTGGTTGTGGCGGTCGGCGCGCTCGTTCAGCACGCCGCGCAGCCGCGCAAAGTCGGCCGCGCTGGCCAGCGGGTGGGCAGGGATAATGGGCACAGGGGGTTCTTCTATTTTTAAGCGGTGGGCAGGGCGGCTTCCTTCTCCACCCATTTGCCGTCTTCGCGCATCAGCTCGATTAGCTCGTCTACGGCGCACTCTTCGGGCACGGCTTTTTTGATGACTTCCTGGCCGCGATAGAGGGCGATTTTGCCCTTGCCCACGCCCACGTAGCCGTAGTCGGCGTCGGCCATTTCGCCGGGGCCATTCACAATGCAGCCCATGATGCCGATTTTAATCCCCTTGAGGTGGTCGGTGCGCTGCCGAATCGTGGCGGTGGTTTCCTGCAAGTCGAAGAGCGTGCGTCCGCAGCTGGGGCAGCTGATGTATTCCGTCTTGCTCATGCGGGTGCGCGCCGCCTGCAAAATACCGAAGCAGAGCTGGTTGTAGCCGCTGAGCAGCTCCAGCCACTCGGCCTGCGGGCGCGGGGGCAGCTTTTCGGCCCCCAGCACAATGCCGTCGCCCAGGCCGTCGATGAGCAGGCCCCCCAGGTCGGTGGCCGCGTTGAGCTGCGTTTGCTCCAGCGGCTGGTCCAGGTACGAGCGGCAGATGATGACCGGGCAGGTTATCTTATTCGTAATCAGCTCGAAGAAAGCGCGGCGCATCTCGGCCAGGCCGTGCGCGTTGGACGTGGTCAGGACCAGCACCACGGTGGGGTCCTGGCGCAGGTGCAGCAGCAGGTTGGCATCCAGGGTATCCAGGCTCAGCATCAGGAAGTTGAGCTGCGGATGGCGTAGCGACTCCTCGACGTAGGTGCCGGCCGTCATCACCGGGTAGTGGTGCAGGCGCTGGCCGCCGTCGAGCCAGGCGGTGTAGTTCACGATTTCCTTCAGGCCATTGGGCAGCATAAAGGGCACGGGCCGCTCGCCGGTGTAGATGTAGTCGGCGCCCTGGTCCGACATCTGAAACTTGTCCAGAAAAGGCGAGTAGAGGTGGCCGGCCGCCCGCAGGTCGGCGTAGTCGAGCTGCGGCAGCACGGCCAGATTTACCACCACGCGCGGCACGTTGAGGCCGCCAAAGTTGGCCACCTCGTGCGTAGTGCGGCGGTGATACTGAAAGGGGTCGAGCGGCTCGGGGCCGGCCAGCGGCCTGATGGGCTCGGCCAGCGCGGCGCGGCCCACGTAGCGGTCAATCAGCATTTTAGCTACCGGCGCTTCGGCCTCGGGCGCCTCGGTGAGGCTCACGCGCACGGTGTCGCCCAGGCCGTCTTCGAGCAGCGTGCCGATGCCCACGGCGCTCTTGATGCGGCCGTCCTCGGCCTCGCCGGCCTCCGTCACGCCCAGGTGCAGCGGGTAGGGCTGCAAGCCTTCCGCGTCGAGCTTCTGCACCAGCAGGCGATAGGCCTGCACCATCACCTGGGTGTTGCTGGCCTTCATACTCAGCACCACGTCGTAGTAGTTTTCTTCTTCGCAGAGACGCAGAAACTCCAGCGCCGACTCCACCATGCCCAGCGGCGTATCGCCGTAGCGGCTCAGGATACGGTCGCTCAGCGAACCGTGGTTGGTGCCGATGCGCATGGCCGTGCCGTACTCCTTGCAGATTTTGACCAGCGGCCGAAACCGCTCGCGGATGCGCGCGACCTCGGCCGCGTAGCTGGCGTCGGTGTATTCTATTTCCTCAAATTTCTTTTTGTCGGCGTAGTTGCCGGGGTTCACGCGCACCTTTTCCACGATGCGGGCCGCCAGCTCGGCGGCGTTGGGCGTGAAGTGGATGTCGGCGATGAGCGGCACGTTGCAGCCCCGCGCCCGCAGCTCCTTCTTGATAGCCAGCAGGTTCTGGGCCTCCTTTACACTGGGGGCCGTAATGCGCACGTACTCGCAGCCGGCGGCCACCATGCGCAGCGTCTGCTCCACCGAGCCCAGGGTATCCATCGTGTCCACGGTGGTCATGCTTTGCACCCGGATGGGATAGTCGCCGCCCATCGGCACGCCGCCGATGTTTACCACGCGCGCCACGCGGCGCTTGTACTCGGTCAGGCTGGGGCAGTAAGTTTTGTTCATCACGCAAAAAGCTAGGGCCAAGAAGCAGTAAAGGGCGGCTTAGGCACAAAGGTACGGCCGCCGCTGAGCGCCGGATTGCAACCCGCCGCCCGGCCAGGACACAAAAAAGCCGGCTGTCAACCGGCTTTTCGCTGTTTGCTAGCGGAGCGCCGGCACTACTGCGCCAGCTGCTTGCGCAGGCGCTGCACCTCGTGCTCCAAGTCTAGGTTGCGGAAAGCCACTTTCGCTTCGAGGTCGTTATAAGAGTTTTGCAGCTGCTCCTGCAGGTGGCGCATCTCCGTTACGTCGGTGTTGGTGCCGAGCCAGCGCACGATATGGCCCTGCGCATCGCGCACGGGCACGGCGCGGGTCAGAAACCAGCGATACTCGCCATCCACGCCCCGCAATGGGAAAGTCAGCTCCCAGGGCTGGCCCGCCTGCCAAGCCTTCGCTACAAAGTCTACCACCCCCGCCATATGGTCAGGATGATGGACTTTTTCCCAGCCCCAGCCTTCCATTTCGGCCAGGTTAGTGCCGGTGTAGTCGTACCAGCGCTTGTTGTACCAATAGATGTGGCCGTCGGGCCGGGCCATCCAGGACAGCTGCGCTACGTTGTCGGCCAGGGTTGTAAATTCCGACTCCCGGTCCGCCAGCTTCTCGCCGGCCAGCTTCTGGTCGTGAATGTCGGTGCAGGTGCCAAACCAAGTCACGATGCGGCCAGCCTCGTCGCGCCGGGGCAGCGCCTGGCCCAAAAACCAACGGTAGCCCCCGTCTTTCGCCTTAAAGCGATACTCGATTTCGTAGGCGTCGCCGGTGGCCAGCGAGTGGCCCCACACCTTACGGGCGCGGGCCTGGTCGTCGGGGTGCAGCAGGTTGTTCCACATATCGGGCCCCACGCTGTCAGCCAGCGTGTAGCCGGTGTAGTCAATCCAGCGCTGATTGAAGTAGGTATGAAAGCCCGTGGGGTCGGTTATCCAAACCAACTGCGGGATAAAATCGGCCAGAAACAGAAACTCGTCTTCGGCTTTTTGGGGTGCGCCGGATGCGGCGTCGGAAGAAATCACGGCAAGAAAACAGCTAGTGCAACGATGATACGAAAAGCGGGAGCCCTACGGGCGGTCGAGCTGCATCTCCAGCCCCGAGCTGAAGTACAGGTTGAGCTGGCTGCGGGCACCGTCGGCGGTGCGGCGCAGGCGCGTGACGAGGGCGCGCATTTCCTCGGCCGGAAAGTTGAGCCGCAGGTAGGGGCGATTGAGCAGCTCGTCGCGCTGCACCGCCCAGCTCCCGGTTTCGCTCAGCAGGGGCGCTTGCAGCTGCAAATAGTCTTCCTGAAGCAGCAGGCTGGTAGCCAGGGCCAGCGGGCTGTCGGGGTCGGCGCGATTGACCACCCGGTGCGCCACCCGCCAGGAGCCGGCCAGGTACTTATCGGGCACTTGCTGTAGGTTTATGTCAAGCAGTAAATCAGACATCGGAAATAAAAGCCAGGCTAAGGGCTGGCATTCAGAGGAAAGCGTACCGTAAGCGCCAGATGAACTTTGGCGTTTAGGCAATTACGCATCACATCCAACAACAAAACCCGGACTTGGGTTTCGAGCAAGTACGTTCCCCAACCATTTACCTGCATAACCTGCTTGTATTAAGCATCTTTTAGCCCCCGGTGTCACCTCGCCCGAACGTTGCCCGGCGAGCAGGTCATCCAAAAGCATCCTTGCCCGTATGTAGGCCAGGGCCAGCCGGCCCCACCTGCTTACTCATGAAATACTTTTCCCTCCCCACCAATCTTCCGGGCCAGGTGCTCCAAGCCGCCCGCCACACCGGCTTGCGCGCCTGGCAAACCGGCCGCTTGTTTCGGCAGCTAACCCAGCGCACCCTCGACACCGTGCAGGAAGTGTTGCGGGCCGAAATTCAGAACGGCCACGCCCGCCTGGTAGCCGATTTTCTGGCCGATAAGGCCCTGCCCGCCGCCCGGGCCCTGCTAGTGGAGCGCATGGCGGCCCGGCTGCTGCTGCGCCTGGGTTTGCGCGGAGTATTTATGACCAATATCGCGAGTTGGGTGTTGCCCTTCGTGCTCGAAAAGCTGTTTCAGGCGGCTCGTGCCAGCGGCCTGCTGGCCCGCCTCGAAGCTAACCCTACCGTGGCCGACGCCCTCACCCGCCTCGATGAGTTGCGGCAAGCCGCCAGCCGCCTCCTCTTCCCCGACGGCGACACCGAAGCCCGCGTTCTCACCGACGAGGAAGCCGCTGCCTTATTAAACCAACCGACTAAGCAGTTAACAACAACCAGCATTGCCAATGATTAGCAGCCAATGCGCAACCATTACCCATTAACCTAATAGCCCTGAGCCAGCGACACCACGTTTTCGAGGGGTTGGCCGGCTTGCAGGCGGTGCAGGTTGCGGAGCAGTTGGGCTACTTTGCCCTCGGCTTCGGTGGGCTGGCCGCCGCCGGTGTGCTGGGTGAGCAGCACCTGGGGCATGGCCCAGAAAGGGTGCTCGGCGGGCAAGGGTTCGGTGGCGGTTACGTCGAGGATGGCCCCGGCCAAGTGGCCGGCTTGCAGGTTGGCCAGCAGGGCCGCCTCATCGGTGGTGTTGCCACGGCCCACGCTGGCATACAGGCTACCGGGCGGCAGGGCCTCGAATAACTCGGCCGAAAAAAACTTATCGGCGCTGCCGGGCAGGCAGTTGACCACGATGTCGGTGTGGGGCAGGGCCGCCAGCAGGTCGGCCCGCGAGTGCAACTGGGCCTGCGGGTCGGTGCGGGCCAGCAGCTGCACCGCGCAGCCAAAGCCGCTAAGCTGCTGCCGCACCGCTTGCCCAATGGCCCCGGCCCCCAGAATAACGACCCGCTTGTGACGTAGCAGCCCCATCCGCGCCCGGATGGGCGCGCCCACCCAGCGGCCCTCGGCTTGCAGGCGCACCAGTTCGGGCAGGGCGCGGTAGAAGGCCAGCAGGCCCGCCACCATCGTTTCGGCGCAGGGCCAGGCGAAGTAATCGCCCATGTTGGCCACCGTAGTGGCCACGGCCAGCCCCTGGTAGCGGTCGAAGCCCGCCGAGTCGAGCTGCCAGAGCTTGAGCTGCGGCAGCTCACCGGCCAGCCAGCCGGGCGGCGGATTGCCAAACAGCACGTCGGCCCGCTGAAACTCGGCCAACTGCTGCACCGTGGCTAGCTCGGGGCCATATACCACTTCGGTGGTGGCGGGCAAGCCCGCCCGCAAGGCGGCCAGCACGGGGGCGGGCAACGTCGAAAAAACAAATAAGCGCATGAGCAGGCGCCCGCCAGGCGGGCCGTGGTGAACGGCTGCTTATACGCAGCCGGCAAATTGGGTTGGCGGGCGGCAGCCCGACATGGGGTGGCGCCGCCTGGGCAGCACCAAACGAAAAGGGGGCTGCGCAGTGTTGCGCAGCCCCCTTTTTCAATTTACAATAGCTTGTGCAATAGCACTAAGCGGCCGCATCATCGGCGTGCTTGCTCTTTTTCAAGTCATCGGCGGGCGTGGTAGTACCGCCTTGCAGCTGGCCGGCAGCGGCGAGCAAGGCGGCGCCCAGCTTCTCTACGTGTGTGCGGGTGTTGCCATCGGCCAGGTGCGCCACGCGAGTAGTCTCGGTGCCGAGGTGGTGCACTAGGCGGCCCACTTGGTCGCCGTCGTAGGTGCCGCCGTGCAGCAGCGCCTTCAGCGCCTGCAAGTCTACTACCAGTTGGTGAAATTCGGGGTTGTTAGCAGCTTTCAGGTCTTCAATCCAGCGCTGGAGCTGATTGTCGATGCCCGCGCGGCTGGCTTCTTCTACCAGGTTGCCGGTGAGCAATTTAACGGCGCCTTCGAGGTGTACTTGGTGTTGAACTTCGGTCTTTTCCATGACAGTGCTAAGGGGAATGGGTGGGCAGGCCAAGTGGCCCATCTGCTTTTCCCCAACGCAAGGCAGGGCGCGGGGGTTAGCCCAGGGACAATAAAAAACCCCGCCGGTAGCCGGCGGGGTCTTGACTGTAAGCGGGTTAGGCTACTCAATTTTGCTCATGCGCTCTTTCACGGCTTCCAGGGCCACGCGCATGTTCACAATGTCGGCGCGGGCGGCTTCCTGCTCTTTCAGGTTGGAATCGACCTGGTTGTTGAGCTGCTGCAATTCAGCGGCGTTGGCCGCCAGCTGCTGCTGGATTTCCACCTTGCGCGACTTGTTGCGCTCGATGTCCTTCTTAATGGCATCGGCCTTGCTGATAACCGACATATGGTTGTTTTGCGAGGTCACCAGCGCCTTTTCCGCGTCGGTAATCTGGGCCACGAGGTCTTCGCGGTACATGGAGCGGGCAAAGTCCTTGAGGTATTTCTCGGCGGCTTTCCACTGCGTGGGCGTCGAGGCCTGGCCCAGGTAAGCGTTGCCCAGGTCAATGCTCCACCACACGCCGGTGCCGGTGGGCAAGGCCTCTACGCGGCTGATAACGCGGATAGGATTAGGCGAAATGTCGGAAATCGTGACGCCGTCCATCGTAATAATGCCCTTGTTGTTCTTCACCTTGCCCGGAAACTGCTCGCTGAGCTGCTTAATCCAGGAAGCTTCCACGCGCTTGTTATCGAGCTGCATGCTCACGCGCTGGCCTTTACGGGGAATGTTGTTGATGTTCTGGTCCGACTCATCAACGGGCGAGCGCTGGGCCGACACCTGCAATGCCCCCAGCAGGAGCATAAAGAGGAGGAGTACGTTTTTATTCATCGGTAGTAAAAGGTGGGTAACAGAAGGAAAAAACAAAAGAAATGGGCCGTGGTAGTTCTTCGACCGCCCAAATTTAAGCAGTTTAGGGCAACTGCCTAAGCGTTGTAATCATTTTTTCGCCGAGTTTATTTTTTCCCGGTTAAATCCTACGGCCTGCGCCGGGCCGGCAGCCTCAACAAAAGCCCGCACCTGCGGTTGCAAACCCTATGCCTAAGCTCACTATCTGCCGCACCGAGCATTTTAATGCCGCGCACCGCTTGCACAACCCGGCTTGGGATGAAGCCCGCAACCAGCAGGTTTTTGGCAAATGCAACAACCCCAACTACCACGGCCACAACTATAACCTGACCGTGCGCCTCACTGGCGAAGTGGACGCCGAAACCGGGTATGTTTTTGACTTAAAGGAGCTTAGCCGCCTCATTAAAGTACAAATCCTTAACCGCTTCGACCACCGCAACCTAAACCTCGATACGGAGGAGTTTCGCGCCCTCAATCCCACGGCCGAGCATATGGCCGTAGTTATCTGGCGGCGGCTGCGGGCCGTGCTACCCGCGCCGCTCACGCTGGCCGTGACGCTGCACGAAACCGACCGTAATTTTGTGGAATACTATGGAGAATAACCCTGCCGGCCCTACCCCCGACCACCCCGACCACCACCTGCCCGCTGGCCTGCGCACCCCGTTGCGCCCCGATGCGTTTGACCGCTCCGACGAGGAGAAGATGGCGGCCATCAGCGGCCATTTTCGCGCCATCATGCAGGAGTTGGGCCTCGACCTGACCGATGATAGCCTAGCCGGCACGCCCCAGCGGGTGGCCAAAATGTACGTGCAGGAATGGTTTAAGGGCCTTAACCCCACGCACCGCCCCGAGGTGCGCCTGTTTGAGAATCGCTATCAGTATCAGCAGCTGCTGGTGGAGCGCGACATTACCTTGTTTTCGTGCTGCGAGCACCACTTTGTGCCCATCATTGGCAAAGCCCACGTGGCGTACCTACCTAGCCAGCACGTAGTTGGCCTGAGCAAGCTCAACCGCGTGGTGCAGTATTACGCCCGCCGGCCACAGGTGCAGGAGCGCCTCACGCGGCAGATAGCCGAGCACCTGCGCCACAGCCTGGGCACCCCCGACGTGGCCGTGCTCATCGAAGCCGACCACTTGTGCGTAATGAGCCGGGGCGTCAACGACACAAGCAGCTCGACCATTACCAGCGAGTACGGCGGCAAGTTTTTAGAGGACAGCACGTTGCGCAGCGATTTTTTACGTCAGATTGGCAAGTAGACGCCGTTTTTAGTCGCTGGTTTTTTGTTTTTCGTGTTCCATTTGGGAGTGCCTGAAACAGCTCACGAGCCCGTCGAATTACAAGCAACCGCTTTAACGAATACCGACTCAGCTTTATGAAAATCCTCATTACGGGCGGTACGGGCCTGATTGGCCAGCGGCTGGCGGCGCTGCTGATTGACGGTGGCCACGAGGTAGCCCTGCTCACCCGCGACCCGCAGAAAGCCAGCCACTTCCGGCTATTTGGCTGGGACCCCCAGCGCGGTACCATTGACCCCGCCGCCCTGCCCTACGCCGACTGCGTGGTGAACCTGGCCGGCAGCAGCGTAGCCGAGGGCAAATGGACAACCGAGCGCAAGCACGAGATTATTCGCTCGCGTCTCGATGGCCTGGAGTTGCTGCACCGCGAGCTGGCCAAGCCGGGCCACCACGTCCAGACGCTCCTATCGGCCTCGGCCATTGGGGTTTATGGTGACCGGGGCGATGAGTTACTGGCCGAAGACTCGCCCACGGCCGCGCCCGGCGACGACTTCCTAGCCGATGTAGTGGTGCAGTGGGAAGCCGCCGCCCGCCGCATCGGCGAGCTAGGGCCGCGCGTGGTGCTGCCGCGCATCGGCATCGTGCTCAGCCCCGAGGGGGGCGCGCTGGTGCCCATCGCCAAAACCGTGCGCTACGGGGCCGGCGCCCCGCTGGGCTCGGGCCGCCAGTACATGAGTTGGATTCACCTCGACGACCTGTGCCGCCTGCTGGTGCAGATGCTCGAAGACCCGCTGTGGCAGGGCGAGTACAATGCCGTAGCCCCCCACCCCGTTACCAATCAAGAATTTACCGAAACGCTGGCCCAGGTGATGCACCGACCCTTGCTGCTGCCCAAGGTGCCCGCCTTCGGCCTGAAGCTGGCGATGGGCGAGATGAGCGAAATCGTGCTTGGCTCGCAGCGCGTGAGCGCCGCCAAGGTGCTCAGCCAGGGCTTTACCTACGAGTATCCGCGCCTGCTGGAAGCCCTATCCTCCTTTTATACCTCCTGACATTGGCAGTTATTTAGGAAGTCTAAAAACGTCATTTGAACGTCAGGCAGCCCGCAGGGAAGCAGCACGCGCTTGATTCGCACCGGTCAATGAAGCCAGCGAGCTGCTGCCCTGCGGGCTGCCTGACGTTCTTTCTAGAAATAGCGCAACCTTCTAGCAAGCTTCTGCCTCACCGCGCTGCTAAAATCAACTCGGTAGCGGCCTGCAAATCAGCTACTCGCGGCGCATAGGCGAGCGGCTCGGAGTGGCCCACCAGAATACCCTTTACCCCTAGCCGGGCACCGGCTGCCATGTCGCGGGCGCGGTCGCCGACCAGCCAGCAGCGGGCCGGGTCGAGGCGGAAGCGGGCCACCGCTTTTTCGAGCATTCCGGAATCGGGCTTGCGGAAGATGGACTCGCTTACGGAGGGGTGGCTGGCCGAGTAATAAAGCGCATCGAGCTGATAGCCACAGGCTTGCTGCAAGATGTCGTGGCAGGCCTGCACGTCGGCGGGGCCGTAGAGGCCCTTGGCAATGCCGGCCTGGTTGGTCACTACAATGAGGTGGTAGCCGGCCGCCTTGAGGCGGGCCAGGCTTTCGGGTACGCCGGGGCAGATGCGGAAGCGCGCGGGCGTCCACACGTAGTCGCCCATTTCCTCGTTGAGCACGCCGTCACGGTCCAGAAAAACTGCTTGATTCATGGGGCGAAGGTACTTTTGCCGGATGCGCATTGCCATTATCGGCGGCGGCCTCACGGGCCTCACGCTGGCCCACTACCTGCAAAAAGCGGGCGTCGCCTACGACTTATTTGAGGCCAGCCCCCGGCCGGGTGGCAACCTGCTTTCGCCCCTGGCCCCCGAAGGCTACCAGCTCGAAGCTGGCCCCAACTCCTTGCTACTGAGCGCCGAGCTAGAAGAACTACTGACCGAGCTGGGACTGGCGGCGGCCATCCAGGAGGCGGCCCCGGTGAGCCAGCACCGCTACGTGCTGCGCGGCGGCCAGTACCGGGCGCTGCCCGGCTCGCCCCCGGCGCTGCTCCAGAGCACTTTTTTCAGCTTCCGCACCAAGCTGCGGCTGCTGGCCGAGCTGGCGCGCCGGCCCGCGGCCGCCGTGCCGGGCGAAACGGTAGCGGCTTTTTTTGAGCGGCATTTTGGGCCCGAGGTGGTGCAGTATGCCGTCAACCCGTTTGTGGCGGGCATCTACGCCGGCGACCCGGCCGAGCTGCTGCTCTCGCTCACCTTCCCCCAGCTGGCAGCGCTGGAAACTCAGTACGGCTCGCTGCTGCGCGGCCTGGCCAAAGGCCCCAAAACGAGCCGCCGCCGCACTATCACGCTGCGCGGCGGCGTGCAGGCGCTCACCGAGGCGCTGGCGGCGCAGCTCAGCAGCTACCACCCTGGCCACGCAGTTTCGGCCATTGGCCACCCGGCGGGCGGTGCTTATCAGCTGACTATCAACGGCCAGCCGACCCCTACCCCGTACACGCACCTGGCGCTGGCCGTGCCCACCTACGTGGCCGCCGAGCTGCTGCGGCCCCACTTTGCGGCGGCGGCCGAGGCGCTGGCCGCCGTGCGCTACCCGCCCATGACGCTCGTGTACTCGGCCTACGACCGGGCGGCCGTGGCGCACCCCCTGGTGGGCTTCGGGGCGCTGAACCCCAAAATAGAGCAGACGTATTCGGCGGGCTCCATCTGGACCAGCTCGCTGTTTCCCGACCGCGTGCCGGCCGGACAGGTGCTCTTTACCAGCTTCGTGGGCGGCGCGCAGTTTGCGGAGCAGGCGCAGCAGCCCGAGGCCGCGCAGCTGGCCGCCGTACACCAGGAGCTGAGCCAGCTCTACGGTATCGGCGGCGCGCCGCGCTGGCAGGGGCGCTATTACTGGCCGCGCAGCATTCCGCAGTTTGATGCGCACCTGGCGACGGCGCGGGCGGCGGTGGTCCCGCTGGCGGCGCAGGGCGTGGTGGCAGTGGCCAACTGGCAGGCCGGGGTGAGCGTGCCCGACTGCGTGAAGCACGCCCGGCGCCTGGCCGGGCAGCTGGCCAGCCAGGCGGCGGCGCCGGAACAATTGCCGGTTTAGGCGGGTTTTTCCGGGTATCCGTCGGGTTTGGCGGGCAAATGGCGCAGTTTGTCCATTGGCTGCGCATCCCTATTCCCACGCGCCCTATCTTTGCCCACGATGAGTACTACCGCCGCCGGACTGGTCTTAATTCCGACGTACAATGAGCGGGAAAACGTGGAGCTTATTATTCGGGCAGTGTTTGCGCTCCCGAAAAACTTTCACGTCCTGATAATTGACGACGGCTCACCCGACGGAACGGGTGCGCTAGTGCGCGGGCTATTGCCAGAGTTTGCGGGCCGTCTTTTTCTGGAGGAGCGCGCCGGCAAGCAAGGGCTGGGCACGGCCTACATCTTCGGCTTTCGCTGGGCGCTGACCCGGGGCTACGACTACGTGTTTGAGATGGACGCCGACTTCTCGCACAACCCGCAGGATTTGCTGCGCCTGTACGAAGCCTGCGCCGTGCAGGGCTACGACCTGGCCATCGGCTCGCGCTACAGCGACGGTGTAAACGTGGTCAACTGGCCCATGAGCCGGGTGCTGATGTCGTATTTCGCCTCCAAGTACGTGCGCCTCATCACCAGCATGCCCATCCACGACGCCACGGCGGGCTTCAAGTGCTACTCGGCGCGGGTGCTGCGGGCCATCGACCTCAGCCGCATCCACTTCGTGGGCTACGCCTTTCAGATTGAGATGAAATGGCTGACTTACCGCCTGGGCTTTCGCATCAAGGAAGTGCCCATCATCTTCACCGACCGCACGCGGGGGCAGTCCAAGATGTCGAAGGGTATCTTCAAGGAAGCTTTCTTTGGCGTGGTGCAGATGAAGCTCAGCAGCTGGATTCATCCGCCGCGCCGCACGGCCGAGGCACCGCAGGCGGCCCCGGGGATAGTGGCCACGCAGTAGCCTGCTCGCGGCCCGACCGCCACGCGGCCCATTTTTCCGTATCTGAGTAGCACGCCGCTGCCGGATGGAAAACACGCCCCTTTTCTGGATTCTCTTCAACGCCTTCGTAATCGGGCTTTTGCTGCTCGATTTGCTGGTGCTCAACCGCCGTGCCCACGCCGTAAAGCTGGGCGAGGCCCTGGGCTGGAGCGCATTCTGGATAACGCTGTCGCTGAGCTTCAACTACCTGGTGTACCGCACTATGGGCCACGAGGCGGGTATGCAGTGGCTCACGGGCTACCTCATCGAGAAAGCCCTGAGCGTGGACAATCTATTCGTGTTCCTGCTCATTTTCACCTACTTCAAGGTGCCCGCCGAGTATCAGCACCGCATCCTGTTCTGGGGTGTGCTGGGGGCGCTGGTGCTGCGCGGCCTCTTCATTGTGGCGGGGGCAGCGCTGCTGGCCAAGTTTCACTTTTTGCTCTACATCCTGGGCGCGTTTCTGGTGTACACGGGGGTGCGCATGGCCTTTAGCGGCGGCGGTGACCCCGAAATCGACCCGCACAATAATCCCATCGTGCGCTGGCTGAGCCGGCGCCTGCCCATTACGCGGCAGCTCGACGGTGGCCGGTTTTTTACCACCCGCGACGGCGTGCGCTTTGCCACGCCCCTGCTCGTGGTGCTGGTGATGGTCGAGACTACGGACGTGGTATTTGCCGCCGACTCCATCCCCGCTATCCTGGCCATCACCCGCGATACGTTTGTGGTGTACACCTCCAACGTTTTTGCGCTGCTGGGCCTGCGGGCGCTGTACTTCGCCCTGGCCAACCTGATGACGCTATTTCACTACCTCAGCTACGGGCTGGCGCTCATCCTCATTTTCATCGGCGGCAAGCTCCTGGCGGAGGATTTAGTGCGCGAGCATTTCAACCTTGTGCTGCCCATGCCGGTTTCGCTAGGCGTCGTGGGCTTGCTGCTGCTGGGTTCCGTCGGGGCCTCGCTGCTCTGGCCCAAAAAAGTGGGTAATGAGTAATGGGCACCAAGTAGGGTGGACCTCATACTGCCTAGTAAAAAATCCCCTTTCTCCTTGATTCCCCGTTACTTCTTGCCTAGTTCTCATTCCCTACTACCTACCTCCTTGAATCACCTTGCCGAACACCTGGCCCAGGGTTTTAGCCAAACGCCGAAAACGCTGTCGTCCAAATACTTCTACGATGCTACCGGCAGCCGCCTGTTTCAGCAGATAATGGGGCTGCCCGAGTACTACCCTACCCGCACCGAGCTGGCTATTTTTCAGGCCCAGGGAGCCGCCATTGGCCAGGCTCTGCGGGCGGGCACGGCCGCTGGCCAGCCCCTGGCCGTGGTGGAGCTGGGCGCCGGCGACGGCCTGAAAACCAAGCTCTTGCTGCGCGAGCTGCTGGCGCAGCCGGTGGCCCTCACCTACGTGCCAGTCGATATTTCGGCCTCGGCCATCGAGGAGCTGGCGGCCTCGTTGCGGCACGAGCTGCCCGGCCTGCCCACCGAGCCGCTGGTGGCCGAGTATGCGGCGGCGCTCACGGCGCTGGGCGCCCGGCCGGGGGCCAAGGCAGTGCTGTTTCTGGGCTCTAATATTGGCAATTTCAACCCGGCCGAGCAGGCGGTTTTTCTGCGCGACCTGGCCCGCCCACTCACTCCCGCCGACCGCCTGCTGGTGGGCTTCGACCTGCGCAAGGACCCGCGCCGCATCCGGGCGGCCTACGACGATGCGCAGGGCATCACGGCCGAGTTCAACTTCAACCTGTTGCGCCGCCTCAATGCCGAGGCCGGGGCCGATTTTGCGCTCGATGCCTGGCAGCACTTTCCCGACTACGACCCCAGCACCGGGGCCATGCGCTCGTGGTTGGTGAGCCGCCGCGCCCAGACCGTGCGCGTGGCTGCGCTGGCCGGCCGGGCCTTCGACATTGCCGCCTGGGAAGCCATCCAAACCGAAAGCTCCTACAAGTTTACCCTGCCCCAGATAGCCGCACTGGCTGCCGAAGCGGGCCTGCGCGTGGTCGAAGTGTTTCAGGACGAGGCCGGCGACTTTGCCGATGTGGTGCTGGCCGTGGCTGGCTAGAGTGGTGATTTTGCCACCGTATTCCGCCTTAGAACGTCATGCTGAGCTTGTCGAAGCAGCTCTAGCGCGCCGCAAGGATTACTAACCTTAGCGGCGTGGTAGACATGCTTCAACAAGCTCAGCATGACGTTCTTTCATTATTTTGATTAACAATAAATTATACTTCGTGAAATCCCACCTTCGCCCCACCGTTCTGCTGGCTTATCCCGTCGTGCTTAGTCAGCTCGGCCACATCCTAGTGGGCGTGTGCGACTCCGTGATGGTGGGCCACCTAGGCAAGCTACCGCTCGATGCGGTGGGCATGGGCGTGAGCGTGACCACCCTGCTGCTGGTGCTGGGCTTGGGCATTAGCATGGGGGCGGTGCCGCGCGTGGCTGCCGCCAACGGGCGCGGCGACCACGCGGCGCTGGGCCGCCTGCTGGTGGGCACCGTGTGGCTCAACACTTTAGTGGGCGGGCTGCTGGCCGGCCTTAGCCAGCTGCTGCCGCTGGTGCTGCCGCACCTGCGCCAGGCGCCCGAGGTGGTGGCGCTGGCCGGCCCCTGGGTGCGCGTGGTGGGCCTGTCGCTGCTGCCGATGATGGTGTTTCAGGGCTTTCGCGAATGGGCCGAGGGGCTGGGGCTCACGCGCCAGGCCATGCAGCTGTCCATCGCGGCCAATGTACTGAACGCGCTGCTGTGCTACGCGCTCATTTTCGGCCACTTCGGCGCTCCCGCGCTGGGGCTGATGGGCGCTGCCTGGGCCACGCTCATTTCGCGCATCGGCATGGCGGCGCTCATGGCTCAGTTTGTGCTGCGCGCCGAGCAGCTGCGCACCCGCCGGCCCGCCGAGGCGGCGGCGTGGCTGCGCCCCGGCCTGGCCGAGCTGCGCGGCCAGCTGGCGCTGGGCCTGCCCATCGGCGTGCAGATGATGCTAGAAGTGGGCGCCTTCAGCATGTCGTACCTACTGATAGGCTGGATGGGCGTGACGCCCCAGGCCGCCCACCAGATTGCCATCAACGTGGCCTCGGTGACGTACATGGCGGCCACCGGTATTGCGGCGGCGGCCACCATCCGGGTGGGCAGCCTGCGCGGCAGTGGCGACCTGACCGGGGCGCGGCAGGCGGGCTTCGCGGCCTACTGGCTGGCATTTGGGTTTATGAGCACGATGGGGCTGCTGCTCATTGCGTTTCGCCACCTCATCCCGGGCTTTTACAACAACGACCCGGCCGTGCTGGCACAGGCGGCCACGCTGCTGGCCATCGCGGCCGGCTTCCAGGTGTCGGATGGCTTGCAGGTGGTGGGCTTGGGCGCGCTGCGGGGGCTGGAAGATGTAAAAGTGCCCTCCCTGGTGGCGCTGCTGGCCTACTGGGCCATCGCCCTGCCGCTGGGCTACGGCCTGGGCTTTGGGCTGAAGCTGGGCGCGCCGGGTGTGTGGCTGGGCTTGCTCACGGGCCTCACCGTGGTGGCCGGCGTGCTGCTGCTGCGCTTTCGGCGCCAAAGCCAGCCGGGCACCCCGCTCGGCCGGCCGCGCCAACCGGCTGAGAAGCTTCAGCAAGCCGAAGCAGTGCTGCTGCTGGGCCAGCCGGCCGGCTAGCCGGCGCTCCGGCTGCCCCACCGGCCGGAACTATGGCCCGGTTTTCGGGCGTTGCAAAAAGCCGGCGCCACGTGGCGGCTGGCTTTCTGCTGCCCGTACCTCATGACCTCCAAACTGCTTGGCTTGTTGCTGCTAATGACCGGCGCGTTGGCCGCCACTCCGGCCGGGGCCCAGTCGGTAAAGCTGCCCCCCGGGGCGCTGCGCTGGTCGGCCAGCCGCCCGCTCACCGTGGCCGATTTCAAGGGCCGTCCCAAAACGAGCGAGGGCCACGCCGCCCTCACCTCCGCCAATATCAACACCGGCGCTACCTGCCGCAGCAACGTGTTTGCCGGCACGGCGCAGGCCAGCTTCGACCCCGCCACCTCCTGGGTGCGCGAGCCCGGCACCATGACGCCCGCTCTGCTGCGCCACGAGCAGCTGCACTTCGACATTGCCGAGGTGCACGCCCGCCGCCTGCGCCAGCAGCTGGCCGCCATCCATACCACGTGCAGCCAGCTGGGCACCACCTTCGACCGCGTGAGCCAGGCGGCCTACAGCGCCTGGCAGCAGGCCGAAGACGCCTACGACCGCGACACCAACCACGGCCTCCAGCACGAGCGCCAGGCCCAGTGGGAAGCCCAGGTGCACCAGCAGTTGCTCGACCTGGCCGCCTTTGCCGAGAAAGATGCCTGAAACCGCTAGCTTTGCCGCATGAGCAGTTGGGCCGATTTCGAGCAGCTAGATATCCGCGTGGGCACCATTGTGGAGGCCCGCGAATTTCCCCAGGCCCGCCGCCCGGCCTACCAGCTCGTGCTGGATTTCGGCCCCGAAATCGGCCTTAAAAAGTCGAGCGCGCAGCTCACGCACCATTACGTGCCGGCCACGCTGCTGAGCCGCCAGGTGCTGGCCGTGATCAATTTTCCGGCCAAGCAAATCGGGCCGTTTCGCTCCGAGGTGCTCGTGCTGGGCGCCCCCGACGCCGAGGGCCACACGGTGCTGGCCGCCGTGGCGGCGCCGGTGCCCAATGGCAGCCGCCTGCACTAGCCCACCGGGCCGTTACCAGACCTTCACGCCGGGCCCCACCTTCAGGCGCTGCTCCTGCAAGCCGAGCGAGTCGATAACGGCGGCGTAAATCTCGTCCAGGTCTTTGTTGTGGGCCGCGTAGTAGCGGTAGCTGTGCTGGAAAACCGAGTCTTCCTCCTGCAAATTGTGGTGCCAGAGAATGTCGCGCTGCTGGCTTTGAAACAGCGCCCGGGCCGAATCCGGGGCCAGGCGGCTGGACTCAACGCGGGCTTCGAGCAGGTGAAACTGCACGAGCAGGCCCGTAATTTCTTCTTTCGAGAGCAGCTTGGCCGGCGGGCGCACCTCTTCGGGGCGCGCGCAGCCGGCGGCAGTCAGGCCCAGGCCCAGGGCCAGGAGGTAGGTGGTCAGCGACAATTTCACCCCCAAAAATAACCCCGCGCCGTAGCTTCGCCCCTCACCCTGCCCGCCCATGCCGCCGCCCGCCCCCGTTTCTGCCCGCCTGCCCGCCAGCCTCACGGCGCTGGTGCGCCGCCTGCGCCACCTCGAAATCCGGATGCGCCAGGCGGTGGAGGCCCAGCTCCAGGGCAATTTTGGCTCCGTATTCCGGGGCAACGGGCTGGAGTTCGACGACGTGCGCCTTTACCAATACGGCGACGAGGTGCGGGCCATCGACTGGGCCGTGAGCAGCAAAGGCCACGGCACCTTCGTCAAAACCTACAAGGAAGAGCGCGAGCAGCAGGTGCTGGTAGCCCTCGACGTGAGCGCCTCGCAGCGCATTGGCGGCGGGCCAGGCGGCAGCCAGTGCAAGCTCGACCTGGGCCGCGACCTGGCCGGCGTGCTGGCCCTTTCGGCCGCTCGCCAGGATTCGGCGTTGGGCCTGCTGGCGTTTTCTGAGCAAAAAGAACTGTACATGCCCCCGGCCAAGGGCCTGCGGGCGGCCTACGCGCTGCTCCAGCGCCTCTACGGCTTGGTGCCGGCCTCGGGACACACGAGCGTGGCCACGGGCATCCGGCAGCTGCTGGGCCTGGTCAAGCGCCGCAGCCTGGTTATCCTCATCTCCGATTTTATCGACGAAAATTACGAGCGCGAGTTGACCATGCTGGCCCGGCAGCACGAACTGGTGGTAGTGCAGCTGCTGGCCCCGCAGGAAGCCGCGTTTCCGGCGCTGGGCATCGTGCCCCTGCGCGACGCCGAAACCGGCCTGCTGCGCTGGGTCGATACGTCGGCGGCCGGCTTTCGGGCCCAGCACACGGCCCAGGCCCAGGCCCGGCAGCTGGCGCTGCGTACCCTGTGCCGCCGCCAGCGCGTGAGCCTGCTCACGCTGCGCACCGATGAGGACTTTGTGCCGCAACTAGTGGGGCTATTTCGGCAGCGCCGGGGGTAAAGCACTATGGCACAGTCAACCCTTCTTTTACGCTACGTTTTTGTGGCTTTGCTGGCCGGGGGGCTGCCGGGCCTGGCGGCCCCCGGCGCCGTGGCGGGGTCGGGTACGGCACCGGTGGGCCGGTTTTCGCAGGCCGTGGTGGAGGTGGGCCAGCCCCTCGACTACGTGCTGAGCTACGCCCACGCCCCGGCCGAGGAAGTCATTTTTCCCGATTCGCTGGCTTCCTTCGGGCTGTTTGAGTACGCGGGGCGGCGCTGGCTACCTACCCGCACCGAAAACGGCCGCAGCCTCGACCGGGTGGTGTATCACCTGCGCACGTTTTCGCTGGCGCCAGTGCAAGCCTTGCAGCTGCCGGTGCTGCTGCTGCACGGCGCTACCGATACGCTACGCCTGCTGCCACCCGTGGCGCAGGTGCGGCTGCATCGGGTAGCCCCCACACTACCCGAGGCCGCCGGGCCGCCCGCGCTGCGCACCACCTACCGAGCGCTACCGCTGGCACCGGCCTTCAACTACCCGTTCTGGCTCGCGGGGCTGGTGGGCGCGCTGGCCCTGGCCGGCGGCGCCTGGGCACTCTACGGCCGGCGCTGGCGCCAGCGCTACGGCCACTACAAGCGCCGCAAAAACCACGTGTACTTCCTCACCCAGTTTGCCCGCAATGCCGAGCGCTTCACCCTCTCGCGCTCGGCTCCGCTGGTCGAGCGCACGGTGATGCTCTGGAAAAACTACCTGTCCAGCCTGGAAGACACCAACCTCAACTCTTTAACTACCAAAGAGCTAACCGAGCACTTTCACAACGATGAAAACGTGCGCCGCGCTCTGCGCGCCACCGACCGCGTGGTCTACGGCAACCTGCTCAGCGAAGATGCCCAGGAGGTAGATGCCGCCTTTCAGCTCCTGCGCACCTTTGCCGAGCGGCAATATGAGCAGGTTTTTGAGTGATGATTTGGGTAATGGGTAATGAGTACCCATTCATCTTATACAGCGCCTGGTACGTAGGGAGAACTGATTACCGGTTAAAAGACCTTAACCCTTGACCATTAAAAAATTAACCATTAAGAAAATGCCTCACCTAGTAGTACTTACCGGGGCCGGCGTGTCGGCCGAAAGCGGGATTCGCACCTTCCGCGATACCAACGGGCTCTGGGAAGAGCACCGCATTGAGGACGTGGCCACGCCCGAGGCGTTTGCCCGCAACCCGGCGCTGGTGCTCGACTTCTACAACAAGCGCCGCGCCCAGGCCCGCGAGGTGGCGCCCAATGCTGCCCACCTGGCCCTGGCCGGCTTTGAGGAAGTGCCGGGCTGGACGGTGAGCATCATCACCCAGAACGTGGACGACCTGCACGAGCGCGCCGGCTCCGGGCAGGTGCTGCACTTGCACGGCATGCTGCGCCAGATGCGCTCGGTAAAGAATGAGCACGTGATTTTTGACTGCCCCGGCGATATTGCGGTGGGCGATTTGGCCGCCGATGGTGGCCAGCTACGCCCGCACATTGTATGGTTTGGTGAGATGGTGCCTGCCATCGAAGAAGCCGCCGCCCTCGTAGCTACCGCCGATGCGCTGCTCGTGGTGGGCACCTCCTTGCAGGTGTACCCGGCGGCCGGGCTGCTGCACTACGCCCCGGCCAGCTGCCCGGTCTACGTCATCGACCCCCACCAGCCCGAAGTGAGCGGCCGGCGCGGCGTACACTACGTGGCAGAGCCCGCCAGCATCGGCGTGCCCCAGGTGCTGAAGGAGCTGGCAGTGAGCAGGGAAAAGTAGCCCATCGTACTCGCTACCGGTACTGATACAGGATACCCGTATCGAACGGCGTCCAGAGGCTGGCCTTTTGGCCGCTGATTTTCAGCCCTTTGTTAGCCCAGGTATTGCAGGTATTGAGGATGCTGTAGCGGCTGTTGGCCTCGTAGAAGGCATCGTGGTCGGCGTAGCTGTGGCCCGCAACCCAATTGAACTGCCCGGCCGCGTCGCGCTGAAAGCTCTTTTGCACGTAGGCAATCAGGCGCCGGTACTGGGCCGGCGTGAGGTGCAGCGGCACGCACTGCGGGCCGGCCACCAGGTCGGCCTCGCGGTAATACGTAGTGTGCATGAGCGTGCTGCCCAGCCAGAAGCCGGCCTGGATGGCCGTGCTGGGCTTTAGCTCGGCCCAGGTGGGCGTGTCGAGGTAAAAGCCTTTATCGCCCCAGCCAATGCCCACAAAGTGATAGGTAGCGTCGTTGGCTTGCGTATTGGAGAAAGGTAGCTCCTGGCTCCAATCGATGAAGCTGCTCCTGACGGGCATTACCAAGTCGGTATGGACGCCGTTGGAGCGAATAAAAAACGGCACGGTAGCCGTTTCCGTCGTGCTCTCGGCTGCCACCGGAATGCGCGACAGCACCTGGGCCACGCCATAGTATAGGGCCGCCGCGCCCACCACGGAGCCGATGGAGTAGGCCGCTATTTTTAACGTCTTGCGCAGCAGAGGCGACATAGGGAAGGATTAATTTTACGGGCTAGTACGCAATTCTGCCAAAAGTAACCTGCCCCCCGCTGCTTTCGCTGCCATGTCTGAGCCCGCCGACCCTGAAGTTTATGCCATTCCGGCCAGCTACCGCAAGATGGAAAATATGCACATTCTCTTCTGGCTAGTCAAAGATATCAGCTGGTGCATGGTGTGGAAACCGCTGGGCATCGCCATGATAGTGCCCACGCTGGGCATTGCGCTCGTTATTGCCTGGCGCACCCGCGCCCTGGCCTCCGAGCTGGCCCACAACCTGGCCATCGTCTTCTGGATTTCGGCCAACTCCTACTGGATGCTGAGCGAGTTTTTCGGCTTCGACACGGTGCGCATCGGCACCCTTACCGATGGCAAACACTTGGCCATCATTCCTTTTGGCATCGGCCTGGCCATTCTGGCCTACTACTACCTGGTGCAAAAACCCCGGGAGGCGCAGGCGATGGTTAATGGTTAATTAGGGAAAAATTACTCATTACTCATTACTCCCTGTGCTAATGTTGGCAGGCGGCACACCAGCGTGCCGCCTGCGAGATAGAGCACGTGGCCATCGTCGCCCCAGGTACAGTTGGCCACCGTTTCGCCGGGGTCAACGGTGCCGAGCAGCTGGCCCTGCGGCGAAATAATGAGCAGCCCGCCAAAGCCGGCCGCGTACACGTTGCCCGCCCGGTCCACTTTCAAGCCATCGGGCACTTCTTTAAAGCGAGCGCGCGGCAGCGCTTTCATGTCGAAAAACGGGCGGCTCTTACCCAGCTTCCCGGCTTTGCCCACTTCGTAGGCCAAAATAACCGGCCGTAGCGAATCGGCATTCGACACGTAGAGCGTGCGGCCATCGGGGCTGAGGGCCAGGCCATTGGCCAGAGGCAACTCAGTGGTTTCGAGGGTGAGCCGGCCGCCGGGAGCCAGCCGGTACACGCCGCCGCTGGGCGCTTGCTGGCGCGCATCTTCGGCTTGCTGCGGCAGGCCGAAGGGCGGGTCGGTGAAGTAGACGGTACCGTCGCGGGCCACCAATACGTCGTTGGGGCTGTTGAGGCGGCGGCCCTGGTAGTTGTCGACGAGCGTGCGCTTACCGCTTTTTTCGGCCAGCGGCAAGGTAGCCAGGCGGCGGTCGCCGTGCTCGCAGAGAAGCAGGTTGCCGCGCTTATCGAGCGCCAGGCCGTTGCTGCCGGGCTCTTTGCTATAAGGTAGCCGGCCAGTGTAGCCGCTGTATTCCAGAAATTTCGTGCGCTTGCCAGCGGCGGGTTGCCAGCGGTAGATGGTGCGGGTAGGCGTGTCCGCAAATAGCAGCATACTGCTATCCGGCACCCACACCGGCCCCTCAACGTGGGCGTGGCCCGAGGAAATAACCTCGAGTTGGGCCGCTGGGGCCAGCACTTGGTCGAGGGCCGGGCTCTGGCGCACGATGCGGCCGGTGGTGAGGTAGCGCGGGGCCTGAGCCGCGGCCGGCGGGCCAGCGCAGGACAGCCCGGCACCCAGCACAACAAGAATAGGTAAACGCATAGTAAAACGAGGTGGCAGCAGGCGCTTCCGGGGCACCCCTTTTTGGTTCTACCCCAGGCCCCACCCCAAGGTTGCGCCAGGAGCCAGGCGGCGCGGCCCAATCGCTTTCTATATCAACCCTGCGCAAAATCTGGCCGTAGGCACCTAGCGGCTGCCTATTCCAGCTGTGCTTTTCTTCGATGATGCTTCGCGCTTTACTAGCTTTACCTGCGCTTTCCCTTGTGCTCTCGGCTAACGCTCAAGACCTTAAGCTACCCCTGGAAGAAGTGGCGCAACTGGGCCACTACCAGCCCATTGGGGTAGGCGTGTCGCACAAGGGGCGCATTTTTCTGACGTTTCCCAAGAAGAAAAACGACCAGAATTATTCGTATAACTATGGTCTGGCCGAGTTGGTCAACGGCCAGCGCATTCCCTACCCCAACGCACGCTGGAACCAGTGGGACTCGACGCAGGCCGCCACGCGCTTCGTGAACGTGCAGGCCGCCGTGGTCGACGCCGATGACAACCTGTGGGTGCTCGACCCGAGCAACCCCGACGACCAGGCGCCCGTCATCGCGGGCATTAAGCTCTTGAAAATCAACCTGACCACGAATAAAATTGAGCGCGCCTACCGCTTCGAAGACCTGCCCCGCGAGCGCACCGGCCTCAACGACGTGCGCCTCGACACGCGGCGTCAATTAGCCTACCTCTCCGACCCCGTGCTGGCCGCCATCGTGGTGCTCGACCTGCGCACCGGCAAAAGCCGCCTCGTGCTGCAAGGCGATAAATCGACCGCCGCTGAGCCGGGCTTCGTGTTGCGCCTTGATGGCAAGGAGGTAAAAGATAAAACCGGCAAACCCTTCAGCAGCAATGTGAACGGCATCGCCCTGACCCACGATTTCAAGTACTTCTACTTTCGAGCCATCAACCAGACCAAGCTTTATCGCATCGAAACCCAGTACCTCGCCGACTCCACCCTGGCCCCCGCTGCGCTGGCCAGCCACGTCGAAACGATAGGCGAAACCGGCGTGAGCCACGGGATGCTGGCCGACGAGGCCGGCAATATCTACCTCTCCGATTCGCCCAACTACGCCATCCGGCGCGTCACGCCCGCCGGCCGCTTCGAAACCCTGCTGCACGACCCGCGCCTGAGTTGGCCCGATACCTTCGCCCTCGGCCCCGATGGCTACCTCTACCTCACGGCCACCCAAATAAACCGGGCGCCCAAGTGGAACGGTGGACAAAGCAAGGTCGATTTTCCGTTCCGACTTTACCGAATCAAGTTACCAATTAAGTAGCTGATTATCAACTAAAATAAAACCTCATGCCTACTTCGTCAGCATGAGGTTTTATTTTTAGCAACTGAGATTTATTGCCTCTGGAGGGCTACCATAATTGGTGCACCTGCGGCCGGATAAGGCGGTCATAGATATCCCGCACGGCGCCCAGTTGCGCGGCTGTGAGGGCTGGCAGTTCTTCCGTTTTGAGGTTGGAAAGCAGTTGCTCGGGCTTGGAGGCGCCGGGGATGATGCAGCTCACTTCCGGGAACATGAGTATCCAGCGCAGGGCGAGCGGGGCGAGCTGCGGCTGGCCGGGAAACACCTTCTTCAGTTCCTCGACGGCGGCCAGGCCGGTGTTATAGTCCACCCCGGCAAAGGTTTCCCCCTTGTCGAAGGCCGCGCCGTCGCGGTTGAAGTTGCGGTGGTCGTCTTTATCGAACTGCGTCTGGGCCGAAAACTTACCCGTGAGCAGCCCGCTGGCCAGCGGCACCCGCACTATCAGGCCCACGTCGCGGCGCTGGGCTTCTTTGAAAAGCAGCTCGGCCGGCCGCTGCCGAAACATGTTGAAAATCACCTGCAACGTGGTCACGTTCGGGTATTCGATGGCCTTGAGGCCCTCCTCCACTTTCTCCACACTCACGCCCAGGTTGCGGATTTTACCCTCCTCTTTGAGGCGGTCAAACAGCTCGAAAATCTCGGGGCGGTAGTACACCTCGGTGGGCGGGCAGTGCAGCTGAATCAGGTCGATGGTATCCAGCTGCATGTTGCGCAGGCTGTCTTCCACGAAGCCGCGCAGGGCGGCGGGCTGGTAAGCGGCGGCGGTGTGGGGCTGCAAGCGCCGGCCGCACTTGGTGGCCACAAAAATGCGCTCTCCGGCGCGGCTGCGCACGAGGCGGCCCACGGCTTTTTCGCTCTCGCCGTCGCCGTACACGTCGGCCGTGTCAATAAAATTGATGCCCGCGTCCACGGCGGCGTTCAGGATATGGTCGGCGTTGGCGGGGCTGAAGGGCTCGCCCCACTTGCCGCCCACCTGCCAGGTGCCGAGGCTGATTTCGGAGATGGAGAAGCCGGTTTTGCCCAGGGTGCGGTAATTCATTGGAAATAGAAATTGGTTTGCGGGAAAAAGCAGTACGCGCTATTTCACTTCGTCGCCGTCCTTGTCAATAAAAAACTGCCGGCCGTTTTGCGTCACGCGGGCCTTGCCATCGGCAAAATCGGTGGCCAACTGGTAGCGGCCGAAAGGCTTGGTGCCCCGGCTGGGGTCGTCGAGGTAGGCGGGGGTAATGAACGTGTAGCCGTCAGCTAGCCGCACCCGCGCCAGGCCATCGACAAAGGAATAAGCCTCCATGAAAATGACCGGCTTTTCGGGCTCATTGGGGCCGTTGATGTAATGCCAACCCCGGTGGTCGAGCACGGCCGCACGGCCTTCGGCAAAGTCGAGCGCATTGAAATAATAGGTGTCAAATTCCTGCCCCTGCTCATCGATAAAGGTGTAGGTGTCGCCCACCCGGGCGCGGGCGTAGCCACCGGCGTAGGGGTTGAGCGCGTCGTAGGCGGGGGCAATCAGCTCCTTACCCGCTTCATCCACCATGCCATACGCACCCGCCTTGGCCACCACGGCCCGCCCCGCCAGGAAGGGCCCCGCCGCCGTAAACTGCGCCGGAATGACGGGCTTGCCGCTGGCATCGGCAAAGCCCAAGCGGCCATTTTCCTGAAAAGGCACGGGCGGATTGCTGCCCAGGTGGCTCGCCCCCCACCCTAGCAGCACCAGCGCGGCTAGCCCGCCCGCCGCCACGCGCCGCCGCTGGCCCTGCCCCAGCCACGCCCAAGCCCGCGCCGCCAGGGGCGCGGCCGCCAGCTGCTGCCATTTGGCTTGCAAGCCCGCCCAATAGCTGGCCCAAACCGGGGCAACGAACGCGGCCGGCCGGGTCGCAGCGGTTGCCTCAAAATCTGCGAAAGTCGCTGGTTTATTAGCTATTGGCGCCGCATTTGCGACCATTGGCGTATGGACTATTGGCGCCGCCGACGCTGGCGTTCGCGGTACCGCAGTCGGAGCAGCCGGCGCAGAGGCTATCGATGCTGTCGGCTGCGCTGGTGTAGGAGCTGCCGATACAGCTGGCGTCGTAAGCGAGGTGGCCGGTGCGCCTTTCCCTGAAGCAGAAGCTACAGGTCCAGGCTGCGCGGCCGCTGGCGCCACCGGGGCGGCAACTATCGGCGCCGGTGGCCAGGCGAGGCCCGCCGCGGGCAGGGGCGCGGGGACCGGGGCGCTGGGCGGCACCGGTGCCCGGGGGGCAGTTGCCGCTGCCTGTGGCGCGGGAAACGGGGCACCGGGTAGCGCCGGCTCGCTGGGTGCCGCAGCGACTGGTGGCGCGGCCGGGACGGCTATTGCCGGGGCCGCCGCCTGCGCATTCAGCCGCTCAATGAGTTGGCCGAGCTGCTGAATCTTGGCGTCCAGCTCCTGGTTGCGGGTGGCAGCTTCGGCCTGCGACGCTTGGCGGGCGGCTTCCTGGGTGGCTTTATCGCGGTTTTCGGCGGCTAGGCGGGCTTCGAGGTGGGCGGCCTCGGGGGCCACGGCCGGGGCCTGGGCCAACTCGGCGCGCAACTGGGCAATGCTGCGCGCGCGCTCGTTTTCGCGGGCTTCGAGCAAGCGCAGCTGGGCGGCCATGTCGGCTTGCATTTGCTGGCGGAGCTGCTCCAGCTGTTGCTTTTCCTCGCGGCGGGCCGCGGCGGCCACGCCGGGGTCGTAGCCATAGGGCGGGTCTTCGTCGGGCACGTCGGCCGCGCCGAGCCAGCCCCAGAGCTTGCGGGCCTTCTGGCTCAGAAAGCTCGCCGCCTCGTTGGCCGCCGGTGCGCCAGCCGCACCCGCCACCGGGCTGGGCACTGGCGTGGCCTGCTCCCCCTCGGGCAGCAAGCTACCGGCCAGCGCGGTCAGTGCGTCGGGGCTGAAGTTAATTTCGGGCGTGGCCAGCTGGCGCAGGCGCTGGGGCAGGTCGGCCACGTTGGCTAGCAGCTGAAAGCCGGTGGCCGGGGCGCTGCCGAGCGCCGGCTCCACATCGGGCGCAAACACGATAGGCTCACTGAATACCACCAGGCCACTGATAAAGCGCAGGTTAGCCTGCCCAGCGCGCAAGTGCGGCGCCAGCCAGTCGGCCAAATCAGCCTTTTGCTGCCCAAACTGCTCAAACGGGTTATCGAATCCGCCGCGCGCCGCCAGGGGCCGCCCGCCCAGCTGCCACGCGCCGTAACCCAGGGCCGGCACACTGAGCCGCCCGCCGCCGGGCACCAGCAGCAGCAGCGTAATACCGTGCGGCTGCACCACCACCGCATCAAACGGCACCTGGCCCACCTCGTCAGTCACGGCCACGTGGCCCAAAAGCAGCGTAGCCGGCCCCGCCGGCTCGGCCTGCAAGGCCGCCGCTACGGCCTCGAATAAGCGCTGGCGGGCGAGGTCAGGAAAGGGCGTAGTGAGGTAATAAGAAACCATAGGCGTAAAAAATCGGGCGGGCCGCGTTGGGGCCCGCCAGCCGGCAAAGGTCAGGCGGCGGCCCGGTTAGTCGTCCTCCTCGTCTTTCCGATGGCCCCGGCCGTGGCCTTTACCGTGGCCCTTACCGTGGTTTTTCTTCCACTTTTTGCCGTTGAAATAATAGCCATTTTCCGCGCCGGCTGGCCCCAGCAGCGCTTCCAGCACCGACGGGCGGGCGACGGGCGGCCCCGCCGGGACGCGCGCCGGGGCCGCCAGCGCCAGGACCCCATTGGCAGTAGTGCGCACGGCCACCGGCCGGCCGCGCAGGTCGCAGCCCTGGCCTTCGCGTAGCTCGGTGCGCTGGCCACCGGCCCCGATAATGAAGCCGTCTTTAGTGACGACCGCGCCGGTGGGCAGGTGAACATCGTGGGTCATGGGGCGCGCCTGGCCGTTGCGCACCAGCTGCATCTGGCCGTTGCGGCGCTGAAAGCCATCGTTGTTGAGTTGCTGGGCGAGGGCCGGCCGGCCCAGCAGTAGCAGCAGGCAGGCCAGCCCCACCCCCCGAAGCGTAAGCAAAGGCATGGTAGGATGAATAACGTAGCGGCGCTGCCCGGCAAAAAGCGCGCCCACAATGCCGCCTATACGCTAAAACGGCAGTGAGGCTGCCTGCTAGGCTTCCGACGCTAGTCCGCCGGGGCGGTGGCGACGGGCCTTTTCCAGCTAAGCAGTAGCACGCCAAATACCACCAGAATGGTGCCCACTACCTGAGCTACGAAAATGCGCTCGTTCAATAAAAAATACGCCTGCGCAATGGTCGAAACCGGCCCGGTGCCGCTGATAATCGCTACATTATTAGCCCCAATTCTTTTCAGGCCCTGCGATATTAAAAACGACGGCAGCACCGTAGAAAACACGGCCAGCAGTAGCCCGTAGCCCCACAGCGCCCGGCCCGCCACCAGCAGCCCGCCCTGCCCCACTAGCGCAAAATGCGTAAATATGCCCGCCGTGGCGGCCAGCATAGCGTAGGCCGTAAATTTAGTGGCGCCCACCCGCGGAATTAATTTCCCGCTGCCCGCAATGTATAGCGAATACGTGATGGCGCACAAGAACACCAGCAAGCTACCGAAATAAATTCCCTGCCGGCTCGTGTCAAACGTTAATTCGCCCGCGTAGGCGAGCCCAATGCCCAGGTACGTGAGCAGCAGCGCCCATTTTTGAATACCCGTAATGCGCTGCCTGAAAAAAATGGCATTAATAAATACCACAAAGCTGGGGTACAGAAACAAAATAAGCCGCTCTAAGCCCGCCGACACGTATTGCAGACCTATAAAATCGAGCAGACTACTTACGTAGTACCCCAGCATCCCTAGTAACATAACCAGTCCCCACTGCGGGCGCGTCATGCGCACATTCGCTTTTTGGCCCGATACAAACAGTGCCGCCCCCGCATAAAAGGGCAGCGAAAATACCATGCGCAAGGTGAGCAGCGTCAGCGCATCGGTGTGCGTAGCGCCGAACGCCAGCTTGACAATAATGGCTTTGGTAGAAAATAAAATGGCCCCCAGCAGCGTGATAAAAAAGCCGGCAATGGGAATAGTAGGGCGGGCAGGTGGTTGCACTATAACTATCTCGTACTAAAGCCGTCACAGCGGCCGTAAGTCCAACGAAAAATCTGGCAGTACCGGCTCGGCACTTAATTTACATTCAAAATCCGCAAACTCCTCGGGGGCTTGGTCGGGGCGATAGATAGTCGCCTTTTTATCGGTGGGGTCGAGCAGAAAACCTAGTTGCACGCCGTTGGCCAAGTAGGTTTCCATTTTGCGGCGTAGGGTGGCCAGGCCGTCGGAAGGTGAGCGCACCTCCACCACAAAGGCGTGGCACACGGGCGGAAATCCCTGCCGCTGCGCCTCGCTCAGGCCATCGAACGCCGCCCGGTTCAGCCACGCCGCATCGGGCGAGCGGATAGAGCCATCGGGTAGCACGAAGCCCGCCGACGACTCATAGACGTAGCCCAGTTGGTGCTACCGATTCCAGGGCATCAATTGAAAAATAATTTCGCTGGATTTACGGCTGGATTCGGAACCGGCGGGGGGCATAGCAATGATGTTGTGGTCGGCGGTACGTTCCAGGCGTAGCGTAGGGTTGTGCTGGCAGATGTCGTAAAACTCCTCCTCCGTGAGCCGGGCCAGGGCCGGGCCTTGCAGCCGCAGTTGGTTGTAGAGGCCGGCGAAAGTCATCAGTTATGTAACATGTATGTCTGGTATTTACTTTAAACCCACGTATTCAGCTCACCAAATGCATTCCTCTCATAAATGCCAGTTTTTGAACCCATTAACTCTATCATAATAAGTTGGCTAGGTCCTTTTGCCCTTGACGAACTTGCTAAAGATGATGACCCTAATGTTATATACCTGATAGCAGGAAAGAAAAAATATGGTCGCAAGGTTAGAACGCTTTACATAGGCCTCACTAGGAGAACAGCTTATCAACGCATTTCTGAGCACAAGAGAAGTACTGATAAAGCCAATATTCGTTGGGACACAGTTGAGATATGGGTTGGGTACATACAACATCCTACTCCTTGCGACAGCAAGTCTCTGGGTTTGACAGAACATTATCTCATACATTATTCACCACCTCAATTTAACGACAAAAAACAAAGCAGGCCTACTCGTGCAGCTTGCATAATATCCCAATGGCGTAAAAAAGATACCGAACCGTATTTGCATAAGCCGCCGATTCATGAGGGACTTCCCGACATAATTTGGTGGGATAAATCTCATTGGCGCTGTGGCAATTTGTCAGTTTGGCGAGGAGAATAATGTTAATTATTTAAAAGCAAAACGGCCGCCCCAGTTTCCCGAGGCGGCCGTTAAAGTACCTAGCGAACGCGGGATTTACACCGCCGCGCCCGTCTCCTGCATCTTGATGAGGTTCAGGGCCGAGCCAGCCTTAAACCAGGCGATTTGGCCTTCGTTGTAGGTGTGGTTGACGGTGATGAGGTCGGTATCGCCGTCGGCGTGGCGCAGGCGCACTTGCAGCGGCTGGCCGGGGGCGAAGCTCGTGAGGCCGAGGATATCAATCTGGTCGTCTTCCTCAATCAGGTCGTAGTCAGCCTTATTAGCGAAGGTGAGGCCGAGCATACCTTGCTTCTTGAGGTTGGTTTCGTGAATGCGGGCAAAGCTTTTGACCAGCACGGCGCGCACGCCGAGGTGGCGGGGCTCCATGGCGGCGTGCTCGCGCGAGCTGCCTTCGCCGTAGTTTTCGTCGCCGATAACGATAGTGCCGATGCCCAGGCTCTTGAGCACGCGGGCCGCCTGCGGCACGGGCACGTAGGGCGAGCCCTGGGTGCCGCTGTCCTTCACGGCGTTGGTTTCGCCGGTGAAGGCGTTGGTAGCGCCGATGAGCATGTTGTTGGAGATGTTATCCAGGTGGCCGCGGAACTTCAGCCACGGGCCGGCCATGCTGATGTGGTCGGTGGTGCACTTGCCCTGCGCCTTGATGAGTACGCGCAAGCCCAGCAGGTCGGTGCCTTCCCAGGGCTTGAAGGGCTCCAGCAGTTGGAGGCGGTCCGAGTTGCGGTCCACGAGCACCTGCACGCCGCTGCCATCGGCGGCCGGGGCCTGGAAGCCCGCGTCTTCGACGGCGTAGCCGGCGGGCGGCATTTCGAGGCCCTGGGGCTCGTCAAATTTCACAGCGCCGTTTTTGCCGGGCAGCGTGTCGGTGAGCGGGTTGAAAGCGAGGCTGCCGGCGATGGCAAACGCGGTCACGATTTCGGGTGAGGCCACGAAGGCGTGGGTGTTCGGGTTGCCGTCGTTGCGCTTGGCGAAGTTGCGGTTGAAGCTCGTGATAATCGAGTTCTTACGCTTGGGGTCGTCGGTGTGGCGGGCCCACTGGCCGATGCACGGGCCGCAGGCATTGGCCAGCACCACGCCGCCCATTTCGGCAAAGGTGTCGAGTAGGCCGTCGCGGGCCACGGTGTAGCGCACCAGCTCCGAGCCGGGCGTGATGGTGAATTCGGCGGCTACGTGCAGGCCCTTCTCCACGGCCTGCTTGGCCACGCTGGCGGCGCGGGTGATGTCCTCGTAGCTCGAGTTGGTGCACGAGCCAATCAGACCTACTTCCAATTTCTCGGGCCAGCCGTGCTCTTTTACGGCGGCGGCAAACTGCGAAATCGGCCAGGCAGCGTCCGGCGTGAACGGGCCGTTCACGTAGGGTTCCAGCGTGTTGAGGTCGATTTCGATGAGTTGGTCGTAGAAGTTGGCGGGGTTGGCGTACACCTCGTCGTCGGCGCGCAGGTGCTGTGCTACGCCCTTGGCCAGGTCGGCGATTTCGGCGCGGCCGGTGCCGCGCAGGTAGTCGCCCTGCTTCTCATCGTAGCCGAAGATGGAAGTCGTGGCCCCGATTTCGGCGCCCATGTTGCAGATGGTGCCTTTGCCGGTGGCCGAGAGGCTTTCCGCGCCTTCGCCGAAGTACTCGACGATGGCGCCGGTGCCACCCTTCACGGTCAGGATGCCCGCTACTTTCAGGATAACGTCTTTGGCCGACGTCCAGCCGCTCATCTTGCCGGTCAGCTTCACGCCGATAACCTTCGGGAATTTCAATTCCCAGGCCATGCCGGCCATTACGTCCACGGCGTCGGCGCCGCCTACGCCGATGGCAATCATGCCCAGGCCACCCGCGTTGGGGGTGTGCGAGTCGGTGCCAATCATCATGCCGCCGGGGAAGGCGTAGTTTTCGAGCACTACCTGGTGGATAATGCCGGCGCCGGGCTTCCAGAAGCCGATGCCGTATTTATTGGAAACTGAGGCCAGGAAATCGTAGACTTCGCGGTTCTCGTCGTTGGCAATGGCCAGGTCTTCGGTGGCGCCGTCCTTGGCCTGAATGAGGTGGTCGCAATGCACGGTGCTGGGCACGGCCACGGTGGCCTTGCCGGCCTGCATAAATTGCAAAAGGGCCATCTGGGCGGTGGCATCCTGCATGGCCACGCGGTCGGGCGCGAAGTCCACGTAGCTCACGCCGCGCTGGTGCGCTTCGCCCACTTTGCCACCGTAGAGGTGAGCGTAGAGGATTTTTTCGGTAAGCGTGAGCGGGCGGCCAACGGCCGTGCGGGCCGCTTCGATGCGCGAGCCGAGGCCCGCGTACACGGCCCGAATCATATCAAGGTCAAACGCCATAGGAGGGAGAGTGGGGTTATTAGCTTAGCCGCAAAAGTAACGCGTAGGCTAGGCAAGTTGCTAAGAAATGCGTATACTTAGAACCGGTCCAGATAAGCGGTTGGTTCACGCCTTTTTTCCGTGCCGAGGGCGAGGAGGCTTCGGGGGAAGTTCGCGGCGGGCCGGCGATAACTTATGGCGGGCAATGCTAGTTTTAGGGCTTCCACTTTGCTTTTCCATGAAGATTTATCCCCTATTACTCGGCGCGGCCTTGCTGGCGGGCTGCCAATCCGGTACTACCGATACGGCGCAAACGGGTGCGGGTACGGCTTCGGCCGCCGCGCTGCTCACGCCCGGCCCCTGGCGCGGCGAGCTAGCGGCGCAGGGCCAGAAAATCCCCTTTTTATTCGAGGTAAAGACCGAGGCTGGCAAGCCCGTCGTGTACCTTGTTAATAAGGGCCTGAACGGCGAGGAGCGCCTGCGCTGCGACGAAATTGCGGCGGCCGGCGACTCAGTCACCATCAAGCTGCACGTATTCGACGCGGCGCTGGTGGTGCGCGCCGAGGGCCAGGGCAAGCTGAAAGGCAATTGGGTGAAGTACGACAGCAAGACGCCGTACCGCGTGCCCGTGACGGCGGCGGCCGGGGCGCAGCCGCTGTTTGCCGCTGGCCAGGCCGACGCTAAAAGTAGTTTCGCGGGCACCTGGCGCACCGAGTTTAAGGGTGATGACAACAAGCCTTATCCGGCCGTAGGGATTATTCAGCCGACGCCGGGCCAGCAGGCTACTACGGTTGGCACGTTTCTCACTACCACCGGCGACTACCGCTACCTGGCCGGCCAGCAAACTGGCGACCAACTGGCACTGAGCACTTTTGATGGCAGCCACGCTTTCTTATTCACGGCTAAAAAGCAGGCCGATGGCACCATCCAGGGCGATTTCTACTCCGGTAAGGGCGGCCACGAAACCTGGACGGCTACCCTCGACCCCAAAGCCAAGCTGCCCGACGCCGACACCCTCACCTACCTGCGCAAGGGCGAGTCGCGGCTGAATTTCAAGTTTCCGAGCCTCGTGAAGGGCCGCAGCATCTCCCCTACCGACCCCAAGTACAAGGGCAAGGTGGTGGTGCTGCAAATCCTGGGCTCGTGGTGCCCCAACTGCATGGACGAGACCAACTACCTCGCGCCCTGGTACGAGCAGAACAAGGCGCGCGGCGTCGAGATTATCGGCCTGGGCTACGAGCGGATGCCTGAGTACGACAAAGCCGCGGCCCGGCTGCTGAACATGAAGCAGCGCTACCACATCGGCTACGACCTGGCCGTGGCCGGCGTGAGCAATAAAGACTCGGTGGCCGCGTCGCTGCCGCAGCTAGCCAAGTTTCTGGGTTTTCCGACCACTATTTTTCTGGATAAGAAAGGCGTGGTGCGCAGCATTCGCACCGGCTTTTCGGGGCCGGGCACCGGCAAATATTACGAGGAAGAAAAGGCCCATTTCAACCGCACCGTGGACAAGCTGCTGAAGGAATAACGCCGGCGCGGCTCACAAAACCTTCATTGAGGTAAGCCGTTGTAAGCTCCACCATCCGCCGAGGGCGGGTGGTGGAGCTTTTTCGTGCGGGTGGCTGCGATGGCGCGGCGCCGGCCGTGCGGCCCCCGCCTGCTTTGGCCCGACAATTGAACACCGCCCCCCATTACCTACTCTTTCCCCGCCATGACTGCCCTTTCCCGCCGCGCCCTGCGCCCCGCTGCCCTGCTGCTCCTGCTGCCGCTGGCCAGCGCCACGCCTTCGGAGCCGAGCAAGCCAGCCGCTCCGCAAGCCACACGCACCATGCCCTTGCAGGGCGCCAAGCCCGACCCGCAGGTACTCGCCCAGTTTGGCTTGTATAACAATCCTAAACTACAAGCCTACATCACGCAGCAGGGCAAGCGCATGACGGCCATTTCGGACCGGCCCGGCGACTACGGCTTTACCATCGTCGATTCGCCGGTTATCAACGCCTTTGCCACGCCCGATGGCCACGTGTACTTCACGCGCGGCATCATGGCGTATTTTAATGACGAAGCGCAATTTACGGGCGTGCTTGGGCACGAGCTGGGCCACATCACGGCGCAGCACGGCAAAAAACAGCAGCGTAACTCCATATTGTCCAGCATTTTGGTGGCCGGTGCCACGATGGTATCGCCCAACATCCTGGGCCGCATTGCGCAGCCCGTTGCGCAGCTGGCCACACTCAAGTACAGCCGGAGCGATGAGAACGAGGCTGATGGCCTGGGCGTGAAGTACTCGACCAAAGTCGGGTACGATGCCTCGCACATGGCCAATTTCTTCCAGACGCTGGAGCGCACTGAGCAGCAAAGCGGTAGCAGCACGCCCACGTTCTTATCTACGCACCCCAACTCGGCCGACCGCTACCAGCGCGTGAAGCAGCTGGCAGCCCAGGCCCAGCAGAGCCTCGGCAAGCGCACGCTGACCGTGAACCGCGACAGCTACCTGCGCTCCATCGAAGGGCTGCCGTTTGGCGACGACCCGCGCCAGGGCTTCGTGGAAAACAGCGTGTTCTACCACCCCGATTTGAAATTTCGCTTTCCCATCCCGTCGGGCTGGAAGTCGCAGAACTCGCCCGAGCAGTTTCAGATGGCCGAGCCGAATGGCAAGGCGCTGCTGGCCTTTTTAGGGGTGCCCGGCAACTCGCTCGACGAGGCGGCCCAGGCGCTGGCCAAGCAAATCGGCGTAACGGCCGGCAACGTGCAGCGCACTACTATTAATGGCTTCCCGGCCCTCGTGTTTGAGGGCGACCAGCAGGCTTCGCAAGACCAGCAGGCCACGCCAGCCCACGTGCAGAGCTTTGTTATTCAAGATGGTAAGTCAATGTTCGCCTTCGTGGGCCTGGCTACGGCGGCTACGTTTGGCACCTACGCGCCGCAGTTTGCCAGCGTGGCGCAAGGCTACCAGCGCCTCACCGAGGCCAACAAGCTCAACCGCCAGGCTGAGCGCGTGCACATCAAGCAGGCCAAAACGGCCACTACCCTCTCGCAAGCCCTGAGTGCCAACGGCGTGCCCAGCAAGCGCCTGGAAGAGGAAGCCATCCTCAACGGTATGCAGCTTACCGACCGCCTGCCGGCCGGCACCCTGTTTAAAGTGATAGGTCAGTAGCCAGCTGAGCTAGCCCATAAAAGAGAACGGCCGGACAGTATGCTGTCCGGCCGTTCTCTTTTATGGGCTAGCTGCTTATTGCCCGGCTAGCTGCGCACTGGTCTTAAGGGTAAAGGTCTGGAAGGTGTCGCCGCCACCGCGGTAGCTGCGCATACCGCCGCCACCGTAGCCGCCCATGCCGCCGCCCTGCGGGCCTACCACGCTCATATCCGATTGCTGGCTGCCGGGCGCGGGCTTGGGCTTTTGGCCGGCTATCCACACGCCCACCGTGGCTGCCTGGCCGGTGGCCAAGGCTGGTACCCGGCGATAAAGCAGGCGTAGCGGCACGGCCAGCTCGTAGATGAGGTTGTTGCGCGCATCGAGGCCGATGGCCGATTTGACTCCAATTTTCGCTTCCGAGTCGGTGAGCACCGGCTCCTTGCTGCCGCGGTAGTTGAGCAGCTCCATCTGATTGGCCCCGGCAATAATGCCGCGCAAACGGCTAAGGTGCTCTTCCTGGCGCTCGGCGGCGGTGGGGCCCATCGCGCCGGCCGGGCGCTCGGCTGGGGCTTTAAGGGTAGTAAGGTCAATGGGCAGCGGAAATTTCACCCCTAGCTGCTGCTGGTTGCGGCCGGTCGAGTCGAGCCACACGACCATGCCCAGGTAGGCCATCTTGGCCTGGGTGGGCATATCGGCAGCTTTCAGGCGCACGTACACGGTGCGGGTATCGTTGAGCACCTGATACTGTAAGTGGCTGTTGGCGTCGTACTGGAGCGAGTCGGCCCACTCCGTGGCCTTGCCATCGATAACGGGCGGCGTGGCCACAAAGTGGCTGGTCACCTTGCTGGCTACTACCGGCTTAGCGACGCCACTGGCCGCTGCTTTGCCCGCCTCGGTGGGCACGGCCTTCTGGGCGCACGAGCCCAGCAGGGCGGCCACGGGCACGGTCAGCAGTAAGAATTGAGAGAAGCGCATAGCGGAGCAAAAAGGAGAAAGCACAAAGCTACGGCACCGGCCTAAGCGGCCGATGAACCGACCACCTAGCTGAAGCGGGCGTAGCGCCGCTTGCGCCGCCAGGCCCGCACCGCGCCAAAGGCCGCCAGCAGCACCAGCGGCGCGCCCAGGTTGAGGGCCTGCCACTGCTGGCGCTTGTCGGCGAGCTGCACCTTGTCGAGGGGGCGCAGGGTAATTTGCTTGCCGCGCACGGCAATGAGGCCGGTTTCGTCGAGTAGGTAATCGGTAGCGTTGAGAATCAGCTCGCGGTTGGCAAACTCGGTGCTCGACAGGCGGTCGTAGCCCAGGCGCAGGGGCCGGCCCGACTTGGGGTCCACGTCGTTGCGCAGGAAGTCGCCGTCCGAGATGACGAGGATTTTGCTGGGCGCGGCGTTGGGGTTCTGGTCGGGCTGGTAGGTGGTGGTGCCGGGCACGGCGCGGTTGGCAAACAGCGAGCGGAACGTGCCTTCGAGCAGGTAGCCCACCGCCTGGTAGCTGTCCTTGTACAGCTTGGGGTTGGGCTCCAGGCGCGCATCGTTGAAGTTGATAGGCACCGGCGCAGGCAGGCGGCGCGTGTAGCGCGAGGTAGTCATGAGCGACGTTTTGCGAATACCGGCCGCCTTCACGGTGTCGATATTGCCCGCAAATTTCAGGTACACCGCGTCCAGGTTGCGCGTTATCGGGCTGGGGCTAAAGCGGTTGATAAGCGGGTAGAGCTGCCAGGGCAGCGGTTCGATTTTGGGCTTGTTGCCGGTCATGCCCGTCACGAGCGGAATCTGGCCGCAGTTCAAGTCCAGCAGCAAATTCGGGTTCAGGCGCACGCCGTAGCGAAACAGCAGGTCGTCGAGATTCAGGTTATAGGGCGTGGCCAGGGCCACGCCGTTGCGGCTCACGCTATCGAGGTCCACGCGCAGGGCATCGATGAAGAACAGCGCCCGCCCGCCGTGGGTGATGAACTGGTCGAGGCGAAACTTCTCCACCTCCGAGTAGGGCTGCGTGGGCTTGGCCACCACCACGGCGTCGAGGTTGCCGCGCAGGTCTTTCACCTGGCTCAGGTTCACGCGAAACACGTCGTAGTTCTGCTGCCACGAGGTAAGAATATCGCCCATTGCGGCATTGTCCAGCTCGCCGTGGCCAGTGATGACGCCCAGCCGGCGCTTGGCCCCACCGGGCGGCGCTACCTGCCGGATGGTGCTGGCCAGCTCGTATTCGAGGCCCTCAATGCTCTGGTTGAGGCGCTCTTCGGGCGCGGCTACCTGGCTGCCACGCAACAGCAGCACGTTGCGCGTTTGGCCGCCGGCCTGCACCACGGCCCAGGGAAAGATGATTTTCTCGACCCGCTTGCCGTTCTCATTGGCGCCCAGGTTAGTAGGCTTCAGGCCCTTTTTGAAGAGCGTTTCGTAGAATTTGTTGCGGCCCGCTTCGGTGCCGGCGGCGCTGGGGTCGATGAAGATAAAATTCAGGTTGCCCCCGGCGTACACCTGCATCTCGTTCAGGGTTTCGCGCACGCCCTGCTCCAGGCGGCGGAAGGTGGGCGGAAAATCACCGGCCAGGTACACCGTGACGGTCACGGGCTGCTTCAGTTCGGTGAGGAGCTGCTTGGTGGCCGGCGACATGGTGTAGCGCTTTTCCTCCGTCAAGTCGAGGCGGAAGAAGAAGTGCTGGGCCACGAAATTCAGCACCAGCAGCCCGCCCACGATGGCGGCGAAGCGGAGCAAGTCCCGTTTTTTAGCTGATGACTTTTGGCTGTTAGCTGTTAGCTCTCCGTTGGTATCCACTAGGTTATCTATTCTGATTTTTGCTTTTCGAGACGCTAACAGCTAGCAGCTATTAGCCAGCAGCCAAAAAAACTACTGCCAATTGCGGCTGCGGAGGGCGAGCCGGGTACCCAGTAGGGCCACGGCTACCACGGTGAGGAAATAAAGCACGTCGCGCGAGTCAATCAGCCCCTTGCTGAGGTCGCGGTAGTGGGCCGCAATGCCAAGCTGGCTCACGTAGTAAGCCGGCGCGCCTTCCAGGATGGAGGCCAACGAGTCGAAGCCGGTATAAACCAAGAAACAGGCCACTACGGCCAGCACAAAGGCAATAATCTGGTCGCGGGTGAGGGCCGAGGCCAGCACGCCCAGCGCCGCAAACACGGCCGCCAGCAGACCCAGCCCCAGGTAAGAGCCTACCGTGGCTGCCGAGTCGATGTTGCCGGGCGGTGAGCCCAGCCGGTACACCGAGAAATAATAAAGCAGCGTGGGGATGAGCGCCACCAGGGCCAGCAGCAGGCAGGCCAGGTACTTGCCGCCCACAATCTGCCCATCGGTGAGGGGGCGCGTGAGCAGCAGCTCAATCGTGCCGGCCTTCTTTTCCTCGGCAAACGTGCGCATGGTGATGGCCGGAATCAGCAGCAAAAACAACCACGGCGCCAGGTTGAACAGCGATTGCAAATCGGCGTAGCCGTAGTCGAGCACGCTGCTATCGGGAAAAACCCAGACAAACAGCCCCGTCGCCACCAGAAACACGCCGATGACGACGTAGGCCACCGGCGAGTTGAGGAAGGCATTAAATTCTTTTCGGAGAATAGTTAGCATCTACGTTTTATAGCTATGGCAGCTTGGCTAGATTGTCATTGCGAGCGCAACGCAGTGGAGCGCGGCAATCGCCCCAGAACGGCACCCAAGCGTCATCATTCCTCTATCGTTCTGATGCGATTGCTTCGCAGGCTCGCAATGACAGACGACTGAAAATTTGATTCGCTTTATTACTTCGTCAATTCTCCAAACACCGCTTCCAGACTCTGCTGCTCCTGGCGGAGACCTAGCAGCAGCCAGCCCTGCTCCACGGCTAGGCGCGACACGGCGGCGCGCACATCGCGGCCGGGCGCGGTACGGATGAGCACCACGCCTGGCCCGGCCGCCTCCACGCCGCGCACGCCCGGCAGGGCGGCCAGCGGCGCGGTGGCTACGGGGCCCTCAAACTCGGCGCGGAGCACGGTTTCGCCGGCGGCGCGGGCGGCTAGCTCGGCTACGGGCGCATCGGCCACCAGCTTGCCGCGGCTGATGATGACCACCCGCGAGCACAGGGCCGTGACTTCGGGCAGAATGTGAGTACTGAAAATGACCGTCTTATCCTCGCCCAGCTCGCGGATGAGCTGGCGAATTTCGCCGATTTGGTTGGGGTCGAGGCCGGTGGTGGGCTCGTCGAGGATGAGCACTTCGGGGTCGTGCACCAGGGCCTGGGCTAGCCCCACGCGCTGGCGGTAGCCCTTGCTGAGGGCCCCGATTTGCTTGTTCTGCTCGCGGGTGAGGCCGACTTTTTGCACCAGCTGGGCCACGCGCTGGCGCAGCTCGCGACCCTTGAGGCCATGCACCGAACCAATAAATTCGAGGTACTCGTGCACGTACATGTCGAGGTAGAGCGGGTTGTGCTCGGGCAGGTAGCCCACGCGGCGGCGCACGGCCAGCGGGTCCTGCTGCACGTCGAAGCCGCCGATGCGCACCGTGCCGGCCGTGGGCGGCAGGTAGCCGAGCGCGATTTTCATCGTCGTGCTCTTGCCCGCGCCGTTCGGCCCCAAAAAGCCCACGATTTCGCCCTTATCGGCCCGAAAGCTGATATCGTCCACGGCCTGCTGGGTGCCGTAGGTTTTTACTAAGTTTTCTACTTCAACCATACTTGGTTAGCAACTAACATCGTCTGTCATTGCGAGCCTGCGAAGCAATCGCACTAGAACGAGTCGTTCGGGTATCGTTTCGGTGCGATTGCTTCGCAGGCTCGCAATGACAAACGACTTAAAAAGGCTGATTAACCCAGCTACTTCACCTGGGCGGGGCGCATCTGAATCTCCGATACCATCGTGGCATCGGGCGCCTCCAGGGCGTGCACAATGGCGGCGGCAATGTCTTCGGGCTGCATCTTGTGGGGGTCGGGCTGTTCGCCGGGAGTGGCGCCGTTGAAGTTGGTTTCGACCGAGCCGGGCATCACGCAGGTGACTTTGATACCATCGGGGCGCAGCTCTTTGAAGAGCGCGTCGGAGAAGCCACGCACGGCGTACTTGGTGGCGCAGTAGCCGGCCAGGTTGGCGGTGCCGGCGGTGGCGGCCAGCGAGGCCACGTTGATGATGTGGCCCGCGTGCTGCTTTTTCAGTTGCGGCAACACGGCGCGGGTGCAGTAAAACAGGCCGTTAACGTTGGTGTCGAACATGGCGTGCCAGTCTTCCGACTTGAAGCCGTCGATGGGCCCGAAAATACCCAGGCCGGCGTTGTTGACCAGCACATGAATAGTCGGGCCCAGCTCGCGCTGGGTGTTGGTAAAGGCTTCGGCCACGGCGTGCTCATCACGCACGTCGCAGGCAAAAAACTGGAACCGGTCGTGGACCAGACCCTCGGGCGCAGTGCGGCCCCAGCCGGCCACGGCGGCGCCGCGCGCCAGCAAAGCCTCGGCGGTGGCGCGGCCAATGCCGCTGCTCACGCCCGTTACGATGGCTACTTTCCCGCTCAGGTTCATAATTTCAGGCAAAAATTTACGGATGCAACTGCGAATACTGCTACAAAGTAACGCGCTGGCTGGCCTGCGCCGCCTGGCGGCCGGCGCAGCCGGCGCCCTGGCCCTGGCTGGCTGCGCGCCTGGCCACGACGCCGACTGCCTTAAAAGCAATGGTACGGTGATAACGCAGCGCCGCGCCGTGGACCGCCGCCTGCGCAACGTGGTGCTCTACAACAACGTGGACCTGACCATTGTGCCCGACACGGCAACCTACGCCGAGGTGCGCGCCGGCGAAAATGTGCTTGACGATATTCAGTTTACCACGCCCGCCGGGCCGCAGCAGCTGGTCATCACCAACACGAGCCGCTGCAACTGGGTGCGCAGCTACGACACCCCCCGCGAGGTGCGCCTGCACGTGGCCCGGCTGCGCGACATTGAGCAGCGCGGCTACGGCCTCGTCACCAACGAGGGCCAGTGGGCGCAGGATACGCTGTTTCTGCGCCTGCTCAGCACCGGCGACATCAACCTGAACGTGCGCTCGACTTACCTCTACATTGATATCTACGACGCGGGCGACATGACCCTGCGCGGCACCGCCGAAGACTTTCACCCCAACCTGGGCAGCAACGGCTTTTTGCTGGCCAGCGGCCTGGATGCGCGCTTCTGCTACTTCCGCACGTATCGCGAGTGGATAGGCGATGCCCACGTGCGCGTGCGCCAGAACCTGGCTGGCACGCTGGATGGCACCGGCCGGCTGTTTTACACGGGCACGCCCACGCTGGTGAGCGCTACGGGGCCGAACGCGGCCAACCTATTCAAGGAATAGCTGCCCACTCCTACCCTTCTTCTACAGCAAGTCACCGAGCTGCGGCCGGATGAGTAGCTCCTCGACTACGGCGTGGGGCGAGAGCTGGAAAGCGCCCAGCACGGCCTGCGCCACATCGGCCGGGTCGATGAAGCGGGCGGGCGGCAGGCCCACGCCGTCCCAGCTGCGGGTGAGGGTGGCGCCGGGCAGCACGGCCGTCACGCGCAGGCCCTGGGCCTTCACTTCCTCTCGCAGCGTTTTGGTGTAGCCCAGCAGCGCAAATTTGGCCACGCCGTAGGAGCCGCCATTCGGGTAGGGCATGATGCTGGCCGTGGAGCAGATGGTGAAAATGTGCCCCCGCCCCTGGGCCAGCAGCGTGGGCAGCAGGGCGCGCGTCACGTCATAGGCGCTTAATAAATTGACGTTCAGCATTTCGCGCAGGCGCGAGCCGTCGTTGGGCTCGTCCTGGAAGCGGCCGGGCACGTAGGCCCCGGCATTGTTGATGAGCGCGGCGATGGGCAGCCCCAGCCCCAGCGCGAAGCCGGCAAAGCGCTGGCAGTCGGCGGGCTGGCTCAGGTCGGCGGGCAAGGTATGCAGGCGAGCGCCAGGTGGCCCGGCGCCCAGCGCGGCTAAATCTTCGGCGCGGCGGGCGCAGGTAGCTACCGGAAACCCGGCCGCTAAGAAACTCAGTACCAAGGCCCGCCCGATGCCCTGGCTGCCTCCCGTTATCACGACTAACTCTGCGGTTGCGGCCACTATTTTCTGGGTTTGTACGTAAGAGGCGCAAAGATGCCCCGCCGCCGCTGGCCGAGGCTAGCCGGGCCGGCACAAGTGGCCCAATTTCCTTCCTTTATGTTCAAAATATTCGGCACATTCGTACTCTTTCTATACAACATGGTGGCGCGGGCCGAGCGGCTGAAAACGCTCTGGAACCGTTTTTTTGAAGAAGCTACGCTCATCGGCGTCAATTCTATCTTCATCGTGGGCATCGTGTCGGCCTTTATCGGGGCCGTTACCTGCATCCAGATTGCCTACAACCTCACCAACCCGCTCATTCCGAAGTCCACCATCGGCTACATGGTGCGCGAAATGACGATTCTGGAGCTGGCCCCCACCATCACGAGCATCGTGCTGGCTGGCAAAGTGGGCTCATCCATCGCGGGCGGCCTGGGCACCATGCGCATCACCGAGCAGATTTCGGCGCTCGAAGTAATGGGCATCAATACCACGTCTTACCTGGTGCTACCGCGCATTCTGGCGGCCATGCTCATGTTTCCGCTGCTGGTTATCCTGGCCATGGCACTCAGCATTTTGGGCGGCTACATTGCCGGCACGCTTTCGGGCGTAATGGCCCCGCAGGACTACATCGAGGGCATCCGCACCGATTTTATTCCCTATAACGTAGTGTTTGCTTTGATTAAGGCCGTGGTGTTCGCCTTCCTCGTGTCGGGCATCTCGGCTTTCAAAGGCTACTACACCGAGGGCGGTGCCTTGGAAGTAGGTGCTGCCAGCACCTCGGCCGTTACCAACTCCATCATCGCCATCCTGCTCGCCGACTACGCGCTGGCTGCCATCCTGCTGTAAATTAGTTGTCAGTTGCTCGTTGTCAGTTGTCAGGAATAGCTAGCCCGGCGCTTTCAGCTTGAGCTTATCGACTGACAATGAGCAACTGACAATTCCCTATCATGATTGAAATATCCAATCTCGAAAAATCCTTCGATGGCAACCAAGTGCTGAAAGGCATTACCTGCACCCTCGAAACCGGCAAGTGCAACCTGCTGCTCGGCGGCTCGGGCACTGGCAAAAGCGTGCTGCTTTCGTGCATCGTGGGGTTGATGAAGCCCGACCTGGGCTCCATCACGTTCGATGGCACGGTGTACACCAATTCGAAGGTGGACATTCGCCAGGAAATCCGCCGTAAAATCGGGATGCTGTTTCAGGGCTCGGCGCTGTTCGACTCCATGACGGTGGCCAAAAACGTGGAGTTTCCACTGCAAATGCTGACGCCCGACATGTCGGCCGAAGAGCGCCGCGACCGCGTGGAGTTTTGCCTCAAGCGCGTGGGCCTCGAAAATGCGGGCAATAAGATGCCATCCGAGATTTCGGGCGGCATGAAAAAGCGCGTGGGTATTGCCCGCGCCATTGCCCCCAACTGCACCTACCTTTTTTGCGATGAGCCCAACTCCGGCCTCGACCCGGCCACGAGCATCAAGATTGACGAGCTGATTTACGAAATCACGCACGAGTACAACATCACCACCGCCATCATCACCCACGACATGAACTCGGTGGTGGGCATCGGCGACCACATCATCTTCCTGCACCAGGGCAAAAAGCTGTGGGATGGAGATAAAGAGCACATCCTCAACGCCGAAGTGCCTGAGCTGCGCGAGTTTATTTTCAGCTCGTCGCTGGTGCGCGCCGCCAAGCGCATCGAGCAGGAAGACGGCCCTGGGGGCCTGGAACACCTGGCCGCCGAGCCGCTGTCGGAAGTGTAAGCCCGGTAGCGCGAACTTTGTGGTTCGCGTCCCTGCGCCATTAGCAAATCGTTGCCACGGTGCGCGGACGCGAACCACAAAGTTCGCGCTACTACTTTCGCGGCATGAATCAGACTCTTGCCGGAAAAGTAGCCCTTATTACTGGGGCCTCGAAAGGAATTGGCCGCGCCATTGCTACGCTGTTTGCGCAGCAGGGCGCGCAGGTGGCCTTCACCTATTTATCGTCGGTCGAAAAAGGCCAAGCGCTCGAAGCTGAGCTATCCAGCCACGGCACCAAAGTAAAAGGCTACCGCTCCGACGCCTCCGACTATTCCCAGGCCGAAAAGCTGGTCGAAGACGTGGTAAAGGAGTTCGGCAAGCTCGACGTAGTCGTCAACAACGCCGGCATCACGCAGGATGGCCTGCTCATGCGCATGAGCGAGGAGCAGTGGGACAACGTACTGAACGTGAACCTCAAATCTGTCTTCAACCTCACCAAAGCCGCCACCAAACCTATGATGCGTGCCAAAGCCGGCAGCATCATCAACATGACCTCCGTGGTGGGCATTAAGGGCAACGCGGGCCAGGCCAACTACGCCGCCAGCAAGGCCGGCATCATCGGCTTTACCAAGTCGGTCGCCTTGGAACTGGGCTCGCGCAACATCCGCTGCAACGCCATCGCCCCCGGCTTCATCGAAACCGAAATGACCGACGCCCTTGACCCCAAGCAGGTCGATGAGTGGCGCAAGGCCATCCCACTCAAGCGCGGCGGCTCGCCCGAGGATGTGGCCAAAGCCACCGCCTTCCTGGCGTCGGATGATTCGAGCTACATCACCGGCCAGGTGCTGCAAGTAGATGGCGGCATGCTGACGTAAGGAAGCCGCCAAAGGCAGCCCGCCGGGATATTCCGGCTGGCTGGTTCTACGCGCACCTACCTTCGCAAACCGTAGCGGCAACTGTTTCAGCGCCGCTACGGTTTTTGGCTTTCCATCTGTTTGCCACTGCTCTTGCTCTCTACTGCCTATTCTCCCTGGTTTATCTTGCTGTGCCTGGCCGTGGGCGCGGGCTACGCGGCGCTGCTTTACTCAGCTCAGGCACCGTGGCGGCGGAGCATCAACTACGCGCTGGCGGGGCTGCGCTTTGTAGTAGTGAGCTTCCTGTGTTTCCTGCTACTCTCGCCGTTTATCAAAACCACCACTACCCATACGGAGGAGCCTACCGTGGTGCTGGCCGTTGATAATTCGCAGTCAATCAACCTGTTTACCCCCAAGCCAGCGCTCAGCCAGCTTACCACCGGCCTGCCGAAGCTGGCCGAGAACCTGCGTCAAAAGGGCTTCCGGGTTGAAACCCGCACGCTGACCCGGGCCAACGCCGCGCCCGATTCGCTGCGCTTCACCGCCGGCCGCACCGACCTCAACCAGCTACTGGCCGATAGCCGCGAGGCCAACGCCGACCGCAACCTGGCCGGCGTGGTGCTCGTGAGCGACGGCCTCGTGAACCAAGGCCAGGAGCCGCAGTTCTCGGAGTTTTCTTTTCCGATTTTCAGCGTGGCGCTGGGCGATAGTATTGCCAAGAAAGACCTGCGCCTGACCGACCTCGTGTACAATCGCGTGGCGTTTAGCGGCAATAAATTTCCGCTGGAAGCCGAAATTGGCTACGAGGGCTACGCCGGCGGGGCAGCCACTGTGGAGGTGCGCGAGGGCGGCCGGGTACTCGAGAGCCGCCGGGTGGCCCTGCCCGCCGGCCGGCGGCGCATCAAAACCACATTTCAACTCACGGCGCCCGCGCCCGGCAAGCGCCGCTACGAGGTGCGCGTGGTGCCCCAGGCCGACGAGTTTACGGCCCTCAACAATACGCGCACGGCTTTTATCGAAATCGTGAAGGGCAAGCTGCGCGTGCTGCTGGCCGGCGCGGCCCCCCACCCCGACCTTAAGGCGCTGCGGGCCGCCATTCTGGCCAATAATAACTTTGACCTGACGCTGGCCGTGGCGGGCGTGGGCCCGCCCTTGCCGGCAGGCACCAGCTTTGATGTGGCGGTGCTGCACCAGCTGCCGGCGCGCGGCGGCCTGGGCCAGGAACTGCTGGCGCGGGTGCGCGCCGCCAAAGTACCCGTACTTTACGTGCTGGGGGCGCAAGCTGACTACAACGCGTATAATCAACTGAATGCGGGCCTGAGTGTGCAGCCGCGCGGCGCCCAGACCGATGAGGTGACCCCGCTGCCCAACCCCGGCTTTGCCCGCCTGCCGCTCGACGAAGAAAGCCGCCGCCGCCTTGGGCAGTACCCGCCGGTGCCGGTGCCCTTCGGCGACCTGCGGCTGGCCGCCGGGGCCGAAGCCGCGCTGTGGCAGCAGGTGGGCCGCCTGCCCACCCAGAAGCCGCTGCTGGTATTCGGGAGCGCGGCCGGGGCAGGCCCCCGCGCCGCTACCCTACTAGCCGAAAATACCTGGCAGTGGCGCCTGGAGGAAGCCATCGCCCACGACGACCACCCCGAAGCCTACGACCGCCTCATCAGCCGCACGCTGCAACTGCTGACCCAAAATGCTAATAAAAAGCGCCTCGATGTGTACCCCACGCAGGACGCCTTCGGCACGCAGGACGATGTGACGCTGGGCGCCGAGACATACAACGCCGTGTTTGAGCGCCTCTACGACCAGAAAATCACTCTCACGCTCACCGATTCGGCCCGCAAGGCGCGTACCGTCAGCTTCGCCAACGCGGCCGATGGCTCGCCGCTGCACCTGGGGCCGCTGCCGGCCGGCCTCTACCGCTACCAGGCCCGCGCCACGCTCGGTGGCCAGGCCCAGCAGGCCAGCGGCGAAATTCTCGTGCAAAACCAGCCACTCGAAGCCCAGGAATCGAAGGCTGACCACCGCCTGCTGGCCCAGCTCAGCCGCCGCAGCGGCGGCCGGCTCTACTACCCCGGCCAGCTCGACAAGCTGGCCCAGGATATCGAAAAGGCTAATTTCAAGCCTCAGCTTTCCAGCGAGGAGGATTTGAAGGATTTGATAAACCTGAAGTGGCTGTTCTTCGCCCTAGTGACCCTGCTGGCGGCCGAGTGGGCCACGCGTAAGTATCAGGGCGGCATTTAGCGGAGCACTTGTATGCGAGTCGCCTTTGACTTAGATAATACGCTCATCCGCAACGATTTCAATTTTCCGCTAGCCTTGGCTGAACGGCCATTTTTGCAGAAGCTGCTGCAAACCGAGCCCCTGCGACTAGGGGTGCGGGAGCTTTTCGCCTTCTGCCGAAGCCAGGGCTGGGAAGTTTGGATTTATACTACCTCGTATCGCAGCCCGTTTTACATTCGCAAAATGCTGTGGGTTTATAACTTACGCGTGGATGGCGTTGTCAACCAAGCGCGCCACGACCAGCGGGTGCGCGTCCGCAGCACCAAGCATCCGCCTACGTTTGGTATTCAGGTGTTAATAGATGACTCGCATGGTGTGCAGCTGGAGGGCGAGCGGTTTGGCTTTCCAGTTATTCAAATCGACCCGCACGATGCCGGCTGGGTCACAACGGTTCAGTCGCAGCTTGCGGCGTTACTTAGTAACCCGTAATTGAAACTATGCGCTACATCCTCCTCAATAAGCCCTACGAAGTCCTTACCCAGTTCACCGACGAGCACGGCCGGGCCACGCTCAAAGATTTCGTAGCCGTGCCCAATGTGTACCCCGTGGGCCGGCTCGATTTCGACAGCGAGGGCCTGCTGCTGCTCACCGACGACAAGCAGCTGCAACACCGCCTCAGCGACCCGCGCTACAAAGTGCCCAAAACCTACTGGGCGCAGGTGGAGGGCCAGCCCACCGAGGCCGCCTTGCAGCAATTGCGCGAGGGCGTGCAAATAAAGGAAGGCTTCACCCTGCCCGCCGAGACCGCGGCGCTGCCCGACGATGCTACAGCTGACCTCTGGCCGCGCAACCCGCCCATTCGCTACCGGGCCAGCATCCCGACGAGCTGGCTAACCCTCACCATCTCGCAGGGCATGAACCGGCAGGTGCGCAAGATGTGCGCCGCCGTAAACCTGCCCTGCCTGCGGCTGGTGCGCCAAGCACTCGGCGACTTGTCGCTGGCCGGGCTAGCCCCCGGCGAGTGGCGCGACCTCACGGCCGAAGAAGTAGCTGCCCTGCGCGGGCTGGCCGGCGCGGGCGAGCGCCACGCCCGGCCGGCCACTCCGCGCCCCGCTGCCCTGCGCCCCAACGCTGGCTTCTCCCCCACCAACCGCGGCCCGCGCCGCCAGCGGCCCTGATGCTGCGGCGGGTACTGTGGGGGCTGGCCTTCGTTTTTGGGTTGCTCAACGTGGTGGTGGCCCTGCATGCCTGGCGCTTCACGCATTTCACCACCGCTGCCGGGCCGCGCACCCGCAACCCCGAGAAGCTGCCCACGTCGGAGAAAATCAAGATTATCCTCACGGGTCTCAGCAACCCGAAGCCCGTGAACCTGGCGCCACCTGCTTTCCCCTACGAAAGCGTGGCGTTTCGCAGCCCCAACGGCCAACTGTCGGGCTGGTATAGCGCAGTGCCGGCAGCGCGGGGCACTGTTATCCTGTGCCACGGCTACACCAGCGATAAGTCGCGCCTGCGGCCCGAGGCGGGGTACTTCCGGCAGCTCGGCTACGCGGTGCTGCTCTTCGATTTCAGCGGCAATGGGGCCTCGGAAGGCTACCAAACCACTATTGGCTACCGCGAGGCCGACGACGTGGTGGCTGCCATGCGCTGGGTGCAGGCCCGGCAGCCGGGCGCGCCCGTGGTGCTCTACGGCGTGAGTATGGGCGCAGTAGCGGTACTGCGGGCGGAGAGCGAGCTGGGCCTGCGGCCCACCGCCAGCATAGTGGAGTGCCCATACGGCAGCATGTTACAAACGGCTAAGAACCGCTTCGTGTCTATGCACCTGCCGCCAGTGCCACTGGCCAACCTGCTGGTGTGGTGGGGCAGCGTGGAGAACGGCTACTGGGCCTTCGGCCTGAACGCGGGCGAGTACGCCCGGCATGTCACCACGCCCACTCTGCTGCTGTGGGGCACCGCCGACCCGCGCGTGACCCGCGCCGAGACTGACACCATCTTTGCCCACCTGGCGGGGCCCAAGCAGCGGGTTGATTTCGCGGGCTCGGGCCACGAGCCGTACTGGCACAAGCACCTGGTGCAGTGGCAGCGAGCGGTAGCGGCGTTTCTGGCTGCGCCCCGCTAGGCAGCAGCAGCTGCCAACGGCCTCACATGGGCCGGCTGGCCGTCGTTTCGGGGATGACAACCAAATAGTCGTAGCCCAGAATGGTGCGTTCCAGCGCTTGGCTAGCCACATGCAGCTTGCCATCGGTGAGCGCCGTGCGCAGTGGGCGCAGGTCGAACACCGACCACGCCGGGCCACTTACCTGGTCGGTAAAGAGCTTTACCGGAACGTCGGCATCGTAATCGGCTTCGGTATAAGGCACGCTGAGTTTTTCGGTATGTGCCGGATTTAGCGTAGCCAGCTTATGGCCTTGTTTGCCAAGTATCAGCAGGTGCAACGATTTCTTATCCTGCACATCGGCTAGGTTTTGCACCAAGTTGCCGACATCGTAAAACTCTCCAAAGCCGATAGGGCTCAGCCCACGGGCCAAATGCACACCGCCCAATTTCACCAGTACCGGTGGCGTAGCGAACCCGGCAGTGGTCTGGTAAGCGGCAAGTTCGCGGAGCAAGTTGCGCCGCATCAGGTTGAGGCGCCGCTGGTGATTTCCACCTTGGTCGGTGTAGATATGGTAGCTGGCGGCATAGTCCTGCGCCATTTTTTGCACCGCTGGCTGCTCGTTCTTAGTGTAGCGCAGTAAGCTGTCAATGCTGCCGGGCGTTTGCTTAGTTAGCGCGTAGTAAGGCTTTTGCTGCTGTAAGTTTAGGCGGTCCTGGGCCTGGTAGCGGGTGGCCTGGCGGCTGAGGTAGCTCTGCGCCGCCTTACTGCTCACCTGGCTCGCCAGCTGGGTGTAAAAAGGCCCAGCAGCGGCGGCAAATACCTGGTCGATGCCAGCGATGCGGGCGTGCTGCTGCTGCACGCTACGAATAAACTCAAATTCTTCGGCTATTGCGGCAAAGCATAGCGCCCCCGGGTACTGGCGGGCGTAGGCAGTTGGCTCACCGGCTTTAGCGGCCAGCTCGGTTACTTTTTGAGCCACGTAGGGGTCAACTTCGCCCACGTACACGGCGGGCTTGAACTCGCGGGCCACGGCCGTCGCAAACAGCGGTATCTGGGCCGTGCCGTGGTCTTCGCCCAGCAGCACAAACTGGCTTTTGCGCACATCGGCCCGCAGCTGGTCCCAGCCGGCCCCGCTAAATTGGCGGCCGTCGGCGCTGGTCGTCATCGGATACTGGTGCCGGTGGCTGAGGCGCGTGAGGGTGCTATCCTGGGCGGCGGCCGGGCGGGCAGCCAGGCAGCTCAGCCCCAACGCCAGGCAACCGCTGAAGCGGCGTAGAATATGCGGCATTTGCAGAAAATACGGGAAAGAAAAAGAGCCCCGCAAGGTAGTGCGGGGCTCTTTTATTCCTACTCATTTTTTGCCGCCTAGTGCGTGGCCAGCGGCCGGTTGGCGGGCAGGTCGTCGGTGTAGTGCGTGTGCTCGGCGCGGTAGGTGCGCTCGAAAATCAGCGGGAAGATGAACAGCGTGAGCACCGTACCCGTGAGCAAGCCGCCGATAACCACGATGGCCAGCGGCTTGGAAGTTTCCGAGCCGATGCCCGTGCTGAGCGCCGCTGGCATGAGGCCGATAATGGCCATGAGGGCCGTCATCACTACCGGCCGCACGCGCGAGGCCACGCCTTCCGAGAGGCTGCGGTCGAGGCTCATCTTGTGCAGCATGTTCTGCTTGAAGACGCTGATGAGAATCACGCCATTCTGAATGCAGATGCCAAACAGGGCGATGAAGCCGATACCGGCCGAAATCGAGAAGTTGGTGTGCGTGAGCAGCAGCATGGCAATGCCGCCGATGAGGGCAAACGGCACGTTGAGCAGCACCAAGCCCGCATCTTTCAAATTGCCGAAGAGGATGAACAAAATGAAGAAGATGAGCGCCAGCGAGATGGGCACCACCTGGGCCAGCCGCTGGCTGGCCCGGCGCTGGTTCTCGAAGTCGCCGGTCCACTTCATGGAATAGCCTTTGGGCAGCACCACGGCTTTATTCACTTTTTCCTGCGCCTCCGCAATGGCCGAGCCCAGGTCGCGGCCCCGCACCGAGAACTTCACGGCCGAGAAGCGGGTATTGTCGTCGCGGTAAATCAGGCTGGGGCCGGTTACCTGCTTGATATCGGCTATCTCGTTCAGGGGCACTGTTTTGCCGCTTTGCGTAGGCACCATCAAGGCCGAAATCTCGGTCGGGCTCTCGCGGAACTGCGACTCGTAGCGCACCCGGATGGGGAACTTGCGCTCGCCCTCGTACATCTGGCTGGCTTGCTTGCCGCCCACCGCCATTTCGAGCACCGCGTTGGCGTCCGATTTGCTCACGCCGTAGCTGGCCATGCGGCGCTCGTCGAGGTCGGCGTGCAGCTCGGGCTGGCCGATGTTGCGCAAGAGGCCCAGGTCGTCGATGCCTTCTACCTTTTGCAACACCTCAAATACCTGGCGGGCCTTGCCCTCCATCAGCTTGAGGTCGGTGCCATAGATTTTGACGGCAATGGAGCCCTTCACGCCCGAGGCGGCTTCCTCCACGTTGTCGGTAATGGGCTGCGAGAAGTTGAAATCAACGCCCGGAAAGCGGTTCAGCTTTTCCTTCATCCGCGCAATGAGGTCCTCCCGGTACACCTTGGACTTCATCTTCTTCTGCACCTCGTCGGTGTGCTTAATCTGGACGAGAAACTCGTTGTTGTAGAAACCCGTGGGGTCGGTGCCGTCGTTGGGGCGGCCGGTCTGGCTCACCACATCGCTCACCTCGGGGAAGCTCACGAATACGCGCCGCATCTCGTTGCACAGCTTGTTGGAAGCTTCCAGCGAGATGCTTAGCGGCAGCTGCGCCCGCACGTAAATCGAGCCTTCGTTCAGCTCCGGCAAGAATTCGGTACCCAGGAATTGGTACAGCCCCACGCCGCCCGCCACGAGCAAGGCCGCGAAGATGAGGCTGGCCGTTTTGCGGGCGTAGGTGAAGTCAAAGACATTTTTAGCGCCCTTGTTGATGGCGCGCAGCAGGAAGTTATCCTTCTCCCGCACGTTCTTGCGCAGCAAAATCGAGGCGAGCACCGGCACCAGCGTGAGCGTAAAAATCAGGGCACCCAGCAGGGCGAAGCCCAGCGTCCAGGCCAGCGGCGAGAATACTTTACCCTCTACTTTCTCAAACGAGAAAATCGGCAGCAAGGCGGTGATAATGATGGCCTTGGCGAAGAAAATCGACTTCCCCATGTCGCGGCCGGTTTTCTTGATGAGGCCCAGCTTGGCGAGCTTGTTGAAGCGCTCCATGCCCACCTCGTGGGCCTTGTGGTCGAGGGCCACGAAAAGACCTTCCACCATCACCACGGCGCCGTCGATGATGATGCCGAAGTCGATGGCGCCCATGCTGAGCAGGTTGGCACTCATGCCTTTCAGGCGCAGGCAGATGAAGGCAAAGAGCAGCGCCAGCGGGATGATAATGCTCACAATCAGCGTCGTACGCCAATCGGCCATAAACAGGAACACAATCACCGTCACGAAAATCATGCCTTCGGTGAGGTTATGAATTACCGTTTCGGTCGAGAAGTCGATGAGCTGCTGGCGGTCGTAGAACGTGCTGATTTTCACGTCGGGCGGCAGAATCTTGTCGTTCAGCAGCTCCACCTTGGCTTGCAGCAGCTTGATGACTTCGGAGGGATTTTCGCCCTTGCGCATCACCACGATGCCTTCCACCATGTCATCGTTCAGGCCCCGGCCCACGCGGCCCAGGCGCGGCAGCGCCGACTCGCTCACCTGCGCCACGTCCTTCACCAGAATGGGCGCGCCGTTCACGGTCTTTACTACCGTGTTATTAATGTCCGAAATGTTGTTGAGCAGGCCAATGCCGCGCACCACGTAGTTCTGCTGGCCCTCGTTTATCACGTCGCCGCCCACGTTGATGTTCGAGCGCTGCACGGCCGTGTACAGGTCGAGCGGCGTGAGGCCAAAGTCCTGGAGCTTGCTGGGGTCTACCGATAGCTCGTAGCTCTTCACCTCGCCGCCGAAGCTGTTCACGTCGGCCACGCCGGGCACGGCCTTCAGGTTGCGCTCGATAACCCAGTCCTGAATGGTTTTCAGCTCGCGGGTCGTCTTGGTTTTGCTAGCGATGGTGTAGCGGTAAATCTCGCCGGTGGGGCCGTAGGGCGGCTGCACCTCGGGATTGGCCCCGTCGGGCAGGTCGGCCCCGGCCAGCAGGTTGTTCACCTGCACGCGGGCGTAGGCATCGTCCACGCCATCGTCAAAAATCACCTTCACCACCGACAGGCCGAAGAGCGTGGTCGAGCGCACGCTGGTTTTCTTCTGCACGGGATTGAGGGCAATCTCAATCGGCGCGGTCACGAACTTCTCAATCTCCTCGGCCGAGCGGCCGGGCCACTGCGTAATGATGGTGATTTCGGTGTTCGTCACGTCCGGAAACGCCTCGATGGGCGTGTTTCGGTAGCTCACCACCCCGGCGATAACCGCCGCGAGGGTCAGCAGGAAAACAAAGCCCCGGTTTTTAAGGGAAAAGGCAATAATGCCTTGGATGAATTTATTCACTTCGCTAGTGCTACTTATAAGTTTTCTAAATCGTCTGTCATTGCGAGCGCAACGAAGTGGAGCGCGGCAATCCTTCCTTGTCGTTGGGTTAGCAAACCTGACGTGAAGGAAAGATTGCCGCGCTCCACTTCGTTGCGCTCGCAATGACAAACTACTTCACACTGAGAGTATTAGTCGTTCAGCTCGTCGTACACGAGCAGCTGGTTTTTGGTCACGATGACGTCGCCGGCCTTCAGGCTGGGTCCGCTCACGTAGCTCACGTCGCCCACGGTCTTGGTTACCGTCACGGGGCGGGTATCGACCTCGGTGCGGCTCTTGTACACGAGCACGAAGTGCTGGTCCTTGTCGAAAATAACCGCGTTGGCGGGCACCGACAGCTCCTTCTGTTTCTCCGTGTTGAGAATGTGCACCTGGGCATACATCTCGGGCTTGAGCAGGTAGCCGGGGTTAGTGAGGCGAATGCGCACCTTCAGGGCCTTGCTGTCAGGGTCAAGCACGTTGAACACCTTGTCTACTACACCTTTAAAGTGCTTGTCTGGGTACGAGAGCGTGGTGATATCGGCCTGGTAGCCCAGCTTCACGTTGGCAATATCGGCCTCAAACACGTTGGCCAGCACCCACACCTGGTCGAGGTCGGCGATGGTGAAGAAATTGCCGGCGCTGGCCGTGGTGTACTGCATATTCTCCGTCACGTTTTTATCCGTGATGAAGCCCGAAATCGGCGCCTTAATGGTGTAGTGGCCGTCTTTCGACACCCCGTAGATACCGAGTTGCTTGTTGGTTTTGCCCAGGTTGCTCTGGGCTTTGCGCAGCTCTTCGCGGGCCAGTACCACGTCGCGCTCGGCAGCCAGGCCAGCCTTAAACTGGTCTTCGGCCACGCTCAGGTTCTTGCGGGCGATGGCGAGGTCAGTGCCGGCGTTGGAGTTCTGGTTTTGCACATCGGCGATTTCGCCCGAGCGCACCACGGCCAGCACCTGGCCCTTCGTGACGTGGTCGCCGAGCTCCACTTTCAGGTCTTCGACCACGCCCCCGACGAGCGGCACCACGTTGGCGGTTTTGTCACCGTTGGTGGTCACCTGGCCCGAGAACGACTGCTCGCTACGCACCGGCTCCAGGCGCACGGTGTCGAAGGCCAGCTCTTTGAGCGTTTGGTCGGAGAGCGAGAATTTCTTGGCGGTGTCTTCCTTCGCCGTTTCGGCGGGCTTGGAGCACGCGCTGAGGCCCAGGGTTAAGAGCAAAAAACAGGGAAGGCGATTCATCTTTTCAAGTAGCAAATAACAGTTTTCAATCGGCAGCTATCAATCGGCCAGCACGCCCAATTATCAGGTGCGTGATAATTGCTGGCTGGGGACTGATACTTGATTTTACTCGGCCCGGAAGAAAGTGCGGCCGGTAGCTAGGTTAATGGTTTCGAAGGCCCGCATCCGGTTGGCGCGCAGGGTATTTACCTGAAGCACATTGTTTTTGTAGGCCTCGTAAAAGTCGAGGTACTCCACGATGCTGATGAGGCGCTTGGTGTAGCTCTGCTCGATGTTGTCGATGAGGCGCGAAAAAGGCGTGGTGTCGCGGCTGGTGTGCTGATACAGCTCATCCTGGCGCAGGGCCACCTGGTAGGCCTCGTGCACGTCGCGGCGCACCACGAGCTGCTGCTGCTGGGCCTGGGCCTGGGCATTGCTAATCTGGGCCTTGGCCGCCGCAATGTTGCCTTGGTTGCGGTTGAAAATCGGCACGGCCACGCCCAGCGTAATCGAGTTGTAGTTGTCGAAATACGAGCCCAGCCGGTCGTAGCTGTAGCCCACGGCCAGGTCGGGGGTGGCCACGGCGCGTTGCAGGCGCAGGTTCAGCTCCTGGTGCTGCACCTCGGCGCGGCGGCTTAGCAGGTCGGCGCGGCGCACGAGGGCCGTGTCGGTGAGCTGCTGCTCGGGGTACGGGGCCAGCGAGAGGTCGCGCACGCGGCGGCCGTCCACTAGGGGGCGGTAGGCCGAGCGGGCCGAGTCGCGCAGCAGCACGTGCAGGTCGGCCTGCGAGTTGGCTTGGTCGGTGACGAGGCCCAGCCGCTCACTTTCCAGCGTAAACAGGAAGGCTTTCAGGCGAATAACTTCCTTGAGGGCGATATTACCCTTGTCAAATTGCCCCTGGTACAGCTCCACCGTGCGGCGCAGCTGCGGAATCTCGTTGTCATACACGCGCAGTGTTTGCTGGCGAAAGTAGATGTCGTAGAACGTCGTGCGCAGCTGAAAGCGCAGGTTGCGCACCAAGTCTTCGAGGTTGAAGGCTTCCACCACGGCCACCTGCTGCTGGGCGCGGCCCGCCGCCCGGCGGCGACCAGCCAGCGAAAACAGCTGTTGCGCCTGAATGGCCACTTGGTTGCGGTTGAGGTCGGGGTTATTGCCTACCGCATCCTGCCGGTGAATGGCCTGTTGCAATACGTTCTGGTCCAGCGTAATGGTAGGGTTGTCGATGAGACGCGCCTGCGCGGCCAGCGCCTGCGCCGCCGTAATGTTGTAGCGCTGCGCCAGCACTTGCAAGTTGTTCTGCACAAAGCGCTGCTCGGCTTCGGGCAGGGTCAGGCGCACGGTATCGACGGGCAGCGCGATGGCGCCGCCTATTGCGGGTTTTCGGGCGTCTTGGGCGTGGGCAACCGGGGCTAGCCCCAGGCTGAGGCCAGCAAGCAGCAAGCTGGCGCGGCGTAACAGGTGGCCGGAACGGGCAAACGCGGCCGCGGCCGGGGAGGGTACCAGGTGGCACGCAGCAGCACCTAAAATTCTTCTTAAAATCACTTTTCTGCTTTAAAACCTTCCTAGGCGATTGAGCAAAGCTAACATGAAGAAAGCGCACTTCATTCACTCATTTTCCATATTCATTTAGGCCTCATTAGAGGAGAATTAGAGGCACATTAGAATTGGATTAGAATTGGACTTAACGGGCCTAAAAAAGCCCCCGGTCACCTGGACCGGGGGCTTTTCAAACTTGCTTATATGCCGCGCGTTACTTATGGCGCCCGCGCTCCTGCTTACTGCTATATACCCACTCGTAGACTGCGGGCAAAATAAGTAAAGAAAGCAGCGTAGCCGTGATGAGACCACCGATAACGACGATGGCCAGCGGCTTCTGGGTTTCGGAGCCGATGCCGTGGCTGAGGGCGGCCGGCAAAAGTCCAAGTGAGGCCATGAGGGCCGTCATCACCACCGGGCGCAGCCGCGAGCGGGCCCCGTCCTTGATGGCCTGCACGAGCGGCATCCCCTCGCGCATGTTCTGCCGAAATTTGTTGACCAGAATAACGCCGTCCTGCGTGGCTACTCCGAAGAGGGCGATGAAGCCCACGCCGGCCGAGATGCTGAAGTTGACGCCCGTGAGCAGCAGCGCCGCAATGCCGCCGATGAGGGCAAACGGCACGTTGAGCAGCACGAGCACCGAATCCAGGGCGTTGCCAAACGACACGAACAGGATGAAGAAGATGGCCAGGATGCTGATGGGCACCACGATGGAGAGCTGGCGCTGGGCACGCTCCTGGTTTTCGAACTCGCCGTTCCACTGCGCGCTGTAGCCTTTGGGCAGAGCCACGTTTTTCTTCACCAGGGCCTGGGCCTCGGCGATGGTGCTGCCCATGTCGCGGCCGCGCACCGAGAATTTGATGGCGATAAAGCGCGAGTTATTCTCGCGGTAGATGAATGCTGGGCCCGACACGTTGCCAATGGTGGCAATTTCCTGAAGCTTCACCTTGCCACCGTTTAGGTTGGGCACCAAGAGGTTGCCAATCTGGTCGGGCGTCGAGCGGTAGGGCTGGTCGTAGCGCAGGCGCATGTCAAACTTGCGCTCGCCCTCGAATACCTGGCTCACGGCCTTGCCGCCGATGGCCATTTCGATAACCGCGTTGGCGTCGGCGGCATCCACGCCAAACTGGGCCATCTTGTCGGGGTCGAGGGTGATGTGCAGCTCGGGCTGGCCGAGGTTGCGGAAGATGCCGAGGTCTTCGACGCCCTTCACCTTCTTGAGCTGGGCGTACACTTCGTCGGCCTTTTTATCGAGGAAGTTGAGGTCGTCGCCGTTGATTTTCACGGCCATCGAGCCCTTCACGCCCGACACGGCTTCCTCCACGTTGTCGCTGATGGGCTGCGAGAAGTTAAAATCTACCCCGCGGTAGTGCTTGAGCTTGGCCTGCATCTCGGCAATGAGCTGGTCCTTGGTGATGTCGCGCTTCCACTGGTCGGCCGGGTAGAGGTCCACGAAAAATTCCTGGTTAAAGAAGCCCGTGGCGTCGGTGCCGTCGTTAGGGCGGCCGGTTTGCGAAATCACGCCCCGCACCTCGGGGAACTGCTCGAAGTCTTGCCGGAACTGCTTGGTGAAGTGGTATGAGTCTTCCAGGCTGATGCTCAGCGGCATGGAAGCCCGCACGTAGATGGAGCCCTCGTTGAGGTGCGGCAAAAACTCGGTACCTACGAAGTGGAAGGCCCCGATGCCCAGCACCAGCGCGAGGAGCGCGCCGCCCATCGCCCGGCGCGGGTGGCCCATCACCTTGTCGAGCAAGGGCGCGTAGTTGCGGTTCAGAAACTCGATGAGCGGGTTGTGGCGCTCGCGCACGTTTTTCTTCAGCAGGATGCTCGACAGCACCGGCACCAGCGTGAGGGCCAGCAGCAGCGCGCCCAGCAGGGCAAAGCCCAGGGTGAAAGCCAGCGGGCTGAACAGCTTCCCTTCCACTTTCTGGAACGAGAAAATCGGAATCAACGCCGTGACAATGATGAGCTTAGAGGTAAAGATGGACTTGCCCATCTCGGTGCCCGTGTGCAAGATTTTGCTCAGCTTGGCGCGCTTGTTGAAGTTTTCCATGCCCTCGTGCTCGGCCCAGTGGGCCAGCATCACGAAAAGCCCTTCCACCATCACCACCGCGCCGTCGATGATGATGCCAAAGTCAATGGCGCCGATGCTCAACAGGTTGGCCGTCATGCCCTTCCAGCGCATCAGGATGAAGGCAAAGAGCAGGGCCAGCGGGATAACCATGGCCACCGTCACCGTGGTGCGCCAGTCGGCCAGGAAGATGAGCAGCACGATGGTTACCAGCGTAATACCCATCACCACGTTCTCGCCCACCGTGTGCAGCGTGTGCTCGTTCAGCTCGGTGCGGTCGTAGAACACCTTGATTTTCACGTCGCCGGGCAGCACCGTGGTGTTCAGGTAGTCCACCTTGGCCTCCAGCAGCGGCAGCACGGCGCCGGGATTTTCGCCCTTGCGCATGAGCACGATGCCTTCCACCACGTCGTCGTGGTCGTCGCGGCCCACAATGCCGAGCTGCGGCAGGTTGGAGGTGTGGACATTGGCGATGTTGCGCACCAGCACCGGCACGCCGTTCACGTTCTTGATGATAATCTTCTCGATATCAGCCACGTTCTTCACGATGCCGATACCGCGCACCACAAACGCCTGCTGGCCTTCGCGCACAATGTCGCCGCCCACGTTCACGTTGGCCCGTTGCAGGGCCTGGAACACGTCGAGGGCCGTGAGGCCATATTTGGTAAGCAGTGGGGGCGTCACGGCCACCTCGTAGGTCTTCACCTTGCCGCCGAAGCTCACCACGTCGCCCACGCCGGGCACGGCCTTCAGGTTCTTCTCGATTACCCAGTCTTCCAGCGTTTTAAGCTCGGTAGCCGTCTTGGTTTTGGAGGTGAGCGTGAAGCGGTAAATCTCGCCGGTGGGGCCGGTGGGCGGCTGCACCTCGGGGTCCACGCCGTCGGGCAGGTTCACGTTGGCCAGCTTCTGGGCGGCCTCCATACGGGCGTTGAAGTTATCGGTGCCGTCCTCAAACACAATTTTGATGAACGACAGCCCGAAGAGGTTGATGCTGCGAATCACCGTTTTGCGGCTTATCGAGTTCATCTCCGTCTCAATCGGGATGGAGATGAAGCGCTCCACTTCCTCGGCCGAGCGGCCGGGCCACTGCGTGATGATAACTACTTCGGTGTTCGTGACATCGGGGTACGCCTCCACGGGCGTGTAGTAGAAGCTCACCGCGCCCGCCACCACCACCAAAGCGGTGATGAAGAACACGACGTAGGGGTGCCTCAAGGAAAACCCGATGAGGCCTTTGATGAATTTGTTCATGTCAGGTAGTTGGCAGGAGTTGCCGACTGAAAAACTAGTCCGTCAAATCATTGAAAAGCAGCAGGCTACCTTCAGTCACCACCTGGTCGCCGTTCTTCAGGTCGCCCGTTACGTAGCTGTACTGCGAAGTAGTGCGCACCACCTGTACGGGCACCACGCGGTACTTGCCGGGGCTGTCCTGCTTCACCACGAAGTACTTATCCTTGCTGAAAATCACCGACTTAGGATTAATGGCCAGCCCCTCCCCCGCGTCTTCGAGGTGCAGGCTCACGGTGCAAAACATGTCGGGCTTGAGCAGGCCGTCGGGGTTGGCCAGCTCCACGCGGGCTTGCAGCACGCGGGTGTCGGCATCCACCACGTTGGAAATGTTGGTGATGGTACCGGTAAATTGCTTATCGGGATAAGCTAAGGCACTGATGTTCACCTTCTCGCCTACTTTCACCGCCTCGATATCGGTTTCGTAGATGTTGAGCAGAATCCAGACCCGGCTGAGGTCGGAGATGGTGAAGAGCGGCGTCGAGTTATCGGGGCGCAGCTGCATGTTGGGGTTCACGTTGCGGGCCACCACGTAGCCGCTCACAGGCGCCTTCACCTGGTACACGGGCTGGGCCGTGCCGCCGCTGCTGGCCCCGTACAGCTTGAGTATCTGCTGGGTACGGTTGAGGGCCGACTGCGCTTTCACCAGGCCCTCGCGGGCGGCAATAAGGTCCGACTGCGAGGCGAAGTTGGTTTTATAGAGCTGCTCGGTGTTGTCGGCCGTGCGCTTGGCCAGGGCGTAGTCGCTCTTGGCGCCGTTGAAGTCGTTGAGGTAGCCGCTCACGTCGGCGCTCTGCACGGTGGCCAGGGCCTGGCCCTGCGCCACGTGCTGGCCCAGGGCGGCGTTCACGGCCAGCACGTTGCCCGACACTACCGGAAATACCTGGTCCACGCGGCGCTGGTCGTAGCTCACCTTGCCCGTAAATCGCAGGTCCTGGGCCAGGTTGCGGCTCTTCACGGTGTCGGTGCGGTAAGTCGATTCGGTGTCCTTGGTATTGGTGGGCAGTTCGGCTTTCTTGTCGCCGCCGCAGGCGGTCAGGCTCAGCACCGGGGCCGCCAGCAGGCCCGCGAGGAGCAGGCGAAGGGGTGTTTTGGGGAAAGACTTCATTTTGGATGAATGAAGAATTTGGAATGAGGAAGGAAGAATTACGCCGGCTGTTTCAGGGCCACAATTCTTCCTTTCTCATTCTTCATTCTCAATTAATTAAAACACTTTGGCGTTCGTGGCGAAGTTGATTTGCTGCTCGCTTTGCAGCAGGCGGCTGCTGATGTCAATCAGCCCAAGCTGGGCTTCCTTGTAGGCCCGGAACTTGTCGATGAAGCTCACTAGGTCGATGAGGCGGCGGTTGTAGTCGGCCACGGCGTCGCGGCTCACGTTGGCGGTGCGGGCCAGGTAGTCGGGTGTGATGCTCTGGCGCAGCACAATGGCGCGCTGGAGCTGCTCGTAGGCGCCGGCCACGTCCTGCTCTACTTGCAGGTGCACGCCGTTCAGGGCGAAGCCCGACTGCTGAATCCCAATTTTTGCCGCCTGGATGTTGCCCTGGTTGCGGTTGAAAACCGGCATGTCGATGGCCGTTTGCACCCCGAAGTAGTGCACGTAAGTATTGCCCTGGCTGGCGTAATCGGCGCCCACCATCAGCTTGGGCACGGCCAACGAGCGCTGCACGGCCAGGTTTTGCTGGGTGTAGGCGGTTTGGTTCGTGGCGGCGCGCAGGTCGGGCCGCAGGGCGAAGGCCTGGGTTTCGAGGTCGGCCAGGGCCGGCACGCTGGCCGGCGCGGCCGGCAGAAAATCAACGCCCTGCGGCGCCACGAAGGCCGTGCCCGGCGCGGCCAGCAGCACGCGTAGCGTCGCCTGGTCCTGGGTGAGTTGGTTGAGCAGGTCGGCGCGGTCGCGCTCCAGGCTCTGCTGCTCCAACTCCAGGCGCGTCACCTCGTACGAGGCCACCACGCCCAGCCGCAGGCGCTCGCGGTAGGCCGCCAGTAGGCGCCCCAGCTGGGTGCGCTCCTGCTCGGTAAAGCTGAGCTTGCGCCGCTCGGCCGACACGTTATAAAACGACTGCACGAGCTGAAAGCGCGCCTGCCGCAGCAGGTCTTCAAACGCCGCCTGCTGCACCGCCACGCCCGTGCGCGAGAGCTGCACGAGCTTGGAGCGCCGCCCCGAAATATCAATCAGCTGCTGAATCTGGGCCACGAAGGTGCCGCCGGTGGGGCTCACGGGGTCCGTCTGCTTTTGCAGGGGGAAGAAGGCGCCCGTATTTGGGTTGTACGCGTTCACCTCCATTTGCAGGTTGGGGTTGTCGCGCAGCAAAGCTTGCCGGATGGCCGCATTGGCCACGTCGATATTGTAGTGCTGGGCCAGCAGCTGGAAGTTGGCCTGCATAAAGCGCGTCTGGGCCTGGTCGAGCGTGAGGCGCAGCGTATCGGTGGGCATGGCAAAAGCCGCCGCGCCGGCCGGGGCGCCCATTGCCACGGGGTATTGGCCGAAGGCAGTGCCCGCGCCCGTGGCGCTGCTGGCGCCGGCCGGGGTCGGGCTAGCCGCGCCGGCCGCCGGCTGGCTGGCCCCATTGCCGTTGCTCAAGGCCCCGCCAGGGCTGGTGAGTGGCGCGCCGGGCTGGCCAAACGTCGGCGTAGCCGTGGGCTGGCCCGGCAGCTGCGCGGGCGTAATTCCCTTGCGGGGGCCGGGGGCCTGGCCGGTGGTAGTAACCGGCGCAGTGGCCGGGGCCGCCGGGGCGGGCAGCGGCGCGCCGGTGGTGGGCCGGGCCACGTTAGGCATCGGCATCTGGGCCCAGCCGGCCAGCGTGGTCAAACTCAGTCCCCCGGCGGCGGCCAGGGTTCGGAAGGCAGAAATAGGGAGGCGCATAGGGGGTTCGCTGGCCGCCGCCGCGCCGCAGCAGGCGGCGTGGCGGCTGGCACTAAAGCGATTGTCAAAGGATACTGCAAAGCTCCCCTACCCACATTAGGCCCCTATTAGAGACGAATTAGAACTAAATTAGAAAGATGAATTTTTTGAAAAAACGCTTCCTTTTTTCATTTTACGCCGCAGCGCTTCCCTCCCCAAACGTCAGGTCGGCCACCGTGCCCCGGCCCGGCGCCGAGCGAAGCTGGAGCGTGCCGCCGTGCAGCGCCACAATGCGCTGGGCCAGCGGCAGCCCCACGCCGTGGCCCACCACCCCACGCACCGCCGCCGCCCGAAAAAATGGTTGAAATACCTGCTCCAAGTCCTCGGCCGCGATGCCGACGCCGGCATCGGCCACGCGCACCACGCAGCCGCCGCTCGCCTGGCAGCGCAGGCTCAGTAGCACCTTCTGGTCGTCGGCCGAGTATTTCAGGGCGTTGTCCACGAGGTTGCCCAGCGCCCGCGCCAGCAGGCCCCGGTGCCCCATGACGACGAAGGCGGCCGGGTCGGCGGGCAGCTCGGCCAGGTCGCCCAGGTCTACCTGCACGCGCGGGCGCTGGGCGGGCGCCACCCCCTCGCGCACTTCCCACAGCAGCTCGTCGAGGCGCACCTCGTCGGTGAGCGGCACGGTGCCTTCGGCCTGCGCCATGTCCAGCAAGTTGTTAATCAACGTTTTGAGCTGTTGCAACTCGCCCAGCACCGAGGCAGCACCCTCGCGGTAAGCCTCGGGCGTGCGCTCGCGGGCCAGCAGCACTTGCAGCTCGCCAATGCTGGCGGTGAGGGGGGTGCGCAGCTCGTGCGAGGCATTGCGCACGAAGGTGCGCTGGCCCTCGAAGCTGGCTTCGAGGCGGCCCAGCAGCCGGTTGAAGGTGCGGGCCAGGCGGGTGAGGTCGTCGCGTTCGCTGGTGCGCAAGAAGCCTTCGTTTACGCGCTGGTGCAGGTCGCGGGCCGTGATACGGTCCACCTGGTCGTTGAGGGCCGCGATGGGGGCCAGTGCCCGCCCCGCAAACACGCGCCCCAGCAGGAAGATAACCGCGAGGCTCACCACGAAAATCACGCCCATGATGCTGGCCAGGCTGTTCAGCCGGCGCTTGCCGTACACGTTTTCGGCCGCCGCCAGGATGATGTAATCGCCCTGGTTGTCCTGGTAAAATATCCCCACTGCCTGCCGCTCGCCCAGCCGGAAGTAATACTCCTTGTTGGCCACGATGTGCGCCAGCACGGCATCCGAAAGGCGCACGCGCTCGTCCTCGGCCACGAAGCGCACCCGGCCGGTGGCATCGTAGACTTGCAGAATCTCGTTGCTGAGCGCTTGCAGGTACTTCTTCTCAAAGTCGCGGAAGGCACTGGCCCGCATCTCGTCCTTTTCGAGGTAGATGTAGCCCGTCACCTGCGCCCGCTCGCGCAGCCGCTGCCGAAACTCGCGCTGCGACGAGTTGGTCTGCAACACGAATACCAGCGCCAGCACCCCAAACAGCAGCACGGCTACCACGCCCAGAAAAAGCCAGCTCAGGCGGTTGCGGATAGTCATATTAATTGATTTACTGAGGTCGCGATAACGTAGCGCGGACTGGCAGGCCGCGCGTGTGTAGAGCACCTAGCTGGCCCGCTGAAAGTCCGCACTACTGGCTGCTTACTCTTCGCGCAGCACATAGCCCATCCCTACCACCGTGTGGATTAGCTTCTTAGCAAATCCTTTGTCCACCTTATTACGCAGATAGTTTACGTACACGTCAATCACGTTGGAGCCCGTATCGAACGAGTCTTCCCAGGTGTGCTCCGCGATTTCGCCTCGGCTCAGCACCCGGCCCTGGTGGCGCAGCAGCAGCTCCAGCAGGTTGAATTCGCGGGCCGTAAGCTTGATGGGCTGGCCGGCGCGGGTCACGGTTTTGGCGGCCGTATCCACCGTCAAGTCCGCCAGGGTCAGCTGGTTGCCTTTGGTTGAGCGGCGGTCGCGGCGGCGCGTGAGGGCGCGCACGCGGGCCAGCAACTCTACAAAGTCGAAGGGCTTGACGAGGTAGTCGTCGGCCCCACCGTCGAAGCCCAGCAGCTTGTCCTGGGTAGTGCCCAGCGCGGTGAGCATCAGGATGGGCAGCTCCTGGTCCTGGGCGCGCACGGCTTTCAGCACCTCCAGCCCGCTCTGGCCGGGCAGGATTACGTCGAGGATGAGCAGGGCAAAATCGTGGCTCAGCGCCAGCCGCTGCCCAAAATGGCCGTCGTAGGCCACTTCTACCTCGTAGCCCTCTTCCTCCAGGCCCCGGCGGATAAAAGCCGACACCTTGGGCTCGTCTTCGACTAGTAAAATGCGGGTTGACATAGGCTACAAAATAACGCCAGGGCCGAGGTAGTTTTGAGCAGCCGGGGCAATACTTTACGTAACGGAGTCAGCGTTAATTGCTTCTCTTTCTCACCTGCTGCTTTCTCATGAATAAGTCCCTACTCGGCCTGTGGCTGCTCGCGCCAGGGCTGGCCGCCGCCCAAACCGCGCCGCTTTACTCGGTAAAGGGCCAGGTTGGGCACCTCAATGCCCCGGCTAAAATGTACCTGGTTTACGGCCCGCAAGTGCTGGACTCGGCCACGTTGAAAGACGGGCAGTTTGAGCTGCGCGGCTCCAACGGCTGGCCGCACTCGGCCGAGCTGGTGCTGGAGCGCCAGGGCCACCTGCGCGAGGGTGTGCACAACGGCATCTATCACCGGTCGTCGCCCGAGCGCGTTTCGCTCTTCATCAGCCCCGAGCCGGTGACCGTGGCGAGCCCCGACTCGCTACCTAAGGCCCGCCTCATGGGTGGCCCGCAGCTAGCGGCCTACCAGCGGCTCGACGCCACGCTGAAAGCCGTTGCCGCCAAAACCAAAACGGCGCATACCCAGGAAATATCGGAGGCCGTGACTAAGGAATACGTGCAAACGGCCCTGACCTTTATCAAAACTAATCCCACCGCCTGGGCTAGCCTAGAGCAGCTAGCGCAACTCAGTATGATAGCGCCACCGCAGTACGCCGTAGTGGCACCGCTCTACGCAGCCTTTAGCCCAGAAATAAAAAACAGTGCGCCCGGCCAGTTTTATGGTAAAAAGCTGCAAGAATTGAAGCACTGAGTTTCGAACTTACTTAGGGTTAGTCGTCCTCGTAGTCCAGCCCCAGGCAGCTATTCAGCGCCTGCTGAATCTCGCTGGCGGCGTGGAGCTGGCCAGCCTTGCGGCTTACTATCAAGCCTTTGCGGTACACCTGCTCGGCCTCGTCTTTCTTGCCGAAGCCTTCGAGTAGCTTGCCGGCGTGGTAGTAGGTACCCACGTAGTCGGGGTGCTCGGTGAGGAGCTTTTCGTAAAACTCCCAGGCGCGCAGCGGCTCGGCCGCCCGGTACTCGGTGGCTAGGGCATAAATCGTGAAAGCATCGGTGGGGTCGGCTTCATAAAAAGCTAACAACTGTTGTAAGCGGCTGGGGGCAGTCATGGGCATGAGTTTTAACTATCTTTGGGACGAAATTGCGACCCCTGGGCCGCATTCCGGTTTATACTGGGTCGAAAGACCTTTTTCGGCTTGGCGAATGTTATGCAAGCCGACTACTTTTGCATCTCTTCTCACCCTCACTTTGCCTAGATGAAGTTTCTGGTTTGCATCTCCAACGTGCCCGACACGACCACCAAAATCACCTTTACGCCCGACAACAAGGAGTTTAACAAGGCCGGGGTGCAGTTCGTGATTAACCCCTGGGACGAATACGCCCTCACCCGCGCCATCGAGCTAAAAGAAGCCAACGCCGGCAGCACCGTCACGGTGCTCAACGTAGGCGAGGCCGACACCGAGCCCAACATCCGCAAGGCGCTGGCCATCGGGGCCGACGACGCCATCCGCGTCAACGCCGCGCCGACCGACGCCTTTTTCGTGGCCGAGCAAATCGCGGCCATCGCCAAGGACGGCGGCTACGACGTGATTTTGATGGGCAAGGAAAGCATTGACTACAACGGTTTCCAAGTGCACGGCATGGTGGGCGAGCTGCTCGGTATCCCGACCGTAGCCCCCGCTATGAAGCTGGATATGAGCGGCAACACTGCTACGCTGGAGCGCGAAATTGAGGGCGGCAAGGAGATTGTGAGCGTAAACGCGCCCTTCGTGGCCTCGTGCCAGCAGCCCATGTGCGAGCCCCGCATCCCCAACATGCGCGGCATTATGACGGCCCGCACCAAGCCGCTGAAAGTGGTAGCCGCCACCGGCAGCGCCGCCCGCACCCAGGTAGCCGAGTTCGCGCTGCCCCCCAAGAAGCAGGGCGTGAAGCTCATCGACGCCGCCAACGCCGGCGAACTGATTAAGCTGCTCCGCAACGAAGCCAAGGTCATTTAATTGAATTATGAATTAAAAATTATGAATTATGAATTGGCACTTTGGGGCACCCATACCCTAGCCACTGCTTCATGATTCATAATCACCCCATTCATAATTTCTGATTCATAATTCATAATTCTCTCGAAATGTCAGTTTTAGTAGTAGTTGAATGCGATAAGGGCGAAGTGAAAAAGTCTTCGCTCGAAGTGGCTACCTACGGCGCGCAGCTTGCCGCGCAGCTCGGTACCAGCGCCACGGCCATTGCCGTAGGCGAAGCCTCCGACGCCAGCCTCGCCAAGCTCGGCGAGCAAGGCATTACCAAGGTGCTCTACGACAAGGAGCCCCGCCTGAAGGACTTCGTGAACAATGCCTATACCAAGCTCATTGCCACGGCCGCCCAGCAGGAGGATGCCAAGGTAATCGTGCTGGCCAACAGCAACATCGGCGCGGCCGTGGGCTCGCGCCTGTCGATTCGCCTGCAAGCCTCGCTGGCTACCAACGTGGTGGAATTGCCCAAAACCGACGGCGGCCAGTTCACGGTGAAGCGCGGCGCGTTTTCGGGCAAGGCGTTTTCGGACGTAGTGCTGACCGGTGACCGCAAGATTATCGCCGTGAAGAAAAACTCCATCGAAGCCCAGCACGAAGCCGGTAAAACGGCTGAGGTAACGGCCTTCGCCGCCCAGCTCGGCGACACCGACTTTGCCGACGCGCCCAAGCAGGTGGTAATGCAGGACCAGGCCGGCGGCATCCTGCTGCCCGAGGCTGAGCTCGTCGTGAGCGGCGGCCGCGGCATGAAAGGCCCCGAAAACTGGAGCCTCATTGAAGACCTTGCCAAGGCGCTGGGCGCGGCTACGGCCTGCTCGAAGCCGGTGAGCGACGTAGACTGGCGCCCCCACCACGAGCACGTGGGCCAGACGGGCATCACGGTTTCGCCCAACCTGTACATTGCCTGCGGTATTTCGGGCGCCATCCAGCACCTGGCCGGCGTCAACTCCAGCAAGGTGATTGTAGTGATTAACAAAGACCCCGAGGCACCCTTCTTCAAAGCCGCCGACTACGGCATCGTAGGCGACGTATTTGAGGTGCTGCCCAAGCTGACGGCGGCCGTGAAAGCGCTGGGCTAGGCCGGGCGCCTAGCCTCCACCATTATAGAACGTCATGCTGAGCTTGCCGAAGCATCTCGCTCGGATTAGTAAATCAATCGTTCAAGCGCGTTGATTACTACCCTGGGCGAGTTGCGTGGGCAAACTCAGCATGACGTTCTTTTTTAGCTTTATACAGGTAAAATCTGCGCAGCAAGCCCGGCGTTACGGCCGTTGTCGCTTAATTTGTCGTACAGAACCTCCCATACCAGTTTCCTGGACCTAACCGTCCCCGCGACCCTTGAAAAAAATTCCGCTCGAAATTCTGGGCTTGTCCTCCTCGCAGTCGCAGTCCGGCTCCTTTGCCCTCATCCTGGGCGAGAAGCACGGCAACCGCCGCCTGCCAATTATTATTGGCATGTTTGAAGCCCAGAGCATCGCCATCCAGATTGAAAAAATCAGCCCCAACCGGCCCCTTACCCACGACCTGTTCAAGGCCTTTGCCGAGCACGTGCACGTGGCCATTCTCGAAGTAGTTATCTCCGACCTCAAGGAAGGCGTGTTTTACTCGCGCATCGTGTGCTCCGACGGGGCCACCACCTTCGAGATTGACGCCCGGCCCTCCGATGCCATTGCCATCGGCCTGCGCTTTGGCGTGCCCATCTTCACGGTCGAAAGTGTGCTGAGCGAAGCCGGCATCATTCTCTCTGACCTCGACGAAGCCGCTGAGGATGAAGAAGATGATGACGACCACGATGAGGACGAAGACGACAGCGACGGCGATGCTACCCGCCCCACCGCCAAGCCCACCGAGGCGCGGGAGCCCAACGGCCAGGTGCCGGTAGAGGAGTTGAGCAAAATGCTCTCGCAGGCGCTCGAAAAAGAAGACTACGAAAAGGCCGCCAAAATCCGAGACGAGCTGAACAAGCGCAACGGCTAGCTTCACCGCCTCCAAAAAAGTCCTGGCCGATACCTCGGCCGGGACTTTTTCTTATTTCTCTTTCTGCAACAAGCTATATTTTATGTCGTTATCCGTATCGCAGCGCGGGCAGGATATGCCCGTTTCCCCATTTCGCAAGCTGGCTCCCTTTGCCGAGGCGGCCAAGGCGCGGGGCCGCCAGGTGTATCACCTCAACATCGGCCAGCCCGATATTGCCACGCCGCCGAGCATGTTCGACGCTGTGCGCCAGGCCGATATCCGGGTGCTGGCCTATAGCCACGGCGCGGGCACCGAGAGCTACCGCCAGAAGCTGACCGCCTACTACCACCGCGCGGGCATTGAGGTGAAGATGGAGGAGATACTGGTGACGACGGCCGGCAGCGAAGCCATCCTGTTTGGGCTGCTTACTTGCCTCAACCCCGGCGACGAACTGGTGGTGCCAGAGCCGTTTTACGGCACCTACACGGCCTTCGCCATCGCGGCGGGCGTGAAAATCGTGCCCGTGACAGCTACCATCGACAACGGCTTTGCCCTACCGCCGCTGACTGATTTTGAGGCCGTTATTACGCCGCGCACCAAGGCCATCCTGCTTTGCAACCCCAACAACCCGACCGGCCACGTGTACACGCGCCGCGAGTTGACAGACCTGCTGGCCCTTTGCCAGCGGCACCAGCTGTACCTGCTTTCGGATGAGGCCTACCGCGAGTATTGCTACGACGGCGCCCGCGCCACCAGCGCCCTCAACCTGGCCGGGGGCGAAGAGTACGTGGTAGTGTTCGATACCATTTCGAAGCGCTACAGCGCCTGTGGGGCACGGGTAGGCTCACTCGTGACGCGCAACAAGGCGGTGTTTGATGCGGCGTTCCACTTTGCCCAGATGCGCATCAGTCCGCCCGGCCTGGGTATGCTGCTGGGCGAGGCCGCCGTGGCCCTGCCAGAAAGCTACTTCGACGAAAACCGCGCCGAGTACCAGGCCCGCCGCGACCTCACCGTGCACCGCCTACAAGCCATGCCCGGCGTACAGTGCCCCGTGCCGGGCGGCGCCTTCTACGTGATGGCTCACCTGCCGGTGGATGATGCCGAGCGCTTCGGCGAATGGCTGCTGACGGATTTTGAGCACGAAAACCAGACGCTGATGCTCTCGCCGGCCAACGGCTTTTACCAGACGCCCGGCCTGGGTCGCCAGCAAGTGCGGCTAGCATACATCCTGAACCTGACCGACCTCAACGCCGCGCTCACCTGCCTGGAGCAGGCGCTGCTGGCTTACCCTGGCCGCACACCGGAGCCCGTAGCGGCGCGCGAAACGGCTGGCATCCTTTCTTAAGCCATTCTTAAGCAACAGACGGCCCGCCATTTACGTCTGTAGCTGCTCACGCTACCCCTCGCTATGCAACCTGCCCTCGCGCCGCCCGCCGCCGCTACCCACGACTACTCGGCCCCCATGCGCCTCTGGCACTGGGTAAATGCGGCCTTGGTCTCGGGGCAGCTGCTAACCATTCTTTTTCAGAAGGTTATCGTGAATGCGAAGGGAGCCGTGCTCGAGTTTCAGGCGGCTATCACGAAGGGAGGCGGTGTACTTTCGCAGCAGCAGGGGCGGGCGGTGGCGCACGTTATCAGCGAGCGCATCTGGACGTGGCACGTGTGGATGGGGCTGACGCTGGCCGCCTTCTGGCTGTTCTGGACGGTGATGCAGGCGCTCGACCCGGCCGGCCGGCGCTTTGGGGCGCGCCTGATGGCGGCGGCCCGGCGCTACAAGCTGGCGGCCCCAGCCGAGCACGCCGGCGCCCGCCACGCGCTGCTGGCCAAGCTCACCTACGCCGCCTTCTACCTATTCATCACCCTTATCGTTGTTACGGGTCTGGTGCTGACGTTTGCCGACGACGTTCCCCTGCTGGGCAGCATCAAGCACACGGCCGAGGAAATCCACAACGTGACGATGTACCTGGTAATCGGCTACATTGTGCTGCACGTAGTGGGCGTGCTGTGGTCAGAAATCACCGAAGACCCCGGCCTTACTTCACGCATGATAAGCGGCCCGGCGGACGCTAAAACCAAGTAGCAGCGTTAACGAACATTCGTTAGCATGGGCCGGCGGGAAGTAACTTTGTGGCTACTTCCCCTCTCCCACCCGCCATGCTCAAAACAAAAAAATCGGTCAAGCGCGAGCTGATTCTGGCCGAAGCAGCCAAGCTGTTTAAAGACCGGGGCTACGGTGGCACCTCCATGCGCGATTTGGCCGGGCAGGTGGGCATGGAAGCGGCGAGCATGTACAACCACATCAAGTCGAAAGACGAGCTGCTGGACACCATCTGCTTTCGTATTTCGGATACGTACATCTCGCAGCTGCGCGAGATTGAGCGTACCACCATCCCCTACAGCGACAAGATAAAGGCACTGGTGCGCCTGCACATCCGCCTGATGGTGGAGGACAGCGCCGCTGTATCGGTGGCCAACCACGACTGGAAATTTTTACCCGAGCCGCGTCTCACCGAGTTTAAGCAAGCGCGCAAGGCGTACGAAAAAGGCTTCGCCGCGCTCATCGAAGCCGGCATTGCGGCCGGCGAGTTTCGACCCGTCAATGCCTCGGTGGCACTGTTTACGGTGCTGTCGGCGGTGCGCTGGGTGGAGCTGTGGTACCGGCCGGGCCGCGGGCTGAGCGCCGAGGAGCTGGAAAACAACATCATCACGGTGCTCCTGGGCGGCTTGGAGCAGCACTAGCCTCACTCCCTTGGCTATGATAAAAAGCCCCGCTTCCAGGCTGGAAACGGGGCTTTTATGCGTTGCAGAGAGGATGGGATTCGAACCCACGATAACCTTTTGGGCTATACACACTTTCCAGGCGTGCTCCTTCGACCACTCGGACACCTCTCTGAATGGGGCTGCAAAGATAGGACGGCCCGGCGGGTTTTGGTTGTGAGGCGGCGGGTTTTTTGAGTGGGTGCTTGCAGGCCCCGCGCCTACGCCGGGCTTATCTCCCCGCGCAAATCCTGGCTGAGCAGGCGGCGCGTGGTGGCCTCGGGCAGGCCCAGGCCCAGCACAAACATGAGCTTGGTGATGGCGGCCTCGGTGGTAATGTCGTCGCCGCCGATGAGGCCCAGGCTGGTGAGGCGGGCGCTGGTTTCGTAGTGGCCCTGCACCACGCGCCCCTCTTCGCACTGGCTCACGTTGAGGATGTAGAGCCCGCGCCGGCTGGCTACTTCCAGGCACTTCAGAAACCACGGGGCGGTGGGCGCGTTGCCGGCGCCGTAGGTTTCGAGCACGCAGCCGCGCAGGCCGGGCACGCCCAGCACGGCCGTTACCACGGCCTCGGTGATGCCCGGAAACAGCCGCAGCACCGCCACCTTCTCTTCGAGTTGCTGGTGCACGTGCAGGTGGGCGGCGGGCAGCAGCCGGATGCTCTTGTCGTTGAAGTCGAGGTTGATGCCGGCGCGGGCCAGCGGCGGGTAGTTTTCGCTCTTGAAGGCCGCGAATTGCTGACTTTCGACCTTCTTGGCGCGGGTGCCCCGGATGAGCACGTCGTTGAAGAACACGCCCACCTCGGGCATACGCACGGTGTGGGCGCGCGGGTGGCGGGCGGCGGCTATCTCCAAGGCCGTGAGCAGGTTGCGGGTGGCATCGGAGCGGGTGCGGCCCACCGGCACCTGCGCGCCGGTAAACACCACGGGCTTGCCCAGGTGCTCAAGCAAAAAGCTGAGCGCGGCGGCCGAGTAGGCCATCGTGTCGGTGCCGTGCAGGATGACGAAGCCGTCGAACTCGGCGTAGTGCTCGCCGATGAGGCGGGCCAGCCAGAGCCAGTCGGCGGGCACGACGTTGCTGCTGTCGATGGGGTTGGGCAGCGCCAGCACGGCCAGGCGGTAGGGCACCTTACGCAACTCGGGCATCTTGCGGCCCAGCTTGTCGAAGTGCATGGGCACCAGTTCCTGCCGGCGGTTTACGGCCATGCCCACCGTGCCCCCGGTGTAGAGGATGAGCAGGCGCGGCGCCGTAGCATCGGTAGCGTCGGCGGCGGTGGGCAGGGCAAGCAGGGGCAGGTTGGCAGCCATAGGCGGGGGGGGTGCGCGCAGGGTTTCGGAGGGGTAGGGCGTGGGGTAGCGGCGGGGTTTTAGGCCGGGAGCAGCCCAAACAGCGCCCCGGCATTGTGGGTGGTGGCGGCGGCCACGGCTTCGGGCGTCTGGCCCAGCAGGGCAGCCACCCGGTGCAGCACCAGCGGCAGGTAGGCCGGCTCGTTGCGCTTGCCCCGGTAGGGCACGGGCGTCAGGTAGGGGCAGTCGGTTTCGAGCACCAGGTGCTCCAGGCCGATGTGCGGCAACACCTTGTCGAGGCCGCCGTTTTTGAACGTGGCCACGCCGCCGATGCCCAGCTTGAAGCCGCCCAGGCTTATGATACGCTCGGCTTCGGCCACGCCGTCGGAAAAGCAATGGAATACCCCGCGCAGGGTGCCGTCCTGGGCTTCGGCCACCAGGGCGAATGCTTCCTCGAAGGCGCTGCGGGTGTGCAGCACGATGGGCAGGTCGTACTGCTTGGCCCAGGCCAGCTGCACGCGCAGTGCTTCCTGCTGCTGCGGCAGGTAGGTTTTGTCCCAGTAGAGGTCGATGCCGCACTCGCCCACTGCCACGAAGGGGCGCCGGGCCAGCCAGTCTTCCACTAGTTGCAGCTCCTTTTCTACATCGGGGCCCACGGAGCAGGGGTGCAAGCCCATCATGGCCAGGCAGGTTTCGGGGGCGGCGGCCTCCAGCTCCAGCATGGCGTCGATGCTGGTGCGGTCCACGTTGGGCAGCAGGATGGTGCCGACGCCGGCCGCCACGGCCCGGTGCAGCGCCTCGGCCTGGTCGGGCCGGAACTGCTCGGAGTAGAGGTGCGCGTGGGTTTCTATTAGGTTCATAAACGGGTTTTTAACTTATTTCAACGGGCAGCTGAGCCGCACGTAGGGCACCTGGTCTTTGTAAAACACCGCGCCCTCGGGCGCCAGGCCAAAGCGCTGGTAAAACGGCAGGGTGGCCTGGCGGGCATCGCACCACAGCGTGTGGGCGCCCTGCCGGCGCGCGGCGGCCAGCGTGTGGCGCAGCAGCGCCGTGCCCAGGCCCCGCCCCTGCCAGGCCGGCGCGGTGGCAAACTTGCGGAAGCGGGCCACCCCATCGGCGCCCACGAACAGCGAAATTACCGCCCGCACCTCGCCCGCCACCACGGCCCCAAAGTGCTGGCCGGCCGCATCGTCGGGCAGCTGCACGTAGGCCAGCGGCTTATCGGGCCACAGCACGGCGTGGCGCAAGGCATAGGTCTGGCCCGGCTCAATGGTCTCAATGGTAGCAGTAGCTGGTTGGGTAGTCATGGCTGATTACACTAAGCGCCCTCACAAATCGGCGGGCTGACCAAAAAATAATTCATAATTCAATACGTTCGTCCTTTCCACTCCACGGTGCGCCGGCCCAGCAGGCGGGCCAGCGTGAGGTGCGTGGTAAGGGCCAGCGAATAGACCTCGAAGGCGGGCAGCAGCCACCAGGCGGGGGGCGGCACCCCAGCGCGGCGGCTGGCCGCCAGGGCGAAGGCGTAGTGGGCGGCTATTTTCAGGGCCAGCGCGGCCAGCGCCCAGCCGGGCTGGCCGGCCAGGGCCAGCCCCAGCGCCGCCAGCCAGTAGCCGCTGAAGAACACCAGTCCGGCCTGCACATGCCCCGGCAGCGCCGCCACCCCGCGCAGCCAGCGCAGGCGCTGGCGCACTAGCGCCCCCCACGAGCCGGTGGGCAGCGAGGTAGCCCGCACGGCCGGCTCAAACAGCTGCCGAAAGCCGAAGCCCCGCGCATTCACGGCTTCAAACAAGGCAAAGTCTTCGGTCACGGAGAAGGGCAGCGCCTCGTAGCCGCCCGTGGCCCGGTAGGCGGCGCGGGTGATGAGCATGTTGTTGCCCATAGCCGTGAGGGGCTGGCCGGCCTCGGTGCCCACCTGGATGAGGGCCAGCGACAGCAGCCAGTCGAGCCGCTGGAGGCGGGCCAGCAGGCCCGGCCCGGCCACCACCGTGAGGCCCGTGACGGTGCCCACGCCCGGCGCCGCGTGGGCCAGCATGGCCGCCACCCAGGTGGGCGGCACGGCAATGTCGGCGTCGGTAATGAGCAGGTAATCGGCCTGGGCGGCGCGGGCCAGGTGGGCCAGCACGTTGGCCTTGCCGCGCGCCAGGCCCAGGGGGTGGGTGATGGGGATGACCCGCGCCGTGCCCGCGTAGCCGGCCAGCGCGGCCTCGGCCACGGCGCGGGTGCGGTCGGTGCTGGCATCGTCGCCGACCAGGATTTCGAGCAGCCCGGCCGGGTAGTCGAGGGCGCGCAGGCTGGCCAGGCAGCGCGGCAGGGCGGCTTCCTCATTGCGGGCGGCCACCAGGATGCTCACGCGGGGCCAGGGCTGCGGCAGGGCCACGGGCAGGGCCGCGCCGTGCCGCCCGGCCAGCCGCCCGGTGGCATAGGCCAGCAGCAGCAGCCACAGCACACAGTAGAAAACGGCGACTAAGAACACGGCAACGCACCTAAGGGGGCCACAAAAGTACCGGCGCCCCGGCGGCTACAACGTCGCAAACTCGTAGCCGCGCTCGTAGTAGTAGGCCAGCAGCCGGGGCAACAGGAAGCGCAGCGAGCGGCTGGCCTTGCGCGAGTCGTGGAGCACGAGGATGTCGCCGGGGCGGGTGGCGGCCAGCGTGAGGCGCAGCGCCCGCTCGGGGGCCAGGCCGGGGTCGTAATCGCGGGTAAGCAGGCTCCACATCACCACGCGGTAGTGGGGGCGCAGCTGCCGCAGCACCGGCCAGGTGAGGCGGCCGTAGGGCGGGCGGAAGAGCTTTTTTGAATTGGGAACCAACAAGGAGGCAGGCGAAATGGGGGCGGCGAAGGCAGGGGTGGCCAATACTGGCGATTCCTTCTTCCTTAAAAATTCTAAATTATTCGCGCACTCCTCCACGCCGGCCAGGTAGGCGGCACGGGGCGTGCGCCAAGCGCTGCGGTGGTGCTGGGTGTGGTTGCCGAGGCGGTGGCCGGCGGCCAGGGCGGCGCGGGCCACGTCGGGGTGGCGGGCCAGGTTGTCGCCTACGCAGAAGAAGGTGGCCGGCGCCTGGTAGGCGGCCAACTGCTCCAGCACCCAGGGCGTTTCGTCGGGGATGGGGCCGTCGTCGAAGGTGAGGTAGAGGCGCGGCAGGCCGGTGGGGCCGGCCGGCGCGCCGCGCCACTCGGTGCCCGGAAACACGGGATGCAGCCAGGCGGGCGGGCGGGTGAGCGGGGAGTTAATCTTGAATTAGGAATTAAAAATTAGGAATTAGGAATTGGGTGGGGCGGGCAGCGGGCCTATCAAGCGTGGCCAAGCAGCAGCAACCTTTTCCACTTATTAGCGAACGTAACGTACAGCGGAACCGCGAAAGTAAGGGCCTGCCCAAAAAAGGTGCCTACTCCATTCCTAATTCCTAATTTTTAATTCATAATTCAAAAAAGCCATGCCCCGCAAGTCTTTCTCCGAACTCATCAACAGCCCCGGGATGCCCGTGCTGGTCGATTTTTATGCCGACTGGTGCGGCCCCTGCAAAACGATGGCGCCCATCTTGCAGCAGGTGGCGGCCCAGCACGAAGGCAAGCTGCGCATCATTAAAATCGACGTGGACAAAAACCCCGCCGTGGCCCAGCAATTTAAGGTGCAGAGCATCCCAACGCTCATTCTCTTCAGCCACGGGCAGCCGGTGTGGCGGCAGGCGGGCGTAGTGCCCGCCGCCCAGATTGGGCAGGTAGTGGGCCAGCACCTGCGCTAGCGCCCAGTCAAGCACATTGGTTAACACCATTTCCGGTTGCCTTCCCCTCTCCTTTTCGGAGAGGGGGCTGGGGGGTGAGGCGCCCTGGCCGCGCATTTTGCTACGCAAATTCACTAATGCAGCGCTAGCACCCAATAGCCACTACTACTTGTTTACAATAAACACTATTTTATTCAATACTAAACAGAATACTTTAAAAGGCAGTTTAGTATTTTGAGATTTAGCGTTTATTGTAAACAAGAACGGAGTACGCGGCGCGTACCGGCGCCCCCTCCCCAGTGGCGGCAGGCCAGGGGGAAAAGGCCCGTAGGTAGGCGGGCCACTACCTTTAGCCGCCAGCAATTGGCCGCCTTTTTTAGCCCCCTTTTTCGCGTTCTATGAAAATACGCCTACCCTTGCTGCGCAGCCTGGCCCTGGTGCTGAGCCTGCTCCTGCTGCTGGCCCCGGCCCACGGGCAGGCCCTGCGCGGCACCTTTGCGGCGGGTGCTAGCCACTCGCTCAGCATTCATGCCGATGGCACCCTGTGGGCCACGGGCAGCAACAAGTTTGGGCAACTGGGCATTGCGGCCACCACGGCCAGCACCAGCGCCTGGGTGCAGGTGGGCACGGCCACCAACTGGGTGCAGGTGGCGGCGGGCAGCTACCACAGCCTGGCCCTGCGCGCCGATGGCACCCTCTGGGCCTGGGGCCACAACACCTACGGCGAGCTGGGCAACACCACCAACAATGGCATCGGCTCGGCGCCCCCCAACCCCACGCCCACCCAGGTGGGCACCGAGCGCTACACGCAGGTAGCGGCCGGCGAGTACCACAGCCTGGGCCTGCGCGCCGATGGCAGCCTTTGGGCCTGGGGCTATAACTTTTATGGCCAGCTGGGTAATACTACCAACACCGGCGGCGGCCCCACCTTTGCCGCCAACCCCACCCCTACCCAGGTGGGCACCGAGCGCTACACGCAGGTGGCGGCCGGCTACGGCCACAGCTTGGGCCTGCGCGCCGATGGCAGCCTTTGGGCCTGGGGCATCAACCAGTATGGCGAGCTGGGCACCACCACCAACAGCGGCATGAGCAACCCCAACCCCACGCCCACGCGGGTGGGCACGGCCCTCTACACGCAGGTAGCCGGCGGCGCCGGCCACAGCCTGGGCCTGCGCCCCGATGGCAGCCTTTGGGCCTGGGGCCGCAACGACTACGGCCAACTCGGCAACGCGGTCGGCAACGGCACCTACGCCCCCAACTCTACGCCCGCGCGGGTGGGCACGGCGGTGTACACGCAGGTGGCGGCGGGCGTTACGCACAGCCTGGGCCTGCGCGCCGATGGCACCCTCTATGCCTGGGGCGACAACAGCTACGGGCAGCTCGGCGACCCGGCCACCAATGGCAGCAGCACCGCCAACCCCACCCCCACGCAGGTGGGCACCGGCCGCTATGCCCAGGCAGTAGCCGGCGAGTATCACAGCCTGGGCCTGCGCGCCGATGGCGCGCTCCTGACCTGGGGGATAAACGATACGGGGCAGCTCGGTACCACCGGCCCCGCTACTGCTACGCCCACCGCTACGGGCACCGCCCTGCCCACCCGCAGCACGGCGGCGGGCGGTGGCCACGGGCTGGCCGTGAAGGCCGATGGCACCCTCTGGGCCTGGGGCGATAACAGCTACGGCCAGCTTGGCGATGGCACCACCACCGCCAGCCTGCGCCCTAAGCAGGTAGGTACCGACCACGACTGGGTGATGGTGGCAGCGGGCTATGCGCATAGCCTGGGCTTGAAAGCAGACGGCTCGCTCTACGCCTGGGGCTGGAACCGGTATGGCCAGCTGGGCGACCCTAGCACCAGTGGCAGCTTCACTGCTAACGCCCTGCCTACGCGCATAGCGGGCACGTATACGCAAGTGGCAGCGGCCTTTGACCACAGCCTGGCCCTGCGCCAGGATGGCACCCTCTGGGCCTGGGGCAATAATTATTATGGCCAGCTCGGCAGCGCTACCGGCAGTGGTATCGACATGGCCAACCCCACGCCCACCCAAGTCGCGGGTACTTACTCCCGACTAGCGGTGGGCAGCGCCTTCAGCCTGGGCCTGCGCGCCGATGGCACGCTATGGGCCTGGGGCCATAATAACTCAGGCCAGCTGGGTAGCCTTGCCAATAGTGGCACCGAGAAGCCCACCCCTACCCCCAGCCAAGTCGCGGGCACCTATACCCACGTAGCGGCGGGCAGCAGCCACGTGCTGGCGCTGCGTGCCGATGGCTCCCTATTCGCGTGGGGCAACAATTTTTCCGGCCAACTGGGTAGCCCTACCAACACCGGTACTAACACGGCCAACCCCACGCCCAGCCAAGTAGCGGGCACGTATACGCAGGTGGCAGCGGGCACTGAGCATAGCCTGGCCCTGCGCGCCGAAGGGTCTCTGCTCACGTGGGGCAACAACCGCTTCGGCCAGCTCGGCAATGGCACTACTAGCAGCAGCACCGCCGCTAGCGCTATTCCCACCCAGGAAGCTACCGGTAGCACGGCCTGGACAACGCTGGCCCCTGGCCCCCTTAGCTACTCGTCGCTGGTGCGCACGGCCTCGGGCCTCGCCTTTGCCAGCGCCGGCTTCAACAACACCGGCCAGCTCGGCGACGGCACCACCACCGATGCCAACCGCTTTGACCGCCAGAGCCCGCTGGTGAGCTTGCAGCCGCTGCCCGTGCTGGCCGCCGGCCCGGCCGGCCCCGCCCTCAGCCTCTACCCCAACCCCGCCCCCGGCCGCGCCACCGCCCTGCACGGGGCCACCCCCGGCAGCCCCGTGCAGGTGCTCGATGCCCTGGGCCGCCCCGTGCTCGCCACCACCGCCGATGCCACGGGCACGGCCGCCTTGCACCTGCCCACCGGCCTGGCGGCCGGCGTGTACCTGGTGCGGGCAGGCACCGCCACCCTGCGCCTGGCCGTAGAGTAAGCTACTTGCTGCTTGTTTAAAATAAGGAATCGGGACTGCCATACTAAACGCTTCTGGATAATGAAGCGTTTAGTATGGCAGTCCCGATTCCTTATTTTAAACAAGTAAGCCATGCCCCGTCCGGCCCGCGCCTCCACCCACGTCACCGCCCGCGTACGGGCCTGGTTCGGCCTCAGCCAAACCGAGCTGGCCCTGTACCTGGGCGTGAGCCCCATGCAAGTGAGCCACCTCAACGGCGGTAGCCGCGCCCTCAGCGCCGGGGTGCTGGCGGCCCTGCTGCCGCTGGTGCAGCAGCTGCCCCCCGAGGCCGAGCTGCTGGCTGCCCTGGCCCCGCCCCCCGGGGCCGCCCCCGCCGCCCCTGCTACCCCGCCGCCCGCCCTGGCCCCCGGCAGCCCGCCCCCCGAGGCCGCCGCCCTGGCCCTGCGCCGCCGCGAGTGCCTGCTGCACGCCGCCCGCCTGCGCACCCAAGCCGAGGCCCTGGCCCAGCAGGCCATCGTGGCCGCTCGCTGGGCTGCCGCCCTGCCCGCCCTGCTGGCCGCCCTGCCCCCAGCCGAGGATACCGGGCTGGCTTCCGGCGCGCCCACCGAAGCCACCCCTACCGCCGAGGCTACCGCCTCCACCGCGCCTACCGAAGCTACCCCTACCGCTGAGGCTGCCGCCCCCGACCCTTCAGCCGAACCTACTGCGCCAGCCGAAGCCACTGCGCCGCCCGAGACTGCTGCCGCCGCTGCCGACCCCATTGCCTTCGACCGCCCGGCCTGGCTGCGCGGGTGGCTGGCCCGCCGCGCCTGCCCGCTGCCGCCCGAGGCCGCCACCCGCTACCACCTGCTGCTAGCCCGCGCCGCCGCCCACGAAGCCGAGGCCGCCGCCCTGGCCGCCGCGGAGGCCGCCGCCTGAAGGAGCCGGCCGGGCGGCGGGCGGCCCGCCCTACTGCTGCAAAAATTCCGCATTAAGCAGCTGCCGCACACCAGTGCCTGAGCTTTTCCTTATTAACCCGCTCCTATATTTACGCCGCTGCTACCAATAGACTTTTTTCCTCTCAAAAAAACCTCCAACCACTATGGACTACACTACCCTCACCACCCGCGCCGAGTGCGACGCCGCCACGGCCGAAGTAGCCTTCGAGCTGCGCACCTTCACCGCCCGCGACACCGTGGCCGACGTCAGCGGCGAACGCGCCGACCGCAACCAGGCCAGCACCACCACCGACCTGGCCAAGGTAGACACCAAGATTGCCAACGCCCAGGCCATGATAGCCGCCCCCGGCATCAGCGCCGACGCCCGCCAGGAGGCCACCGACGAGCTGGCCGCGCTGCACGTGCAGCGCACCCGCCTGACCAAGCGCCAGCGCCAGGCCGGCGGCCTGCCCCGCTTCCTGGCCCTCGTCGATGCCGAGCAGGTAGCCGCCCAGGTAGCCACCCTCACCACCGTGCAGCAGGGCATTGCCACGCACCGCGCCACGCTCAGCAGCTAACCCGGTATGGTGAGTATACCCAACGCGTAACACGCTGGCCACGGAGGGGACCGGTCCCGGGCAGGCAGCCCCGGGCCCGGTCCCCTTTTTCGTGCCCATCTATGTACTCGGCCGGCCGCGCGTTGTGCTACTAATAAACTTCGGCGTGAACCTTATGTACTAAATACCCAGCTGCGCCCGGCCCCAGCCGCCGCCGGGCGCGGCGCGGCGCCCTGCCCGAACTTGCCTTGCCGCGAAGGGGTTAGGGGTAGTGTTGCCGGTAGCGACGTATTTTTGGGTATGTTCGGACAATTGCGTTGGTGCGGGTGGGTAATTACGGGACTACTTTGGCTGGCTGGCCCGCGCCTGGGCTGGGCGCAGGTGCGGCACCTGCTGAGCGGCGTGGTGCGCGGCGCCGATGGCACGGCCCTGCCGGGGGCTTCGGTGGCCGTACCCGCCCTAGCCCTGGGCACTGCCACCGAGGCCGATGGCCACTACCGCCTCAGCCTGCCCGAGGGCGAGCAGCGGGTGGTGGTGTCGTTTGTGGGCTACACTACCCAAACGCTGACCCTGAGCCTGCACCACGACCAGCAGCGCAACGTGACGCTGGCCGCCAGCACCAGCGAGCTGGGCGAGGTGGTGGTGCAGGGCCAGCAAACGCTGCGCGAAAAGCTGCAATCGACCCAGATGGGCGTCGAGCACCTCAGCATTCGCGAGGCCAAGCTGCTGCCGGCGCTGTTTGGCGAGGTTGATATCCTGAAGACCTTGCAGCTCAAGCCGGGCGTGCAGAATGGCGGCGAGGGCAGCAGCGGCCTCTTCGTGCGCGGCGGCTCGGCCGACCAAAACCTGGTGCTCGTGGACAATGTGCTGGTCTATAATCCCAACCACTTGTTCGGCTTATTCTCAGTGTTCAACTCCGACGCCGTGCAGAGCGTCGATTTGTACAAGTCGGGGTTTCCGGCGCAGTTCGGCGGCCGGCTCTCGTCGGTGGTTGATGTGAAGCTGCGCGAAGGCGACCGCAGCAAGTTTGTGACGACCGGCGGCATCGGCCTCATCTCGTCGCGCCTCAGCTTCGAGGGGCCCATCCAGAAGGGCAAGGGCTCGTTTATCGTGAGCGGGCGGCGCACGTACTTCGATATTTTTACCCGCGCCCTCAACCGGGCCAACGCGGGCAAGGAAGACTACAGCCCCATCCCAGACTACTATTTTTACGATTTCAACGCCAAGGCCAACTACACGCTGGGCGAAAAAGACCAGCTGTACGCCACCGGCTACCTGGGGCGCGACGTCTTCGGCTTTACCTCGCCCAACGGCTTTCAGGCCAGCTTTACCTGGGGCAACACGCTGGGCGCCCTGCGCTGGCAGCACGTGTTTTCGCCCCGCATGACGGTCAATACCTCGGCCTCCGTCACGTCGTACAAGTACAACCTGGGCAACAGCCTCGACCAGTTCAGCTTCGAGCTGGGGTCCAGTATTCTGGATTATACCGGGCGCACCGACTTCGACTACCAGCCCAACGACCAGCACACCATCCGGTTTGGGGCGCTGGCCACGCACCACACCTTTGGCGTGGGGCGCTTGCAGCGCAGCTCGCAGGATAACAGCGTGAACTTCGGGGCCGACGTCAACTACACCGGCCAGGAAGGCGGCGTGTACGGCTCCGACAACATCAAGGTCAGCGACAAGCTCCAGGCCGAGCTGGGCCTGCGGGCCACCGGCTTCCAGAGCGGCACCGACCACTACGGCGGCCTGGAGCCCCGCGCCTCGGGCCGCTACTCGTTTTCGGATAAGGTGGCGCTCAAGGCCAGCTACGCGCTCATGTACCAATACGTGCACCTGGTGTCGAACTCGGGTGCCTCGCTGCCCACCGACATCTGGTACCCCTCGCGCCTCTCGGTGCTGCCCGAGCGCTCGCAGCAGGTGAGCACGGGCATGAGCTTTTTGCTGGGCGACGGCAAATTTTTGCTCACCGACGAGGTGTATTACAAGTGGGCCAAAAACCAGATTGACTTCAAGGACGGCGCGCAGATTTTTGCCAACAACGACCTCGACTCGCAGTTTCTGTTCGGGCGCGGCTGGAGCTACGGCAACGAGCTGTACCTGGAAAAAAAGACCGGCAAAACCACCGGTTGGGTAGGCTACACCCTGGCCTGGACCAAGCGCAACTTTCCGCCCCAGCTCGGCACCTCGGGCATCAACAACGGCCGCGACTTTTATCCCAACTACGACCGGCGCCACAACCTGACGGTAGTCGTCATTCACCAGCTCAATACGCGCATTTCACTCACGGCCAGCTTCGTGTATACGAGTGGTGCGCCCACCACGCTACCGCTGGGGCGCTTCGCCATCCAGGATATTTACCAGGGTGGCATTCAGGCGGTGCCCGTGTACCCCGACCGCAACTCGTACCGCCTCATCCCCTACCACCGCCTCGACCTGGGCCTCGTGTACAAGCTGCGGCCCTCGCGCATCGGCGGCGAGCGCGACCTGACCTTTAGCATCTACAACGCCTACAACCGGCGCAACGCTTACTTCATCTACTTCGAGCAAACCCGCGACAAAACCACCGACCAGGTGACGGGCTACCGGGCGCAGCAGGTGTCGCTGTTTCCGTTCATCCCGTCGGCGACGTACAATTTCAAATTCTGACCACTGATTGGCGCAGATTTCACGGATTTTGTGGGCGGCACTAGGGTTTGGGCTGGCTTGTTTTATTAAGTGCTTTAGTTATGCGTGTCTTGAATAATCAGCGGGTTGGGTTTGGGATAAAAGTGGTGGGCATTGCGGGGCTGGGGTTGGGGTTGCTGGCGGGCTGCGGCAAGCTCCAGAACGATGTGAACGTACCCCTGCCCTACTACGCCAACCAGCTCGTGGCCGAGTGCTACCTCGAAAACGGCGTAGTGCCGCAACTCACCATCACCGAGTCGGTGCCATACCTGGACGATGGCCAGGCTATTGCGGCCGGCTCCCAGGTGTTGAAGCTCACGAACGGCCAGACCGTGCAGCTGCCCACCGACGTGACCGTGACCCTCAGGCTGCCCAGCGGCCAGACCGTGCCGCTGCGCTTCAGCCCCGGCGTCGATTTGACGACGGGCAAGTACCACACGCACATCGGCAGCGTGCCCGTGGTGGCCAAGGCCGGCCAGCAGTTTGGCCTCGATGCGCAGGACAAGCGCGGGCGGCACCTCACGGGCGTGGCCGTGGTGCCCACGCTCATCCCCATCGACTCGGTGCGCTACAAGTTCAACGGCCTGAGCGGCGATAATAAGAAGGCGTACTTCGCCACCAAGTGGACCGACCCCGGCGCCACCACCGACTTCTACCGCCTGATGCTGCACAAGGGCAAGCCGGCCAATAATTCCGAAACCGACAACGACATCCGCGACAAGCTCTTTAACGGGCAGCCCTACGCGCAGGTCACCACCTACCGCTTCCGGCCCAACGACACCGTTACGGCCACCCTCTACCACGTCGATTCGCTGTTTTTCGACTTCCGGCAATCGGTGCGCAACGCCCGCAGTGCCAACGGCAACCCGTTTGCGCAGCCCTCGGCCATTCACAGCACGGTGCAGGGCGGACTGGGCGTGTTTTCGGTGCTGGTGAGCGATACGCGGCGGGTTATTTTGAAGCCGTAGGGGGCAGCCCGCTTCCAGGGCGGCAAAATGGGCGGGCCGTTACCAACAGCCTGTTAGCGGCTGTCGGCAACGGCCCGCCCGTTTTAAGCATTTTCGCAATTTTACCGGGGCGCCTTACCCCGCCAGCACCGCCTTCATGAGCGCCGTGAGGCGCGGCTCGGCCAGGGCGGCGGCGGCCAGGATGTCGGCCAGCACCACCGGCTTGAGTTGCCCGGGGTAGCAGAGGTCGGTGATGACGGACACGGCCAGCACGGGCAAGCCCAGGTGGCGCGCCGCAATCACCTCGGGCACGGTACTCATGCCCACGGCATCGGCCCCGATGAGGCGCAGGTAGCGGTATTCGGCGGGTGTTTCGAGCATGGGACCGGGAGCGGCCACGTACACGCCGCGCCGGGTGGTGGGGCCCTGGCCCAGCGCCTCGGCTGCCGCGCGGGCGCGGGCCAGCAGGGCGGCATCGTAGGGCGCGTGCATATCGGGGAAGCGCGGGCCCAACTCGTCGAGGTTGGGGCCGATGAGCGGGTTGCCGGGCAGCAGGTTGATGTGGTCGTCGATGAGCATCAAATCAGCGATGGCAAACTCGGGATTGAGCCCCCCGGCCGCGTTGCTCACGAATAGCTGCGTGATGCCCAGCAGCTTGAGCACCCGCACGGGTAGCACTATCTGGGGCATGGTGTAGCCTTCGTAGTAGTGAAAGCGGCCTTGCAGCACGGCTACTTTTTGGCCATTGAGGGTGCCCAGCAGCAGGCGGCCGGCGTGGCTTTCCACGGTGCTCACCGGAAAGTTGGGAATATCGGCGTAGCTGATTTCGTGCTCGATTTCAACTTCTTTGGCCAGCGCTCCCAGGCCGGTGCCCAGGATGATACCCGTAGTGGGCTGAAAATGATTGGTCTGCGCCTGAATGTAGGCGACGGCTTCGCGGATTTCTTGCATGGGAAAGAGAAAAGCATAGCGCGAAGCAGCAGCTTCGCGCTACTGGCTAAAGAGTTAGGCGGTCGTTGTGGGTGTCGGCATCCATATAGAGGCCGTGGTCAAGGGCGACGCTTTGCACGGCCTTACCGGCCGGAATGAGGAAGCTGGCCTGCTGCTGATTGGCGCGCCAGAGGTCGGCCGAGCGGTGCAGAATTTCGCTGCTGCCGTCGGCGTAGCTCACCTTCAGGTCGACGGGCACGGCGAAGCCACCCACGTTCTGGATGGTAATAGCCGTGCCCTGGGCCGTTTTGTCGGCCTTGGTGAGGGCCAGGTCGATGTAGCCGTTGCTGAAAAACCAGTTGTTGAAAAACCACGTCAAATCCTGGCCCGATGCGTTGCTCATCGAGTTGAAATAATCCCACGGAATGGGGTGCTTGCCGTGCCAGCGGTCCATGTAGGTGTGCAGGCACTTCTTAAACAGTTCCTCGCCCAGCATATCCTTGAGGGCCAGGTAGCTGAGCGAGGCTTTGCCATAGGAGTTGTTGCCGTAGCCAGCCTTTAGCTCGCTGCTGGGCGTGATGGTAGGCAGGTCTTCGGCGGTGCTGGGGTCGTTTATCCAGCGGTTCACGCGGAAGCGGCGGTAGAACTCGTCGGCCGCCGCTACGCCGTTTTCGGCCCGCCCGATGAGCAACTCAAACGTGGTGGCCCAGCCCTCGTCCATGAAGGCGTAGCGGCTCTCGTTGATGCCCATGTAGAACGGGAAATACGTGTGGGCAATCTCGTGGTCCTGCACCAGCTGCGCAAACTTAAGGTCCTTCTGCGGGCTGTCGTTCACCATCATCGGGTATTCCATATCGGCGAAGCCCTGCACCACCGTCATCTTCGGAAACGGGTAGGGCACGCCCGGCCAGTTGCGCGAAAACCAGCTCAGCGCGTTCCGGCTGAACTTGACGGACGAGCGAAAATCCTCCGTCGAGTCGGCATAAGCGGCCTGCACGCTGGCGCGGCGCTTGGTGGCGGGGTCCACGATTACGCTGGCGGCATCCCAGTCGTAGTGGTCGCTTAGAGCCAGCGTCACGTCCGAAATGTCAGTGGCCTTCCACACCCAGGTGTTAAAAGGCTGCTGGGCGGTAATGTTCTTCTTCGCCAAGTCGGCGGCCGTGGCGATGTGCATAATCGCGTCGCTGGTCATGGATTTCTCCAGCTTTTTGGCGAAGGCGGGCTGCAACACCTGCTTGGGGTTTTGGAGCGTGCCGGTGGCCCACACGAGGTAGTTGGCGGGCACGCGCACGCGCAGGGTGTAGTTGTTGAAGTCGTTGTAAAACTCCTTACTATCGACAAAAGGCAGGCGGTCCCAGCCGTTGTAGTCGTCGTACACCGCGATGCGCGGGTAGAAGTAGGCCAGGAAAAACGTCGTTTTGTCGAGCATTCCCTCGCGCCCACTTTCCAGCGAGATGGGGAAGTGCCAGCCAAAAGCCAGCCGCACCGAGTCGTGGGGCAGCAGCGGCTTGGGCAGCGCAATAGTTTGGGCCGTGGCCTGGCCCCGGCCGTTGTAGGGCCGCACCTGCCCACCCACGGCAAACGAGTCGATGGCCACGCCCTCGGTCAGGTACTCGGGCGAGGCATCGCCATCGCGCGATACGCCGGGCTTGTGAATGTTCTGAATCAGCCTAATAACCAACGATTTCAGCGTATCGGGGCTGTTGTTGAAGTAGGTTATCGTTTCGCGGCCCCGGATGTCGCGGGCGGGCGGCGCGGCCTGCACCGTGATGTCGTAGCGGGCCGTGTTTTGCCAGTATTTGGGGCCGGGGCGGCCATCAGGGGCGCGGGTGCCCTTGGCAAAGGCCCGCTTGATGTCGCGGGGCTGGTAGAGGGTGGCTTGGGCATGAGCGGCGTGGGCGAGGCCAGCCAGCGCCAGGGTGCCGAGGGCAACGTGGTAAAAGCGGTTTTTCATGTCGGGGTAATCGGGTAGAATACAAAAGAACGTCAGGCTGGGCTTGCCGAGGCATTTTGCGCGCACCGCTAGGTTAGTACCCTAGCCGCGTATGCAAAATGCTTCGGCAAGCCCAGCCTGACGTTCTTATTCTTAATGGGCAAGTAAGCTACTTGATTTCCAGCTCGTAGGGCAGGCGGGCCTGCACGCCGCGCATCTGCATAAGCTGCTGGTACTGGCGCACGGCGGGGTACAGCGGGCCCAGCTTGGCTTGCAGCAGGCGGGCTTCGGCGGCGGCCTGCTCGTCCTCATCGCCGCCCAGAAAGCGGCCGAAGAACTTCTGCACCGCCGATTTCTGGCGAGGCAGACGCTGCACCTGGTAGTCGTCGGCCTGGAGGTGGGCGCGGCCGGCGGCGATTTTGAGGGCGTCCTCGTACGAGCCCAGCACGTCCACGAGGCCGATTTTCTTACCCTCGCTACCGCTCCACACCCGGCCCGAGGCAATGCGGCGCAGGCGCGCCACCGGCATGTGGCGGCCCAGGGCGGCCTTGGTGGTAAAGTCGGCGTAGATGTCGTTCACGGCCAGCTGCATCTGCTGCTTTTCGTAGGGCGAGAGGGCGCGGGTGATGGTGGGCAGGTCCGAAAACTTGCCGGTCGTCACGCGGTCCACCGTGATGCCGAGCTTGTCGGCCAGCAGGGGCTGGATGTTGGGCAGCACCCCGAATACGCCGATGCTGCCGGTAATGGTGTTGGGGTGGGCCACGATGGTATCGCAGGCCATGGCAATGTAGTAGCCGCCGCTGGCCGCCACGTCGCTCATGCTGGCGATGATGGGCTTCACTTTCTTGGTCAGTACCACCTCACGGTAAATGATGTCGGAGGCCAGCGACGAGCCGCCGGGCGAGTTGATGCGCAGCACCACGGCCTTCACCTTGTCGTCGAGGCGCGCCTTGCGAATGGCCTCGGCAAACTTGTCGCTGCCAATGTTATCGTCCGAGCCGCGGCCGGTCACGATATCGCCCTCGGCGTAGATGACGGCGATGCGGTTGCCGCTGGTTTTGCCTTCTTTCTCGTCGGTTTTGCTGTCGTCCTGGTAGTCGCCCAGGCTCACGAGGCTGGGCTTTTTATCGGCTTTCAGGCCCAGCTTGCCGCGCAGGTAGTCCTGCACCTCATCGAAATAGCCGAGCTTACTCACGAGGTGCAGCCGCAGGGCATCGTGGGCGTTGTGCACGAGCATGGAATCGGAGATGACGTGCAGGCGCGGCACCGCAATCTGGCGGCTGGCGGCCACCTGGCCCAGCATGTGGTCGTTGAGCGAGTGGAGGTAAGTAACCGTCTGGTAGCGGGCCGAGTCGGAGAAGTTTTCGCGAAAAAATGGCTCCACGGCGCTCTTAAACGAGCCCACCCGGAAGATGTAGGGCTCGATGCCGGCTTTGTCGAACAGGCGCTTGTAGAACATGACCTCCGAGCTGAGGCCGTTGAACTCCAGCGTGCCCTGCGGGTGCAGGTAAATTTCGTTGGCTACCGAGGAGAGGTAGTAGCTTTTTTCGGAAGCGATTTCGTGGTAGGCCACGATAAACTTGCCGCTTTGCTTGAAGTCGAGCAGCGCGTCGCGCACTTCTTCGAGCGAGGCCATGCCGCCCTGCACCAGCTCCAGGTTAAGCAGGATGCCCTTGATATCGGCGTCTTTCTTGGCGCGGCGGATGCTTTCCTTCAACCCCACCAGGCCGATGGTCGAGCCGCTGTTGCCGAGCAGGTCGGCGCTCTGGCTGCGCTCCGAAATGGGCCGGTCGAGCTTCAGCTCCAGCACCGAGTTGCTGGCTACCGACTTGCTGTCGGCACTACTGCTGATGGCCGCTGCCAGCCCGGTGAGCAGCACGAAGCCCAGCACCGAAAACACGAGCAGGCCCACCACGGTAGCCAGCACAAATTTGAAGAATTGACGCATGGAGCAGATTAATAAGCGGGGTAAAGGTAGATTCGGACGGTACTACTAACCGCTGGCGAGGAAGTAGCAAAGTAATCACCGTTCGCAATCGCGTCAGCGGCCAGCAGTTGGCACAAGCACCCTATCGGCTAGCTCTGGCCCAGCGTTACAGTATTCTGCCTGCATTCCTCCTCCTTACCCCGCTCGGTAGATGCCTCTCTTCTTATCAAGACTTTACCAGCCTATGGCTTTAAGCTCATCGGTTACTACCCAGGCACTATTTTTTCCCTCCTATTGCGTAGCCAACGCTAAATTCAATCGCACGATTGTGCAGCCCGTCAAGGCCAAGAAACTGGCGCACGGCCATGCTTTTGGTATCGCCATCAATATTGGTCATCCCGTATTTGATACGCACACTGGCCAACAAGCCGTTCGGCAGGTCAATCCCCAGGCCGCCACACAGGGCAAAATCAGCCTTGTAGCTATCGCTTACGCTTACATCTTCGGTGAGATACCCCTCGCCGCCGCTAGATGTATAGTAGCCATACTGGCCCTCGCGCCGCCCAGACAGCAAAAAGCCAACCTGGGGGCCCACCTGTAGATTTACCACGTTGCCTAGATACACCTTTACCAACAGTGGGATATTTAGGTAATTAAGGCGGATTTTGCTTACTGCCTCGTGCCCCAGGTAGGTGGCTTTATTAGCAGTACCTTGCTGGCTATAAACGAGTTCTGGCTGAATTGCTATCCGTTCGGATGGCCGCCAGCGCACAAAAGCCCCTAGTAGCAGGCCCGGCTTAAAACTGGCGCTTCGGTTAATCTGTCCGTCCAGCGTCGCCAAGTTCAGCCCAACTTGGGGGCCAAATTGCAGGCCCGTGTGCTGCGCACTTGCGGCTGAGATAGACCCGGCCGCCAAGCTGGCAGTTAATAGCAAGGTATTGATTCGCATAGAAAATCAAAAGAAAAGAGTGAACAAGAGCTCAAAGCAACCACTTGCTGCGAACACCCTCGCTAAAAACTTATTATTTTCATATATTATCCTGAAAAGTCACCAAAAAATTTGGCCTGTTCCTTAGTACCCGTACTTTTCCTGCCACCAGGCGCGCAGGCGCTCCCGGATTTTAGCCTCCGCCGGGTTGTCGCCGGGGTCGTAGTAGCGGGTGCCGCTCAGGGCATCGGGCAGAAACTCCTGGTAGGCAAAATTACCCTCGCCGTTGTGCGAGTATTGGTAGGCCTGGCCGTAGCCCAGCTCCTTGAGCAGCTTGGTGGGCGCGTTGCGCAGCGGCATCGGCACGGGGTGCACGCCCTGCTGCCGCACCTGCGCCTGCGCCGCCCGGATGGCCGTGTACGCGGCATTGCTCTTAGGCGAGGTGGCGAGGTAGATAACCGTCTGCGAGAGAATCAAATCCGACTCGGGCAGGCCGATGGCCTGCACCGCCTGGAAGCAGCTCGTGGCCAGCAGCAGGGCGTTGGGGTTGGCGTTGCCGATGTCTTCACTAGCCAGGATGAGCAGGCGGCGGGCGATGAACTTGAGGTCTTCGCCGCCTTCCAACATCACGGCCAGGTAGTAGAGCGCGGCGTTGGGGTCGGAGCCGCGAATGCTCTTGATAAAAGCCGAAATGACGTCGTAGTGCATTTCGCCGCCTTTATCGTAGCGGGCCAGCGGGCGCTGGGCCGTGAGCTGCACGGCGGCATCGGTGAGCAGCACGCGGCCGGTGGCGGGGTCGGGCGGGGTGCTTTGCACCACCAGCTCCAGCAAACCCAGCAGCTTGCGGGCGTCGCCGCCGCTGAAGGCCAGCAGGGCGTGGTCTTCGACGACCTCGGTGGGGATTTTGCTTAACACCTCGTCTTCGGCCAGGGCGCGGCGCACTATCTCGCGCAGGGTGTCGGCGCCCAGCGCCTCCAGCGTGTACACCTGGCAGCGCGAGAGCAGCGCCGGAATCACCTCAAACGACGGGTTTTCGGTGGTGGCCCCGATGAGCGTGACGGTGCCATTCTCCACGGCGCCCAGCAGCGCATCCTGCTGCGCCTTGCTAAAGCGGTGAATCTCATCAATAAACAAGACGGTGCCCGGCTGCTTGCGCGCCCGGTCGATGATTTCGCGCACGTCTTTCACCCCCGCGTTAATGGCCGAAAGCATGGCGAAGGGCCGCTTTAACTCCTCGGCCAGCAGCAGGGCCAGGGTGGTTTTGCCCACGCCTGGCGGCCCGTAGAGGATGAGTGAGGGCAGGCGGCCGGCGGCCAGGTAGCGGCGCAGCACGCCCTGCGCGCCCAGCAGGTGCGTTTGGCCAGCGTAGTCGGCCAGGCGGCGCGGGCGGCGGCGCTCAGCCAGCGGGGCGGTGGTGGGGTTGTCGAAAAGAGAAGCCATTCGGAAGCCGTTGAACAGATAAGTAGCGCGACTCAACGAGGGCGGAGCCAACTTTGTAGTTCGCGTTCGCACGCCCTCCCAACGATAGTGAACGGCGCGGGGACGCGGACCACAAAGTTCGCGCTACTTCGGCGCTCCTTGCGCCCTCCTTTATGTTTGCTAAAATCCGGCTGCACACGGCCCTGTTTCTGGTTTCGCTCATCTACGCCGGCACCTATAGCCTGGCCAAGGACATTATGCCGCACTACATGCAGCCGCTGGGCATCGTGACGCTGCGCATTGCCGGGGCTTCGCTGTTTTTTGGGCTCGTGAAGCTGCTGGTGGCGCCCGGCGAGCGCATCAGCGGCCGGGCCGACAACCTGCGGGCCATCGCCTGCGGCGTGCTGGGTATCGGGCTCAATCAGCTGTCCTTCTTCGCGGGCCTCAACCTGACCACGCCCATCAATGCCTCGCTGCTCCAAACCATCTCGCCCATCGTGGTGGTGCTGGCTTCGGCGGTGCTGCTCAAGGATAAAGTCACGCCCACCAAGCTCGTGGGCATCGGGCTGGGGGCGGCCGGCGCGGCGGCCCTCATCCTGAGCCGGCCCAGCAACGGCGCGGCCGCTCAGGATGCGCTGCTCGGCAACGTGTACCTGCTCTTCAACGCCACCGTGTTTGGGCTGTACCTGGTGCTGGCGGCGCCGCTCATGCGCAAGTACCACGCTTTCACGGTACTGGCGCGCATCTTCACGGTGGGCGGCATCATTGCCATTCCGGTGGGGCTGCCGCAGGCCATTGCGGCCGACTACGGCAGCTTTCCGCTCTACATCTGGGCCGAAATCGGGTACATGGTGTTCTTCCTCACCATCCTGGCTTACCTGCTGAATAACTGGGCCTTGAAGTACGCCACGCCGGCCCTGCTGGGCGTGTACATCTACTTGCAGCCGGTGCTGGCGGTGCTCATCGCGGTGGCTACCGGCAAGGACAGCTTTACCTGGGACAAAGCCTGGCAGGCGGCGCTCATCTTCGTGGGCGTGTGGCTGGTGAGCAAAAAGCCCGCGCCGCTGGCGCCCGAAGCCACGCCGGCCTGACTGTTGGGCGGCCGGCGCCGGCATTATCTTGGGAGGCATTTTTCATCTTCTCCTCACGCGCCGGCTTATGCAACGTCTCCTGGGCTTTCTACTGCTATGGGCGGCGGCGCTGGGCTGCTGCCGGGCCCAGACTGCGCCTACGGTAGCCGATAAGCCCTATACCTACACCGAGCGGATGCCCATTTTTCCGGGCGGCGACTCGACCGATACGCGGGCCAGCTTCGGGCGCTTCAAGCGCTTCTTGGAAGACAGCCTGCGCCTGCCGCCGCTGGCCCTGCGCGACCACGTGCAGGGCCAGGTATTTCTGTCGTTTACGGTGGCTTTCGATGGCCGCACCACCGGCCTCAAAGTAGCCAAGGGCCTGCGGCCCGACGTCGATTCGGCGGTGCTGCGCCACGCGCGGCGCTTGCAGCGGGTGCGCTGGCAGCCGGGCACCCAGCAGGGCAAGCCCGTGCCGGTAGCCTTCACGGTGCCGGTCAGCTTCAACCTGCCGGCCGGCTGGGGCGCGGCCACCGACTCGCTTGACCTGCCGCGCTTCAACAACCTGCGGCTGCCCAGCGCCGGCTGGAACCTGCACCACCCCCGGCTGCCGGCCGGCAAAGGCGTCATTTATGGCACCTGCCTGCAACGGCTGGGCCTTGCCAGCGGCGGCCTGGGCCAATACGTGCGCCTCGTCAACCTCACTACCAACGAGGTTTTTCGCCTCAACGTGAAGCCCATCATGCGCTCGCGGCGCGAAAACGTGTTCAGCTACGCGCTGCCGGCCGGGCGCTACGCCCTCAGCCAATATGAGTACAGCACCAGCTCGTTCAACATCCACGTCGAGCGGCTGCGCAAGCCGGGGCGGGCCGGCAGCCCGGCGGTGGCGGCCAGTCGCTACGTGTTCGTGGTGGCGGCCGGCCAGCTGCATTACGTGGGCACCTGGAACCTGGCCAACGAGAACGAGCCGATTTTTATGGACGAGAAAGCCGAGCTGGATGCGGCGCTGCAACCCGATTTTCCGGAGGCCGATTTCGGCGCGGCGCGGGTGGCCCTGCCGCGCTAGGCGGGCTATAACCTTGCCCTAGCTCAGCCGTTAGCCAAGCTCAACCTACTTGCTACTTTCGGACTGATGACTTTTACTGGTAAGAATATCCTGGTGGTCGGCGCCTCGTCGGGCATCGGGCTGGCCACGGCGCAGCTGCTGCACGCGGGCGGCGCCACGCTCTTCACGGCCTCGCGCCACCTCTCGCCCGAGTTGGCAGCGCTAGGCACCACCCACCTCCCCTACGACGCCACCCAGCCGGTAGGCCCCGCCTTCGATGCGCTGCCCGAGGTGCTGCACGGCCTCGTGTACTGCCCCGGCTCCATTAAGCTGCGGCCCTTTGAGCGGGTGCCGCTCGATGATTTTCGGGCCGACTTTGAGTTGAACGTGCTCGGCGCGGTGCAGGCGCTGCAAGCCACCGCCAAGCGCCTCAAGAAGGCCGAGGGCGGCGCCAGCGTGGTGCTGTTCAGCACGGTGGCCGCCGCCGTGGGCATGAGCTTTCACACCAGCATTGCCACCGCCAAGGCGGCCGTGGAGGGCCTCACCCGCGCCCTGGCTGCCGAGTACGCCGGCAGTGGCCTGCGCGTCAACTGCCTGGCCCCCAGCCTCACCGATACGCCCCTGGCCGCCGCGCTGCTCAACACGCCCGAGAAGGCCGAGGCCGGCGCCAAGCGCCACCCATTGCAGCGCGTGGGCCGCGCTGCCGACCTGGCCGGCATGGCCGCCTTCCTGCTTTCCGACCAGGCCACCTTCATCACCGGCCAGGTGCTGGCCGTGGATGGCGGCATGGGCAAGCTGAAATAGCCTACTCCTTCTCCATAGAACGTCATGCTGACGAAGGAAGCCTCTCTACCACGCCGTTAGCAGTAGCGGCTTAACGGAGCGAGAGAGATGCTTCCTTCGTCAGCATGACGTTCTTATAAAAAGCTAATTGTCAATGAAAATCACCATTTTCTGGCACCGGCGCGACCTGCGCTTTCAGGATAATGCCGGGCTGGCCGCCGCCCTGCAAAGCGGCCACCCGGTGCTGCCGCTGTTCATCTACGACCAGGATATTCTGGAAAAGCTGCCCAAGGACGACGCCCGCCTCACCTTCATCTTCGACCAGGTAGAGCGCCTGGCCCACGAGGCGCACGAGGCCGGCGGTGGCCTGCTGGCCCGCTACGGCCGCACGCCAGCCGTGTTCAAGCAGCTGCTGAAAGACTACGACGTGGCCGCCGTGTATACCAACGAGGACTACGAGCCCTACGCCACCGAGCGCGACGCGGCCATCGCCAAGCTGGCGGAGGCGCACGGCGCGGAGTTCAAGGCGTTTAAGGACCAGGTCATCTTTGCCAAGGACGAGGTGCTGACCAAGAACGGCAAGCCGTCGAAGGTATTCGGGGCCTACTCGAAAGCCTGGCAAGCCAAGGCAACGCCCGATGACTTTAAGCCCCACCCCTCGGCGCGCTTATTCAAAAAGGAAAACCTGGCCCACCCCAAAAGCGGCGATGCCAGCCGGCCCACCTTGCAGAAAATGGGCTTCGAGCGCCACGAGCAGTGGACGCCGCCCGCGCACCTGCCACCCGCCGAGGTCGTCAAAAACTACGACAAGGTGCGCGACCTACCGGCCGAAAAGCGCGGCACCACACGCATGTCGGTACACCTGCGCTTCGGCACGGTGAGCGTACGCCAGCTCATGCACCAGGCGCAGGAGCTGAATGTGAAGCTGCTCAACGAGATGATATGGCGCGACTTCTTCATGATGCTGCTCTGGCATTTCCCGAACACCGCCACCGAGGCCTACGACCCCAAGATGCGCCACCTCCCCTATCGCGACGACGAGGCGCAGTACCAGGCTTGGTGCGAAGGCCGCACCGGCTACCCCATCGTGGATGCCGGCATGCGCCAGCTCAATGCCACGGGCTACATCCACAACCGGGCGCGCATCGCGGCGGCCGGCTTTTTGGTCAAGCAATTATTCATCGACTGGAAGCTGGGCGAGCATTATTTCTCCGAAAAGCTGCTCGACTACGACATGAGCAACAACGTGGGCAACTGGCAGTGGATGGCCGGCACCGGCGCCGTGGCCGCGCCCTGGTTTCGGGTTTACAGCCCCGACAGCCAGCAGAAGCAGTACGACCCTAACTACGACTACGTGAAGCAGTGGGTACCCGAGTTTGGCACCGATAAATATCCCGCCCCGATTGTGGACCACAAATTCGGCCGCGAGCGCGCCATCGACCTCATCCGCAAGGGCCGCAAATAAGCTGGCTAGCCCGAACTGGAGGCCGAGGCTGGTGGTTATACCGGCATGGAGCCAACCTTGCTGAAGCCCGCCTATCTCGACTACCTGCGCCGCCACGGCCGCGCCCCCAAAACCGTTTTTGCCTTTGCTGATGCGCAGGGCATTACGGAGGGTGAATTTTACCGGCACTACGCCTCCTTCGCCGTTATCGACCGCGAGGCGTGGGCCGAGTTTGGCCGCGAAGCCCGCGCCCAGGCTGCCCAGGAACCCGCCTGGCAAGGCTACGGCGCCCGCGAAAAACTGCTGGCCTTTTACTACACGCTGCTCGAACTATTGAAGAATAACCGCAGCTTTGCGCTGCTCACGCTGGGCCGCTCGCAAAAGCGCCAGCCGGCGCTGATACCCAAGGTACTGAATCAGTTTGAGGCGGAGTTTAAAGACTTTGTAGAAGACATTTTACAGGAAGGCCGGGCTACCGGCGAGGTAGCCAGCCGGCCGTTTTTGCAGGGTGGCTACGGGCGCATTTTCCTGCGTCAGCTTCAGTTTATCCTGCTCTACTTCGTGCGCGATGAGTCGGCCAATTTCGAGCGCACCGACGCGGCCGTGGAAAAAGCTGTGACGCTGAGTTTCGACCTCGTAGGCCGCAACACCTTCGATTCGGCCCTCGATTTCGGCCGGTTTTTGCTGCAAAAGCACTCCTAGCTCATGGCCGACCAGCCCCAGGAATCGCTGCCCACCTCGAAGGTGGCCCGCGCCGCCCGCTTCGCCAAAACCGGCTTCAAAGTGGGCGCCAACTATGTGCAGCACTATGCTAAGAAAGCCGTGGGCGCCGACTCGCCCACGGCCGACCTGCACGAGGCCAACGCCGCCGAACTCTACGGCACCCTCAGCGAGATGAAAGGCTCGGTGCTGAAGGTGGCCCAGATGCTGGCAATGGAAAAAAACCTGCTGCCACCCGCCTACGCCGCCCAGTTTAAGCAGGCGCAGTATCAGACGCCACCGCTCTCGGGGCCGTTGGTAATCAAGGCGTTCCGCGATGCGTTCGGCCATTCGCCCAGCGAGATTTTCGACGAGTTTGAGCCCGAGGCGCGGCAGGCGGCCAGCATCGGGCAGGTGCACCGGGCCCGCAAAAACGGCCAGACGCTGGCCGTAAAAGTGCAGTACCCCGGCGTGGGCGCCAGCATCCGGTCCGACATTGCGATGGTGAAGCCGGTGGCCCTGCGCATTATGGGCCTGAAGGAAGAAACCCTGCGTCCCTACCTGGCCGAGGTGGAATCCCGCCTACTCGAAGAGACTGATTACAAGCTGGAGCTGCGGCGCGGCCAGGCCGTGGCGGCCAAGTGTGGCCACCTGCCGCACCTGCAATTTCCGGCCTACTACCCGGCGCTGTCGGCCGCCCGCATCCTCACGATGGAGTGGCTGCCCGGCCAGCACATGGCCGAGTTTCTGGCTGAAAGCCCCAGCCAGGCGGTGCGCAACCAGCTAGGGCAGGCGCTCTGGGATTTTTACCAGTATCAGCTGCGCGAGTTGCGCCAGCTGCATGCCGACCCGCACCCCGGCAATTTTCTGTTCAGCCTTACCAACGGCGGCACGGTAGGCGTGCTCGATTTTGGCTGCGTGAAAGACGTGCCCCCCCTGGAGCAGCAGCAGTTTTTGGCCCTGCTGGCCCCCGACACCCTCGCTGACCCGGCCCGCCTCGAAGCCCTGCTCACTGAGGCCGGCGTGCTGCGCCCTACCGACTCGGCGGCCCTGCGCAGCATGTACCTGCGCACCCTCACGCAGTCGCTGGAGCTGGTGGGCCGCCCTTTCCGCCAGGCTACGTTCGACTTTGGCGACCCCACCTACATGCAGAGCCTGTATGCGCTGGGCGACGACCTGATGCAGGACCAGGACCTGCGCCAGCAGCGCGAACCGCGCGGCTCGGCCCACTTCGTGTACCTGAACCGCACCTATATCGGCCTGTTTTCGCTGCTCACCGACTTGGGCGCGGTCGTGCGCACCAGCTACGCGGGCTAGCCCACAATCACGAGCAACGCCTTCCAAAACCTCTGCTGAATGGTCCGGTTAGGCTACCACCTAACCGGACCATCTTCTTTGCACCCATGAAAAAACTACTTCTCCTACTGGCAGCCGCCTGCACCTTCGGCACCGCCAGCGCCCAAACTACGGCTACCGTCCTGAGCTGTTGCGCTCGTCCGGCCACGGCCAGCGCCACCGAAGCCTTTGCAATGCTGGCCACCGACAAAGACTTTTCGGGCGGCCACGACGCGCCCCTGCCCTACGCCTACGCTGGCGAGGGGAAGATGATTGAGTTTAAAACCACCGACGGCCAGACCGGCCACGCCTTTGAAATCAAGAGCGCCAAGCCGAGCAATAAATTCCTGTTCGTCATCCACGAGTGGTGGGGCCTGAACGACTACATCAAGAAGGAGGCCGCGACCTACGCCCAGGAAATGCCGGGCGTCAACGTCATCGCCCTCGACCTCTACGACGGTCAGGTAGCCACCACGCCCGAAGAAGCCGGCAAATTCATGCAGGCTGTGAAGACCGAGCGCGCCGCCGCCATCATCAAAGGGGCTGAGATGTACGCTGGCCCCAAGGCGCAGTTTGCCTCGGTAGGCTGGTGCTTCGGCGGTGGCTGGAGCCTGCAAAGCGCGCTGCTCGGCGGCAAGCAAACGGTGGGCTGCGTCATGTACTACGGCATGCCCGAAAAGGACGTGGCCAAGCTCAAAACCCTAAACTCCGACGTGCTGGGCCTCTTTGCCGAGCAGGATAAGTGGATTAACCCCGAGGTCGTGAAGCAGTTTGAGAAGGACATGGCCGCCGCTGGCAAAAAGGTGACGGTGAAGGAATACCCCGCCGACCACGCCTTCGCTAATCCCTCTAACCCAAAGTATAACAAGGAGTTGGCCGCCGACGCGCACCAGAAAGCGCTGGCTTACCTCAAGGCCCGCCTGAAAGCTTAGTACTCGCCGCACCGGCATAGCATCCAAAAGGCCCACCCCGAAAGAGGTGGGCCTTTTTGCGTAACGTAGGGTCGAACGGGCACTTACCCCAGGTGCCGGAGCCCCGCACGGGCGGCAAAGGCTTGGCGGCGGCCGTGCTCCACCGGCACCACTGCAAAGGGCACCGGCCGGCTGCTAAGGGCCTGCCGCTGCATCTTCACCAACTCCTGCCGCAGCTGCTGGATGGCGGCGGTCAGCTCGGTCCAGCTTTCGGCCACGAAGTAGATTTCCGGGCCCACCGCCAGCAGACTGGCCTCGGCGGGCGCGGGCAAGCTGAGGTGCCGCACGGCACCCGCCAGGGCCTGCCGGGCCGTGTCATCTGCCGCAGCAGCGGCGTGCAGGTGCCGGGCCGACGTCAGCAGCGCCACCCCGTAGAAGTGCGCCCGCCCGCCGGCCGCCACGGCCATCATCCCCCGCTCGAACGTGGCGCGGGTGAAGCGGCGCAGCAACGCCACGGCGACCGGCGTGGTAGCCAGCTCCCAAGCCCGGCCCAGCTCGTGCAGCGCCTCGGCGTAGCCGGGCTCCAGCAGCAGCGGCACCCGGCCAAAAAGGTCAGCAAACAAGTCGGGGCCGCCCGGCGGCTGGTCAAACTCGCTGAAGCTGCGCAGCCGCGACACTACCGGCAGCTCGCGCCGGGCCAGGGCGGCGTAGTAGGTCGTTTCGCTCACGGGCGTGCTGGTGAGCAGTAGCGTCCAGCCCGTGCGCTGGCGCACTACCTGGGTGAGGTAACTCAGGTTGGGCAAGGCATCGCGGCGCAAGCCCAGCTCGGCCAGGGCACGGCTGAAGGCCGGACTGGCCCAGCGGTGCAGCAGCGCCTGCTGGCGGTCGAACAACATCTTCCAGACCGTGCCCGAGGCGGGTGCGGCGGGGTGGTGAGGGCGGGCGAGCACGTGCAGTGACATAGCGGTAACGAAAAGGAAACACCAAAAAAAAGCCCGATTCCAGGGACCTGGAATCGGGCTGTAAAGCTTAGCTGAACGAGCGGGGCGGTAGCATACTATTTGCTGAGTACCCCAGGCAGCTGGCCATGACGCGCGATTCCGGAACCCGGTTTGGGTCGGCAATTCATCGCGGTAATGACTAGCTGGTGGCGGTTCATGTGGTGGCAAATATACGGGCGGCGGCGATATGCACAAGTTTGCGTCAGGTTTTCCGAAAACAATTATTTCCTGACCTGAGAGCTACCTGGCCAGCAGCCAGCGGTAAGCCGGGCCAAACTCGCGGCGCCAGAACCACTCAGCGTGCTTGCCATCGGCGGGCGCTTTGAAGGCAATGTGGCTGGCTGGCACACCGCTGGCCAGCAGGCCGTTGCGCGCTTCTGCCATGAGCGGCAGCATGGTTTCGCTCTCGGCCGGGCCGGCCACGAAGTAAAAGCGACTGGCGCGGAGGCTGGCCGGCCGGACGCGGCGCTCGTAGCTCAAAATGGAGTCTTTGGCAAACCAGATGGCGGGCGAAAACACGCCTACCCGCCCGAAGACTGCGGGGTATTTCAGGCCCGCGTACAGTGCAATGAGCCCGCCCATGCTGGAGCCGGCAATGGCCGTGTGGGCCGGGCCGGGCGAGGTGCGGTAGTGCGCATCAATGTAAGGCTTGAGCGTATGAGCCAGAAAGTCAGTGTACTGGCTACCCTCTCCCCCCTTCTTGTACTCCGCATTCACCCAGGGCGAGTACTCATCGAGGCGGGAGTCCCCGCCGTTGTCGATAGCTACTACGAGGCAGCCGGTCGGGTCTTGCCCAGCGGCGCGCAGCTGGTTCAGCGTTTCATCCACGCCCCACTCACCCGAGAAAGCCGTGGCCTCGTCAAAGACGTTCTGGCCATCTTGCAAATACAGCACCGGGTAGCGCTGGCGGGGGTGGCTGGCGTAGCCGGGGGGCAGGTAAAGCCACACCCGGCGGGTGCGCCCGCCCAGCTGCGGCAGCCGAAACGAGTCGGTGAGTACGCTGGCGCCCGGCGCCAGCGTGTGCGGCCGAGGACCCGGTACGGCCCCGCCGGGACGCTGGTCCTGCCAGTTAGCTACTTGGAAAGTGAGCGTGGCCGGACCAGCCACCAGGTCGGCCCGGCGGTTGGCTACCGGCTGAAAAGCGACGTCGGCCTCGCCGGTCGCCCACGAGCCCCGGGTAAATTTGAATTCCTGCGGTCCCTGCACCGTGGCGGGCAGCGTGAGTTGGTAGCTGCCATCGGCCTGGCGGGCCAGCGCGTAGCCGGCGGCCCCCGGCTGCCAGCTATTGAATGAGCCGGCCACGTACACCGCCTGGCCGGCCGGCGTGCCTGGGGGCACGGCCGTGACGCGCAGCGTAGTCTGCGCCCGGGCAGCTGGGCCCAGCAGCGCGGCGGCCACAAGCGCGGCGCCTCCCGCGCGCTGCCAATAGCTCTTCTCCATCACGCCCGGCACTGGCTAGCGAATAATATCACCGCTGCCCGCCCCGCGCTCCGACACATCAATCTTGCGCAGCGTATAAACGGCCCGTATCGAATCGACGCCGGGCAATGCATTGACACTAAAGTCAATACGGGAGCCTTTTTTCTGCGGGCCGCTCACAAAGTGGCGGTAGTCTTCGGCCGATTCACGCACCACGTACAGGTCGCCGGGGCTGGGCACTTTCAGGCGGGCGTAGGTACTGTGGCCATCGGGGGCGGGGCGGCGCTTCTCGCTGCCCGCCAGCAGACTCACGCCCGTCAAGCGGTATTTCTCAGCGTCGGCCGTGTTGCGCGGCGGGTCGTAGTTGCCGAGGCCATCAATAAATACCTCGCGCCGCGCCACCAGCTCTTCCAGGGGCACGGTTTTGAGGAGAACCATGCTTTTCTCATCCATCAGCAGCTGCTGCACCGCATTGGTCGGGGTGGCCTGCTGATAATAGACCAGCACGGGGTCTTTTAGCTTTATCTTATTTATAATCAGCGGGCTCTTGTCATCATCAGCCGAATTGTCCACGCGCTTGGCTGTTTCAATGGGGGCGGGCGGCACCACCACTCGCGTGCCCGGCCGGGCCTTCGTACCGGCCTTACCCGGCGCGGGCCGGCGAGTTTGGGCACTGGCCGGGTTCGCCAGCCCTGCCGAAAGGCAAGCCAGCAATAAAGCGTACTGAAATAGTTTCATGAGCGGAGTGAAATCAACCAAAAGTACAGCGGGCAGTGTCTAACCGGCAAGCTATAGCCAATTGGGGCTACCCGAACGCGCGCCCCGGCATTGCCGCGCCCCCCCGGCTTCGTTTCAAAACGCAAAAGCTGGCTCCGCAGGCTAGGTACATGGCGCCTGAGCAGTTTTCGTACTCGCTGGCTGGCTGGCTGGAGTAACTACTCACTTTTCGAGCTTTTTTGCGCTTTTTTATTTTGCACTTTTCCACTTGCAGGACACGCTATTTACCGGCGTGCACCGGCTTAGATGACAAATTAAAAATAGCGCTGATTTCAAGCAAAATCTGAGCAGAAAATACTTGTCAATTTTCTGAAAGCTAGCACATTATTCGTGCAAAACATATTTCTTGCAAATTCAACTAACTATCGTTAGTTTAACCCTGACTGCTTTTGCCTGGGGTAGTAGCTAGTGGGGCCTCACGGAGCCCGTTGGTCAGGTATTGTAAGCAAGCACTCACCCGCTGGCTGATGGGGTATGTAAGTTGGTTTTTGGTAGCCAGGGGGCCTATCTTGCCATACTTTCTCCTCATTTTCCAAATCAATTGACTACGTGACCTGCAATCGATTGCAGGTTGTTTTGGCCTCCAAACTTCCTTTTTTTTCACCCATTTGGCTGCTGCGGCGGCTGCTAGTTGTGCTGGCTTTCTGGCTGTTGGTTTTTGTTGATTGCGAACAGCGCTGGCCTTCCATCTTTATTTCACTTTTCCCCACCCGTTTCAATTTTTTATGAAACACCCCTACCTGGTGAAACTACGGTTTCTCCTTCTTTTAGTACTTGGCCTAACTGCTTCGCTCGGAGCCTGGGCCCAGGCGGGCACCGGCACAATAAGCGGCCGCGTAACCGATGCCAAGAATGAGGGCTTGCCCGGCGTAACGGTGCTGGTTGACGGCACTTCCATCGGCGGCTCGACGAATGCCGACGGCACGTACACGATTTCGGGCGTGCCAGCCGGCGCGCGCACCCTGGTTATCTCGTTTGTGGGCTACTCTACTACCCGCCAGGCGGTGACGGTGAATGCTGGGCAAACGACCAACGTAGCGGCGCAGTCGCTGGCCGAAAACGCTACCGCGCTCGGCGAGGCTGTGGTAGTGGGCTACGGCACGCAACGCCGCCAGGACCTGACGGGCGCCGTGGAGCAGATTTCGGAAAAGCAGTTTGTGAAAGGCCAAGTGACTAACCCCGAGCAGCTTGTGCAGGGCAAGGTAGCCGGCGTGCAGATTACGACGGGCGGTGGGGCACCAGGCTCTAACTCGCAGATTCTTATTCGCGGCGGTTCGTCGCTGTCGGCTTCCAACCAGCCGCTGATTATCATCGACGGCGTACCCGTGGACAACACGGGCCTGGCCGGCGCTTCTAACCCGTTGTCGCTCATTAACCCCAATGATATTGAGAGCATTACGGTACTAAAAGACGCTTCTTCGACCGCCATCTACGGGGTGCGCGCCTCGAACGGCGTTATCCTGGTGACCACCAAGCGCGGCACGCAGGGCGACAGCTTCCACGTAACGGCTTCGACCAACCAGTCGATTTCGACGCCGGTGAAGTACGTGGACGTGCTGAACGCCGACGAATTCCGCGCCTTGGTAAACGCCAAAGGCTCGGCCAGCCAGAAGGCTTCGCTGGGCACCTCGAACACCAACTGGCAGAAGGAGATTTTCCGCAATGCCTACACGGCTGATAACAACGTGAGCATCAGCGGTGCGGCGGGCGTAGTTCCTTACCGCATCTCGACGGGCTACCTCTACCAGGAGGGCATCCTGAAGCGCAACGACCTGAAGCGCTACACTGGCGCGCTGACCCTGAACCCGGTGTTGCTGAACGGCAACCTGCGCGTGAACCTGAACCTGAAGGGCTCTTGGATTGACAACAACTTCTCGGACCAGGGCGCCGTGGGCGCGGCCGTAGGCTACGACCCCACCCAGGCTGTAACCTCTAGCGAGGCTAAGTACGCGCCCTTCGGCGGCTACTTCCAATTTCTGGACCCCAGCGGCAATGGGCAGCTCAACGGGCTGGCTAACCTCAACCCGGTGGCCCTCATCAACCAGCGCCGCGACCGCAGCACGGTGAAGCGCAGCATCGGCAACTTGCAGCTCGATTACAAAATCCCGTTTGTGCCCGGCCTGAGTGCCAACCTGAACGTGGGCTACGATGTGCAGCGGGGCCGCGGCACGCTGAGCGCGCCCATCACGGCCGCCGCTTTCTACAACCAGCGCGGGGTGAACAATAACTACGCGCAGGACCTCAACAACACGCTGCTCGAAGCCTACGGCCGCTACGAGCGCACGTTTGGCGCAATGAAGCTCGAATTCCTGGCGGGTTACTCTTTCCAGAAATTCCAGAATCGCAACTACATCGTCAACAACAACTCGGCCGATGGCACCATCTTCCAGCAGCCCGTGGCCCCGGCTTACAACGGCGCGTTCACGACGCTCAACACCAACGTGCTGGAAGGCTACTACTCGCGCTTGAACCTCAACTTCTCGGACCGCTACCTGCTCACCGGCACGTTCCGCGCCGATGGCACCTCGCGCTTCAACCCCAAGCATTTCGGCTACTTCCCGTCGGGTGCGTTTGCCTGGCGCATCAAGGGCGAAGACTTTTTGAAGGATAACAACGCCATCTCGGACCTGAAGCTGCGCATCGGCTACGGCCAGACCGGCCAGCAGGACCTGGGCGGCGACTACTACCCCTACCTGGCCAACCTGGGCCTGAGCACGCTCACGGCGCAGTACCAGCTCGGCAACTCGTTCTACCAGACGTTGCGCTCGAACCAGTACAACCCCAACATCACCTGGGAAACGACGACGACCTACAACGCGGGTATCGACTACGGCTTCTTCGGCGGCCGCCTGTACGGCTCGGTTGACGTGTACCGCCGCGACACCAAGAACCTGCTGTACTTTACCAACATCCCGGCTCTGTCGGGCTTGTCGAACGCCGGTAACTTCAACATCGGCTCGCTCACCAACCGCGGTGTAGAAGCCATTGCCAACGTGGACCTCGTGAAAGGCGAGCGCCTGAACATCTCGGTAAACCTGAATGGTACCTACAACCACAACGAAATCACGAAGCTGACCAACTCGGACTCGTCGAACGACATCGGCCAGAAAGTAGGCGGCATCTCGGGCGGCGTAGGCAACACTGTTCAGGTGAACTCGGTGGGCTACACGGCCCAGACGTTCTACTTGCAGCAGCAGGTATACGGCCAGGACGGCAAGCCCCTCGAAGGCGTGTACGTGGACCGCAACGGCAACGGCACGACGGGCGATGACTTCTACCGCAACCACGCCGGCCGCCCCAACTACATCCTGGGCGGTGGCGCCAACATGACCTACCGCGGCTTCAACCTCGCCTTCACGCTGCGCGCCAACCTCGGCAACTACATCTACAACAACCAGCGCTCGCAGGCTTTCTATGACGCCAGCAGCAACGGCTTCGTGGGCAACAAGAACCGCGAGGTGCTGAACTCGGGCTTTACCACGGCGCAGTACTACTCGGACTACTTCCTGGAGAACGGCTCGTTCCTGCGCATGCAGAACGCCACGCTGGGCTACAACTTCGGCGAACTGGTGAAGAAAGGCACGAACTTAAGCGTGTCGTTTGCAGTTCAGAACGTGTTTGTTATCACCAAATACACCGGCCTCGACCCGGAGATTGTTAACTTCAGCACGCCCCCTACCCAGGGCATCGACCAGACGATTTATCCCCGCCCCCGCACGTTCACCGTGGGCCTGAATCTCGGCATCTAAGTTTTTCCCACCCTATCGCATTATGCAACGCAATTTCACTCGCACGCTGGGAATGTTAGCCTTGGCTGCCGGACTGGCCGCCGCTTCTTCCTGCACGAAAGACCTGAACCAGACGCCTGACTACTCGGCCAACGCCGAAGTCGTGTACAGCGACCCCGCCCAGATTCAGCAGGTGCTGGCCCGCCTCTATGCCACCTTCGCGGTGAGCGGCCAGCAGGGCCCCGCCGGCCAGCCCGACATTACGGGTATCGACGAAGGCTTTTCAAACTACCTGCGCCAGTACTGGCAGATTCAGGAAGTGACCACCGACGAGGCCGTTATCGGCTGGGCCGACGGCTCGCTGCCGAAGCTCAACACCAACCAGTGGGACGCCAACAACGAGTTTGTGCGCGCCACCTACGACCGGGTGTTCTACGAGATTTCGCTTTGCAATGAGTTCATCCGCCAGACCTCGGATGCCAACCTGAGCAAGCGGGGCCTGGCCAGCGCCGACGCTAACGCCGTGCGCACCTACCGCGACGAGGCCCGCGTGCTGCGCGCCCTCTGCTACTGGCACGCCATCGACCTGTTTGGCGGCGGCCCCTTCGCCACCGAGGCCGATGCTGTTGGTACCGTTCCGCAGTATAAGAAGGGCTCGGACATGTTCACCTACGTGGAGTCGGAGTTGAAGGCCGTGGATGCTGCCGGCTTGCTGCTGGCCCCCCGCGCCGTGTATGGCCGCGCCGATAAGGCCGTGTGCTGGACGCTGCTCACCAAGTTGTACCTGAACGCCAAAGTGTACACCGGTACCGACCACGCGACCGATGCCGTAACCTACGCCAACAAGGTGCTGGGCGCCGGCTACACGCTGAGCCCGACTTACTCGTGGCTTTTCCTGGCCGACAACGGCCAGTCGGCCGCCAAGAACGAGATTATCTTCCCCATCAACTTCGATGGCATCAAGACCCAGACCTACGGCGGCATGACCTACCTAGTGCACGCGCCGGCCGGCGGCCTAGTCAACCTCGACTCGCTGGGAATAAGCAGCGGCTGGGGTGGCCTGCGCACCAAGCCTGCGCTTACTTCCCTGTTTCCGGGTGGGGCCAAGGGCCGGTCGGATGCCCGCCAGGGCAGCTTCTTCACCCGCGGCCAGAAGTCGAGCGTCGATACGCTGACGCTGTTCACCAACGGCTACCTGGTGCTCAAGTACAAGAACGTAACCTCGACCGGTGGCTCGGGCTCCGATGCCAAAGTGAACGGTGGCTCGGGCAACTTCACCGACACCGACTTCCCGATGTTCCGCCTGGCCGACGTGCAGCTGATGTACGCCGAGGCCCTGCTGCGCGGTGGCACGGGTGGCACCGCCGGCACGGCCCTGGACATGGTGAATGCCGTGCGTAAGCGCTCCGGCGCTGCCCAACTGGCCAGCGTGCAGCTCAGCGATATCCTGGACGAACGCGGCCGTGAGCTGTATTGGGAAGGCCACCGCCGCACCGACCTCATCCGCTTCGGCAAGTACACCACCGGCTACAACTGGGCTTTCAAAGGTGGCACGCCGACGGGCAAGGACATCGAGGCATTCCGCACGATTTTCCCCATCCCGAACACCGACCGCGCAGTTAACTCCAACCTCCCCCAGAACCCTGGCTACTAGCCTGGAATTAAATTTTATAGTGGAGCGTTGGGCCGCCAACGCTCCACTTTTTTCCTTCCTACTCTATTCCACCCATGAAAAAATCTCTTACCCAGGCGCTGGGATTTTGCGCTGCACTGCTGGTGTCGCTGGCTTCGTGCCAGAAAGATGACGTGCGCACCACCATCCAGCCGGGCGCGGGCGCTACGCTCACCTCCTCGGCCAACAACTTGGTGTTGCAGCAGACGAGCAGCACCAACAACGCCGTTACGTACACTTGGACGCCGGTGAGCTTCGGCTACGCGGCCGTGGTGAGCTACAGCCTTCAGTTTGATAAAAAGGGTGGCGACTTCAGCGCGCCCGTTTCGTTTGATGCGGGCACCGACCTGACCAAGACGCTGAGCGTGGCCGACCTCAACTCGGCTTACCAGACCAAGAACCTGGTGAGCGCCGCCACTACTCCCGTGCCCACCCAGATGGATGTGCGCGTAGTAGCCTCCGTTGGCGCTACCGCCCCCACCGTGGCCTCGACGCCCACCACGTTTACGGCCACTCCGTACGCTTTCTGCGCCCAGCCCTCGACCGATAAAGCCTGGACGCTCATCGGCCCGGCCGGCAAGGACTGGAACACCGACATTGCGCTCACCTACGACTGCGTAGCCAAGACCTATACCTACACCGGCCCGCTGAACGCGGCAGCGTTCAAGTTTCGCTACGGTGGTCAGTGGAAGGATGACCTGAACCTGGGCGGCACCTGGAGCGATACCGGCACCACGCTCAACCAGAATGGCAGCGATATCACCGTTGCCAAAGCTGGCACCTACACCATCACCCTCATCCCCGGCACGGTTGATTTGGTAGGCAAAAAGATAACGGGTAGCAGCTACACCGTAAAGTAGCCGCAAGACGCTGGCCTACGGGCCACAAAAAAGGGAGTGGCTGCCGGGCAGCCACTCCCTTTTTTGTGGCCCGTAGCTTTGGCACCAAATTAGAAAATGCCGTTGTTCAGGCGAGGCCGGTACTCCTTGTACCGGCTCGTTAGCATGCCTCTTCCGTACCTCTATGTTTAGCAAGACAAAATTTCTTTTCATGCTTAGTTTCGGCTGGGCAGCTGCGACCTCGGCCCAGACTACCACCGCCCCGGCCCAGCACGCCAGCACCAAGCCCGCCAGCGCCGATGCCATCGCGGCCCGCGCGGAGGCCCTCACGACCAGCATGGCCCAGGCCCTGAGCCTCCCGCCAGCCCAGGTAGAGAAGGTGCGCGCCATCAACCTCACGGCCGTGCGCAACGTGGAGGCCGCTCGTCAGCTTTACCGCCAGGAGCCCGCCAAGCTCAAGAGTTACATCGATGACGTGGGGTTGGCCCGGCTCGACCGCATCAAGGAAGTGCTGACGCCGGCGCAGTTTAGCCGCTACCAGCAGAAGCGCGAGGAAAAGATGGGCATCCCCACCATTCGCGGCAACCAGGGCACGCCGCCGCCCGGCCTGCCCACCGGCCGGGGCGAAGAATAGCAGTATCTGCGCCTGCGCGCCTACAGCTTGTGCGCGCGCAGGTGCTGAATGGCTTCTTCGGTTTTCAGACGGTTGTCTTTCTCTTTTTCTTCTTTATCAATCGGTGTGTCGGCAGCGTTAGCGAAGAAGGCGAGGATATTCTGGCGCATGGGCGCCGAAATATCCTTAAATCCGTTTTTATCCAGCTCGCGTACCCACTCGCCGTACGTACGGTCGGCCAGGCTGTATTCGCCCAGCCGGGTGGGATGCCCGGTATCAAAGTCCGTATTTTCCAGGTCGGGGGCTGGCTTAGTGGTCGCCATCTGCTCGTTGGTGAAGGTGCAGAGCGTCACCATCGTCTGGCGGAAGCTGGCCCGAAAAAGCGCCTGCGCCTCGGGCGAGGGCGCAATAAATTTCAAGCTCTTGAGCTTGCCCACCTTAGGAGTTATCCGGATAATACCCGCCACGATGCGGGCACCAAGCTCAGGGTGCTTATAGTTGGTACCAAACTGCTGCTCAAACTCTTCCTTGCCTTGCTTGTACACGTAGTCGCGCCGCCGGATGCGCTTGTTTACTTTGCGTAGCTCGTGGCGATTGGCGCGCCAAGCGGCCCGGCTGGCCAGCGGAATCAAGTTGCGCACGGCAAAGCGGTAGGAGCCCAGCGCCAGGTCCACGTTGAAGATAATCTGCTTCAACTCCAGGCCATAGGTGCGGGCAAACGCCCGTTCGAGCGCCTCTTTGCTTACCTTAAAGCCAATAAAATCGTGGTAGGCGGCCGAGCGGTATTTGCCAGCCGCCAGTTGCGTCACGTCAAAAGCAAACTCGGTGCGGCCGTGGGCCACGGGGTCTTGCTCGTAGGTGACGACGGGGCCGTACTCCGCCTTAAGCTTCGGAAAAAGTAGCGGCACCGACTTATTGATGCCCATTTCGTGGCCGTAGATGTCGGCAGCGTAGTGGGCCAGCGCGCCGAGCGCAAAGGCGTACTCGTTGCGGTCTTTGGCTTCCTTTAGTAAGTTTTCGACAAAGTCGCCCGAGCGCACGTAGTGCGTCAGGTTGGTAAACAGGGCTGAGCCGAAGGGATAGTAGCCCATGTCCTGAATGATGGAGCCGCCGTAGGCATAGGCTTTGGCTTCACGCAGTTCATCGGGCGTGCCCCCCGGGAAGCGGCGCTCGATGGCCGGCCGCAGGCACGGCAGCCAGCACGAGTCAATGTTAGCCTGGTGGCTCAGAACCGAATAGGCTTGCGCCGGCCGGTGGGCCAGCAGCAATAGCCCGAGTAACAACGCCAGGGCCAGGCGCGGTACAAATGCAGATTTCATGGATGTGAACTAAGAGCTAGCTCAACGGCAAAGCCCCGGCTAGCGTTGCACGGCCGAGCTTACCGGCCGGTGGGCTCTGGTGGCACCGCCAAGCTTGGCGGCGCCGCTAAGCCCGCTACCTGCGACCAGGTAGAGCTGCGGAAAGCCACCGTACGCAGCCCTTGATACGGAAACTGCCGGCTGGGCGCCGGCAGCAACATACCTTGGGCCGACTCGGGCGCCAGGGCCTCCCCCACCGAGCGCACCGCGCCGGCCGGCACGCCCAACCGGCCCAGTTCGTGCAGCAGGGCCGCACCGTTCAGTTCCGCAATGCGCATCAGCAACAGCTCTTCGAGGGCGGCGCGGTGGCGCACGCGGGCGGGGTTGGTGGCAAAGCGCGGCTCCTGGGCCCAGCGCGGGCGCAGAAGCACGAGGCAGAGCTGCCGAAACTGCGCATCGGTGCCCACGGCCAGCACGAGGCGCTGACCATCGGCGGCGCGGTACACGGTGCCGTAAGGCACAATGCCGGGGTGGCCCGAGCCCAGCGGCACGGGGTCGTGGCCCGTCACGAGCCAGGTAGCGCCCTGGTTGGCCAGCGAGGCCAGCGCGCTGTCGAGCAGGCTCACTTCGAGGAGGGCGCCCCGGCCGGTTTTCTCGCGCTGGTACAAGGCCGTCAGGATGCCTTCCTTGAGCTGGTGGGCGGCCAGCAGGTCGATGAGGGCCACCGGCATTTTCTGGGGCGGGTCGGCGGGGCTGGCGGCGTTGAGGTGCATGAAGCCCGTTTCGGCTTGCAGCACGGCGTCGTAGCCCACGCGCGGGCTAGCCGCGCCGTAGCCGGTGAGGTGCGCGTAGATGAGGCGCGGATTGGCGGCCGCCAGCGCGGCGTAGGCCACGCCAAATTTCTCGGCGTCGCCGGGCTTATAACTCACCAGCAGCACGTCGGCCTCGCTGGCCAGGCGGCGCAATTCGGCCTGCGCGGCGGGCTGCGTGAGGTCGAGCACCAACGAGGCTTTGCCCCAGTTGGAAGCTGCAAAATAGGCCGATACCGAGCTGTCGGGGTCGTCGCCGGGCGTGCGCCAGGTGCGCGTGACGTCGCCGGCGGGCGGCTCTACTTTCAGCACATCGGCTCCTAATTCGGCAAAAAACTGGCCCACCTGCGGGCCGGCCAGCACGGCGGCCAGCTCCAGCACGCGCAGGCCGGCAAAGGGTAGGGTAGCAGACATGGCCAGCGTAGGTTTTGGGTGGCTGTATCGCCGGGGCAGGGGGGCGCATTACGCCCCGGCCGCCAGCTACACGATGCCCGCCCGGGCAAAGATGGGAAATACAATCTCGCGCTCGCCCGTGCCCCACCGCTGCGTCAACTCGTCGGCCACGAGCAGCACGGCGTCGGCGCCGGCATGCTGGCGGCCGTAATTGGCCACCGCCGACCACGTGCGCAGGTAGTCGAGGTACCACGCCGCCGACCACTGCTTGCGCACCTCGAAGCGCGCCCGGCGCACCCGCGCAAACGGGAAGGGCAGCCGCGCGTACTCGTCCAGCACGTGCCAGCGGTTGGCATCCCAGTACGGGCCCACGGTTTCGTCGTGAAAACGCCGGATGAGCGCATCCAGCGCGGCGTCGCCGGTTTGGCCCAGGCCGTAGCCCCACTCGGCCAGCACGGTGCCGGGGCCCGCTACCCGCCGCACCTCGCGGTGGTAGGCTTCGGGGTCAAACCAATGCACGGCCTGCGCCACGGTAATGAGGTCGAAATGGTCGTCGGGAAAGGGAGTCTTCTCGGCCGTGGCTACCTGGTAGTGCACGTTGGGCCGCTCGGCAGCCTCGGCTAGTTGGGCAGCGCTGAGGTCGGTGGCCTCCACATCGCGGAAGTAGTCGGCCAGCACCACGGCCACCTGGCCATTGCCGGTGGCGCAGTCCCAGGCGCGCAGGCGGTGGGCCACCTGGGGCAGCAGCCAGGCGTAGAGCTCCAGGGGGTAATCGATGCGGTAGCGGGCGTAGGCGGCGGCTTGCGCCGAAAAGCGGTCAAGGGACATAGGGCGTAAGGTACGCCGGGGCCAGCCGGTAATGCGGTGTGGAGGCGGCCCGAGCTTTATAACGGCCACCCCCGGCCAGCGAAAGCCTGCCGCACGCCAGCGCCGCAAGCGGGGCACTTATCCGGCTTACCTTTGTTTTAAATCAAGCGGTTTGCTGGCCCGGGAATGCAAGGTCAGCCCCTATTCACCCTTCATTCGCTGCACCTTGACTTTCCACGACTTCAACCTCCACGACGACCTGCTGGCCGGCGTGGACGCCATGAACTACCTCAACGCCACGCCCATTCAGGAGCAGGCGATTCCGAAAATCCTGGCTGGCAAAGACCTCATTGCCTGCGCCCAGACCGGCACCGGCAAAACGGCCGCCTACCTCGTGCCACTGCTCGACAAGATTTCGCACGCCGGCCACGGCACCACCTCGACCCTCGTGCTGGTGCCCACCCGCGAGCTGGCCACCCAGATTGACGAGCAGGTAACGGGCTTCGGCTATTTCGTAGAAGCCTCGTCCATTGCCATTTACGGCGGCGGCAAAAGCGAGAACTGGGAGCAGCAGAAACGCGCCCTCACGAGCGGCGCCGATATTATCGTGGCCACGCCCGGCCGCCTCATCGCCCACATGCAGCTCGGCTACGTCAAGTTCGACGACCTCAAGTATCTGGTGCTGGACGAGGCTGATAAGATGATGGACATGGGCTTTGCCGATGACATCCTCAACATTGTGCGCCAGCTGCCCAAGGAGCGCCAGACGCTGCTGTTTTCGGCTACCATGCCGAGCAAGATTAAGGACTTCTCGCAGCAGATTCTCAACGACCCCGACGAAGTGCGGCTGGCCGTGAGCAAGCCGGCGGCGGGCATCAACCAGCAGTTCTACATGACCTTCGACCACCAGAAGCTGCCCGTTTTGGAGCACCTCATCAAGGCCCAGGACGTGCAGAGCATGGTGCTCTTTACCAGCAAGAAAGCTGCCGTGGCCGGCATCGTGCGCTCGCTCAACAAGCTGGGCTACCCGGCCCAGGGCATCAGTTCGGACCGCACCCAGGAGGAGCGCGAAGAAACCATGCGTGCCTTCAAAAACAAGCAATTTCCCATCCTCGTGGCCACCGACGTGGTGAGCCGGGGCATTGATATTGACTCCTTGAGCCACGTGGTGAACTTCGACGTGCCCCGCGCCGCCGAGGACTACGTGCACCGCATCGGCCGCACGGCGCGGGCCGCGACCACGGGCACGGCCATCACCTTCATCGCCGACCAGGACCAAGACCGCATCATCAAAATTGAGAAGCTCATTGAGCGCGAGATTGAGAAGCAGGCCATTACCGAGGGCCTGGGCTACGGCCCGGCGCCCGAGTTTGACCCCAAGCGCTTCAGCGGCCTACGCGGCAAAACCGGCCCCCGCGAGGGTGGCCGCAGCGGCGGCAGTGGTGGCCGCGACCGGGGCCCCCGCCCCGAGGGTAGCGACCGCGGCCCGCGCGCCGAAGGCGACCGTCGCAGCGGTGGTGGCCGCGACCGGGGCCCCCGCCGCGAGGGCGACGACAAAAACGACCCGCAGCGTGCCGAGCGCCTGGCTAACGCCGCCGCCCGCCTGGCCGCCATCGACGCCGGCCAAACGCCCGTGACTGCCTACGTAGCCCCGCCCCGCGAAGCCCGCCCCCCCCGCGAGCCGCGCGCCGAAGGCGACACCCCGCGCTCACCTCGCCCCCCGCGGGAGCCCCGCCCAGCCGGCGAAGCCCGCCCCCCCCGCGAGCCGCGCGCCGAGGGCGAAGCCGCTGCCCCCCGGGAGCCCCGCACCGACGGCGACAAGCCCGAAGGCCAGCGCCGCCGTAAGCGCGGCGGCCGCAACCGCGGCAAGGGCCCCCGCCCGTCCGATGGCACTGCCCCGGCCGCCGCTACCGAAGCCCCGGCCCCCAGCGCCGACTAGCCATCTCTCACTACCCAATTAAGAGCAAACCCCGGCCACCATAACAGGTAGTTGGGGTTTGCTTGTTAATGGCTCAGCACCTGCTCCAAAAGACGAGGCTCCTCCTTGGTTGAGCAGCGGCTTTGCGCCACTCAACGTTCGGGCAGGTGGAGGCGCATCTTTGCACTTTGTCGGCGGCGCCATCAGGTAGTCTTTCAACGGCAGGGCGCAAAGACGCGTCTTTATACAACCACCCGGCGCGGGACAGGCACCCGCGCTAAACTCGACTTTTTATGCAACTTGGAATTGATAGTTTTGCGGCGGCCGACATGGGCAGCGGCAGCGCCCCGGCCCAAAGCGGCGCCGAAGCCATGCACCAGCTGCTCGACCGCATCGCGCACGCCGATGCGGTGGGGCTGGATATTTTCGGGCTGGGCGAGCACCACCGCCGCGAGTTCCTGGATTCGGCGCCCGCCGTTATCCTGGGCGCGGCGGCGGCCCGCACCACCCGCATCCGGCTCACGAGCGCCGTCACGGTGCTCAGCGCCGCCGACCCGGTGCGGGTGTTTCAGCAGTTTGCCACCCTCGACCTCATTGCCCAGGGGCGCATCGAAATGGTAGTCGGGCGCGGCTCGTTCACGGAGGCGTTCCCGCTGTTCGGGCTGAATCTGCGCGACTACGACGCGCTGTTTACGGAAAAGCTCGACCTGCTGCTGCGCCTGCGCGACGAGGAGCACCTGCACTGGCAGGGCAAGCACCGGCCGGCCCTCACTGGGCAGGGCGTGTATCCGCGCCCCATGCAGGCGCGGCTGCCCATCTGGCTGGGGGTGGGCGGCACGCCCGAATCGTTTGTAAGGGCCGGCACGCTGGGCCTGCCCCTGATGGTGGCCGTTATCGGCGGCGAAACGCACCGCTTTCGCCCCTTGGTGGACCTGTACCGCGAGGCCGGCCGGCGCGCGGGCCACGCACCCGAGCAGCTGCAAGTGGGCCTGCACTCGCTGGGCTACGTAGCCGATAGCACGGCGCAGGCGGTGGAAGAATTCTACCCTGGCTACGCCCAAACGTTCACGGCCATTGGCAAGGAGCGCGGCTGGCCCGCCGTCACGCGCGCCCAGTTTGATGCCGTGGCCGGGCCACGCGGGGCGCTGCTGGTGGGCGGCCCCGAGGAGGTAGCCGAGAAAATAAACCGCCACAGCCAAGCGCTGGGCGGCATTTCGCGCGTCACCTTCCAGATGGATAACGCCAACCTCAGCCACGAAAAGCTGCTGCACGCCATCGAGCTGCTGGGCACCCGCGTGCGCCCGCTACTGCATACCTAAATAGCTGCACCCTGTTTCCGGCTACCTGCCTTAACCTAGCGCCAGGGCTAGGCTCGTTCGGCCGCCAACGTAGCTGCGTAACTAGGGTCTGGGCATAATTTACAGAGACACCTCTTCGCGCCTTACCGTTGACCGGCCAGCTACTGGCGCAGCCGACAAGACGCGAAGAGGTGCCTTTATGTTATAAACGTCCTTGACTTTGAATAAATTAACCTCAGCGCGTGGCTCCCACACAGCCGTGCTTGTAGTGGCGTCAACTGCGCTCGCCCCTGCCCCAGGTAAGTAGCCAAACGCAACGCAGATGTGGCGACGCATGGTAGTGGCTACTCGCCCACCATTACCGGCAAAATACTACCCGGCCGGGGTGCCATCAGGACCAAAAGGAATGGTAATGCAAACGGTTTGGACTACCCGTTACAAGCGTAAAAATACTGCCTGCGCACTGTCACCGCCGGCCGCAATTTGGAGCAAGTGCGCGCAACGAACCAGCGCAAATGCGTGTCTTTTAGGTAGCTACTCAGTTAGCTATAATCTCGAAAGGTAACCCAGCGGAATTGATTTTTTTGTTTTTTATTACCCGCACGAACTTCTACCTTTGTGCCCCTATTGAAAGTTTCTCGCGCTCTGACTACCCTGTTTGTGAATCGACCGTTGTTGCTCCTGCTGCCTGCCCTGGCAGCCCTCGGCCTCACTACGCAGTGCCAGTCGAGCAAGCCCGCCACTACGGCGGCTACTACCGCCCCCGCTGCCACGCCCGTGGCGAATAAGCAATACCGCTACGAAACGGCCCCCAACGACCCGCTGGGCGTGCGCGTGTACAAGCTGGACAACGGCCTAACCGTCTACCTGTCGGACTACAAAAACGCGCCGCGCATCCAGACCTACGTGGCCGTGCGCGCGGGCTCCAAAAACGACCCCGCCACCGCCACCGGGCTAGCCCATTACCTGGAGCACATGGTGTTTAAGGGCACTTCGAAGCTCGGCACCAAGGATTGGAGTAAGGAAAAGCCGGAGTTGGACAAAATCGAAGCGCTCTACGAAAAGTACCGCGGCGAGCGCAACGACCCAGTGGCCCGCAAGCGTACCTACCACCAGATTGACTCCGTTTCGGGCGTAGCCGCGCGCTACGCCGTGCCCAACGAGTACGACAAGCTGATGGGCAGCATCGGGGCCAAAGGCTCGAACGCCCACACTTCGAACGAAGAGACGGTGTATCAGGAAGATATTCCGAGCAACCAGCTCGAAAAGTGGGCCGCTGTGCAAAGCGAGCGCTTTACCGAGATGGTACCGCGCCTGTTTCACACCGAGCTGGAGGCGGTGTATGAGGAAAAAAACCGGGGGCTGGATTCCGATTTCAGCAAGGAGTTTGAGGCGCTGAACGCCAGCCTCTACCCTACCCACCCCTACGGCACGCAGACGACCATCGGTACGATTGAGCACCTGCAAAACCCGTCGATAACCGAGATTAAAAAGTACTTCGGCCAGTACTACGTGCCCGGCAACGTGGCGCTCTGCCTGAGTGGCGACCTAGACTACGACCAGACCATCCGGCTGATTGATAAATACTTCGGCGGCTGGCAGGGCCAGCCCGCGCCAGCCTTCGTGGCGCCGGTGGAGAAGCCCATCACGACGCCTATTACCAAAGAAGTAGTCGGGCCGCAGTCGGAGAATGTGATGCTAGGCTATCGCTTCCCCGGCAAGGCGACCCGCGACGGCCTGCGTTTGCGGATGCTGGATAAAATCCTGACCAATGGCCAGGCCGGCCTCTTTGACCTCGACCTGAACCAGCAGCAGAAGGTGCTGCAAGCCCAGACCTTCGCCGACCTCAACGACGACTACTCGACGCACGTGCTCTACGGCACCCCGCGCCAGGGCCAGAAGCTGGAAGACGTGCAGGCGCTGATGCTGGCCGAGGTGGCGAAAGTCAAAAAAGGCGACTTCCCCGACTGGCTCATCCCGGCCATCGTGAACAACGAGAAGCTGAGCCGCACCAAGAGCTACGAAAGCAACGAGGCTAGGGCCAGCGCCATGTACGAGGCCTTTATCGAGCGCGTGAGCTGGGCTGACTACCTGAAGCAGAACGAGGATTTTGCAACCATCACGAAGGCCGAAATCGTCAAGTTTGCCAACGACAACTACGGCCCGAACTACGTGGCCGTGTTCAAGCGCACCGGCGAAGACTTAAATAAGGTGAAAGTGGTGAAGCCGGCCATTACGCCGGTGCCCGCCAACCGCGACGCGGCTTCGGCCTATTACAAGGAGGTATCGGCGCTGCCCAGTACCGAGCTGAAGCCGGTTTTCATCGACTACAAAAAGGATATTCAAACGGCCGACATCAAGCCCGACCTGCCGCTGTACTACACCAAGAATACCGAGAACGGGCTGTTCAGCCTGTTCTACGCCATCGACCTCGGCACCAATAACAACCCGCTACTCGACGTAGCCACCGATTATTTGCAGTACCTGGGTACCGGGCAGTACTCGGCGGCGCAGCTGCAACAGGAGTTTTATAAGCTGGGCTGCTCGTTTGCCGTCAGCAGCAGCCAGGACCGCGTGCTCATCAGCCTCAGCGGGCTGGATAGCAACCTGGAGCCGGCCATGACGCTGTTCGAGCAACTGCTCAACAACCCGCGCCCTGACGCAGCAGCCCTCAAAAACCAGGTGGCCGGCATTTTGAAGCAGCGCCAGGATGCTAAGCTCAATAAGGGCGTGATTCTGAATCAGGCCATGCTGAACTACGCCAAGTATGGTCCGCGCAACCCTTTTACGGACATCGTGCCCGAGGCGCAACTGAAAGCACTGAAGCCCGAGCAGCTGACGAGCCTGCTCAAGTCGCTGCAGACGTATCAGCACCGGGTGCTGTATTATGGGCCGCGTGAAATCAACGATAATCTTGGTTATGTGACCACCCCTGGCATTGCCAAGTTAATAAAGGCCGTTCACAAAACGCCCGCTAGCCTCAAGCCGACCCCGCCGGCCAAAGACTTTGCCGAGCAGCCGCTGAAAGACAAGAAAGTCTACTGGGTTGACTACAAGATGGTGCAGGCCGAAATCCTGTTCCTGACCAAGGGCGATATCTACGACCGCACAATGGCGCCCACCGTAGCGCTCTACAACGAGTACTTCGGCGGCGGCATGGGCAGCATCGTGTTCCAGGATTTGCGCGAGAGCAAAGCGCTGGCCTACTCGGCCATGTCGCGCTACGCAAACGCCGACAAGACGGGCCGCTCCAACTATATCCTCAGCTACATCGGCACGCAGAGCGACAAGCTGCCCGAGGCGATGGCTGGCATGGAAGGCCTGCTCACCGACATGCCCCTGGCCGACGCCAACCTGGCTATCGCCAAGCAGAGCATCCGCAACAGCATCGCCACCGACCGCATCACCCACGAGGGCGTGCTGCTCAGCTACGAGCGCGCCCGCCGGCTGGGCCTCGACTACGACCTGCGCCGCGACGTGTACGACCAGACGCAGAACATGACGTTTGGCGAATTGCAGAAATTTCAGCAGGCCAAAATCCGGGGCCAGAATCAGGTTATCCTGGTTATCGGCTCCAAGGACCGGCTGAATTTCAAGGAGCTGGCCAAATACGGCACCGTGCAGCAACTGACCCTGAAAGAGATTTTTGGGTACTGAGTAACAACCCGCTTACCGCCTGCCATTGCGAGCCTGCGAAGCAATCGCCCCCGAACGACACCCGCACGACTTCGTTCTGGTGCGATTGCTTCGCAGGCTCGCAATGACAGGCGGGGCTAGCCACGCCGCTCGGCGCTAGCACTGAATACGACTTCCCACCTGAACTGACAACTGACTACTAGACAATCTTTTTCCTCATGGCAGAGCAAAAAATCACCATTAAAAACGGCAAGCTGAATGTACCCGACCAACCCACCATTCCCTACATTGAGGGCGATGGCATTGGGCCGGACATTTGGCGGGCCTCGCAGCGCGTATTTGATGCCGCGGTAGAAAAAGCCTACGGCGGCAAAAAGAAGCTGGTGTGGAAAGAAGTGCTGGCCGGTGAAAAAGCCTACAAGCAACTCAACAACTGGCTGCCCGCCGATACGCTGGACGCCTTCCGCGAATACCTCGTGGGCATCAAGGGTCCGCTGACTACGCCCGTGGGCGGCGGCATCCGCTCGCTCAACGTGGCCCTGCGCCAGGAGTTGGACCTCTACGCCTGCGTGCGCCCCGTGCGCTACTACGACGGCGTGCCCTCGCCCGTGAAGCACCCCGAGCTGACCAACATGGTCATCTTCCGCGAAAACACGGAGGACATCTACGCCGGCATCGAATACATGAACGGCACCCCGCAGGCCCAGAAAATGCTCGAATTCCTGCAAGATGAGATGGGCGTGAAGAAAATCCGCTTCCCCGAGTCATCGTCGTTCGGCATCAAGCCGGTATCGAAGGAAGGCACCGAGCGCCTCGTGCGCGCCGCCATCAAGTATGCCCTCGACAACAAGCTGCCCAGCGTAACGCTGGTGCACAAGGGCAACATCATGAAATTCACCGAGGGCGCGTTCAAAACCTGGGGCTACGAGCTGGCCGAGAAGGAGTTTGGCGCTAAGGTATTCACCTGGGCGCAGTACGATAAAATCGTGGCCAAGCAAGGCGTGGCCGTGGCCGACGCCCTGCAAAAGCAAGCCCAGGAACAGGGTAAGCTCATCATCAAGGACAGCATCGCCGATGCCTTCTTGCAGCAGATTCTGCTCCGCCCCGCCGAATACTCGGTAGTAGCCACCCTTAACCTGAACGGCGACTACATCTCCGATGCCCTGGCGGCCATCGTGGGCGGCATCGGCATCGCGCCGGGCGCCAACATCAACTACCTCACCGGCCACGCCATCTTCGAGGCTACCCACGGCACCGCGCCCAAGTACGCCAACCAGGACAAGGTGAACCCCGGCTCGGTTATCCTCTCGGGCGTGATGATGCTCGAGCACCTGGGCTGGAAAGAAGCCGCCGCCCTCATCAACAAGGGCCTCGAAGCCGCCATCGCCAGCAAGCGCGTCACCTACGACTTCGAGCGCCAGATGGAAGGCGCTACCCTGCTCAAAACGAGCGAGTTCGGCGACGAGATTATCAAGAATATGTAATCATCTTCAACAACAGAAGGGACACTTGCACATTAAGAGCAAGTGTCCTTTTTTAATTTCTAACCCTATGAGAACTAGCACCCTTACCAGAATCCTCGGCAGCATTTTAGAAGGTTTTTTCTTAAAAAAGGAAAAAGTTGCAGGTATAATTCCTTCAACTGGACAACCACAGACCTTTTTAAAAATTTCAGGTATAACTGCCTTTAAGAATAATGTTGAGCGGCTAGAAAAACTCAACCTGTTTAAACAGCAAACAGATGACTTAAAAAATACTGCTCTCTATAGTGGTTTTAACTTTCAATCAGGTCCTGATGAGATTACATTGCCAATGCAACAAGCCGACGCAATTACTTCTCAAGTCTATCTAATACATACCTTGCTAGAACAACTTTTTGAAGCATTAGATAACACTACTACGGATGAGAGTTCAAGCAATGACTCAATCAGCGTAAAGCTGCCAGAATCAATCAGAAGCTTTGGAGAATTAGAGAAATTTTCCCATGACATTGATATAGCTCTCAATCAAACTGTAACAGACTCTGAAATAGGAGGTCAAGTCGAAATAATTGGCGTAGAATCAGGTTCAATTTGGATTTATGTTTATTTAGGGTCCTCAGCCGCTGTTGCGCTGGTCGGCCGTATGTTGTGGGCAGCAGCGGTAGTCCACAAGAAAAAGCAAGAAGGTGATATGTTATTTCAGCAAGTTAGAAGCCTGAAAATAGCTAATGACTATGTTGAAGGTATTCAAAAGGCTCAATTGATTGCTGTTAATTCACTTTTGGACGCAGAAGCTAGTCATGTTGCCAATGAAAGCTTTCAAAATGTTGATAATGAGAAGCCAGCAAGAATAAAACATGCTATAAATATACTATCTGATTTACTTGCCCAAGGAACTGAGATTCGTCCAGCCCTCTACGCACCGGAAGAAGTTTCCAACTTATTTCCTGACCCTAAGAAGCTCAATGATGTCAAGTCACGCATTAGACAAATAGAGAATCAGTAATTCGCTCCCCACCATGTCCTCCCCCACTCCCACCCCCGACGACCACCTGCGCTTTCCCATTGGCCGGCCGCAACTGCCGACCGCGCCGCTCACGCCGGCTGAGCGAGCGCTGTATATCCAGCAGCTGGCCGAGTTTCCGGCGCTGCTGAAGGCGGCTGTGGAGCGGGCCGGGCCAGCGCGGATGGAACAGCCCTACCGCCCCGGCGGCTGGACCGGCCGGCAGGTCATTCACCACCTCGCCGACACGCACCCCAACCTGTACAGCCGCTTCCGGCTGGCCCTTACCGAGGACAACCCCACTGTGCGGCCCTTCGACGAGCAGGCCTGGGCCGAACTGCCCGACGTGGCCGTGACGCCGCTGGCCGTGTCGCTGGAGCTGCTGGCCAGCCTGCACGCGCGCTGGGTGCTGCTACTGGAGCAGCTGAGCGAGGCGCAGTGGCAGCGCACCTTTTACCACCCGCGCTACCAGACTACCACCACCCTGGAGCAGGCACTGGTGCAGTACTCCTGGCACGGCCGGCACCATCTGGGGCACCTGGGTTTGCTTAGTGTGTAGCGCGTGCCGCAATTTCTTTGCTAGCTGCTCGCTATGCTTTTTGGCAGAGAAGCTAGAACTTGGAGATGAGCACGACGCCGATAACCATGAGCGCGCAACCCGCCATGCGGGCGGGGCTGAGCTCGTGCACCTCAGCCCCGAACCAGCCGTACTTGTCGATTATTACCGACATGAGCAAGTTGGCCGAGATGGTGAGGCCGGCGAAGGCGCCCGCACCTACTTTGTTGACAAACATGAGGCCCGCCACTACGGCGCCCGCCCCGGCCAGGCCACCAAGCGGCGCCCACCACGGCATATTCTGGATGCCTTCCAGGGTGGGCAAGGGCTTGGGACTGCAAAGGAAGACGCAGAACAGCAGCGCGATAATGGGCATGAACGACAGCAGACTGGCCAGCCAGGGATTAACGAGCGACTTCTGCAACGCGCCGTTCATGGGTGGCCCCCAGGCTTGCAGCATGCCGGCGGCGAGGATGAGGGGGTAGAGGAAAGCGGGATTGAGTTGCATGGGAAAAGGACGGGAAAGAAGGGAGAGGAAGGAAACAGCCGACGCACCGGGCGCCTACACAAACAGCGTGGCGATGGCCAGCACCAGCGGCACGGTCATCACCAGAGCGCCCAGCTTGAGGAATTGCCAGGCGCTGACGTCAATTTTTTCGCGGCGCAGGGCCACCAGCCACAGCAGCGTGGCCAGCGAGCCGGTGATGGAGAGGTTAGGGCCCAAATCGATACCGATGAGCACGGCGCTTTTCACGGCCTCGGGCACGTGGGCGGCTTGCATCACGTTGCCGGAGATGAGGCCGGCGGGCAGGTTGTTCATCACGTTGCAGAGCAGCGCGACCCCCACCCCACTGGCCCAGGTGGTAGCCGCCGCCGACTGCCCGGCCCCGCGCGTGAGCAGCGCCGCCAGCCACTGCGTAATGCCCGTTTTGCCCAGCCCTTCGACCAGCACAAACAGCCCCGCCACCAGCGGCAGCACTGCCCACGACACGTTCTTGACGATAGTAAGCGGGTTTTTGCGGGCTACCAGCAGCCCCACGGCCGCCGTGAGCGTGCCCGTAATGGCGGTGGGTAGCCCCAGCGGCTTGTCGAAAGCCGAAGCCAGCAGCAGCGTGGCGGCCGTGAGGCCGATGCCGGCCAGCGCCACCTGCCCGCCGCGCTCCAGGGTAGGCAGTTCGATGTCCTTGTCGATGGGCTGGCTCAGCTCGGCGCGCTGGGTGTAGCGCAACATGGCATAGGTGGCGCCGATGGCCACGGCCGCCGGCAGCAGGTAGCGCGGCAGCCACACCAGCAGCGGGGGCATGTGCGCCCCATAAATAACCAGGTTAGCCGGGTTGGAGATGGGCAGCACAAACGAGGCCGCGTTGGCGATAAAGGCGCAGATGAACAAGTAGGGCAACGGGTTTTTGACCTTAGCCGCCCGCACGGCGCTGGCCACGGCCGGCGTGAGCACCACCGCCGTGGCATCGTTGGAGAGCAGGGCCGTCACGACTACGCCTACCAGGTAGATGAGCAAAAACAGCCGCGAGGCCGACCCATCAGCCAGCTTGGTGGCGTGGGCGGCCAGCCAGTCGAAGAGCTTTTCTTCGCGGGCAATTTCGGCCAGCAGCATCATGCCCGTCAGGAACAGGTACACATCCAGGCCCTTGGTTACACCCGCCAGGCCCTCGGCCGGGGTGATGAGCCGGGCCAACAGCAGCAGCACGGCCCCACCGACGGCCCACACAAACTCCGGCACCTTAAAGGGCTGAATGATGACCAGGGCAATGGAAAGTACCGAGATAATCCAGATAAAAATTACTGACATGAAAATGGGAACGCGGGGAGGTATTGGGTAAAATTTGGCAACTCGGCAAGCTGCCGCGGTAAAATCATGTTGGATGTTATACTAAAAACACCTGTAGCATTAATGCGACAGAGCCAGCACGTCGTGCTTCGGCAAGCTTATCATAATATTCTCAGGTTATTCTTATGCACTCTTAGTTAGCGCCTTAGCAATTTCATACCAAGCCTTCCTAGCTACTGGGGTGCAGCGGCCGGGCATTGCGGTTGGGGCCTAATTGGGTACCCAGGATGCCGTTGTCTTCCCAGGCACCGAGGCTGGCCGCGTCGCTGCCCGCGCCTGGCCGGGCTGGTAGCTGGTATGGCGCCGGGGCCAGCTGCACCTGGTGGCGGCCGGGCCGGCCGGTACTGTCCCGCACTTCCACGGTGAGTGGTAGCGGCAATGTGGCCCCGGCCGGGCGGCTGGCCGCGGCCCACCACACGCCCGCGGCGTCGCGCTGCATCGGCAGCCAAGGGCCGCCGGCCAGCTGGTAGTGCGCGCTTGCCACGGCATTGGCCCCGAATACCACCGCGCGCACGAGGAACTGTGGCCCCACGGCCTGCCCCGCGTGGCGCAGCAGGCGGTAGTCGGCCGGGGCGGTGATAAGCACGAACGGAAAGCTGCCATCCAGCGGCTTGAAGCGCCAGCTTACCACGCCCTGGTCGAGGCTGACGAGCGAATAGCCGACTGGCCCCTCCTCGATTTGGCCCGTGGAGCGCGTAGCGGCGTAGATGGTCGCCCCGTCGTTGGCCAGCTCGTTGTAGTGGGTGTGGCCCATATCGACCAGCGCCACGCGGTGCTGCGCCAGCAGGGCCACGAGCTGCGCTTGCTCGGCGGCCTCCACCAGGTCGGCCGGGTAGGTGTGCATGAACACAGCCGCTTCGGTACCCGCTGGCAGCTGGCTCAGCTGCTCGCGCAGCCAGGCCAGCTGGGTGGCCCCCAGCCGAAAATCGGGGCCGCCCGTGCCGGGGCCGCACACATCCAAAAACAGGCAGCGCACGCCCTGCACCGTCAGGGCTTTAGGCAAAGGCGCGGCGGCGGGCACGGCGTAGAAATTGGCGAGGCTGCCCGGCTCTCTATCATGGTCGCCGGCGATGAGGTGCACCGGCACGCTGGCCAGCCGTAGCGCGGCCGTAACGAGGCGGTACTGCGCCGGCTGGCCGTTGTCGGCCACATCGCCGGGCAGGTAAATAAAGTCGAGCTGGCCGGCGCCTTCTACCTCCAGCTGCGCCAGGATGGCCAGCAAATCCTGGTAGTTGCGGGCCTTGGCATCGGTGAGGTGCAGGTCGCCGAGGTGAGCGTACACCAAAGGCCGGGGACTGGTGTTTTCGATTTCGGCCATATATAAATGCAAACCGCATATGGCGGACTAGCAGCGGCCGGAAGCAGCCGGACTACTAAGCGATAGCATACGTACCGGTACTGCGTAGGTTCCAACCAGTTACCGACCAACTTTAGCGTTCGACCTATCGGTTACGGTTGCTTCATTTGGCCTTCATGCCCCGCCCGGCTGCCCGCCGCCCGCCACCCCGCGCCAACTGGCATGAGGTGAGGCAGATGCCGCGCGGCGCCAGGGCTTACCCGGAAGTTGCGGGCGCCGGTGTAAATTTCGCCGATGCTATTCCCGCTCCGTTTTTCTGCCCGTCCGGCTATCCGCTACCTGCTGGCCTGGCTTTTCCTGACCGTTTGCTTTGCCAGCCGGGCGCAGAATGCGCCGCCCGAAAAGCCCAAGGTGACGCGCATCCTGTTTTTGCTCGATGCCTCGGGCTCGATGATGGCGCCCTGGGAAGGCCAGCCGCGCTGGGACGTGGCCAAGCGCCTGCTGGCCAAGATGGCCGACTCGCTCAACGCCTACCCCAACCTGGAACTGGGCCTGCGCGTGTACGGCCACCAAAGCCCCAACGCGGCCCAGAACTGCGAAGACTCGCGCCTCGAAGTGCCCTTTGCGCCCAAAAATGCCGCCGCCATCAAGGCGCGCCTCAAGACGCTGAAGGCGCAGGGCAACACGCCCATCACGTATTCGCTGGAGCAATCGGCCAAGGATTTTCCGCTCGATAAAACCTCACGTAATGTGCTGCTGCTCATCACCGACGGGGTGGAGTCGTGCAAGGGCGACCCCTGCGCGGCCTCGCTGGCCTTGCAGCGCAAGCGGGTGTTTCTCAAGCCGTTCGTGATTGGTATCGGGGCCGAAAAGGACTTTGGGCAGGCCCTGGCTTGCCTGGGCAAATACTACAACGCGGCCGAGGTCAAGACCTTCCAGACGGTGCTCAACGACGTGATTGCCCAGACGCTGGCCAAGACCACGGTGGCCATCAACCTCACCGACGAGGCCGGCCGGGCAGTGGAGTCGAACGTGAACATGACCTTCGTGAACAACGTGACCGGGCAGCCGGAGTACAACTACGTGCACTACCGCGACGCCCAGGGCAAAGCCGACGTGCTCGACATCGACGCCTTGCAGAGCTACGACCTGGTCATTAACACCGTGCCGGCCGTGCGCCAGGCCAACCTGGTTATCAAGGGCGGCAAGGCCAACGTACTGACTTTCAAGACACCGCAGGGCACGCTGGTGCTTCAGCCGGCCAGCATCTCCCCCAACCCCTACGGCGGCGCGGTGCAGGCCATAGTGCGGGCGCAGGGCAGCGCGGCCACCGGGCTGGCCCTGCCCTTCGGTAGCAAACAAAAAATGCTGGCCGGCAACTACGAGGTGGAAATGCTGACCCTGCCGCGCACCACGCAGCGCGTGAGCATCCGCCAGGGCCAGGCCACCACGGTAACCTACGCCGTACCGGGCACGCTCAATATCACCTCCGATTTGAAAGGCTTCGGCAGCCTCTACAAGCTGAATGACGACGAGTCGCAGACCTGGATTTACAACCTGCCCGAGGCCAGCAGCAAGGTCAACCTGGCCATGCAGCCGGGCGCCTACCGCGTAGTTTTTCGCACGGCCACCAGCACGGGCAGCAAGTTTACCGACGTGCGCAACTTCACCATCCGCTCGGCCCAGACGACCTCGCTGAGCATTTTTGGGCGGTAGGCACGTTTCAGAAGCGAGACGTTTTTGTATGTGGGATGAGCTGTACGCCGAGTTATAGGCTGAAGAAAGTGCTGGCAACGGCACAGCAAACCCCGATAGTTTTTTCAGCTGAGACTAATGCCAGACTTTGGTCGCAACGGGAGGCGGCTTGCCGGAATAGCGCACCTACTTCATTAAACCCTGGCCCGCCCGCGCCATCCAACCCCGCACACTGCCTTTTTTCTGCGCTTGGAAGACTCCGAAATCCTCGCCAAGTTTCACGCTCCCGCCAGCCGCAACCTGGCCTTTAACCAGCTCGTGCGCAAGTACCAGCAGAAGGTGTACTGGCACGTGCGCAAGATGGTGGTAGACCACGACGATGCCGACGACCTCACGCAGGATGTGTTCGTGAAGGTGTTTCAGCACCTGGAAAACTTCCGACAGGATGCCCAGCTTTTCACCTGGATTTACCGCATCGCCACCAACGAGTGCCTGAGCTTTTTGCAAAGCAAACGGCGCCGGTTTTTTCTGCCCCTTAATGATGTGGGGGCCGAGCTACTGGCCAAGCTGGAGGCTGACCCCGCCGTGGCCGGCGATGAGATTGAACTGCGGCTGCAACGCGCCATCCTGCGCCTGCCCGACAAACAGCGCCTCGTCTTCAACCTGCGCTACTACGACGAGATGCCCTACGAGCAGATGGCCGAAGTCACCGGCACCAGCGTGGGGGCGCTCAAGGCCAGCTACCACCACGCCGCCCGCAAAATCGAGGACTACGTGACTAAAGCAGATAACGAGGCCCCGGCTACCGACGTAGCCGATTAAACCTTAGCCCCGCGCTTCCATCCAACATTCATGAAAACGCCTTTTCGCCTTGCCGACCACCCGCGCCGGGGCCTGCCCCCGCTGAGCAGCCCCCCGGCCGGCTACTTCGAGCAGCTGCCCACGCGCCTGATGGCGCAGGTGGCCGCGCCGGCCCGCCCGCCGGGGCCGCTGGCCTGGCTGTGGCCCGCGCCGGCCAGCCTGCGCACGGGCCTGGCCTCGACGCTGCTGCTGGGCACGTTTGCGGCGTCGCTGTGGCTAGGGGGCGCGCCCGCCCACCAGCCGGCCCCCACCGCCGCCAGCCTCGACGCCGTGCCCCGGGCGCAGCTCGTGGAGTACCTCACCAGCGGCGAAACCCACGTGGATATGCTGGACCTGGCCGAGTTGCCGGCCCGCCACCTGGGCCTTACCCAGCAATACCTCCAGCCATCGGCTACCGAACTCACCGCTGCGCTCGATGCCCAGCCCGCCGAAGCGGCCGGCCTGTTGTAAGCTTTTTTTACTTGTTACTCATGAGTACGTTACGTTTTTTTACGCTGAGCGCGCTGCTGTTCGGGTGGCTGGCCGCCGGCCCACCCGCACTGGCCCAGGGGCGCGGGCTGGCCGGGCAGCCGGGCGCGCGCATCAGCCAGCTCGACAATGCTAAAATCGCCTTTATCACCTCGCGCCTGACCCTCACGCAGGACCAAGCGCAGCGCTTCTGGCCCGCCTACAACGAGTTCATTGCCAAGCGCCGCGAGCTTAACCGCACTGCTCGCCTGCTGCGCCGCGACGCCGCCAACGCCGGTCTTAGCGATGCCCAGCTGCGCGACAACTTCAACCAGGACTTTGCCATTCGGCAGCAACAACTCAACCTGGAGAGAGACTACTTCGAGAAAGCCCAAAAAGTGCTGACGCTGCGCCAAGTGGCCCAGCTTTACCAGGCCGAGCGTGACTTTACCAAGGAGGTGCTCAAGCGCGTGGGCGGGGCCGCCCCGCTCGCACCGGCCCCCGGCGACTAGCGCCCCCACCCCGGCGGCGGTACCTTTGCGGGCGTTATGCTAACCCCCCGCCAGCTTTTTTTGCGCCACCAGGCCCAAACCTCCGAGTTTCCGCTGCTGCTGGAAATCGAGCGGGCCGAAGGCGTGTACATGTACACCCCCGAAGGCCGCCCCATCCTGGATTTGATTTCCGGCATCGGCGTCAGCAACGTGGGGCACCGGCACCCGCGCGTGCTGCACGCCATCCGGAAGCAGCTTGATAAGTACCTGCACCTCATGGTGTATGGCGAGCTGGTGCAGGCCCCGCCCGCCCAGCTCGCCCAGGCGCTGGCCGCCACCCTGCCCGCTCCGCTCGATACAGTATACTTCACCAACTCGGGCACGGAGGCCATTGAGGGCGCTCTCAAGCTGGCCAAGCGCCACACCGGCCGCACGGGGCTGGTGTCGGCCCTTAATTCCTACCACGGCTCCACGCACGGCGCGCTATCCATCACCGGCTCCGAGGGGTTCAAGAACAGCTACCGCCCGCTGCTGCCCGACGTGGCGCACCTGCGCTACAACGAACTGGCCGACCTGGCGCTCATCACCGAAAACACGGCCGCCGTCATCCTCGAAACTGTGCAGGGCGAGGCCGGCGTGCGCCTGCCGCGGCCCGGCTACCTGCCCGCCGTGCGCCGGCGCTGCACCGAGGTAGGCGCCCTGCTCATCCTCGACGAGATTCAGTGCGGCTTCGGGCGCACCGGCACGCAGTGGGCCTTCGAGCAGTTTGGCGTGGCGCCCGATATCCTGGTGTGCGCCAAGGGCATGGGCGGCGGGATGCCGATTGGGGCGTTTATTTCCTCGCCCGAAATCATGGTGGGTTTCCAAACTAACCCCATTTTGGGGCACTGCACCACGTTTGGCGGGCACCCGGTGAGCTGCGCGGCCTCGCTGGCCACGCTCCAGGTCATTCAAGAAGAAAACCTGCTGGCCGGCGTGGCAGCCAAAGCGGCGCGCCTGCGGGCGGCGCTGGTGCACCCGGCCATCCGGGAGGTGCGCAACTGCGGTCTGCTGATGGCCGTGGAATTCGACTCGTTCGATGTGCTCAAGCCCATTATCGACCGCGCGCTGGCCGAGGAAAGCATCCTCACCGACTGGTTTTTATTCTGCGATAACTCGCTACGCATTGCCCCGCCCCTCACCATCACCGAGGCCGAAATCGACGCGGCCGTGGCGGGGCTGTTGCGGGCCATTTGAGTAATGGGAGTAATCAAAGTAATAGGAGTAATATCGTTCAAAGTGGTAGAACGACATTACTCCCATTACTTTGACTACTCCCATTACTCAGCACTAGCGCACCGGCAAGTCGTTGTAGTTCAGAAAGCTCAGGCTCTCCTCCTTGATGCGCTCGCGGGGCACGGCGTCTTTCACGCCCTGCGAAATCTTGCGCACGAGCACGCCCACAATGGCCTTGCGAAAGCCCAGCTTTTCGGCCATCATGATGCAGAAGTCCATTTCGGTTTCGTCCACGATACCGTCGGCCAGCATCATGTCCACGAGGTCAAAAATCTGGTCGAAGCGCTCGGAGTCGGTGCCGGGCAAGTCGGCGAGGCAGTTGGTCTGGCCGGCCACGAGCTTGCGCACCTCGCTGGCCGACACGCCGTTTTTCTTGCCGACGGTGATGATAAAGTTCATCTCGCGGTCGTCTACATTGCCATCGGCTTTGGCCAGGGCGGCGAGGTTGCAGAGGTGGCCTTTTATTTTTTTAGCCTGCTCGTTTTCGAAAAAACCAAACATAAGAGTGCGGGTTAGAGGTGGGCGATGAGATAACGAAAAGTAGGCATGAAACGCCTAATAACCAAGACTCTGCTACGTAGCTGCGGGTACTTCTACGTAATTCGGCCAAAAATGTCGAGTGTTAAATTTAAGCGCTTCTTTCGGCAAGTGCGCCCGGCGGCCGACCTTTGCGGGCTTACGGCCAACCCTGCCGCGGCAGCGGGCGCTTTAGCGGACTTTTTACCATGAAGAGAATCGGAGTTTTTACCAGTGGCGGCGATGCGCCGGGCATGAATGCCTGCCTGCGGGCGGTGGTGCGGGCGGGCGTGTACCACGGCATTGAGGTCTACGGCATTATGCGGGGCTACAGCGGCATGATTAAGGGCGAGTTTGTGCGCATGGATTCGGCCTCGGTGTCGAACACCGTGCAGCGCGGCGGCACCATCCTCAAGTCGGCCCGCTCGCAGAAATTCATGACCAAGGAGGGCCGCCAGCAGGCCTTCGACCAGCTTGTGAACCACGGCATCGAGGGCCTCGTGGCCATCGGCGGCAACGGCACGTTTACGGGCGCCACCATCTTCGAGAAGGAGTTTGGCATCCCGACGGTGGGCGCGCCGGGCACCATCGACAACGACCTCTACGGCACCGACTACACCATTGGCTACGACACGGCGGTGAACACGGCGCTGGAGGCCATCGACAAAATCCGGGACACGGCCGACTCGCACGACCGCTGCTTCTTTGTGGAGGTAATGGGCCGCGACTCGGGCTACATCGCCATTCCGTGCGCCATCGGTGGCGGCGCCGAAATCGTGATGGTGCCCGAAACGGCCATGAGCGTGGAGGCCGTCATCGAGTCGCTGCAAAGCAGCTACCAGCGCAACAAAACCTCGTTTATCGTCATCGTGGCCGAGGGCGAAGAGGAAGGCAACGTGCACAAAGTGGCCAAGCGCGTGAAGGAAGCCATTCCGCAACTCGACACCCGCGTAACCATCGTGGGCCACATCCAGCGCGGCGGCTCGCCCACCGCCGCCGACCGCCTGCTGGCCTCCCAGCTCGGCATTGCGGCCGTGGAGGGCCTGCTCAACGGCATGAAAAACGTGATGGCCGGCATCGTGGACCGCAAGCTCATGTACACTCCTTTCGACGACACCATCAACAAGCGCAAAGTCATCAACCAGAGCTTCATGCGGATGGTGGAGATACTCTCCGTTTAATGATAAATGATGAAGTAGAAATTATGAATTGAAACTGTCGCCCCTGGGGGTACCAGAGCTTCAATTCATAATTTCCACTTCATCATTTCTAATTCAACCCAGGTGTAGCTGGGGTCGCGGCGCAGCCAAGTGAGCTGGCGCTTGGCGTAGTGGCGGGTGTTGCGCTGGAGCAGACGCACGGCCTCGGCATAGTCGTAGGCGCCATCGAGGTAGCCGAAGATTTCCTGGTAGCCCACGGTTTGCAGGGCGTTGTGGGCGCGGTAGGGCAGTAGGGCTTCGACCTCAGCCAGCAGGCCGGCCTCCAGCATGTGCAGCACGCGCTGGTCGATGCGCTGGTACAGCTCCTCGCGCTCACGAGTGAGGGCCACCTTCACCACCCGAAACGGGCGGGCCGCCGCCTTGGTCGCCACGGCCGCCGGCCCCAGGTGAAAGCTGGAAAAGGGCTGCCCCGTGCCGCGCGTTATTTCGAGGGCGCGCAGCACACGCTGCGGGTTTTGCTGGTCGATGCGGGCGTGGGCCACGGGGTCGGTGGCGGCCAGCTCGGCCACGAGGTCGGCCAGCCCGGCCGTAGCCAGCTCGTGCTGAAGCTGCTGGCGCACAGCGGCTGGCACGGCCGGCAGCTCGTCGAGCCCATCGGTGAGGGCCTGCAAATAGAGGCCCGAGCCACCCGTGGCAATAACCACCGCGTGGCGCTGAAACAGCCCGGCCAGCCGCGCCTCGGCCTCGGCAGCGTAGCGGCCGGCGCTGTAGTCCTGCGTGATGCTGTGCGAGTCGATGAAGTGGTGCGGCACGCCCTGCATCTCCGCGGGCGTGGGCTTGGCAGTGCCGATGCTCATCTCGCGGAAAAACTGGCGCGAGTCGGCCGAGATGATTTCGGTGCCCAGCTGCTGGGCCAGGGCCACGGTAAGGGCCGTTTTGCCCACGGCGGTGGGGCCGGCCACGGCCAGCAGCACGGGGCGCGGGTCGGCGGCAGTGGGCGCCAGGTGGGCCAGGAGTGCGGGAGGAAGCATGGGGATGAACTACCTGCTCAGCAGGTTGTGATAAAGCTGGACCAGCGTTTTCTCTTCCTGCTGCCAGCTCCACTCGGGGCGGGCCTGCTGGCACGCGGCGGCCAGCCGGACGTAGTGGGCGCTGGGCACGCCGCCGGGCAGCAGCCGGCCCAGGGCGGCCACGAGCGTAGCGGGCGCCAGGTCGGGTACCAGTTCGGCCACGGGGTGCCGGTCGTTGAGGGCGCGGTACTCGGGAAAGTCGATGCAGAGCTGCGGAATACCCGCCTGCACGTAGTCAAAGAATTTATTAGCCAGCGAATAGTAATAGCTCAGGCCGGTGTTTTCGAGCAGCATGATGCCCACCGTAGCCTCGGCCGTGAGCTGACGCAGGGCGGCCGGCAGCACGTAGCCCTTAAACTCGACCTGCCCCGAGGCCAGCAGGCCCAGCTGGGCCGCTTGCTGGCGCAGGGCCGCCGAGCAGTCGCCCTCGCCGCAGATGACGAGGCGCGCCGGCACCTGGGGCATGGCCGCCAGCAGTTCGGCCAGGCCCCGGCCCACGTTGAGGGCCCCCTGGTAGAGCAGCACGGCGGGCCAGCGCCGGGCGGCCGGGCTGGCGCCGGGCGGGGCTATGCCTGCGAGCGCGGGAGCGGCAGGCGCGGCGGGGCCGCCCGCCTCGGCGGCGGCCAGCGGCACATTGCGCACTACGCCGAAGGGGCAGCCGGGGTGCTTTTGCTCGAAGAGCCGGGCCAGCGCCGGGCCCACCGTGTAGCGCAGTTGGGCGCGGGGCACAATAAAGTTTTCGACCCACTGCCAGAGGCGCTGCACGCGGGGGCGGGCCACTACCTCAGGCACTTCGGTAAACAGCTCGTGGGCGTCGTACACGAAGGGCTGGCCGCCCAGGCGGGCGCGCAGCCAGGTGGGCAAGGCAGCATCGAGGTCGGCGCAGGCCCAGGCGGTGGCGCGCTGGCCCAGCAGGTACAGCAGCAGGCGCAGGTTGTATTCGAGGTAGAAAAGCTTACCGTGCTGGCACCAGCCGCGCAGGCGGTGCTGGGCATAGGGCTGCGGCCCCAGTGGCACCGAGGCCGGGCGCTGCCAGCCCACGAGCAGCACGTCGTAGCCGGCGCGGGCCAGGCTGCCGCAGATGCGCTGCATCCGCTGGTCGTAGCTGAGGTCGGTGGTGACGGCAAACACCAGACGCGGCCGGGCGGGGAAAATGGACACGGAAAAGGTAGACAAAATGGCGCGGCCGCCGTAAATTCAACCCAAATCTAACCCAGCCCCTGCCCTACCCAAAAACCAGGGCGCCCGGCGAGTGTTTGCAGCTTGCTATGCCAGTTACTTTTCCGGGACCGCTGTTGCCGGCTACCGCGCTCATGTTCGACCAGTTGCAGCTCGCTTACGTGTTGCTGGACCACGAGGGGGCCATCGTGGAGGTGAACGACACCTTTTTGAGCATCTGCGGCTACTGCCCGGCCGAGCTGCTGGGGCAGAGCTACCACCACCTGCTGGCCCAGCCGGTGCGGCGGGCCGAGCGCCAGGCCCGGCTGCGCCGCATCCTGACCGGCGTGGAGGCTTGCCCGCCGAACTTTGAGTCGGAAATTCAAACCAAGGAGGGCCACGTGCTCATTGTGCAGTGGCAGGCCAACCTGACGCACGATGCGCAGGGCACCATCACGGGTATGTGGGGGGCGGGCTACCGGCTCACCCATAACCTATCGCCTAGCCAGCTGATGCCCGCCGTGCCGGAGCCGGCGTACCTGCGCGAGTTTTTCGACAGCTCGCACGACCTTATTCTGCACCTTAGCGCCACCAATAGCCTGCTGTTCATCAACCGGGCGGGGCAGGAGAAGCTGGGCTACGCGCAGGAGGAGCTGCTGGGCCGGCCCCTCACCGACGTGGTACACCCCTACTACCGCGCCAAGCTGCTCTACCAGTTGCGGCGCCTCTACGAAGGCCAGGCCCTCAACAAGCTCGAAACCGTGCTGCTGACCAAGGCCGGCCGCCCGGTGCACCTCATTGGCTCGGTGAGCAGCGAGCAGCTGCCGGGGCGCCCGCCCACGGCCCGCGCCGTGCTGCACGATATTACGGACCGCATCAAGGCTGAGCGCCTCCAGAAGGTCTACTACAGCATTGCCAACCTGGCCATCTCGGCCCACGACCTGCCGGCGCTCTACGGGGCCATTCACCGCGAGCTGGGCAAGGTGATTGAGACGAATAACATCTTTATCGCCCTCTGCGACGATGCCCGCACGGAGCTGCAATTTGTGTACTACGTGGACCAGCACGCCTACTTCGAGCAGGGCGACGGGCGGCCGTTTTCGATGGGTATCACCGAGTACGTGATTGAGCAGGGCCAGCCGCTGTTTTTTACGCAGGCCGACCTGCTGCGCCTCATGCGCACGGGCGAGATGACGGCCTTCGGGCGGCTGCCGGCCGTGCTGCTGGCCTCGCCCCTGAGCGTGGGCGACCGCACCATTGGCGTGCTCACGGTGCAGGAATATGACCGCGCCGACCTCTACACGCCCGCCGACCTCGACATTCTGCACTTCATTTCGGGGCAGGTGGCGCTGGCCATCGACCGCAAGCGCCAAGAGGAACACCTGGCCCGCCAAAACGCGCGCCTGAACGCCATCTTTGAGAGCGGCAGCCAGCTCATGTGGAACGTGGACCGGCGCGGCCACCTCGTGTCGTTCAACCGCAACTACGCCAACTTTTACCAGCTGCGCAACGGGGCGCTGCCCGTGCAGGGCCTCAACCTGCTCGACAACGACATTGCCCTCAGCGATGAGGCCACCCGCGAGCTGTTTCGCACGAGCTACCTGGCGGCCGGGCGGGGCGAGCCGCGCCAGTTTGAGGTGCAGCTGCGCATGAGCAAAACCCAGAGCACCTGGCTGAGCGTAGCGCTCTCGCCCATTTACCTGCCCGATGGCTCGTTTGAGGAAATAACGGCCCAGGCCCAGGACATCACATCCAGCAAGAACTCGCAGCTGGTGCTGGCCGCCCAGGAAGAGAAGTTTCGCTCCATCTTCGAGTCGTTTCAGGACATTTACTACCGCACCGACCGCGAGGGGCGCTTCACCATCCTCAGCCCCTCGGTGCGCGAGGTGATGGGCTACAGCCCCACCGAGGCCCTGCGCGCCCGCATCGACGACTTTTACTGGCAGCCCAACGAGCACCAGGCCCTGTTGCAGGAACTGGCCCAGCACGGCGAGCTGCGCAACTTCGAAACCCAGCTGCGCCACCACGATGGCTACCCGGTGAGCGTGCTCATCAACGCCCGGCGCACGCTCTCGGGCACCGAGGGCATCGCGCGCGACATCACCGAGATTCGCCGCATCCAGGACGACCTGCGCCTGGCCAAGGAGGAAGCCGAAGCCGCCTCGGCCGCCAAAACGCAGTTTCTGGCCAATATGAGCCACGAGCTGCGCACGCCCATGAACGGCATCATCGGCATGATTGACTTGCTCAGCCAAACGCCGCTCAACGGCGAGCAGGCCGACTACGTCGATACGCTGGGCACCAGTTCGGAGGCGCTGCTCACCATTTTGAACGACATCCTGGATTTATCGAAAATTCAGGCCGGCAAAATGCGCTTGCAGGAGGCTCCGCTGGCCTTGGCGCCCATGCTCGACCGGCTGAAGGCCCTATTTTCGTACCGGGCCAGCCAGAAAAAGATTCGCTTCACGTATCTGCTCACCCCCGACGTGCCGCCGTTCGTCGTGACCGATGAGACGCGCCTGCTCCAGATTCTGGCCAACCTCGTGGCCAACGCCATCAAGTTTACGGCGCAGGGCACCGTGACGGTGGTGGCTTCGCTGGTGCGCCAGGACGGTGACTTTTGCGAGTTGCGCTTTGCGGTGCAGGACTCGGGCATCGGCATTTCGCCCACTGATGCGGCCCGGCTTTTCACCAGCTTCACCCAGCTCGACACCACGCCCAGCAAGGCCTACGGGGGCACCGGCCTGGGGCTGGCCATCAGCAAAGAGCTGGCCGAGCTGCTGGGCGGCACCATCGGGGTGCTCTCCAACACCGGTGAGGGCAGTATTTTCTGGTTTACCATTCGCTGCCAGGTGCTGGCCGAGGTGCCGGTGGCAGCCGCCCCTGCCCCGCTGCCCCTACCCCCAGCCACCGCCACTACCCAGGGGCCGCGTATTCTGCTCGTTGATGACAATGTCATCAACCAGAAAGTGGCCGCCCGCCTGCTGGCCAAGCTGCACTGCCAGGTAGATGTAGCCAGCGATGGCTATGAGGCCATTGCCCGGGCCACTGCCCCCGGGGCCGCCTACCAGCTCATCCTCATGGACATCCAGATGCCAGGCCTCGATGGCATTGCCGCCACCCAAGTCATCAAGGACCGGCTGGGCAAGGCCAGCCCCCCCATCGTGGCCATGACGGCCTACTCCATGCCCGACGATGCAGCCCGCTTTGTGGAGGCCGGCCTCGACGACTACCTGGCCAAGCCCGTGAAGCACCAGCAGCTGGCCCAGGCCCTGGCTCGCTGGGCAGCCGCCCCCATAGTGGCGGCCGCGCCCATTACCGAAGCCGCCCCCGCCCTTATCGACCCCGAGGTGCTCATGCAGCTGCACCAGCTGGGCGGCGAAGGCTTCGCAGCCGAGCTGTATGGTGAGTTTGTGGAAGAAACTGCCCCACTGCTGGCCGAGGCCGATGCCCGCTGGCAGGCGCTCGACCTGCCAGGCCTGCACCCGCTGCTACACCAGCTTAAGGGCACGGCTGGCACGCTGGGCCTCACCGAACTGGCGGGCCAGGCGCTGTGGCTGGAGCAGGCCCTCAAAAAGCACGAAACCCGCAGCCTCACCGCCGGCCTGGCGGAGCTTAACCGGCTATTTCAGTATTTTGTGGCGCATTATCCTACCCTGTTAACCACTATGGCTTCCTAATCCGTACTAGTGCACGGGTACCCGTTGTCTTATCTTTTATTATTCAATATGTCCTGTTATCATTTTTCCTTACGCCTAAGCTCTCCCCGTTCCGTATGTCATCCGACGCGCAGCCCAAAACCATCCTCATCGCCGAAGACAGTTCGGTGATTATCAGCCTAACCCGCAAAATCCTGGAACAGCAGAAGTACCGCGTAGTGCTCGCCAAAAATGGCGGCGAGGTACTGCGCCAGCTCGAAGGCAATGCCGTCGATGGGGTGCTGATGGATATCAATATCCCGGTTAAGAACGGGCTGGAATGCACCCGCGAAATTCGGACCCACGCCGACCCGCGCATTCAGCAGCTACCCATTATCGCCATCACCGGCAATGCCAACAACTATTCGCTGGAGCAGTTTCGCGCAGCCGGCGTGACCGACTACCTGCCTAAACCACTGGATTTTGATGCCCTCGTGCGCATGGTACAGCAATACGTAGGGTAGGCCCGCCTGTTGGTTTTTTAATCTCCTTTGCTATCGCACACGTCTTCTCCGGCCGGCCTGTTTTTTTCTTAGCAGCTGCATGACACTCACTTTTCTGGGCACGGGCACTTCGTCGGGGGTGCCGATGATAGGTTGCACCTGCCCGGTGTGCCGCTCGCTCGACTACCGCGACCAGCGCCTGCGCGTGGCAGTGCACCTAGCGGTGGCCGGCCGCAGCCTGGTCATCGACACCGGCCCTGACTTTCGGCAGCAGATGTTGCGCGCCCACATCGGCCGGCTCGACGCCATCCTGTTTACCCACGAGCACAAGGACCACACGGCGGGCCTCGACGACGTGCGGGCCTTCAACTTCCGGCAGCAGCAGGAGATGCCCGTCTTTGCCGAGCCGCGCGTTATTGAGCAGCTCAAGCAGGAATACGCCTACGTGTTTGCCGAGCATAAATACCCCGGCGTACCGCAGGTAAAGCTGCATCCCATTCTGGAAGACCAGGCGCCGTTCGAGGTGCTAGGGCTGGCCGTGCAGCCGCTGCGGGCCCTGCACCACAAGCTGCCGGTACTGGGCTTCCGGCTCGGCGGCCTGGCCTACCTCACCGATGCCAACCACCTGCCCGCCAGCACCCTGGAGCAGCTGCGCGGGGCCGACACCATCGTGCTCAACGCCCTGCGCCACGAGCCGCACCTCTCGCACTTCTCGCTTAGCGAGGCCGTGGCCATCCTCGAAGAGCTGCGGCCCCGCCGGGCCTACCTCACCCACATCAGCCATCAGCTGGGCCGCCACCGCGAGGTAGAAGCCACGCTGCCGCCCTGGCTGCGCCTGGCCTACGATGGGCTGGCGGTGGATATAGACGGGTGAGGTGGTCCTAGCTAGCAGCTGCGGAAGGTGATTATTCGCTCGCTGCACGATTGGCAGCGCTGCAAGCCGCCACGCCACCGCCGGCCAACGAAAGCTGGCGCAACGGTTTTGTGCTAAGCCCTGCGCAACCCTTCCGGGGTACGGTCTAGACAGCACCGGCCCTCCTCCCTTCTTATGCACACCAATTATTATTTCCTGCGTCAGCTGGCCCCCGCCCTCACGGCGCAGCTGCGCGGCTACCGGGTTGTGAGCTGTTTCTCGCAGGAGAAGGATGAGCTAGTAGTCGGCCTGCTGAATGCCACGGGCCGGGAGTTTTGGCTGAAAGCACAATTGGGCGCGGCCTTCCCGGCGCTGGCCCTGCCCGAAACCTTCCACCGCGCCCGCCAAAACTCGGTTGACCTGCTGCCCGAACTGCTGGGCCGCACCGTGGCCCACGTCGAGGCCTGGCCTCAGGACCGCGTGCTGCAAGTCACGTTTGAGGAAGACGCGGCCACGCTGGTTTTTAAGCTCTATGGCCCCCGGCCAAACGCTATTTTTCGGCCGGCGGCGGGCGCGCCGGCCCAGCTTTTCCACCAGCGCTACACCACTGATGCCGACCTGGCCCCCGCGGCGCCCGGCGCGGACGCGCCGCTCGTGGGGGCTACGGGCAAGCTGCCGCCGGCCCTGGCCGACCTGCCCGGCCGCTACCTACGCGAGCAGCGCGGCTACGACCCCGCCCTCGCCGAAGCAAAGCAGCGCCTGGCCACCGAGCTGCAAGCCGAGCTGGCCCACCCCGCGCACTACTACCTCATTCACCTCGACGGCCGCACCCGCCTGAGCCTCGTGCCGCTGGGCAACATCCTCGAGACGCTGCCCGGCACCGACCCCATTGCCGCGCTCCGGCGCTTTGTGCCCCTGGCGCTGGGCCGCCGCGCCTTCGAAGCCGAGCGCCGCCAGGTGTCTCAGCTCCTCACGCGCCGCGCTGAGGAGGCCGGCACCAGCGCCCACCTGGCCCGCCAGCGCCTGCACGCGCTTGCCCACGAGGCCGGCTACCGCCACCGCGCCGACCTCATCATGGCCAACCTGCACGCCATCGCGCCGGGCGCGGCCCAGCTCGAAGTCATCGACTTCTACACCAGCCAGCCGGTCGTGCTCAAACTCAAGCCGCTCGAAAAGCCCCAGCGCACCGCCGAAAACCTCTACCGCAAGGCCAAAAACCAGCAGATAGAGGAGCGGCAGCTCCAGGCGCGCATCAGCAGCCGCGAGGCCGAAGCCCTGCAAGCCCTGGAGTTGCTCGAAGAGCTGGATGGCCAGCCGGCCCTGGCCGAGTTGCGCGGCCTGCGCGCCTGGCGCAAGCAGCACGCCCTCGACCCCACCCCCGCCAGCGCCAAGACAACCACCGAACTACCCTTTAAAGTTTTTGAAGACCACGGCTTCACCATCTTGGTGGGCCGCAATGCGCAAAATAACGACCTGCTGACCCAGAAATACGCCCATAAGGACGACTTGTGGCTGCACGCCAAGGACGTGAGCGGCTCGCACGTGGTTATCAGGCATCGGGCCGGGCAGCCGGTACCCGAGCCCGTAATAACGCACGCCGCCCAGCTGGCGGGCTGGTACTCCAAGCGCCAGCACGACTCGCTGTGCCCAGTCACGGTGACGCCTAAAAAATTTGTGCGCAAGCCCAAGGGCTCACTGCCCGGCCAGGTGCTCGTCGAGCGCGAGCGCGTAGTGCTGGTAGTACCCGGCAATCCTTTCGAAAAGAATCAGGCATAAAAAAAGCCCGCTTTACAGCGGGCTTTTTTCGGTCGGAGTGCGCGCGGGGAGATTCGAACTCCCACACCCGAAGGCACCACCCCCTCAAGATGGCGTGTCTACCAGTTTCACCACGTGCGCAAGTTGGCAATCGGCAACTCCTAGTCGGCTTTGAAGGCCGGCTTCGCTGAGGCGGCGAAGCGGGTGCAAATGTACTACAGCAAGTCATTCCTGCAAATTATGCGCGACTTTTTAGCGTTAAAAAGTTAGGCTTGCAGCCAGAACCCACGGCTTTATTGCTTACTTGGCAGGGAATTAGCCTCCTTTTACCACGCTACCTTTTTTTTAAAAAATATGTCGGCCCCTGCCCCACCTGCCAGTAAAGCCTCTTTCTTCGGCCGCTTTGCGGAGAAAACGACCAAGTACTCGGGCTCGACGCCGGTATTTATCGGTGCCCTGAGCATTGTGCTTATCTGGGCGCTCACGGGGCCGCTCTTCCAGTACTCCGAAACCTGGCAGCTGGTCATCAATACCGGCACTACCATCATTACGTTTCTGATGGTTTTCCTCATTCAACGCGCCCAGAATAAGGACTCGCTGGTGCTGCACCTCAAGCTCAATGAACTGCTGGCCGCCACCAAGGGCGCCAGCAACCGCCTCATCAACGCCCAGGATTTTTCGGAGGAAGAAATCCGTCTCATTCACCAGTTTTACTGCCTGCTGGCCGATAAAGCCAGGGCCGACAACGACTTAGGCGAAACGCACTCGGTGGAGGAAGCCGAGGACAACCACCACGAGAAGCTGGCGGCACACCGCAATGACTAAGCTGCGGGCCCGGGCGCGGCTACCTTTGCACACCCGCCGCACGTGCGGCGGGCGGGCGCCGGGCGCGTCGTTTTTGGCCCTTTGCTATGAATCAAGCACACTGGCACCTGGTTTTCAACCACGCGCCTATTTTTGGAGCGCTGGCGGGCGCGATTCTGCTGGCAACTGGCCTATGGCAGCGGCAAGACTCGGTGCTGCGCGCCGGGCTGTGGGCGCTGGTGCTGGCCGTGGTGCTGGGCCTGCCCGCGCAGCTCACCGGGCCGGGCGCGGCGCAGGTGGTAAAGGACATGCCGCGCGTGAGCCAGGCGCTCATTCAGCACCACGCGCAGGCGGCGCGGCTGGGCTACTGGGTGCTGGCGGCCACGGGCACGCTGGCGCTGCTGAGCGTGGCACAGCTGCAACAACGGGCTGCCCGGGCCCGGCAACTGGTGCTGCTGACGCTGCTGGGGGCCGTGGTGAGCCTGGGATTGCTGGCCCGCGCCGGCAACCTGGGCGGCCAGATTAGCCATCCCGAAATTCGCGAGGGCTTTGGCACGCCCGATGAGCTATAATCTTTCATTTTGACTTTTTCCAACGTGGCTTTTCCCTTCTTTGGCGACGATAAATCGACGGTGGCGCGGCTGCTAGCTACGCTGCCCCAACAGGGCCGGCTGGAGTGGATAGGCCGGCGCCCCGCCCGCCGCACCGACCTCGAAGCGCTGCTGGAAGCGGAGGTGCTGACCGACTCGCGCCTGGCCGGCGACCACGCCAGCCCCAAGCCGGGCGGCAAACGCCAAATAACCCTTATTCAACACGAGCACCTAGCCTCGGTAGCGGGCTTTCTGGGGCTACCCGCACCCGTGGCGCCCGGCCGCCTGCGCCGCAACTTGGTAGTAAGCGGCCTCAACTTGCTGGCTCTCAAAGGCCGTCAGATTCAGATTGGCGACGAAGTAATTCTGGATATTACCGGCGAGTGCCACCCCTGCTCACGCATGGAAGAGGAGTTGGGGCCCGGGGGCTACAACGCCATGCGCGGCCACGGCGGCCTCACGGCGCACATTGCGCAGGGCGGCCACCTACGGGTGGGCGATGCCGTGCGGGTGCTGCCGCCCAGCACTCCACCGGCTTAATCGGTGCGCTGACTGGCTTACCTGGCGCACAAAAAAGCCCGTAGCTGATGAGCCACGGGCTTTTTTTATTGATTAAAATCGGCTACTTGTCGTCGCCTTCAGCCGTCAGGCTTTTGCCCTGATGCTGCATTTCGGGCAGGGTGAAACCGGCTTCGCTGGGGCGGGCCAATTCATCGGGCAAGTTGTCGGCCGAAGCCGGCGAAGGACCGGTGGGCGCTTGCATATCCGAGCGCATGGAGTCGTCCATCATGTCGGCCATTTGCTGGCCGCTGTTGTCGTCGAATACCTGGCCGGCCGTTTCGCGGTCGAGAAAGCTATCGGACTCCTTTTCAGTGGCAGTGCGTGCCTTGGTTGGTTCGTCGCCCTGCTTACCGTTCAGGGTGTTACCAGGGGCTGATTGCGGGATAGAAGCCATAAGAAGCTAGTTTTTAGAGTGTTCTTCGTCGTTTTTTTCCTGCCAGGTAGCCTGCTGCTTGCCACCGGCGTAACGCGGGTCGTCGTCGGACCAAGCAGCACGCTGCTCGTCGGCGTCGGCGCCCTGGGCGCCACGCACCGCGTGGGGAGCCTGGTTCTGAGTTACGTGGCCGCGCTGGTCAGCCGGGTCGGCGGGCGCTTTCTGAGAATCCTCGGGGTCACGGATTTCGCTGAACTCGTCGGGGTTGTCGTTCGAGCCGTCGCGGCCGGTTTTGGGAGCCGCGCTGCCGGCCGCCTGCGGCGTGCCAAAGTCGCCGTAGGCCGGGGTGCCCGCCTCGGCCTGGGTGGCAGTTTCGTCGGGGCGCAGGCTGGCTTGCTCGGCGCGGGCGCGCTGGCCCGCAGGCAGTTGGTCGTTATCGTCCGGGTCGGAAGCAGAGAAAATGCTCATGGGAAGGAAGAAAAGAAAGTCAGGAAAAGGCCGGGGTGGGCCGGCGCGTTGTTTACTCCACTTGTCAGCTTCGCGTTGCTGATTTTGGGCTTTTAGCGCTTCATTTTTCGGCGCCGCTACGTACACGGGCTGTCACCAACTTTTCTTTCCCTTCCTTTCTACGCTCATGGCTGTTCAGCATAATCCTGCTAACCAAAACTTTACCATCGACACGGCCGCCGAGCCGGCCGAGCTGGCTTACTCGTTACCCGCCGCGGGCGTCATCGACTTTGTGCACACCTTCGTGCCCGAGGCCCAGCGGGGCCAGGGCCTGGCCGAAGAGCTGGCCGTGGCTGGCCTCACCTACGCCCGCCAGCACCACCTCCAGGTGCGCACCAGCTGCGAGTTTATGGCCGGCTACGTGCAGCAGCACCACGACCAGTACGCCGACTTACTGGCTAAGTAAGCCAGCTAGTTAGCCTCCAGCATGGCCAGCTGCCAGCTCAGCTGCTCCCCGGTAATAGGGTAAGGCTGGCCGTGCCGGATGGTTTGGTACACGGCCTCGAACAAATCCTGGTAGCTGGCGGGCGCGGCCCCGTCGGCCACGGGGGGCAGCAGGTGGTTGTGGCCGGCGGGGTCGGCGAGCACCAGGCGGCCTTCCTGGCCGGGCTGTTCGCGGCCGTAGGCGGCATCGTCGGGCTTCATGCCAGCCAATAGCTGGGGCTCCTGAGGGTCGGTGCGCTCTTTTTTATAGCTACCCAGGGTGCCGTGCAGAATGAAGGCGGGGCCAGGGTCGGCCACCAGCAGGCTCGAAGTCAGCCACACGTTCAGGCCACGCGGGTAGCGCAGGTGGAGGCTGAAAAAATCGGGCACTTGCGACTGCCGGCGGTGACTACCCATCGTTTTCTCAAATGACAGCGGCTTACCAAACAAGGCAATAGCCTGGTCGAGCAAGTGCGGCCCTAGGTCGAAGAGCAGGCCCGAGCCGGGGCGGCCGTCCTCCTTAAAAATCTTGGTATGCAGCGCCGGCCGGTAGCGGTCGAAGCGGAAATGCACCTCGATAAGCTCACCCAGCTGGCCGCTTTCTACCACGCGGCGCACGGCCCCGAAGTCGGTGTCCCAGCGCCGGTTCTGGTAGGCCAGCAGGTGGCGGCCCTGCTGCCGGGCCAGGGCTAGCAGCTCCTGCAACTGGTCGGCGGTGGTGGCCACGGGCTTTTCGACCAGCACGTGCTTGCCGGCCAGCAGCGCCTGGCGCGTAAGGTCGTAGTGGGTGTCGTTCGGCGTGTTCACCACCACCAGCTCGATGGCGGGGTCGGCGAGCAGAGCCTCGGTGCTGGGGTAGCTCTGGATGGCCGGGTAGTCGGCGGCCATGCGCTGGGTGTGGCGCTCGACCACGGCGCGTAGCTCGAAGCCGGGGTGCTGCGCCAAGAAGGGCGCGTGAAACAGCTTGCCCGACATGCCATAGGCCAGCAGGCCCGTGACGAGGGGAGAATCGGAAGGAGGCATCATGCCCAAATATAGGCGGCCGCTGGCGGGCGGCGGCCCGCGCCCCAGCAAGCCAGGAGGCTGGTTTTGGGGCGTGGCCCCGGCGCCCCATGAGGACCGGGTGAAAGCGGCAGCTTGGCAACGTTGCCGGCATCGTTTGCGCAGAAAAATCCCCGTCGATTCATTTTTAGGCCATTGTGCGGCGGTAATATTAAGCTTGGTTAGCCGGGTTGCCGGCTGGCTTTCGCCTTCCCCCACCCGCTGTTTTCGCATGAAGAATTTTTCCGCCCGTCGTTTTTCTCCTTCCTTCGGGGCCGCGGCCCTGGGGCTGCTTTGCCTGGCGGCCGGCCCGGCGTGGGCCCAAACGCTGCCAGCGTTTCCGGGGGCCGAGGGCGCGGGCAAATACACCACCGGCGGGCGCGGCAGCACGGCCGCGCCCACCACGGTGCTCGAAGTCACGAACCTCAATGATGCGGGAGCGGGCAGCCTGCGCCAGGCCCTGAGCGGCACCTACAGCAGCCGCACGGTGGTGTTTCGGGTGTGCGGCACCATCCATCTGGTCACGCAGCTCAGCATTCCGGCCAATACGACGCTGGCCGGTCAAACGGCCCCTGGTGACGGCATTTGCGTGGCCGATAAGCAGAGCAACGTGAAGGGTAACAATGTGATTGTACGCTTTATGCGCTTCCGCCTCGGTGACCAGTACCAGAACCTGGGCATGGTGAACGGCAGCGGTGATGAGGATGCCTTCGACGCCATTTCGGGCACTACCGGCCTCGTGGTGGACCACTGCACCTTTAGCTGGGGCGGTGATGAGTCGTTTACGTGCTACAAGGGCGACAACACGACGTTGCAGTGGAACCTCATCAGCGAGGGCCTGAACTACTCGTACCACTTCGAAACGGGCGATACCGACTTTGAGCACCACGGCTACGGCGGCATCTGGGGCGGCAAGCACGCCTCGTTTCACCACAACCTGCTGGCCCACATGCAGGGCCGCAACCCGCGCTTCGACGGCTCGCGCAACCTGCCGCCCTACACGGCCGGCCAGGAAAACGCCGAGTTTGTGAACAATGTGCTCTACGACTGGGGCATCTACACCACCAACGGCGGTGAGGGCGGCAACTACAACATCATCAACAACTACTACAAGTACGGGCCCAATACCAGCACCGGCACCAGCGCGGGCGTGGCCATTAAGTCACAGATTATCAATCCGTATAAGCAAACTACCGCACCAGTACTGCCCTACGGCCAGTACTACCTGAGCGGTAATTACGTCGATAATTCGGCCTTTATCACCAGCCACAACTGGCGCGGCGTGAGCATGAGCGGCGGCTCCCTGGCCGATACGGTGCAGTCGAAAGCCCTGCTGCCGTTTGCCATCGAGAGCTACGCCCTGCCCGCGCAGTCGGCCACCGATGCCTACGCCTCGGTGCTGGCCGGCGCGGGCTGCACCCTGCCCACCCGCGACCCGGTAGACCAGCGCATTGTGCAGGAAGTGAAGGACCGCACCGGTAAGATAATCGACGTGCAGGGCGGCTACCCGCACGGCACGCCCTACAGCACCTCGCAGGTGGCCTGGCAGGTGCTCAACTGCAACACCGCCGCCCCCCTCGATACCGACCACGATGGGATGCCCGATACCTACGAAGCTACCAACGGCCTGAACCCCAATGACCCCGCCGACCGCGCCCTGCTCGCCGCCAACGGCTACTCCAACCTCGAAAACTACCTCAACAGCCTAGTAGCCGCCACCGTGCTGGCCACCACCAAGGCCAGCAGCACCAGCGGCCTGCTGCAAGTGTACCCCAACCCCGCCCAGGCCGGGCAGGCCCTCACCGTGACGCACCCCGCGCAGGTGGGCGCGGCCGGCACCTTCACCATCTACAGCTTCGAAGGCCGGCGCCTGGCTACCGTGGCCGCCCAGCCCGGCACCGCCCAAACCCAGCTCGACGTGCGCCAGCTGGCCGCCGGCAACTACCTGCTCGTGTACCAGGCCAGCGCCGGCGCCCCGCGCCTGTCCATCAAGTTTTTAAAGACGGAGTAACTGCCTGCGCACCGGCTATTTATTGAACGTCCTGCTCATGCGGCGTTTGCTTGTCGAAGCGGTAAAGCTGCTTCGACAAGCAAACGCCGCATGAGCAGGACGTTCTTTTTACGCCTAGGGTATGGCGCTAAAGTGCTAGTGGCTAGCCGCTACCTCTTCCGACACTGCCACGGCCGCCCGCAGCGGCGTGGCCAGCCGCACCACGCACACGCCGGGCGCCCGCAGCCAGGCGGCCCGCGCCAGCTGCCCCAGCTTAATGGTACCGGTGAGGTAGCTGCCCCGCGCGGCCGAGCGCAGCTCTTCGTGCACGGCCGTGAAATCGGCTCGGTCGGGCGCGCCGGCCTCGTCACTGAACGTCACGAGCACCTCCACCTCGGCCGCGTCGGGGGCCAGGGTGAGGTGGGCATTTTGCTGAATCTTCTTGTAGGCGTAGCGGTAGCCGTAGGTGAGGGCCGAGAGGTCGCTGAGCACGGCCGAAGCCGTGGGGAAGGCCCCCGCCCCGCGCCCCAGGAAGAACTGCCGGTCGGCAAAGCCGCTCTGCGTCACGAGGCCGTTGAACTCGTCGTGCACGCCGGCCAGCTCGTGGCCGGGCGCCACCAGCGTGGGCAGCACCGCCGCCGCAATGCCACCCTCCGGCAGCCGCCGCGCCTCCGCCACCAGCTTGATAGCCAGCCCCTGCTCGCGGGCGTAGGCCGAAGCCAGCGGGCTGATGCCCGTGATGCCCACCGCCAGCAACTCTTGTGGCCCCGCCACCAGCCCAAACGCGTGGGCCAGCAGCAGCACCAGCTTGTTGCGGGCGTCGAGGCCCTCCACGTCGAGGGCCGGGTTGCTTTCGGCAAAGCCCAGTTCCTGGGCCCGGGCCAGGGCGGCGGCGTAGGGCTGCCCGTCGCGGCTCATGGCGGTGAGAATGTAGTTGGTCGAGCCGTTGATGATGCCCTCCACTGAGGTAAGCAGGTCGGTATCGTAATACTCTTCCAGGTTGCGGATGACGGGCAGGCTGGCGCACGCCGCCGCCTCGTAGAGCAGCGGCGTGCCAGTAGTCTGCTGCAAGTCAATGAGTTCGGGCAGGTGCTCGGCCAGCATTTTCTTGTTGGCCGTTACTACGGCTTTGCCGCGCAGCAGGGCCTCCTTGACAATGAGATAGGCTTCGTCGGCATCGTCAATCAGCTCCACTATCACCGTCAGGCTAGGGTCATCCAGCAGGTCGTTTTTGTCGAAGGTGAACAGCGCGGCGGGCAGCGAGCGGGCTTTGTCGCGGTTCTTGACGGCGATGCGGCCGATGCGGGCGCGCAGGCCGGGCGTGCGCTCCAGCACGGCGTGCAGGCCCTGGCCCACTACGCCAAAGCCGAAAAGACCAATGTTGAGGTCGGTACGAGTCATGAAAAAAGTACTGGATGAGCGGTTAAAACACGCTCCGCCACCCACACTCCATCCAAAACTCCTCACCGGAAGGGCCAAAAAAAGCCCTTCCGACAAGTCAGAAGAGCTAACCCGCCATATGGGCGCTGGGTCGCATCTCATAACTTATCTGCTTCCGAAGGCGGCCGGGACCGCGTTTCGAAACAGGAATTAGCACCTTCGCATGGCTGCTGGTTGCTAAGGCATCGTCGGGCCTGTCCCTCCGCCTTTCTGGATAAGAGCCCCGGTGAAGGAGCGTGCGACAAAGGTAGGTAGCAGGTGCTTGGAATTCGCAAGCCTCTGGGGGCAAACAGTTGTGAAACGGCGCTCGTTTTTAGTCATTAACCAATCGCAATCAACTACTTAAAAATAAAAACCGTATTACGCCAGCTCGTCAAACACCTCGCTCCACTCCACGACCAGCTCCGGCAGCACGGCTACCGTCATGGGGCCGGGCTCGGCGTATTCGGCAGCTATCTGGTAGCGGCCGTAGTTGTCGAGCACGTAGGTGAGGATGGTTTTCTCGCCCGGAAATACCACCCAATACTCCTGAACGCCAGCCTCTTCGTAGAGGTCGTACTTGGTTTTGGTATCGTGCTTAAGATTGCCGGGCGATACGATTTCGATAATCCAGTCGGGCGCGCCGAGACAGCCGCGCTCATCGAGCTTGGCAGTGTCACACACCACAAAAATATCGGGCTGCACAACCGTTGTGATGTAAGCATCGCCAGCGCCGACGCTACGCGTGAGACGCACATCGAAGGGAGCAAAATACATCTCGCACTGGCTATGTCGCAGCTGAGTTTCGATAGAATAGCCCAACCGCTTCGATAGTTGCTGGTGCCGCCGACCGGCTCCGGCCATTGGCCGTAGTACCTTACCTTTTATCAACTCCACAAACTCGTCGAACTTCCAGGTCAGGTAGTCGGCGTAGGTGTACACACCGTTGGGGTCAAGTTGCGAAAGCGAAGTGATGGGAGCCATAAAAGTGCTGTTCTTGAGGTATAAAGCAAAGATACGCAAGGGTTCAGGGCTTAGATAATTCGGGCGAAACACGTTGTATTCGTTAATATACAGCGTGTTAGCGAGCGCGTTATCTTCACCTGATTTTTATGAAATTTGGCTTTCCCGGCGCGGGCAGCCGGGCCGAAGCACGGCCTAGCTGTCAGGGCCTTAGCGCAGCGTAAGGCCGGGCTAGGCTGCTTATTTAGACGCAGTAAAAACATCGAAAGCCAAAGCCGAGCCGTATGCTCAAGTTGCTATACCAGATGGCCGGCCCGGGTGGCCGCCAGTCCTATTTCTTCTCCCCTACCGACTTATGAGCTTACTCTTCATTCAAAAGCCGCTGGACCAGACGCCGCCGACCGTGGTGCCCACCCAGGCCGTGACGCTGAACATCAACGGCGAAGACCACACCATCCAGATTGCCCCCTGGACCAGCCTACTCGACGCCCTGCGCGAGTATTTGGACCTGACCGGCACCAAAAAAGGCTGCGACCATGGCCAGTGCGGCGCCTGCACCGTACTCGTTGATGGCAAGCGCATTAATTCGTGCTTAGCGCTGGCTACCGTATACCAGGGCAAGCAGATTACCACTATCGAGGGTATCGGCGCTGAAGATAATCTATCGCCGTTGCAGCAGGCATTTATCGACCACGACGCCTTTCAGTGCGGCTACTGCACGCCGGGCCAGATTTGCTCAGCCCAGGGCCTCATCAACGAAGGGCGCGCCAAAACCGAGGCCGAAGTACGCGAGCTGATGAGCGGCAACGTGTGCCGCTGCGGGGCCTACACCAACATCTTGTCGGCAGTGATGGAAGTGCTGCACGACGGCCAGGTAACTGTCGATAACGGCACGCTGACCACCATTCCGATGCAGCCTACCTTCTCCAACTCAGCCGAGTAACGCGCTCTTTATGAATAGCTTCACCCTTACCCAAGCGGCGGCCGTTGACGAGGCCGTCAGCGACTTTGCCGGCCACGACAGCGCCGCCTACCTGGGCGGCGGCACCAACCTCATCGACCTGATGAAGGAGAATGTGAGCCGCCCGCGCCACCTCACCAGCCTCGGCCACCTGCCGCTGAGCAACATTACAAGCCTGCCCGACGGCGGCCTGCGCCTGGGCGCCCTGGCCACCAACGCCGACACGGCCTGGCACGCCGAAGTGGAGGCGCGCTACCCGTTGCTGAGCCAGACCATTTTGGCCGGGGCCACGCCACAGTTGCGCAACATGGCCACCAACGGCGGCAACCTGCTGCAACGCACCCGCTGCTATTACTTCTATGACTTGGCTACGCCCTGCAACAAGCGCGAGCCGGGCAGCGGCTGCTCGGCCCTCCACGGCCAGAACCGCGTGTGCGGCGTGCTGGGCACCAGCGAAAGCTGCATCGCTACCCACCCCAGCGATATGTGCGTGGCCCTGGCCGCCCTCGAAGCCGTGGTGCGCGTGCAAGGTCCCCATGGTGAGCGCACCATAAAGTTCGACGACTTTCACCGCCTGCCGGGCGACCAGCCCGAGCTGGATAACACCTTGCAGCCCGGCGAGTTAATCACGGCCATTGACCTGCCTAAGGAAGGATACGCCAAGAACTTTACCTACCTCAAGTTGCGCGACCGTACGAGCTACGCGTTTGCGCTGGTGAGCGTGGCGGTGGGCCTGGAGATGGACGGCGACACCATCAAAACCGCCCGCTTTGCGCTGGGTGGCGTGGCCCACAAGCCCTGGCGCGACCAGGCGGCCGAGAAAATGCTCGAGGGCCAGAAAGCCTCGGCCGACTTGTTTCGTCAGGTGGCGGCCCAGGTATTCGCCGAGGCCAAAGGCTACGAGTTTAACGCCTTCAAAATCGAGTTGGGTAAGCGCGCCCTCGTGCGCGCCCTCAAGCAGGCCACTGAGATGGACCAGGCCCTTGATTCCAACGCATTCCTGAATTCTAATCCGTAAGCTATTATGAGCCAGACTATTGCCACTCCGCCTACTGTACGCCTTGATAGCGACGTGATTGGCCGGCCGGTGAGCCGCACCGAAGGCGCGGCCAAAGTATCGGGCGCAGCTAAGTACGCGGCCGAGTACAACGTGCCCGACCTGTGGTACGGCTACATCGTGAGCAGCCCGATTACGAAGGGTAAAATCACAAAGATTGACGCCGAGGCCGTGCTGGCCATTCCCGGCGTGAAGCAGGTGTTTTCGCACGAAAACGTGCCTTCGCTGGCTTGGTTCGACCGCAACTACAAGGATGATGTAGCCCCCGGCGGCTCGCCGCTGCGCCCGCTGCACGATGCCGACGTTATGTACAGCCAGCAGCCGGTGGCGCTGGTGGTAGCCGAAACGTTTGAGTTGGCCCGCTACGCGGCATCTATCTTGCGCATTGAATACGCAGTAGATGAGGGCTTTAATACCGACCTCGACAAGGCCCGCGCCGCCGGCAAAGGCTTCGACGCGCCCAAGGGTAAGACTGGCTTTTTGCCCCCGCCCAAGCCTAAGGGCGATGCCGAAAAGGCTTTCAAAGCCGCGCCTCACCAAGTAGAAGGTGCGTACACGCACCACGCGCAGCACCACAACCCGATGGAGATGTTTGCCACGACCGTGGAGTGGCTGGGTGACGGTAAGAAGCTGAAAATCTACGATAAAACGCAGGGTGCGCCCAACGTACAGCAATATATCAGCAAGATTTTCGGGCTGAGCAAAGACGAGGCGCGGGTGATTTCCAAGTACACGGGCGGGGGCTTCGGCTCGGGCCTGCGGCCGCAGTACCAGGTATTTCTTGCAGTGCTGGCCTCGCTGGAATTGAAGCATTCGGTGCGCGTATCGATGACGCGCCCGCAGATGTTCAGCATGGGCCACCGGCCCCACACCATTCAGGACCTGAAGCTGGCCGCCGACGACCAGGGCTATCTGCAATCGTTGCAGCACACAGCTTTTGCCGAAACCTCGCAGTTTGAGAACGAAACCGAAACGGTGGTTAACTGGTCGGGTATTCTGTACAAGACTGATAACTCGAAGTTTGCCTACGAGTTAGCCAAACTCGACGTGAATACGCCCGCCGACATGCGCGCGCCCGGCGCGGCCACCGGCTCATTTGCCATCGAGTGCGCCGTGGATGAGCTGGCCTACAAGGCCGGCGTAGACCCCTTGCAGTTCCGCCTGCTCAACTACACGTACTCGGACCCTACCGAGGATAAGCCCTTCAGCAGCAAGCGCCTGATTGACTGCTACCACGAAGGTGCCGCCCGCTTTGGCTGGGACCAGCGCAACCCCGAGCCCCGCTCGATGCGCGAGGGTAATCAGCTGATTGGCTGGGGCATGGCTACTGGCTGCTGGGATGCCTCGATGCAAAAAACAGCCGCCAAGGCCAGTATTACCGCCGCCGGTAAGCTGACGGTAAGCAGCGCCACCAACGACATCGGCACCGGCACTTACACCATCATGACCCAGATTGCGGCCCAAACGCTGGGCCTGCCGATGGCCGACGTAACAGCCGTACTCGGCGATACCAACCTGCCCCCCGCTCCCGTGCAGGGCGGTTCTTGGACAGCGGCCTCTACCGGCTCGGCCGTGCAGGCCGTGTGTCAAGAACTAGGCAAAAAGCTGCTGAAGCTAGCCCAGAAAATGGACGACTCGCCACTCAAAGGCGTGGATTTTGAGGATGCGCAGTTCGCCGACGGCGCCATTCGGGCCAACGAGGATATCACCCGCTCGGTAGCTATTGCCGACATTCTGGCCGCCAGCGGCGAGGCCACTGTGGAAGCTGAATCGGATGCCAAGCCGAATCCGGTGAACATGCTCAAATACTCTATGCACTCGCACAACGCGGCGTTTGTAGAAGTGAAAGTAGACGAGGACCTGGGCACTATCCACGTTACTCGTGTGGTGAACGCGGTGGCCGCCGGCCGCATCCTCAACCCCAAAACCGCCCGCAGCCAAGTGCTCGGCGGCACGGTGTGGGGCATCGGCATGGCCCTGATGGAGGAGTCGTTTTTGGACAACAACTTCGGCCGCTACATGAACCACAACTATGCTGAGTATCACGTACCGGTGAACGCCGACATCCACAAAATCGACGTGATTCTGGTGGAGGAAGAAGACGACCACGTGAACCCGCTCGGGGTAAAAGGCATCGGTGAGATTGGGATGCTCGGCGTAGCCGCCGCCGTGGCCAACGCCGTGTACCACGCCACTGGCAAGCGCGTGCGCGACCTGCCCCTGACGAGCGACAAATTGTTGTAAGTCGCGATTGGCAGCTAAAACCTGCATCTGTTATTCCGAATAAAGCCCCGTAACGAATTCGTTACGGGGCTTTATTTTTGGGGGTAGGCCAGGCTATTGTTTGAAGTAGTCTCCGTGCTCCAAATCGGCGAGCAGGCCGGGGTGGCTGGAGTGCCAGTTCAATTGCTGCTGGGTGAATGCGCTGGAAGCGGGCGCGTCCATGCCTACAAAGCGAGCCATCCATCCGAAATGAGCGGGAGCTTCCTCGGGCGTTTTGGATACAACCGGCAGGTTCAGGTGCCGGCCTATAATGGCCGCGATATCGCGCATGGCGATGCCTTCATCGGCAGCGCCGTGGTAGCGAGCGCCAGCGGCGCCGTGCTCCAGGGCTAGCCGGTAGAGGCGGGCAGCATCGAGCCGATGCACCGCAGGCCAGCGGTTCAGGCCCTCGCCCAGGTAGGCGGCCTGCCCCGTTTGGCGGGCAATATGAATGAGGGTGGGCACGAAGCCCCGGTCGCCGCAGTCGTGCACCGAAGCGGCCAGGCGCACCACGGAGGCGCGCACGCCTCGCGCCGCCAGCGCCAGCGCCGCGGGCTCCGACATGCGGGCCAGCGTGGCGGGCGTATCGGCCTCGGTGCTGGGGCGGCCCAGCGCAAAGCCCGCCAGCCCCGCCGTGACGAGCAAGGGCCGGTCGGAGCCGGCCAGCGCTTCTCCCAGGGCCTCAATGGCCTGCTGGTCGGTGGCGCCCGCCGTTTCGTAGGCGGTAAAATCGTGGTTAAAAGCGAGGTGGATAACGCCGTCGGCGGCGGCCGCGCCGCTGCGCAGGCTAGCCAGGTCGTCGAGCGAGCCCCGGTGCGCCTGGGCGCCAGCCGCGGCCAGCGCCTGCGCCGACGCGTCGGAACGAGCTAGCCCGAGCACCTGGTGGCCCGCGCCGAGTAATTCTTGCACAACTGCGGCGCCAATGAAGCCCGAGGCGCCGGTTACGAAAACACGCATGTGATGGTCCGTTAAAAAGGAGGAATAAGTACCTCACAAAGGACCGGCCGGCCCACCACGCAGGCATTGCGCGGGCCAAACCATCTGTTGAATAATTCAACTAGTTTAGCTAGCCTCGAAATTCTCCCGGCGTCAGGCTAGCCTGGCGCTTGAAGAAATTACAGAAATGCGCTGTATCAGCAAAGCCTAGGCTATCGGCAATTTCGGAGATGGTCCAGTTGGTTTGCTTGAGCAGAATTTTGGCCTCCTGCGCCACCCGGCCGCTGATGAGCGCGGTGGTGGTGTGGCCGTTGGTATCCTTCAGCACCCGGTTGAGGTAATTGACGTGCACGGCCAGGTGGGTAGCGTAGTCGGTGGCGGTGCGCAGGCCCAGCCGCTGCCGGGGCGACTCCAGCGGAAACTGCCGCTCCAGGAGGTCAGCAAACTGGGCCGCCAGCCGGGCCGCCGCCGTGGGCACGGCCGTCGGGGCCGGGGCCGGCCGGAGCTTCTGCACGTAGTGAACCATCTCCAGCAGGTAGGCGCGCAGCAGGTCGTACCTATAGGCGTAGTCGGACGCTATTTCCTGCGTCATCTTGCTGAAAATAAATTCGATGGCAGCAAATTCGGCATCCGTCACCTGCACCACCGGGCAGGCGCCGGGCTGGTAAAAGGGCAGTTCCGCCAGGGCCGCCCGGCCTCTGGTGAGCTGCAAAAACTCGTCGTCGAACACGCAGAAGTACCCCGCCTGCTCCCGGCCGTGCGGCAGCCAGCGGTAGGGCACGCGCGAGGAAGCAAACCACAGGGCGCCCTCAGTTACCTCCACCACCTGGTCGGCGTACTCTATCCGGCTGCGCCCGCGAATAAGGCTGATTTTGTAGAACGCCCGCCGGTCGAATGTCATGGGTGGCCGGTCGCGGTTGGCGAGCATCAGGTCGGCCACGTTAAACACGTTAAAGTGGCCGACCTCCCGTTGCGCCGGTTGCAGAAGCGCGTTGGCGTTCGCCGGAGCCAGCTTGGCATATAGTTCTTCGAGCGGGCGGGACATGGCGGGAGACTGTAAAAATCAAAGGTAGGCTTGCTGCCCTACTCGCTCATGCTCCCACGAAGTTCTAGCCAAAACCGGCCGGAAATCCGTCAGAAAGCCGCCGCAAACTCTTTAGCGAAATCTTCCAGCTTCACCCGGCCCAGCGGGGGCTTGTGCTGCTCGTAGTCTGCGCCCAGCGCGCCGCTGCGGATGCTGACGTAGATGTCCACGACTTCGGCGGCGCGGGCGGCGGGCACGCCATTTTTAACCATATTTTCCTGCATCTGGGCATCGGTGAGGGCGACCCAGCGCAGGTCGGGCCGGCCGATGGCGGCGCCCAGCACCTGGGCTACTTCGTCGGCGGTGCGCTCGTCGCTGGCCACGTAGCGCACGGTGGGGCCAGCCTTAGCAAAGGGCCGGGCTAACTCCTCGGCGGCGGCGGCGGCAATGTCGAGCGGGTGCACGTAGGCCACGCGGGTGCTGCCGGGGTAGTTGACGCCGATGATATTCGCCGCTCTTATCATGCCCACGAAGCCGTACATATTGGTGTAAAAGGACGTGGCCCGCAGGTGCGTGAGGTCCAGGCCCGGCACCTGGCGCAGGATAACTTCCACATCGTGCGTGCCCACGATGCCGCCGGTGCCCTCGGCTAGGTGGGCGCCCCAACTGCTGAGCTGCACTACGCGCCGCACGCCCGCCCGCCCAAGAGCCTGGGCGTAGCTGCGCCCTACGCTACGGTGATAGGCCCGCGAATCGGCCACGTCAAATTTGGGCGGCACCATAAGGTACACCGCGTCGGCCCCGGCGAAGGTGGCGGCCAAAAAATCCGCGTCTTCTACCGAGCCGATGGCGGCCGTGGCGCCCAGCGCCGCGATGGCGGCCTGGCGGTCGGGCTGGCTACTGATAACCGTGACGGCGTGGCCCTGCTGCACCAGCGTGGCGGCGAGGGGCTGGCCAATATTGCCCAATGAGCCTGTGAGGATGATTTTCATAGTACAAAGCTCCGAATAGTCCCGGCTGGCCGAAAGGGCCGAAGTGCGGCAGAATTGGGCCAAAGGGCGGATATAGCGCGGATTTTCAGCCGGCGCGTGGGTAGCCTACCGGGCAGCAAGCTAAAAGCCCGCGCTACAGCTGCTGCCGATAGACGGCCGGCGACATACCGATGTTGTTCCGAAAAAACCGGCCGAACGTGGACTGGTCGGCAAAGTGCAGGGTATCGGCAATCTGGCCGATGGTGAGGGCGGGGTTTTGCAGCAGCACGCGAGCTTCGAGCAGTACGGCCTCGGCCAGCCACTCGGCGGCGCGCTTGCCGGTGGCGGCGCGCACGGTTTCGGCGAGGTGCTTGGGCGTGATGCTGAGCTTATCGGCGTAGAAAGCCAGGCCGCGCTCGATGGCGTAGTGGGTATTGACCAACCTCTTAAAATCACTGACAATAAGCTGGCTACGCGTGAGCACGGTATGCGGCGAGGTGTGCTGCGCGCTGTAAATCGGGGCCGTTTCGTGCAGCAGAATGTGGAGCAGGCTGCGCAGAATCTCCTCGCGGTAGGCGTACGGCGCGGCGTACCGCTGCCCGATGGTTTGCAGCAGGGCCGTGATGCTGGCCGCTTCGGCGGGCGGCAGGGTAACTACGTGGCGGGCGTCGCGCTCAAAAAACGCGAACGCGTCCGGGCTCGGCCCGCCGGCCGCCGCCATAAACTCCTTGGTAAAGAAGATGCTGAGCGCATCGCAATCCGCCGCCATGTGGGGCCACTGCTTGATGACGTAGGGCGAGAGCACCATCAGCGACCGGGGCCCCAGCTCGTAGGTTTCGAGGTTGACTTGCAGCCGGGCGGTGCCGCGCAGCACGATACCGATTTTGTAATAGTCGCTGCGGTACGGCCGGTCGATGGGCAGGTGTGGCGCCGCGCAGTCGGGCCCGAGAAAGAAGACGGCGGCCGGTTTTTCCGCGGCTTCGGTCAGCGCAGTCAGCTGGTAAACGGGGATGGTCGGGTTCATGGGCGGGCTGGACCGGGGACGTTGCGACGCGCGTGTTGCTATTGGGCGGCAGGCGCGGGCTTACGCTACTAGCAGCACGCGCAGCATCTACGGCAATGCGGAAACCCCGCCGCGCCACCAGTGGTTTAGATAACCCCGCCCCACTGCCGGGCGTACTGCCGACGACGCTCCTTTTCGAATGACTGAATTACAACGCCTTTTCTTGGCCTACGACCAGCACCGCGCCGCTAGCCGCCCCTGCGCCCTCGCCACGGTAGTCGAAGTGCTGGGCTCGGCCTACCGCCGCCCCGGCGCCCGCATGCTCGTAACCGAAGACGGCGAGCTGACCGGCGCCATTAGCGGGGGCTGCCTCGAAGGCGATGCGCGCCAGCGCGCCCGGCGGGCCATCTTCCAGGGCGAGCCGGCACTCGTAACCTACGATACCCGCGACGAGGACGACCCGCGCCACGGCCTGGGACCCGGCTGCCAGGGTGTGGTGCGCATCTTGCTGGAACCGCTCGACTTTGCCAACCCCGACAACCCCCTGGAGCTGCTGCGCGACTTTGCCCGGCATCCCGCGCCGGCCGTGCTGGCCACCGTATTTGCCACCGATGCCAGCGGCCTGAAAGCCGCCGTGGGCCAGCGCGTACTGCTTTCCGAAACGGGGGTGGTGCGTGGCACGCCGCTGCTGGCGGCCCCGCTGGCCGAGGCCGCCCGCGCCACGCTGGCCCAGCGCCAGCCCCAGGTGCTGACCATCGAAACCGACGCCGGCCCGGTGCGGGCTTCGCTCGAAGTGCTGCTGCCGCCGCTGCGGCTGGTGGTGTACGGCGCCGGCAACGACGCCCAGCCGCTGGTGCACCTGGCCGGCTCGCTGGGCTGGCACATCACGGTGGTCGATGGCCGGCCCAACCTGGCCACCGCCGCCCGCTTCCCCGAGGCGGCGGCGGTGCGCATCGTGCCCGTGCGCGAGCTGGCAACGGCCCAACCCGACCCGCTGGCCTACCACGTGCTGCTCAGCCACAACTACGCCTACGACCTGGCCGCGCTGCAAACCTTGCTGGCCTCGCCCGCGCCCTACGTCGGCCTGCTGGGGCCGCGCCTCAAAGCCCAGCGACTGCTCGATGAGCTGGACGCCTTCCCGGCCGCGCTGGTAGCGCAGTTGCGCCAGCGCCTGCACAGCCCCATCGGCCTCGACCTGGGCAGCGAAACGCCCGAGGAAATTGCGCTGGCCATCGTGGCCGAGATTCAGACGCAGCACAGTGGGCGGCAGGGCCGGCCGCTGCGCGAGCGGGCGGGCACGGTGCACATTCCGGCCGGCGCATGATACTAGGGTTCGACGAAGCCTTTGTGCCGGCCATCATCGCGGGCACCAAAATCCACACCATCCGGGCGGGCCAGCGCTGGCGGGCGGGCGAGGTGGCGCACTTTTGCGTGCGCGCCGGGCAGCCCGACCAAGCCGAGTTTTGGCCGCCGCAGCCGGTGCGGCTGGTTCAAGCCGTGGAGCTGACCGCCAACGGGCTGCGCGTGGACGGCCGCCCGCTCGCCCCCGCCGAGCTGCTGGCCCTGGCCCGGGCCGACGGCTTTGCCACGGCCGAAGCGCTGCTCGCCTACTTTGCCGATAAGCCCCTGCCCTTTCACGGGCAGCTTGTGCACTGGGCGGCCGGCCAGTACTAGCACGGAGGCGGCCGCTACCGTGGCGGTTGTTTTGAGGCTGCCTAGCAGCCGCCTCGCCTATGGGCCGCAACCATGGCGCGCAAGGAGCAGTTTTGGGTAGTTCCCATTACCCAACAGTATGCGCTTTCAAACCGGCCGGCGGGCCATCCGGCTGCGGCAGCAAGCGGCGGCACCCCTTCAGTTCAACCCGTTCGTTTTCAGCCGCACGTTCTTCCTCTGGGTGCTGGTGGGGCTGGTGGGGGGCCTCATTGCGGGCGCCTACTGGCTGGTGCTGGCCCAACTGCTGCGGCTGTTTGGCCTGGTTACGGGCTGGTGGGTGGTGCCCTTGATGGGTGGCGCGGGCCTGCTGGCGGGCAGCATCATCCACCGCCTCGGCGACCCCGGCGAAATGAGCTTGCTGGTCAATAACATCCGCTTTCGGGGCGGGCGGCTCGACCCGCGCCACAGCGTGGCCATGGTGCTGTCGTCATTGCTCTGCATTGCCAGCGGGGGCAGCGCCGGCCCCGAGGCACCGCTGGTGCAGGTGACCGGCTCCACGGCTTCGTGGCTGGCCCAGAAGCTGCGGGTGCGCGGCGAGGGCCTGCGCACGCTCAGCATCGCGGGCATGGCGGCGGGCTTCACGGCGCTGTTTGGGGCGCCGCTGGGCGGCGGGCTGTTTGCCCTCGAAATACTGCACCACAAGCATTTGAGCGAATATTTTCAGGCCCTCATTCCGGCCTTCGTGTCGAGCTGCGCCAGCTTCATCATCTTCATCCTGATAACACACATCGGCATCGGGCCTACCTGGCACTTCCCGGTGGGCGGCACGCCGCAGCTCAACGATGCTTTTTACGCGGTGGGCTACGGCGCGGTGGGCGCGGCCGTGGGCTGGGTCTTCATTGCTACGGTGCGGCAGCTGCGGCGCGGCTTTGGGCGGCTGCGGGTGCCCATCTACGTGAAGATGGGCGCGGGTGGCCTGCTGCTGGGCGGGCTGGCCTACTACGTGCCGCTGGCCCGCTACTTCGGCCACGAGCAACTGGCCGAGCTGCTCGAAGGGCACTTCACGGTGGCCTTTTTGCTGGGGCTGCTGGCGGCTAAAATTGGGGCCATTGCCCTCACCGTCACTTCGGGCTGGCGCGGGGGCTTCATTATCCCGCTGTTCTTTGTGGGGGCTACCGTGGGGCTGCTCCTGCACACCGTTTTCCCGTCGCAAAACCTGCCGCTGGCCATGATTTGCTGCATGGCCGCGCTCAATGCCTGCGCCACGCGCACGCCCATCAGCACGGCTATTTTATTGGCCACGCTCACGGGGTTTCAGCAGCCGGTGCCCATCCTGTTTGCCAGCCTCACCGGGTTTTTCCTGGCTCCCAAAACGCCGCTCATCAATGCCCAGCTAGCCGTGCCGGGCGCCGAGGAAGACTAGCCCCCCAGTCGATTCAGCGGCGGGAGGTTAGCCCGCGCCTGCGGTCGGGGTACGGGCCACCCCGCGCCAGCCCGCGCGGACGCAGGCAGGGCCCAAAACCCGGCGGGCGCTTTGGCAGCCGCCTGCCCGACGCGCATTAAACCAACCGAAAAAGCTGGGCCAGCCAGGGGCCTAGCGCGGGCTCCCGACCAGTCTTCGCCGGCCCGGCAACCAAACCTATGCCCCACTGGGCCGTTTGGGCAGCAAGCTTTTTAGAGATTTTATGTCGCTTCGCTACCTATTCCTGGCGGGACTGAGCCTGCTGGCTCTGCGCCTGGCGGCCCAGCAGGCCCCGCTCCTCGCCGATACCCTGAACGCCCGCGCCCTGCCCGGCGCCACCGTGGTGGGCTACGGCCAGCGGCTGCCGCTGCGCCGCACGGCCGCCGCCGTGGGCGTGGTCGATAACACCATTATCGGGCGCTTTAATGAGAATTCGCTGGCTTCGGCGGTGAATACGCTGCCCGGCGTGCGGCTGGAGGAGCGCGCTACGGGCAGCTACCGCATCAGCGTGCGGGGCAGCACGCTGCGCTCGCCCTTCGGAGTGCGCAATGTGAAGATGTACTACTTCGACATCCCGTTTACGGAGGCCAACGGCACGAGCCCGCTCAATATCCTGGACCCCGCGCAGCTTGGGCGCATCGAGGTGCTGAAGGGGCCGGCGGGCAGCGTGTACGGGGCGGGCACGGGCGGCGTGGTGCGCCTCGAAAACCGCCGCCCGGCGCCCGGGCCGGCCGACCAAGCCCGCGCCCAGGTGGGCTACTCGGTGGGCTCGTACGGGCTGCGGCGCTTCACGGCCACGGCCGAGGCCAGCAAGGCCAACGGCGATTACTGGCGCGCCCAGTATGCCCACCAGCAGCTGCACGGCTACCGCCAGCAGAGCGCCCTGCGCCGCGACGTGTTTGCCGTGGATGGCCAAACCTCGCCCTCCGAGCGGCAGACGCTGGCCGTGCACGCCCTCTACACTGACCTCTACTACCAGCTGCCGGGCGGCCTCACCCGCGCCCAGTACGAGCAAGACCCCCGCCAGGCGCGGCCGGGCACGGCGGCGGCCCCCGGCACGGTAACCCAGCAGGCCAGCTACGCCTCGCAAACGGGGCTGCTGGGAGTCACGCACGAGTACCGGTTTTCGGATAAGTGGCGCACGGTGGCTACGGTGTATGGCCGCAGCACCCACGTGGCCACGCCCTACCTCGTGGACTGGGAGCGCGACGCCATCCTGGGTGGGGGCGGCCGGGCGGCGCTGCACTACCGGGGCATACTGGCCGGGCGCGTGCTGCGGGTGCAGGGCGGCGGCGAGTTTCAGGCGTCGTTTACCGACTCGCGCAGCTACCAGAACGCGGGCGGCGTGCCCACCACGCTGCGCTATGATGACGAGATAACGACCCGCACCGGCTTCGCCTTTGCGCAGGCCGATTATGAGTTGCCGGCCGGCTTCCTGCTCACGGCCGGGGCCAGCTACAACCGCCTGCGCTACCAGATTGACCGCATCTCGTCGGCCGCCGCCAACCCCACGGGCTACGGCGTGGGCCGCGATTTTCAGCCCCAGGTATCGCCCCGGCTGGCGCTGCTCAAGGAGCTTTCGGCCACCATTTCGGCCTATGCCAGCGTGAGCACCGGCTTTTCGCCGCCCACCGAGGCCGAGTTGCGGCCCTCGGATGGCACCATCAGCCGCGATTTGCAGGCCGAGCGCGGCACCAGCTACGAGGTGGGCAGCCGGGGCACGCTGCTGGGCGGCCGGCTCGTATTCGACGTGGCTGTATTCGACTTGGAGCTGCGCAACACCATCGTGTCGCGCTCCGATGCGCAGGGCATCCAGCTCTTTGCCAATGCCGGCGACACCCACCAGCGCGGCGCCGAGGTAGCGGCCAGCGGCTACCTCTGGCAGCCCACCGCCCCGGCCAATGCCGCCAGCCCGGCGGCCGGCCTGCGCGCCTGGGCGAGCTACGCCTACAATCGCTTTCGCTTCGGCAGCTACGAGTCGGCGGCCGGGCTCAGCTACGGCGGCAACCAGCTCACGGGCACCGCGCCGCACACCCTGAGCGCGGGCCTCGATTTCAGCCAGGCGCTGGGCTTCTACCTCAGCCCCACGGTGGGCCACCAGGCCACGCTGCCGCTCAACGATGCCAACACCGACTACGCGGCCGGCTACTGGGTTTTCGGCAGCCGCGCCGGCTGGCGCCGCACTCTGGCCGGGCGCTTTGAGCTGGACCTCTACGGGGGCGTCGAAAATGCCACCGACCGCCGCTACAGCCTCGGCAACGACCTCAACGCCTTCGGCGGGCGCCACTTCCAGCCCGCGCCGGGCCGCAACTACTACGCCGGGGTGCTGCTGGGCTACCGGTTGCGCTAGGGCCAGCTATTGGAATGTGTCCCGCAGGGCCTTTTTCCTGTTTCCGAGGCAGGAATAGGTATCTTGGAGATAGGAAAAGGTACCTCCGAGATAGAGAGTAGCAGTCCAGAGGGAGCAGCAGGTACCCCTAAAGTAGGAAGCAGCAGGTACCCCTAAAGTAGGAAGAGGTAGCTTGGAGATAGGAAGCACTAGTTTGGAGAGAGCAAAGAGATGGACATCTGCTAGTGCTAAGCAACTAAGCAAGAGGGGCGCCTCACCCCTACAGCGTAACCCCGATGCCCGGCCCGAACAGTAGAAACGGCGTGCCTTTGGTGAGCAGGTAGCCGCCGCCCAGGTAGAGCGGAAACGTGAGGCGGGCGCCCGTGCGCACCGGCACCACCGAGCCCAGCACTACAATGCCCAGGTCGCGCTGCACGTCGGAGTTGTTGGAGAGGTTGAAGGCGTTGAGGGCCACGAAGCCCGCCCCGATGCGGTAGGGCCGCAGGCGGTTGATGCGGTCGGGGGCGTAGAAGCTGAGCTGCGCCAGCGTGGCCAGGCTGATGCCGCCGAAGCTGTTGTAGGTCGATTCGCCGGCGTACTTGGTGAGCAGGCCGGCCGGAAAGCTCACGCTGATATCGAAGTTGAGGTGGCGGCGCAGCACCAGCTCTATCTGCTGCGAATAGCCCTTGCTGCCGTACTGCCGGGCATCGTCGCGCACAGTGATGATGATGCGGTACCACGCGTCGAGGTCGTAGGTTTTGCGGCCCAGCAGGCTGTTGAGGCTGAAATTACCCACCTGGCAGTCGTTGCCCTGGTAGTAGGCATAGCGCGGCGACGACTCGCCGGGGCACACCACGAGCTGGTCCACGGTGCGCTGGTCGATGAGGTTGCCCTTGTCGTCCACGGTGCGCACGTCCATCGTCAGGTACTGGCGGCCGTAGAGGTTGCCGCTCTCGTCGATGGCATTGGCATTGAAGCTGAACACCACGTCGGCGATGGTTTTGTCGTAGAGCACCGGGCCGTTGAGCTGGGTGATGGGGTGCGGGCCGTTGCCGTAGTTCACCTGCACAAAGTTGAGCGGGTGGGGCCGCTGGGCCTCCTTCACGCTCAGGCCAAAGTCGGTGGGCGTGCTGCCGTCAAACACCACGATGCGCTTGCGCACGCTGCTCAGGGGCACCTGCACGCGGTAAATCACGGCCTTCTCCGAGCGCGTAGACGAGTCGGAGGGGATGATGTTGCCACCGTCGAAATGGTAGCGGCCCTTCAGCAGCGACTCGCCTTCGAGGCGCACGTCCACCGTTTCGCCGGGGTTGATGGTGGTGTTGCCGCCCCAGTCGCCGCCCCGGTGCAGCACGCTGAGCGTGGCAATGCGCGGCCGGGGCGTAATATCGAAGTTGGTGATGTACTTGGCCACATCGCCATCCTTGATGTAGAGGTAGCCATCGGCCTGGCGGTGGGTGTTGTACACCCGCAGCTGGCACAGCACGCGGTCGTTGGAGAGGTAGCTGCGCGTGTACAGTTCGGCGATGAGCGCGCCGCCGGGCTCCTGCTGGCTCTCGATGCGGTAGGTGTGGTGCAAGTCGAAGTTGTGGCCATCGTCGAGCACAAACTCGGAGCCCGCGTTCCGGCCCGCCTCGTCGTAGGTCACGTCCTTGCGCTCGGCCGTGAGAAAGCGCAGGCGGCTGGCCCGCACCATAAAGTCGAGGCGCAGTGGCGGCAGCTGGTACGTGAGGCGGCCCGCGCCGTCGAGGTGCGGGCGCTCGGCCTGGGCGCGCACCAGCACCGTGTGCGGCCCCAGAATATTGGGCACGAGGTGCAGGTAGAGGCCGTTCTTTTCGCGCGTCAGCTTGTAGTCGATGTCCTGATTCTTGGTCCACTCATTGGACACGCGCACGTTGGCAATGTTGTTGGTGCTCACTTCCAGCACCTTTTCCTCCCCGATAAACAGCTCGGGGTTGGTAAGGCGCGCATCGAGCGTAGTGCGCGTGAGGGGCAGCAGGCTCACGAGCTGCTGGGCCCGCGCCGGCTGCCCGGCCGAGTCGGCGGCCGGCGCAAAGGCCAGCCGCACGAAGGGCGCCCCGGTGAGGTTGCGAAAGTGCAGCATACCCCGGTACTCGCCGCCGGGACCGGCCAGTAGCGAGTCTTGCAGCACAAAATCGGGGGAAGGCAGCAGGCGCGGCGGGCGGCCGGGCCGGGTGGGCACGAGGCGCAGCTCGGCCACCTGGTCGTCGTTGTGGTAGTAGAAGTAGAGGCGGGGCTCGCCGGCCACGGTCAGCATCTGCTCGCCCAGGCTGTAGCGCACGGTGTCGAAGGTGAGCGAGAGGCTGCGCAGCAGCGGCGTGGTAGGGGCCGAGCCCTGCGCCCGGGCCCCCGAGGCGGCCCCAAGCAGCAGCAGCGTCAGCAGCCAGTATTTTTTAAGCATAGCAAGCACGGATAACGGCCGTAAAGGTCCGGCCCAGGCGGGGCAACGCCCAAGGCGGCCCGGTATTTTTTGCATGAAGCCGGCGGTTAAACCGGCGGCCCCGGCCGGCGTCGAAGCAAGCGAGCCGCGCTGCCCGATATTGCCGGCCCGCCCGGCACCTGGCCGGCCGCTTCATACCTTCCTTACGGCCGGCGCCTCACCTTGCGGCTGGCTTCGTCTTTCCCACCCTGTATGCTTCGCTTTTGTAGCGGCTGGCTGCTCGCCGCCGCCCTCTACCCCACCGGCCCGGCGCAGGGCGCCGTCCTGCCTCCCGGCCCCGGCAGCCCCGCCCCGCCGCGCCTCACCGTGGGCCTCACCACGGCCAACCGCACCACCTACCTCCAGCGCGCCCCACCCAAGACCGACGACCGGGGCTACCTCGGCACCACGCTCACCTACCAGGCGCCGGCCGGGTTCATCAGCTCGCTGTATCTCAACCACTCCTACAACTTCGAGACGCTGCAAGAGCCATACATTAACTACGGCGAGCTGATGGCGGGCTGGCAGTCGGTCAGCGATTCGGACACGTACTGGACGGTGCAGTATACGCGCCTGTTTGTGTACGGCGAGAGTGCCCTGGTGCAAGCCTCGCTGCGCAACGACTTCAGCGCCAGCCTCACCCATTTTTTCGACTACGTAACGGCCAGCGCCAGCGCCGACCTGTTTGTGGGCGGCACCCACGACTTCGTGCTCACCCTCGACGCCAGCCACCGCTTTCAGCTGCCCGTGCTCGCCCACGACACGCTCTCGATAGAGCCCACCGTGGAGTTTGGGGCCGGCAGCCAGCACTTCTACGCCTCCTCGCTGGGCAAAACCAGCGAGGTAAAAACCACCAAGCGCGGCGGCACCACCACCGTGTTCAGGGAGCCGGCCACGCCGGCGTTCAGCGCGCTGGGCTACACGCTGTCGGTGCCGATTACGCTGGCGGCGGGGCGCTTTAGCGTGGCGGCTACGCCCAGCTACCTTGTGCCGCTGCACGTGCCGGCGGGCGGCCTGGACGCCGCGTTTTTCTACGGCACGCTCAGCGTGAGCCGCACGTTCTGGTAGGACCGCCGGGCGGTGAGCGCGGCCACTCGGGGGGCGTTTTTGACCACTCGGCGGCGGCTGGGCCCGTTCGCGGGCGGCAGGGTTGAAGGGCCGTGAGGCGGGCGGTAGGTTTGGCCTATTCTTTCACCAACCTCCCCCTGCCGCCATGCTGACCACGCTCTTTTCCTACTGTACGGTAGCCACCACCTTGCTGCTGGCCGCCCCCACCCCGCCCCAGGCCGCCGCCCAGCCTATCGCCGCCCGCCCGGCCGCCCACCCGGCCTTCGTGGTCACGGTGGTGGGCAAAGGCCGGCCGGTGCTGCTCATTCCGGGCCTCACCTGCCCCGGCGCGGTGTGGAGCGAAACGGTGGCCCGCTACCAGCGCCAGTACCAGTGCCACGTGGTGTCGCTGGCGGGCTTCGGCGGGCTGGCCCCGCAGCAGCCGGTGCCCGCGCACCTGCTGCAAGATGCCCGCGACCAGCTGCTGGCCTACGTCAAAACCCAGAAGCTGCATCAGCCCCTCGTAGTGGGCCACAGCCTGGGCGGCTTCCTGGCCTTGTGGATGGCATCTACCGACCCCACCGCTCTCGGCCCGCTCGAAATCGTGGATTCGCTGCCCTTTATCTCGGCCATTATGAACCCGGCCACCACGGCCGAAGCCGCCCGCCCGCAGGCCGAGCAACTGCGCCAGCAGATGAGCCAAGGCGCCCGCTCGCTGGCCGCCAGCCGCGCCATAGCCGCTAGAATGGTCACCGATACGGCCCGCATCACGCAGGTGGCGCGCTGGGGCGTGGCCTCGGACGCCGCCACCGTGGCCCAGGCCATGTACGACATGTCCACCACCGACCTGCGCGCCGACGTGGACCGCATCAAGCAGCCGGTGCTGGTGCTGGGCACCTGGGCCGCCTACAAGCAGTATGGCTCCACCAAGGAAAGCACCCGCGCCATCTTCACGCAGCAGTACGCCCAGCTGCCGCAGGCCCGCATCGAGTTGTCGGAGGCCGGGCGCCACTTTGTGATGTACGATGACCCGGCCTGGTTTTTCAGCCAGACCGACGCCTTTCTGCAACAGCCCGCGCTGGCCCAGAAATAGCGCCTGCCCGGCCCCCGGCCATTGGTTACCCTGGGGGCCGGGCCCTATTTTGCACCCTATTTTTTCCGTTGCCGCCATGCTTGCGCTCACTACCCGCCCCCGTCTTTACTGGCAGCTTCAACTGGTGGGCTGGACTCTCTACGGGATACTGGGCGGAGTACTGGTCAGCGTCTTTGGCCGGTTTTCGCTTATGGTGGTGGCTATCGAGTTCATCGTGGCCGCTACGTTGCTCGCGGCCAGCCACTTGCTGCGGCGGCACATTCGGCGGCGCGGCTGGCTGCGGCAGCCGCCGGCCGCGCTGCTGCCCCGGCTGCTGCTGGCCCTGCTGGTGCTGAGCACGGCCAGCATTGGCGTCATTCTTTTATTAACGCTGCTGGTTTTTGCCCTAAAGGGGCAGCTGCACACGGGCAAGGGCTTTCCGTGGGTGCAGTACATCGGCTACTGGCTCAACGTCTTTTTTGTGTTCTGGGGCTGGTCGGCGGTGTATTTCGGGCTGCATTATTTTGACAGCTACCGCTCGGCCGAAATCGACCGCTGGAAGCTGGCTGCCGCCGCCCGCGAGGCCGAGATGCGCACCCTGCAAGCCCAGCTCAATCCGCACTTTCTCTTCAATGGCCTCAACAATATCCGGGCCCTGGTGATGGAAGACCCCGCCCGCGCCCGCGCCATGATGACGCACCTGGCCGAGTTGCTGCGCTACTCCATGCAGCGCAACGGCGCCGAGCAGGTGCCCCTCACCACCGAGCTAGAGATAGTGGCCAACTACCTCCAGCTCGAAGCCATGCAGCTGGAAGAGCGCCTGCGCTACTCGGTGGCCGTGGCGCCCGAGGCCCTGCCAGTGCTGCTGCCCCCCATGACCTTGCAGCTGCTGGTCGAGAACGCCATTAAGCACGGGCTGGCCCCGCGCCCGGCCGGCGGCAGCCTTAGCCTGAGCGCCCAGCTCGATGCGGCGGGCACCGGCCTGCGCGTGGCCGTGCGCAACACCGGCACCTTCCAGCCGCAGCCGGGCCACCCCGGGCTAGGCCTGCGCAACGTGCAGGAGCGCCTGGGGCTGCTGTTTGGGCCGGCCGCGCACTTTGCCATCGGCCCCGACCCGCTGCTGCCCGATACCGTGCTGGCCGAGCTGCACCTACCCATCAAAAACCTGAAAACGACCCATGAACGCGCTGCTTATTGACGACTCACGCCTGGCGCGCACGGAGTTGCGCCACCTGCTGCGGGCCTTTCCCGACGTGGCGGTGGTGGGCGAAGCCCGGCACGCCGACGAGGCGCGCCAGCAAATAGCCGCCCTGCACCCCGATGTGCTGTTTCTCGATATCCACATGCCGGGCCAGACGGGCTTCGACCTGCTGGCCTCGCTGGATGGCCCGGCGCCGCACGTCATCTTTACCACCGCCTACGACCAGTACGCACTTAAGGCCTTCGAAGTCAATGCCCTCGACTACCTGCTAAAGCCCGTGAGCGAAACCCGGCTGGCCGCCGCGCTGGACAAAATCCGGTCGCTGGCCCCAGCCCCGGCCCCGGCGCTGCCAGCGCTGCCACCCACGCCGGAGCCCGCCCTCACGGTTCAAAGCCAGGTTTTTGTGAAGGATGGCGAGCACTGCTGGTTTGTGCGGCTGGCCGATATCCGGCTTTTCGAAATCAGCGGCGGGGCCACGCGCGTGCATTTCGAGCAGCACCAGCCGCTTATTCCGCGCAGCTTGCAGCAGCTGGAAGCCCGGCTCGACCCGAAGGTATTTTTCCGGGCCAACCGCCAGCAAATCATCAACCTGCACTGGATAGCCGGCATTGAGCCGTGGTTTAGCAACACGCTCAAAATCAGCCTGCGCAATGGGCCCGACGTGGAGGTTTCGCGCAGCCAGTCGGGCCTTTTTCGCGAGCTGATGAGCCTGTAGCGCCGGCCGGGGCGGCCCCTAAGCGGGCTGGAGCTGAAGCTGCGCCACAATCTGCTGCACCAGCTGCGCGGGCGTGTCCTTGATGTCGAGGTGCAGGCCGTAGGCCGGGCGCTCCAACGTAGCCAGCTGTGAATCAAGCATATCGGCCTTCATGTAGTGCCCCTGCCGGCCGGTAATGCGGGCGCGCAGCACGGCGGGGTCACCGTCGAGCAGCACCCAGCTGATGGGCAGGCTGGCGCCGGCTTGCAGGGTTTGGCGGTAGCTTTCCTTGAGGGCTGAGCAGGCCACTACGGCGCCGCCGGCTTTTTCCCACTGCCCAAAGTCGGTGGCCAGCGTGGCCAGCCAGTCGTGCCGGTCGGCGTCGGTGAGGGGCGTGCCGGCGGCCATCTTGGCCACGTTGGCGGCCGAATGGAAGTCGTCGCCGTCGTAAAAAGGCCGGCCGATTTGCTGGGCCAGCAGCTCGCCCACGGTCGTTTTGCCGCAGCCCGACACGCCCATGATGACAATGATTGGTTGGTTCATAGCCTTGCTAACGCGCACGGTCGGGTTTAGTTAAAGCGGCCGCAGCAGCACGCGGGCCGGCGCGCCATCGCTGCCCACAATGGCCAGCGGCAGGCACAGCAGCTCGTAGGGGCCGGGCGCAATGTGCTGCAAGGCCAGCCCTTCAATCACGCAAATACCGGCGTCGAGCAGGGCGTGGTGGGCATCGGCCTTGCCCACGGACAGGTAGTCGACGCCCACGCAGACGACACCCGCATCGCGCAGGTAGCGCGCCGCATCGCCATCCAGGGCCACAAAATCGGGCTGAAAGGGCTCGGTGCTCCACTCGCTGCCCGAAATGCGCGTTTTGAACAACAGCCGCGCCCCCGGCTTTATGTCAAGCTGTTGCACCTCGGCCAAGCTGATGCTCTTGGGGTCGTGGATGGCCACCACGGTGGCCGGGCCCAGCAGGCGGTCCAGGTCAAGGGTGGTGCTGTCGCCCCCATCGCTGGAAAAGTGCAGCGGCGCATCGACGTGGGTGCCGGTGTGGGCGCTCAGGTGCAGCTCGGTCACGTTAGCAGCATCGCCCCGGTCCTGGCTGAGGGTGCGGGCCACGGTCACGCCGAGGTTGTCGGGCCAGTGCACCATCTGGTTGCGAATGGGGGTGGTGGCGTCGAGCCAGGGAGCGGGTACGGGCATGGGATTGATAGAACGTGATAGGGTTAAGCGAAGGCAGTGAATAAGTTACCTCTTCCTTGCACTCAGTTATTTTTGGCAATTCTCGGCTGCAAGAGCTTGGCAATCAACCCCGTCCAACCGGTCTGGTGGCTGGCGCCGAGGCCGTGGCCAGTGTCACCGTTGAAGTATTCGTTGAACGTGAGGTAGTCCTTGAAGTGAGGGTCTTGCTGAAGCAGGTCGCTGTCGCCGAGGCTGGCGCGGCGGCCGGTGGCGGGGTCGCGCAAAAACAGCTTATTCAGGCGCGCCGTGAGCGCGTCGGCCACTTCGAGCAACGTGGCGTACTGGCCGGAGTGAGTCGGGTATTCCACCTTAAAATCGTCGCCGAAATAGTGATGAAACCGCTGTAACGCCTCGATTATCATGAAATTCACCGGCATCCAGATGGGCCCGCGCCAATTGGAGTTGCCCCCGAACAGCTCGGTTTCCGACTCGGCCGGCTGGTAATTCACCGTGATTTCGGTGTCGCGAAACACGTAAGGGTTGTCTTTGTACACCCGCGACAAGCTGCGCACGCCATAATCCGATAAGAACTCCTGCGAGTCCAACATTCTGAACAGCAAGCGCTTGAGACGATGGCCGCGCAGCAGGCTCAACAGGCGGCGGGCGCCCTTGCCGGGCTCCTGCCAGTGGCTCACGAGCGCCGCCAGGTGCGGTCGGTTGGTCAGCAGCCAGTTCATTCGCTCTAAAAACTGGGGGGCGCTGGTCAGCACATCCTCGTCGAGCACCTCCACGGCAAACATCGGGATGAGGCCCACCATCGTGCGCACTTTCAGCAGCTCGTGGCCGCCGTCGGGGGTGTTGAGAGCGTCGTAGTAAAACTCGTCTTCCTGGTCCCAGAGGTCCAGCGCGGTATTGCCCACGTTGGTCATGGCCTCGGCAATGTAGAGGAAGTGCTCGAAAAACTTACTTGCCAGGTCCTGGTACACGGGGTTGGTGCGGCTCAGCTCCAGCGCAATGCGCATCATATTAAGCGCAAACATGGCCACCCAGGCCGTGCCATCGGCCTGCTCCAGGTAGCCGCCAAAGGGCAGCGGCGCCGAGCGGTCAAACACGCCAATGTTGTCCAGCCCCAAGAAGCCGCCCTCGAAAATGTTGCGGCCGTCGCGGTCCTTACGGTTCACCCACCACGTGAAATTGAGCAGCAGCCGGTGGAAAACGGTTTGCAGAAACGCCACGTCGCCGCCGTCGCTGCGCCGCTTCTGGTCCATCTTGAACACCCGAAAGGCGGCCCAGGCGTGCACTGGTGGGTTCACGTCCTCAAACTTCCACTCGTAGGCCGGCAGCTGGCCGTTGGGGTGCATGTACCAGTCGAGGCACAGCAGCCGCAGCTGATTCTTGGCAAATGCCGAGTCGAGTTGGGCCAACGGAATGCAGTGGAAAGCCAGGTCCCAGGCCGCGTACCAAGGGTACTCCCAGGTATCGGGCATGGAGATAATGTCGTTGTTATCCAGGTTTTTCCAGTCGGCGTTGCGGCCTTGCAGGCGCTCGGGGGGCGGGGCGGGCTGGGCGGGGTCGCCGGCCAGCCAGCGGGGCACGCTGTAGTGATAAAACTGCTTGCTCCACAGCATCCCCGCAAACGCCTGCCGCTGCACCAGCCGGGCGTCGGCATCAGCCAGGTCGTGCTGCACCGCCGCATAAAATTCATCGGCTTCGGCCTGGCGCTGCTGAAAAATCGCGTCGAAATCAGCAAACGGCTGGGTTAGCCCATCGGGCCCCAGGCGCAGGCGCACCTGCTGGCTGGCCCCCGGCGCCAGCGTAAGCGCGTAGTGGGCGGCGGCCTTGGTGCCGGTTTCGGCCGGGTTCAGTGCATCTTTTTGCTGCGCAACCAGGTGGTTATTAATACCATCCTTGAAAAACTGCTCCGGCGAGGCACAGCCAAACAGGCGTTCCGTGTTGGTGTTATTGTCGCAAAACAGCCACTGGGCTTCGCCGTCGGCGTAGCAGGTCAACTCGCTCAGGTCGCGGTGGCGCACCTGCACCGCGCCACCGGGCTGGGCCGTGAGGCTGGGCCGGTAGTCGTCAAGTCCCCAGGACCAAGTATTGCGAAACCACAGTTGGGGCAGCACGTGCAGCGGGACCGCCTCCGGCCCCCGGTTCACGATAGTATAGCGAACCAGCAGGTCGTCGGTATCGGCCTTGGCGTACTCCACGAAAATGTCGAAGTACCGGTTTTCGGCAAAAATGCCCGTGTCCAGCAACTCAAACTCCGGGTCTTTGCGGGTGCGCTTCTCATTCTCCGCTACCAGCTGCTCGTACGGAAAAGCGCGCTGCGGATACTTATAGAGCAGCTTTTGGTAGGAGTGCGTGGGGGTATTATCAAGGAAATAGTAGATTTCCTTCACGTCCTCCCCGTGGTTGCCTTGCGGCCCACTCAGGCCGAAAAGCTGCTCCTTGAGCATCGCATCCTGGCCGTTCCAGAGCGCCAGGCCCAGGCACAGGAGCTGCCCGTCGTCGCAAAAACCCGCCAGGCCCTCTTCGCCCCAGCGGTAGGCGCGGCTGCGGGCTTGGTCGTGGGTGGTGTAGTGCCAGGCGTCGCCGGTGGCCGAGTAGTCTTCGCGCACCGTACCCCACTGCCGCTCAGACAGGTAAGGGCCGAAGCGCCGCCAAGGCTTCTGGTCGGTGTCGGCTTCGAGCAGGCGATGGTGTTCGGCAGTCATTTGGATTAAGGAAGAGTTTGGAAAAAGGAAAGAAGAACTGACGCTGAGAAGCCGGAAAAACAGTTCTTCCTTCCAAATTCTTACTTACCAGCTGCCGGCCCTAGCCGTTGTCGGCAAAGCCGGGGTACAAGGTCATGCCGCCATCCATGAAAATGGTTTGGCCCGTGATATAGTCGGCTTCGTCGGAGGCCAGCCAGGCGGCCAGGTTGCCGATATCGGCGGGGTCACCCACGCGGTTGTAGGGAATGAGAGTCAGCAGCGCTTTTTCCTCCTCGGGCGTGTCGCGGGCCGAGAGATTAATGGGCGTGGCGATGGCGCCGGGGGCAATGCTATTGACCCGGATTTTGTGCGGGGCTAGCTCCTGGGCGCTGGTTTTCATGAGCTGCATGATGCCGCCTTTGCTGCTGGCGTAGTTGACGTGGCCGGCCCACGGAATAACTTCGTGCACACTGCTCATGCAGATAATTTTGCCCAGCGCCTTGCTAACGTCGGGCTGCGGGCCACGCCGGGTAAACTCGCGGGCCGCCTCGCGCAGGCACAGAAACTGGCCGGTCAGGTTCACATCAATTACCTTTTGCCACTGGGCCAGGGTCATTTCCAGCAGCGGCGCATCTACCTGAATACCGGCATTGGCCACCACAATGTGCAGGGTCCCAAACTGCTCCACGGCCTGCTTGAACATGGCCTGCACCTGGTCTTCCTTGCTTACATCGGCCTGCACGGCGTAGGCGGTGCCCCCGGCGTCGGTGATGGCTTTGACGGTAGCATTGGCCCCGTCGAGCTCGTGGCCGTAGTTGACGACCACTTTGGCACCATGCGCCCCCAGGGCGATGGCCACGGCGGCACCAATGCCGGAACTGGCCCCCGTGACGAGGGCCGCCTGCCCGGCCAGGCGGGTAGAAGAATCTTGTGGCATAAGAAATTCGGAAAAAGGAGGAAGCAGCGGCCGGCCCTTCGCCAGCGCACCGCCTTAAAGACGGGGTTTGCGAAGCTGGGGTTTAGCGAAAAGCGGCGATTTTCGCGTCCTCACCGGCTCTTCACCCACGCGCTGGCTTCCGGCACTGCCGCCGTGGCCCACGCCGGGCCGGTACCTTTGCGGCCGGCCGGCCACCGGTGGCGGCCTTATTCCCCTGCGCCATGCGCTTTTCCTTGCTTTGGCTTTTGCTGCCGGCGGCCCTGCTGGCCAGCCCCGGCGCGCGTGCGCAAACGCTGCCCGAGGTTACGGTGCTCGGGCACCAGGGCAAGCGCGCCACGCTCCTGCAAAAGCTGGACCTTACGCCCGCGCAGCAGGCGCGCATTGCCACCGTGCTCGACGAGGAGCGTGCCCAGCGCAAGCAGCGCCTCACCCACCGCCCCGACGAAACCGAGCACGCCGCCCGCCTGGCCCGCCAGGCCGACTTCGAAACCAAGATTGAGGCCGTGCTCACGCCCGCCCAGCAGGTGCGCTACGAAGAGCTGCGCGGCCTGCGCCCGGCGCGCCCCCTACCCGAAATGAAAGTACAGTAACTAATAGTTAATTGATTAATGGTCAATGGTTAATCATGAAGCGTGAGTAGCGCAACATGCAGACCGCTGAATTATTTTCCAGAGACACTTCAGAAGCAATTAACCATTGACCATTAGTAAATTGACCAGTAAGAAGACTACGTCCAGCGGCTTAGAAATTGGCTGAAGGCTTCTTTGTATTGCTCGCCTACGGGGATGGTTTCGGTGCCAATCTGGACGGTGAGGCGGCGCACGGCCTCGATTTTATCGAGGGCCACGATGAACGAGCGGTGGATGCGCAGGAAGCGCCGGGCGGGCAGCTTTTCCTCCATCGCCCGCAGGCTCATGAGCGAGAGCAGGGCGCGCGGCGTGCTCTTGAGGTGCACCTTCACGTAGTCTTTGAGGCCCTCCACGTAGAGGATATCGCTGAGGGCCACCCGCACGAGTTGGTACTCCACCTTCAGGAAAATATGCTCTTCCTCGGGGGCGGGCACGGCGGCTCCGGCGGCCTCGGTGCTGCCGCTCGCCAGCTCGGCATAGGCGCGGGCCTTGTTGGCGGCGCGCAAAAACTCCTCGTAGTTGAAGGGCTTCACCAGATAGTCGAGGGCATCGACCTTGTAGCCCTCCAGGGCATACTGCGGGAAGGCGGTGGTAAAAATGATGCGCGGCGCGGTGACCTGCTGGCCCAGCACGCGGGCCAGCTCCAGGCCGGTCAGCTCCTGCATCTGGATGTCGAGAAAAGCCACGTCTACCTTTTCGGTCAGCTCGTGCAGGCCCTTCAGGGCTTCGACGCCGCTGCCGTAGCGGCCCACCAGCTTCAAAAAAGGCGTTTGCTCGATAAACGTGCAGAGCAGGGCGAGCGCCAGCGGCTCATCATCGACGGCGATGCAGGAAACAGACATTGCTTTAAGGATTAATTTTTTAACGGTCAAGGAGTAATGACCTTTCGGGCCCGGCGCTCCGGGCGGGTTAGTGGGGCGGGGCCCAGGATTACGGCGGCCCGGCCCGGCAAGTTGAAAGCAGCGCAACTAATGATTAGCCAGTTAACCATTGACTATTAATCAATTAACCATTAAGCTAAGCTTGACTTCAAACTCATTGGCGGGCGTTTGGGGGGTTACCTGCAAGGAGTAGCGGCCGGGGTACAGCAGGTCGAGGCGGCGCTGGGTGTTGGCCAAGCCGATGCCGTTGGAGCCGGCCAGGTCGGCGCTGGGGGCCGGAAACAGGGTGTTGCGCACCTCTATTTCGAGCTGCCGGGGTGTGGGCTGGCGCAGGCCGATGTAGATGCGGCTGGGCGCGGTGGCCGCCACGCCGTGCTTAAAGGCATTCTCCACGAAGGGCAGCAGCATCATGGGCGCGATGAGCACCTCGCGCACCGGCTCGGGATGCTCGAAAATGACCTGCACGCGGTCGGTAAGGCGCAACTGCATCAGGGTGATGTAGTCTTGCACGAAGGCTACCTCCTGGCTCAGCTGGGCGTGGCCGGTGGCCGTGTCGTAGAGCACGTAGCGCATCATGCGCGAGAGGCGGTGCAGGGCCGCCCGCGCCCGCTCGCCGTCGATGAGCGTGAGTGAGTAGATGTTATTGAGGGTATTAAAGAAAAAGTGCGGGTTTATCTGGGCCTTGAGCAAGCTCAGCTCGGCTTCGGTGCGCTGTTGGTCGAGGCGCTCGCGCAGGCGAGCTTCCTGCTGCCAGTGCTGCACCATCGTGATGGCCGTGGCAATGCCCAGCACGAGCAGCGTAATCAGCAGCCCCACAAAATCGAAGCGGCTGCCGCGCGGCCGGGGCGGACCCGCCGGCGCGGTGCGGTGCTCTACCACCTCGGCCGCGTGAAAGGCCTTGCGCATCAGCTCCGATACGTGCAGGGTGCTTTCCAAGAACTGGCTCATGAGCAGCAGCAATGCCACCGTGGCCGCCAGCGCCAGCACAAACCAGCCCGTGCGCCCGCGCAGTAGCAGGCGCGGCACGCTCACGCGGGTGGTGAGGTAAAACGCCCCCACCCACAGCACCAGCAGCGCGCCCTGCCGCACCCAGTACTGCGGCGGCAGCACCACCCGGCCCTGCATAGGCTGAAAAAGCAGCAGCGCCAGGGCCAGCAGCCCCCACGCCAGCACGTGAATCAGTGGCGTGAGCAAGCGCCGGAAGGAGAAAGTGGACATGGGCGAAGGAAGTAAGCCCGCCAAAAGTAGCGCCCGCCCCCACCCCCGCCGCCTGCGCCCGACTAGCAGGCCGATTGTGCCGACTGCCGGCCAGCTTTGGCCGGTTGGCAACGTCAGGCTTTCTTCACTTACTTTTACTTCCCTATTCCTGGTTGCTTTTCTTTTCCCACCCAATGCTCTCATCCTGTGTCGTTCTTTTCCACTGCGCGCCGTCGGCGTGCCCCGCAGCCCGGCCGCTGGCCCGCTAGCCGGCTCGCGGGCTGGGCCGGGCCGCTGGCCCTGGCCTGGTGCCTGCTGCTGGCCCTGGCCCTGGCCCGCCCCGCCGCGGCCCACCCCACCCCCGAAGACACCCTGGCGGCCACCCCCGCCCACGCCGCCCAGTACCTCGACGACCGGTTCTACAGCGTACTGGAAGACCCCACTGGGCGCCTGCCCCTGCGCCTGGTCAGCAGCCCGGCCTGGGCGGGGCGCTTTGCCTCGCTGGCCGGCACCGGCCTGCCGCCCAATATTCAGCACCCGCGCAGCACCTACTGGCTGCGCCTCACGGTGCGCGCCGCCCCCGGCCCGGCCCCCGACTGGTACCTGGAGCTGTACGACTCACACATTGGGGCGGCCACCCTGTTTCGGCCGCAGGGCGCGGGCGCCCTGGCCTACGACAGCGTGCTGACCGGCGCTAACTACCCCTTTGCCACGCGCCCGCTGCCCTACAAGAATTTTCTCTTCGACCTGCCCCTGCGCCCGGGCCAGGCCACCACGTACTACCTGCGCCTGCGCTCCGACTCGCCCACCAGCTTCCGGGCCATGCTGCACAGCGGCCCCGGCCTGCTGCCCGAAATGAGCCTGCAATACTGGCTGCTGGGCGGCTTCTACGGGGTCATCTTCATCATGGTGGTGTATAATCTGTTCCTGTTTTTCTTCTTGCAGGAACGGACGTACCTCTACTACGTGCTGTACGTGCTGAGCGGGGCGCTGCTGTTTTTGTCGGAAGACGGCCTGGGCTTTCAGTACCTGTGGCCGGGCAGCGCGGTGGCCAACTACTGCATTGCGGCGGCGGCGCCGGTGCTGCTGCTGCTCACCTTTGCGCAGTACGCCCGCTCGTTTCTCGACGCGGCGGTGCGGCTGCCGGGCCTCGACCGCCCCATCCGCTGGGTGGTGTCCTTGAGCGTGGCCTTGCTGGTGCTCGATGCCGTGGTGGTGCATTCGGGCTTCAGTTTCTGGCTCTACCTGCTGCCTTATGGGCTGCTGTACTACGCGGCGTGGCAAGCCTACCGGGGCGGCCTGCGGGCGGCGCGCTACCTGCTGATAGCCCAGGCAATGGTGGCCGGCAGCCTGGCGTTCCTCATCAGCCGCAAGCTGGGGCTGGAATTCTACAACAACGCCTACACCGTGTACAGCCTCAACGGGGCCTTCGTAGTGGAGGTAGCGGTGCTCAGCTACGCCCTGGCTGATAAGATAAAGAGCCTGATGGACACCACCTTGCTCACGCAACGCAGCCTGCTGAAGCAGTTGCGCAAAAAGCACCAGGCCCAGGACCAGCTCGTGGAGCAGCTGCGCGAAAACCAGGCCCTCAAAGACCAGCTCAATACCGAGCTGGAGGCTCTCGTGGCCCGGCGCACCGAGGAGCTGCGCCAGCAAAACGACACCATCGCGGCCCAAAACCGCGAGCTACTCGAAACCAACAGCCTGCTGGCCTTGCAGTCGGCGGCCATCGAGCAGCTCAATACCGACCTCAGCCGCGACCTGCAAGACCAGAAGAAGGCCCGCCTGCAAGCCCGCGAGTTCGACTTTGGCGAGTTCAGCCAGCTCTACCCCGATAAGGATGCCTGCCTGCGCTACCTCGCCGACCTCAAGTGGCAGCACGGCTACCACTGCCGCAAGTGCGGCCACGAAAAAAGCTGCGAGGCCCGCGAGCCCTTTGCCCGCCGCTGCACCCGCTGCCGCTACGTGGAGTCGGCCACCACGGGCACGCTGCTTCAGAAGTGCAAGTTCCCCATCGTGAAGGCTCTCTACGCGGTGTTCCTGCTGCACGCCCACCGGGGCCGCTACGCCCCCGCCGAGCTGGCGCGGGTGCTGGAGCTGCGCCCCGCCACCACCTGGGCTTTTGCCCAAAAAGTGCTAGCCGCCCTGGAGCGCCGCACCCACGCCCCCGACTTCGACGAGGCCGAACCCTGGACGCACGTGCTACTGGACGATGCCACCAGTGCCGACCTCGAATCGCTGCTCGAAACGGCCTAGTGCCCAGCCCGCCCGCCCGCCGCGCGCAGCTAATCGCTGCTGGCTGAAAATTTCCTGAAAATTTCTGGTCAGCAACGTTGTTTTTTAGCCTAGCAGGTAAGGCCCCCGAAATGCGCCCCACGGCTTTTAGAGCCCCGAACCCCGCCGGCTGCGTGTGCGCTAGGTGTAACGGACCGGCGTACCCAAGCGCAAAAAGGCCGTTTACAGGCCGTTTAGCGGGTATTTGAGGCATTTTTTTACAAAACACCCGCACTACTTTTGGCCGGCTGCTGTGGCTGGCCCGGCTTTTAGCTGGCGGTGCATCCCACACCTTTCGCTCGCACTGCTTCCTTCCGCAACCGATTGCGGAAAATCTCGCTCTCCTTGCCAGCCGGCTGACGCCCCTACCTGGGCCCACCGGCAGCTGGTTGTTTTTTAGCTATTCCCACCCTTTTTCACTCCAAGTATGAAGCGAAAGCTTTACCTAGCCCCGTCGTTTCGACACACTGCGCTACTGCTGGCTTGCGGGCTGCCGGTAGCCGCCCGGCCGGCCTTGCCAGCCCTGACCAAGCCCGCATTGAGCGTGGCGGCCGACATTCCGGTGACTGGCCGGGTAGTGGGCACCGACGGCAAGCCGTTGCCCGGCGTCACGGTGCTGGTGCGCGGCACTAATCTGGGCGGCTCGACCGATGCCGATGGCCGCTTCTCTCTGCGAGCGCCTGAGGGCAGCACGCTGCTGTTCAGCTTCGTGGGCTACGTGGCGCAGTCGGTAGTAGTCACGAGCAGCAATGCCGGCAGCATCAGCGTCTCGATGCGCGACGACACGCAGGCCCTCACCGAAGTAGTGGTGGTGGGCTACGGCACCCAGGAGCGCGGCAGCGTAACGGGCGCCATCTCGTCGGTAAACGGCCCGGAGCTGACGCGCCAGCCGGTGGCCGACGTCACGCAGTCGCTGCAAGGCAAGGCGGCGGGCGTCACCATCACCTCCAACGGCGGCGCGCCCGGTGGCGCGGCCGGTACCTCGGTGCGGATTCGCGGCATAACGTCGGCCGGTAACAACTCGCCGCTGTACGTAGTGGACGGCTTTCCGCTGCCCAGCCCCGGCGATGGCAGCGAAAACCAGCTGAACGCCATCAGCCCGAATGACATCGAAACGATTGACATTCTGAAAGATGCCTCGGCCACGGCTATTTACGGGGTGCGCGCCGCCAACGGCGTAGTGCTCATCACTACCAAGCACGGCAAGGCCGGGCAGGCCACCGTCAACGTCGATGGCTACGTGGGCGTGCAAACCGTGGCGCGCCGCCTCAACCTGCTCAATGCCGAGCAGTATGCCGTTATCAACAACGAGAGCCGGCTGGCGGCGGGCAAGCCCATCGTGGTGGACCGCCTGCGCGACCCCGCCGCCCTCGGCGCGGGCACCGACTGGCAGGATTTGGTATTCCGCCGGGCCCAGATTCAGAACTACTCGCTGGGCGTAACGGGCGGCAGCGAGAAGGCCAGCTACGCGCTGTCGGCCACCTACTTCCAGCAGGACGGCATTGTGGTAGGCTCTAACTTTGAGCGTTATACGCTGCGAGCCAACGGCGATGTGAAGATTGGCAGCATGCTGAAAGTAGGCAACAACATTCAGCTTACCCACCTCTCCGACCGCCAGGTGGCCAGCAATGGCGGCGGCAATGGCAACGAGTACGGCACCATCCAGCAGCTCATCCGCATTCCGGCCACCATTCAGCCCTACCGGGCCGATGGCTACTGGTACGAGCCCACTGGCAGCACCGACAACTTCATTGAGGAAAACCCGCTGGCCAGCGCCCAGCGCAACGACCAGCGCTTCAACCGCAACCGGATTCTGACCACGTTCTACGCCGAGTTGCAGCCACTCAAGGGCCTGCGCATCCGCTCGAACGTGGGCGCCGACCTGATTTTCGACAACTTCAACTCCTTTGCGCCCTCGGCCCCCCCGTTTCCGGGCGTCACGTCGCGCTACGCCACGGCGGGCGCCTCGGCCACCTCGGCCTACGCGCCCAGCTACCTCATCGAGAACACGGCGACCTACGACCGCCTCATTGCCGACAAGCACCAGGTGACCTTCCTGCTGGGGCAGTCGGCCCAGGAGTTCAACTACAGCAACGTGGAGGCCTACCGCACGGGCTACCTGCGCAACGACCTGCGCGTTATCAACGCCGGCCCCATCAACACGCTGCTGGCCAACGTGGGCACCATCAGCTCGCCGCAGCACCTGGCCAGCTACTTCGGGCGCCTCAACTACGAGTTTGCCGGCAAGTACCTGTTCTCGGCCGTGGCCCGCTACGACGGCTCGTCGGTGTTTCCGCCCGGCGAGAAGTTCGGCTTCTTCCCCGGCGCCTCGGTGGGCTGGCGCATCTCGGAAGAGCCCTTCCTGAAAGGCAACCCCACCATCAGCAACCTGAAGCTGCGCGCCGGCTACGGCAAAGTAGGTAACCCGCTGAACGCCGGGCGCTTTGCCTACCTCTACTCGATTAACTTCGGCATCACGTATCCGTTTGGGCCCGACGGCACCATCAACACGGGCGGTGCCCCCACCCGCCTGGCCAACGCCAACCTGCGCTGGGAAAACAACGACCAGACCAACGTGGGCGTGGACGTAGGCTTTCTCGACAACCGCATCGAGGCATCGCTGGACCTCTACAACCGCAACTCGCCCAACCTGATTGCGCCGGTGCCGGTGTCGTACACCTCGGGCACCTATGAGCCGGTAAACACCAACGCCGCCTCGGCCTACAACCGGGGTATTGACTTCTCGCTGACCACCCACAACTTCATCGGCTCGAACGGGGGCTTTAGCTGGACGACCACGCTCAACGTGTCGGCCTTCAAAACCCAGCTGGAATCGCTGGGCCTGGGCGTGCCCTACAACGGAACGAGCACCCTGGCCGGCGACCCCATCGTGCGCTACGCCGCCGGGCAGCCGTTTGGCTCGTTCTTCGGCTACGTGGCCGATGGCCTGTTTCAGACTGCCGACGAGGTGAAGGCCGCGCCCAAGCAGGAAAGCGGCACTGCCCCCGGCGACATTCGCTTTAAGGACATCAACGGCGACGGCGTCATCACGGCCGCCGACCGCACGTTTATCGGCAAGCCCAACCCCAACTTCACGTTTGGCATCACCAACACGCTCAACTACAAAGGCTTCGACCTGAGCTTCTTCATCAACGGCGCCCAGGGCAACCAGATTTACAACCAGAACCGCTACCTGCTCGAAAGCGCGCTCTACGGCAGCTTCAGCGGCGGCACTATCGTGCTCAACCGCTGGACCGGCCAGGGCACCAGCAACGACGTGCCCCGCGCCATCGACTCGGACCCCAACCGCAACCTGCGGGTGTCCAGCCACTTCGTGGAAGACGGCTCCTTCGTGCGCCTCAAAAACCTGACGCTGGGCTACACCCTGCCCCAGACCCTGCTCAGCCGCATTGGCTCGCGCCAGGTGCGGGTGTACGTGACCGGCCAGAACCTCATCACCCTGACCCACTACACGGGCTTCGACCCCGAGGTGAGCGCCAGCGGCGTCGACCTGGGCATCTACCCGCAGGCGCGGGTGTTCACGGGCGGCATCAACATCGGGTTCTAATCGCTTGCTCTATCCCCACCCTATCATGCTTATCTCTAAACACTTCGGCGGCGCGTTTCTGCTCTCGCTGGGCCTGCTGGCCGGCTGCACCAACAAGTTTCTGGAAGAATCACCTTCGGACCAGATAACGGACGCCAACTTTTACAAAACCCAGAACGATGCTATCCAGGCCGTAACGGCCGCCTATAGCGAGCTTACCAAGGAAGGCCAGTACAACGCCGCCCTGTGGGCCATGGACATTGCGGCCGACATTTCGACTACCGGCGGCGGCGGCGGCAGCGACGGCATCGAGTACACGCAGCTCGACGACTACAACACCCCCTCGACCAACTTCGTGGCCCAGCGCCTCTGGCAGGGCTCGTTCATTGCGGTGCAGCGCGCCAACATCGTGCTCCAGAAGGTGCCGCTCATCACCGGCATGGACCCCGCCATCCAGAAGCGCTGCCTGGGCGAGGCCCAGTTCATCCGGGCCAAAATGTACTTCGACCTAGTGCGGGCCTTCGGCGACGTGCCCCTGTACGCCACCCAGCCCACCAACCTCGACCAGGTGAACATTGCCCGCTCGCCGGCGGCCGATGTGTACAAGCAGATTGAGGCCGACCTTACCAGCGCCATCACCAACCTGCCGACCTCCTACAGCGGCGGCGACCTGGGCCGCGCTACCCGCTGGGCGGCCCAGGGCCTGCTGGCCAAGGTGTTGCTCACCGAGGGCCGCAAGGCCGAGGCCGCCGTGCAGGCCAAGGCCGTTATCGACGGCTCGGGCAAGACGATGTGGGCCAGCTACGGCGACAACTTCAAGGTGGAGAATGAGAACAACAACGCCAAGGAGTCACTCTACGAGGTGCAGTTTGTGAACGGCCGCAACCAGTACGACCGCAACAGCGTGGGCTCGGCCATGAACCAGTTCTTTGCCCCGCGCCGGGGTGGCCTCGTGCCGGCCGGCGACGGCTACGGCTTCAACGTGCCGGAGCCCGACTTCGTGAACGGCTACGAGGCCGGCGACACGCGCAAGGCCGTGACGGTGTGGGTACCCGGCGACGTATCGCCCAACGGCAGCCTCCAGCCCAAGTCCTTGCCCGGCTCGCCCTTCGGCTACGACTGCAAGAAGTGGTTTGTGGGCATGGTGAACACCAACATCTGGGACTCGCCCCTGAACGTACCCGTGTTGCGCCTGGCCGAGATGTACCTGATTGTGGCCGAGGGCCTGGGCGCCACGCCCGACGGCTTCGAGGCCCTCAACAAGGTGCGCCGCCGGGCCTTCGGCGTCGATTACAATACGCCCAACGCGGCCCACGACCTGAACGCGGGCAGCGCGCCCGACTTTCAGGCGGCCGTGATGCGGGAGCGTAAGTACGAGCTGGCGTTTGAGTTCGACCGCTGGTTTGACCTGAAGCGCACCAAATCGCTCGTGTCCGTAATGACGGCCCAGTCGGCCTACCTGGCCACGGTGGGCGTGCGGCGCGGTGTGCCGACCGACAAAAACTACGTGTTCCCCATTCCACAAACCGAGCTGGACGCCAACCCCAAACTTGTGCAAAACCCTGGCTACTAAGCCGCTTTCTCGGAAATTTTCGCTTCGCTCCTCATGAAAAATATCTGTACGAAAGCCGCCTGGACCCTCGTAGCCAGTCCGCTGCTCCTCGTAGCCTGCACCAAAAACGACAAGGGTAGCCTGGAAGGCGCTACCCCGGTGGCCACCTTCAGCAGCGTGGTCAACTCCTCGCAGTACCCCGTCACGGTCACCTTCACCGATAACAGCCAGAACGCCTTTGTGAACCAGTGGGAGTTTGGCGACGGCACGGTGGGCTCGGGCAGCCCCGTGACGCACACCTACGCCCAGGCCGGCACCTACAAGGTGCGCCTCATCGAGTCGGGCCGGGGCGGCACCGGCTCGACGCCCCAAACCGACGTGGTGGTGCCCTCGCTGTGCGGCAGCGCCAGCTTTTCGGTGCTGACCAACTGCCAGAACAACGCGGCCTCGGCGCGCATCTTCACCTATTCCAACGCCGCTGGCGCAGTGAAGCGCCTCGATGCCAACAACAACGTGCTGTCGTCGTCGGCGGCCAACTCGCTGACCTCGTGCCAGGCCGACGACCAGTTTACGTTCAGCGGCACCTCGGCCACCTACACTTACGAGAGCAACGGCGGCACCTTCGTGGGCGGCGCCTGCGGCGACTCGCAGGCCGGCAGCGGCTCGTTTGTGTACAAGCCGACGGGCGGCGTGAGCGGGCTGGGCCAGATTATCCTGAGCAAAGCCGGCTCCTTCATCGGGGAGGCAGTGGCTGTGAATAACCTGACCTACGACATCGTAGAGGCCAGCAGCACCGTGCTGCGCCTGCGCGGCACCCTGGCCGACGGCACCAAGACCGAAGTAACCCTGGTGCCCTTCGACGCCGTGACCCGCGTGAAGCAATTGCTGACCAACGGCACCCAGAAAAGCTGGATGCTGGACTACCGCAAGGACGCCGTTATCACGGTGGGCATCGAGAGCGACCCGGTGAAATACTACGCCGGCGCCCCGGCCAAGGGCATTCCGGCCTGCCAGGCCGATGACAAGTACCTGTTTTCGGCGGCCAACGTGTACACTTACAACGCGGGGGCCGAAACTTTCGTGGCCGGCAGCCCCGGCACGTGCCAGGCCCCGCGCTCGGGCTCCACGCCCTTTACCCTGGCCCCGGCCAGCGGCACCGGCCTGGCCCAGATGGTGCTGAGCACGCCGGGGGCCTTTATCGGCGTGACCGATGCGCCCGACCTCACCTACCGCATCCTGTCCATCAACGACTCGCTGATGGTGCTGCGGGCCGGCAAAGGCGACGGCACGGTGTTCACCATGAAGCTGGTGGCCAAGTAATTCGCTTTTTATCGTTAGCTACGCGTGCCCGGTGAACGTTTCGCCGGGCACGCGTTTTTCCCTCCTATGCGCTTCTCCCCCTTCTCCCACCCCGCCCGCACTGGCGCCGCCAGCTGGCTGCTGGCCCTGGCCCTCGGGGCCTGCACCGAAAACAAGACGCCCGCCCTGCCGCCCCCCATCGTCACGCCCCCGGCCGTCAACGCCGAGGCCCGCGACTACGCCCAGTACACCGAGCTGATGTGGAGCGACGAGTTTAGCGGGGCCGGGCCGCTCGATGCCAGCAAGTGGATGTACGACACGGGCGGCGGTGGCTGGGGCAACAACGAGCTGGAAAACTACACCACCTCGACCGACAACGTGACCCAGAACGGCGGCAACCTCGTCATTCAGGCCCAGCGCCAGAACCTGGGTAATAACGCCTATACCTCGGGCCGCGTGCTTACCAAGGGCAAGCAGAATTTCCAGTTTGGGCGCATCGACGTGCGGGCTAAGCTGCCACAGGGCAAGGGCGTGTGGCCCGCCATCTGGATGCTGGGCAGCGACATCGACCAGAACAACTGGCCCAAGTGCGGCGAAATCGACATGATGGAGCTGCGCGGCCAGGCACCCACCGAAATCCTGACCACCATGCACTTTGCCGACAACGCGGGCAGCCACGCCCAGGCGGGCATCGACCACGTGAAGCTGCCCGGCGGGGCCAACTTCGCCGACGACTTCCACTTATACAGCGTGGTGCGCAGCAAGGACCAGATTCGGTTTTTCCTCGACGATAAGCTGTACTACACCTTTACGAGCAGCAACGTAGGCTCTTATAACTACCCGTTCAACAACAATTTCTTTGTGGTGCTGAACGTGGCCGTGGGCGGCGACTTTCTAGGAGCCGGCGGCAATCCGGACGCCTCCAGCGTCTTTCCGCAGCAAATGCAGGTCGATTACGTGCGCTACTACCAGTACAAGCCGTAGCTTTTTTCACTCCCGCCCGCCCGCCAACAAAAACGGCACCGCCCTCCCGGCGGTGCCGTTTTTGTTGGCGGGCGGGCCGGGTGAGCCGACCGCCCATTCGGCGGGTCGGCTTTTTTCAGTCTCTGACTCATATTGGCGCTGCATTTGCCATCCTGAGCGGGCGCTTTGGCGTAGGGACAACCTGCGCTAAACCAACGCCGGCCGCGCGCGTCCAACCCTGGCGCCGGCGCTGGGCCACGCCTCACCGGCGGTTCACTTTACGCTGCTCTCTTTGATGCCGCGCCGCTCCCGGCGGGCGGCGCCCCGTGCCTCCCATGACCCCGACTACCGCCCCCGCCCCGAGCCCCGAACTCACCCCCCGGACGCCCGACTTCGAGTTGGCTTTTCAGCAAAAGGAATCGCTGCTGGCTGGCTACCTGGCCGCCTTTGCCGTGGTCTACTACCGGCAGGCCGCCGAGCGCAGCCCCACCCAGCTGCAAGCCACGCTGCGGGTCGAAAACGCCGTGGCCGCCTTTCCGCCGGCCGCCATCCTGCTGCACCTCCACGACGCCCTGCCGCTGGCCGAGCTGGAAGCTGAGGCCGCCAGCCAACTCGTGATGGGCCTGGCCGGCGTGGCCGAGCAGCTGGGCGCCGCCATCACGCGGGCCCGCCTTTCCTTTCCGGCGCCCGAGGCCCAAAGCCCCGACCACGAGTGGTGCGTGACGCTCGACTTCGGCGCCGACCACACCGTGGCCGTGAGCTTTGCCTGCACCGGCGGGCTGCCCGGCCCCTGGGGCGCAGCCTACCTGCCGGCCCACGTGCAGCGGGTGTTCGAGCAGGTAAATACCCAGTCGCAGGCGGCGGTGGGCTACGTGTTTTTCCTGGCCGATGAGGAAGTGGGCCTGTTGCGCCAGTTCCTGACCGGGCCGCAGCACGTGGCCGAGGGCGGCCCCCAACAGCTGCACCAGCTATTTGAGGAAACGGCCCGCCAGTATCCCAACCATCTGGCCCTGAGCTGGCTGAATGACACCCGTACCTACCGCCAGCTCAACGAGGAGGCCGACCAGTTGGCCGCCCGCCTGCGCCACCGGGGCGTGCAGGCCGGCGATTTTGTGGGCCTGTTCATGGCCAAGTCCATCGAGCTGTACGTGGGGATGCTCGCCGTGCTCAAGGCCGGGGCGGCCTACGTGCCGCTCGACTTGTCGTTTCCGGCCGACCGCGTCACGTTTATCCTCGGCGACTGCGGGGCGCGGGCCCTGCTCACCAACCGCCCGCTGGACGAAGGCTTTGCCACCTGGCCCGGCTTAGTCATCGACCTGAGCGTGCCCGTGCCGCCGGTGCCCACCTTTAGCGAGCCGGTGGCTGTGGGGCCCGATTCCATTGCCTACGTCATCTACACCTCGGGCACCACGGGGCTGCCCAAGGGCGTGCTCATTCCGCACCGCAGCATCTGCCACCTGGTGCGGGCCGAGCAGCTACTGTTTCAGCCCACCCCGCAAGACCGCGTGGTGCAGGGCTTTTCGGTGGCCTTCGATGCCTCGCTCGAAGAGCTGTGGCTGGCCTGGGGCGCGGGCGGCACCCTGGTACCCGTGCCCGAAGAAACCATGAAGGCGCCCGACGCTTTGCCGGGCTTCCTGGCTGAGAATCAGGTGACGGTTTTTTCTACCGTGCCCACGCTGCTGTCGCTGCTGCCGGCCACCATTCCCACGCTGCGGCTGCTCATTCTGGGGGGGGAGGTGTGCCCGCCCGAGCTGCTCACCAAGTGGGCCAGCCGCCAGTGCCGGGTGGTGAATACCTATGGCCCCACCGAGGCTACGGTAGTGGCCACGGCCGCCGACTTCGTGCCCGGCCAGCGCCTCACCATCGGCCGGCCGCTGGCCGATTACGAAACGCTGCTGCTCGACCAGAACGGCCAGCTTGTGCCGCTGGGCGGGGCCGGCGAGCTGTGCATCGGCGGCCCCGCGCTGGCCGCCGGCTACCTCAACCGCCCCGAGCTGAGCGCGAGCAAGTTCAACACCGTCAGCGAATTGGCTAACGGCTTTAGGGGCCGCCTCTACCGCACCGGCGACCTGGCCCGCTTCGAGGCCGAGGGCAACATCGACTTTCTGGGCCGCATTGATACGCAGGTGAAAATCCGGGGCTTCCGGGTCGAGCTGGCCGAAATTGAGAGCCTGCTGCTGCAATGGCCCGGCATTCGCAACGCCGCCGTGGCCCTCAAGGAAGGCGCCGACGGCGTAAAAAAGCTCATCGCCTACCTCATTCTGGCCCCCGACCACCTCCTCGACGAGAAGGCCGTGCGCGCCTACCTGCGCGAGCGCCTGGCGCCCTATATGCTGCCCGCCGCGCTGGTGCCGCTGCACGCCTTCCCGCTGCTCACGAGCGGCAAGGTCGACCGCAAGGCCCTGCCCTACCCCGTGAGCGGCGCCCAGGCCCCCACCCGCGAGCTGACCCTGCCCCGCAACCCGCTCGAAGCCGCTATCTACGCGGTGTGGCAAAAGCGCTTCGACACCGCCGACCTCTCGGTGACGGACGACTTTTTCGACATCGGCGGCAACTCGCTGCTGGCTTCGCTCATCATCTCCGAGCTGCGCCAGCAGCCCGATTTCCAGGGCCTGTCGGTGAAGGAGATGTACACCCGGCGCACCATTGAGGCGCTGGCGGCCTCGGTGGCGGCCAGCACCGCCGCCCACCCGGCCGCCGACGAGCCGGGCCTGGCGCCGCTGGCCCGCGCCGGCACGGCCACGCGCCTGCTCACGGCCATTTTGCAGCTCTTCACCGTGGCCGCCTTCTACGCCACGCCGGTGCTGCTGCTCAACGTGTCGCTCTACTACCGGGCGGCCCTCGACACCTGGTCGTGGCCCGCCCTGGTGCTGACCGGAGTGGCTTCGGTGCTACTCTACGTGCCGCTGGCCGGCCTGCTGGCCGTGGTTGTGAAGTGGCTGGTTATCGGGCGCTTTCGGGCCGGCGAGTACCCGCTGTGGGGCTTTTACTATTTCCGCTTCTGGGTGGTAAAGAAAGTGGTGGAAGCCGCCCCGCTGCAATTGCTGTCGGCTACGCCGTTCCTGGCCGTTTTCTATCGCCTGATGGGCGCCAAAATCGGCGCCAACGTGTACCTGGGCTCTACGCGCCTGCTGTGCTTCGACCTGCTCACCATCGGGGCCGAGGCCAGCATTGCCCGCGAAGCCGCCCTGCTGGGCTACCGCGTCGAGCGCGACCGCCTCATCATCGGGCCCATCCAGGTGGGCCAGGGCGGCTACGTGGGCCTGCGCGCCGTGCTGGAAGGCGGCACGAGCCTCGGCGCCGGCGCCGAGCTTGACGACCTGTCGGTGCTGCCCGCCGGCCAGCACATTCCGGCCGGCGAGGGCTGGCTGGGCTCGCCGGCCCAGCGCGTGCGCCAGGTAGCCACCGGCCCGCTGCGGCCCGTGGCTGCGCCCGGCGCGGGCTACCTGGTGGCCCAGCTGGCGGCCATTGCGCTCATGCTGCTGGTGCCCACGGCGGCCTTGCTGCCTATTCTGGCCCTGCTGTACGAGAGCGTGGAGCACTTCGGCCCCGAGCCTTCGCTGCTCACGCTGCTACCTCTGTCGGCCCTCTACGTGCTGCTACTGATGGCCATCCTGGCGGCCGTGAAGCGCCTTGTGGCCGGCCGCCAGGCCAGCGGCACGCTGCCGCTCTACAGCCTGGCCTACGTGCGCCACTACGTGGCCGATGCCGTGCTGGCCCAGAGCCTGGCGCTGCTCAAGTCGCTGTACGCCACCCTTTACACGCCCTACTGGCTGCGGCTGCTGGGCGCCAAAATCGGCTACCGGGCCGAGGTTTCGACCCTCAACCACATTTCGGCCGACCACCTGACCGTGGGCGAAGGTGCCTTCCTGGCCGACTCGGTGAGCGTGGGCGCGCCCCGCGTGCAGCACGGCCTGGTGACGATAACGCCCACGCTGGTAGGGCCGCGCACGTTTATCGGCAACGGCGCGGTGCTAGCCGGCGGCACGGTGCTGGGCACTAACAACCTGATTGGCGCGCTCTCCTCGGCCCCCGCCGACACGCCGCCCGATGGCACATCGTGGGTGGGCTCGCCCGCCTTTCTGCTGCCCAACCGGCCGGTGTCGCAGTCCTTCGCGCCCGAGCTGACCTTCAACCCGCCCACCCGCCTGGTGTGGGCCCGGGCCACCATCGAGTTGTTCAAGATTGTGCTGCCGTTCACGTTCTCTTTCATCACGTTTGCGGTGCTCTACCACTATTGCCACTGGCACTTGCTGCACTACCCATTTTGGAGCAGCGTGGGCGTGGGCACGGCGGCGCTGGCGGGGCTGGTGTTCGGTTTTTCGCTGCTCACCGCGCTGCTGAAATGGGTGCTTATCGGCCGCTACCGGCCCTCGGAGCGGCCGCTGTGGTCGTCGTTTGTGTGGCGTAATGAGCTGGTCAACTCCCTGTGCGAAAGCTACGTGTATCCTTTTTGGGAAGGTGTGTTGCTGGGTACGCCCTTTGCCACTTGGTTTTTCCAGCTCATGGGCAGCCACTTCGGTCACTCGGTGTACATGGATACTACCGAAATCACGGAGTTTGACCTCGCCTGGGTGGCCGACCACGCCGTGCTCAACAACGGCTCCACCATCCAGACCCACCTTTTCGAAGACCGCGTGATGAAGATGTCGAACCTGCGCATCGGGCGCTACGCCACCGTGGGTACCTCGTGCGTGGTGCTCTACGACTCGGTTATCGGCCCCGGCGCCACGCTCAAGAGCCTCTCGCTGCTCATGAAGGGCGAGCAGCTGCCGGCCAACACCCGCTGGCAGGGCATTCCCAGCGCATTCATTTCCAACGCCTAGCGCGCCGCTGCTGCCGTGCCGGCCCCGTTTCTCCACCTTTGGCAGGCCGACTTAGCCGCCACTTGGCCGCAGTGGCCAGCCGCCGAGGGCACTCTCTCGGCGGCCGAGCGGGCCCGCCAGGCGCGTTTGCGCACTGCCGCTTTGCGCCAGACTTACGGCCGGGCGCACGGCTTTGTGCGCGCCGTGCTGGGCGCATATCTGGGCCAGCCAGCCACCCACCTCGCCCTTACCGCCGACGCCAATGGCAAGCCTATCCTGGCAAATGGCGAACTGCATTTCAACCTCTCCTACCGGGCGGGCCGGGCCGTAGCCGCCGTGTCCGATACCTACGCCGTGGGGGCTGATGTGGAGCCACTGGACCCGCTGGCCGATGCCGCCGCGCTGGTGCAGGAGCTATTCGCCCCGGCCGAGCAGCAAGTCCTGCGCGCTGCCGCGCCCGCCGACTACTGGCCCCTGTTCTACACCATCTGGACGCGTAAGGAAGCCTACGCCAAGGCCCTGGGGATGGGCCTGACGCTACCATTTGGCGCATTTTCGGTGCTGGGGGTGAGCGTGGCCGGCCCGCCGCTGCTCACCGGGCCGGCCGGCGCCAGCCTGCATAGCTTTGCCGCCGGGCCGGGCTATGTGGGAGCCGTGGCGGCGCTAGCGGCGGGCGCCGTAGCGCCGTGCTTTTTCAGCTACCCAGCCGACCTAGTTGGGTAGGCTATTTGTTAAGCCTTTTAACCGCTGCAAAAGACCGTAACTTTACCCCGCATCCCACCCGCGCCGCTGCCGTGCCCGACTATCTACTCTTCGTCGATACTGAAACGTCGGGCCTGCCCACCGACTGGCGCCGCCCCTACGCCGAGCCCGGCGCCTGGCCCCACGTGGCCCAGATTGCCTGGCTCGTGTACACGGCCGCCGGCGAGCTGGTGAAAACCGAAAACCACTACATCCGGCCCAGCGACTACGACCTGACGCCCGCTTCCGTACAGGTGCATGGCCTCACGACCGGCTTTTTGCACGCCCACGGCCAGCCCCGCCAGCAGGTGATGCTGCGCCTGCAAAGCGACCTGCTACGCTATAAGCCCCTGGTGGTGGGCCATTTTATCGAGCTGGACTACCACATGATGGGCGTCAGCTTTCACCGCTCGGGGCTGCCCAATGCGCTGCTGGGCCTGCCTACCTTCTGCACTATGCGCCTCACCGAGCGCTTCTGGCAGCCCATGCGCCAGCAGTACCTGCGCCTGGCCGAGCTCTACCAGCGCCAGTTTGGCCGGCCGATGGGCAAGCAGCACGATGCCCTGGCCGATGCCGAGGCCACTGCGCAGTGCTTCTTCGAGCTACGCCGCACCGGCGACATCGACGCCGAAACCCTGGCCAGCCAGCGCCAGTTGCTGCCCCCGCCCACCCACGCCGCGCTGGCCGCCGCCCGCCGCCCCTTCTGGAAGTACTGGCTGGGCATGATTTAAATTAATTATGAATGATGAATGATGAGTGATGAATTTGCACTCGGCAAGCTTCCCCATTCATAATTCCTAATTCATAACTCATAATTACCCATGACCACCCGCCTTGCCTTCCTTCGCACCGTCGAGCCTTTCCACCTGCTGCCGCCCGAGGTGCTGGAAGAGGTGGCCGCGCTGCTGCAAGAAGTGACGCACCCGCGCGAGGCCGTCATCTACCGGCAGGGCGAAACCAAGCTGCGCGGCGTCGATTTAGTTATTGAGGGCGGCTACGACACCTTTTTCTTCGACAGCCAGCAGGCACGCCGCTTGCCCGAGTTTTATGGGCCGGGCACCTGCTACGGCGGCGTGTCGGTGCTGCTCAACAAGAAGCGCTCCTTGCGCACGGTGCAGGCGCGGGCCGGTACGCGGGTGTACTTTTTGCACCGCAACGACTTTCGGGGACTTTGCCTGGGCTACGAGGCTTTCTTCCAGCATTTTACCACCCGCTACGGCCGACTGATGCTCGACGACGAGTATGCCCAGCTGGTGCACCCCGGCCCGCAGGCCCCCCAGAATTTCATCGCCGCCGATGAGCTGTACTCGCGCCGCATGGCCGCCGTGGAGCTGCGCGAGGTGCTGGCCTGCCCCGGCAGCACCCCCACCCACGAGGTGGCCCGGCGCATGGCCAAGGCCCGCAGCAGCTGCTACTTCGTGCTCGATGAGGGCGAGAAAGTGGTAGGCTACGTCACCGATATCACCCTGCGCGACAAGGTAGTGGCGGGCCTGGGCGATGCCCGGCTGCCCATTAGCACCTACCTCGACTCGCCCACCCGCGCCGTGAGCAGCGAGGCGTTTGTGTACGAGGCGCTGCTGCTCATGTTCCGGACCAAGACGCGCTACCTGCTGGTTGAGAACCCGGAGGGCGAGTACTTGGGCTTTATCTCGCGCAACAAGCTGCTGGCCGAGCAGGCGCAGTCGCCTTTTTTGTTCATCCAGGGCGTGAAGCAGGCCGTGAGCGGGCGCGAGCTGCGGCGCAACTGGCAGAAGGTGCCCGATATCGTGTTTCAGCTCCTGGACCGGGGCGTGCGGCCCGAAATCGTGAACCAGGTAATCACGACCGTGGCCGATACTATCGCCCTCAAAGTTATCGAGGACGTTATCCGCGAGCTGGGGCCGCCGCCGGCCAAGTTCGTGTTTATCGTGCTGGGCTCGGAGGGCCGGCAGGAGCAAACCCTGCTCACTGACCAGGACAACGCCATCATCTACGAAGACAAAGCCAACGAGCAGCGCGAAGTAGTGCGCGACTACTTTCTGCGCTTCGCCACCGAGGTATCGGACCGGCTCAACGCCATTGGCTTCAGCTTTTGCGAGGGCGGCTTCATGGCCAAAAACCCGAAGTGGACGCACTCGCTCTCGCACTGGAAGCGTAATTACCGCGAGTGGCTGCACGAGTCGAACCCCGAGAACGTGATGCGCTTCGCCGCCTTCTTCGACATCCGCTTTTTGTACGGCGAGGCCGGTATTCTGGACGAACTGCGCGACTTTCTGGACGCCGAGCTGCAACAGCCGCTCGACCGCTTTTTGCACTACATGGCCACCAACGCCTTGCAGTACGAGCCGCCGCTCACGTTTTTCAACAACATCCGCACCTTTGCCGTGGGTCAGCAGCAGGTGGTGAACCTCAAGAAAATCATGTCGCCCATCGTGGATGCGGTGCGGGTGTTCGCCCTCAAAAACCGGGTCTTCGCCACCAACACCGGCCAGCGCCTCGCGGCCCTGCGCCAGCTCGGCGTCTTCACTGAGAAGGAATACCAGGAGTTGCTGCAATCGTACTACTACCTCATGGGCATGCGCCTCAAAAAGCAGGCCGCCCAGATGATGCACGACAAGCAGCTGCCCGACAACTACCTCGACCCCAAGCTCCTAACTAAGGTAGAGCGCGTGACGCTGAAGGAAATCTTCAAGGTTATTGCCGACTTCCAGCTGAAAATCAAGGTCAATTTTGCCAAGATGCTGGGCTAGGGGCATCTTCACCGCTGCGACGAGTCGCGCACTATCAGTTTGGGCTTGAGCACGATGCCGCGCGGGGTGGTATTTTTGTGGTCGGGGCCAGGCAGCATTTTTTGCAGCAGCTGCACGGCGGTGCGGCCCATTTGCTCGCAGCGCTGGTCTACGGAGGTGAGGGCCGGCTCGGTGAGCTGGGTGAACACCTCGTTGCTGAAACCGGCGATGGCTAGGTCTTCGGGCACGCGCAGGCCCTGTTTTTTGGCCACCTGCATACCGCCCACGGCGGCTAAGTCGTTGCTGCTGAACACGCCATCGGGGCGGCGCGTGGGCGAGAGGCGCAGCAGGCTGCGCATGGCGGCGGCCCCGCCCTGCTGGCTCAGCTCGCAAAACTCCACGAGGCGCGGGTCGGGCGTGAGGCCGTGGGCAGCCAGCGCGTCGAGGTAGCCCTGGTGGCGGTTTTTGTGGATGTTGACGTGCAGCGGGCCCGTGAAGTGCGCAATGCGGCGGCAGCCCTGAGCAATGAGGTGCTCCACCACCTGGTAGGCGCCGAGGTAGTCGTTGAGCGTCACCGACGTCACGTTGGGACCCTTGAAGCCCTGCACGAGGCGGTCAAAAAACACGAGCGGCACGTTTTGCTGGCGCACGGCCTCGAAGTGCTCGAAATCCTGGGTGGTGTCGGAGAGCGAGAGCAGGATGCCGGCCACCTGCGCGCCCATCAGCAGCTCGATTATCTGCTTTTCCTGCTGCGCGTCTTCGTTCGACTGGCAAATCATGACGTTGAAGCCCGCCTCGCTGGCCTCGCTGGCAATGCCGTGGATGACCTCCGGAAAAAAGTAGCCCGTAATGTGCGGCACAATGACGCCCAGCGTGTTGCTGCGGCCCCGGCGCAGGCCGGCCGCCAGCGGGTTGGGCTGGTAGTGCAGCTCTTTGGCCAGCTGGCGCACGCGGGCCTTGGTGGCCTCGCTCACGTCGTGGTGGTCGGCCAGGGCGCGCGAGATAGTCGAAGCCGACAGGCCCAGCGTCTTAGCCAAATCAGTGATGGAAGCACGACGATTCATAGAGCAGCAAACGAGCAGAAGCCCAGTATAGTGGCGCAATACAACTACAAAGATGGGTTTGGCGGGGGTAATCCCCGGCCCAACCGGCAAACTTAACCGACATTGGCTTGCTGGCCCGGCCATAACCGGGCCGCCGCACGTATGCAGCCGAACGCCCGGCGGGCGGCCGGTGTTGCCCGCCTTATTAGCCCGGCTATGTAGCTTGCCATATGAAGTCGTTTCCAATCTGGCGCGTGCTGGGTGTTGGTTTTTTGCTGCTGCTGCTGGCTTTGGGGCTGGGGGGCTGGCTGCTGACCAGCCACTACGCCCGCCCTTTTGTGAAGCAGTTGGTGCGCGAGCAGCTTACCCACAATTCGGAATTGGTGCTCGACCCGTTTGAGGTGGATTTTTCGGTGTGGCACGACTTTCCGCACCTCACGGCCTCGCTCAGCCACTTCACCCTGCGCGACAGCGCACACCACCGCACGCTGCCCGTGCTGCGCCTGGGCCGCGCCGACCTGCGCCTCAACCTGCGCGAGCTGCTGCACCGCCGCGTGCAGATAACGCGCCTCACCCTGCGCGACGTGGCCATCGGGCAGCGCGTCGATTCGCTGGGCCGCACCTGGGGCCTGCGCGGCAAAAAGCGCACGGCCGCCGGCCCGCCGCCCAAAATCGACCTGGCGCTGGATTCCATCGTTATTTATAATTTCGGCATCTTCACGCGCAATGATTTTATTCACAGCGCCTTGCGCGGGCGAATTTACCAGGCGCGGGTGGCGGCCACGCTGCACCAGGGCGTGCTGCGGGTGCACGGCCGCTTCGTGGGCCGCCTCGACCAGCTGCACAACCGCAGCGGCGACCTGCTCCGCAACGAGCCGGTGCAGGCCTGGCTGAACTACCGCTACCGGTTTGCCGAGCGCCAGGGCGAGTTTTTCAACACCCGCGCTACCCTCAACGGCGACACTATCCGCATCAGCGGCACCCACCAGGCCGACATGGCCAGCGGCAGCGGCCCGCCGCGCGGCACGTTTCTCAACCTGCGCTTTGCGGGCAGCCAGCCACTGCTGGCGGTGCTGCACGCTGCGCTGCCGCCCACGCTGCGGCCCATCCTGACCGGCGCCAGCAGCCCCAGCAAGGCCCAGATTGAGTACCGCATGTCGGGCCTGAGCGGGCCGCTGGTGCGCCCGCGCATCGTACTCAGCTTTGGGCTGCGCAATGCCCGGATGCAGTGGCCCGACTCGGCGCGGCGCATCGACCGCTGGGATTTGCAGGGCACTTACGACAACGGCCCCGCCCACGCGCCCCAAACGATGTCGTTGAACCTGAGCCAGTGCCGCATCTATTCGCCGGCGGGTCTGCTCGACGTGGCTTTCCTGCTGCGCGATTTTCGGCGGCCCTACGTGCAGGGGCACCTGCACGGGCGCACGGCCCTGCCGGCCCTCACGGCCCTGCTCTCGCCCGCGCGCTGGCACGCCCGCCAGGGCATTGCCGACCTCGATGTGCGGCTGCGCGGCCTGCTGCCCGCCGTTACGCCCAGCCAGCGCCAGCGGGGTGAATTTCGCAAGAATATGTCGGTGCGCGGCACGGCCACCCTGCGCGATGCCACCTTTGAGCTGGCCGGCCACCAGGGTAACTTGCACGGCCTCAACGTGCGCATTGGCCTGCGCGACAGCCTGTGGCAGCTTTCTAACGCCTCGGGCGTGCTGGCAGGTATGCGCTTCAAGGCGTCGGCCACCACCACCTACCTGCTCGACTACTTCACCGGCCAGCACGCTACTACCGACATCAAGGGCAACTTTGAAGTGGATGAGTTGGACCTGGGCGGCCTGCGGCAGCTGCTGCGGCCGGGCGCCCAGGGGCCAGTGCTGGCGCGTCAGGGCCGCCCGCGCTCGCAGGCCGCCCGCCGCCGCATTGCCACCACGCTGGGCAGCCACCTCATCCCGGACGGGATGCACCTCGACGTGGCCCTGCGCTGCGGCCGGCTGGCCCTGGCCGCCGATACCCTGCGCGAGCTGGCCGTGCGCATTCGCCACGATGGCGAGCGGGTGCAGCTCACCGGCATTCATGGCAAGCTCTGGGACGGGGAGGTGCGCGGCGAGGCGCAGTGGCCCACCGACTCGGCCAACCGCGTGGTTCCGGTATCGTATAATGTTGACTTTCATTTTGATACCCTCAACTACAAGTCGCTGCTCGACCGGCTCAGCCACCCGCCCCGGCGCTCGGCCAAGTCGCCGGGCAGCCCTGCCATCCGCGAGCTGCTGCTGGCCGCCAATGGCAAAATCCAGTACGAAATCAATACCCTGCTGCTGCCCGACGGCGAGAAAGTGCGCGACCTGCGCCTGCGCTTCGACAAGCAGGGCGATATGCTGAACCTGCCCTATCTCTACTTCGTGGCGCCCCAGGGCGGCGTGGGCAGCGGCTCGGCCACGGTGCAGGTGCAGGGCCTGCGCCTAGTGCGCGCCGATGCCAACCTGCACCTGCGCTACCCCTCGCTCGACGTGCCCAAGCTGCTGGGGATGCTGGCCAGCGTGGCCCCGCCCCGCTCCGACTCGGCGGCCCTGGCGGCGCGGCGGGCGCAGCGGGCCGCCAGGCGAGCGGCGCGCCAGGCTACGGGCGCCCCGCCTGCCGGCTCGCTCATGACCAGCGGGCGCTTTACGGCCCTGCTCCGCGTGGAGGCCGATAAGGTGCGCTACGCGGCCGTGCGGGGCACCCAGTTTCAGCTCGTGACGCATTTGCAAGCCGGCGAGGCTATTCTCGACGACTGCACCATGAATACCCTCGACGGCCGCGTGACGCTGCGGGGCCGCCTCATCACTAATGCCGGCCGGCTGCACCACCCCTTGCAGGTGCAGGCCCTGCTGGAAGACATCAAGCTGCCGGCCCTGTTTGACGTGACCACGGCCATGCACCTCAACGTGCTGAGCGCCGACAACATCCGGGGTACCCTGCGCTGCGCGGCGGCCCTGCGCACCGACCTGGACGAGAAGTTTCTGCCTTCCCTCGACAACACCAATGGCTACCTCAAGGCCGACATTCGCGACCTAGAGCTGATTGAGGTGGAGGCGTTGCAGGATGCGCTCAAGCTCTTTCGCAAGCGCACCGACCACCTGTACTTCGAGCCCGTACACACCGAGTTTTTGCTGAGCCGGGGCGAGCTGCTCATTCCCAACCTGCGCCTGGACAGCAACCTGACCGAGCTGCAACTCAGTGGCCGCTACGACCTCGACGGCCGCGCCAACCTCTACGTGGGCCTTAACCCGCTGCACGCCCTGTTTGGCAACAACGACAAGCGCATCGACCGCATCCAGGCCGGCCAGACGACCACGCGCCACAGCGCCAAGCTCAGCTACGTCAACCTGAGCCGTGAGGTGCCCCACGCCAAGTACCACGTCAAGCTTTTCCAGAAGCAGGAGCAGCGCCAGGCCCAGGCCGACCTGCGCCGCCAGTTCCGGCAGCTCGTCCTCTCGCAGCGCCTCGACACCACTCTGCGGCTATTGCCCCGCGTGCCCGCCATCGTGCCCGGCACCAAGCTCGCCACCTCACCTTGAATTAATTATGAATTAAAAATTATGAATTATAAATTGGACTACCAAATTCATAATTCATAATTTTTAATTCATAATTAATTCAAGCTAGGCCATTATCGCCTCGATGCGGGCCAGCTCTTCGGGGGTGAACTGGTAGTTTTTCAGGCAGCCCACGGCATCGGTCACTTGCTGGGGCTTGCTGGCCCCGATGATGACGGAAGTCAGGCGCGGGTCTTTCAGCACCCAGGCCAGGGCCATTTGGGCCAGCGACTGGCCCCGGTCCTGGGCCAACTCGTTGAGCTGGCGGGCTTTCTCGATATTAGCGGGGTTGAGCTGGGTTTCCTCAATGGCGCCATTGCCAAGCTTGCGGGCGGCGCGCGAGTCGGGCGGCACGCCGTGCAAGTACTTGTCGGTGAGCACCCCCTGAGCCAGCGACGAAAAGGCGATGCAGCCCACGCCTTCCTCGGCCAGCGCGTCGAGCAGGCCGTGCTCAGGGGTGCGCACCAGCAGCGAGTACTTGGGCTGGTGGATGACGCAGGGCGTGCCCAGCGCCCGCAGGATGGCGCAGGCCCGGCGCGTTTCGTCGGGCGAGTAGCTGCTCAGGCCCACGTACAGGGCCTTGCCCTGGCGCACGAGGTGGTCGAGGGCAGCCATGCTTTCCTCCAGCGGCGTGGCGGGGTCGGGCCGGTGGTGGTAGTAGATGTCCACGTAGTCGAGGCCCATGCGGCGCAGGCTCTGGTCGAGGCTGGCTACGAGGTACTTGCGCGAGCCACCGTCGCCGTAGGGGCCGGGCCACATGCCGTAGCCGGCCTTGGTGGAGATAATCAGCTCGTCGCGATAAGGCTTGAAATCAGCCTTGTACAGGCGGCCAAACGTTTCTTCGGCCGCGCCGGGGGGCGGGCCGTAGTTGTTGGCTAGGTCGAAGTGCGTGATGCCCGCGTCGAAGGCCGTGCGCAGGATGTCGCGGCAGCCGGCCAGGGCATTCATCTCGCCGAAGTTTTGCCATAAACCCACCGAGATGGCGGGTAGTTGCAGGCCGCTGCGGCCACTGCGGCGGTAGGTCATCGCCTCGTAGCGGGCGGGGTGAGGTTGGTAGCTCATGAAGGAAAAGCGGGAGGAAAAAGAACTGCGACCAAAGCTACTAGCCAGCGCGTTGGGGTTGGGCCCGGCCAGCGGCCTTAATGCGCCAAACAGCCGGATGGCCGTACTTTCCGGCCCGCAAGCGTTTTCACTGCCTTTTTCTATGCTCCGTTCTTCTCCCAGCTGGCTGCTTGCCGGCCTCACGCTGCTGGCCGTGGCTGCTACCCGCCCCGCCGCTGCCCAGGCCCCCGCCAGCCCGGCCCGCGCCCAGGACTCGGCCTTTGTGCGCCAGACGTACCGCAAGGTCGAGCAGCTCATTCCGATGCGCGACGGCACCCGGCTGGCCACCATCCTCTACGTGCCGCTCGATGCTTCCAAGGCCCGCCCCTACCCGTTCCTGATGGAGCGCACGCCCTACTCGGCCGGCCCGCGCGGGGCCGACAAGTACCCCACGCGCGGCCCCGGCCCCAGCCGCGAGCTGAGCCAGGAAAAATACATTTTCGTGTACCAGGATGTGCGCGGCCGCTACCTGTCGGAGGGGCAGTTTGAGGAGATGACTCCGGCGCTATCGGGCCGGCCCAAAGCGGGCGCCAAGGGCAAAGCCGCGCCCCACGACGAAAGCACCGACACCTACGACACCATCGAGTGGCTGCTCAAAAATGTGGCCGGCAACAACGGCCGCGTGGGCATCATGGGCATCTCGTACCCGGGCTTTTATGCCAGCGCCAGCCTGCCCCAGGCCCACCCGGCCCTCAAGGCGGTGTCGCCACAGGCGCCGGTCACGGATGAGTTTATCGGCGACGACGCCCGGCACAACGGGGCGTTTTTTTTGCTGGATAACTTCGACTTCACCAACTACTTCGACGTGCCGCGCCCCCAGCCGCTGGCTGAGTACGCGGAGCTTTTCCCGCTGAAAATCGCCGATGCCTACCAGTTTTTCCTGGACCTGGGACCGCTGAAAAATGCCAATCAGCCCCAGTACTTCAACCAGCGGGCGCGCATCTGGAACGAGTACCTGGCCCACGATACCTACGACGCCTACTGGCAGGCGCGCAACATCCGGCCGCACCTCACCGGCGTGCGGCCGGCCGTGCTCGTGGTGGGCGGCTGGTACGATGCCGAGGACCTGTTCGGCGCCCTGCATACCTACCAGGCCATCGAAAAGCAAAACCCCGGCGCCACCAACCGCCTCGTGATGGGCCCCTGGACCCACGGCGCCTGGAGCCGCCCCGACTGGAGCAAGTTCGGCCCCCTCACCTTCGGCCAGAACACAGCTGACTACTACCGCAAGCAGCTGGAAACGCCGTTTTTCAATTACTATCTCAAGGACAAGGGCACGTTTAACCCGGCCGAGGCCACGGTGTTCGACACGGGCACCAACGAGTGGAAAACCTACCCGGCCTGGCCGCCGCAGGCCAACCAAGCGCGGCCGTTTTACTTAGGCGGGGCCGGCCAGCTTACTACCGCCCCTGCCACTGCGCCCGCTGATGAGTACGTGAGTGACCCGGCCCACCCCGTGCCCTACGCCGAGGGCATCCTGAGCAGCCGCAACAACGAGTACATGGTCCAGGACCAGCGCTTTGCCGCGCAGCGGCCCGATGTGCTGTCCTTTCAAACCCCGCCCCTGACCCAGGACCTGACCGTGGCCGGCCCGCTTGGTGTGGACCTGTGGGTGAGCACTTCGGGCACCGATGCCGACTTCGTGGTGAAGCTCATCGACGTGCTACCCGACGATGCCGTGGCCGACCCCGCGCCCGGCGCGGTCCCCAGCACCACGCTGCCCGGCACCCAGCGCCTGGTGCGGGCCGACGTGTTTCGGGGCCGCTACCGCACGGGCTTCGACAAGCCCACCGCCTTCCAGCCCAACGTGCCCACCGAGGTAAAATATGAGCTGAACGACGTGCTGCACACCTTTAAAAAAGGCCACCGCCTGCAAGTGCAGGTGCAAAGCACCTGGTTTCCGCTCGTGGACCGCAACCCGCAGCAGTTCGTCAACATCTCCACGGCCGAGGCCAGCAACTTCCAGAAGGCCACCATTCGGGTGTACCACGAGCCAGGCCACGCCTCGGCCATCACGCTGCCGGTGCTGGGCCGGTAGCCGACCCTGGCCCCGTGCCTCCCGTACAAGCACCCTATGAAACGGCGCCAATTTCTCCCGCTGCTGGGGCTAGCCCCGTGGGGCCTGGCGGCGGCCAGCCTCCGCCACACGCGACTTATGCAACCCGAGAAGCTGTATTTTAAGGACGACGGCACCATCCCCAATAGCCACTATCCACTGCTGCTGTACCGGCAGGCATTTGCAGCGCGTGATGCGGCCGGCGCGGCGTGGCTAGAAAGCCACTTTGCCGCCAACCGTTGGACCAACTCCTGGCGCAATGGCGTGTATCCGTTTCATCATTACCACAGTACCTCGCACGAGGTGCTGGGCATATACGCGGGCTCAGCGCTGCTGCACCTGGGCGGTGAGGCCGGCCAAAAAGTGCGCGTGCAGGCCGGCGACATCCTCGTGATTCCGGCCGGCGTGGGCCACAAAAACCTCGGCAGCGACAACCTCGGCATAGTGGGCGCCTACCCCGACGGCCGCCACTGGGACGTGAACCGCGGCCTGCCCGGCGAGCGCCCCCAAGCTGATAAAAACATTGCCGCCCTGCCCCTACCCGCCACCGACCCGCTAGTGGGCAAAACCGGCGGCCTGCTCAGCAGCTGGCAATAAGCGGCGGTCTGCCACCTGCCCTTCTAAACAAAAACGTCATGCGGCGCAAAGCTCCGCATGACGTTTTTGTGTAAGTCTATTGACTTAGCTGGCTTGCTTTTGGGCGTGCCAAAGCACGAGCTGCCAGCCTTTTGCGCCGTCTTTGATGTAGACCACTACGTACTTGATGCGCGTGAAGCTGGGCTGGCCATCGGCGCCGGGGCCGAGGTCAATCTGGATGAGCGCGTTGACGATGGCCGTGCGGTCTTCGTTGTAGGGGCGCACTACCATGTCTTCGATATCCACCTTGTCGTAGCGGCTCTGGCCGCTGGCGATGGAGGCGATGTAGCTCGCTTTGTTGTCCTGGTGGCCGTTGGAATGGGTGTAGATGAGGTCGTCGGCAAACATGCTTTCCAGGGTGGGCAGGTCTTTGGCAACCTGCGCATCGAAGCGGCGGCGCTCTAATTGTTCGATTTCTTGAATGACGGACATGGGAAAGGAAATACTGGATTGAGCGTCAAAAGTAGCCCGGACTTTGTAGTGCTTGCTACTTTCAAAACAGCGTGAGCTGCCCGCCGGGGCTGGCCGGGGCGGCTTCGCCATCGAGGCTGGACAGGGAGAGGCCCAGCAGGCGCACGCCCTGGGGCAGCGGCAGCAGGGCGGTGAGGATTTCCTGGCCGGTGCGCAGCAGGGCGGCCTCATTGGGGAGGGCAGCGGGCAGCGTGCGGCTGCGGGTAAGCTGCCGGAAGTCGGCAAACTTTACTTTCAGCGTGAGGGTGCGGCCCGACTGGCCGGCACGCTGGCAGTAGGCCCACACTTTGGCGGCCACGGGGAGCAGCGCAGCCAGCAATTCGGGTAAGTCATATAAATCGTGGGCGAAAGTGGTTTCGGCGCCCACCGACTTGCGGGGGCGGTCGGGCTGCACGGGGCGGTGGTCCTGGGCGTGGGCAATGGCGTGGTAGTAGCCGCCGGCCTTGCCAAAGTGCCGGCGCAGCAGCGCCTCGGGCTGCTGGCGCAGGTCGGCCCCGGTGAAGATGCCCAGCGCGTGCAGCCGCGCCGCCGTGGCCGGCCCGATGCCGTGAAACTGCCCCACCAGCAGCTTCTCCACGAAGGCCAGCCCCCGGCCGGGCGGTATCACGTACTGGCCGTTGGGCTTGCGGTGGTCGGAAGCCAGCTTGGCCAGAAACTTATTATAGGAAATGCCCGCCGAGGCCGTGAGCTGGGTGCGCGCCAGGATGGCCGCCCGGATATCGCAGGCTATCTGGCTGGCCAGCGGCTCGTGCTTGAGGTTGTGCGTCACGTCGAGGTAGGCCTCGTCAAGGGCCACCGGCTCGATGAGCGGCGTGTACTCGGCCATGATGGCGCGCACCTGGCCTGATACTTCCTTGTAGACCTCGAAGCGCGGGGGCACGAACAGCAGTTCGGGGCACAGGCGGCGGGCGGTGCTGGCCGGCATGGCCGAGCGCACCCCAAACTGGCGGGCCTCGTAGCTGGCGGCCATGACCACGCCGCGCTCGCGGGTGCCGCCCACGGCCAGCGGCCGGCCGCGCAGGGCCGGGTCGTCGCGCTGCTCCACGGAGGCGTAAAACGCGTCCATGTCGAGGTGAATGATTTTGCGCGGCTCGGCGGGCGGCGGCGGCGGAAGGGGTGGCACTGCTACAAATTTACCCTAGCCGGGCCAGCCGCTGCGCGAAGCAAGGCCGCGCGTGGCTAGGGTGGCCGGACGTGCGATAGCGCTATCGCGTCCCGCTAATAAAAGGACTGGGGTAATTTTGCCGCTCTTCTTGCTACCTACCGCTTGTCCTTCGTTCGCACTTCCGCCTGGCTATTTCTGCCGCTAGCCCTGGGCTGCACCCGGCCCGGCGTGCCGCGTACACCGCCCATGACCGCGCCGCCCGACCTACTTGCCACCCTACCCATCGCCGTGCCCCGCGCGGCCAACCGCATTGCCTCCTTCACCAACAAGGCGGCGGCCTTCTACTGCGCCCAAACCCACGAGGCCAGCCACCCCGAGTACACGTGGTTTGAGGGCCTGAATGTGGCCAAAAACCGCGTTTTCGGGGGCTACGACCTGTTTGTGGGCGGCCAGCTACTCGACAATCGCCGGGCCACGGCCACCGTCGGCCCCGACCGGCTCACGCGCCAGCACGGCCCCGCGCTGCAAGAGCAGCTGTGGCTGTTTGACTACAAGAACCTGCTCGAAATCGACCTTACCGGGGCGAGCCAGCCGCTGGGCATTCAGCTCAAGGGCGACCACGTGCGCCTGCTGCGGCAGCAAGGCGACGTGGCGTTTTTCTCGGCGCAGGAGGGGCAGTTTGTGCTGGCCGTGGCCGCCCGGCAGCCGGGGCCGCTGGCGGTGCAGGGCCAGCGCGTGCAAGCCAGCGGCGACGGCTTTTTCATCGCCTGCGGCCAAGACGAGCCGGAGGCCCTGGCCCTCCTTCGGGAGGGCCGGCAGCACAGCCCGGCCCTGAAGCTGGCCCGGCAGCAGCGCCTGCGCACCATCTTGGAAACCAACGCATTTATCGAAACCAGCCACGACTCGCTGACGCGGGCGCTGCGCTGGCTGGCCCTGACTACCGACCAGCTCGTGAGCCGGCAGCAGGGCGACGGCATCTACGCGGGCCTGCCGTGGTTTAACGAGTACTGGGGGCGCGACGAATTTATTTCGCTGCCCGGTGCGCTGCTCGTGACCGGGCAGTTTGCCACCGCCCGGCAGGTGTTGCTGTCGTTTGCCAAGTATCAGGACACTGACCCCCAGTCGAAGTTCTACGGCCGGGTGCCCAATATCGTGAACCCGCGCAACATCGACTACCACACCACCGATGGCACGCCGCGCTTCGTCATAGCCCTGCTCGACTACGTGCGCTACTCGGGCGACACGGCCCTGGTGCGCCAGCTCTACCCCGCGGTGCAGGCCAGCATCGCGGGCGCACGCCAGCACTGGACCGATGCCCGGGGCTACCTGCTGCACGCCGACAACGAAACCTGGATGGACGCCCGCGACGCCCACCAGGTGGCCTACACCCCGCGCGGCAGCCGCGCCAACGACATCCAGGCGCTCTGGTATCAGCAGCTGCGGGCGGGAGCCTATTTTGCTGATTATATGCACGATGAGGCCAGCCGGCAGCAGTGGGCGCAGCTGGCCGAGCAGGTCAAAACCCACTTCGCCCACGACTACCGCGACGCGACCCACGACTACTTAGCCGACCACCTCGACCACCACGGCCGGGCCGATTTCACGCTGCGGCCCAACCAGCTTTTTGCCCTCGATATGCTCGATGACCCAGCCTTCGGGCGGCGGGCGCTACGCACGAGCTGGGCCGAACTGGTGTACCCCTGGGGCGTGGCCACGCTCGATAGGCACGACCCCGGGTTTCACCCCTACCACCTCACGCCCGACTACCACAAGGACGCGGCCTACCACCGGGGCACCATCTGGCCCTGGCTCAACGGCATTGCCATGCAGCGGATGCTGGAGGCCGGCCAGGTCGAAACGGCCTGGCGGCTCTTCGGCTACTCCTGCCAGCAGGCCCTGACGCGGGGCGTGGTGGGCGGCCTCAGTGAAAACCTCGACGCCTACCCCCACCCCGGCGAGGCCAGCCCCCGCCTCACGGGCGCCTACCTGCAAGCGTGGTCCAATGCCGAGCAACTGCGCGTGTGGTACCAGTACTTCCTGGGCATCCGGCCCGATGTGCCCCACCAGCTGCTCACGCTGACCCCGCGCCTGCCGGCTTCGCTCCAGAAATTGACTTATACTTTTAAGCTGGGCGAAACCTTGGTGACGGGCCACTACCAGGCCGCGCCGCAGCCCCGGCACACCTACACGTTTGGCCACGTGGCCACGACGGCGGTGGTCGATATCGCGCCTTTCGAGCCGGTGCGGGTGGCCGTGCGGCCGGGGGCAGTTTTGCAGGTGGTGGCGGGCGCTCAGCAGCTGGCCGTGCGGCTGCTCGATGCGCAGGGCCAGCTGCTGAGTACCCAAACGGCCCGGCCCTCGGCGGCGCGGCTGGCCCGGCAGCAGGCCGACGATGCGGGGTTGGCGGGCGTGCCCTTTGCCCAGCCGTTGCCGCTGCGCAGCCACCCGGTTATGAATTCCGCCGCAAAATAACGCCAGCCTACTGCGGCAAATACACGGTGAAGGTGGAGCCCACGCCCACGTCGCTGGCCACCAGGATGCGGCCGCCCGCGTTTTCAACCATCTTTTTCACCATAAACAGGCCAATGCCGCTGCCCTCCACGTGGCTGTGCAGACGCTCGAACAGGCCGAAGAGCTTGCGCTGGCCCGCCGCGTCGATGCCCAGGCCATTGTCCTGCACCGTGAGGCGCACCTGGCGGCCGTCGGCATCGGCCTGGGCGCGCAGTTGCACCCAGGGCACGCGGCTGGGGTCGTGGTACTTGAGAGCGTTGCTGAGCAGATTATAGACGAGGCTACGCAGGTTTTTTTCGAGAAAGCGCACTGCTACCGCGTCGGGCAGGTCGATATCGAGCTGCGCGCCAGTGGCTTGCACCAACGGGGCCAGGTCGAGGCCCACATCGTGCACCACGGGGGCCAGCGGCACGGGCACGCCCGCCAAGCCGTGCTCCCGCTGAAGCTTGGCTACGTCGCTGAGCTGCTCGATAGTGCGCTGAAACCGCTGGACCGACATGGTGAGCATACCCAGGATGTTGCTTACCGGCGGGCGCTGGCGGGCGTCGATGGGCAGCTCATCGGTGAGGGCGGCCAGCAGGCCCTCAATGTTGGTGATGGGCCCCTTGAGGTCGTGCGAGGCGGTGTAAATGAAGCTGTCCAGGTCCACGTTCACGCGGGTCAGCTCGTCGTTGTTGTCGCGCAGCAGGCGCTGGGCCTGGGCCACGCGCTCCTGGGCCAGCTTGTGGGCGTGAATGTCGGTGTAGGTGCCAATCCACTGCACCGCCTCGCCCAACTCGTTGCGCGAGGGCAGGGCGCGGCCCAGCATCCAGCGGTAGTCGCCGGCCTGGTTGCAGATGCGGCACTCTATCTCCAGCGGCTCCAGGGTGCGCAGGCAGTGCTGCCACTGCACTACCCCATTGTCGAAATCGGCGGGGTGCACGCGGCGTTGAATTTCGAGGTTGTTGATGGGCGTGTCGCCCGCGAAGTCGTACCAGCGCTGATTGAAAAACGTGACCTGGCCCTGCAAGTCGGCCGTCCAGGCAATGTGCGGAATGCCTTCGAGCACGCGGCTCACTTCCACAGCTACCTGCTCTACGGCGCGGCGGGCGGCCTGCTGGCGCACTAGCTCGGCATTTTTGAGGTCGAGCAGCGCATTCTGCTGCGCCACCACCGAGCGGATGGCCGATATTTCCTTACGGGCCGCCATATCGGCCAGCAACACGGCCAACGTGGGCATTCCGCTGAAAGTCAACGTGTTCATCGACACCGAGAAGGGGTGCAGCGCACCATCGCGGCAGTTTTGGAGCGGCAGCTCGCCGCGCGCCTGCGTGGCCCAGCCCTGCTGCCATAGCTCCGACCAATACGCCTGGTAGTCAGCCGGAACAAACCCGGTGAAAGACTGGCCCAGCACCTCGCCGGGCAGGCAGCCCAGCGCACGGGCCAGCGCGGCGTTGCAGTAAAGAACCAGGCCATCCTGGCTCAGCAGCACGGCACCCTCGCTCATCTGCTCCACCAGGGTGCGGTAGCCGTGGTCGGCGCTTTCGAGGGTGAAGATGCGGGGCCCGTCGGCCCCCTGAATGGCCAGCGCATCGACGGCCCCGGTGCGCACGGCCGCAATCAGCTCTTCGGCCTCGCGCAGCTGCTGGCGCAGCTCTTCGTTCTCGCGGGCCAGGTCAGCGGCAGTGGGGGTCATGGAGTGGTAGGCGGGTGGTCTATTCCTAATACGGCCAGTACGGTAGCCCGGTTCGAGAGGTCGCCCACCAGCTGGCGGCGGGGCAGCGGCTGGCGGCGCACCAGGGTGGGCGCCGCTACAATCTGCTCTTGCTGCGCCAGTTCGGGCTGCTGATACAAGTCAATAATGCGCAGCACGTAGCGCCCCGCCAGGTACTGCTCGCAGATATCCTTAATGTTGTGCACCGCCCGCGTCGAATTGGGCGTGGCACCCGATATGTAGAGGTGCAGCTCGTAGGGCGGCGCCACGGGCGCGGCGGCGAAGGGGTCTATAAACACGGGCTAGCGGGACTTGGGGCGCAGGTCGAGGCCCACGAGCACGCGCTCCTCGTTCGAGAGGTCGCCAATCACCTTGCGGATGGGCTCGGGCACCTTGCGCACTACCGTCGGGATGGCCAGAATCTGGTCGCCCTCGGCCAGCTGCGGGTGCAGCAGCAGGTCAATCACCTCCAATTGGTAGCGGCCGGGCACGTGCTGCTCGCAGTAGCGGCGCAGGTTAGCCAGCGCCGCCACCGACTTGGTAGTTTGGCCGGCCACGTAGAGGCGCAGCTCCCAGGTTTCGCCCGGGGCCAGCTCCTCGCTATTCAGTACTTCTTCCCTCACTTCCATCATCATTAGCAAGCATACGGCGGCTAAGGCCGGGTGTTGGGCTGGGCCGGCAAATAATCGCTGGCCCGCCCCGTGGCCAGGGCCGAGCGGCTGGCGCGCAGGGCCGCGTCGCGGGTGTGCTCCTCGTGGCCGATGCGGCGCAATTCCTCCTCCACCGTCTCAAACTCGGTGCGCAGGTTGGCGATAGTGGCTTCGAGCACGCGGCGCTTGCGCTCCAGCTCACGGTCGCGCTGCTCGGCTTCGAGCTGGCGCACCACGCGCTGGGCTTCTTCCTGCATGCGCTGGGTGAGGCGGCTGGCCCCGGTGATGATGCCGGCCGGCCCAATCACCACGTCGAGCAGCTCAATGCCGTGGTCGGTGACGAGAAACTCGCGCACCTGGTTGGAGTGCGCCATGCCCCGCGCCTTGAGGATGCTCAGGCCCCGGTTGCGCTCGCCCACGCCTTCGAGGTCGCGCACCGAAACCCAGGTATCGACCAGCGACGAAACGCCTTCCTGCGTAAGGTCCGGCTGCCCGTGCTGCCCGTTGACAAGGGCCGTAAGCAAAGCCGTAATATTGCTAACCTTCAGAAAATCAATCATGCGCGTAAGCATACTGCTCACCTCGCTCAGGCTGCCCACCGAGGTCAGGTTGCTCATGGGGTCGATGACCACGGCCCGGGGCTGGTAGTCCTTCACCATCTTGTGCAGCGTCACGAGGTGGCGCTCCAGGCCGTTGAGCGTGGGCCGCGACGACTCGATGCGCAGCAGGCCCTGGTTTACGAAGGGCTGAAGGTCGAGGCCCACCGTCAGCATATTGCGTAGCAGCTGGGCCGGCGACTCCTCGAAGGCGAAGTACAGGCAGCGCTCGCCGCGCCGGCAGGTTTCGGCGGCGAAGGAGGCCGCGATGGTAGTTTTGGCCGTGCCGGCGGTGCCAGTGAGCAGGATGCTGCTGCCCCGGTACCAGCCCCGGCGCGTAAACATCTCGTCGAGGCCCGCCACGCCCGACGACACAACCTCGTCCGACACCGTGTGCTCCAACTTGAGGGAGGTCACGGGCAGCACCGAAATGCCGTCTTCGCTGATGAGATACGGGTATTCGTTGGTGCCGTGGGTGCTGCCCCGGTACTTCACAATGCGCAGCCGGCGGGTAGTTATCTGGTTGATAACCCGATTATCAAGCAAAATTACGCAGTCCGACACGTACTCTTCCAGGCCCTGGCGCGTGAGGGTGCCCTCGCCGCGCTCGGCCGTGATGATAGTGGTCACGCCCTTGTCCTTGAGCCAGCGAAAGAGCCGGCGGATTTCGGAGCGCAGCACCGCCTCATTGGGGAAGCCCGCAAACAGCGCCTCAATGGTGTCGAGCACCACGCGCTTGGCCCCGATGGCATCGATGGCGTAGCCCAGCCGGATAAACAGGCCGTCGAGGTCGTATTCGCCGGCCTCCTCAATCTCGGCGCGGTTGACGTGCACGTGGTCGAGGCGCAACTGCTTGTTGGCCTGCATCTGGCGCAGGTCGAAGCCCAGCGAGGCTACGTTGGCGGCCAGCTCGTCGGCAGTTTCCTCAAAGGTCATGAGCACGCCCGGCTCGTTGTAGCCCTGCACGCCGCGCACCAGAAACTCGATGGCCATCAGGGTTTTGCCGCAGCCGGCGCTGCCGCACAGCAGCGTGGGGCGGCCCAGCGGCAGGCCGCCCTCGGTTATCTCATCGAGGCCATCGATGCCGGTGGGCGCCTTGGCTAGCTTAGGAAGGGCCGCCGCCGGCGATAGCAAAGCTTCTTGCATAAAAGGATAGTCAGCGCAGATTTTACCGGGAAGTTACGGCGCCAGGCGCACAAGATAGGCTGCCGCTCAGCGGCGCTTGCGCTTTTTGACGGCGCGCGGGCGGCTGGCTGCCAGCCGCCCGCGCTCGGCCTTGCGCGCCTCGCGCAGCAGCAGGCGCTCGGGCAGCCGCACCATGAGGCGCTCGCGCACGTACTGGGCCAGGTGCGAGAGCGGCACGGTGTGAGCCGTACGCAGGTACTGCGCCACTTCGCGCTGGCGCAGGGTGCTGGCCCCGGCCAGGCCCCGGGCCAGCAGGTACTGCTTTATTTCCTCAACCCACAGCAGGCCGGCCAGCGGGGCGGGCTGCACGGTGGCGTTGTAGCCGGCCGCGCGGTGCGGGCGCAG